>NPID01000170.1_pt1 | contig 132207 bp, 114 predicted proteins | sample 8637491 | NCBI WGS metagenome assembly NPID01 (sample SAMN07420843, study PRJNA396082) | bioreactor metagenome | isolation source: sample BA6 brine-fed electro-methanogenic bioreactor BA | place: Japan: Kochi | collected 2016-06-14
GCGCACTACGCCTACGACGCCTGCGGGCGCCCGATCTCCACCGACTCCCGAGCGACGTCGCTTGTCACCGCCGACGTCGCCGCGCGTGTGGCCGAGGCGAACGTGCTGCGCTACGCCGGGTACTGCTACGACGAGCCGAGCGGGCTCTACTACCTCTCGCAACGCTACTACGACCCCGAGACGATGTGCTTCCTTTCCAAAGACCCCGCCCGCGCCGACGGCGAGCAGAGCGCCTACCAGTACTGCGGCGGGGACCCGGTGGGGAAGGTCGATCCGAGCGGGGAGTGGTACGTCTCCACGCGAAGCTCATCGACATCCGGGCTGTTGAGAGTCAACACCGGAGTGGTGGACTACCGACTGAGCATCACCTGGTCGTGGGATGGGCGTAGAACCCTGACTGCCTGCTGGACAGTCATCTGGCGGTTGATGAACGCCACCCCTGGGTGGCTCCAACCGCTACGTACACTGACCAGGCAGGAATCGGCAGAGGTGTGGGCTTGCACAGCGTCAGAGGCGGAATCAAACGACCGGGGTCGCAGATCTGGAGCGGATCCGTGGCGAAGACCTCCGGATGGATCGCCTCAGGCAGACTATCCATGCTCGTCTACGGCAGCAACACCAGCAGGGGGATGGGGCTTGGGCGGTCGGCTGCCTTGTCGCGCAGGAACCCGTTCGGCTCGGGCAGGAGAGGTGCAGTGAGATGGTGTCACTGACGGATGGACGGCCGTGGCGGCGCGGAGGTCTCACACTCTTGAGTGCCTGCCTGACGCTGGTGTTGGTTGTCGGAAGCGCTTGCGCCGGAGGCGAGCGCTTCGAGGGCGCGGGTGCGCGAGAGGAGGCGGCCGCAGGGTTCGTGCGTGGCGTTCTCGAGGGAGACGTGGATCTTGTATCCCGGATGGTGGGGTACCAAGTGACTGCCAAGCAGGTAGAAGAGTGGCGCCGCGAAGGCTTCCTGGCTGACGAAGTCCTGCAAGATGTGCAGCCCGACTTGGTGATGTCCTATCGCGACGATGCAGGCGCATCGCTGGTGCTCGAGGGGGTGGCCGCAGCTGGCGACTACCTGCCTGCCGACGGCGTGAGGCTCGCCAGCGTAGCGGTATTCGTCGCTCGCGATCGCGGCTGGCGGGTGCTGGACTTCATCCCCGTGCAGGAGGCGAGCGACTCCGGGCTGTGACGGCGTCGCGCATCGCCACGCATCGGCTACCGATCCACCGAGGCGGCCCTCCCGGGCCGCCTCGTCTCGTCTCGGGAAACATCAGGGTGACGGCTTGCCCGCTCATTGCCCCTCCGCGCGGCGCTCCGGTACCCTGGATAGGTTACGAACCCGTACGGGAGGACGTCGCACGCATGGCCGCATCGATCATCGTCACGGGAGGGCGCCCGCTTTCGGGTGAGGTCCGCGTGGGCGGCGCCAAGAACTCGGCGCTCAAGCTCATGGCGGCAGCGCTGCTCGCCCCGGGCGTCTCGGTCGTGAACAACGTCCCGGCCATCACCGACGTCGCCACCATGGCGGACGTGCTCCGCGGTCTCGGTGTCGGCGTCGAGCGCGATGACCACACCCTGCGCATCGACGCCACGCAGATCACCTCGCATGAAGCGCCCTATGAGCTCGTCGCCCGGATGCGCGCCTCCATAATCGTGCTCGGTCCGCTTGTCGCGCGTCTTGGCCGTGCGCGCGTCGCCATGCCCGGCGGCTGCAACATCGGCTCGCGCAAGATCGATATGCACATCCGCGGCCTGCAGGACCTGGGCGTCGCGATCGATCTCGGCCACGGCTACATCGAGGCCACCGCGCCGGACGGGTTGCACGGGGCGCACGTGATCCTGGACTTCCCCAGCGTGGGCGCCACCGAGAACCTGCTCATGGCGGCGGTGCTGGCCGAAGGCACCACCACCATCGAGAACGCGGCCCGGGAGCCCGAGATCGGCGATCTGGTCGACATGCTCGTCTCGATGGGCGCGCGCATCGAGGGTCGTGGCTCGGCCACGCTCGTCGTGACCGGCGTGCACGAGCTGGCGCCGGTGCGCCACAGAACGGTCGGCGACCGCATCGAGGCGGGGACCTACCTCGTCGCCGGTGCGCTCACCGGAGGGCCGGTCACCGTCCGCGGCGTCACGCCGGGGCACCTGGAGATGGTGCTCACCAAGCTCGAGCAGGCGGGCTGCGACGTGGGCGGGCTGGCCGATGGCGTCACCATCCGCCGCGATCGCGCGATCCGCCCCGTGGACGTGGCCACGCTCCCGTACCCCGGTTTTCCCACCGACATGCAGGCGCAGTTCATGGCGCTCATGTCGCTGGCGGACGGAAGCAGCGTTATCACCGAGAACGTCTTTGAGAACCGCTTCATGTTCGCCGATGAGATTCGCCGGATGGGCGCCGACATAACCATCGAGGGGCACCGCGCGCTCGTGCGCGGCACAGACCGCCTCTCCGGAGCGCCGGTGATCTGCCCCGACCTCCGCGGCGGGGCGGCGCTCGTGCTCGCTGGGCTGGTCGCCGAGGGCGAGACCGTGGTGACCGAGGTCGAGCACATCCTGCGGGGCTACGAATCGTTCACGGAGAAGCTGCGCTCGCTCGGCGCCGACGTCCGGCTCGCCGACTAAGCGTGCGACCAGAGGGGGAGAGCGACGATGCTCGATAGAGACGCCATCATGGAGGTCATACCGCACCGCGACCCGTTCCTGCTCGTGGACCGCGTGGAGGACATGGTGCCCGGCGAGCGGGCGACGGGCTATCTGACCGTGACGGCGGACGCCTTCTGGGTCCCTGGCCACTTCCCTGACTATCCCGTCATGCCCGGTGTGCTCATCGTGGAGGCGATGGCGCAGGTGGGAGCTGTGTCGCTTCTCTCGGTGGCCGAGAACCGCGGCAAGCTGGCGCTGTTCGCCGGCATCGACAAGGTGCGCTTCAAGCGGCAGGTCCGGCCCGGCGATGAACTGCGTATGGTGGTCGTCATCACCAAGACGCGGGGGCCGCTCGGATTCGGTCATGCCGAGGCCACCGTCGACGGCGAGCTCGCCTGTTCGGGCGAGCTCATGTTTGCGATAAAATAGCAGGGTTATGGTCACGTTCGGGTCCGCACTGCGGCGCCCCACGGTGAAAGGCAGACGCGAATACAATGGGACTTCAGGAGCGCATCGCTGACGGGAGTGCGGTGCTCGGCGTCGTCGGGCTCGGCTACGTCGGGCTTCCCCTCGCTGTCGAGATGGGCAAGGCCGGTCACCATGTTGTCGGCTTCGACGTCTCGGCGGACAAGGTCGAGCGCGTCAACGCCGGCGAGAGCTACATCCCCGACGTCCCCACCGACGAGCTCGCGCCGCTCGTCTCGGCGGGCACGCTCGTGGCGACGACGGACTTCGCACGCGCCGGCGAGTGCGACGCCATCGCGATCTGCGTGCCCACGCCGCTCGACGAGATGAAGGAGCCCGATACCTCGTACATGGAGTCGGCCGCGGCGGCGATCGCACCGTACCTGAGGCCCGACGTACTTGTGACGCTGGAGTCCACGACGTATCCGGGGACCACCGAGGAGGTCATCGGGCCGATACTCGAGGCACACGGCCGTGTGGTCGGCACCGACCTGTTCCTGGCGTTCTCGCCCGAGCGCGTCGACCCGGGCAACCCCGTCTACCAGACCAAGAACACGCCCAAGGTCGTCGGCGGCGTGACCCCGGCGTGCACGAGCCACGCGGTCGCGCTCTACGAGCGCTTCATCGACACGGTGGTCCCGGTCTCGTCCACCCGTGCCGCCGAGATGACCAAGCTTCTTGAGAACATCTTCCGGAGCGTGAACATCGCGCTCATGAACGAGCTTCTGATGCTCTGCGAACGCATGCGTATCAACCTCTGGGAGGTCGTCGACGCCGCCAAGACCAAGCCGTTCGGCTACATGCCCTTCTACCCCGGACCGGGCCTGGGCGGCCACTGCATCCCCATCGACCCGTTCTACCTCTCGTGGAAGGCGCGCGAGTACGACTTCCACACCGAGTTCATCGAGCTCTCGGGCAGGATCAACGAGAACATGCCGTACTACGTCGTGACGCGTCTGATGGATGCCCTCAACACGCACCGCAAGTCGCTCGGCGGTTCGCGCGTCCTCGTCCTCGGCGTGGCGTACAAGGCCGATATCGATGACATGCGGGAGTCGCCCGCCATACGGATCGCCGAGCTGCTGTTGGAGAAGGACGCCGAGGTCGTCTATCACGACCCGTATGTCCCGTCGTTCTCGGTGTCGGGTGTCGATATCACGCACGTGGCGCTGTCCGCCGAGGAGATCGCCGCCGCTGACGCCGTGCTCGTGGTCACCGACCACCGAAGCGTCGACTACGGCACGGTCGTCCAGCACGCGAAGCTCATCCTCGATACCCGCAACGCGCTCAAGGCGTTCGCGGACGACAAGGTGGTGCGCCTGTGAGCGAGCGCGCCGTCCGCGTCGGTGCCGTCGGATTCGGCTACTGGGGCCCCAACCTCGTCCGCAACCTCGACCGCCTCGGCGACGCCGACCTCGTGGCCGCGTGCGACGCCTCGGAGGGCAATCGCGCCAAGCTCGCTGCCGCCTACCCGGACGTCGCCGTGCACGGCGACCTCGCCGACATGCTGGCCGCGCACGAGCTCGACGCGGTGGTCATCGCCACGTCGGCGCCCACGCACTATGCGCTCGCCCGGCAGGTCCTCGAGGCGGGGCTGCACTGTTTCGTGGAGAAGCCGCTCACGCTGACCTCCGCCGACGCGCTCGAGCTCGTCAAGCTGGCCGAGGAGCGCGGCGTGGTCCTGATGGTCGGGCACCTGATGGTCTACCACTCGGCGGTCGAGTTCATAAAGCGGACCATCGACTCGGGCGAGCTCGGCGACGTGCTCTACCTGTACGCGCAGCGTCTGAACCTCGGCAAGGTGCGTACCGAGGAGAACGCGTTCTGGTCGCTGGCGCCGCACGACGTCTCCGTGGCGCTCTATCTGCTCGGCGAGACGCCCGATAGCGTCTCGGCATCCGGCGCCGCGTACCTGAACGAGGGCGTGGACGACACCGTCTTCGCCAACCTGCACTTCCCGAGCGGCAAGATGGTGAACATCCACGTGAGCTGGCTCGACCCGCACAAGGTCCGCAAGTTCACGATCGTCGGCACCAAGAAGATGCTCGTCTTCGACGACATGCAGGCCACCGAGAAGGTCTGGATCTACGACAAGGGCGTCGTGCCAAAGCAGGCGCTGTCCTACGGCGAGGACCTCACGCTGCGGTTCGGCGACATCAACGTGCCGTTCCTGAAGATGGGCGAGCCGCTCGCCGCGGAGGTGCAGCACTTCCTCGACTGCTGCCGCACCGGCGCCACGCCCCGCTCCAGCGGGCGCGACGGCCTGGCGGTCGTCCGCATCCTCGAAGCGGTCGACGAGTCGATCCGCGCCAACGGCGCGCCGTCGCCGATCTCCCTGGAGGGCTGAGCGATGGAGTCCCGCATCAGCGCGGGAGCGCACGTCGGACGTGACTTCGCTTGCGGCGCCGGGTGCGTCGTCCACGACGACGTCTCCATCGGCGATGGCGTCACGCTCGGCAACCATGTGATCGTCTACGAGGGCACCGAGCTCGGCGACGGCGTCAACGTCGCCGACTTCGCTGTTCTCGGCAAACAGCCGCGCCTCGGCGCGCAATCCACCGCCAAGAGCGGATCGCTCGGCCCGCTGCGCGTCGGCGCCGGCACGAGCGTCGGCTCGCACACCGTGCTGATGGCGGGTACGACGATCGGCGAGCGCTGCATCGTGGGCGACAACGCGGGCGTCCGTGAGCGGTGCCGGATCGGCGACGACGTGATCGTCGGTCGGGCCGTGACCGTCGAGAACGCGACGACGATCGGCGACCGTACGCGCATCCAGACGGGCGCGTACATCACGGCGTACGTGACGCTCGAGGAAGACGTCTTCATCGCGCCTATGGTCGTCACGACCAACGACAACTACATGGGGCGCACGGAGAAGCGCCTTGCCGAGATGAAGGGCTGCACCGTTCGACGTCGCGCGCGTGTCGGCGGCGGCGTGCACATCCTCCCCGGGGTCGAGATCGGGGAGGAGGCCTTCATCGCCACGGGCGCCATCGTGACCAGAGACATCCCGCCGCGAGTCGTTGCGATGGGCGTTCCCGCACGTCCGGTCCGTGACGTGCCCCCCGAGGAGCTTCTGGAGAACCAGTAACGGGCGAGTGACGAGGCCCGGGGCCGGCCTGACGCCGTGCCATCATGTGGAGACCGTCCGTAGCGCGAGAGGAGCGCATGTAGCATGGGTATCCCGTTGCTCGACCTGAAAGCGCAGTACCGCGAGCTTCAGACCGAACTCGACGCGGCCATCGGCGACGTCATGGCCAACGCCGCCTTCATCGGCGGCCCGCGGGTCGCAGAGCTGGAAGCCGCCATCGCCGAGTACTGCGGTACCAGGCACGCGGTCGCGTGCGGCAACGGCACCGACGCGCTCTTCCTCATCCTCGCCGCGCTCGGCATCGGGAAGGGCGATGAGGTCATCACGACACCCTTCACGTTCTTCGCCACGGCCGAGGCGATCGCGCATGTGGGCGCCACGCCCGTGTTCGTGGACATCGAGCACGGCACGTACAACATGGACGTCGCCCTGCTGGAGGCGGCTGTCACGCCGGCTACCAAGGCGATCATGCCGGTGCACATCTTCGGCCAGTGCGTGGATATGGATCCCGTGCTCGAGCTTGCCGAGCGCCATGGCCTGTACGTCATCGAGGATGCGTGCCAGGCGATCGGCGCGACGTACAAGGGCAAGCGCGCGGGCTCCATCGGGCACGCTGCCGCGTTCAGCTTCTTCCCGAGCAAGAACCTCGGTTGCGCCGGCGACGGCGGCATCATCACGACCGACGACGATGATCTCGCCGCCCGCGCGCGCAAGATCGCCTCGCACGGGACGACCAAGAAGTACTTCCACGACACGCTTGGCGTGAACTCGCGGCTTGACGCGCTGCAGGCAGCCATCCTGCTCGTGAAGCTCCCGCACCTGGACCGGTGGAACGCCGAGCGGCGGGCGGCGGCGGCGGTCTACGACGAGCTGCTGGCGGGCACGCCCGACCTTGAGCTGCCTGTCACGCGGGAGTTCGGCGAAGCCGTCTACCACCTCTACATCGTGAAGTCGTCGCGCGCTGCCGAGATCATGGATGCGCTCAAGGCCGCCGAGATCGGCACCGCGCTCTACTATCCGCTGGCGCTGCACGAGCAGGAGGTATTCACCGCCGAGGCGGGCTACACCCAGCCGTCGCTGCCGGTGGCCGAGTCGTGCGACGCCGCGACGTTCGCGCTGCCGTGCTTCCCGGGGATCACGCGGGAGCAGCAGGAGCGCGTCGTCGAGGTCGTCCGAGAGGTCGTGGGGTAGCGTCATGAAGGTGGTATCCGTCGTCGGCGCCCGTCCGCAGTTCGTGAAGGCCGCTCCGGTCTGTCGCGCGCTGCGCGAACACCACGACGAGGTGCTCGTCCACTCGGGGCAGCACTACGACTACGACATGTCCGAGGTGTTCTTCGAGCAGCTCGGCATCCCGCGTCCGGACTACAACCTCGCCGTCGGGTCGGGCGGCCACGGCCGGCAGACCGGCGAGATGCTCGGCATGCTCGAGGAGCTGTTCAGCGAGCTCGATCCCGACGTCGTGCTCGTCTACGGCGACACCAACACCACGCTTGCCGGCGGGCTCGCAGCCGCCAAGCTGCACATCCCGGTCGCGCACGTGGAAGCGGGCCTGCGCTCGTACAATCGCTCGATGCCCGAGGAGATCAACCGGGTGGTCGTCGATCACGTGTCCGACCTGCTGCTCTGCCCCACGCGGACCGCGGTCGCGAACCTCCAGGCGGAGGGCGTCGTCGACGGCGTGGAGCTGGTGGGCGATGTCATGCTCGACACCGCGCGCTTCTTCGCCGAGCACGTGGACGCCGGCGCTACGCTCGCGCAGCACGGGCTCGAGGCCGGCGGCTACTACCTCGCGACGGTGCACCGCGCCGCCACGAGCGATGACGCCGGGCGTCTCTCGGCGGTCATCCGCGCGTTCGACCGACTGGCTGAGCCGGTGCTCTGGGCGGTGCACCCGCGCACGAAGAAGAACCTGGCCGAGATGGGCCTGCTCGACGCGGTCGAGGGATCCGACAACATCCGGGCGGTGCCCCCGCTGGCGTATATGGACACCGTGGCGTTGCTGCGCTCGGCACGGGGTCTGCTGACCGATTCGGGTGGGATGCAGAAAGAGGCGTACTTCTTCGGCATCCCGTGCGTGACGCTGCGCGAGGAGACCGAGTGGACCGAGACGGTCGAGCTCGGCTGGAACCGGCTCGTCGGCACGGACGAAGAAGCGATCGTCGCAGCGGCGACGTCGCTCGAGCGTCCGCCGATGCGCCCGGATGTCTACGGCGACGGGCATGCCGCCGAGGCGATCGTCCGCGCGCTCGACAAGCGATACGGCGACAGGGTGGCCCCGTAGGGCCGCCGGAGGGACCATGGGGAAGCATTCGGCACCACGCGGCGCGCGCGGGCGCGTCGCAGGCACGAGAGGACGCCGGTCGGCAGCCAGCCGACGCGGTCGTCTCGACACGCCCCGTGCCGCCCGCTCCCGCCGGCCGTCCACCGGCCCGCTGCAACCCGCGCCCCGCATGCGCGTGCATCGGGACCGACGCGTCAAGACGCTGAAGCGCGTCGCGCTCATCGCAGCGGTGGTGCTCGCGGTCGCCGTCGTCGGTGGCGTGACGTGGGCGTTCTTCTTCATCAGGGCCGTCGAGGGCGACATGAACACCTCGGCCATGCTCAATGCCAAGACGCAGGGGCTGCTCTCGGAACCCGAACCGCAGGAGCCGTTCAACGTGCTGCTGCTCGGCAGCGATGTGCGTCCCAACGAGGAGGTCGCGCGCGCCGACACGATCATCGTGGCGCGCATCGATCCGGAGGCGAAGAAGGTCTGGCTGCTCTCCATCCCGCGAGACACGCGCGCGGAGATACCCGGACACGGCACCGCCAAGATCAACTCGGCCACGTTCTACGGCGGCAAGGAGGACGGTCCGGCGCTCATGGTGCAGACCGTCGAGGAGTTCCTCGATATCGAGATCCACCACTACGTCGAGGTGAACTTCGAGGGCTTCCAGGCCGCCGTGGACGCGCTCGGAGGCGTCTGGATCGATGTGGACACCGAGATCGACGACTGGAAGGCCGCAAGCCACAGCCCGGGTCACAAGGCCAAGTACATCGCGAAGGGCTATCAGCTGCTTGACGGCGAGCACGCGCTCACCTACGTGCGGAGCCGTGACTTCCCCGACGCCGACTTCACCCGCATGCGCCACCAGCAGGAGTTCTTCAAGGCGCTCGCCAAGCAGGCAGCCAAGGCGGACAACCTGCTGAAGCTGCCCGTGGTGGTGCGGGAGGTCGCGCGCTACACGATCACCGACATGAGCGTCGCCAAGATGCTCGACCTCGCCAAGGCGCTCGGCGGCATACCGGCGGAGAGCATCCAGACGGCCACCCTCACCGGGGAGTGGCGCTCCCCGTACGTGTGGCCGGATGAGGAGCGCATGGATTTCCTCGTATCGGCGATGATGGACGGCCGTTCGTTCGACGAGACGGCGACAGCCGCCGACGGGGGCATCCAGCCGGCCGACATCACCGTCACTGTGCGTAACGGCGCCGGCCGGGGCGGGATCGCCGGCGAGGCGTCCGGGCTGCTCAAGTCGAAGGGGTTCGTGATCGGCGAGGTGGGCAACGCCAACCAGTTCGTCTATGACCGCACGCTCGTCATCTACAACGGTGATGACACGGAGGCGGCGCAGGCCGTCGCCGCCGCGCTGCCCAAGGCCGACCTCGTGCCGAGCCGGGGCATGTACCTGTTCGACACGCGCATCCTGGTGGTCGTGGGCGAAGACTGGGAGCTTCCGGTCGGCCCGACCGCCACCCAGTAGAGCGGCGCAGCCGGACCGTGCAGCCGGACCGGGGTGATCGGCCTCGCCGGTGACGCTACCCGGCGACGGCGCGCTGCAGGACCTCGATGAGCTGGTGGGCGAGGTCGTCGCGCGCGAAGCGCTCCTCGGCCAGCCTCCGTGCGTTGACGCCCATGCGCGCCGCCAGGTCGCGATCGTCGGCCACGCGCGTGATCGCGTCCGCGGTCGCTGCTCCGTCGCCGAACGGGACGTAGACGCCGCACTCGTTGTCCTCCACCAGGTCCTTGGTCCACCCCGCCGAGTTCACGAGCACCGGGCGCCCTGAGGCGAGCGCGTCGAAGAACTTGTTGGGGGAGTTCGTCGCGAGGATGGGTCGGTCGGCGAACAGCGTCATGAGCATGTCGGCGGTGCGCGTGAAGCGCGGCACGTCGCGCTTGGCCATCGAGCCCACGAGACGGACGTTGGGAAGGCCGGCCGTGCGCTCGGCGAGCGTGGGGACGCTCTTCCCGTCACCGGCGATGAGGAAGACGATGTCGTCCCGACCGCGCTCCGCAAGCAGGCGCGCTGCCTCGGGCACCTGGTCCTCGACCGCGTTGGAGGGGCCGATCGCGCCCGCGTAGCCGACGACGAAGCGGTCGCCGAGCTCGAACGCCGAGACCATCTCGGCGTCCTTCGGGCCGGGCGTGAACAGGTCGAGATCGGCGCTGTTAGGGATCATGTGCACGCGCTCGGCGGGTATGCCTTCGGCCAGCACGCCCTCGGCCATGCCGGGGGAGAGCGCCACCACGTGCCGCGCACGTCGGTACAGGAAGCGCTCGAGCGCCTTGGCCGTGCGACCCATGAGCCCGGTGCGCTTGAGCGCGCCCATCTGGAACGGGGCCTCGGGCCACAGGTCGCGCACCTCGAAGACGAACGGCGTGCGCCGGAGCGCGGCGGCGAGCCAGCCCGGGATGCCCACGGTGAGCGGCGTCGAGGTGGCGAACACGACATCGTGGCGGCCTGCCGTGAGCGCGAGCCAGGTGGCGCCCAACGTGAACTGCAGGAACGACAGGATGCGGCGCACGTAGCCCATATAGTTGGAGTACGGCACGCGGATGCAGCGAACGTCGATGCCGTCGACGGTCTCGGTGGTGAGCAGGCGTGCCGAGAAGCGCTCGGGCAGCCCGGTGCTCCCCGTGATCATCGTGACCTCGTGGCCCTCTTCCACCATGCGCCGGGCGAACTCATAGCTGCGGATCGGGCCGAGCGCCGTGTCGCGGGTCGCGAAGAACTGATGGATGTAGAGGATGCGCATGCTCGTAGCCCGCTAGCGTCGGTGCGCGCCGTCGCGGCCCACCGCCATGTAGCGCAGGCCGGCGCCGCGCACGGCGGCGGGGTCGAGGCAGTTGCGGCCGTCGAACACGACGGCGTCGGCGGCCATGACGGATGCCGCACGGCTCCAGTCCAGCTCGATGAACTCCCGCCACTCGGTCGCGACGATGGCCGCCGAGGCGCCCTCGAGCGCGTCCCAGACGGTATCGGCGCGCTCCACCTCGGCCAGCTCCACCTCGGCCGCGATCGGGTCGTAGACGACCACCTCGGCGCCCTCTTCGATGAGCAGCGGCACGATGTCGAGCGCGGGCGACTCACGCACGTCGTCGGTGTCGGGCTTGAACGAGAGGCCGAGCACGGCGATGCGGCGTGCGTGCAGGTCCGGCAGCGCGCGGGCGAGGTGCACCATCGGCAGGAGGCGCTGGCGGTTGTTCACGTCGATGACGGCCTTGAGCAGCGTGAACTGGTAGCCGTTGATGGTGGAGATGAAGTCGAGCGCGCGCGTGTCCTTGGGGAAGCACGAGCCGCCGTAGCCGATGCCCGCGCGCAGGAAATCGGGCCCGATGCGCTTGTCCATGCCGATGCCGCGCGCCACCGAGTCGATGTCGGCGCCCACGGCGTCGCAGATGTTGGCCATCTCGTTGATGAATGAGATCTTGGTGGAGAGGAAGGCGTTGGAAGCGTACTTGATGGTCTCGGCGCTCGCCACGTCGGTCTCGAGCACCGGTGCCTCGATGTCCGCGTAGAGCGCGCGCATGCGGGCGAGGTCGGCCGAGGAGGACGAGCCGAGCACGATGCGGTCGGTGGCGTACCAGTCCTCGATGGCCTTGCCCTCGCGCAGGAACTCGGGGTTGGAGACGTAGCCGATCGTGGCCTTGGCCGAGGCGAGATACCGCTCCTGGAGCGCCTCGCCCGTGCCCGGAGGGACCGTCGACTTCATGACGAGCGTGAAGGGGCGGTCGGCGGCAGCGGCGAGCTGCTCGGTCACGGTGCGGACGGCGGTGAGGTCGGCGGCGCCGTTGGCGGCCATAGGCGTGCCGACGGCTACGAAGGTGATGTCGCTGATGAGCGAGGCCCAGCCGGCTTCCGGGGTGCGGAAGCGGAGGTTGCCGCGCTCGAGACCCTCGGCAAGCAGCTCCTCGATCCCGGGCTCGTAGATGGTGCTCGTCCCGCCGGAGAGGCGCTCGACCTTGGCCGGGTCGATATCGACGCACGTGACGTCGTGTCCCGAGTGCGCCAAGCAGACGCCGGTGACGAGGCCGACGTAGCCGGTTCCGATGACGGTGACGGTGCTGCCCATGGGCTCTTCCCTCCAGATCGCGCCGCGGGTGTGCGGCCCGCGCTACCTTACCACAGCGTACAGGGGGTGTCAGGCCGCCGTCACCTGTCCGTCAGGCGTCCCGCCGCGGGCGTCCTTGACCCTCTCGGAAGCCTCCGCCTATAGTGGGGCGTTCCGCGAGGCTTGAGGAAGCGAGAGGCCGCATGCGCATCGGGATGCTGCTCATGGGAGGCGCCTATCCGCCCGACGTCCGGGTGGACAAGGAGGCGCGCGTGCTGGCCGAGGCGGGCCACGAGATCTTCCTGCTCACCTCCGACAAGAACGGCCGTCCCCGTGCCGAGAGCATGCCCCCGCTCGAGGTGCGGCGCTACCCGGCGCGCGGCGGATGGCTCGAGTCCAAGCTCACGGCGATCGTCAACTTCCTCACGTGGCGCATGCCGCTCTGGGAGCGGCACATCGACGCGTTCGTGGCCGAGAACGGCATCGAGGCCCTGCACGTGCACGACCTGCCGGCGGTCGCTTCGGCGGTCGCGGTGGGTCGCCGGCGGCGGATCCCCGTCGTCTTCGACATGCACGAGTACTATCCCGGCGCTGTGAAGGTCTGGCCGCGTCCGCGGCTTGCCAGGCTGCTCCAGACGCCGGGCCGCTACGAGCGCTATCACACGTGGGCGACACGCGCCGTGGACGCGGTGGTCCCCGCGGTGGAGGAGACGCAGGAGATGGCGCTCGCGGCGGGCGTGCCGCCGGAGCGCGTCTGGCTCTTCCGCAACGTGGAGGACGCCGAGGAGATCGTGCGCTGGGAGGGCCCGCGAGAGGACGAGTTCGTCGTCACGTTCGCGGGCGGCTTCGGGCCGCACCGCGGGATCGACACGCTCATCGCGGCGATGCCGCACCTGCTCGAGCTCGTCCCCGACGCCCGCCTGCTGCTCATCGGCAGCGGCTCGAACGACGCGGAGCTGTGCGCGCTCGCCGGCGAGCTCGGCGTGAGCGAGCAGGTGGAGTTCACCGGGTGGATCGGCATCGACGAGATGCGCGAGCGCCTCGCGCGCTCCTCGGTGGGGACGGCGCCGTTCACGCGCTCGGCGCACACCGACACGATGCTGCCGCACAAGCTGTTCCAGTACATGGGCATGGGCCTGCCGGTCGTGGTCACCGACTGCAAGCCGGTCGCGCGCATCGTGCACGAGACGGGTGCGGGCGAGGTGGCACGCTCCGGGGACGCCGTGTCCGTGGCCCGTGCGCTCGCGCGGCTCGCGGACCCCGAACGGGCTCGCGCGGCGAGCGAGGCGGGGAAGCGTGCGGTCGCGGAACGCTACAACCTCGCCATCGAGGGCATGCGCCTTCGCGAGCTCTACGAGTCGCTCGCGCGCCGGGCATCGCGGCCGGCGAGCTCGGCGTAGAGCCCGGCGTATCCGCGAGCGGTCTCGCGCCACGAGTAGGCGCGTGCTGTCCGGGGCCCCGCGGCGGCCATGATGGCGGCCTCGGCGGGGTGTTCGAGCGCCCACGCGAGCGCGTCGGCGAGCGCGTCGGGCGCCTCGGCGGGCACGAACCGAGCGGTCTCGGCGGGCACGACCTCGGCAAGCCCGCCCACCTCGGTCACCACGAGCGGGCGCGCGCACGCGAGCGCCTCGAGCGCCACGAGGCCGAAGCCCTCGTAGCGGCTCGGCACGGCCACCACATCCGCGGCGCCGAGCCACAGCGGCAGCTCATCGCGCGGCGCGCCGTCGCGCAGGAGGATCGGCGCCGATGGGTCTGCGGCGTGCTCGGCGGCGTGGGCGGGGCGATCCACACCGAGGCTGCCCACAAGGGCGAGCTGCGCGCCGGGCACGCGTGCGCGCACGGCCTCGAACGCTTCCAGGAGCTCCGGCGCCCCCTTCATGGGGATCGCCCTGCCGAGGAAGACCACAAGCCGGCGCGCCGGGTCGAGCCCGAGGGCTTCTCGGCAGGCATCGCGATCGCGCGGTGAGAAGAGCTCGTGGTCGACCGCGTTGGGGACGACGTGCATCCGGTCGGGATGAGCGCCGAGAGCGATAGCGGCGTCGGCGAGGAAGCGCGACGGCGCGGTCGTGAGGTCGGCGGCCGCGAGGTTGGCGGCGACGAGGCGCGCGACGGGACCGTCCGGCTCGCCGGCGGCCACGCCGAGGCCGTGCACGGCGAGCAGCGTGGGGACGCGCACGCCCGACCAGCGCGCGTACAGTGGCCGGAAGTCCGGTTGCTGCACGTGGAGAACGTCCGCGCGCGATCGTTCGCACGCGACCCGCAGCAGCGCGGCGCGCGACCACGCGCGGGCGAGCGGGATGTCGTGCGCCACGCGGTCCGCGTCGGCTCGCACGCGCACGAGCGCGGCGAGCGAGTCGGGCAGCGTGGCGAGCGCGGTGCGCAGCGCCTCGCGTCTGCCGAAGGCGCCCTGGACGCCCGTGACAGCGCCGAACGGCGTCTCCCGGACGCTCGTGTCGGTCACGTTGTCCGCGGCGACGGTGACAGCCACCCCGAACGCGGGCAGCGCCGCCGCGAGCTCGGCGGTGTGCGTGGAGACACCGCCGACGCCCGAACCGCCGTGCGCGCCCGTCACGGGCCCGAAGATCGTCACCCGCGTCATGAGCGCAGCCTCAGCTTCCGGGCGATTGCGCCCACCAGCTCGCCAACGAACGCGCGCTCGTCCTCCCGGACGGCACGGAACAGGAGCAGGCCGAGGACGTAGACGAGAAGGCCGAGGGCCACCTCGGCCAGGAACCAGAGCGCTGAGATCTCCACGAACGAGAAGACGACGCGCAGTGTCGCATACATGAGGCCCGACGCGGCGGCGATCCGCGCCAGCTCGAGCCATGGGATGTCCCAGGACATGTACGGGCGGCTCCGCAGCCACGTGAGCGTGAGGAAGAGCAGGTAGGAGGCGAAGGTCGTGTACGCTGCCGCGATGTAGCCGAATCGCGGCACGAGGAGCACGTTCGTCGCGATGTTGAAGAGCGCGGCGGTGAGCGCGTTGCGCATCATGATCGTGGACTTCTTGTGCAGCGCCAGACCGTTGCCCGCGATCTGCGTGAGGCCGTTCATGAGCACGCTCGCCGCCACGATCGCGAGGATGGGGTACGCCGCGCGGTAGGCCTCGCCGGTGAACACGGTCATGAAGTCCTTGCCCGCGGCGGCCATGCCGAAGAGCAGCGGGAAGGTCGCCATGGCGAAGTAGCGCGTGAACTGTGTCTGGACCTTCTGCGCCATCGCCTGGCCCTGCTGTTCGAACGTCTGCACCATGACCGGCGCGATGGCGATGGTGAGCGGCAGGATGATGAGGTTCATGATCTTGTCGCCGAGGCCGTACGCGGTGGAGTAGAGGCCCACCTCGGCGGTCGTGCGGAAGATGCCGATGATGTAGCGGTCGGCCATCACGAGCAGCCAGGTGGAGATCGCCGCCGGCACGAGCGGGAAACCGTAGCTCGTGAACTCGCCGAGGACCGAGCGGTCGAAGTCCCGCGGTGAGAGGCTTCCCTCGGCACGCACGGCTTTCAGGCCGAAGGGCAGCAGGAGCATGTTGCCAAGCGCGACGCCGGCGAGGATGCCGAAGGCACCGAGGCGCGGCCCGGCGACGAAGTAGACCGAGAGCGCGGTGGCGAGGATGGAGCTCGCGACCGCGAGGACGGCGTACTGCGTCGACCGGTTGGAGGCGCGCAGCACCTGCAGCAGCACGTTGATGGTGTAGTTGAACGCGAGCGACGCGCAGGCGATGGGCGCGAGGGCGGCGAGCCCGTCGGGCAGCCGGTCGGCGAGCACGAGGATGCCGAGACCGACGAGCGCCGCCGCGGTCAGCAGCGACGCGATGGCTGACCACACGGTGGTGGCGACGTACCGGTCGAGCTTGCCCTCCTTGCGGTGCGGCCAGTAGAAGCGCACGACCGAGCCGGTGATCCACGCCGTCGCGAACGTCGCGGTAAGCGCGGTGGCCGAGGTGATGAGGTAGAAGTTGCCGTAGTCGGCCGGCTCGATGAGGCGCGTGAAGAGCGGGACCGTGACAAGCGAGGTCAGCGCCGGCACGAGGCGCACGGGGAAGTACTTGATCGCGTCGGTTCCCGCGCCGCGCAGGATCTGTCTCAGCATGCGACGTCACCGCCCGCCAGACGCTCGAGCTCGGCGATCTCGGCGGCCATCCGCTCCTCCCACGTCCAGAGGTGCTCGCGCGCCCACCGCGCTGCCTGCTGGCCGAGCGCGCGGGAGTGGTCATGTTCGCCGAGAAGCCCGGCCGCGGCCTGCGCGATGGCGGCGGGGTCGGTCTCGGCCACGAGCCGACCGTTCACGCCGTCGTGGACGAGGTTGGAGGTCCCGCCCACGTCGAGCGCGAGGAGCGGGGTGCCGAGCAGCATCGCCTCGATCACGGGATTGGCGAGGTTGGAGTAGTCGTAGAGGGAGAGCAGCAGGTTCGCGGCGCGGTAGTAGCCGGCGAGCAGGTCGCGCGGCACGCCGCCGATGAAGCGGACGTGCCCGGCGGCTGCGGAGCGCTCGGCGCGCTGCCGGAGCGCCGACTCCTCCGGGCCGGTGCCCACCACGACGAGCTCGACCGGCAGGCCGCGCTCGCGCAGCAGCGCCGCGGTGTCGATCGCCCGGTCGACCCGCTTCCAGTGCGAGAGGCGCGAGACCGTGAGCAGCAGCAGGTCCCCGGGGGCGACGCCGAGCTCCACCCGCGCATCCGCACCGGTGATGCGGCTCGCGGCGATGGCGGGGTCGACGCCGTTCATCCAGAAGCGGATACGCTCGGGCGGATGGCCGAGATCGCGGAGCAGCTCGTCGCCGAGCGTGCCGTCGTCGGTCATGATGACGAGGTCCGCGGGCGTGGCGAGCGCGGCGAGGTGTTTGTGGTAGCGCAGCCCGGCGAGACGCTCGTGGCGACGGCTCGACATGAGGCTGCCCTGGAAGCGCGCGACCATCGGAACGCCGAATCGGTCGGCGGCACGGCGCGCGACGGGCACGCCGTAGATCTCGTAGCCGTAGACGAGCGCGGGCGGCCGCTCGGCGCACAGCCGTCGGACGATCGGCCATGCGGACGCCCGGAACGTGTACCAGCCGAGCGTATCGGTGACCCACCCGATCTTGGGCACGGACCGCGCCACGCCGTGGAAGTGGTGCGCGAACGTGTGCAGCGTGACGCCATCGGGCAGCGTCGAAGGGTCGACGTAGTCGAGCGCCGGCGTCACGAGCGACACGTCGAAACGCCTGCCGAGGTGGGTGAGCGTCTCACGGAAGGCCGGACCGCCGGTCGCCGCCCCCATCGACCACAGCGGGATCTGCGAGACGACGACGACGTGCTCGCGCGTCATGAGCTGCTTCCCGCGTCCGGCGAGGGTCCGCCGTAGGGCGTGAAGTCGGGCATCAGCTCAGCCACCTGCGCGAGGATCGCGGCCTCGTCCCCCTCGAACGCGGCTTCGACGAGCGCGTCGATGCGGGCCTCGAAGTCAGCGGGCGGGACCGGCAGCGCGTTGACGCGCAGGATCTTCTCCCGGCCGGTGTCGAGCAGGTCCTCCTCGGCGTGGACGAGCACCTCGTGGAGCTTCTCGGCAGGCCGGAGCCCCGTGAACTCGACGTGCGTGTCCACGCCCGAGAGCGTGATCATCTTGCGCGCGAGGTCGACGATGCGGACCGGCTCGCCCATCTCGAGGACGAAGAGCTCGCCGCCGTCGCTGATGGCCTGGGCCTGCAGCACGAGGCGCGCGGCCTCGGGGATGGTCATGAAGTAGCGCGTGACATCGGGATGGGTGACGAGCAGCGGGCCGCCGCGGCGGAGCTGCTCCTCGAACAGCGGCACCACGCTGCCGCGCGAGCCGAGCACGTTGCCGAAACGCACGGCCGACGCGGTGAGCCCGCGTCGGGAGGCGGCGAGCGTCTGGCGCTCGGCTATCGCCTTCGTGAGCCCCATGAAGCTCGACGGCGCCACGGCCTTGTCGGTCGAGATCAGGATGAAGTGCTCCACACCGGTCTTCTCGGCAGCGAGGAGCACGTTGCGCGTGCCGAGGACGTTGGCCTTCACCGCCTCGTCTCGCGCGAGCTCCATGAGCGGCACGTGCTTGTACGCCGCAGCATGCAGCACCACGCGCGGCTGCTCCTGTTCGAACAACCGCATGAGCTTCTCGGCGTCACGCACGTCGCAGATGTGCATCTGCGGGACCTCCGCGTCGGTCCGCGAGAGCTCGAGGAACGTCTCGTACAGGCGGCTCTCGTCGATGTCGATCAGCAACAGGCGCGCGGGACGCATCTTGATGATCTGGCGGCACAGCTCCGAGCCGATCGACCCCGCGGCGCCGGTGACGGCCACGACCTTGCCCGTCAGCGTGGAGGCGATCTGCTCGACGTCGATGCGCACCGGCTCTCTGCCGAGAAGGTCCTCGACGCTCACCTTGCTGAGGTCCTGGACGCCGATCGTGCCGGCTTCCATCGCGAGCGGACGCATGATGCGCGTGCGGACGCCGGCTGCGGCGCACCGGTCGAGGATGCGGCGACGTACGTCTGAGGTGGCCGAGGGGATGGCGACGAGCACTTCGTCGACGCGCTCCTCGGCGGCGATCGCCTCGAGCCTGTCGATGTCGCCCAGCACGCGCACGCCGCGTATGAAGCGGCGGCGCTTGGCCGGGTCGTCGTCGAGGAAGCCGACGGCGCGCATGCCGAGGCCGGGCTGGTTCTCGATGTCGCGCAGCAGCAGGACGCCCGCGTCACCGGCGCCGACGATGAGCACGCGCCGGCTGCCCGTGGTGCCCTGGCTCTGGACGTAGGCGATGAAGCGGCCGAAGGCGCGCAGGGCCGCCGCCCCGACGAACACGAACGTGCCCATGATGAGCAGCGTCCCGATGGGGGCGAAGCGCTGCTCGCCTGGCTGGCTGATGACGAAGTTGGCGCCGATGAGCAGCGTGGTGCCGATACCCACCGCCCCGGCAAGGCGGACGATGACGTCGACCCCCACGTGCCGCCACACCTGGTGGTAGAGGCGGAAGAGCCAGAACAGCGCCACGAACACCACGGAGCTCGCGATCGCGACCGGCGGCACGTTGACGAGGAAGTCCGGTTTCACCTGGCCCGCGAAGCGCGCCCAGTACGCCAGCAGCGTCGACACCCAGACGATGGCGAGATCGGCGAGCAGGAAAGCGCCCATCTGGAGCGGACGGAGCCAGCCCGTGCGGTGGGCTGTCGGCTTATCGGGCGACATCAGCGGCTCGCCGCCTTCATCACCTTGCTGACGGCGGCGGTCACGTCGGCCATCTCGGCGGGACCGGCCGTGTGATGCACGAGGAAGGCGAGCGACGTCTCGCCGAGCTCGCGCGCGACCGGCAGTCGCTCGGCCGGGGCGAATCCGGCGTCGGTGAACGCCTTCTCCAGGTAGATCTCGGAGCACGAGCCGCTCATGCACGGCACACCCTCGGCCATCACGGCCTCGGCGACACGATCGCGCGTCCAGCCCTCGGCCAGCGCCTCAGGCCGCACGAACGCGTAGAAGCGGTAGTACGCGTGGTAGACGTCGTGTGCGGGGGGCGGCACGCGCAGCGCGGGGATGTCCGTGAAGGCGTCGGCAAGCGCGGCGGCGTTCTCGCGGCGGCGCTCCACCCACGCGGGGACCTTGGCCAGCGCGACGCGGCCGAGCGCGGACTGCATCTCGGTCATGCGCCAGTTGGTGCCGATCGACTCGTGCAGCCAGCGGAAGGCGACGCCGACGCGCGGCCTCTCGTCGTAGACGAGCGACCGGCTCTTGCCGTGGTCCTTGTACGACCACGCGCGCTCGTACGCGTCATCATCGCGGATCAGCAGCGCCCCGCCTTCACCGCCGGTCGTCATGATCTTGTCCTGGCAGAACGACAGCGTGCCGGCATGGCCGATGGTGCCCACATGACGACCCTTGTAGCGCGTGCCGAGCGCCTGCGCGCAGTCCTCGATGACGTGCAGGTCGGCGCGGTCCGCGAGCGCCATGATCGGCCCCATGTCGCACGGCATGCCGCCGAGATGGACGACGATGACCGCGCGCGTACGGTCGGTGAGGACGGGCGCGATCGTCTCGGCTGACAGCCCCTGCGTATCGGGGTCGATGTCGGCGAAGACCGGCGTCGCGCCCACGACCGCGACCGCCGTGGCGGTCGCGACGAACGTCCGCGGGGCGACGACGACCTCGTCGCCGGGGCCGATACCGAACGCCCGGAGCGCGAGCTCGAGCGCCACCGTGCCGTTGGCGAGCGCGATGGCATGCCGCGCGCCGGTGAAGGCCGCGAGCTCGACCTCGAACGTGCGCCCCTCCCGGCCGGTGTGGTAGTTCACGCGTCCCGAGCGCAAGACTGCGTCGACCGCGGCGATCTCGTCGTCCTCGAAGACGGGCCAGGCGGGGTATGGGGCCGTGCGCACGGGCGTCCCGCCGTCTATGGCGAGGGTGGCATCACTCATCAACGGCGGTCTCCCTGTCTGTGCCGTCGATCGGCGCGGCGGGCACGCCGACCACGGTGGCGCCGTCCGGCACCCCGGCGATCACGACCGCGCCCGCGCCGAGCGTGGCGTCGTCGCCCACGCTCACGGACGGCAGCACGACGCTCCCGGTGCCGCAGAGCACGCGGTCGCCGACCGACGCGAAGCCGCCGAGCTGGACGCCCCCGGCGAGGTGCGTGAAATCGCCCACCCGGCAGTCGTGCGCGACGTAGCAGCCGACGTTCACGATCGCGCACCGGCCGACCGACGCGCGCGCGGTGACGGTCGCCTGCTGCATGACGAGCGCGCCGTCGCCGAGCGCGGCCGAGGGTGAGACCCACGCCGTCGGATGCACGAGCGAGGGGAGCGCGAACCGCTCGGCCACCGCGTCGAAGAGCCGCTCGCGCACCGCGCCGTCGCCGATGGCGATGACCGCCGCGTCGGCGTCAGCGTCGTCGAGCGAGCGTACGATCGGCAGCTCACGGTAGCCCGTCTCGGCCCCGTCGTGCTCGTCGAAGTACGCGGCCGCGGTGTGGCCGAGGTCGGCCAGCATGTCGGCGACCTCGGCGGCGTATCCGCCTGCTCCTATGATGAGAAACCGCATCGTGTGTCCTTAGCCCCAGAGCGCCGGTCTGCGGGGGTACGTCAGGCGTCGTGCCCGCCCGTGAACTCCGGCATCGTCGCGTGGCCTTCGGCGGTCACGCCCGTACGCGCGAACACCCGCGCGACGGTCATCCAGAGCACCTTCATGTCGAGCGCGAACGAGCGGTTGTCGACGTACCACACATCCAGCGCCAGCCTGTCGCTCCATTCTAGAGCATTTCGGCCGTTGACCTGCGCCCATCCGGTGATGCCGGGGCGCACCTCGTGTCGGCGCGCCTGCGTGGCCGAGTAGAGCGGCAGGTACTTGGTGAGCAACGGGCGCGGGCCTACGAGGCTCATCTCCCCCTTGAGCACGTTCACGAGCTCGGGGAGCTCGTCCGCGGAGGTCGAGCGCAGCAGTCTGCCGAAGCGCGTGAGACGCTGCTCGTCAGGGAGGAGTCTCCCGTCGGCGTCGCGCTCATCGGCCATCGTCCGGAACTTGTACATCCTGAACAGGCGGCCGTTCATGCCCGGTCGTTCCTGCACGAAGAGGACGGGCGAGCCGAGCTTCGCGCGCACCACGAGCGCGATCGCGGCGAGCACGGGCGCGAGCACGATGAGCCCAGCCGCCGAGGCGACCGCATCGAAGACCCGCTTCGCCCTGTCACGTGCGGCGGCCGAAGCGCCCGCTTCGCGCCGCTGCCAGCCGACGAGCGCCAGCGTGCCGAACGCGAAGAGCATCTGGTTGTCGTTCACGTCGCCCGAGATCATCGAGTTCAGCATCGCGAACAGCGCGACGGCGGCGATGAAGACCGCCTCGGGCGTCCAGTCCACGTATGCCCACGCGAGCGCGGCAAGCGCGGCCGCGATCATGAAGCCGAGCATGCAGGCAGCGGCCACGATGCCGTTCTCGGCCAGCAGCTCGATCACGAGGTTGTGGGGATAGAGCAGCTGATCGAAGGCCGCGAGGCTGCCGGTGCCGACGCCGAGCAGCGGCGCGGCCCGCCACAGTCCGAGCGCGGTCGTGATCGCGTCGATGCGCCCGAGCAGGCTGAGGTCGAGCTGGCCCGAGAAGAGCAGCTCCATGCGCCCGGTGAGGGTGACGGGCAGGTACGGCCAGGCGACGGCGGTCACCGCCCCCGCGCCGAGGAGCCCGGCGATCACGCCGGGCAGCGGCAGGTGCGCCCGGGCTATGACGAGCACGACCATCACGGCCGCCACCGCGAGGAAGGCGACGAAGGGGCCGCGCGAGCCGGCGCCGAACAGCGCGTACAGGCACGCGCCCGCCGCGGGCAGCGTCCACCACCAGGAGCGTCTCTCGAAGGCGAAGGAGACGAGCGCGCCCGCGAGCCCGATGCCCGCGGCACGGGCGAGGGTTATCGGACCGCCGCCGAACGACTGGAAGCGGCCGCTCACGTGGGTGACGCCGAGGACGAGGGCGAGCATCACGCCGCTCGCGGCAAGCGCCGCCGCGATCGCCGTCACCGCGGTGCGGAAGCGCCGCATCTGTTCAGGCGTGCGCACGAGCGCGTACGTGCCGACCGCGGCGAGCGTGCCGAGGGTGACGAAGCGGAGCGCCTTGGGGACGCCGTACTCCGGACGGAGCGTGAACGCCGCGCCGAGCAGCACGAGCACGGCGATAGGGGCCACGAGCCACAGCGCGCGCGGCGCGGGCCGCTCCCGGCCGGAGACGAGCCCGGCGATCACCACCACCCAGAGCACCGCTCCGAGCAGCAACCCGACATCCACCGCCACGGCGGTTCCCAGGGTGAACGCGCCCGCGAAGAGGAAGACCGCGAGCGCGACCTGCGGTTGCGCGAACGCCCCCCACAGCAGCAGCGGGAGCAGCGCGACCACGGCGATGGAGAGCTCGCCGCTGCCGACCCCGGGTGAGTTCAGGTAGGCGAGCGCTGCGGTGAGCGCCACGCCGGCGATGACGATCGGCAGACGCTTACGCACGGCGGTCACCGCCCCGCCGCAGAGCGCGCTCGAGTATCGGGCGCAGCCCGAGGTGCCCGGGGGCGTACCAGAGCGCCGCGAAGAGCCCGCCCGCGCCGACGACGGCCGTCGCGAGGATGCGCGCAAGGGCGGCGATCGTGCCCGCCCCGTCGGCGCCCACGTACTGGATGCCGAAGCCGGCGGCGAGCGCGAGCGCCGTCGCGACGAGCACGTGGAGCAGCGAGAACGCCGGCCGGATGCGCGCCGAGATGACCGTCACCACGAGCGCGGTCGCGATCCAGCGGCCGATCACGTAGGCGGCGGCGAGCATCAGGCCGCTCTCCGGTCCGAGCACGTACGACAGCGCCACGCACATGCCGATCCCCAGGATGGACGCGTACGAGTTGAGCGGCCGCTTCATGGTCCCGTCCACGATGCTGCGCAGCGGGCTGTAGGTCACGACTGCGGGGATCGAGAGGATGATGATGCGCACGATCGGGTTGGCCGGGGCGAATCCCTCGCCGAGCCACATGGCGACCAGGTCGTCGGTGGCGGCGTACAGCAACGGGACCGAGATGGCCGAGGTCACCCCCACGATGTAGAACAGCCGGGACGTGATGTCCCTGATCGCATCGGTGCGACCGGTCGCATGCATCTCGGAGATGCGCGGCAGCAAGACGACGTTGAGCGCCTGCAGGGCTGCCGAGACGATCGTCGCGAACGACATGCCAGCCAGCAGGAAGCTCGCCGTCGACGCCTGCGCGGCCTGGTTCGCGATGAGCGGCGGGACGGCGGTCACGAGCTCGTCGGACACGAGCGCGGGTATGCGCGGGAGCGAGAATGCGAGCAGCGGCGCGGAAGCTTCGCGCATGCGCTGCCCGACCGGGCCCGTCTTCAGGGAGCGGATGAGGCGCCCGAGCACCTGAGAGCCGTTCCAGACCACCACGATGACCGTCACCGCGGTGAGCAGGGCCTGAGCGCTCCAGCCCCGGGGCGCGAAGCCCACGACGAGCACCGGGATGCCGGTCATCGCCCAGAGGTTGTTCCAGTTGGCCTTCGACTGCTTGAGCTCGCCCCGGTAGAAGCTGTAGATGAGCGCGTTGAGCGCGAGCGCCACCGTGTATCCCCACATAGAGAGCAGCAGGCCGGCGTCGGCGTAGCCGAGCACGAGCCGGGAGAGCGGCTCGGCTCCCCAGACCACGAGCGCGGTGCAGGCGCCCAGCACGCCGAGCGTCGCCGCGATGGCGGTCCACTGGTACTCCTTGCGGCGCTCGGCCGAGGTGGTGGCCGCGATGAAGCGCACGATGCCGATGGTCATGCCGAGCGTGAGTGCGGGGACGAGTCCCGCCGCGAGGCGCTTCGCGAGGTTGTACGGGCCGAACACGTCCACGGCGCCACGGCGCGCGAGGAAGTAGTTCAAGACGACGTTGCCGACGATGAGCCCGACGCTCGTCATCGCCGTCCAGGCCAGGTCGTGCGTTATGCTTCTGCGCTTCTGCATGCCGTCCCCGGCCGCGTCGTCACGCGCGCTCGGTCAGCGCGACCCCGTGCAGGTCGATACCGGCCGTGCCGAGCGTCGCGGCGGAGCGACGAAGGTCGGCCGCCGAGGTCTCGTAGCGGCGAGCGACGAGGAAGGCTCCCGTCAGCGGCGTCGCGAGCGCCGAGGGTGACGCCGCGGGATTCGCGCCGTTCACGAGCACGACGTCGGCAGCGGTCGGGATGTCCGCCCCCGAGTCGATGACGGCTGCCGAGACGCCTGCCTCGGCGAGCGCGGCGGCGAGCTTCTCGGCGGCATCGCCGGCCGGATGCAGGCCGCCCGGCAGGACGCCGAGGACGGGCTTCTCGCCGGCGCGCACCGAGCGGACCGCGTCGGCGGCGAGGCCCGCGAAAGCGGCGGGACCGCCGATCCCGGTCGTCGCGTCACCAAGGACGGGGGCGCCGGCGATGCGCTCGGCGTGGCCGGCGTCGAGCACCACGCCCGCGATCGCCTGCCACACGACGGCGAGGCCGAGCCCCACGATCAGTCCGATGACGGGCGCGAGCAGCATGCCGCGCGAGAGGCCGCCACCCGCGACGCTCACCGCGGAGGTGCTCCGCGCGATCACGGTGACGGAAGCCTCGGGGTCGGCGGCCGCCGCCACGAGCAGCTCGCGGGAGCGGACGACGTCGGTGAGCGCACCCGAGAGCGCATCGAGCCGTGCGGAGAGAAGGGCATCGCCCGGATCGGACGCAAGGTCGGCTGCCGTTTCGGCCATGCGGCTCTCAAGCGCCGCGGCGGTCGCGGTCAGGTTCCCGACGGCGGCCTCGAGGCTCGCGGCGTAGTCGCTGCGCATGCGCTCGACGAGGGTCTCGGCTAGCGCGTTCGCGTAGTGGCGTGCCTCTTCCTCGGTCGCGGCCCGCGCGTCGATGGTGGCGGTCTGCGTGTCGACGAAGACCTCCACCTCGGTAGCCGCGTCGAGCTCCTCGGCGGTGAGGCCATCACCGGCCCGCCCGGCCGCGTCGGCGAGCAGCGTCTCGTCGGCGATGAGCCGCGGCAGCGCCTGGAGACGCAGCGTGTCGGGCACGACGATGCCGAGGACGCCGGTGCCGCGGATCGCCTCCGCGTTTGCGGTGTTGAGCCGGGCGAGCGTGACCTGGGCTTGATACTGGGCGGGCGTGCCGTCGGAGGGCAGGAACGCCAGCGCGAGCGAGAGGCTTGTCGTCAGTGCGAGGAGCCACCATCGGTGGCGTGCGATGAGCAGCAACTCACGAGGACTCACGGTGTTCCTCCCTCAGCAGCGTGCGATATGCCGAACACCGCGATGATAGCAGGTGACGGCGGTGCCAAGCCCGTGCGGGACTCGCTGTGACGTCACCGTTGCGCGAGCAGCCGTCCGTACTGGCCGAGGAGCGCCCCGGCCTCGCGCTCCCAGGTGAGCCGCTCCTCGACCGCGCGGCGTCCCTCCCGTGAGCGCGCTGCCGCGTCTTCGCGGTCGCCGAGCAGTCCGAGCACCGCCTCGGCGGCGGCGACCGCGTCGCCGGCGGGGACGAGGACGCCTCCCGCGCCGCCGGTCAGCGCGCCGAGGGGGCCGATGTCGCTCGCGACGTAGGGGAGGCCGGCCGCCATGTAGTCGAAGACCTTCGACGGCACGTTCTTCTCGTACTTGGGGTGCGGGCGCAGCAGCGAAAGGCCGATGTCTGCCGAGGCGAGCAGCGCACCGAGCTCGCCGTAGGGGACCGGCCCGATGTGCTCGACGCCGGAATCCGGGTCGGCATGTAAGCGCGCGAGCGGCTCCCGGCCGTCCTCGGTGGGGCTGCCTGCGAGCACGAGGCGCGCGAGCGGGTAGCGCTCGCGCACGCGGCGGATCGTCTCGGCCATCTCGGCAAGACCGCGGACGAGCGAGATGGACCCCGCGTACACGAGCACGGGCGGCGCGTCGGCGGGGCGTACGCGCTCGGCGTCGAAGAGGTCGAGCGGCGGGTAGTTGCGCACGGTGACCGTCTCGGCGTTGAGGGGCTCGAACCGCCGTTGAAGGGCGTCATCGGCCACGACGAGGCCCGCGAAGCGCGGGGCGCTGCGCCGCTCGCGGATGTCGGCGATGCGCGCGAGGAGCGGCCGGGCGGGGCGCGGGATCCACGGGCGCTGCGTCACCGCGTCGGGGTAGTGCTCGTGCACGTCGTAGACGACCGGTGCGCGCGTCTGCGCCTGCAGGCGCAGCATCGTGCCGATGAGCTCGGGATCATGGAAGTGGTAGAGGTCCGCGCCGAGGCCGGCGGCCACGGTCGCGAGGCGGTCGCGCGCGCTCCACCGCCGCAGGCGCGAGGTCGGGCGCGGGCCTGCCGAGACGACCGAGATCCCGTCGACGGCTCGCGCCGCGGCCGCGGTGTCACCGAAGCAGACGAGCGAGACGCGGTAGCGCCGGGCGACCGAGCGGCACTCGCGGTACAGGATGCGGCCGTCGGTGGGGACGTGCACCGACGTGACGTGGCAGATGTGCTGCTCAGGCATCGCCGCGCGCGGGCGTCGCGTCGGCGCGGCGGCCGAGGTAGCCGGCGAGGAGCGCGCCGAAGAACAGCCCGATCACCGAACCCCGCAGCACACCTGTGGCCGCGTAGGTGATTCCCGCGGACTCGGTGACCAGCGTGTCCCCGAACACCGCGGTGGCCTCAGCGTAGTTGGCGGCCTGGTAGAGGTCGCCTGCGAGGGTCTGCTCGGCGGCGAGCAGGTTGCGCCGCTCCGCGGCGAGCAGCTGCTCGTGCTCCAGGCGCGTGGCAACATCGAGGTCATCGCGCTCGAGCACGGCCTCGATCCGGGCGACGTTCTGCTCGAGTACGGCGACGATCTCGCGGTCGGCCTCGGCACGCGCCTCCCAGTAGGCGACATCGATCTGGTAGGGCTCCATCGCTTCGTCGGCGGCGGCGCGTGCCAGCGCCTCGGCCTTCTTCACGATGAGATCCTCGTCGTTTCCAGGCACGCGGATCTCGATGAGCGTCCGGTCGCGCGCGCTCACGGCCGCCTGTGCGCCGGCGAGCGCGTCGCTCTCGAGCCCGAGGGTCTCGGCGGCGGACGCTTGCACCGACGGCGCGAGGGCCATCGCGACGATCGTGTCGGCGGTGGGGACGCCCGGCGCGTTCGTGGGCGCTACATAGCGCACGGTCGTCGTGGCGACGAGCTGGTCGGTGGGGCGGGTCGCCCAGCCGAATCCGCCGCCAACCACGGCGCCGAGGACCGCGACGAGCGCGACGACGGGCCAGAATCGGACGATGTCGCCGAGCGTTCCGGTCAGGCTCTTGGCTGTGCTCATGCGGTCATGCTCCATTCCACGCGTTCGGGCGTCAGGCAGGCGTGGCGACTTCGTCGCGTGCGCGGCGACGGACCGCCCATGTGGCGATCCCGATGCCGATGGCCAGCCACCAGAACTTGCTTGTCTCAAGACTATACGTGAAGGCCTGCGCGGCCATACCCACGACTGCGGCGATCGAGCCGAGCGCGAGCGCGTGCAACTCGTCGCTTACCGCGCGGTCGCGGAGAACGGTGAGCGTGCCGACGGCGTAGCGCCACAGGATCACGAGGAACGCGACGAGACCCGCGACGCCCATCTCGACGAGGATCGTCAGGTAGGCGGTATGCGACTCGACCAGCGTCGAGCGCACCGCGACGTTGCGGAAGAAGGGGTACACGAGCGGATAGTTGCCCGCGCCTACGCCGAGGGGGTTCTCGGCGGCCATCTGCAGCGACGACGCACCCATGTAGACCCGCGTGAGCGCCGAGTTGTCGAGGATCTCGCTCTCGAGCCAGCTCACATCGAAGAAGAGCGCCGCACCGATGACGAGGAGCGTCGCCCCGCCGAGAAGGACCGCGCCCTTGAGCGGCCGGGGGAGGCGCGAGAGCGCGAGCACCACGACGATGGCGATGAGCGCCGCGCCCATGCCGCCGCGCGAGCCGGTGGCGAAGAGTCCTGCGGCGGCGAGCCCGATGAGGCCGGTCAGCGCGAGCCGTTCGGGCCAGCGCCGTGCGACCAGTACGAGCGGCGCGGCGAGGGCGATGGCGGTCGCCTCGAACGAAGCCATGATGTTGGGATCGCCGAACGTCACCTTGGCGCGTATGGCCTGCCCCCAGATCTGCAGGTAGCTCCCGACCGTGAAGATGTGCAGGTGCTCGAGCACGCCGAGCACGCCCACCCCGGCGGCGATCGCCGCGGTGCCGACGACCACCCAGCGGAGCTTGCGGATGTCGGTCGCCACGTACACGATCACGTACGCGAGCAGGGCCGAGGAGATGAAGCTCGCTGTCTGCACGGCGGCGACGGCGCGGTCGCGCGCGACGAGCAACGAGACGAGCATGAGCGCCACGAACGCGAGCAGCGGCACATCGATGGGCGTGGCATGCAATCGCAGGCGGCCGGCGGCAGCGCGGCTCACGAGCAGGAGCGCTACGAGGGCGAAGAGCCCCTGGTAGAGCGTGATCCTCGCGGGGCCGATCGTCGCGATGCGCCCGGTGACGTCCAACGCGGCCGCGCCAACGAGCAGCACGATCATGAGCTCGTGGTGCTCGATCCCCGCGATGAGCGCGAGCGCCACCACGAGCGCTGCGACGTACGCCACCAGCATGAGCGGCTCGCCGTGCGTGCCGAAGACCGCGAGCGCGGTCAACACGGCGGTCGCGATGACGGCGATCCCGGTGCGGTCGGCGGGCGCGGCTATACCGGCGGGCGCGTTCACGACTCGGTCATGCTCCTGTACGTCTCGAGCAGCTTGGTCTTCTCAAAGGCCCAATTGTAGCGACCGAGCGCCGCGGCCCGGGCGCGCGCCCCGACGTCCGTCAGCGACTCGTTGCCCTCGATGAGCCGGCGAACGGCATCCGCGATGCTCTCCGGCGACGTCGGATCGGCGATGAGCGTGCCGATGCGCTCCTCCGTGACCACCTTCGCCATGTCCGGAAGGTCCGAGACGACCACCGGGAGGCCGGCCATCATGTACTCGAAGAGCTTGTTGGGCGCCGCGTAGACATAGGAGAGCACCGCGGGGATGAGCGGGATCATGCCGATGTCGGCGGCCGCGGTGTAGCGCATCAGACGCTCGAACGGTACGGCGTCGAAGAAGACGACGCCGTCGGTGAGGCCTTCGTCGCGCGCGATCGCCCGGTACTCGGCCTCCCTGTGCCCGTAGCCCACGAGCGCGAGGCGGCACTCGGGCAGCAGCGGCATGGCGCGCATCATCTCGGGGATGCCGCGGTTCTCGATGAGCACGCCCTGGTAGATGAGCAGGTAGCGACGATCGCCGAGAGCCCGCATCCTGAAGTCGAGGTCGGGCTCGAGCTCGTCAAAGACGTCCGGGACGTTGAGGACGACCACCGGGCGCGGGATGCCGTAGCGCTCGACGAGCACATCGGCGCGTCCGTGGTCGGTCGTGATGACCGCGTCCGCGCGCCGGGCGTAGAAGCCCTCGAAGCGCCGCATCAGGAAGCGCCACCAGCGCTTGCGACAGAAAGGCTTGTTCCGGTCGAGGTTGAGCTCGTCCGAGTCGTACACGAGCTTCGCGCGCCGCAGGCGTGCGGCGAGGTGCGCCACGAACAGCGGCTCGGCGTCGCGGGCGTCGTAGATGTCGGCCCGCTCGCGATAGGCCGCGCGGAACGTCTTCCATACGGCCTCGATGAAGCGCAGCACGCGCAGGCCGAACCGCGCGGGGAGCCTGCGGGACGCGAGCGTCACGCGCTTGACGACGTAGTCGCCGCGGTCCTCGTACTCGTCCGTCTCGGCGTCCTTGATGGCGATGAGCACGACCTCGTAGCCCGCCTCGGCAAGCGTGCGCGCCGAGCGGTCCACGCGCGTGAGGAAGCGCGAGCTGTTGTATTGGATGATGCAGATCTTCGGTCGGCTCATGACCTTCCTTCTGGCCGAGGCAACCTACCTGCGAGGATACGCGATTCTACCACCGAGCGGTCGCGCCGGGGCACCGGGGCGCGTATAATGCGCGAGCGATGCCCCCACATCGCTCAGCTCATCGGACACGGGAGCACCGCATGAAGACCTCACGCCGACGCCCCCTCACCTTCCAGCCGCGGATCGCCCTTGCCGCATGCGTCCTCGTCGCGCTCCTTGCAGGCGCGGCGGTCGCAGCGGCTTACCCCATGGCCGAGAAGGACTTCCTCGCCCACGACACGGGCGGCCAGGCGGTCTACGAGGACATGGCGATCCGCCCCCAGGCCAGCTACGACGAGACGAGCACCACGACGTTCGTGACCTACCAGGGTCCCGGCCTCGACCCGTACGTGGTGGCGTTCGACCACACCGCGGGGTCATGGAAGGGGCCTGTGAAAGTCGCCGAGAACAGCCTCGACCTGTCTCGAGACATGCACGGCGCGCCCGCGATGGCGATCGACAACGCCGGCTACATCCACATCTTCTACGGGGCGCACAACAGCACGGTGCGACACCTGCGCTCCAAGCAGCCCCGCAGCATCGTTGAGGGCTGGTACTACAACACAAGCGGCGCGCCGAATCTCGTGGGGAAGTACTCGTACCCGCAGCCGTCGCTCGATGCGGACACCGGCGCGACCCATCTCTTCGTGCGCAAGGACGACTTCAAGGAAGACTACGAATGGCTGAGCGGGTGGCGGATCCACACGCTCGCATCAGGCGCGTCGAGCTGGGAGACGACGCCGACCCCCGTGCTGCGGGACTCGACCACCAAGCGCTGGTACGCGAACGCTTACCGGAGCGCCGAGGGCACCACGCACGTGGCGGCTGTCGGGTTCAACCATTGGGAGACGTGGATGAAGCCGCCCGGCTCCAACTCCCCGTTCTACTCCCGGCAAGGGCTCTACTACCTCGAGGTCTCGCCGGACGGCGAGCTCTACACCGTGGACGGCGTCCGGATCGTCGACGCCATCGTGGCTGCTGACACTGATCCCAATCCCGGGAGCGCCGAAGCGACGATGACCCTCGACTACGGGGCCGACCAGGCGGCGCTCGAGACGTCGACGATCGTGGACGCGACGATGATCGAAGATGGTTACTGGCCCGTCGTCGAGTACCAGAACCAGGTGGTCGTCCGCGTGGACCCCGATACGGGAGAGCCCGGCGTCCTGTTCCTGTCCGGACCGCACACCGACACGACGACGTTCATCGCCACGGAGGACCAGTACGCCTGGAAGTTCGCGCGCTGGCGCAGCGAGGAAGCGACGTGGAGCGTCACGGAGATCTGCCGGACCGACCAGTTCTTCGACGCCGGAACCTTCGAGTTCAGCGAGGACGGCACGATAACCGCGTACCTCACCGCCGAGGGCTACGAGCCGCCGGTCTTCCACACGACGAACCGCGGCGGCAGCATCGTGCGCTACGACTCGGATGATGGTGGGAGTACCTGGCAGAAGACCCGCGTCCTGCGCACCGCTTCGCCGGTGAACGGCACGCGCTACAACGACCCGCAGCTCGTCGTGAACGGGACCGATGAGGCACGCCTGCTCTTCTGCGAGTGGGACAACGCCGGCGTCAACTTCGTGCGCAAGGTCTTCCTCGGCGATACGGAGAACGGCGCGACGCTCACCAAGCAGGTCGCGCCCCGGTTCGACCGAATCGCCGGCAACGACCGTGTGCAGACGTCGATCGAGATCGCCAAGGAAGGCTACCCGCTCGGTTCCAACTGGGTCGTGCTCGCCTCGGCATCCTCGTTCCCCGACGCGCTCGCGGGCGTACCGCTGGCGTTCGCACATGATGCGCCGGTGCTCCTCGTGCCGGAGGAGGGCCTGACGCAGCCGCTCGTAGAGGAGATACAGCGGCTGAAGCTCTCTCGCGGCAGCACCGACTACGGCGTGATCGTCCTGGGTGGCTCCGCCGCGGTGACCTCCACCGTGGAAGCCCAGGTGAAGAAGGCGCTGGGGTGGGCCTCGAGCACGACGCGCGTCAAGCGCATCGACGGGGTGAACCGTTACGACACCGCCAAGAAGATCGCCGTGGAGCTGCAGAAGCGGCGCGGCGGCATGAAGCCGACGGCCGCGGTCATCGCCAGTGGGGAGACGTTCCCCGACGCGCTCGCCGTCTCACCGCTCGCCGCGGTGCGCGGCTGGCCGATCCTGCTGACGCCAAGCGACTCGCTCAGCGGCTACGCCACCGGCTACATCGCGGGCCAGGGCATCACCACCGTGCATCCGGTCGGCGGCACCGCCGTGGTGCCGGCCGCCGCTGATGCCCTGCCGGGCGCCGTGCGCTGGTGGGGCTCGAACCGCTACACCACCGCCAAGCGCATCGCCGATGAGGCGTACGGCAAGGGCCTCTATCGCGAACGGCTCGTGATCGCGAGCGGGGAGACGTATCCCGACGCGCTCGCGGGCGGCATGCTCGCCGCTCGCCAGCGTGCGACGCTCGGCCTGGTCGCGCCGTCGCTCGTGGACGGCGGCATCAACCCGGGTCTCGCCTTGCTGGCAACGGACAGCGCGATCAACGGCGCCTTGCGCTGGTACATCCTCGGCGGAGAGCGTGCGGTGGGACCCGATGTGGCGACGTATCTATCCGGTTACCTGGAAGGCGCCGCTCCCTAGGTCCGTTCGGCACGGTTCATGCAGCGCCGTTGTGATGGTCGCCCTCAAGGATGGGCGAGGGTCTGCCGAAGGCTCTAACCGTAACGAACGCCGCACCGTACGCGTGCTATAGTAGGGGCTTGGATGAGCACATTCCCAGCCCGTGGAGGACCAGCTCCCATGAGTCGTAGCCCCCTCATCCGGACCGTTGCCGCGCTCGCGGCGCTCTCCGTCATCCTTACGTTCACACCAGTTGCGCCCGCCGCGGCGCAAGACGTCTCGGTGGCCGCGATCCCCGACTTCATCTTCAACGGCTCCGGCTGGGGCCACGGCATCGGCATGAGCCAGTACGGCGCCCAGGGGTACGCCATCAAGGGGTGGAGCGCCGGGCAGATCATCCAACACTACTTCAAAGGCTCGTACGTGGGCACGCGCGACCCCAAGCGCATCCGGGTGTACCTCGACCCGGCCGCCGGTTGGGGCGATGCGGGCTACACACGGCAGTACTGGACCATCCGGCCGGGTTACGCCGGCGGCAAGCTCAAGATCAACGGCACCGAGTACCCGGACGGAGCGTACAAGTTCACCGCGTCCGGCAGCTCGGTCGTCGTGACCGGCGGATCGCTCGCCTCGCCGCTCACGCTCACCGGTGAGGTCGTCGTCTACCCGGTCGGCGGCAGTCCACCGCTCCTGCAAGTGGTCGAGGGCACCGGTGTCTACGGCTCAGGGTACGTCCGCCACCGTGGCTTCATCCGCCTCACGGCGAGCGGCGGCAAGATGCGGATCATCGGCGACCTCTCCATGGAGGACTACGTCAAGGGCGTCATCCCAAGGGAGAGCCCTGCGAGCTGGCGACCGGCCGCCCTCCAGGCGCAGGCGATCGCGGCGCGCTCGTACGCGTATGCTTCGACGACGGTGCTCTGCACGCCCGCCTCCCAGGCGTACGGTGGGCACTCCAAGGGCTCGGACCGGACGAGCCCCGACTACACCACCGGGGAGCAGTCGAGCACCAACGCGGCGGCCGACGCCACCGCCAACCGTTACGCGATGTACGGCGGCAACGTCATAAAGACGTACTTCTCGTCCTCGATGGGCGGGAATACCGCCAACATCGAAGACTCGTGGAGCTACTCCACGCCCCAGCCGTACTACACCGGCGTGCCGTCGCCGTACGAAGGTCTGGCGGGCTGCCCGAACCAGTCGTGGACGGTCCAGTTTGATGGCCTCACGCTGGCGGCGCGGCTCAAGAGCTCATCGACGGTGCGCAACGAGCTCGCCGATCACGGTCTGGCGCCCGTCCCCGCAGGTGCCGGCAGCACGGTGTGGGTGTCGAGCATCAGCGTGGACTACGGCGTCTCCGGCTATCCCCGGTGGGTGTACTTCAAGTTCCTCACCGGCGACACCGTGAAGCTCTCGGCGTACACGGTCAAGGTCGCGCTCGGACTCAAGTCGCCCAACTTCCATCCCACGACGTTCCCCATCGCGCGCGTGAAGGGGAACGACCGCTTCGCTACCTCGGTGGCGGTCTCCAACGCCGCGTTCCCCGGCGGGACCGCGCCCGCGGTCGTGATCGCCAGCGGTGAGGACTACGCCGACGCCCTCACGGGCTCGGCCGTCGCGGGCGCCGCGGGCGGACCGCTCCTGCTCACCATGAAGGGCAGCTTGCCCGGCTCGGTGGCATCGGAGATCAAGAGCCTTGCCCCCTCGAAGGTCTACATCATGGGCGGCGAGGCCGCGGTCTCCAAGTCGGTCGAGACCAACGTGCGCGCCATCCTTCCGGCGGCCACGATCGTGCGCGTCGCCGGCTCCAACCGGTTCCAGACATCGGTCCGCGCCGCCGAGACGGTCAAGGGGCTTACGGGCATCACCAAGGCCATCGTCGTAAGCGGCTCGTCGTGGGCCGACGCGGCGGCCATCTCCGGCCTGGCGTACGCCAAGGCCTACCCGATCCTGCTCACCGACACCAACGCGCTTCCCGGCTCGGTGAGCGCGTTCCTCTCGGCCAACAAGCCTGCGGGAACGCTCATCGCGGGCGGGACGGCCGTTGTCACGACCGGCGTGGAGAACACGGTCCGCAACCTCACCGGCGGCGACGTGAAGCGGCTGGCCGGCTCCAATCGCTACTACACGTCTTCGGCTATCGCCGAGCACAGCTTCCAGGCGGAGGGCTTCGGCGCCGCCGAGGTCTTCCTGGCGACCGGCAACGCGTACCCCGACGCGCTCTCCGGTGGCGTGCTCGCGGGCGTCACGTCGCAGCCGATCCTGCTGACCGACACGGACACGTGTCCCGGCGGCACGCAGTGGTTCCTGCGCGAGCACAAGGCGGCCATCGAGAAGCTCACCATCTTCGGCGGGACGAGCGCGGTCTCCATGGACGGCCTGCTCTCGCTCGACGCCGTGATGCGCTAGCGAGACGCTGTCGCCCGGTGGCGACGGGTAGTACTCTCATGAGGTCCGCCGCTACGCCGGGAGGCGCTCATGCCTGACGTCACGCTCACCGTGCCCGAGTCCGACATCGCGCGCGTCACCGCGCTCGCGCCTGAGAAGCCGCGCGTCGCGATGGTGCTCGGCTCCGGGCTCTCGGGTCTTGCCGATGCTGCCGAGGGCGCCCGCTCCCTGCCCTACGCCGAGCTCGAGGGCTTCCCGCGCGTGGATTCGGTCGCCGGCCACTCGGGCCGGCTCGTCGCCGGCGCGGTCGGCGGCATGCCGGTCCTGCTCTTCCAGGGCCGCGCGCACCTCTATCAGGGCGTGACGGCGCTCGACGCCGCGTATCCCGCGCGGCTCGCAGCGGCGGCCGATTGCACGGTGTTCATCGTCACCAACGCAGCGGGCGGCGTGAATGAGAGCCTGCGCACCGGCGACATCACGCTCATCCGCGACCACATCAACCTCATGGGCCGAAACCCGCTCGTCGGCTGGCCCGGCCCCGCGGGCGGGACGCCGTTCGTCTCGATGAGCGAGGCGTACAACGCCGGGCTCCGCGAGCTCGCGCTCGAGGCCGCCGCCGAGACCGGCATCGCGCTGAAGGAGGGCGTGTACGCGGGGCTTCTCGGCCCCACGTATGAGACGCCTGCCGAGGTGCGGATGCTCCAGTCGCTTGGCGCTGACATGGTGGGCATGTCGACCGTCCCGGAGGTCATCGCGGCGCGCGCGCTCGGAATGCGCGTGCTCGGCATGTCGCTCATCACCAACGCCGCGGCGGGGGAGTGCCTCTCGCACGACGAGGTGCTCGAGGCGGGGCATCGCGCGGCGGCCGAGATGACCACGCTTGCCACTGCTATACTACGGAAGCTGTGACCCTGAGCGGGTCAGGACGACGACCCGTCACCCCTGGACACCGACGGGGGCGACCGTGCCCTCAGACCAGAAAGGAACCCCGATGGAGCATCACGTCAAGGACCTCGGCCTGGCCGCTGCCGGTAAGGCGCGCATCGAATGGGCCGATCAGGACATGCCCGTGCTCGCGTCCATCCGCGAGCGGTTCGAGTGCGAGAAGCCGCTTGACGGCGTGCGCGTCTCGGCGTGCCTGCACGTGACCACCGAGACCGCCAACCTCATGCGCACGCTCAAGGCCGGCGGCGCCGACATCGTGCTCTGCGCGAGCAACCCGCTCTCCACGCAAGACGACGTCGCCGCGGCGCTCGTGGCCGAGTACGGCATCCGCACGTACGCCATCAAGGGCGAGGACACCGAGACGTACTACGCGCACATCGACGCCGCCATCGACCACAAGCCGCAGATCACGATGGACGACGGCGCCGACGTCGTCGGACGCATCCACGCCGAGAAGCCCGAGGCGCTCGAGCACATCATCGGCGGCACCGAAGAGACCACCACCGGCGTCATCCGGCTCAAGGCCATGGCCGCCGACGGCGCGCTGCGCTACCCGATCATCTCGGTCAACGACGCGGACACCAAGCACCTGTTCGACAACCGCTACGGCACCGGCCAGTCGACCATCGACGGCATCGTCCGCGCCACCAACCGGCTCATCGCCGGCCGTACCGTCGTCGTCACCGGCTACGGTTGGTGCGGTCGCGGCATCGCGATGCGCGCCGAGGGCCTGGGCGCCAACGTCATCGTCTGCGAGGTCGACGCCCTGCGCGCGCTCGAGGCCGTCATGGACGGCTATCGCGTGATGCCTGCTGTCGAGGCGGCCGCCGTGGCCGACGTGTGGGTCACCGTGACCGGCGACATCAACGTCATCGACTCGCCGATGTTCGAGGCCATGAAAGACGGCGCCATCATCGCCAACTCGGGCCACTTCAACGTCGAGATCAACATCCCGCACCTGCGCGAGAAGGCGGTGTCGGTGCGCGAGGTGCGCCCGCTCGTCGAGGAGTTCACGCTGGATGACGGTCGTCGCATCTACCTGCTCGCCGACGGCCGCCTCGTGAACCTCGCCTGTGCCGAGGGGCACCCCGCGTCGGTCATGGACATGTCCTTCGCCAACCAGGCGCTCTCCGCCGAGCACATGGTGAAGAACGCCGCGTCGCTCACGCCGGGCGTCTACCCGGTGCCCGAGGAGATCGACCGGGGCATCGCGGCGCTCAAGCTCGCCACGATGGGCGTGCGCATCGATGAGCTCACCGCCGAGCAGGCGAAGTACCTGGCGTCCTGGCAAGAGGGCACCGTCTAGTACGTTCCGCACGCGATCCGCGCCGAGGAGCCACATGAGCATCTCCGACATCCCGCGCACCATCTGGTGGGAGGAGGGCACGGTCCGCATGGTGGACCAGTCCCGCCTCCCGCTCGTGGGCGACCTGCTCGTCTGCAACACCTACGAGGGCGTCTGTCACGCCATCAGGGGCATGGCCGTGCGCGGCGCGCCCGCGCTCGGCGTGGCCGCGGCGCTCGGCATCGCGCTCTGGGCGGTGACCGAGGGCGCGGAGATCGAGTCGCGTGAAGACTTCCTCGACGCGCTCGATGTGGTGGCCGCGCAGATCACCGAGACCCGCCCGACAGCGGTGAACCTGTTCTGGGGCGCGGAGCGCATGAAGCGTTTCGCGCGCGAGAACGCCGACGTGTCCGTCGACGAGCTGCGCGAGCTCATCCTGGCCGAGGCGCTCAACGTGATGGCCGAGGACGAGGAGCGCAACCGCGCGCTCGGGGCGCACGGTGCGGAGCTGCTGGCCGAGGGCTCGCGTGTGCTCACGCACTGCAACGCTGGTTCGCTCGCGACCGCGTACTTCGGCACGGCGCTCGGCGTGATCTTCTCGGCGCACGAACAGGGCAAGGTCGCGGGCGTCTGGGTCGACGAGACCCGCCCGGTGCTGCAGGGCGCGCGTCTCACGGCCTGGGAGCTCAAGATGGCGGGTATCCCGCATACGCTCATCACCGACAACATGGCGGCGAGCGTCATGCGGCGCGGCCTGGTGGACGCGGTGATCGTGGGTGCGGACCGCATCGCCGCCAACGGGGACGTCGCCAACAAGATCGGTACCTACGGCCTCGCTGTGCTGGCGCAGGCGCACGGCATCCCGTTCTACGTGGCGGCCCCCACGTCGACCGTGGACCTCACCCTCGCGAGCGGCGACGAGATCGTCATCGAGGAGCGCGACGAGCGCGAAGTGACGGGCGTGACCGCCTCGGGCGTCATCGAACCGCACTCCCCGCAGGAGTTCCGCGCGCTCGACCTGCTCACCGCCGAAGGGCCGTACGCTCTCGGTATGACCAAGGGCCACCAGATGGAGATCTCGCGCAAGGGGGGCGGCTACCAGTTCGACGCCTGGCTGCGCATCGCACCGCCCGGCGTGCCAGTGTACAACCCGGCGTTCGACGTCACGCCTGCCGAGCACGTGACGGCGATCATCACCGAGCGCGGCGTGGCGCGACCGCCCTACGCCGAGTCCCTCGCGGGCTGCTGCACGGGTTCGGGCGCCATCCACGAGATCGGCTAGCTGATCGCGATGGAGGTCGGGCAGCTGCTGGGCGTCATCGGCGGGGTGCTCGGGTACTTCGCGCTCGGGATGGTGCTCAGGGTGACCGGCCTCATGAAGGCCGAGCATGCCCACCCGCTCAACACCCTGCTGATCTACGTCGCGCTGCCGGCGCTCATCTTCACGACCGTGCAGCAGGCGGCGCTCGATCCCTCACTGGGGCTCCTGCCGCTCGTCGGCTGGGGCGTCGTGCTCGTCGGGCTGGCCGTGGGATGGGCGCTCGCACGCCTGCTCGGCCTGGAGGGACCGGCGGCCGGAGCGTTCATGCTGGCTGCCGCCTTCGGCAACACCGGCTATATCGGCTACCCGCTCGCCTCGGCGCTGCTCGGCGACGCGGGCCTGGTGCGCGCGATCTTCTACGACGTGTTCGGGAATACCGCCGCCGTCATCACCATCGGCACCTTCATCGCGAGCCGGTATGGCGAGCACGACGAGCAGGTCAACCCCGTTCGTGAGGTCGTGACGTTCCCGCCCTTCATCGCCCTCGCGGCCGCGCTCGCGCTTCGGTCGGTTGCTGTTCCGACCGTGGTCGGTGACTGGTTGGATGCGCTCGGTAAGCTCGTGGTCCCGATGATCATGATCTCGGTGGGACTGTCGCTGAGACCGAGCAAGCTCAAGGGGCACCTGAGGGACGTCGCGGCTGTCGCGGGGATCAAGCTCCTCGTGCTGCCGGCTATCGCCCTGGCCGCAGGTTCGCTCGTGTTCTCCTCGGCGGAGTCCTTGCGCGTCGCGGTCATCGAGGCGGGCGTTCCCACGATGATGCTCACGATGGTCATCGGGATGCGTTTCAAGCTGGACACGGACCTGATCGCCTCGGCGATCCTGGTGACGATGACGGGGGCGATCGTCACCATCCCGGTCTTCCAGCTGCTCATCGGCTGACGGACGCCCCTGAGGGGGCGTGCCGTGGGCGCAGTGCTCGATCTGCTCTTCCCGCCGCGGTGCTGCGCGTGTGGCGCGCCGGACACGCTGCTCTGCGACGCGTGCCGTGCGGGGCTTCGGCCGATCGACCCTGCGCGGGCCTGTCCCCGGTGCGGCGCTCCGATCGTCCGGAGGGCCTGCCCGGAGTGTCGGGGGCGCGCCTACGCGTTCGAGGCGACCCGCGCGGTCGGCCTCTTCGCACCGCCGCTCTCGAACCTCGTCGTCACGTTCAAGGACGGGCCGGAGCGCAGACTGGCGTCCGAGCTTGGCGGGTTGCTCGCGGCGACCGCCATCGGGCTCACCGACGTGGCGATCGTTCCCGTGCCCGCCACCGCCGCAGCCGTGCGACGTCGGGGCTTCGACCACATGCGCGTCCTCGCGGGTGCGCTCGGCCGCAGGATCGGCACGCCGGTGGCGCCGTGCCTCGCCGCCGGTCGCTCGGCCGACCAGCGTGAGCTGTCACGCGATGAGCGCGCCCGGAACGTGTCGGGGGTGTTCGGACTTCAGGCGCCGCCGCCGCGCGAGGTCCTGCTGCTCGATGATGTCTTCACGACCGGCGCGACGCTCGACGCCGCGGCGCAGGTGCTGCTGCAGGGTGGGGCAGAGCACGTGACGACGCTCGTCGTGGCGCGTGTCGTCAATCCCATGACGCCCGTCCCTGCCGATGCCTAGCATGCTGCCGAGGGTGCTATACTTCTGGTTCGCTTCCACCCGGGTCTGTGGTTGCGGGTGCCTCGGCACCCAAGTCCAGGGCAGGTGCGGCCGAAAGGACCCACGTAAGCCGGAGGGCCTTGTGCCTCCGTGTGAGCATGGCGCACCTTAGGGGTAAGTCGTACCGTCCGCCGCGAGGCGGGCGAGAGGGCCACTAGTGAGATAGCATCAAGCGACAGTCCCGGTACGCGAGTGTGGGGCCAAAGACCAGGTCAGCCGGGTGGGAGCGTCGAGCGACGAAGGGAGATCGCGTGCGAGCGCTACGCATCATCGCCGCCATGCTCGTGGCGGCCGTGCTCATCGCAGGTGCAGGCTGCAAGAAGGAGGCCGAGGAGCCGGCGCTCGAGCCTAAGATCGCGCCGCCCGCGATCGCCGAGGCCGGCGTCCTGAGGGCCGGCGTCGACCTCGACTACCCGCCGTTCGCGGGCACGGTCGACGGCGAGACGGTGGGCATCGACGTCGACGTCGCGGCAGCGATAGCCGAGCGGCTCGGGCTCGAACTCGAGCTTGTCGACGTGAAGCCGGAGGGTCTTGGCGCGGCGCTCGCCGAGGGCGACGTGGATATCGCGCTCGCAGCGGTTCCGATCGCCGACGCGGTCGTCTCTGACGTCGCTGTGGCAGGCTCCTATCTCGTCGACGGCCCGGCGATCTTCTCGATGGTCACGACCGCGAGCGCCGAGCCGACGCCGACCGCCGCATCGCTCGGCGGTCGCCGCGTTGGCGTGCAGACCGGGACGCTCGGCTACTGGCGCCTGCAGGACGACTACGGCTCCGGCTTCGCCACCGAGTTCGAGACGCTCGAGCAGGCGTTCGCGGCGCTCGCTGCGGGGGAGATTGACGTCGTCGTGTGCGACGCTGTCGTCGGCGGCTACCTCGGCCGCGACTTCCCCGACGTGCGGCTGCGCGGGCAGTACGGGACGGCCGCGCCCCTCGGCGTGACCGTTGCCCCGGAAGCCACCGAGCTCGAGCAGGCCGTCCGGGAGACCCTCGATGCGCTGGCCGCCGAAGGCGTTCTGGACACCATCCGCCGGAAGTGGGTCGGCGAGCTTCCGCGGCTCGAGGTGCCGTCGAGCGAGGTCACAGCCACGCCCTGACCGACGTCCTCATCTGCATACGTGTCGCAGGGTCCGGGCGGTGTCCGGACCCTGCGTGCATCCTGGCCGGTCATTTGTGCATACAGCACATCGGCTGGCGCAATCTATGCGCTCTTGCGATATAGTTATGCAGCGTGATGTGACGGAATGGCGCGCGACGCGCGCCGGTAGGCTGTGGATGGAGGAGGACAGCTCATGGGCAAGAGCAAGAAGTTGCTCGCACTTCTGCTGACGCTCGCGCTCGTCTTCAGCGCCTTCGCACTCGTCGGCTGCAACGGCGATGACGGCGAAGACGGCGGTGAGGACGGCGGCGGGACCGAGGCCGAGGCCACGATCCAGGGCGTCGACGATCTGGGCGAGGGCGACAAGGTCGGTGTGCAGTCCGGTACCACGGGTGAGGCGTGGGCACGCGAGAACCTCGAGCCGAACGGCGTCGAGGTCGTGCCGTACGATGACATCCTCCTGGCGTTCTCGGCCCTGCAGGCCGGCGACGTCGATGGCGTCATCAACGACCTCCCGATCTCTCAGGACGTCGTGAAGGACGAGACGCGCGGACTGGTCATCGTCGAAGAGATCCAGACGGACGAGACCTACGGCTTCGCGTTCAACAAGAGCAACAACTCGCTGCGCGACGCCGTGAACTGGGCGCTGGCCGAGGTCATCGCCGACGGCACGTACGACGAGGTCTACGAGAAGTGGTTCGGTGCCCCCCCGATGTCGATGCCTGAGCCTGAGGTGACGGTGGCCGAGAAGCCCGCCGACATCCAGACGCTGCAGGACGGCAAGATCATCGTCGGCTCGGACACCGCGTTCCCGCCCTTCGAGAACGTCGAGGGTGGCGAGGTCGTGGGCTTCGACGTCGACCTGATGAACGCGATCGGCGAGAAGCTCGGCCTCGACGTCGAGTTCAAGAGCTACAAGTTCGACGCGCTCATCACGGGCGTGCAGGCGGGTACCGAGTTCGACATGGTCGCTTCGGCCATGACGATCACCGAGGAGCGCAAGCAGTCGGTCGACTTCTCGAACCCGTACATCAACTCGAACCAGTCGCTCGCGGTCAAGGCTGCCGAGTAGCAGACAGACTGACTGACAAGCCAAAGGGCCGGCGGGACAACCCGCCGGCCCTGCGGTATGACCCCCTGTCGAGGAGGCGGGCCGAGTGAATCCCAAGCTCCGAAGGACCATCTGGTACGCGGCCAACGTGACGGTATTCCTCGTGCTTGCCGTCCTGGTGCTGACGATGGTCGGTCCCGCTCGCCTGCAGTTCGAGCGGCCCGCGGACCGGGGAGAGACAGGTCTCGTCGCTGACACGTACATCGCTCCACCCGCTCGCGACACCATCACCATCGGGAAGCGGGGCAACGTCCGGATCGCGCAGGCCGAGATGGACGTCGAGGTCGGTGCGACGCTCGAGCGCGATCCCGCCGGTGGTGGGATGGACGACTCGGCGTGGCTGCTGTCCGCCGCCGAGACGAGCCCGACCCCGGTGCTGCTCAACGGGGAGCCGGTCGAAGGCACGCCCGCGGTCGAGGCGGGAGACGTCATCACCGTGGGCGGCGTGGATGTGACGTTCGACGGCAGCCGCCGTGGCGTCCTCGGCTTCCTGGACTGGTGGGAAGCGGGTCGCATCTCGCACCTGTTCGCGTCGCCTGAGGTATTCGCCGAGGCGTTCCCGATCCTGCTCGCTGCTTTCCCGGTCTCGCTCCTGGCGGTCCTCGTGTCGTTCAGCCTCGCCATTCCCGGAGGTCTGGCGCTCGCATTCATGAAGATGGCGCGTACGCGCTGGCTGCGATGGCCGGCGACCATGTACATCGACGTCATCCGCGGCACTCCGATCTTCTTGCAGATCCTGCTCGTCTTCTTCGGGTTGCCGCTGATGCCGCCGTGGCAAGCGCTCATCTCGGCGCTGCCCCAGCTCAACGACGCCGGACCTTTCGGCGTCACGTGGTCGCTCTACCTGCGCGCATTCGTCGTGCTGAGCTTCAACTCCTCGGCATACATGGCCGAGATATTCCGTGCCGGCATCGAGTCCATCTCCAAGGGACAGATGGAGGCGGCGCGCTCGCTCGGTATGAGCGCCCCGCAGGCGATGGCGTACGTCATCATCCCGCAGACGGTACGACGCGTCCTGCCGACGATGATGTCCGAGTTCATCCTGTTGTTCAAAGACACGTCGCTGTTCGCTGCGGTGGGCATGGCCGAGATCATCCTGCGGGCGCGCGAGGTCGCGTCCTCTACGCTCAACGTCTCGCCCTACCTGCTTGCTGCAGGCTTCTACCTGATCATCACCATCCCGCTCGGCCGCTTCGTCCAGAACCTTGAGAACCGCCTTGCGCGGGCCGAGGGAGGAGGCGCCGTGCGCGATGAGCCGAAGGAGACCGACGTGCAGGTGCCCGGCCATGATGCCGGCGACGGGACAGAACCCGCCGTGCTGGAGAGGGGGTGAGCGACGTGACCACCAACGAGAACGGCTCCGTTGTCAGGTTGTGCAACCTGCAGAAGCGCTTCGGCGATCTGGAGGTCCTCAAGGGCGTCGACATGGATGTGCAGAAGGGCGAGGTCGTCGTCATCCTCGGCCCGTCAGGCTCGGGAAAGTCGACGCTGCTCCGATGCGTGAACCGCCTTGAGATGCCGACGGGTGGTGAGGTGTGGCTCGAGGACATCCAGGTCAATCACCCCAAGACCGATATCAACAAGGTGCGCGAGCGCATCGGTATGGTGTTCCAGTCGTTCAACCTCTTCCCGCATCTCACTGCCAAGGGCAACGTCATGCTTGCGCAGCGCAAGGTGCTGAAGCGTTCCAAGGACGAGGCCGAGAGGATCGCCATCGAGCAGCTTGAGCGCGTCGACCTCGGCGACCGCGTCGACTACTACCCATCGCAGCTGTCGGGTGGACAGCAGCAGCGCGTGGCGATCGCCCGTGCGCTCGCGATGGACCCGCACGTGATGCTCTTCGACGAAGTGACCTCGGCGCTCGATCCCGAGCTCGTTCGCGGCGTCCTCGACGTCATGAAAGAGCTCGCACGCGGCGGCATGACCATGCTCGTGGTCACCCACGAGATGGGCTTCGCGCGCGACGTGGCGAGCCGCGCCGTCTTCATGGATGGCGGCGTTATCGTGGAGGAGGGTACGCCGAGCGCAGTGTTCGACAACCCGCAGAACGAGCGGACCAAGGACTTCCTCGGCCACATCGTCTGATCGGATTCAGCACGAACGATACCCGCGACTGCTCGCAACGGGCAGCGGCGGGTATCTTCATCGTAAGGACCGCGAACAAGGAGGTCTTGCCATGAAGATGATCGTGAAGGGGCGTCGCACCGACGTCACGCCGGCGATCCGGGAGTACGCTGAGGAGAAGATCGGCCGAGTAGCCAAGATCCTCGACAGCATGATCATGAGCGCGGACGTCGAGTTGACCACCGAGTCCAACCCGTCCATCCCAGAGAACCAGATCGCCGAAGTCACGGTCTACACCAAGGGTCACGTCATCCGTGCCAAGGAATCGGCATCAGACATGTTCGCCGCGATCGACCTCGTCAGCGAGAAGCTCGAGCGTCAGGTGCGCAAGTTCAAGACGAAGATCGTCGACCGGCACACCAAGGCTCCGTCGCTGCCGGAAGCGATCAGCATGGCCGCCGCCGAGGAGCAGCAGGCCGAGCGCGAGCCCGCCATCGTCAAGACCAAGCGTCTCGACGTGAAGCCCATGACCCCCGACGAGGCGATTCTGCAGATGGAGCTGCTGGGACACGATTTCTTCGTGTTCTCTTCGGCTGAGACCGAGGAGATCAACGTCCTCTATCGCCGGAACGATGGCGATTACGGCCTGATCGAGCCGTCGTAGGTCAGCGATCAGTCTTCCTGAGTGACCCTGAGGGCGCCGTTAGGCGCCCTCGTTTCATCTCGGCTGCACCGGCGTTTCCCACCGATTGCGCTGCTAGAGGCACTTGCCCGTCATGTTGACACCCGCAAACGGACAGCCGTAGAGTGTCAGGAAGGTAGTGAGCTGCAAACACAGATCGTGGTCATGACGTAGCACAAGTCGAACCAAGGAGCGCTCGATGGACAGAGGGCTGTCCTCTGCGACCATCGCCGAGATCGAAGAGGCGCTGTCGCAGGTATCCGAGATCAAGGCCGTCCGTATCGTCGCCTCGCCTGACGGCGCGATTCAGGAGATTCACGTCCTCGCGCTCCCGAACAAGTCCCCCAAGCAGCTCGTTCGCGACATCGAGTCCACCATCATGGCTGCGTTCGGGATTCCCGTCGACCACAAGAAGATCTCGATCGCGCAGCTCGGCCAGGCCACCATTCCGACCGACTCGCCGGCGTCGCCGGCTCGAGCGAAGATCAAGTCGATCAACTCGGAAGTGAGCGGGATCAACGCCGCGATAAGCGTGGCACTCGAACTCGAGGGCGACATCTACATCGGGCAGGCCACCGGTCCGGCGAGCCAGACCGGGCGGCAGCGCCTGGTCGCGCAGGCCACGCTGAACGCCGTTGAGGAGTACCTGGAGCAGTCGCTCGGCTTCGCGCTCGAAGACGTCGGGATCATCCAGCTCGGACGCGAGCGGGTCGCTGTCGCCTGTGTCGCGCTGGTCACCGCGCTCGGAGAGCAGACGTTCTCCGGCTCAGCCCTGGTCCGACAGAACGAGAAGGATTCAATCGTCAGGGCCACCCTTGACGCGATCAATAGACGCATCGGGTTCTTGACAACGACATAGACCCCAAGTTTGGACCAACGCCGTGGAACTTGGTTTGAACCCTGTCAGCATTCGATCGAGCGGAGCGGACAGAGTTCTTCCATTGCTAGCGGTATGGGAGAAGACCACATCGAAAAGGGGGTCTTCTCACTATGAAGCGTATCGTTTTCCTGCTCAGCTCGCTTGCCGCGCTCGTTCTTGGCGGCGGAGCCTACTTTCGTGTCTAGCTAACGACACGGCGTTGGTCCTACTCCCGATGGGCAGGCAGATGTGACAGTAGAGTGGCCACTCAAGGTTTACGTCGGAGCGGTGTGTCTGGTTGCGGTTGCGCTGGCAACCATGGTCACGATGGACACGCCTGCCGTCGCATTGCTACCAGTCATCGTGTTCGCCTTACTCGACTTCGTTACGGAGAACTTCTCGCTTGAGCTGCCGATGGGCGGCTCGGTTTCGCTCTCATTTGCGATCGCCTACGCGGCGCTGCTGCACTCGGGACCGCTCGCGGCTGTCGTTGCAGTCCTAGCGGGGTCGACGAATGTCCAAGACATCAGGTCGAAGAAGCCCGTTATCTTCCAAGTCTACAATGCTGCACAACTTGTGATAGCCGCTGCCCTTTCTGGTCTGGTCTTCACCCAATTGGGCGGCGAGCCGCTCGCCTGGCAGTGGACGCCGATTTGGTCCAGACTGCTTCCGGCGATTGCGGGCGCTGTCACATTCTTCGCGACCAACGTGGCTCTAGTGAGTGTGTTCGTCGCGCTCCTCCGGGGCAGGCGTGTCCTGGAGGTTTTCAATGAGCAGCACTTCCTGTCTTACACGATGAGCCTGCTAGTACTTGTCTTGCTGGGATTCGTGCTCGCGGAGTTGATGCACAGCCCAGGATGGTGGTCCTTGCCACTGCTGGCGGCTCCGTTTGTTGTGGCCAGGCAGACCTTCCGGGTGTACCAGGAACTCGCACGGGCCTACAAGGCCACAGTTGGGTCGCTCGTCTCAGCTTTGGAGGCGAAGGATCCCTACACAAGTGGGCACTCACAACGGGTAGCAATGCTGTCGCGCCGCATTGCGGACGCGATGGGCATGCTCGCCCAGAAGGCCGAGCGTGTGGAGATCGCGGCGCTACTGCACGACATCGGGAAGATCGGCATCGCGGCGGAAACCCTCAGCAAGCCAGCGGAGTTGGACGAACAGGAGTACGCGAAGATTAGACTCCACCCCAGCACGGGTGCTGACTTGCTGAGCGGCGTGGAGTTCCTTGACGACGTTGTGCCAATCGTGAGGGCTCATCACGAGAGGCCTGACGGCCAAGGATACCCTGCAGGCTTGGAGCTCCCGGCGATTCCCCTCGAGTCGCGAATACTTGCGGTAGCTGACTGCCTGGATGCAATGACGTCAACTCGGCCATATAGGGATGCCCTCCCCTGGGGCGCAGCGCTACAGGAACTTGGTCGCGTTTCGGGGACGCAGCTGGATCCTCGCATTGTGGAGGCGGTGCTCGCAGACCCGCAGCTAGCAAGTGGCCTGCAGGAGGGATTGTCGTGATTGCCGACGTCCTCCGGGGCAAGTTGTGCCCCCGTCACATCTCAAGCCTGCTGCTTGTACTGGTCTCAATCTGGATAGTCGCGGACTCGTTCGAGGTCGTGACGCAACTCTTCGCTCCGAATTCCATCGCGTTCCTCGTTGCCCTAGCGCTTGTCACGATGTTGGGCCTGCGGCTTCCGCAGGGCGATACGCTTGTCATCGATGCGGCTGTGAGCGTCGCAGTCATACTGCTGTTCGATGTGCCGACAGCTGTGATGCTCACGGCGGTGGGTGGACTCCTCGGGTCCCTGATCGCCTTCGAGGGCAAGTTCAGCGCGCTGCCGGACCAGGCCCGCCGAACCGTCGTGGTCTACGCTGTGGCGACGCTGCAGACGGTGAGCGGCTTCGGCGGTTTGTCAGTTGCCAGCACGGCTGGCATGTTATCCGCGCTCACGCTCGGCGCCTCGTACATGATCCTTGACCTCGGGACCTACGGACTGTTGGCCAGTACAAGTGCGGCCGAGAGTCCGGCGGCCACCCTCAGAGGAGTCGTACGCTCGGTCGGCTGGCTTCATCTCGGCCAAGTATGCCTTGGAATCGTGTTGGCGCTGGTGCATCGCACCATGGGTGCATGGGGCGTTGCTGTCGTCACTGTGCTGAGCCTCATCCTGTTGAATGCGTTCAACATGTATCTTCGGGCACGAGTGGCCTACAGCCAGACGATCGACGCGCTGGTGAGGGCACAGGCGCTGGGCAGCGGTGAGGGTCTGGACGTTCACGAGGCCGCTCGCCTCTCGGTGCTCGTCGGTCGCAGGCTGGGCCTCCATGGACGCAGCCTTGAGCGGCTGCGCTACGCTACTCTGCTGCAGGACATCGGGACCATCGGGGATGCAGACGAATCAGTCAGCCAGCAAGGCCCGTCTGGTCATGCGAGCAGGGGAGCCGCCATTCTGCACGAGATTCCCTTCCTCTCGGACACAGCTCGAATTGTTGAGGCTCACCACAGCGACGTCTCGCAGCTAGAGGATCTCTCGTTCGAAGACCGACAATTGGTCTTCATCCTGCAGGCGTGCTCCGCCCGGGTGAGGGAGCACCAGGCGGCAGCGAGTTTCGTCCACGACCTTGACTCCGAGCGATGGCTGCGTGTCGTCAGCATGCAGGCGGTCGTCCTGACTGCACTGGATATCGAGTCCGCGGTGCCCGTTCCCGAGAAACGGAGCGCCTTGTGATTCTCCTGGATGGCCTGCTGCTGGGCACGGTGGTGCGACTGATTCGGCGGCGTCCGTTTGCTGAGTTGAGGCACCTGCAGCTCCGACACCCTGGGTTCATTCTGTCCGCGTTCGCGGTGCAAGCTGCTGTTCCTGGAGTTGCCGATGCCCTCAGGCTGCCCCGTGGCTGGGTGGTTGCTGGATGGGTTGCAGCGATGACAGCACTTGCGGTTCTGGCACTCGTGGAGAATCCGAAGCTCGGGATGTCCATGATTGCAGTGGGCATCGCTGCCAACGCGGTCGCGATTGCGTTCAATGGTGGCATGCCGGTCTCGCGGACAGCCGTTGCCCAGGTGGCGGCTGCAGAGCCAGAGGAGTGGGATCTTGTCCACGTCCCGATGGGAGGGGATAGCGTACTCAGCATGCTCGGTGACTGGATTCCGATTCCGGGCCCGCCGTGGCACAGGGGAGTTGTGAGTCCCGGTGATGTGGTCATGGCCCTCGGGGTTGCGGCGGTCGTCAACGCCAGCTCGCATGTACGACAGAGGTGACACTCACATGGCTCACGGGTGCCGCAGTGAGCAAAGGGAGTGTCACTTTGGATTCCCTTTGTCGGACGGTCGGCTTATTATGGCGTCACCCTCATGAGTCTCCACGATGTGACTGAGGGGGAACACTGTGGAGTCATCGCGAGTACCTGAGGTTGAAGCCAACCTCCTATCCTGGGGAGTCCCCGATTTCGGGCGCTCAGTTCAGAGGCGTAGGCTCGTGTCCGCTTTCCGTGCCTCGCGACCAGCGCTGGTGCTCATCGTCGGGCCCGGAGGCTACGGCAAGTCAGTTCTTGCCAGTCAGTTCCTTGCCGCCTCTCCGGGAGACATTCGTATCTGGCATGACGGCGGTGGTCGGCCGTTTCACCTCAGCGAGCTGCTATTCACCTTGATGCACTCTGCGGGTGTCGAGGGTAGTTTGTACGAGCACCTCGGGCATCTAAGCGACAGAGATGTCAGAGCAGAAATCGAGCAGTTGCTCGCCGGATGGCGAGACCGTTGCGTAACGCTGGTCATCGACGGCGTCTCGACCGTGGACGACCTGGAGGCAATCACGTGGCTTGCCTCACAAAGTTGTCGGCTGTCTTCAAGAGGCAGTACTACTGTACTGACGGCTCGCCAGATTGATGCCGGGGAACTAGCGATGCCTCCGGGCACCTGGGTGATTGAGCCTGAGGATCTGCGTCTCGATCTGAAAGAAGGCACAGAACTCGCCGCTCAACTCACGGGGCATGTGCCCGCAGAGGCGTCTGTAGAGCGCGGCCTGAGAATCTCGGGTGGACAGGCAGCGCTGTTCTGCCTGGTATCGAGACACACCGGAGCCGAATTTGCAGACAACCGCATGCGGTCGGTGCTACCGAGGGATGTCCAGGGCTACCTCATGCACAGTGCTGAATCCCTGGCTGATGAGCAGAAGGAACTGCTCTTGGCCGCTTCTGTGCTTGGTGCTGATTCAGTGTCTGCATTGTTCGATGTCCTTGGTGAACGGCGCCTCGAAGCACTCCGTGCCGTGGCAGATGCTGTTCCGCTCCTCATGTATTGGAATGAGCCGACCGGAGGACTGCGCTTTCGCACCCACGATCTCGCTCGTGAGGTGTTCACGAGCCCCCTGTTCTCGGAAAGCCTGAGCCGAGGGCAGCGGATAGTCTCGGCATCGCTCGGGCGGCTCCGAGCTCGTGAGGATTACGCGCTGCTCATCGATCACCTGCGGCGGCATGGATCGGCAGATGACCTGGCGCAGACCCTGGAGGGTCTCGGCGACTCCTTGATGTGCCGAGCACAGGGCCACGTAGTGTTGTCCGCGATTGGAGACATTCCTACGTCCCGGCTAGTGGCTTCTCCGCAGCTGCTGTATCTGCGCGCCTCTGTACTGAGAACAACCGGGGCATATGATGCGGCGATGGAAAGCGCCACCGCAGCTCTCCGGCTGGCCGAGCACGAAGACAGCACGAGCCTAGCGCTTGAATGTCGGCTGCTGCTTGCGGAGGTGTACGCTGACGCCTGGGCACCGGATCGTGCATTGGAGGCGCTACGACCCATCCAGGCGGATCCAGCTGTAGCTGCAGATCCTGGCGCCAGGTGCGTTGTGATGACGTATCAGGCGATGTGCTGTCTGCACCTTGGCGATGTTCGACAGGCCCTCGAGTACGCGACTGCCGCTGTCGACAGCGCGGAATCACCCGGCGTGCCACCTGCATCCGCGCAGCGGGCACTCTACGGTTGCGGCTTCGTCCACGCGTCCGCCTACGGCGACATGTCACTCGCCGCCAACCTGCTGAAGTCCGTTGCGTCCAGCCGCTCCGCGTCGGCCAGCCTCCGGCTGCGTGCTGAGGCGAATCTGGGCTACGCGTGGGCGATGATGGGCAGGACTCGCGAGGCTCAGGAGGCTCTTGAGCACGCCATCGCCCGGATGCGTGACAGCTGTATGTCCGCCTACTGCATTTCAGCCACCGCTTCGCTTGCCATCGTCGAAACCGTCGAAGACGTGCAACGAGGGCTGAGGTTGCTCGAGGAGGCTATAGCCGAAGTCAGAACCCTGGGTGACGGTCTAACTGAGAGTCTGAACCTCATTGACATGTCGACAGTGCTTCGTTCGGTCGGACGCAACGCGGACGCACTCGCCAGCGCCGAGAGGGCGCACAGGTACTTCACGGTTGACTCGGCGGCATCTCCATGCTGGCACATGCACGCCACCGCAGAGCGTGCGGCCTCGCGGCTGGCACTCGGTGAGGGCGACACGGCAGCTCGCGAGGCGGAGGTGCTCCGCCAAGAGGCTTCATCATGCGGCCTTAAGATGGTCGCCTCTCTGGCGGATATGGTGCTCGCGGAAGTCGAACGCCGGGGTGGCCACATCGCCGACGCCGTTGTGCGTCTGTCCGCGCACGAAGACTTCATCCGCAGCGAGAGCGCCAACTGGCGATGGGCCATGTACATCCGCGCGTTCCCCGGGCTCCTCGGCGTGCTCGCTGCCGCCATCGGCGCCGACCGGCTCCCGTCGCACCTGCTGCGCATGGTCACGCGTCCCTATGCCGATGAGGCGCTCCTCATGGCGCGGGAGGTTCTCGATCCCGCTGCGTGGGACGTGCTTGCCGAGAGGACCGTCGGTACCCAGGCCGCGGCCGCGATCGTGGCGGAGACCGCCGCCCGACCCGGTGTGCGCGTCGGCCTGTTCGGCGGCCTCACCGTCGAGACGCCGGACGGGCCGGTCTCGGACCGCGCGTGGAAGAAGCGCAAGGCTCGCCTGCTGTTCGCGATGCTCGTCTCGCGACAAGGACACGACATCCCGCGCGAGCAGCTGATGGAGCACCTGTGGCCGGACATGGACGAGCAGCGCGCCAAGAGCAACTTCTACGTCATCTGGAGCGCGATGCGCCGTGCGCTCGGCGCCGGCACGCCCGCGGCGGACTGCGTCGAGCATGTCGCGGGCGTCTGCCGCGTCGTGCCTGGCCTGGTTCGTTCCGACCTCGACGATTTCGACGAGGTGAATCTCCAACTGCAGCGTGCCGAGAAGAACGACGACCACGCCGAGGCGGTGCGGGCAGCGCACGCGCTGTGCATGTCGTATCGGGCCGAGGTGCTGCCGTCCGAGCTCTACGACGACTGGTTCCGGCCGGTGCGCGAACGCTACCGGGCCGAGTTCGGCGACGCCATGCTTCGTGCTGCCCGTGTCTGTCGTGCCCACGGCGACTACGAGCAGGCGCTCAAACTGATTCGGGAGGGCCTCGACCGGGACCCGTGGCGCGAGGATCTGTACCAGGCTGCGTTGCGGGCGCAGATCGACGCGGGCCAACGCTCGGGCGCGGTGGAGACCTTCATGACGTGCCGGGCCAAACTCTCCGAGGATCTCGGCCTGGACCCGAGTGCTGAGACACGCCGCCTCTACGACGAGGTGCTCGCGATGGAAGAGCGGTCGTAGGTTCGTTTCCGGTAATGATTCGTTAAGCGCCGGTTAAGGAGCGCCTGTCATGATGCGCGTGTGGCCGAGGCAACCCGGTCATGCGACGAAGGTTCGCCGGGCTCTCCGCATGGAGCGAGCCAGGGCGCGCAGTGTGCGGTGAGGAGATATCGGGAGACTCCTGAGGGGCACCTCGCACGAGCGGCCACTGGGGCCCGTGGGATCCGAGTCGCCGACAGCCCCCGGGCGAGTCCCGGGGGCTGTCCCGTTACGGTGGCCTTACGCTGCCCGTGACGAGGCGGTTTCAGGCACGCCCTGTGCTAGAATCGGCTGTGCTCTCGGCACCCTTGTCGACCAGTTCGGAGACTACGGATCCCATGGCGAACATCCTCACCAAGCTCCTCACTCTCGGCGAAAGCAAGCAGCTGCGCCGCTACGAAGAGCGTGTCGTTGAGATCAACGACCTCGAGCCGTCCATCAAGCGGCTCTCGGACAGCGAGCTCACCGCAAAGACCGTCGAGTTCCGGTCGCGCCTCGAGCAGGGCGAGACGCTCGACGACCTGCTGCCCGAGGCGTTCGCCGTCGTGCGTGAGGCCGCCCTTCGCACGCTCGGCATGCGGCACTTCGACGTCCAGCTCATCGGCGGCATGGTCTTGCATGAGGGCATGATCGCCGAGATGAAGACCGGTGAAGGGAAGACCCTCGTCGCGACGCTCGCGGTCTATCTCAACGCGCTCGCGGGCAAGGGCGTGCACGTGGTCACCGTCAATGACTACCTGGCCCGGCGCGACTCCGAGTGGATGGGACGCATCTACCGCTTCCTCGGCCTCGAAGTCGGCCTCGTCCAGGCGCAGATGGACACGGCGCTTCGCGTCAAGGCGTACCAGGCCGACGTCACCTACGGCACCAACAGCGAGTTCGGCTTCGACTACCTGCGCGACAACATGGTCACCAGGCCCGAACGACGCGTACAGCGCGGCCACGGCTACGCGATCGTCGACGAGGTGGACTCCATCCTCATCGACGAGGCGCGGACGCCCCTGATCATCTCCGGCGCCGCGACGAAGTCCGCCGACACGTACAAGTCCTTCGCTAAGGTCGTCCCGCGTCTGAAGCCCGAGGTCGATTTCGAGCTCGACGAGGCGAAGCGGACGGTCGCGCCCACCGAGGAAGGCATCGCCAAGGTCGAGCAGTGGCTCGGCATCGATGACCTCTATTCCGATCCCTCCGGGCAGCTCGTGAACCATCTCCAGCAGGCGCTCAAGGCGCAGTTCCTGTTCAAGAAGGACGTCGACTACGTCGTCAAAGAGGGCGAAGTCATCATCGTCGACGAGTTCACCGGCCGCCTCATGTACGGGCGCCGGTACTCGGAAGGTCTGCACCAGGCCATCGAGGCCAAAGAGAAGCAGCATGTCCGAGAAGAGAACCAGACGCTCGCCACCATCACGCTCCAGAACTACTTCCGCATGTACGACAAGCTCGCCGGCATGACCGGCACCGCCGTGACCGAGGACCAGGAGTTCCGCGAGATCTACAGCCTACCCGTCGTGGTCATTCCCACGAACCGCCCGATGATCCGCGACGACCGGGACGACCTCATCTACCGCACCATCGACGCCAAGTTCAACGCTGTCGTCGAGGACATCCTCGAGCGTCACGCCAACGGGCAGCCGACGCTCGTCGGCACCATCTCCATCGAGAACTCGGAGCACCTCTCGCGCCTGCTGCAGAAGCGCGGCATCGCGCACAACGTGCTGAACGCGAAGTTCCACGAGATGGAAGCGCACATCATCGCCCAGGCCGGGCGCAAGGGTGCCATCACCATCGCGACCAACATGGCGGGCCGGGGCACCGACATCATCCTCGGCGGCAACCCCGAATTCCTGGCCGAGGAGATCCTCCGCGATCGCGGCGTCCAGCCGGAGGAGGCGACCGAGGAGCAGCGCGCGCAGGCGTTCGCCGACGCAGAGCGCATCTGCGCCGAGGAGCACAAGGAGGTCGTCGCCGCCGGGGGTCTGGCCGTCATCGGCACCGAGCGGCACGACTCGCGGCGCATCGACAACCAGCTGCGTGGTCGTTCCGGCCGCCAGGGCGACCCGGGTCTCTCGCAGTTCTACCTCTCGCTGGAAGACGATCTCATGCGGCTGTTCGGCGGCGACCGGATGGACCGGATCTCACGCATGATGGAGCGCACGCAGATCCCGGACGACATGCCCATCCAGGCCGGCCTGGTCTCCAAGGCGATCGAGAGCGCGCAGCACCAGGTCGAGGCGATGAACTTCTCGGCACGGAAACACGTGCTCGAGTACGACGACGTCATGAACAAGCAGCGCGAAGTCATCTACGCCGAGCGCAACCGAATCCTCGACGGCAAGGACATCCATGGCCGTGTGGCCGAGATGATCGAGGAGACCGTGAAAGACCTCGTCACGACGTACTGTCCCGAGAAGACGTACTCAGAGGAGTGGGACTGGGACGGTCTCGCCGACGAACTGCGCACGGTGACGGGCCTCGAGCTCGTGACGCCGGAGCTGAAGCAGCGCACCGAGAATCCGTACGAGCTCATCGAGGAACTGGCCGAGACGATCCACGGGGCCTACGACCGCAAGGGCGAGTCGGTGGGCGAGGAGAATCTGCGCGAGCTCGAACGCCAGGTGATGCTGCGCGTCATCGACACGCGCTGGATGAGCCACTTGCTCGAGATGGACTACCTGAAGAGCGGTATCGGGCTGCGCGCCATGGGTCAGCGCGACCCGCTCGTGGAGTACAAGTCCGAGGCGTTCCACATGTTCGGGCTCCTGGTGGCCGAGATCAACCGGGACTTCCTCCGCACGATCATGCACATCCAGGTCGTTCGCGAGCCGGTGCCGGAGTCGCCGGCGATGGCGGGCAACGTCCAGTACTCGGCGCCCTCCGAGCAGACGATCTTCTCGGGCGCGCGTCGCGCCGCCGAGCCGATCGCCGCGGGCGCGCCGAGCCCGATGGAGGCAAGCGCCGCCGCGGTCGGTGGCGCGAAGGCCGAGCCCGGCGCGCGTACCGTCGTCAAGGACAAGCAGGATCCGTACGCCGATGTCGGCCGCAATGACCCCTGCCCGTGCGGGAGCGGCAAGAAGTACAAGCACTGCCACGGGGCGGCATGAACCGGGCGGCGAGCAGCCGCGCCCACGTCCGTGCCGTGTCCTTCAACCCCTGTGAGCAGCCATGATAGAAGACCGAACAGACCAGATCACCGCCCTCTCGGCGCGTGTCGCGCGCATCGCCGAGTACCTGTTCCTCGATGCCAAGCGTGACGAGGTCGCCGCGCTCGAAGCGCGGGCGGCGGAGCCGGGATTCTGGGACGACCAGCAGTCCGCGCAGTCCGTGATGGCGAAGGCCGCGGAGCTTCGCGACGAGATCGCCGCCTATGAGAGCATCGTCGCCGACCTGGCCGACGCCGAGGTTGCGAACGAGCTCGCCGTGGCCGAGGAAGACGAGGAGCTCGGACGGGAGTCCGCGCAGACACTGCGTGAGCTTGAGCGCCGCGTGAACGAACTCGAGCTCTCCACATGGTTCACCGGCGAGTTCGACCACGGTGACGCCATCCTCACCATCATTCCCGGGCAGGGCGGCCTCGAGGCTCAGGACTGGGCCGAGATGCTGCTGCGGATGCTCACCAAGTTCGCGCAATCCCGCAAGTGGAAGGTCGACGTGCATGACGCTCCGGCGGGCGTCGAGCTCGGAATCGACCGCGCGGTCCTCACGGTGCACGGCAAGAACGCGTTCGGCATGCTCCAGTCCGAGAATGGTGTGCATCGACTCGTCCGCATCAGCCCCACGGATGAGAAGAAGCGGCGCCAGACGACGTTTGCCAAGGTCGAGGTCCTGCCCGTCCTTCCTGATGAGATCGAGGTGGAGATCCGGGAAGAGGACCTTCGCATCGATGTGTATCGGTCATCAGGCCCCGGCGGGCAGTCGGTCAACACCACCGACTCGGCGGTGCGCATCACGCACATCCCGACCGGCACCGTCGTTACCTGCCAGAACGAGAAGAGCCAGCTCAAGAACCGCGAGACGGCCATGCAGATCCTGCGTTCGCGTCTCTACGAGCTCGAACGTGAGAAGCGGATGGCCGAGCTCGAGGAGCTCAAAGGCGAGAAGCGCGATATCTCGTTCGGCAGCCAGATCCGCAGCTACGTCCTCTATCCGTACCAGATGGTCAAGGATCACCGCACCGGCGTCGAGACCGGCAACGTCGATGCCGTCCTGGACGGCGACATCGAGCGGTTCGTCGTCGCGTATCACCGGTGGCGCGTGGGAGAGGAGACGGAGACGGCGGTCATCGGGAGTGGCGAGTGATGCGCCTTCGCGCCGATCTGCACACGCATACCGTCGCCTCCGGGCACGCCTACTGCACGGTCGCCGAGCTGGCGACCGTCGCTGCCGACCGGGAGCTGGAACTCGTCGCTATCACCGACCACGGCCCCGCCGTGCCGGGGGGAGCGCACCCCTGGTACTTCTGGAACCTGCGGGTCGTCCCGTCGGTGATCGCCGGTGTGCGCGTCCTCAAGGGCGTCGAGGCGAACCCGTCGCTTGAGACCGACAACGGGATCGACCTTCCGGACGAGTTGCTGGAGCTCCTCGACTTCGTCGCGGTCGGTCTGCACCCGCTCTGCGGCCTGGACGACGGCGACCGCGTCAAGAACACCGAGGCGCTCCTGCGGGCGATCGAGAATCCGCTCGTCGATATGATCACGCACCCCGGCAACGACGCCGAGTTCCCCGTCGACCGGGAGCGCATCGTGCAGGCCGCCGTGCGCCACGGCGTGCTGCTCGAGTTGAACAACCACTCGTTCGACCGGACGAGCGGGCGGCACGTCTCCCGCGATGCCGAGCGCGCTTTCGCGCTCGACGCGAGGGACGCGGGCGCGCTCATCGCCGTCGGGTCCGACGCGCACTTCCACTCGCGTGTGGGCGTATTCGACGACGCGCTCGCGGTCGTCGAGGAGATCGGTTTCCCTGAGGAACGCATCGTCAGCAGAAGCGGCGAAGCGGTCCTGACATATCTTCTTGCCCGGCGCGAACGGCCGCGCCTCGACGCGGGCGGGAAGTGGTAGCCATGGTCAGGCGGGTTCTCGGCAAGGTGGCTCCGCGCGCGATCCTCAAGCATCGGCGGGTGCGCGACTACGCCCTGATGACGGTCGGTGTGATCATCACCGCATGGGGCCTGAACGCGTTCCTCATCCCCAACAAGCTCGCGGCTGGCGGCGTATCGGGTCTCGCGACAGTCATCTTCTACGTCGTCCGCGATGCGACCGGTGGCGCGGTCCAGCTGCCGATCGGCGTGATGATGCTTGCCATGAACGCGGTGCTGCTCGTCATCGCCATCTCGATCAAGGGCTGGCGTTACGGGGCGAAGACCGTGTACGGGATGGTCGCCCTCTCGGTCGCCATCGACATCCTGGCGCCTTTCACGCCGCACCTCGCGGCTGACGACCGGCTCCTCGCCGTCCTGTACGGCGGAGCGGTCACCGGTATCGGCATGGGACTCGTCTTCAAGGCGCGCGGCAACACCGGCGGCACCGATATCGTCGCGCAGCTGCTCGCTGACCGTAGCAACCTCGGCGTCGGCCAACTCATGCTGCTCTCCGACGCGGTGGTCCAGCTCACGGCGGCGTTCGCGTTCGGGCCCGACCTCGCGCTCTACGGAGCGGTCGCGGTGTTCGTCATGGGCGCGGTGATCGACGTCGTCCAGGAAGGCCTCAAAGTGGACAAGGCCGCCTATATCGTCTCCGAGCACGCGGGCGTGATCGCCGATGCGGTCATGACCGAGCTCGGGCGTGGCGCGACCGGGCTGCAGGGAAGGGGCCTCTACTCGGGCGAAGGTCGCGAGGTCGTCTTCACCGTCGTTTCCCGGCGCGAACTCGACGCGCTCAAGGCGATCGTGGTCGCTATCGACCCCAAGGCGTTCCTGATAATCTCCGACGTACGCGAGACACTCGGCGAAGGCTTCAAGGAGATCGGAGCATAGGATGGACCAGCATGAAGCGGTAAGCGTGGTGCGACAGGTCGCGGCGCGCATGCGCCTCGACATCGTCGAGATGATCGCCGAGGCGGGCTCGGGCCATCCGGGCGGGTCGCTCTCGGCGGCAGATATCGTCGCCGCGCTGTACTTCGGTGGCGTGCTGCATCACGACCCCGGTCGTCCCGACATGCCCGAGCGCGACCGCTTCGTGCTGAGCAAGGGACACGCGGCGCCGGTGCTCTACGCGGCGCTGGCCGAGGCGGGCTACTTCGGCCGAGACCACCTCGCGACCCTGCGCAAGCTCGGCTCCATCCTTCAGGGGCATCCCGACTCGAAGAAGACGCCCGGCGTCGAAGTCTCGACCGGCTCGCTCGGTCAGGGGCTCTCGATCTCGGTCGGCCTCGCGCTGGGGCTGGCTCTGGACGAGAGCGCGTCGCGCGTCTTCTGCCTTCTCGGCGACGGGGAGCTGCAGGAGGGCCAGGTGTGGGAGGCTGCCATGGCGGCGTCGCATCACGGCGCGGGAAACCTGGTCGCGATCGTGGATCACAACGGGCTGCAGATCGATGGCGCCTGCTCCGAGGTCATGTGCCTGGGCGACGTGGAGGCGAAGTTCCGGGCGTTCGGGTGGCGCGTGCTCGGCTCCGACGGACACGATGTCCCCGCGCTCCTCGAGACGCTGGCGGCGGCCCGCGAGTCCGATGGCGGGGTGCCGACCGTCGTCGTGTGCCGGACCGTGAAGGGCCGCGGGGTGTCGTTCATGGAAGGCGAGGCCGGTTGGCACGGGAAGGCGCCGAACGCGGCTGAGACCGAGCAGGCGGTAGCCGAGCTGAGAGCCGCCATCGAGCGAGAGGGGGTGCCGGCATGAGCAAGGCGACCCGGGCCGCCTACGGCGAGACCCTCATCGAGCTGCTGGCGGACGGCGTGGATGTCGTCGCCGTCGAGGCCGACCTCTCGAAGTCCACGACCACGGGCACGTTCGGCGATGCGCACCCGGCTCGCTTCTTCAACGCCGGGATCGCCGAGCAGAACATGATCGACATGGCGGCGGGCTTCGCCGTCGCGGGCAAGGTCGCCTTCACGGGTTCGTTCGCCGTGTTCGCGACCGGTCGCGCGTACGACCAGGTGCGCAACACGGTCTGCTACTCGGGCCTCGATGTGAAGATCGCGCCGACGCACGCGGGTATCACCGTCGGTCCTGACGGCGGGTCGCACCAGATGCTCGAAGACATCGCGCTCATGCGCGTCCTGCCGGGCATGCGCGTGCTCGTGCCCGCCGACTACCGTTCGGCGAAGGGCGCCATCCGCGCCGCCGCGACGACACCCGGGCCGTTCTACGTGCGGCTCGGCCGAGCGTCCGTCCCCGAGGTCTACGGCGAGGACTTCGCCTTCGAGGTCGGCCGCGCCTACGTCCTGCGTGAGGGCGCCGACGTGACGCTCGCGGCATGCGGGATCATGGTCGCGGAAGCGCTTCAGGCGGCGGACCTGCTGGCCGAGGAGGGCATCTCGGCGGAAGTCATCGACGTGGCGACCATCAAGCCGCTCGATGCCGAGACGCTCGTCGCCTCGGTGCGCAAGACCGGCGCGGTCGTGACGTGCGAGGAGCACTCCGTCATCGGCGGGATGGGCTCGGCGGTGGCCGAGCTTCTCGGCGAGAACGCCCCCGTCCCGCTTGCGCGCGTCGGCGTGAAGGATGTGTTCGGCACGTCGGGCGAGCCGGCGGAGCTGATGGCGCACTTCGGCCTGACCGCTGCCGATGTCGCTGAGGCGGCACGGAATCTGCTGCACCGGCGGGGCTGAGGGCCCCGTCCGGTGGCCCCAACACCGTGCATTCGCAAACGAACAGTTGTGATGGAACGATGACGGATGCGCCGTCTGCTGCCGGTGAGCGGCGGGAAGTCTGCTAGAATGGCGCGGGAATTCGTAGCCAGGAGATGGAGCACCCATGATATCGATGCGGAACGTCAGCAAGAAGTACGTTGCTGGCAAGCCGCCCGCTCTCGCGGACGTCAACGTTGAGATCGAACAGGGCGAATTCGTCTTCCTCGTCGGACACTCCGGTTCCGGCAAGTCCACCTTCATCAAGCTTCTGCAGCGCGAGATCCTCCCGTCGACGGGCCAGATCATCGTCGCCGGCCAGGATGTGAACAAGCTCAAGCACTGGAAGGTGCCGTATCTCAGGCGCAACATCGGGTGCGTCTTCCAGGACTTCAAGCTCCTGCCGAACAAGACGTCATATGAGAACGTCGCGTTCGCGCTCGAGGTCATCGGCCGCAGCAAGCACGTCATCCGCACACAGGTGCCCGAGGTGCTGCGCCTCGTGGGGCTCGAGGACAAGATGAACTCCTACCCCGACGAGCTCTCCGGTGGCGAGCAGCAGCGTGTCTCCATCGCGCGCGCGTTCGTCAATCGGCCGCCGATCCTTCTTGCCGATGAGCCCACGGGGAACCTGGACCCCGCGACCTCGCTCGGCATCATGAGCCTGTTCAGCCGCATCAACAAGACCGGCACCACCGTCCTCGTGGCCACGCACGACCGCGAGATGGTGGACTCGATGCGGCGCCGCGTCATCGCCCTCGAGGGCGGCCGTATCATCCGCGACCAGTCTCGAGGGGTGTATGGCTATGGCGATTAACGTCGGCTACTTCATCAAGGAGTCGTTCGTCAGCTTCCGCCGCAACTGGGTCATGAGCCTCGGCGCGGTCATCACCATCTACCTCTCGCTCCTGCTCGTCGGCGCGTCGGTGGGGACGAGCATGCTCGTCAACCAGGTCGTCCGATCGGTCGAAGAGAAGGTCACGATCCGGATCTTCATCGCGGACGGCGCGGCTGCCGAGGACGTCCAGGCGCTCCAGGACGCGCTCTCGGCTGACGAGCGGGTCAAGTCGATCCGCTACGTGAGCAAGGAGGAGGCGCTCGCCGAGTTCAAGGAGAGCATGGCGGAGAGCCCGGAGATCGTTGAGCAGCTCGAGGTCAACCCGCTGCCCGCATCGCTCGATCTGGAGCTCAACAACCCGAGCGACGTGCAGGCGGTCGTCGACGACATCAAGGCCAACGAGACGTTCCTCAAGATCTGCGATCGCCCCGACGACCCCGAGAAGTCGCTCAAGTACGGCCAGCAGGTCGTCAACCAGCTCTTCACGTTCACGCGGATCCTGCGTGTCGTCATGGCCGTGTTCATCGTGATGCTCGGCGTGATCAGCCTCATCTTCATCAACAACGCCATCCGGCTCGCCATCTACGCGCGGCGCAAGGAGATCGGCATCATGCGTCTTGTGGGTGCCAGCAACTGGTTCATCCGCACGCCGTTTCTGATGGAGGGCGTGATCCAGAGCCTGATCGGGGCGGTGCTGGCCATCGGCTCGCTGGCCATCGTGCAGTTCTACGCGCTGCCGAAGATCAGCGAGGCCATGCCGTTCCTGCCGCTCTCGCTCTCCGGCGGGTCCTCGGTCCAGATCGCGCTCATCCTGGTCGTCGGCGGCATCGTCATCGGCCTCATCGGTTCCGGCCTTGCGCTTCGCCGCTACCTCAAGGTCTGATCGGATGAAGAAGACAGCGCTCGCCTTCGCCGCGGCCGTCGCGGCGGTCGTCCTGGTGCTCGCAGGTTTCACCGGGGGATTCGTCGTGGGCCACTTCAGGCCCGAGACCACCGGCTTCGAGACATCGGCGCAGCTCGAAGAGGCGGTCCAGGAGGTCCGGTCCATCATCCTCGACCAGGCGTACGAGCCGAGCGACGACACGTCCATGACCGCCGGCGCCATCCGCGGCATGCTCGACTCGCTCGATGACCCGTACGCCGTGTACTTCGACGCCGAGCACTACTCGTTCCTCGACGAGCAGACGCGCGGCGAGTACTACGGCATCGGCGTGACGGTGACCGTTCGTGAAGGCGGACTGTACGTGGTCTCGGTCTTCGATGAGACGCCGGCCGACGCGGCGGGTCTCAGAGCGGAAGACCGCATCGTGGCCGTGGACGGCCAGACGCGTGACACGTGGGACCTTGATGAGGCCGTCCAGCTGATACGGGGCCCGGAGGGCACATCGGTCACGCTCGACATCGAACGAGGCGATCCAGCGGAGCGTCTGACCCTGGAGGTAGAGCGCGCTCGCATCGACATCCCCAATCTGGAGAGCGAGCTCATCGGCGAGGTCGGCTATGTCCGGCTGCTCACGTTCAACCAACACTCGGCGGACGACCTCGCGGACGCGTTTGGCGACCTCGAGGACCGTGGCGCCGAGGGCTTCGTGCTCGACCTGCGCGATAACCCGGGCGGGTTGCTCTCGTCGTCCATCGACGTTGCGTCGCTGTTCATCGAAGATGGCGTGGTGGTCAGCGTCCGCGACCGTGAGGGCGTCGAGGAGTCGTATCGCGCCGACGGGGACCCCGTCACCGACAAGCCGCTCGTGGTGCTCATAAACGAGAACTCGGCGTCGGCCTCTGAGATCGTCGCGGGCGCGCTCCAGGACTACGAGCGCGCGACGCTCGTCGGCGTCAAGAGCTTCGGCAAGGGGAGCGTCCAGCAGATCGAGGAGCTGTCCTTTGGCGGTGCGGTCAAGCTGACCACGTCGCGCTACTTCACGCCGCAGGGAAGGTCGATCGACAAGGTCGGCCTCACGCCTGATGTCGTCGTCGAGATGGAACCGGCCGAGCAGGCCGAGCGCGAGACGGATGTGCAGCTCAAGCGCGCGCTCGAGATCGTGCGCGAGAAGCTGTAACGTCAGTCGTCCTCGTCTTCGTCGTCCATGACCACGAACGACCCCTCGTATCCGACCTCGTCGATCAGGCGGATGATCGAGCGGTCCTCCCGTGCGCTGGCATCTTCGACCGGCACGATCTCCAGCGTCGCGCCGTCGGCGTGCAGTTCGAAGTGCGTCCGGCCGTTCTCGGCGGTCTCGAACGTCAGATAGTCGAAGCTCGCGATGTTCACGAACAGGCACTCGTTCACAAGCAGCGTCGAGGACTCGGGGTCGGCGAGGATCTTCACGAGGGTGGCGCTACCCTCGGCTATCCGCTCGCCATCGACGGTGTAGGTGTAGGTGAACGCCTCGATCGTCTCCATCGCGCGCACCATGTCGCGGACTCCGGTGATGGTCCCGGTGCCGATGAAGAGAGGGGCGAGGCTGCGGCGGGGGGTCATGGACACTCCTACGGTCAGGTGTAGGCTAGACACCATACAGTCATTCTAGCACCGAGGCAAGCGACGCCGGTGCGGCCGGGAGGGGGCCGGAGTGCGACCCGACAAGCTCATCATGAAGACGCTCCGCGCCGAGGCGGGAAGCCGCGGCATGACCGCCGAGGAGGTGGCCGCCGCCATCGAGCGGGCCGGTCAGTCGGTCAGCGCGGACAAGACCCGCTCGGTGCTCGAACAGTTCGCGCGGTCCGGCAGCGCTGTCGAGGTCGGTGACGGGCGGTATCTCGCGCTCAGGGAGCGCGGGCTGCTCGTCGGCAGGCTCGCGGTCAACCGTCGCGGTTTCGGCTTCGTGGGCACCCAGGCCGGCGACATCTACATCCGGAAGCGCGACATCGGCGGCGCGATGCACGGCGACACCGTGGCGGTCCGCCTCGAGACGAAGCGCCACCGGCTCGGTCGAGCCGGCGAGATCGTGCAGGTAGTCGAGCGTGCCCGGTCGAGCATCGTCGGGCGGTTCGAGCGTCACGGCGGCCTTGGGATCGTTGTGCCGAGCGACGCCCGCATCCAGCGCGACGTCTTCATCGACCTCTCCTCGGCCACGACCGTGCCCGAGACCGGGGAGGTCGTCGTCGCGCGCATCGTGCGCTACCCGACCCACCGCGACGCCGCACAGGGCGTCATCGAGGAGGTGCTCGGCCGCGAGGACGAGCCGGGCGTCGACGTGGAGATCGTCATCCGCGAGCACGGCCTGCGGACGGAGTTCCCCCCGGACGTGACGGAGGCTGCCGAAGCGCTCCGCCAGGACGTGGCCGCCGAGATCGAGCGTGGCCGAGAAGACCTGCGCTCCCTGTTCACGGTGACGATCGATCCCGTGGACGCGAAGGACTTCGACGACGCGATCTCCCTCGAGCGCGTGGAGGGTCGCGTGCGGCTGTGGGTGCACATCGCCGACGTGAGCCACTACGTGCCGTGGGGGAGCGTGGTGGACGAGGAGGCGCGCCAGCGGGCGACCTCGGTCTATCTCGTCGATCGCGTGCTGCCGATGCTGCCCGAGCACCTCTCCAACGTCATCTGCTCGCTCAATCCGGGCGAGGAGCGACTCGCGTTCACGGTGCGCATGGACCTCGACCGCAACGGCGCCGTCGAGGACTACGCGCTCTTCCCCTCGGCCATCAGGAGCGACCGACGGTTCGACTACGACACGGTGCAGCGCTGGCTTGATGGCGGCGGCTTCCCCGATGCGGAGAGCGAGCGGCTGCTCACCGAGTTCCGGCGCGTCGCCGCCACGTTGCATGAGCGGCGCGTCGCACGCGGCGGGCTGGACTTCGAGACGGTCGAGGCCAAGGTGCGCCTTGCTGAGGACGGGTCGCCGCTCGAGGTCGTGCTGCGGGCGCGCACCGATGCGACCAACATGATCGAGGAGGCGATGATCCTCGCGAACGAGGTCGTCGCACGGCATATGACCGAGGCGAAGGCGCCGATGGTCTATCGCATCCACGAGGACCCGGACCCCGACGCGCTCGAGCAGGTCGCGGTCATCCTCAAGGAGTTCGACTACCCCATCCAGGACGTGCACGGCGCCTCGCCGCAGACGTTCCAGCGCATCGTGAAGTTCGCCCACGGCCGTCCCGAGGAGCGGCTCATCAACTCGCTTCTGCTGCGCGCGCTCGAGCGTGCGCGGTACGTGGACTACCTCGGCTCGCACTTCGGTCTCGCTTCCGAGGCGTACACGCACTTCACCAGCCCCATCCGGCGGTACCCCGACCTCATCGTGCACCGGCTCCTGCGCGCGCAGCTTGCCGGGACGCTCGATGCCGAGCCGGTGGCATCCATGGCGGAGCAGCTCGAATGGCTCACCGACCACTGCTCGTTCATGGAGCGCGAGGCCGAGTCCGCCGAGGACGAGTCCACCAAGATGAAGCTCGTGGAGCTGATGGCCGAGCACCTCGGAGAGGAGTTCGACGGGATCGTCACCGGAGTAGCGAACTTCGGCATGTTCGTGCAGCTCGAGAACACAGCGGAGGGGCTCGTGCACGTCGAGCGCATGGCCGACGACTACTACCGCTACGATGCCGAGCGGTTCATGCTGTGGGGCGAGAACCGGGGCCAGACGTACCGTCTCGGCCAAGCGGTGCGCGTCCGCGTCGTCGATGCGAGCGTCGCCGACCGCAGGCTCGACTTCGAGCTCGCGTGAGACCGGCGCCGTCGCAGGGGCATGAACCGGGCGCGCTGGCGCTCGCCGTGGCCCTACGGCTACACTGACAGTTCGCGTTCTATACATCGAGGAGGCTGTTCGATGCGTTCGGAATCGCTCTCGTTCCTCAAGGAGATCGTCGAAGCGCCGTCGCCGTCGGGCTATGAGCAGCCGGCTGCGCGGGTCTTCCGCGACTACGTTTCGGGTTTCGCCGATGAGGTCTCGACCGATGTGATGGGCTCGGTGCACGCGCTGCTGCGCGGCACGGGCGAGGGCCCCTCGGTCATGCTCGCAGGCCACGTCGACGAGATCGGCTTCATGGTCACCTACATCACCGACGACGGGTTCTGCGCGTTCAAACCTATCGGCGGACATGATCCGCAGATCCTGCCCGGTGCCCGGGTGCACGTGCACACCGCCGACGGCGTGCTGCTCGGCGTGCTCGGCCGCCTGCCGATCCATCTGCTCGAAGACGAGGAGCGCAAGAAGGTCGTCAAGATCGAGAAGATGTTCGTCGATCTCGGCATGGGCGCTGACGCTGTGAAGAAGCGCGTCCGCATCGGCGACCCGGTCACCTTCGCGGTCGGTCTCGAGGAGTTCGGCGACGGCATGGCCGTCTCGCGTGCGTTCGACGACAAGATGGGCGCATGGATCGTGGCCGAGGTGCTGCGGCGCGTGAAGGAAGCAGGCGGCGCTCCCGGCGACCTCGTCGCGGCCGCGACGGTCCAGGAGGAGATCGGGCTTCGGGGCGGGACGACGTCGGCCTACAGCATCGACCCCGTCGTCGGCATCGCGGTCGAGGTCGGTCACGCGACGGACTTCCCGGACGTCGACAAGCGCAAGCACGGCGAGGCCAAGGTCGGAGGCGGACCCATCATCGCGCGGGGCGCCAGCATCAACCCGAAGGTCTTCGAGCTGCTCTGCGAAGCCGCCGAGGCCGAGAAGGTCCCGTACCAGATCGGCGGTGAGCCCCGGGGGACCGGGACTGACGCCAACGCGATCCAGCTGGCGCGCGGCGGCAAGGCGGCCGCGCTCGTGAGCGTGCCGCTCCGCTACATGCATACGCCCACCGAGGTCCTCTCGCTCGATGACCTCGAGAACACGGCGAAGCTGCTCACCGCGTTCGTACGCCGTCTGGAGCCGGGGATCGACTTCACCCCGTGAGCATGCCGTGCAGACGCTGATCTCCAACAACAAGAAGGCCTATCACGACTACTTCGTCGATGAGACGTTCGAGGCGGGCATCGAGCTCACCGGGACCGAGGTGAAGTCGCTGCGCGAGAACAAGGCGAGCTTGCGCGAGTCGTTCGCGAGCGTGCGACGGGGCGAGTTGTGGCTGCACAACGTGCACATCTCGGCTTACTCGCACGGCAACCGCGCCAACGTCGACCCCGATCGCCCACGCCGTCTGTTGCTGCACAAGAAGGAGATCCGGTACCTCATCGGCAAGACCAAGGAGCGCGGCTACACCCTCGTGCCGCTCAAGATGTACTTCAACGAGCGCAACCTGGTGAAGGTCGAGCTCGGTCTGGCGCGCGGCAAGAAGATGTACGACAAGCGCGCGAGCATCGCCGAGCGCGACCACGCGCGTGACGTGCAGCGTGCGCTCAAGGACCGCATCCGCGGGGAGTAAGGCGGCTCAGAAGCGGGAGACGGCTCCTGCGAGCACGTCATCGATCGGCACGCCGTCGACAGCGGTGACCACCCACGCGCCGTCTTGCTCGACGATGGTGATGGTGCCGGTCGCGGTGCCGGCATCCCCCCGTGCGTGGACGATCACGTCATCGGGACGGCCGGCATCCGGTTCGCTCAGCGTGATCGTGCTCTCGCCGAGACCGACACGGATGACGAGCGTGACCGAACCGCCACTCCATCGTTCGGAGACGACCTCAGAGGTGCCCGCATCGATCGACCGGGCCGCGAGCGCGGCCACCGTCGGGCGCGACGCTTCGGGGACGACGTCGGAGAGCGCGTCGAAGTCGGCTTCGACCGAGGCGCGCACGTAGCGGGCGGCCGCCTCGATGCGGCCCCGCTCGGCTCCGGGGCCCAGCAGTCGCCACGCGATCCAGCCCGCCAGCACGAGCAGCGCCACCATCGCGAGCGCCACGAGCGCGAACAGCAGCGGACGCCCCGTCTTCTCGCGCGGGAGGTGGGCAGTCGTAGCTCGCTCGGGTCCCGGTGTCTGCGTGTCCATGCAGGGTTCATACCCCCGCCGGGTGACCCGGTCGCCACTGCCGTGACGCGCTCCGGTCCCATGCGACCCGGCACGCTTCCTGCTGCATGAGTGGTGCATCGCAGCGTGCCGGGTATATACTCGGACACCCGCGGAGCACGCGGGACGCACGTTGACATGCGTCGATTCCGGGGGCGACTGGTTTCGACACGATAGGCCTGAGGGAGGAAGCAGGCCGAGGTCTCCTCACCTCGCTAAACAGGGGTACACCGTCGACAAGCGTCGACAACGATTACGCACTCGCTGCCTAAACACGGCTAGCGACGTCGCCCGGTACGAGTCTCCGGTACCGGATCCGACGCCATTCAGGGGACTACCGGAGCGGCTGATGTCGGTATGCCGCGAGGGAACGCGACCCGGCTGGGCCCGTTCACGCTCGTCACGGCGTGTCGTACGGGCCGAGATCCACAGCCGTGACTGAGCCTGGAGATGCCTCCCAGGGGTGTGTCGTGGACCGGAGTTCGATTCTCCGCGCCTCCACCAGACCTCGAATCGGGACCGTGCGGTCCCGTTGACGCGAGATGAAGCCCGCCGCCGCCGGCGGGCTTCACGCGTTTCGCGTGTGTCGCATGCGCCTACTCGCCACCAGGGTCCACCCGTCCCCGACGCCGCTTGACCGCGGAGCGGCGCCGTTTCGACTCCACCTGACGGCGCTTCGCCGCGCGGGACATGCGCGTGGGGACGCGCTCCGGTCGCTCGGCCAGCGCCCAGCGCTGCTCGAGGCGCTCGCGGAGGCGCTTCACGCAGGCACGTTTGTTGAGCAGCTGGCTGCGCTCGCGTCGGCACACCACGGTGATGCCGGTGGGTCGATGCACGAGCCGGACGGCCGAGTCGGTCGTGTTCACGCTCTGTCCGCCGGGCCCGCTGCCGCGAAACGTCTGCACGTCGCACTCGGCGAGCAGCGCCTCGTCATCGTCAGGTATCGAGTAGTCGTCCATCGGACCTCCCGCCCCGATGATAGCGGTATACTCTGGCGCATGTCTGATGAGCCCACACGATACGGATTCCCCGCCCGCGCCTGGGAGGTCGCCAAGGCGCAGGCCGAGGACGCGCTCGCGGCCGCGGCGCGGTCGCGGTCGACGATCACGTACGCGGGCCTGTGTGAGCGGGTCACCGCCGTGCGCCTCCGACCGTACTCGTTCGCGCTGGTCGCGTTCCTGGACGAGGTGTGCACCGAGCAGGACGAGCGCCTCGGGATCGTCTCGGCATCCCTCGTGGTGCGCAAGGACACGGGGCTGCCCGGCGACGGCTACTTCCGTCACGCCACGCTCTCTGGTCGGCGCTTCGACTCGCCCGAGGACTACTGGCGTGCCGAGGTCGACAAGGTGTACGCCGCGTTCGCCGAGGAGGCATCGTGACCGACTGGCTGCTGTCCCTGCCGCCGTACCTCAAGTACGTCGCGCTCACCTGGGTCCCATGGGTCGAGTTGCGGGGCGCCATCCCGCTCGCGTTCCAGCAGGGCGAGCAGCTCTATCTCCCGCTCATCCTGCTCGCGAACCTCGCCATCTTCTGGCCGGGCTTCTACTTCCTCGAGCTCGTCTATCACCGCATCCCCGAGGGCTCGTGGCTGCACCGGAAGCTCGAGCGCATCCGCACCAAAGCGCACCCGTTCGTCGAACGCTACGGGATCGTCGGCCTCGCGCTCTTCGTCGCCGTGCCGCTCCCGGGCACGGGTGCGTACTCGGGCACAGCGGCCGCGTGGCTCCTGGATATGGAGCCCAAGCGTGCCTTCCTCGGCGTCTCGTTGGGGGTCGCCATCGCATTCGGACTGGTCTGGGCGCTCACCGCCGGCGTCGCCGGTGTGTCGACGCTCTGGCAGGGCTAGCGGGGCGGGGAGCGGGATGACCGAGCGGGCACTCGATCTCCAGCGACGGCCGTTCGCGTTCGGGCTCTCGCTCATCCCCGCCGAGGCGCTCGATCCGCTGTCGCGCCATGACGTCGCGCCGCCGGAGGCGATCGCCGAGGCGTGCGAGGAGCTTGCCGCCGCGTTTGCGTTCGTCCCGTCCTGGGAGCCGTGGGCGGCGGATGCCATCACGATCCTGAGCGACCGGGACGTCAGCCCGTTCTGGGTGGTCGAGGGGCCCCTCTGGCCGGTCCTGCGCGAGCGCGGCATCGAGCGCGGACTGCGGGAGACGCTCACGGCTCAGGGCGAGATAGCCTCGGCCATCGGTGCGCGTCTAGAGGCGCTGGCCGAGGAGGTACGGCGGGGCATCGGCCTCGGCGCGCGCGCGGTCGTGATCGCCGAGGACCTCGCGGGATCCGAAGGCCCGCTCGTCGCGCCCGACTTCGCGATCAGCGTGCTCGTCCCAGCCCTCAAGCGGCTTACCGGCATCGCGGACGCGGCGGGCGTGCCCGCGGCGCTGCACTCCGACGGCGACGTCCGCCCGCTGCTCGCGGCGGCCAAACGCGCCGGTTTCGCGGCGCTTCACGCCGGGGGCGGCCTCTCGTTCGAGGCATTCGAGCGGCTCTTCTGGGCGGCCCGCGCTGAGGGTCTCGCCGTCATCGGCGGACTCCAGACCGTCGAACTCAACGGCTTCCCGGCCGCCGAGTCGCTGGGGAGCCGGGTGGGACTGCTCGCTCAGGCAGGCGGGTTGCTCGTCGCCGACGACGGTGGTATCACCGAGCCGCTCCACGTGACGTTGCTCGTCTCGGCGCTCATGGCTGCGCGCGACGCGGGCGCTACGACCTAGGAAGGGACGCGCATGAGCCATCACGTCAGGCGGACCGACCGCGCCATCACGGACCCGGCGCACGTCGAGTCGATCATCGAGCGGGGACGGTACTGCACGTTCGCGCTGTGCGACGGGGACAAGCCCTACGCGGTGGCGTTGTCGTACGGGTATGACGCGTGCGCGCGGCGCATGTACTTCCACGTGGCGCACGCGGGGCACAAGCTGGACGTCATCCGTCGCAACCCGTCCGCGTGCGGGCTCGTCGTGATCGACCACGGCTACACACAGGGGGAGTGCGAGCATCCCTTCGAGTCGGCGGTGCTACGCGGCCGCATGCGCATCGTGGAGGACGAGGAGGAGAAGCGGCACGCGCTCCAGGTGCTCGTCGGCCATCTGGAAGACGACCCGACGGCGTTCTGGGAATCGCGCGGTCTGGATGACGCCGCCGAGCATCGACGTTACACGGCGCTGTGCTTCGAGATCGAGTCGGTGACCGCCAAGCGCGGCAAGTAGACGCCCCGTCAGTAGCGGCTGCGGCGCGCGCCCTCTCCGCCACCCCAGGCGCCGAGGTCGGCCAGGACCGCGATGACGAGCCAGACGACATCGAGGCCGCCGACGCCGCCGGGAGCGACGAACGCGTAGACGAGCGTCGTGTACGGCATGAGCAGGAACCCGAGGATCGGGATCACGATCCCGTCGTATGCCGCCGCGAGCTTGTCTGTGAACAGCCACATCAGCACGATGCCGAGGCGAGGCGCGAACAGTCCGAACAGCGCGATCAGGCAGCCACAACCCATCAGCGGTCAACTCCGTCCGTCATCGGTCCATGCTCTTGGTGATACCCGCCCGGCGGCGCTTGTCCACGGTTGCGGGCGTGCTTGCTGCACGTGTCGGCAGCCTGGAGCGGCTCGGGGACCTTGTGGCGCCCCGTCGACCACGCCAGGCAGAGGGCGATGGCACTCGATAGGTCGACCCGGTGACCGGGTGACACGTAGACTGGCTTCACGCCGCTCCGGAGGCGGACGGCTGCGCCCTCGGCGCCCCATTCCTTGGTGTAGACGAGGACGCTGCCGCGCTCTGGCGCCGGCAACCGCTCGATCGCGTGGAAGGGCGTCTTGGGGACGCCGATGGTCGGCACATCGAGCAGCACGCCGAGGTGCGACGCCAACCCGAGCCCGCGTTCGTGCACCACGCCGTGCCCGTCGCAGAACAGCAGATCGAACGGCGTGCTCAGGTGTTCGATCGCCTCGAGGCTCAGGCGGCCTTCCCGGAACGCCAGGAGGCCGGGCTCGTAGGGCAGGTCCGGCGTGCCCTCGACGATCCGCGTCTCGAGCGTCCGGAACCTCCGGTCCATCACGACGGCGCACGCCCAGGCATGCCGCCCGTCCTTGCTGTAGCCGACGTCGACGCCACAGGCGATGCGCGGCGCCTCGGGACCGGCATCGGCGAGCGGCTCGAGGCGGACCTCCGCGGCGAGCAGACGCTGGATCGCCCCCGCCTGCGCGCGTGGCACGGCCCACGGGTGACGCAGTTCGGTTCTTGCCTGGACCATCGTGACCTCCACTCGGGTACATCCCACACAGAAGCTGCCCGAGGGAGGAATGGCGTATGCCTGACTACATCATGCTCACCAAGCTCACAGAGAGCGGTGCCGAGACCGTGAAGCGCAATCCGGAGCGCATCCTCGAGGTCGACAAGGAGCTCGAAGCGATGGGCGTCAGAGTGCTCCACCAATGGGCGGTGCTCGGGGCCTACGACTTCGTGAACGTCGTGGAGGCGGAGGACGACATCGCCGTCGCCCGCGCGTCGCTCGAGCTCGGAGCCCGGGGCACGATCCGCATCCAGACGATGCCCGCGATCAGCGTGCAGGAGCTCGTCGCGGGTCTCGGCGACTGAGACGAGAACGCGCAACGAGGGCGCCCCTGACGGGACGCCCTCGCGTCATACGGAGTCGATGGCGTGCTAGGCTTGCGCGGCCTTCGTGCCGGCCAACGGCATGGCCTCGACGACGAGGTCCATGATCGGCGTGATGTGCAGATCGAGATCGTGGTGATCGCGGAGCTGCTCGAGCTGGAGTCGGCAGTTCTCGCACGGCGCCGCGATGATGGTCGCGCCGGTCGCGCGGATCTGCTCGACCTTCTTCGCGCCGCTCTTGATGCGGTCCTCGTCGAACTCGGACATCGCGACGATCCCGCCACCGCCGCCGCAGCACCACTGCTGCTCGCGGTTCGGCGTGAGGTCGCGGAAGTCCGCGGCGAGCGCTCTCACGATGCGCCGCGGCTCCTCGAACAAGCCGCCGTTGCGCCCGATCTGGCAGGGGTCGTGATAGGTGATCGCACCCTTGACCGAGCCCGGGTCCACCGTGATGCGGCCGTCGGTGATGTACTCGTCGATCACCTCAAGGATATGGCGCACCCGGAAGGGGTGCTTCTTGCCGCTCCACGCCTCGTGGAAGATCTTCGCCACGCGGTAGGCGTGACCGCACTCGGTGATCACGACCTCCTTCACGCCAAGGCGCAACGCCTCGTCCATGTATCGGTCAGCGATCTTGCGGGCCTTCTCGGCATCGCCGAGGAAGAACCCGTAGTTGGCCGACTCGAACAGCGAGAGCGTCCAGCTGGCGCCGGCCTCGTGGAAGATGACCGCGGCGGGCCGGATGCTGTGAGCACCGGCGAGCCCGACGTAGAGGATGTCGGCCCCTTCCTTGTCCACGGGGATCTCCGCGCTCGGGTCGCCGGTGATCTCCCGGACCTCGGCCTCGATGTCCTTGAAGCCGCTCACGAGCACGTCGCGGAAGAGCTCGGGCTGATCGCCCTTCATGATGGCGGCGTCGGCGAGCTGGGAGAGCATCTCGTTGCCCATGCCCGCGGCGATGAGCATCGCCTTGGCCACCGAGAGGATCCACGCGGTGTCGATGCTGAACGGGCAGAAGTACATGCACCGACGACACGCGGTGCAGGCGTATGTGGACTCGTAGAGCTCCTCGAGAAGGTTCTCGTCCGGGTCACGCGCCTCGTAGAGCGCGGGCACGAAGCGCCCGGCCTTGTCGAAGTACTTCTTGTAGATCTGGCGGATCAGCTCGGCGCGGCGTGCGGGCAGGTACTTGAAGTCGCCGGTGCCGACGTACTGGTGGCACGCGTCCTTGCAGATGGCACAGCGCGCACAGATGTCGATGTACTGCTTGAGCTGGCGGTTCATCTTCTTGTCGATGACCCCCGCGAGGGTCGTGAGCTGCTGCGTCTCCATGCTACTCACTCCTCACGAGGTTGGCGGAGAACGAACCGATGGTGTGCACGAGCTTGCTGAACGGGAAGTAGATCAGCAGCAGGTCCACGAAGAGCATGTGCGTGCCGAGCGACCAGCCGACGTTGGAGTGCACGATCTCGTCGGGGAGCATCGGCCGGAACGCGAGCAGGCTCTGGAACCACTCACGGTACGTCTCGGCATGCACGTGGCCGAAGAACCGCATGTGGTTGCCCATGATGATGACGCCGAGCAGCAGCGCCAGCAGAAGGAAGTCCTCGGGCACCGAGAGGTTCTTGAACGGGCCGAACGTACGCCGCCCGATCCAGTACAGTACCGCGATCATCATCAGCGTTCCCGCGATACCGCCGGCCCAGGCGGCGAACGTGTTCATGCCGTCCTCGCCGAGCCACTGCGGCAGCAGCGGGTACTCCTGGATGATGCGGAGGTGTCCGACGAACGCGGCGAGCGCGGCGACGTGGAACATCATCGCGAACAGCCACATCCGCGGTTCGATGCGGGCGGAATGGGGTGCGAGGAACGTATCCTTGAGCATCTTGCCGAAGCGTCCGGCACCGGTCTTCGGCTTGGGGAACAGGCCGAGCGGGACCGGCGACTTGGGCGTGGTCGACCACTCGTAGACGCGCCAGGCTATGCCGAGAACGAACACGGCGATGGCCAGGTAGGTTCCCCACACAGAGGTGATCTGCAGGTAGGTCTCCATGAGCTGGTATAGCCTTCCGTCGGTGGGGCTTCTACTTCACGCGCTTGACCAGGAAGACGAACTCGCCGTCTTCCTTCTCGGCCTTCAGCACCTCGTTGCCGGTGCTCTTGGCCCAGGCGGGGATGTCGGCCATCGCGCCGGGGTCGGTCGCGACCGCGCGGATGACGCCGCCCACGGGCACGTTGGTGATGTTCTGGCTGACCTTGACCATGGGAAGCGGGCAGAGCAGGCCCTTCAGGTCGAGCTCCAGGTCCACCTTGGTCTCATCGGACATGGCGTGCTCCTTTCGGTCGGCCATCCAGGGGTAGATGGCCACGACTGTCGTCACACGACGACGCGGCGCGCCGTCGCTTGGGAACTAGATGAAGAGCTGGATGTCCGCGTCCTGCGCCTTCATGAGGAAGAAGCCGACGCCGACGGGTTCCTTGACGCCCTCGATGAAGGCATCCTGCGGGATCTCCATGACGTCCATGGACATCTGGCAGCCGTACATGTTGACGCCGAGCGTGACGGCCAGGTCGCGCAGCTCGATGAGCTTGCTGACGTTGTGGTTGCCCATCATCTTGCCGAACATCCACCGGCCCATCCCGCCAAAGCTGAACTTGGACGGATTCGCCTTGGTGATGTCGCCCCCGTACATCATTCCCAGCATCTTGCCGAACAGCGTCTTGCCGGTGCTCACGTTCTTCTTGATGGCGCGCAGGCCCCAGAACGTGAAGAACATGGTGACTTCCATGCCCATCGCTGCCGCGCCGGTAGCGATGATGAAGGCGCCGAACAGCTTGTCCATGTCGCCGCTCATCACCACCATCGCGAGGCTCTTCTGGCGGGTCTCATCTTCCGGCATCGTGCGGTCCTCCTTCGTGAACTCAGGGGTGGTCAGGGCTCGGCCGCTCCGGCCGGTGCCGCCTCACTGCTCCGGGGAGGGGGAGAGCGCGTCGCCGACGGTGCGGTTCTCGTCGGCGATCGTCTCCTGCAAGACCTCGGAGATCAGGTCGAATGCCTGGATGATCTTGGGATTGGTGATCGCGTAGTAGACACGGGTGCCCTCACGGCGCGTCCGCACCACGCCTGCGGCGCGCAGGATGGCCAGATGCTGGGATGTGTTCGCCTGTGACATGCCCGTCTCCGCGACGATCTCTGAGACGGTGCGCTCCTGGTCGCGCAGAGCGCCGAGGATGCGCTGGCGCTTCTCGCTCGCGAGGGTCTTGCACAGCTCGCTGTGCAGACAGTAGAAGTCTTTCGGCACGATATGCTCCTGACGGTCCGGCACCCATCAAAGCATGAACATATTCGGATATGTGAATGCTTGCACAGAGCGTAAGGTGCGGCCGGGGGCCCTGTCAAGAGGGAATTCATGAAGATTAACGAGAACGTGACGAGCATCACGCGGCATGGGCACCCTAGCCCCGCCCATCGTTTTCCCGCTGGTCGCGGGTTTGATGGCACGGTGCGCCGTGCTACGATTGAACCCGCATGAGCGCGGGTCGCGCGGGCATCGCAGCGATGCGTCCGTACCCGTGTCGTGAACCCGGACCAGGCATCGGTGGGCCAGACAGGGGGACGACGTGGCGCTTGAGGGCAACCTCAGGGACTTCTCACTCGAAGACATGTTCCGGCTTCTGGCGTCCGGCCGTAAGTCGGGCACGCTGTATCTCGAGCGCCCGGACGCGCAGGGGAAGGTCTGCTTCAAGAAGGGCCGCGTCTTCTTCGCCTCGTCCAACTGGCATCGCGAGTCGCTCGGCAGACGTCTCGTGAAGGCGGGAGTCATCTCCGAGAAGCAGCTGCGACAGGCTCTCGGGCTGCAGAAGATCCAGAAGAAGGAGAAGGCCGGGCGTCGCCTCGGGCAGATCCTCGTCGATGAGGGCTACCTCGACGCGAAGGTGCTCGAGAACTTCATCCAGGAACAGATCAACGACACGCTCTTCGACCTCTTCCGGTGGGAAGATGGCGAGCTGCGCTTCGAGGCGGACGAGCTGTGTGAGGACGAGGACATCGGCATCTCGGTGTCGGTCGAGAACATCATCATGGAGGCATCACGCCGGCTTGAGCTGTGGGACCGGATCCGCCAGAAGATCCCCAGCCTCGACACGGAGTTCGTGATGGCCGCCGCTCCCGGCGACAAGTCGATGGAGATCCACCTCAAGCCGAAGGAGTGGATGTTGCTCTGCTACCTGCACGGCGGCCGCTCGGTATCCGAACTCGTCGACCTGACCGGCTACAACGACTTCGAGACCGCGAAGATCCTGTACGGGATGTTCTCGGCGGGGCTGATCGAGAAGACCGGTGCCGACGGGGCACCGGCCGGGTAGGCCGGGTGCGCGCATGGACGGCGAAAGCCTGGCCAAGGACCTGACTCCCGAGGAGTTCGCGCGGTTCCGCGACTACATCCATCAGCACTCCGGCATCTACCTCGAGGAGTCCAAGACGGACTCGTTGCGGATCTCGCTCGTGACGCGTGCGACGCGCCTGGGCTTCGTCGACTTCGAGGACTACTACCGCAAGCTCGTCTCGGACAACACCGAGTTCAACGAGCTCATGAACCTGGTGACCATCAACGAGACGAGCTTCTTCCGGTTTCCGCAGCAGTTCGAGGCGCTGAAGAACCGCGTTCTGCCCGAGATCATGGGCAACAAGCCCGCGACCAATCGCTCCTTCCGTGTCTGGTCCGCCGGTTGCTCGACGGGCGAGGAGCCGTACTCGATCGCGATGACCCTGCTCGATGCGGGCATCGAGGGGCTGGGCTGGAAGGGTCAGGTGCTCGGCACCGACGTGTCCACCAAGGCGCTCAGCCGCGCGCAGAAAGGCGTCTACGCGAAGCGCTCGGTGCTGAGCGTGCCGAAGGAGAAGCTGGGCCGTTGGTTCGAGCCGGTCGCTGAGGGCTACCGTGTGCGTCCGCAAGTCAGGCAGATGATCGACTTCGGCTACCACAATCTCATCAAGGAGCCGTATCCGCTGTCGCTCATGGGGAACTGGGACGTCATCTTCTGCCGCAACGTCACCATCTACTTCAGACTGGAATCGACGCGGCGCGTCGTCTCCAACTTCTTCAACAGCCTCAACGAGGGCGGCTATCTGTTCATCGGCCATTCCGAGACGCTGACGTCGATCAGCGACGAGTTCGAAGCGGTCGAGATCGGCGGCGTCTTCCTCTATCGCAAGCCGCGCTCCAAGCGCCTCTTCGCGCTGGGCGCGCCGCGACCCCAGGCGACGGTCCATCGGCGCGAGGAGCCGCAACCCGTGCCGGTGCGCCCCGCGAGCACACGATCGGATGCGGGACGCGGTCCGGCGACCGATGCGCCGCGCGCCGGGAAGCTACCGACCGCGCCGGCGGAGACGCCTGAGGAGCCGCCGGCGACCCTGCAGCGGGCTCGCACGTATCTGGAGGAGGGTCACCCGGAGCGCGTGCTCGATATCGTGGGCCGGCTGTTGGAGCGAGACCCCAACGATCCCGAGGCGCACCTGCTCTCGGCGTACGTCCACGCAGATGCCGGTGAGTACGAGCAAGCGCTCGAAGCGTGCCACCGGGCGCTGGCGACCAATCCGTTGCTCCCGGTCGCTCGCTACATCCTCGGCATCATCTACCAGCGACAGGGCGACCTTGTGCGCGCCGTGAGCGAGTTGAAGAAGACCATCTACATCGATGCCGATTTCGCGCTGGCGCACCTCAATCTCGCGAACATCTACAAGTCGCAACGCAAGTGGGACGCCGCGGCCCGCGAGTACGAGAACGCGCTGAAGGCGCTCTACAAGTCGCCGGAAGGCGCGTGGACCGAGTTTCTCGGCGGATTCAAGGCAGACCTGCTGGTCAAGACGTGTGAACGCAGTCTGGTAGAGTGTCGGAAGGCGATGGGTGCGGCATAGCCGCGGCTCCTCAAGTCCGCCTTCCGTCGAGGCGATACGACACGACAAGACGTGGTCGTGGGAGGGAGTAGGGAATGGCTGGTGCGCGCATTCTCGCGGTCGACGATAGCCCGACCATCCTCGAGATGATCAAGGCGATCCTCGAGGCGGGCGGGTACGAGGTCATCACCGCGAGCGACGGGGCGGAGGCGCTCGAGACCGCACGCGCCGAGAAGCCCGACCTCATCCTGCTCGACGTCATGCTGCCCAAGCTCGACGGCTACCGTGTCTGCCGTCTTCTCAAGTTCGATCAGAACTACAAGAGCATCCCGATCATCATGCTCACGGCGAAGACCGAGGAGCAGGCGATGGCGACCGGCATCCGGACCGGCGCCAACCAGTACCTGACCAAGCCGGTCGAGCCTGACACGCTGCTGTCGGCGGTCGCCGAAGAGCTCTCCAAGGCGCAAGGATAGGCGGTTCGAAGATGGCGGATGCAGGTGGCATCTCCACCAGGGTGCTCGACAGTCTCGTAAGCGCCGGATTGCTCACGGTCGAGCAGCTCGCGAGCGTCGGCGAGGCCGCGGCCGAGCGCGGCGTCCACGCCGGGGTCATCCTGTCGGAACGCGGGCTCGTCTCGGCGGCTGATGTCGCGTCAGCGCTCGAGCACGAGCTGGGCGTGCCGCGCGTCGACCTCACGAGCTACGCGCCGGAGGACGACGCGCTTGCGCTCGTGCCGGCGGACGCTGCGCGTTCGCGGCGCGCGCTGCCGCTCTTCGAGATCGAAGGCATGCTGACCGTAGCGATCGGCGACCCCATGGACGTCTTCGCGCTCGATGCGCTCGCCGCCGAGCTGGCGCTCGAGGTCGAGCCTGTCCTCGCGGACACGGATTCGGTCGCGGAGGCGCTCGCGCAGTACTACGGCGAGGCTGAAGCGCCCGCGGTCCCCGAGCCGGATGAGCCTGTCGGGGAAGCCGGGGTCGCGGAGACCCTCTCCGACGGAGCGGACGAGCCCGTCGTGGAGGCGTCCGACTTCTTCGAGGCGCCGGTCGAGGTCGAGCCGGCGGTGCCCGTGGCGCCGTCCGCGGAGCCGGAGCCTGATGCGGCGCCGGCCGTGCCTGCCGAGACGATCGAGAGCATGGCCGAGGCAGTGCCCGAGAGCGCTCCGGCGGTCGATCTGGACGTCCTGGCGGTCGCCGACGCGCGCAAAGTCGCGGTGCTCGTCGCCGATATCCTCGAAGACGCCGTCCGAAAGGGCGCCTCCCGCATCCACCTGCTGCCCTACAAAGACGACTTCTTCCTCGTCTATCGCGTGAAAGGGGCGCTCGAGAAGGCCGCGAGCGCGCCGCGCTCGCTGCAGAGCGCGCTCGTCGACGGCTTCAAAGCCTACGCCAAGCTCTCCGACGTGCCCGCCACGCTGCCGGCACTCGGTCGCGTGCATACCAAGATCGCTGACCGGGACCTCGTGCTCACCTGCTCGGTCGTCCCGACCATCGCAGGTCAGCGGCTCGTCGTCTCCTTCGTACCGTACCGTCCCGAGCCTCGATCGCTCGCCGATCTCGGGATGACCGAGGCCGAGGTTCGCGCGCTGCACGCCATGGTGGAGCGCGGTCGCGGGATCCTGCTCATAGCCGCTCCCGTCGCGGGGGGTCGGAGCTCCACGTACTACGCGCTGCTGCACCACGCGGCCCAGGCGGGCAAGACGGTGTACTCGGTGGAACGTGCGGTTGAGTACGAGCTGCCCTCCGTCGCGCAGGTGCTCGTCAATCCGGGGTCTCCGGTCCCCGTCGCCAACTACGTCGCTGCGGGGCTGCGCCAGGACACCGATGTCGTCGCGGTCGATGGCCTGCAGACCGTCGAAGACGTGCACCTCGCCGTCGAAGCGGCGGGTCTCGGCCGCCTCGTGATCGCGACGTTCCCCGCGGCCGACATCGCCTCGGCAGTCCGTCGGATGCTCGATCTCGGCGTCGAGCCCCACAGTCTTGCCTCGGCGCTGACGCTCGGCGTAGGGCAGCGGCTCGTGCGCCTGAACTGCCCGAACTGTACGCAGGAGACGGACGCGGCGCTCGCGCGCACCATCCCGGGCGCGCCCAAGGACATCACGGACAGGGCCGGCAGCGGTTGCCCGAACTGCGGGAAGAGCGGCTTCAGGGGCGTCACCGGTATCTTCGAGGTGCTGCCGTTCACCGAGCCGGTGCGGAGCACCGTCGCAAGCTCGGCGAGCCGGGCCGACATCACGGCGGCCGCGGCCAAGGCCGGCATGCGGCCGCTCATCGCGTCCGGCCTCGCGCGTGTCGCCGCCGGAGAGGTCAGCGCGACCGAACTCGACCGCGTGCTGCGATTCTCGGAGTAGATGACGATGCCGCGAAAGAAGAGCGCCGCCGAGAAGGCACCTGCGGAGGCGACAGCGCCCGGACAGGCGGTGGATACGACGGCCGCCGAGATCCGGCAGGTGGTCGTCTTCCGTTTGGAGTCGCAGTTCTACGCGCTGCCGATCGACGCTGTGCAGGAGATCCAGCAGATCGTCGAGTTCCGTCCCGTGCCGGACTCGTCGCCGGCGCTCGTCGGGATGGTCGACGTGCGCGGGACGGTCATCCCCGCGATCGACCTCCGGCTCCTGGTCGGGCTGCCGGGAGCGGAGCACGGTCTGGAGACGCCGATGATCCTGTGCCGGGCCCACGGAAGGCTCGTGGCGCTCGTCGTCGATGAGGTGGAAGACGTCGTCTCCCTGCCGCCGGGCTGCATCCAGGAGCCGTCCAAGCTCTACGCCCTGGCGGACCGCATGATCGGCGTGTGCCGGCTCGATGCGGGCCTCGTGCTGTTGTTGGACGCCGATCGGCTCGTGCCCGACGAGACGCTGGCGCCCGTAGACGCTCTGGCCGAGGGAGGCGCGGACGATGAAGCATGATCACTCCCTTCTCGGCATGGACGCGGCCGAAGTGCTCCGCCAACGCGCCGAATCGCTCGCCCAGGTCTCCGAAGAAGAGGCGGCGCTCGACCTGCAGGCGATGCTGCTCTTCCGGCTAGGAGAGGAGTGGTACGCGTTCCGCATCGAGCAGGTGCTCGAGATCTACAACGAGTACCGGATCGCGCCGATCCCGCGCGTGCCCGAGTTCATCCTCGGCGTCATCAACATCCGGGGCGAGATCGTCTCGGTGACCGACATCGCACGGTTGATGCGGGTGAGCGTCTCGGAAGCGGACGCACGCGGCGAACAGAGCGCGATCGTCGTCACGAACGATACGTGCACGAGCGCGGTCGTCGTGGATGAGATCGGCGACATCATCGAGGTACCGGCCGACTCGATCGAGCCGCCGTTGGCGGTCGTCGACAAGAGCCAGTCGGAATGGGTGAGCGGCTCTGTGTACGTCGAAGGTCGCCTCATCGGCATCATCAACCTGGACAAGGTCCTTGAACCCATCGGCGAGAACGAGTGACGAGGAGCGAAGACACATGCTGAAGAAGCTCATCGAGCGCATCAGGGGCAGCTTCCTGGCGAAGTACACGATCACGAACCTCGCGCTCATCTTCGTGGTGAATACCACGCAGCTCGTCGTGGCGTGGCTCGTGTTCAAAGACGCCCTCGGCAACGACGAGCGGCTCTTCGAGCACGCGGTGATCGTCCTGGCCGTGTTCGTCGCGATGGTCGTCGTCTTCGTCTACCTCTACGTCCTCATCGGCCGCTACTTCACAGCGCCGCTCGGGCAGGTCGTCGGCAGCGTCAAGGCCGCGTGCGAAGGCGAGATCGGCCACAAGGTGGACGTGAAGTCCCCCGATGAGTTCGGTGTGCTCGCCCGCTCCTACAACCAGATGCTCGACCTCATCGTCTACCTCATCACGCAGACGCAGGAGTCGTCCCAGCGCCTCGATCGCGCGTCGGTCGAGATCACCTCGGCGACCGAGCAGCAGGCGTCCGGCGCCGCCGAGCAGGCAGCCTCGATCAGCGAGACGACCGCGACGATGGAGGAGCTTGCGGCGACATACCGCCAGATCGCCGACAACGCCGACCACGTGGTGCGTCTTGCCGAGGGTTCGCTCGGCAGCGCCGAGTCCGGCCAGCAAGCGGTCATGAACACGCTCGGCGCGATGGAGGAGATCAAGTCCCGCTCACAGGCCTCGGCCAACAAGATCCTGCAGCTGGGCGAGCGCAGCCAGCAGATCGGGCAGGTGCTTGCGATCATCAACAGCATCGCCGACCAGACGAAGATCCTCGCGCTCAACGCCGCCATCGAGGCGGCGCGCGCGGGCGAGGCGGGTAAGGGCTTCTCGGTGGTCGCCACCGAGATCAGGAAGCTCGCCGAGTCGGTCGTGGACTCCACGGGTGAGATCGAGTCGATCATGACCGAGATCCAGAGCGCCGCGAACGACCTGGTGCTCTCGACCGAACAAGAGCTCAAGCAGGTGAGCAGCGGCGTCGAACTCGCGCATGTGACCGGCGACAGCCTCGAGCAGATCCTCGACACCATCGAGCAGACGACGCTGGCGGCAAAGGAGATCTCGGCCGCCACGCAGCAGCAGCGTTCGGCGACCGAGCAGGTCGTCAAGGCGATGCGCGAGGTGGCGGCGGTGGCGCAGCAGACCGCTGCCGGGAGCAAGCAGGTCGCGTCAGCGGCCGAGCAGCTCGCCGCCATCGCCAAGGAGTCGAGCCAGGTCGGCTCGGCCTTCAGGATCGTCGACTAGCCACGCGAAGGGACCGCTCACATGGTCGAGTTCGACCGATCCGCGTTCATCAGCAAGTTTCAGGAGGAGGCGACCGACCTCCTGCAGCGCCTCAACGAAGGCGTCATCACGCTCGAGGGCGATCCGGGCAACCGAGAGCTCATCGAGCAGATGCTGCGCGACGCACACACGCTCAAGGGCAGCTCCCGCATGGTGGGGCTGATGGATATCTCGGACATCGCCCACAAGCTCGAGGACATCATGGTCCGCATCCGGGACGGCGAGCTTGCGTACACGATGGAGATGTCCGATGCGTTCTTCGCCGCGCTGGACGCCATCGTGTACCTCACCGACAACGCGGGGAAGGACACGTCCGACCTCGACCTTGACGGGCTCGTCGGACAGCTCGTCGGCATCGCCCGGCAGGGTCTCGCCGTCGAGGCGGCGGAGCCGGATGCGGCGGGTGCGACCGAGGGGGCGCAGGACGAGGTCGTCGAGCTGACCGACGATGAGGCCGACGCCATCGAGGCCGCCGAGCGCGAAGCGCAGGAAGCGGGGCACGAAGGCCCGCAACGCCTCCAGCGCGACGACACGCTCACCACGCGGGTCCAGCACACGGTCCGCATCCGTACCTCGCAGGTCGACCGGCTCCTCAACCTCGTGAGCGAGGTCGTCATCTCGCAGATAAAGGCCGAGCAACGCGCGCGGGAGATGCGCCGGATCCAGGCGCGCGTGCATGAGGCCAACCAGCTGTGGACGCGGATGAAGAGCCAGCTGGCCGCAGTGGCTGACGGCGGGACGGTCATCGAGGACGCCGAACTGCTCGACGAGGTGCTCGGCGAGCTGCGCAAATCGGCCAACTCAACCACCAAGGACTACATCGAGGACACGGCACGAGCGTCCACGGTCGTGTCCGACCTGCAGGAGCACTCGATGGCGCTGCGGATGCTGCCGGTCAGCACCGTCTTCAACACCTTCCCGCGCGCGATGCGCGACCTTGCGAGGCAGTACAAGAAGGATGTCGAGCTGACCATCGAGGGGGGCGACACCGAACTCGACAAGAAGGTGCTCGAGGAGATCAACGACCCGCTCATCCACATCCTGCGCAATGCGGTCGACCACGGGATCGAGACCGCCGAGGAGCGCCTGAAGGCGGGCAAGCCGGCCGCCGGCACGATCCGGCTCGCCGCGCGGCAGGAAGGCGACCACATCGTCATCGAGATCGCCGATGACGGCGGCGGCATCGATCCGGAGAAGGTCCGGGCGGCGGCTGTCCGCAAGGGCTACATCACCGCCACCGAGGCCAAGTCGATGTCCGATCGGGAGGCGACGTACCTCATCTTCGAGGCCGGCTTCTCCACGAGCGCCATCATCACGGAGATCTCGGGACGCGGCGTCGGCATGGATGTGGTCCGGGAGTTCGTCGTCGAGAAGCTGAAGGGCTCGCTCGATGTCGACTCCAAGCTTGGTGAGGGGACGACGTTCCGCCTGACGATCCCGCTCACGCTCGCCATCATCCGGGCGCTCATGCTCACCGTGAGCGGTCAGACGTTCGCCCTGCCGACGGCGGCGATCGAGGAGACGCTGCGTGTCGAGCCGTCCGAGATCATCAAGGTCGAGGGGCGCGAGGTCATCCGCCGCCAGCGCCGTACGATCCCGCTCGTGCACCTGCGAGACGTGTTGGGTCTCGATGCCGTGCCGGCCGAGGGCCGGAAGATACCGATCGCGGTCGTGGGCTTCTCGGGGCACCGCATGGGGTTCATCGTGGACGCGTTCATCGGCGAGCAGCAGATCGTCATCAAGACGCTCGGCTCCCACCTCAAGCGGGTGGACAACGTCGCCGGAGTGACGGTGCTCGGGGCCGGCGAGGTCGTGCCGATCTTCAACGTGCCGGACCTCATGCAGCACGGACGCCGGATGGCGGGCATGCGCACGCGAAAGACGAAGGTGGAGGGCGAGCGGACGGCCGGCCCGCGGCGCATCCTCATCTGCGAGGACTCGTTCACGACACGGGAGCTCGAGCGGTCCATCTTCGAGGCAGCCGGCTACGAGGTCGAGACCGCCACGGACGGCGCGATCGGTCTCGCCAAGCTGCGTGAGGGGCTCAAGGTGGAGGCGGTCGTGACCGACGTTCAGATGCCGAACATGACCGGCTTCCAGCTCACGCGCGCCATCAAGTCCGACGACCTGCTCAAGGCGATCCCCGTCGTGATCGTGACGTCGCTCGAGCGCGACGAGGAGAAGGCCGAGGGCATCGAAGCGGGCGCTGACGCTTACATCACGAAGTCGGTGTTCAACCAGGACACGCTGCTCGACACCGTCGAGCGGCTGATCCACTGAGTCGGGGGACAGAGAGGGGGACCGCGTGGGCTCTGAGGCTGTGATCAGGGTCGTCATCTGTGACGACTCGCTCGTCGCGCGCGAGATGCTCGCGCAGATCCTCGCGACCGATGACAACATCGAGGTCGTGGGCCAGGCGTCGGATGGGCGCGAGGCTGTGGACATGGTCGCCCGGCTCAAACCGGATCTCGTGACGATGGACATCCACATGCCCAAGATGGACGGCCTCGAAGCGATCGAGCACATCATGGCGTACACGCCGACGCCGATCCTCGTGGTCTCGTCATCGGTCCACGGCGAGGGCATGGGGCGGGCCTTCGACGCGCTGACCGCGGGTGCCCTCGAGGTGCTGAAGAAGCCCGAGCCGCGCGATTGGGCCGACCTCGAGCGCATCGGCAGGGAGATCATCCGCAAGGTCAAGGTCCTCTCGCGCGTGCGGGTGATCACGCACATCCGCGGTCGTCGGCGTCCGGTCCCCGTCGCACCGGTGCAGGTCTCGGCGGCGCGACCGATGCGCCGTTCGATCGTCGCCGTCGGTTCGTCGACCGGCGGCCCGACGGCGCTGCTCGCGGTGCTCGGCCGGCTGCCGGCCGAGTTCCCCGTGCCCGTGGTGATCGCGCAGCACATCGCCGACGGCTTCATCCCGGGCCTCGTGGGATGGCTCGACGCCGGCTGCCGCATCACGGTCAAGGCGTCCGAGGACGGTGAGGAGTTGCACCCCGGCGTCGCGTACCTCGCGCCGACCGGTCGCAACATCGTGGTGGAGGGAGGAGCCGCACGCTTCGTGGCGCCGCAGTCCGGGCAGCTCTACATCCCCTCGGCCGACACGCTGCTGCTCTCCGTAGCGCGCGAGTGCCGGGACCGCGCGATCGGCGTGCTGCTCACCGGGATGGGTGCCGACGGAGCGCTCGGCCTTAAGGCCGTGCGTGACGCCGGTGGTTCGACCATCGCGCAAGACGAAGCGACCTCGACGGTGTTCGGCATGCCGAAGGCGGCCATCGACATGGGCGCCGCGCAGAAGGTGTTGCCCGTGCACGAGATCGCCGAGGAGCTCGAGCGGCTGCTCGTGAGCGTGTAGCCGGGCGTCGCCAGGGCTATACTGCTTGCATGCGCACACTTCCTATCGGCGTCTTCGATTCCGGGCTCGGCGGGCTGACCGTCGTCAAGGAGCTCGCGGCCGCCCTCCCCGGCGAATCGCTCGTCTACGTGGGCGATACGGCGCGCTGCCCGTACGGTCCCCGGGAGGCCGATGAGGTCCGGCGGTTCGTGCTCGAGATCGGCGAGTTCCTCGCGCGTCAGCCCGTGAAGCTCATCGTCATCGCGTGCAACACCGCCACCGCCGCCGGCCTCGCGCTTGCGCAGCGCGTGTTCGACGTGCCGGTCGTGGGCGTGATCGAGCCCGGTGCGCGCGCGGCGGTCAAGGCGACCGTGAACCGCAGCGTCGGAGTCATCGGGACGGTCGGCACCGTGGAGTCCGGCGCCTACAGTCGCGCCGTCCGCGCGCTCGATGCCGGGGTCACCGTGTTCTCGCTCGCGACGCCGCGCTTCGTGGACGTGGTGGAGGCGGGGTTGCGGATGGGGCCCGGGACGCTCGAGGACTGGCTGTCGAGCACGACCGAGGTCTTCATCCGTCCCTCCTTCTACGAGATGGCGCGCGACTACCTGAACCCGCTCAAGCGTAACGGTATCGACACGCTCGTCCTCGGTTGCACCCACTTCCCGCTGCTCGCCACGGCGATCCAGCAGGTCGTTGGTTCCGGTGTGCGACTGATCTCCTCGGCCGAGGAGACCGCCCGCGAGGTCGCCGCGACGCTTGACGCCCGGGACCAGCTCGCGGAGCCCGGCGGCGACGTGACGCGCCGCTACGTGACGACGGGCGACGTCGGGGAGTTCCGCAAGCTCGGCTCGCGCGTGCTGCGCGAGCGCATCCCGGCAGCCGAGCACGTGCCCGTCGCCGCACTCGAGGCGCTCGGCGATCCGGATCACGCCCCCGCGTCGTACGCCGAGGGACATGCGGCGGGGGAGGACGCATGAGGCTGACGGTCCTGGGGTCGGCCGCAAGCTACGCCGATGCGCGCCGGGCCTGTGCCGGATACCTCATCGAGGCCGGCGGGACGAGCCTCATGCTCGACTGCGGCAACGGAGCGCTCGCCAACCTCGGCGTCCTGGCCGACCCCGTCGCTCTCGACGCCGTGTTCATCTCGCACGAGCACCCCGACCACTTCGCGGACCTCTACGCGCTGCAGGCCGCGCTGCGCTACGCGCCGGCCGGTCCCGCGCCCGCGCTCCCGCTCTTCCTCCCCCCGGGGCTGGCCGAGCGCCTGACCTGCCTGCTCACCGAGCACGGCCGGGAAGAGTGGGCTGCGGCGTTCATGGTGCGAGAGCTCGTCGACGGCCGTACGGAGCGCGTCGGCGCGCTCACCGTGACGCCGTGGCTGGTGGATCACACCGAGCGCACGTTCGCGCTCGTAGTGCGCCAGGACGACGCGACGCTCTGCTACACGGCCGACACCGCGCTCGGCGAGCCGGCCCGCGCGGCCGCGCGCGGCGCCGACGTGCTGCTCGCCGAGGCGACGCTCCCGGAGGAGTACGCGGGGCGGGCGGCGCACATGACGCCGGCCCAAGCGGGGGATCTCGCCGACAGCGCGGGCGCACGCACGCTCGTGCTCACGCATCTGTGGCCGACCATCGACCGGGCTGTGGCGGCGGACGAGGCGCAATCCCGGTTCTCCGGGCGTGTTATCGTGGCCGAGGAACTGATGACCATCGACGTCGAGTCCCACGGATCGGGGTGACGGCATGGAGCGAAGCGGCGGGCGCGCGAACGACGCGCTGCGACCGGTGCGCGTGACGCGGCGCTATCTGAAGCACGCGCATGGTTCATGCATGATCGAGCTCGGGGACACGAGAGTGCTCTGCGCGGCGACGATCAGCGACGGCGTGGCGGTGTGGCGCCGCGGGTCGGGGCTCGGCTGGGTGACCGCCGAGTACGCGATGCTGCCGGCGTCCACGCACACGCGCTCGCGACGCGACGTCTCGCTCGGCGCGCCTTCGGGGCGCACGCACGAGATACAGCGGCTCATCGGGCGTTCGCTGCGCACCGTCATCGACATGGCCGGCATGGGCGGCGAGTACACGATGAACGTCGACTGCGACGTCATCCAGGCGGACGGCGGAACCCGCACGGCCGCCATCACGGGCGCCTTCATCGCCGCGCACGACGCGCTCGCGCGGTGGCGCGACGCCGGGCGTATCGCCGAGCTGCCGGTCATCGACTACGTCGCGGCGACGTCCGTCGGGATGGTGGACGGGGTCGTGATGCTCGACCTCGACTATGCCGAGGACAGCGTCGCCGAGATCGACATGAACGTCGTCGCTGACGGCAAGGGTCGGTTCATCGAGGTGCAGGGCACCGGCGAGCGCACGCCGTTCGACCGCGCTCGGCTCGACGAGATGCTCGACCTCGCGCTGACCGGGACCGAACGGCTCGTAGCCATCCAGCGCGAGGTCCTCGGCTCCGACCTCGAGGTGTACGGTGCCTGAGCGGGTCGTCGTCGCCACGGCGAACCGCGGCAAGCTCGCTGAGATCCGCTCGGCGCTCGCGTTCACCGGATGGGAGTTCGTGACCGCCGCCGATCTGGGCGCCGATCCGCTCGACGTCGAGGAGACCGGCGACACGTTCGCCGCCAACGCGCGGCTCAAGGCGCACGCATACCACGAGCGCTTCGGTCTTCCCGCGCTCGCCGACGACAGCGGCCTCCAGGTCGACGCGCTTGACGGAGCGCCGGGGGTGTACTCGTCGCGGTACGCGGGACCCGCGGCGACCGACGCCGACAACAACGCCCGACTGCTCTCAGAGCTCGAGAGCGTCCCCTCCGGGCGGCGCACCGCACGATTCCGCAGCGTGGTCGTGCTGGTGGACGCGGGGGGAGCGGAGACGCTCGCCGAGGGTGCATGCGAGGGCGCGATCGGTTTCGAGGCGCGCGGGGCGGGTGGGTTCGGGTATGACCCGCTCTTCCTTCCGGTGGCGACGCCGGGACGGACGATGGCCGAGCTCGAGATGGCCGAGAAGAACGCCATCAGCCACCGCGGTGCTGCGCTCCGTGCGCTCGCCGGGGCACTGCGCGACCGAGGGTGGTAGGCGCCCCGCTCGCATTTGCCGAGGTCTCCCGGGCACCCTATACTATCTCTGCTGTCCGCCAGGATGGCGGGCACCGGGTCGGGCCGTGGCGCAGTTTGGTAGCGCATCTGCTTTGGGAGCAGAGGGTCGTCGGTTCGAATCCGGCCGGCCCGACCAAGGATGCGGCCGTAGTTCAATTGGTAGAGCCCCAGCCTTCCAAGCTGGTTGTTGCGGGTTCGAGTCCCGTCGGCCGCTCCATTGACAACCAACGCGCCCCGCGGGTACCGTATCGCTTCGGCACCCTGGTGGGCGACGCATACGCGCCCGTAGCTCAGCTGGATAGAGCAAGAGACTTCTAATCTCTAGGTCGGGGGTTCGAATCCCTCCGGGCGTGCCATTGAAAACGTGGTGGGTGTAGCTCAGTTGGTTAGAGCGTCGGACTGTGGCTCCGAAGGTCGCGGGTTCGAGTCCCGTTACCCACCCCAGCATATTCGCCCCGCATTTGCACATCGCCGCAAAGTCGGTAGAATGACGGGGCTGCACGGGCCGTTAGCTCAGCTGGCAGAGCAGGGGACTCTTAATCCCAAGGTCGTAGGTTCGACCCCTACACGGCCCACCATCGCATCATCCGGAAGTCGGTCCCAGGCGGGCCGGCTTTCGCGTTTCTCGGCGCTTCGCTCGCCGCCGCACGGGAGCGCGGCCACCACCGCGTCGTTCCCGCTCGGGTACGTAGCTCACAGGAGTCCTGCGACCCGGAAGGGGGCGCCGAGCATGAAGGATGACCAGCAGGTGCGTGCGAACTACATCCGGTTCTTCGGGATGATCGTCACGTCGATGGCCGTCATGTACGTGCTCATGTATCTCAACTCGTACGACATCCTCGGCCACGCGTGGTTCAGCGAGACGCGGCTGTTCATGACGATGGTCATGGGTGGCGCGATGATGGTCGTGATGTTCTCGTACATGGCGCGGATGTACCGCGACACCAGGGCGAACGTCGCCATCTTCGTGGTCGCCGCGCTGCTGCTCGGTGCGGGCATCGGGCTCGTGCGCACCCAGACGACGGTCACGGGCGTCGACTACATGGAGGGCATGATCCCACACCATTCCATCGCGATCCTGACGAGCGAGCGTGCTGACATCGACGACGTGCGGGTGCGCGAGCTCGCCGACGAGATCATCGCAGCGCAGCGCCGCGAGATAGCCGAGATGGAGTGGCTCATCGATGACATCCGGACCAACGGCGCCGCCACCACCGCCGAGGAGGCCGACGCGCGACCGGTTCCCGACTTCTCGCCGTAGCGGCATACCGTCGTTTGCCGCGTCGGGGCTAATGGTATCTTCTCGGCAGTGACCGCAACGGACCCGGGGTAGTGGATGGTCGTCAGCCTGACCCTCAACATCGCGCTGCTCGTGGCGCTGACGGTCGTCCAACAGACGGTGGTCCGACGCTGGCAGCCGGGCAGCGTGCCGTACGTCGTGTCGTCAGGCATCCTCTTCGGGGGCGTCGCCATCCTCGGGATGATGACGCCTGTCGTCATGGCTGAAGGCATCATCTACGACGGCCGCTCCGTCATCCTCGGTATCGCCGGTCTCTTCACGGGCCCGGTCGCCGGCGGCATCGCGGCGGTCATGGCCGCCGCGTACCGCCTCCACCTCGGCGGACCGGGGGCGATCGTGGGCGTGGCGGTGATCGCCGAGGCGACCGTGCTCGGTGTGGCATTCCACTACATCCGGCGTCGCAGAGAGCGCGCCATGAGCTGGCCGCTTCTCCTCGCCCTCGGGCTTCTGGTGCACGTGGTCATGCTGGCCCTGCAGTACGCCATCCCCGGTGGGGTCGGGCCCGACATCGTGCGACACATCGCGCTGCCGGTGCTCATCGTCTATCCGCTCGGGATGCTGCTCGTAGCGCGCCTCATGCTCGACCAGGAGGAGCGCTACCAGCGCGAACAGCGCCTGTCCGCCATGAACGAGACGCTCGAGCGCGAGGTAGCCGAGCGCACGTCCGAGCTGGCCGAGGCGAACGAGGAGCTCGCGTCGATGAACGAGGAGCTCACCTCCATGAACGAGATGCTGGCCACCCTCAACGAGGAGCTCGAGGCCGCCAACAGCGCCAAGAGCGACTTCCTCGCCAGCATGAGCCACGAGTTCCGCACGCCGCTCAACTCCATCATCGGGTTCACCGACGTGCTGCTGAGCGGGATGGCCGGCGAGCTCGCAGCCGAGCAGCGCAAGCAGATCGGCATGGTCAACGCCTCAGGCAAGCATCTGCTGGCGCTCGTCAACGATGTGCTCGACCTCGCCAAGATCGAGGCCAGGAAGCTCGTCCCCGAGCCGGTCGTCTTCGACCTCGCCGTCGAGCTCGAGGCGGTGGTAGGGACGATGCGTCCACAGGCCGAAGCGAAGGGTCTCTTGCTCACCTCATCGCTATGCCGTGCCCACATCGAGGTCGAGAGCGATCCCCGGATGGTGCGGCAGATCATCTTGAACCTGCTCTCCAATGCGGTGAAGTTCACCCACGAGGGCGCCGTCAGCCTCGACGCCCGGTGCGACGATGACGGGCTTCGCATCGAGGTCGCGGATACCGGCCCGGGGGTCCCGACCGAGCACCAGACGACCATCTTCGAGGCTTTCACGCAGCTGGATGGTCACACGGGTCTTGCGCCTGATGGCACGGGCCTCGGTCTCGCGATCAGCCTCCGTCTCGCGCGAGCGCTCGGCGGCGAGCTGCGCCTTGAATCCACACCGGGCAAGGGGTCGCGCTTCACACTGCTGCTGCCCACGGCGTGCCCGGAGTCGGTCACCTAGCCTCCGCGGTCGCACCATGGCTGCCAGCGCGCTCGGCTGGCGGCCTTTTTGTTATAGTTGGAGGTCGGCTCGACCGTGCGGGCGTGGCGGAATTGGCAGACGCGCCGGGTTTAGGTCCCGGTGAGGCGACTCGTGGAGGTTCGAGCCCTCTCGCCCGCACCACAGACAGCACGGGCGGCGCCCGCCGCCGAACCGATACATCCGCAAGACAGGAGGAACGTTGGAGACAGCAGTCGAGCGCCTCGAGGACGGGCGCGTGAAGATCGACATCACCGTACCCGTCGAGGACGTGGAGAAGGAGATCGCCGCGGCGTACGCCGAGATGGCGAAGCGCGTCCGCATCCCGGGTTTCCGCGCCGGCAAAGCCCCGCGCGCGGTCATCGATCGGCATGTCGGTCGGGACGCGATACTTGCGGAGGCGCAGGAGTCGGTCGTCTCGGCAGGCTACACGCGGGCGCTCTCCGAGAACGATATCCGCCCCATCGAGGGACCGGACACCGGCGAGCTCGACGCGCTCGTGCCCGGCGAGCCGTTCACGTTCAGCGCGACGGTCGCGGTCCGGCCCGAGCTCACGCTCTCGTCGGTCGACGACATCACCATCACCGTTCCCCCCGCCGAGGCGACCGATCGCGAGGTGGACGCGCAGATCGAGTACACGCGCGGCCGCTACGCGACGCTCGAAGCGGTGGACGCGCCGGTCGCCGAGGAGGACTTCGCGCTCATCTCCTTCGTCGGGACGATCGGCGGCGAGCCCTACGAGGGCAACGTGGTCGACAAGTACCTCTACGAGATGGGCAAGGGGCTCATGCCCGAGGAGTTCGAGGCGGCGCTCGTCGGCGCTACGGCAGGCGAGAGCGTGGTGGCCACGTTCGAGATCCCCGAGGACTCGAGCAACCCCGAATACGTCGGCAAGGAGGCTCGCTTCGAGATCGAGGTCCACGAGGTCAAGAGCAAGATCCTCCCCGAGCTTGACGACGAGTTCGCGGCCTCGGTCGGCGGCTACGACTCGATGGACGAGTACCGTGCCGATGTGAAGGCGCGCCTGGACGAGAGCAAGCAGTCGGGGCACATGCGACGCATCGAGGCGGCGGCCATCGACGCGCTTGTCGAGCGCCTCGAGGGCGAGGTGCCCGAGCAGATGATCGAATCGCGCGCTGCCAACATGACACGCGACTTCTTCGAGAACCTGGAGCAGCAGGGCATCGGTCTGCAGCAGTACGTGGAGGCGACCGGTTTCACTCCCGAGCGCATCCAGACCGACATCGCCGACCAGGCTGCGCACCGCGTGCGTACCGAACTGGCGCTCGAGGCATACTTCCGTCAGAGGGGTATGTCACTCTCACAGAACGACGTCGACGAGGCCGTGCTCGAGCTCGCCGGCGGGGACGAGGACGGCGCCGAGCGGATGCGCGAGGAGCTGATCGAGGCGGGAGCGCTGCCCATCGTCAAAGAGCAGCTGATGCAGCGCAAGGCGCTGCGGGACCTCATCGACCGGGTCGAGGTCGTCGAGGTTGAGCCCGATCCGGCCGAGGCAGAGGAGGAGTAGCGCCATGAGTGCGGACCCCAAGAGCCTGGTACCCATCGTCATCGAGCAGACCTCGCGCGGCGAGCGTTCGTTCGACATCTTCTCGCGGCTGCTCAACGAGCGGGTCGTCTTTCTCGGCCATGAGATCGGCGATGAGATCTCCAACCTCGTGATCGCCCAGCTCCTGCATCTTGAGAGCGAGGATCCCGAGAAGGACATCAACCTGTACATCAACTCGCCCGGCGGTTCCGTCACGGCGGGGCTCGCCATCTACGACACCATGCAGTACATCCGCTGCGATGTGAGCACCATCTGCATCGGCCAGTGCGCCTCGATGGCGGCCGTGCTGCTCACGGCCGGTGCCGCGGGCAAGCGGTTCGCGCTCCCCAACAGCCGCATCCTCATACACCAGCCGTGGGGCGGCGCGCAGGGCCAGGTGACGGACATCGAGATCCAGGCCAAGGAGATGCTCCGCCTCCGCGAGACGCTGGACAAGATCATGGCCAAGCACACCGGGCAGACGATCGAGACCATCCACACCGACACCGAGCGGGACAACATCATGACCGCCGACGAAGCCAAGGCATACGGCCTCGTCGACGAGGTGTTCGAGCGCCGCGTCGTACAGGAGAGCTGATACGCCGATGGAGCGTCACGACGGTCGCGACAACCAGCTGAAGTGCTCGTTCTGCGGGAAGCCGCAGCACCAGGTCCGCAAGCTCATCGCGGGACCCAACGTCTACATCTGCGATGAGTGCATCGACCTGTGCAACGAGATCGTCGACGAGGAGGTGGCCGAGGAGCTCGAGGAGCGCCTCGGACCCGATGAGCTGCCGACCCCCAAGGAGATCCTCGCGCAGCTCGAGGAGTACGTGGTCGGCCAGGACCTCGCCAAGAAGACGCTGTCGGTCGCGGTCTACAACCACTACAAGCGCATCCGCTGCGAATCGTCGGAAGACGTCGACGAGGTTGAGATCGCGAAGAGCAACATCCTGCTCCTCGGCCCGACCGGGTGCGGCAAGACGTTGCTCGCGCAGACGCTCGCGCGCATCCTGAAGGTGCCGTTCGCCATCGCGGACGCGACCACCCTCACCGAGGCCGGCTACGTCGGCGAGGACGTCGAGAACATCCTGCTGAAGCTCATCACGGCGGCGGACTTCGACGTCGCGCGCGCCGAGGTCGGCATCATCTACATCGATGAGATCGACAAGATCGCGCGCAAGGCGGAGAACCTGTCGATCACGCGCGACGTGTCCGGCGAGGGCGTGCAGCAGGCGCTGCTCAAGATCCTTGAGGGCACCGAGGCCGCCGTGCCGCCGCAGGGCGGGCGCAAACACCCGCAGCAGGAGCTCATCAGGATCGACACCACCAACGTGCTCTTCATCCTCGGTGGCGCGTTCGTAGGGCTGGAGAAGATCATCGCGGACCGCATCGGCAAGAAGGGCGTCGGCTTCGGCGCGGACCTTACGGATGCGACCCAGCACGACACGGGCGTCCTGCTCGCGCAGGCGCTGCCCGAGGACCTGCACCGTTTCGGCCTCATCCCGGAGTTCGTCGGACGCATCCCCGTGATGGCACATGTCGAGGAGCTGTCGGAGGCCGAGCTGGTCCGGATCCTCACCGAGCCCAAGAACGCGCTCGTCAAGCAGTACCAGCGCCTCTTCGCGCTCGAAGGCGTCGAGCTGACGTTCACCGATGATGCGCTCTCGGCTGTGGCGCGTCAGGCGATCAAGCGCGAGACGGGTGCGCGCGGCCTGCGCTCCATCCTGGAGGCGCTGCTGCTCGACCTGATGTACGAGCTCCCCGGGAGGACCGACGTGCAGACCGTCACCATCACCGGGGATGTCGTGAACCGCACCGCCGAGCCGCTGCTGGTTCTCGGCGAGCGCGAGGAGCGTGACGCCTCGGCCTAGCGTGCCCCGAGGATCTCCTCGGCGCGCTCGACCTGGCTCGGGTAGAGATCGATCGGCACCGCGTCGCGACCGAGCGCGGAGAACACCATGAAGCGCGCGCACTGGCTGTTGTCGTTTCGGCAGTAGCGGTTCTTGATGATGTGCGCCATCGATGGCATCTCGGCCATCTGGTCGTTGAAGAACGGGCACGTCGGCAGGCATTGGCAGTCCATCCGCACTCCTCCGTTGCTTTCCGTCGTGGTCGCTATCTGTGGTTTCGGCGGCCGGGACCGCGCGCCTTATACCACGCCCAGTATATCGTTCCTGTGATTCGCGGGCCGTCGGCGTTTCGCGTAGAATCGTCTGTCATCCGGTACCCGTCGGGAGGCAGCGAATGTCCGAGATGCCCACAGCGTATGACCCCAGGGCGGTCGAGGGACCGATCTTCGACTCGTGGGTGGAGGGGCGCTACTTCGAGCAGGACGTGGTCCGCGGTGTCGCTCCGTTCACCATCGTCATCCCGCCGCCGAACGTCACCGGGTCGCTGCACATGGGTCACGCCCTGAACAATACGATCCAGGACGTCGTGATCCGGCGCAGCCGCATGACGGGGCGGCCGACCCGCTGGGTGCTCGGCACCGACCACGCGGGCATAGCCACGCAGAACAAAGTCGAGCAGATGCTGGCCGCTCAGGGCAAGTCACGGCATGATGTCGGCCGCGAGCGCTTCGTCGAGCTGTGCTGGGAGTGGCGCGCCGAGCACGGCAGCACCATCATCGGCCAGCTCAAGGCGATGGGGTGCAGCTGCGACTACTCCGACGAGCACTTCACGATGGATCCCGGCTATCAGGCAGCTGTCCGCAAGGTGTTCGTCGACTGGTACGATGCGGGGCTCATCTACCGGGGCAAGCGCATCATCAACTGGTGTCCGCGCTGCTCCACGGCGCTCTCTGACATCGAGGTCGAGCACGAGGAGCTCGACGGCCACCTGTGGCACATCCGGTACCCCTTGAAGTCGCCGGTCGGCGGCGTGGACCACGTCGTCGTGGCGACCACGCGCCCCGAGACGATGCTCGGTGACACATGCGTGGCGGTGCACCCCGACGACGAGCGCTACACGGCGCTCGTGGGCGCGACGGTCGTGCTCCCGCTCCTCGGTCGCGAGATCCCCGTGGTAGCGGATGCGTACGTCGACCCCACGTTCGGCACCGGCGTGGTGAAGGTCACCCCGGCGCACGACCCGAACGACTTCGAGATCGGCGAACGGCACGGCTGTCCGAAGGTGAACATCATGAACGCGGACGCCACGATCTCGGAGGACGGCGGGCCGTACGCCGGCCTCGAGCGCTACGAGGCGCGCGCGCGCGTGGTGGCCGACCTCGAGGCGCAGGGGCTGCTCGTGCAGACCGAGGACCATCTCCACTCCGTCGGTCACTGCTATCGCTGCCACACGGTGATCGAGCCGTGGCTGTCCGACCAGTGGTTCGTCGACATGAAGCCGCTGGCCGCGCCCGCGATCGAGGCAGTGCGTGACGAGCGGGTCACGTTCCATCCCAGACGCTGGGAGAACGTGTACTTCCACTGGATGGAGAACATACGGGACTGGTGCGTCTCCCGGCAGCTGTGGTGGGGTCACCAGATCCCGGTCTTCTACTGCGACGGGTGCGGTGCCGAGGTGGCGAGCGAGACCGATCTCACCGAGTGTCCGACGTGCGGCGGCCCCGTGCGTCAGGACCCCGATGTGCTCGACACGTGGTTCTCCTCGCAACTGTGGCCGTTCGCGACGCTCGGCTGGCCCGAGCAGACCCCCGAGCTCGGGTACTTCTACCCGGGCAGCGTCCTGTCGACCGCGCGTGACATCCTGTTCCTCTGGGTGGCGCGCATGATCATGAGCGGCATGTACTTCAACCAGGGCGAGATCCCGTTCGCCGACGTCATCATCCACCCGACCGTGTTCAATGCCGAAGGCAAGCGGATGAGCAAGTCGCTCGGCACAGGCGTCGACCCCCTCGACCTCATGGACAGCTACGGCGCCGACGGCATGCGCTTCGGTCTCATGCTGCAGGTGACCGGCAATCAGGACATCCGCTTCTCGGAAGAGAAGCTCATCTCGAGCCGCAATTTCGCCAACAAGATCTGGAACGCGAGCCGGTTCGTGCTCATGAACGTGGCCGAGGACTACGAGCCGGGCGAGCCCGTTGCCGAGACGGTCGCGGACGCCTGGATCCTCTCGCGGCTCGCCGACCTCGCCGCGCGCGTGGACGAAGGGCTGCTCGCGTATGAGTTCGGCGAGACGGCGCGGGCGCTCTACGACTTCTTCTGGAGCGAGTTCTGCGACTGGTACATCGAGCTCGCCAAGCCGCGCCTCGCGGCGGGCGGGCCCGGGAGGACCGCGGTGCAGCGCAACCTCGTGTTCGTCCTCGATCGCGCGCTGCGCCTGCTCCACCCGATGATGCCGTTCTTGACCGAGGAGATCTGGCGGCGCCTGCCGCTGCCCGATGCCGAGCGGGCAGCGTCGCTGATGGTCGCTGAGTGGCCCGATCCGGCGACGCTCGAGCGATTCCGCGACGAGGATGCCGAGCGCTCGATCGCGCTCGTCATGGAGCTCGTGACCGCCGTGCGCGCGGTGCGCGCGCGCTACACCGTGTCGCCGCGCACCGGGCTCGACGTCGTCGCCCGTGTCCCCGCGGGCGAGGCGATGGTCCTCGAGAACCAGGCCGCGTACCTCCGGGCACTTGCGGGGATCGACACGCTGACGATCGCTCCGGACGCCGGGAAGCCGCGTCATGCGGCGAGCGCCGTCGCGGCGGGCGGCGAGGTCTTCGTGTCTCTCGAGGGCATCGTGGACCTCGAACTCGAGCGTGCGCGTGTCGCACGCGAGCTGGAGAAGGCCGAGTCCGAGCTCTCCAAAGTGAACAGGAAGCTCTCGAACGAGGGCTTCCTTGCCAAGGCGGCTCCGGAGGTCATCGAGAAGGACCGGTCCAAGGCGGCCGAGCTCGCCGAGACTGTGGCGACGCTGACAGCGCAGCTGGGCGAGCTCGCCGACTGACGCCATGGAGCCCTCACGCGCGCTCACGTACGGCGAGGCGCTCGAGCTGCTCGAGGGCGCGCTGACGTTCGGTATCAACCCGTCACTCGATGGGATCAGGGCGCTCGTCGGCGCGATGGGCGACCCGCACTCCGCCTACGGCGTCTGCCAGGTGACGGGCACCAACGGGAAGACGTCGGTGACGCGCTTGCTCGCGGCGCTCCTCTCGGCGCATGACCTGAAGACGGGGGCGTACACGAGCCCGCATCTCGTCTCGTACGTCGAGCGCATGGAAGTGGACGGCGCTCCCGTGACCGAGGCCGCGTTCGCTGCGGCTCTCGGCGCCGCGGACGTCGCCGCGCGCGCGGTGCTCGAGCATAGCGCGCAGACGCTCGGCGTGGCGGCCGAGTCGTTGGGCGCGACGTTCACCGAGTTCGAGCTGCTGACCGCGGCCGCTCTCTGGCTCTATCGCGAACAGCGGGTCGACTGGGCCGTGCTCGAGGTGGGCATGGGGGGCCGGTGGGACGCCACGAGCGTCACGGTCCCTGCCGTCGCGGTGGTGACCGGCGTCGCGCTCGACCACACCGAGCGGCTCGGATCCACGCGCGAGGCCATCGCCGCCGACAAGGCGCACATCATCAAGCGCGGGAGCGTCGCGGTCCTGGGGCCGGGGTGCGCCGGCGTCGAGGACATTCTGTTCTCGCGAGCGCGTGAGATGGGGGCCGAGGTGGTGCGCGTCGGCCGGGACGAGGACGACGTCACCTGGGAGGTCTTGGAGGCGCCCACAGCGCCGGGCGGCCCCCTGCGGCTCACCGTGACCGGCGTGCGGGGCCGGTACGAGGGTCTCGAGGTCCGCGCCCCGGCATACCAGGCTCCCAACATCGCTACGGCCGTGGCCGCCGCGGAGGCGGCGCTCGGACGGCCCCTCGATGCGGAGGCGATCGCCCGGCGCCTGGCCGCGATGCGCTTCCCCGGTCGCTTCGAGCTCGTGCGACCGGAGCCGCCGCTCGTGATCGACGGCGCCCACAACCCGGAGGCGGCCGGCGTGCTCGCGCGATCCATAGCCGGGGCGTTCGGCGGTGTCCGGCCCGCGATCGTGCTCGGCGTGCTGGCCGATAAGGACGCTGCCGGGATCGTGCGCGCCCTGGCCCCTGTGGCCGCCCGGTTCGTATGCGCCGCGCCGACGAGCTCGCGGGCACTGCCCGCCGCCGACCTTGCCGCGGTGGTGGCCGAGGAGACCGACGTTGCAGTGGAGGTCAAGCCGTCGATCGCGGCTGCGCTGCTCGCCGTGTCGGGGGAGCCCGCCGTCGTCACCGGCAGCACGTACACGGCGGGGGAGGCGCGGGGGCTCATCCTCGGCTGAGCGCTCCTGTGCGACGGCCGCGGGGGCCCGCTCGCGCTCCCGCGGGCTCGCCGCGTGCTTCATCGCCGCAGGTGGACGCGCTCGGCCAGCGGTCTTTCTGCTATCATCCCGAATAGTCGTGGCGGAGCGGGGGGGACCCGCACGGACATGCCCAGCGCGGCCAGGAAGGACACGCATGGACGCACTCGTCGGAGATATCCTCGATCCGATCCTCTCGAGCCCCGCATTCCAGCTGCTCAAGCAGTTGAGCATCCTCTTCTTCGTCGTGTTCACCGCCGCCCTGGTCTTCTGGACGTGGCGTGACGCGCAGCGCCGGGGCGCGATGCCGTGGTTCTGGGCGCTCGTCGTGCTGCTGTTCAATCTCGCCGGTTGGGCTATCTACATGGTCATCCGGCCGCCGGAGCTCAAGGAGGACGCGCTCGAGCGCGAGCTTGAGATCCGTGCGCGCGAGGCCGAGCTGCGCCACAGCCCGGTGTGCCCGGCGTGCCAGAACCCGGTCGAGCCCGATTACCTCATCTGCCCGACGTGCATGAAGAAGCTCAAGAAGCCCTGTATCAGCTGCGAGCGAGCGCTCAAGCTCGACTGGGGTGTGTGTCCGTACTGCAAGACCAAGCAGTGACCCTCACGGGCCCGCCGAGCGGCGGGCCCGCCTGCACGTGAGCGAAGGAGCGTCTGATCCCATGTCCGACATCTCAGTGAAGCTTCCCGACGGCAGCGGCATCGTCGTGCCCGACGGCGCGACGATCGCCGACGTGGCGGCGGCAATCGGTCCCCGCCTGGCGAAGGCGGCGCTCGCGGGCAAGATCGACGGCCGGCTCGTCGACACGGGCCGTGTCGTCACCGACGGAGCTGAGATCGAGATCGTGACCGAGCGCAGCCCCGAGGCGCTCGACATCCTCCGGCACTCGGCCGGTCACATCATGGCCGAGGCGGTCAAGGACCTCTTCCCGACGGTGCGGTTCGGCATCGGCCCGTCCATCGAGGACGGCTTCTACTACGACTTCGACGTCGAGCGTCCGTTCACGCCCGAGGACCTTGAGGCGATCGAGGAGCGCATGCGCCAGATCGTGGCCGAGGAGAAGCGCTTCGAGCGGGCCGAGCTCGACAAGCTCGAGGCGCTCGACGCGTTCGAAGGGCAACCGTACAAGCGCGAGCTGATCGAGGACCTGCCCGAGGACGCGACGATCTCCACCTATACGCAGGGCGCGTTCACCGACCTCTGCCGCGGGCCGCACATCCCGCACACGGGCTTCCTCGCCGCGTTCAAGCTCATGAAGGTAGCCGGCGCGTACTGGCGGGGCGACAGCACGCGCCCCATGCTGCAACGCATCTACGGCACGGCGTGGTTCTCCGAGAAAGACCTCGCCGCCTATCTCGAGCGGCTGGCCGAGGCCGAGCGTCGCGATCACCGCAAGCTCGGCAAGGAGCTCGACCTCTTCAGCTTCCACGAGGAGGCGGGTCCCGGGCTCGTCTTCTACCACCCGAAAGGGACGCGCGCGCTGAGGATCTTGCAGGAGTGGGAGCGCCGCGAGCTGTATCGCCGCGGTTATGAGGAGCTCAGCACGCCTCACGTGTTCAAGGCCGACGTGTGGAAGACATCGGGGCACTACGACTTCTATCGCGAGAACATGTACTTCTTCCAGATCGACGAGGGCGAGGGCAGGGAGCCTGCCGAGTATGGGATCAAGCCGATGAACTGCCCCGGCGCCGTGCTCATCTACCAGAACGACGTGCGCTCCTACCGCGATCTGCCGCTGCGGTGGTTCGAGTTCGGCACCGTCTATCGCCACGAGATGTCGGGCGTGGTCCACGGGTTGATGCGCGCGCGCGGCTTCACGCAAGACGACGCGCACATCTTCTGCACGCCCGAGCAGGTCCAGCCCGAGGTGGCGGCGATGCTCGACCTCGTCGACTGGGCGATGGGCACGTTCGGTTTCGAGTACTCGGCAGAGGTCTCCACCCGCCCCGAGAAGTCCATCGGTGACGACGCCGACTGGGACCATGCGACGCGCGCGCTCACGGAGACGCTCGATGCGCGCGGGTTGCCGTACGAGATCAACGAGGGTGACGGCGCGTTCTATGGACCCAAGATCGACATCAAGCTGCGCGACGCCATCGGGCGGACGTGGCAGTGCGCGACCATCCAGGTGGACTTCAACTTCCCCATGCGCTTCGGGCTGACGTACCGTACCGCCGAGAACACCGAGGCACGGCCGTTCATGCTGCACCGGACCATCCTCGGCAGCATGGAGCGCTTCTTCGGCATCCTCATCGAGCACTACGCCGGTGCGCTGCCGGCGTGGCTCGCCCCAGTGCAGGCCGTCATCGTGCCCATCGCCGATCGCCACCTGGACCACGTCGCCTCGGTGCGGCAGCGACTCGAGGCCGCCGGGGTGCGTGTCGAGGTCTACGCCGAGCAGGAGCCGATGCGGGTCAAGATCGCGAAGGCGCAGCAGCAGAAGGTGCCGTACATGCTCGTCATCGGCGACAAGGAGGTCGAGGGTGACCTCGTCGCGGTCCGCGAGCGGCACGAGGGCGACATCGGAGCCATGGACGTCGCGTCGTTCGTGGATCGGGTCTGCGGCGCCGCGCAGCTGTAGCCGCCGGGGCCCGGTGGACAACCGCCGCGTGCGTGGGTATACTCACACGGCTCAATCGAATACCGTTCAAGCGGAGCCCCGGTTCGCAAGGATCAGCGCGGTTCCCACCTTTCGGCGCTACGTGCTGCTGTCTGGTTGATGACGAGAGAACGGCCCCGCGCGGGCCGTGTCGTTGACATCCCGATGGCATCGCCGTCGGGATGTGTGTGTTTGTACGGTCAGATGCGGCCACGGTCGCAGATGGTGGAGGTGAAGCGCCTATCAGCACGAACGATATGAGGATCAACGAGCGTATCCGCGCACAGCGGTGCCGCCTCATCTCCGAGGACGGCGAACAGCTCGGGATCTTCAACACTGCGGACGCTCAGCAGATCGCCGATGAGAAGAACCTCGACCTCGTCGAGATCGCGCCCAACGCCGACCCTCCGGTCTGCAGGATCATGGATTATGGCAAGTACAAGTACGAGCAGGCCATGAAGGCGAAGCGCGCCCGCAAGCACCAGACCACCGTGCAGATCAAAGAGATCAAGTTCCGGCCCAAGATCGACAAGCATGACTACGAGACCAAGAAGCGGCACGTCGTCCGCTTCCTGGAGGCCGGGGCCAAGGTGAAGGTCACGATCATGTTCAGGGGTCGAGAGATGGCGCACGCTGAGCGCGGGCTCGCCATCCTCGAGCGCCTGGCCGAGGAGCTCAACGAGCTGGGCACCGTCGAGAGCGCTCCCAAGCTCGAGGGCCGCAACATGTTCATGCTGTTGGCGCCGCTCAAGAAGGAGCCCGTCAAGGGCAAGAAGGACGACGAACCGGACGTCGACGACGAGTCGGCGGACGAGTAGCACGCCTCAGGACGAAGGAGCACTATCGATGCCGAAGATGAAGACGCACAAGGGGACCGCTAAGCGGTTCAAGCTCACCGGCTCCGGCCGAAAGATCAAGCGCGCCAACGCGTTCAAGAGCCACATCCTGACGAAGAAGAGCCCCAAGCGGAAGCGCGCGTTCCGCGATGACTCGTTCGTCCACCCGTCCGATGAGAAGGTCATCCGTAAGAAGCTGGGCATCGGCTAGCCCGCAGCCCGTACGCATTGAGGAGTGATCGACGATGCCGAGAGTCAAGCGTGGTGTCACCGCGCGCAAGAAGCGCCGCACGGTTCTCACCAGGGCCAAGGGTTACTACGGTGATCGCAGCCGTCACTATCGCAAGGCCAAGGAGCAGGTGCAGCACTCGCTGCAGTACCAGTACCGCGACCGCCGCAACAAGAAGCGTGAGATCCGCCGCCTGTGGATCGCGCGGATCAACGCCGCCGCGCGGCTGAACGGGATGTCGTACTCGACGTTCATCAACGGTCTGAAGCAGGCGGGCGTCGAGCTCGACCGCAAGGTGCTCGCGGACATGGCCGTGAACGACCCCACCGGCTTCGCCAAGCTGGTGGAGGTCGCCCGGGAGAAGCGCAGCGCATAGCACGCGCACCGCTCGGTCCGAATGATGAAGGCCCGCCCTCGAGGCGGGCCTTTCTGTTGCCGCACGCGGTGACGGACAGATATCGGCCGGCTGCGGTTAAGGATCGGTTCGGCGGCATCGGCGAGACTATCCACGTGACGTCACGCGAATCGATGGAGCCGTCTCCCCCTCAGACGGCGCGAACTTGAGGGGTGATGAAGATGAGACGGTTGTTGTGGCTCCTGTTCGGCTGTGCGCTCGCATGCGCTGTCACCGGAGCGGGTGCATACTTCACGGACCAGGCGGACGTACCGGACAACGTGATCCGGGCGGGGACGCTGTCGGTGTCGGCGGAGCCGACCTCGGCGGCGCTTGCGATCGACGCGCTGGCACCCGGAGCGTCGGTGACGCGCTCGCTCACCGTCGTCAACGACGGGATCCTGCCCGAGACGGTCGTCGTGACGGGGGCGAAGAAGGCGGGCATCACGGACTTCTACAACGCGCTCACCTGCCGCGTCACCGCTGCCGGCACGCTGCTCTACGACGGTCCCATGAACGCGCTGCGTACCGCTCCGGTGCGTATCGCTCCTGGCGTGCGGTCGGAGCTGCTGTTCACCGTGGGGCTGCCCGCCGAGGCAGGCAACGATCTCGCGGGGGACTACGTGCGGATGACGCTCTACGTCGACGCGGAGCAAGACCGGTGACGGACCGGTCGGCACGATACGTGTGGGCCCGGCGCTCGCTGGGACTCCTCGCGATCGGCTGCTGGACGGGTGTTGCCGCGCTCTTCGGGATCGCTGTGGTCGATGGCGGATCGATGGAGCCTGCGCTGCATCACGGCGATCTGGCGCTGTACCGACGCGGGACCGTCACTATCGAACGGGGCGACATCGTCCTGTTCGACAAGCAGGGGTGGCGCGGCGGCGTGCTGCACCGTGTCTGCGAAGTCCGGGACGACGGCTCCCTCGTCACGCGCGGCGACGCCAACCCCGTGCGCGACCGCGATCCCGTCGCGAACGAGCATGTACGCGGCGTTGTCGTGCTGGTCGTGCCGAGCGGAGAGCCGCTACGCGTCATCGCCGAACACGTGAGGTGATATGCTACACTGCACTACCAGTCGCATCGTGCAACGGCGACGACGGAGAGGCGTGCGGGTTCGTGTCCTCTGAAGAGAAGAGACCTCATCGGCTGGAAGGGTCTCGAGGCCCCGCCGCACGGTTCACTCCATCAGCCGCGACCTGAACGGCTTGTGCCCAGTAGGGAAGCCGGACCGCCCACCGTTATCGGGCTGCCGGGCTCACAGCTCGGCGCACGCCCATCGGGGCGTGTCACGAGAGTGGGCGCAGTCAGCGTCAACCGAGGTGGTACCGCGGGAGCCGTCTCCCGTCCTTGGAAACGAGGGCGGAGACGGCTCCGTTGATTATGGCGACGAGGGAGAGGCACCGATGAGCATCGCTGACGATCTGCGGTCGATGAGGGACGACGCGGTGCGTCGCATCGACCAGGCGTCCGACCTCGAGGCGCTCGAGGCCGTAAGGATCGAGTACCTCGGGAAGAAGGGCTCGCTGACCGCGATCCTGCGCGGCCTGGGTTCATTGCCCGCCGATGAGCGGCCGGTGGTCGGCAAGGTCTCCAATGAGGTCCGGGTGGCCGTGGAAGACGCGCTGTCCGCCCGACGCGAGACCCTGCAGTCGGCTCGCATGGAGGCGCGCATCGCCGCCGAGGCCGTGGATGTCACGTTGCCGGGCCGACGCCGCCGCGCGGGAACGGAACACGTCATCGACCAGATCGTCGATGAGATCGTCGAGACCTTCCTCGGCCTCGGCTATACCGTCGCCGAGGGGCCGGAAGTGGAGCTCGACTACTACAACTTCACGGCGCTCAACCATCCGCCGGACCATCCCGCACGGGCACTGCAGGACACGTTCTACGTGAGGGACCTGTCAGGCGATGTCGCGACGGTCGAGGGCGAGTCGGACGTGCTGCTGCGGACGCACACGAGCCCGGTGCAGGTGCATGTCATGGAACGGCAGGAGCCGCCCATCTACGTCCTCGCTCCAGGGAAGGTCTATCGCAGGGACGTGGCCGACCCGAGCCACCTTCCGCAGTTCACCCAGATCGAAGGCCTCGTCGTCGATGAAGGGATCACGTTCGGCGACCTCAAGGGGACCCTCGAGTTCTTCGTGAAGCGCATGTTCGGCGAGGACCGCCGGGTACGCTTGCGCCCCCACTTCTTTCCGTTCACCGAGCCCTCGGCCGAGGTGGATGTCTCCTGCGCCATCTGCGGCGGCGAGGGATGCCGCTCCTGCGGCGGGGAGGGCTGGCTCGAGATCCTTGGGTGCGGGATGGTCGATCCGAACGTCTTCGGCTACGTCGGCATCGACCCCGAGCGCTACACCGGATTCGCGTTCGGCATGGGCGCCGAGCGGATCGCCGCGCTCAAGTACGGCATCCCTGATCTGCGTCTGTTCGTCGAAGGAGACATGCGGTTCCTGCGGCAGTTCTGACCGCGCCGTGACGACGTCTGAAGGACACGGCTGACCGAGGAGGACACGACGCGATGCGCGTTTCGTTGAAGTGGCTGCGAGAGCTCGTCGACATCGAGATGGACGTCGCGGAGCTCTGCGCGCGGCTCGACATGACCGGCACCAAGGTGGAAGCGGTGCACACGCTGGGCGAGGCGCTCGACGGTGTCGTGATCGGGCAGGTGCTCGAGTGCGAGCCGCACCCTGACGCCGATCGGCTGCGGTACTGCACCGTGGACGTGGGAAGCGAGGAGCCGCTCAGGATCGTCTGCGGCGCGACGAACTTCTCGGCAGGAGACAAGGTGCCGGTCGCAACCGTCGGAACGGTGCTGCCGGGTGGTCTTGAGATCAAGAAGGCGAAGCTCCGCGGGGTGGAGTCGCACGGCATGATGTGTTCGGCCACCGAGCTCGGCGTCGGGGCCGACGCCTCGGGGCTGCTCGTGCTCCCCGCGAACGCTCCCGTCGGCGAGCCGTACGCGTCGTGGGCCGGGCTGTCCGACACGGTCCTCGAGCTCGAGGTGACGCCGAACCGGCCCGACTGCCTCTCGATGGCGGGCGTCGCGCGCGAGGTCGCTGCCGTCACGGGGACCGGCTACCGGGTGCCCGCGTCGGAGCCGGAGGAGAGCGGCACACCCGCCGGGGAGCTCGTCTCGGTCAGCATCGCGGACCCCGACCTCTGCACGCGCTACGCCGCCCGCGTGATCGCGGGCGTCCGCATCGGCCCGTCGCCGGACTGGCTGGCCGAGCGTGTCACCGCGGCCGGCGCGCGGCCCATCAACAACGTCGTCGACGTCACCAACTACGTCCTGTACGAGCTCGGGCAACCGCTGCATGCGTTCGATCTGGACACCATCGCCGCAGCCGACGGTCGCGCCGCCATCATCGTCCGCAGGGCCAAGCCGGGCGAGCGGCTGACCACGCTCGACGGTCAGGACCGCGGACTGGCGGCCGATACGCTCGTCATCGCGGACCCGAGCGGTCCCGTCGCGCTCGCCGGCGTCATGGGCGGAGAAGCCACCGAGGTGTCGGCGGGGACCGTCGACGTCCTTCTCGAGTCCGCGTGCTTCGACCCGGCATCCACCAGCCGGACGAGCCGCCGGCTCGGGCTCATCTCGGAGGCGTCGCTTCGATTCGAGCGTGGCGTGGATCCCGAGCTCCAGCGGCGCGCGGTCGACCGGGCCGCACAGCTCATCGCGGAGGTCGCGGGCGGAGCGGTGGCCCCCGGTGTCGTGGATGTCTACCCAGCGCCGGCCGTACCCCGCACGCTTACGCTTCGGCCGGAGCGCGTGGCGGCCATCATCGGCGCCGAGGTCCTCACGTCCGACATGGTGAGCATCCTCACGTCGCTCGGCATGGTGGCCGAGGAGGCCGAGGGAGATCTGGTCGTGACGGTGCCCACGTTCCGGCCGGACCTCGAGCGCGAGATCGACCTCATCGAGGAGGTCCTGCGCGTCTGGGGCATGGATCGCGTGCCGTCGACGCTCCCGGGAGGTCGCCGGGCGGGCTTGCTCGGCGAGGCGCAGCGCGTCCAGCGCGCCGCGGGCCGCGCCCTGCGCGCGGCCGGGTTGTGCGAGCACATAGGCTTCGCGTTCGCCGATCCGGCGGACGCCGACAGGCTCGGTTGGGAGTTCGGCCCCGGTGAGCTTCCCGTCCGGCTCATCAACCCGATGTCCGAGGAGCAGTCGGTCATGCGCTGGACGCTGCTCGGCGGTCTGCTGCGCGCCGTGTCGAACAACCAGCGCCGCGGCGTTCCCGACGTGCATCTGTACGAGATCGCGAACGTCTTCCTGACTGCCGAGGGTCGCAAGCTGCCCAAGGAGCGGTTGATGATCGGTGGCGTGATGGCGGGGGCGTGGGAGCGTCCGTCGTGGCATGGCGACGCCCGACCGCTCGACTTCTTCGACGGCAAGGGTGTGCTGGAGACGCTCATGGATGCGCTCGACGTGGACCGTTGGCAGGTTCGCGCCACCACCGACCGTGCGTGGCTGCAGCCGGGTCGTTCGGCGGACGTCGTCGTGCGCGGCGACGTGGTGGGCTGGATCGGTGAGGTCGCTCCGGGGGTGCTCGATGCGTTCGAGTGCGCGGGTCCGGTGACCGTATTCGAGCTCTCGTTCAAGTCGCTGCTCAAGGCCGGGAAGGGGACCGGCTCATACGTCGAGGTCCCCCGCTATCCGGCGGTCAACCTCGATATCGCGATCGTGGTTCCCGAGGACGTGACGGCCGAGCGCGTCACCGCGGCGATCCGCTCGGCCGGGGGCGAGTTGCTCGAAGATGCTCGTCTCTTCGACGTCTACCGTGACCCGGCGGACTCCGCGCCGGGGGAGCGGCGGCTGCCGGAGGGAACGAAGAGCCTCGCATTCGCGCTGTCGTACCGCTCGGCCGAGCGGACCCTGAGCGATGAGGATGTGGCGCCCGCGCACGAGCGGCTCGTGAAGACCGTGCTGAAGAAGGTCGGAGGAAGCATGCGCGCATAGGTATGCCGTCTGGGTGCGTTAGAACTGCGATGTGCTTCCGTTATATATGAGGATTAACTGCATATAGGTTGACGCGTATGCATTAGGAGCATAGAATCGTCGCACGTTCCTGAGGAAGGGGTGCGACGATGAAGGCTGCGATCCTGGGCGCCGCCGGCTACGCCGGCGTCGAGCTGACGCGCCTGCTCCTCGGCCATCCCGACTTCGATCTCGTGGCGGTCACGTCCGAGCGAGACGCGGGCAAGCGCGTCGCTGACGTGTATCCGGCGCTCGCGACATGCGATCTGGTGTATCAGGAGCACGACACGGCTGCTCTGGGGCCGGAGAGCCAGGTGGTCTTCCTTGCGGTTCCGCACACTGCGGCGATGGCCGTCGCACCCGGCCTCCTAGCCGAGGGCCGTGTCGTCGTCGACGCCAGCGCGGACTTCCGCCTGCGCGATGCGGACCTGTACGCAGCGTGGTACGGCACGCCGCACCGGGCGCCCGCGCTGCTCGACGGAGCGGTCTACGGGCTGCCGGAGCTGTGGCGGGCCTCGCTTCCCGGAGCGCGGCTCATCGCGTGCCCCGGCTGCTACCCCACGGCGTCGCTCCTCGCCGTCGCCCCCGCTCTCGAAGCGGAGGTCACCGTGTCGGACCGGGTCGTGATCGATGCGAAGTCGGGCGTCTCGGGGGCGGGTCGCAGCCCGTCCGCGGCCGCGCACTTCTGCGCCGCCGCCGAGGCGGTCGCGGCGTACAAGGCGGGTGTCCACCGCCATACGCCTGAAATAGCCCAGGGGCTTGCCGACCTCGGCATGGCGCACCCGCGCCTCACGTTCGTGCCGCACCTGGTGCCCATGACGCGCGGTCTGCTCGTCACGGCGTACCTGGAGGTCGAGCCGGGACTCAGCACGGACGAGGCGCACGCGCTGTACGCCTCGCGCTACGCTGCCGAGCCGTTCGTGACCGTGCACCCCGCGGCGCGCATGCCCTCCACCGGCGAGGTCCGCGGCACCAACCGCGCGCACGTCGGCGTAGCAGTCGACGAGGCATCGGCCACACTTATCGTCAGCGTCGCGATCGACAACCTCGTCAAGGGCACGTCGGGGCAGGCGGTGCAATGCGCCAACCTGGCGCTCGGCCTGACGGAGACGGCGGGTCTCGACCTGCCGTGCCCGGTGGTCTAGGCCCGGCGGAAGAGGGGACGGATGCACACCGCGATCGATGAGAGAGGATTCGCCTTCGCCGAGGGCGGCGTGACCGCGCCGCTCGGCTTCTCGGCAGCTGGGGTGAGCGCCGGGATCAAGCGCTCCGGTCGCCGCGATGTCGCGCTGCTGGCCGCCGAGAAGGCCGTACCGGCCGCGGCGGTCTTCACCACGAGCGCGATGGCGGCGGCACCGGTGGTCGTGAGCCGCGAGCACCTCGCGTCCGGTCGCGTGCGCGCTGCTGTCGTGAACGCCGGGAACGCCAATGCGTGCACGGGCGAGCAGGGGATACACGACGCGCGCGCGATGGCGGCGGCCGTCGCCGCCGGCCTCGGATGCGATGCGGCTGACGTGAACGTCGCGTCGACCGGCGTCATCGGCGTCCCGCTGCCGCTGGCGCTCGTGGAGCAGGGCATCGCGGAGGCGTGCGAGTCGCTCGACGCGTGCGGAGGAGACGCCGCAGCCGAGGCGATCATGACGACCGACACGTTCCCCAAGCAGACCGCGATGACGTGTCGGGTGGATGGGGCGACCTATACGGTGGGCGGCATGGCCAAGGGGAGCGGCATGATCATGCCGGACATGGCGACGATGCTCGCGTACGTCACCACCGACGCGCCGTTGACCGCCGAGGCGTGCGACGCCGCGCTCCGGGCGGCGAGCGCGAGGACCTTCAACCGCATCACCGTCGACGGCGACACATCGACCAACGACATGGCCCTGCTCATGGCCAGCGGCGCCGCAGGAGGTGAGCCGATCGGTCCGGCGGACGCGCGGTTCGGGCGTGTGGCCGAGACGATCGAGGCCGTCTGCGCGGAGCTCGCCCGGATGATCGTGCGTGACGGCGAGGGGGCCACCACGTTCGTGACGGTCCGCGTCTCCGGTGCCCGGACAGAGGCGGACGCGGATGCCGCGGCCCGCTCGATCGCGAACTCCCCGCTGTTCAAGACGGCCATCTTCGGCGGGGACGCCAACTGGGGCAGGGTGGTGATGGCCCTCGGGAAGTCGGGCGCGAGCGTGGACCCGGGACGCGTGGACGTGAGTTTCGCGGGGATCGTGACGTGCGAGCGCGGGATGGCGGTCGCCTTCGACGAGGCCGCCGCGGCCGAGGCTCTGGCCGCAGATGAGGTCGAGGTCGCGGTAGACCTGCACCTCGGCGACGGCGAGGCCACCGTCTGGACGTGCGACCTGTCCTACGAGTACGTGCGGATCAACGGGGAGTACCGGACATGAGGAGCGAGGCGATGGACGACCTGCTGGCCAAGGCAGGCACGCTGATGGAAGCGCTGCCCTGGATCAAGCGGACCTGGGGCAGGACGGTCGTCATCAAGTACGGCGGCTCCGCCATGAGCGACCCGGCGTTGCGTGAGTCGGTCGCCGCTGACATCGTGCTGATGAAGCTCGTCGGCATCAACCCGGTGATCGTGCACGGGGGCGGCCCCGACATCACGGCATACATGGAGCGCCTGGGGATGCCTGTGGCGTTCCACGACGGCCTGCGCGTGACGAGCGACGAGGCCATGGAGGTCGTCAAGATGGTGCTCGTCGGCAAGGTCAACAAGGAGCTCGTGGCTGCGATCAACCATCACGGTCGACTCGCCGTCGGCCTTGCCGGCGATGACGCGAGGCTCATCTCGGCCCGTTGCCTCGATCCCGCGCTCGGCAGGGTCGGCGAGGTGACATGCGTCGACACCCACGTTGTCGAGAACCTCGTCGCCGACGGTTTCATCCCGGTGATCGCCTCGGTGGCCGCGGGCGACGACGGCGGGTCGTACAACATCAACGCGGACCTGGTCGCCAGCGAGCTCGCCGCCGCGCTCGATGCCGAGAAGATCATCTTCCTCACCGACGTGGACGGTCTGTATGCGGACTTCGAGGACAAGGGGTCGCTCATCAGCTGGCTGAATCTTGCCGACGCGGTCGATCTCGTCGAGAACGATCGCCTGTCAAGCGGCATGGTGCCGAAGGTCTCGGCATGCGTGCACGCGCTGCAGGGTGGCGTCGAGCGCGCCCACATCCTGAACGGCACCATCCCGCACGCGCTGCTGCTCGAGGTCTACACCGACGCCGGCGTCGGGACCATGATCGTGCACGAGCAGGGCCTCGGTCTGCCCGACGACGAGGTGTACGCGGCCTACGAGGGCGAGGTGACGCTCTGAGATGAGCACGCTGCAGGAGGCGCTCCGACTCGATGACGCATATCACGTGGGCATGTATGCCCGTAAGCCCGTGCTGTTCGTACGAGGCGAGGGCGCGCGCCTCTTCGACGATGCGGGCCGCGAGTATCTGGACTGCGTCTCGGGCATCGGGGCGGTCAACCTCGGCCACGCCCACCCCGCTGTCGCCGAGGCGGTCGCCCGGCAGGTGACGCGGCTGGTCCATGTGAGCAACCTCTACTACGTGGAGCATCGGGCGGAGCTGGCCGAGACGCTCGTCGCTCTGGCGGGCGGCGGACGCAAGGCCTTCTTCACCAACTCGGGCGCCGAGTCCACCGAGGGCGCCATCAAGCTCGCCAGGCGGTGGGGAGTCCGGCGGCGCGGGCCGTCATGCGTGAACGTGGTCACCGCCGAGCGCTCCTTCCACGGCCGCACGCTCGCGGCGCTTGCCGCCACGGGACAACCCGCCAAGCAGGAAGCGTTCGCGCCGCTGCCCGCCGGCTTCTCGCACGTGCCGCTCAACGACATCGGCGCGCTCGAGGCCGCGGTCGATGCCGACACCTGCGCGGTCATGCTCGAGCCCATCCAGGGGGAGGGCGGCGTCCGACCGTGCGACCCGGAGTACCTCGCGGCGGTCAGGCGGCTGTGTGACGAGCGGGACGTCCTGCTCGTGCTCGACGAGGTGCAGACGGGCTTCTTCCGCACAGGCCCCTGCTTCGCGTTCCAGGGGTACGACGGGGTCGTGCCGGACATCCTGACGCTCGCGAAGTCGCTGGCCAACGGCTTGCCGATCGGCGCCGTAGTCGCAACAGACGAGGTCGCCGGGTCGTTCGCCCCGGGTGATCACGGCTCGACGTTCGCGGGAGGCCCCGTCGTGTGCGCCGCCGCGCGCGCGACGATCGAGGCGCTCCACGCCGAGGAGCTTGGCATGCGGACGCGTTTGGCCGGAGCGCGCCTCGCGACCGGTCTGCGTGACATGGCCGCGACAGGAGCGGGGATCTCCGAGGTACGCGGCACCGGCCTGATGGTGGCGGCCGAGCTCTCCCGTCCGGTCGCGGCGCAGGTCGCGAGCTCCGCGCTGGCCGAAGGGCTCGTCCTCAACAGCATCGGGGATTCGGTCATCCGCTTTCTGCCGCCACTTGTATGCAGCGATGCGGAAATTGATACAATCCTGGGTACACTCGATGCGGTACTCAGGGAGGTCTGATGCAGAATCTAATGGGACGCGACTTGTTGACGCTCGGCGATCTGACGCCGGAGGACCTTGAGGCGATCCTGATCCGGGCGAAGTCGCAGAAGCTCGCGCATCGCAATCACACCAAGGCGCCGGTCGCGACCGGCAAGTCCGCCGCGCTCATCTTCATGAAGCCGTCCTTGCGCACGCGCGCGTCGTTCGAGCTCGCCTGCCGCGACCTCGGCATCCACCCCATGGTGATGGGTCCGGCCGACGCGTTCTCGCGCAACGAGACCGTGCACGACACGGTCAAGGTCCTCGAGCGCTACGTGCAGGTCATCGTGCTGCGCACCTTCGCGCACGCCCACGTGGAGGAGGTCGCCGAGCACGCCTCGGTCCCCGTGATCAACGCGCTGACCGACGACTTCCACCCATGCCAGGTCCTTGCCGACCTGCTGACGATCAAAGAGCACAAGGGCTCCCTCGCGGGACTGCGGCTCGCGTACATCGGCGACGGCAACAATATGGCGCACTCGCTCATGCTCGGTGGCGCACTCGCCGGCATGCAGATCGCCGTGGCCACGCCCGCAGGCTTCGAGCCTCAGGCCGCTGTCGTGGAGCGGGCCCGCGCGATCTCCGCGGAGTTCGGGACCGGCGGCGGCGTGACGCTGCACACGGCGCCCACCGAGGCGGTCGCCGGGGCCGATGTCGTGGTCACGGATACGTGGGCCTCGATGGGCCAGGAGGCCGAGCACGATGCCCGCGTCCGGGCGTTCGCGGGCTTCACCGTCGACGCCGGGCTCATGGCGCGGGCGGACTCGCGGGCGCTGTTCATGCACTGCCTGCCCGCGCACCGCGGCGAGGAGGTCACCGACGAGGTCATCGACGGCCCGCAGTCCGTCGTCTTCGATGAGGCTGAGAACAGGCTCCACGCGCAGCGCGCCTTGCTGTCGCTGGTCCTGTGAGAGGGGGACAGGGGAGATGAGCAGGAAGCGACTGGAGCGACAGGAGGCTATCAGGAAGATCGTCCGACGGGAGCGGGTGCGCACGCAGCGCGACCTCGTCGATCTTCTCGGCCGGCACGGGTTCGAGTGCACGCAGGCGACGGTCTCCCGCGACATCGCCGACATGGGGCTGAGGAAGCTGCCCGAAGGCGTCTACGTGTTGGCCGAGGACCTGCACCTGCAGCGGATGATCGCCGAGCTCGTCACCTCGGTCGTGAAGTCCGGGCAGCTCGTGCTCGTCAAGACGACGGCCGGTGCGGGCCAGGGCGTGGCGGCGGCGCTCGATGCCGCCGAGCTCGACGAGATCCTCGGCAGCATCGCGGGCGACGACACGATACTGATCATCGCGCGCAGCGAGGCTGACGCGGTGCAGGTGGAGGACGGCATCAACAAGTTCCGCGGCCAGCTGTAGCCGCGGCAGGAGGGAAGGGCACGCGTGGCAAGAGAGAAGTGCGTTCTGGCGTATTCCGGCGGGCTCGATACGTCCGTCGCCATCAAGTGGCTCGTTGAGAACCGTGACGTCGACGTGATCGCGCTCGCCGTGGACGTCGGTCAGGAGCGCCAGGACCTTGAGTTCGTGCGCCAGAAGGCGCTCGACATCGGCGCCGCCGAGTCGATCGTCAAAGACGTCCGGGAGGAGTACGTCGAGGAGTTCCTCGGCAAGGCGTTGCGCGCGAACGCGCTGTACGAGAACAAGTACCCGCTGCTCTCGGCCATGTCCAGGCCCATCATCGTCAAGCACCTCGTCCAGGAGGCGCACCGCCACCAGGCGCGCTACATCGCGCACGGCTGCACGGGCAAGGGCAACGACCAGGTGCGGTTCGAAGTGGGCATCGCGGCGCTCGATCCGGACATCGAGGTCATAGCGCCGGTGCGGGAGTGGGACCTGTGCACGCGCGAGCTCGAGATGGACTACGCCAGGGAGCGCGGCATCCCGGTGCCGACCACCAAGGCGAGCCCCTACTCGATCGACGACAACCTGTGGGGGCGCGCCATCGAGTGCGGCGTGCTCGAGGACCCGTGGGTCGAGCCTCCGGCCGACATCTACACGCTCACCGCCGACACACGGGGGAACAACTGCGATGAGCCGGAGTACGCGGAGATCACGTTCGAGCAGGGACTGCCCATCGCCCTCGACGGGGAGGTGATGAGCTTCCACGACATCATCATGCGCATGAACGAGCTGGCGGGTAAGCATGGCTTCGGGCGCATCGACATGATCGAGAATCGGCTGATCGGCGTGAAGTCGCGTGAGATCTACGAGGTCCCCGGTGCGCTCACGCTCATCACCGCGCACAAGGCGCTCGAGGACCTCTGTCTCGAGCGCGAAGTGCTCCACTACAAGCTCGGCGTCGAGCAGAAGTGGGCGGAGCTCGTCTACAACGGCATGTGGTTCTCGCCGCTCAAAGAGGCGCTCGACGGCTTCATCGACACGACGCAGCAGCTCGTCACGGGCGACGTGCGCCTTCGCTTCTTCAAGGGCTCGTGCGTCACGGTCGGCCGGCGTTCGCCGTACTCGCTCTACGACTACAACCTCGCGACCTACGACGAGGCGGATTCGTTCGACCACAAGGCCGCCAAGGGCTTCATCGACCTGTGGGGCCTTCCCACGCGCGTGTGGGCCCGTCAGCGCCGCAAGGTCGGCAAAGAGGGCGAGGTGTAGACGGATGCCGGGAACGGTCGCATCCGGCGGAGGGGGCGCATCGTGACGGCCGACGCGCGCAAGCCGTGGGGCGGACGCTTCGAGCGAAGCGTCGATGCGTTCACCGAGGAGTTCGGCGCATCCCTGCCGGTCGATCAGCGGATGGCCGAGCAGGACATCCGCGGCTCGATCGCGCACGCCAAGATGCTGGCTGAACGCGGCATCATCAGCGATCAGGACGCCGAGGCGATTGTCTCGGGCCTCTCCCAGATCTATCGCGAGATCGCCGATGGCACCTTCGTCTTCGACATCGCCGACGAGGACGTGCACATGGCGGTCGAGCGCAGGCTGATCGACCTCGTGGGGCCCGCCGGCGGACGGTTGCACACGGCGCGCTCCCGCAACGACCAGGTCGCGACCGACACGCGGCTGTACTGCAAGGACGCCGCGCTCGGGCTCGCACGGGCAGCTGACGCGCTGCGCGGCACGCTCCTCCGGCTGGCCGAGAAGCACAGCGGCGTCGTCCTGCCCGGCTACACGCACCTGCAGCGGGCGCAACCAGTCCTCTTCTCGCACCACCTGCTCGCGTACTTCTGGATGCTCACGCGCGACGTCGCGCGCTTCCGCAGCGCATACGAGGCCGCAGACACCCTTCCCCTCGGAAGCGCGGCGCTCGCCGGGACGACGTTCCCCGTCGACCGCGAGGCGGTCGCGAAGGCGCTTGGCTTCTCGGACATCTCGGCCAACTCGCTCGACGCCGTCTCGGACCGCGATTTCCTGCTCGACCTCACGTACGCCTGCGCGGTGGCGCAGACCCACCTCTCGCGCCTGTGCGAGGAGCTGATCCTCTGGTCCACGGGCGAGTTCGGCTTCGTCACGCTCGACGACGCGTGGGCCACCGGCTCCAGCATCATGCCGCAGAAGAAGAACCCCGACTTCGCGGAACTGGTCCGGGGGAAGACCGGCCGCGTCGTGGGCGACCTCACGTCGCTGCTCGTGACGCTGAAGGGCCTGCCGCTCGCGTATAACAAGGACATGCAGGAAGACAAGCCGCCGGCGTTCGATGCGATCGACACGGTCGCGGACTCGCTCCGCGCCGTCGAGGGCATGCTCGCCACGATGTCGGTGCATGAGGATGCGATGCGGGCGGCTGCCAACGGCGGCTTCATGGCGGCGACCGACCTCGCCGACCACCTGGCCGCGCGGGGCGTCCCGTTCCGCGACGCGCACGAGATCGTCGGGCGGCTCGTGCTGATGTGCGAGCGGGAGGGGCGCACCCTGCAGAGCCTCACCATGGCCGAGCTGCGCGAGGCGTCTCCGGCCTTCGGCGACGATGCGCTCGAGGCGGTCGATATCGATGCCGTCGTCGCGCGGCGGACGAGCGCGGGAGGCACGGGGCACGAAGCGGTCTCGGCGCAGGTGGTATCGGCACGCGAGGCGCTCGACGCCGATGTCGCGTGGCGGGAGTCGCTCGGCGGGTAGGAGCCGACCGCGCGGAGCGCACGACATGGAGGACCCTTGCCTGAACTCGACAACGCCGCCATCGCACGCCGCCTCGAGCTCATGGGCGACCTGCTCGAGATCGCCGGCGCCGACAAGTTCCGCTTCCTGTCGTACCGCAAGGCGGCGAACGCGATCCGTGCGTGGCCGGAGCAGCTCTCGGTGATGGCCGAGGAGGGACGCCTCACCGACGTGCCCGGCGTCGGCGCGAAGCTCGCGGTCGCGATCGAGCGGCTGCTTGCCACCGGGACCTTCCCCGAGCTCGAGGATGCGATGGCCGCCTATCCGCCCGGCCTCGTCGAGGTCATGCAGGTGCCCGGCGTCGGCGCCAAACGCGCCCGACAGTTCTTCGAGAAGCTCGGCGTCGACTCGGTGGACGCGCTCGACCGGGCGCTCGATCGCGGAGACGTCGAGCGGCTCGGCGGCATGGGCCCCAAGAGCGCCGAGGCGGTGCGCCGCGGGCTCGCCACGCATCTCGCGCATCGCGGGCGGATGCTGCTGATGGACGCCCTCCCGCTGGCAGAGCACGCGTCCGAGGAGCTCGCGCGGGTACCCGGCGTCGAGCAGGTCGAGCCTGCGGGCTCGCTTCGCCGCCGGGAGGAGACGATCGGCGACATCGACGTGCTCGTCTCGGCCACAGACGCGGAGGCGGTCATGGCGGCCGTGCGCGAGTTGCCGTTCGTGGCCGAGGTGATCGCGAGCGGCGCCACCAAGACGAGCGTCCTCACCACCGCCGGGCCCCAGGTCGACGTGCGGGTCGTCGCGCCCGCGCAGTTCGGCGCTGCGCTGCAGTACTTCACCGGCTCCAGGGAGCACAACGTCCACCTGCGGGAGATCGCGAAACGGCGCGGGCTGAAGATCAACGAGTACGGCGTGTTCCGGATGGGTGAGGAATCGGCCGAGGAGCGCATCGGGGGAGCCACCGAGGACGAGGTCTATGCGGCGCTCGGCATGACGACGCCGCCGCCGGAGTTGCGGACCGATACCGGTGAGATCGGCGCGGCCGCCTCAGGCGCGCTCCCGAAACTCCTCGAGCTCGCCGACATCCGCGGCGACCTGCACGCGCATACGACGAGCACCGACGCTCACTCCACGCTCGAGGAGAACCGCGCCGCGGCGGCGGAGCTCGGCTACGAGTACCTCGCGGTCACCGACCACGCCTACGACCTCCGCATGGTGCGCGGGATGTCCGTCGACGAGCTCGAGGAGCAGTGGGCGCTCGTCGACGCGCTCAACGCCGCGCGCGGCGACCTCCCATACATCCTGACAGGCGTCGAGCTCAACATCGGCGCCGACGGAAGCGTCGACTACGACGAGGACGTGCTCGCGCGCTTCGACTTCTGCATCGCATCGTTGCACTCGGGGTTCGGCGAGTCTGCCGAGAAGAACACCGCCCGCCTGCTCGCCGCGATGGACAACCCGTTCGTCGACATCATCGGCCATCCCACCGGGCGCATCATCGGACGCCGGGACCCGGTACCGCTCGACATCGAAGCGGTGCTCGAGGCAGCAGGCGCCACGGGCACGGTCATGGAGGTCAACGCGTATCCCGACCGCCTCGACCTCAAGGACACGCACCTGCGCGCCGCGCGCCGGCACGGGGTGCGCTTCGCGATCAGCACCGACGCGCACCGGGCGGAGCACCTGCGTTACATGCGCTACGGCGTCTCGATGGCGCGGCGTGGCTGGGTCACCGCTGACGAGGTCGTGAACGCGCAGCCGCTCGGGGGGCTCCTCGGCTCGCTGAAGCGCAACCGCCGGGCCTGAGCGCAACCGCCGGCCTGAGCGCAGCCGCCGCGCATGCCTTACAATGGCGTGCCATGGAAGCCTTCGACCCCCGGAGTGCCCGGCCGCTCGGCGCCACGTTCTTCGCGCGCGACACGCGGATCGTCGCCCGCGAGCTCCTCGGCTGCGTGCTCGTGAGCGATGCCGAGGGAGCGCGAACGGCGGGACGCATCGTCGAGACCGAGGCGTACCTCGGGAACGACGACCCCGGCTCGCACGCGGCGACGAGGGGCGTGACGGCCCGGAACCGCGTCATGTACGGGCCCCCCGGCCGTGCGTACGTCTACTTCACGTACGGCAATCACCACATGCTGAACTTCGTGACCGAGGTCGACGGGGTGGCCGGCGCGGTACTCATCCGTGCGCTCGAACCACTTGTGGGGCTGGAGGTCATGGCCGCGAGGCGCGGGCGCTCGCGTGGGTTGTGCGACGGCCCCGGGAAGCTCGCGCAGGCCCTCGGCGTCGACCTCGCCGACAACGGGGCCCAGCTCGGTGACGGTAAGCTCACGGTCTACGCGGGGACAGGCGTATCCGGTACCGTGAAGACGACCGGCCGCGTGGGTCTGAGCGCCGGCCACGAGCTCGAGCTGCGCTTCCTGCTTGCGGGGAACGAACACGTATCGAAAGGTCGGACCGGACCACGCTCGTCCGGTCGACGGCGGAGCTGAGAAGGGACGAGCATGAGACTGATCGACATCTACAGAAGCGCGATCGAGACCGGCATGGAGGCTGACGCGCGCGACGCCGCAGAACTCGAGCAGGTGCTCGAGAAGGCGAAGACGGCGTACGAGAAGCTCGATGAGGACGAGCAGGGGTTCTTCGACACCGAACGTCTCACCAATCCGTACGATGACACGCGCATCTGTGCCGGCGACCCGGAGCTCGACGTGCGCGGGCTGATCGTGGGCATCGACATGGAGGTCGGGGAGGTGCTGCTCGCCGATCGCCTGCGCGAGAAGGGCGAGCCGATCGATCTCGTCTTCGCGCACCATCCTGAAGGGCCCGGCTACGCGAACCTGCACCGCGTGATGTACATGCAGGCCGACCTCTGGGCTGCGCAGGGCGTCGGCATCGGTCTCGCCGATGCGCTCATCGCGCCACGTGCCGAGGAGATCCGCCGTCGCGTCATGCCGGCTAACCACTACCGGGCGGTGGACGCCGCACGCGTCCTCGGGCTTGCGATGATGTCCTGTCACACCCCTGCTGACAACTGCGTGAACCGGTTCGTGACCGACCACATCGCCGCCGAGGCGCCCCGCACGCTCGGCGACCTCGTCAAGACGCTCCGCGCGATCCCCGAGTACGCGGATGCCGCGCGCAAGGGGTACGGCCCGGCGCTCATCCAGGGTTCGGAAGGCGCGCGCTGCGGGAAGGTCGTGGTCGACATGACGGGCGGGACCGAGGGCCCCAAGGAGGCCCTCGACCGGCTGTCGCAGGCGGGCGTCGATACGCTCGTCGGCATGCACTACTCGGAAGAGCACAAGAAGCACGCCGAGGAGCTCAAGCTCAACCTCGTGATCGCGGGACACGTCTCCTCCGACACGCTCGGCATGAATCTCATCCTCGACCGGATCGAGTCACAGGGCGTCGAGGTGCGATGCGTTTCCGGCATGGTGCGCGTCGGTCGCGCCTGACAGCGCCGTGACACGAGAAGGCCCCCGGATGCCTCCGGGGGCCTTCGTGCGTCTTGGAGTCGTGAACCCTACGGAGTGGGAGTTCCCGTGGGCTCCGGCGTGGGTGGCGGCGGGGGCGGGGGCTCGGGCGGCTTGTTCGGATCCGGACCCTTCGACACGATGATGGTGACGGTGTCACCCTTGATGAGCTTGGTGCCGACCACGGGACCCTGTTGTGCCACCTTGCCCTTCGGCACATTCTCGTCGTAGCGGTAGGACACCGCCGAGACAAGCTCGAGCTCCTCGATGAGCGCGACCGCCGCAGCCTCGGTCATGCCCACGATGCGCGGCATGTCGACCTCGGGAATGTCCCACTCATCCTTCCACGTGTACTTCGGCGAGGCAGCGCGCTTGAAATCCAACTTCGGCTCGTCGGCGAGCGCCGCCTTCATGAACTTCGCCCAGATCGGCGCGGCATACGTACCGCCGAACACCCGTCTCCCGTGCACGTTGGTCATCGGCCGCTCGGGCGTGTAACCCATCCACACCGCACAGGCGAGCTGCGGCGTGATGCCGCAGAACCATGCGTCGCGATAGTCCTGCGTCGTCCCGGTCTTGCCCGCCGCGGGGCGTCCGATCTGCGCCGCTCGCCCGGTGCCTCCTGAGATGACGCCCTTGAGGATGCTCACGGCAGCGTACGCGACCTCGGGGCTGATAGCTTGCGTCCCCTCGGGCTCCGCCTCGAAGATGGTCTCGCCCGACGCGTCGAGGATCTTGGTGATGACGCGAGGCTCGTAGTGTCGCCCCTCGGCGGCGAGCGTGCCATAGGCTGATGCCATCTCCAGCGGCGTGACCTCCTGGCTGCCGAGGGTCAGCGAGAGGTACGGCTGGATGTCCGAGGTGATGCCCATGTCGTGGGCGGTCTCGACGACCGGCTCCGCGCCGATCTCGGCGATCAGACGTGCGAATGCGGTGTTGACCGAGCCGACCGTCGCCGCCTGTAGCGTGATGTAGCCCTTGCCGCCACCGCCCGCATTGCTGACGTTCCACGGTCGCCCGCCGGTGGGGATCACCGCAGGAGACGACGAGTCGAGCATGCGGCGCGGCGGCATACCCTGTCTGAGCGCCGTCACGAGCGTGAACATCTTGAACGACGAGCCGGGTTGGCGCCGTGCCTGCGTGGCGAAGTTGAACTTGTTCGTCGACCAGTCCCTGCCGCCCACCATCGCCTTCACGAAGCCGGTGGTCGGCTCGACGGCCACGAGAGCGTAGTCGGGGTCCTCGGGCCGATCGAGGATCGAGCGGCACGCCTCTTCGGCGATGTTCTGCATCTTGGTGTCGAGCGTGGTGTACACCGTGAGCCCGCCCTTGAACACGAGGCCCGTGCCGTACTCGTCCTGGAGCACCTTCTTGACGTGCGCGACGAAGTACGGAGCCGAGTAGATGCCCTGCTCGTCGAGTGCGGGGGAGCGCTCGAGCGCAAGCTCCTCCACCTTCGCGGCCTCGTACTCCTCGGCGGTGATGTAGCCGTTCTCGTGCATCTTTGAGAGGACCCACTGTCGGCGGGCGACCGCGGCTTCCGGATCGTCGTAGGGGCTCAGACGGCTCGGCGCTTGCGGCAGGCCGGCAAGCAAGGCGGCCTCGGCGATGGTCAGCTCGGCCGCGTGCTTGTTGAAGTACGTGAGCGATGCTGACTCGGCGCCGTACGCGCCCTCGCCGTAGTAGACGGTGTTGAGGTACATGCTGAGGATCTCGTCCTTGTCGTACCGGCGCTCCAGCTCGAGCGCGAGGTACGCCTCGCGGACCTTGCGCTCGATCGTGATGTCGAAGCGCTCCTCGGACAGGATCGTGTTGCGGATGAACTGCTGCGTGAGCGTGGACGCACCCTCGCGACGACCGGTGGCGAGGTTGGTCACCACGGCGCGCGCGAGTCCGACGAAGTCGACTCCGTTGTGCTGATAGAAGCGCTCGTCTTCGACCGCGACGACGGCATCGAGCAGGTACGGCGAGATCTGGTCGAGCTCTACCACCTGCCGGTTCTCGAGGTAGAGGTTGGCCATGAGCTTGCCGTCAGCCGAGTAGACCTTCGTCGTCTGCGCGACGCTGAACTGCGCCGGGTCGGAGACGTCGGGAAGGTCGGCGAGCCATCCGGACACCACGCCCACCGCGGCGGCGCTGCCGACGCCGGTGGTCAGAAGCGTCACGATGAGCGACAGCGCGAGGAACGCCCCGAGGACGCGCAGCGCGGTATGCTTCTTGTGATGTCGGCGTAGACGTCGGCGCCTCGACACGCGTACTCCCTTCGAAGGCCCGCACTATTATGCCTGGGTGTCGCGTCGGCCGCCACCACGGGCGCGCCGACACGCCTTCGGGCGTGCACTAGAGTGTAAGTGTATACTGACGCGCTGACCCGAGCCCCCATCGAAAGCGAACCGTCATGGCCGCGACCGTACAGACGCTGAGACGCCCACCCGAGCTCCTCGCTCCAGCCGGTGGTCCCGCCGCGCTCGTCGCTGCCGTCAACAACGGCGCCGACGCGGTGTATGCGGGTCTCGGCACGTTCAACGCCCGGCGCGGGGCGGACAACTTCGATGAGCGCTCGCTCGCCGAGGCGACCCGTTTCGCGCACCTGCGCGGCGCGCGCGTCTATCTGACCGCCAACACGCTGGTCCTGCCCGATGAGATGCAGGCCGCCATCGACGTCATCGATACCGCGTGGGCTGCGGGCGTCGACGCCGTCATCATCCAAGACCTCGGACTCATGCGGGTGGTGCGCAAGGCGCTCCCGGACGTCCGCATCCACGCGTCTACGCAGGCGAACGCCCACAATGCGGCTTCGGTCGCGGCGCTCGCGGAGTTGGGAGCGGCACGCGTCACGCTCGCGCGGGAGGTGTCGGTTCCCGAGATCCGTCAGCTCGTCGAAGCAGGCGGCGACACCGAGGTGGAGTCGTTCGTGCACGGCGCGCTGTGCTACAGCTACTCGGGGCAGTGCCTCATGTCGTCGATGATCGGCGGTCGATCCGCCAACCGCGGCCTGTGCGCGCAGCCGTGTCGGCTGCCGTACGAGCTCGTCGACGCCGCCGGCGACCCCGTGCCGGTCGACGGCCGCTACCTGCTTAGCCCCCGTGACCTCGCAGGCATCGCCATGCTGCCTGAGATCGTCGACACGGGCGTAGCTGCCCTCAAGATCGAGGGACGCATGAAGAGCCCTGAGTACGTTGCCGTCGTCGTCGGCGTCTATCGCGCGGCGCTCGACCGCGCGATCGCGGACCCCGAAGGGTTCGCGGTCACCGAGGCGGAGTGGGAGTTGCTGGCCGAAGCGTTCAATCGTGGGTTCACGGACGGCTACCTGGCCGGCGTCTCGGACGAGCGGGTGATGAGCCACCGGCGCCCGAACAACCGGGGAGTGCAGATCGGGCGCGTGGCTCACGCGTCAGGCCAACGGGCGACCATCGCGCTCGACCGTCAGCTCGACTCGGAAGACACGATCGAATTCTGGACGTCACGCGGGCGCGCGGCGCAGCGTGCGGGCGCGATGCGTCAGCACGGCGCCGTCATGCGGTCCGCCTCGGGGGGCTCGCGCGTCGAGGTCGAGACGCAGGTGCCCGTCTCGGCGGGTGACCGCGTCTTCCGCGTGGCCAACGCTGCGCTGCTCGATGCGGCCCGACGGACGTTCGAGGGGCGTGAGGCTCTCGAGCGGCGCGCTACGCCGGTCGACATCAGCGTTCGGCTCGTGAGCGGCAAGCCGCTCGAGGTGGTCGCGTCAGCGGGGGGCGCCGAGGCGTCGGCGGCGGGCCCTGTCGTGGAGCCCGCCCGGACCAAGGCGGTGACCGCCGATGAGGTCATCGAGCACGTGGGTCGGCTCGGCGGATCCGGATACGTCGCCGCGACGTGGGACGTGGACCTCGAGATGGGCGTCGGCGTCGGATTCTCGGCGCTGCACCGCGCGCGCCGGGACGCGCTCGATGCGCTCGACGCCCTCCGGCTCGCGCCGTGGTCGGAGCGCGAGCGACGACACCCTGTGGTGGCGCCGCCGAAGGGACGCGGACCGTCCCGCCCGGCGGTTCCGACGCTCGTGGCAGTGACCGACGATGTGGCCGAGGTCGCCGGGTTGCTCGACGCCGGAGCCGACCGCGTCGCCGTGCGCATCGGAAGGGAGACCGTTGCGCCGATGCCCGAGGGCGCATACCCGCTGCTGCCGAGGATCGCGCACGCGGCGGAGTTCTCGGCGCTGGCATCATGGGCGGCCACGGACGGATGCGTCGCAGCGGCGAATCTGGGCCTGTTGCGGGAAGCAGTAGTCCGCGGCGCGCGCCCCGAAGCCGATCAGGCGCTGAACGTCGCCAACCCGTGGAGCGCTCGCGCGCTCGATTCGCTCGGAGCCCTCTTCGCATGGGCATCGCCGGAGCTCACCCTCGGACAGATCGCGACGCTCGTCGAGCTGTCGCCGCTTCCGGTGGGGGTGGTCGTCTACGGTCGCACCGAGCTGATGGTGGCCGAACACTGCGTGCTGCAGGCCGCCGGCGCCTGCTCGGAGCGGTGCGCGGGCTGCACCCGGAGGCGGGCCTTCTGGACCCTGCGCGACGAGAAGGGCTACGGGTTCCCGGTCACCACCGACGTTTCGGGCAGGACGCACGTCTACAATGCGGTGACGCTCGATCTGTCGCGTGCCCTCGACCAGGTCGTCGGTGCAGGCGTGCACGCGGTGCGCCTCGACTTCAGCACCGAGACGTTCGAGGAGCGTGTGCGTGTCGTCGCTGCGTACCGGGATCTGCTCGGCGATGTGGCAGCCGGCCGCGCGCTACCGGGGGAACCCCTTGTCACACCGGCGACGAGCGGACACCTGTACCGCGGGGTGCGGTAGGAGCTATCTGACCTCCACCGAGACGGGCCAGCTCGCGACCTGATCGGTGTCGTCCGTGACCCAGAGCGTCACGGTATAGGTGCCGGCGGCGGTGAACGTGTGGTCCACTGTCTTGCCTTCGATGAGCGGGGAGCCGTCGCCGAACTCCCACGCATACTTCACGATCACGCCGTCATCGGTCGACGTCGATGCGTCGAACCGCACGACCTCGCCTGCCGCGGGAGCGGTGGGGGTGTACGTGAACAGCGCGGTGGGCGGTTCGGTCTTCGGGGTGCCTTTCGACACGTAGAGCGTGACGACCGTCTGCGTCGTGCCTTGGCTCGGATAGCGTGGATCCTGGTCTCCGACGATGCCGATCGGCACGCCCGCCATCTCACGCTCCTCGACCCTGAAGAGCAGCATCAACTGCTTGAGCAGGGCCAGCGCCTCTTCCTTCGTCTTGCCGATGAGGTTGGGTATGTCGATCACCTCAGGCTCGGCGTGCAACGCGCACTCGTCGAGCGTGGTGCCGGAGAGCAGCAGCGCTGAGACGGTCTCGGGGCAGAAGTCCGTTGCGGCAAGACCGGTCTCGCTGCAGACCTTAGCCGTCGTCAGTCCCTTGGGCCGCTCGAAGTCCGAACCGGGGTAGGCTTCCGACGCCTTCTTCATGAAGGCCGCCCAGATCTCAGCGGGGAACGACCCGCCGGTCACCTTGCGGCCATGCACGTCCTTCATCTCGAGCTGGCCTTCCGGATGGCCCACCCAGACCGCTGCCGAGAGGTGCGGCGTGTAGCCGACGAACCACGCGTCGCGGTACTCCTGCGTGGTGCCCGTCTTGCCGGCCGCGGGTCGGCCGATCTTGGCCGCCTTACCGGTACCGCGGGAGATAACGCCCTTCAGGAGGTCGGTCGTGAGGTATGCGACGGCGGGGGAGATGGCCTCCTCGCCCTCGTATGCGGCTTCGTCGAGGACCGTGCCGTCCGCCTCGGTTACCCTGAGGATGCCGTGAGCGGGCATGTGCGTGCCCGCGTTCGCGAAGGTGCCGTACGCCGACGCCATCTCCAGCGGCGAGACACCTCGCTCCAGGCCGCCGAGGGCTATCGCAGGCACGGCGGTCACGTCGGTCGTGATGCCCAGACGCTTCGCCATGTCGACGACCTTCTCGGCACCCACCTCGAGGATGAGTTGCGCGAATACCGAGTTGATCGACTTCTCCGTGGCCACGCGCAGGCGCATCAGGCCGCCGCCGGACGAGCCGGTGACCTTCCACACCTGACCGCCGGGGATCGTGAGCCGGGCCGGGGCGCTCTCGTACGCCTTCTCGGACGGAATGCCCTCCTCGAGAGCGGTCGCCAGCACGAACGGCTTGAATGCCGAACCCGGTTGGCGATGGCCCTGCACAGCGACGTTGAACTGCTGCGTGCTGAAGTCACGTCCGCCCACCATGGCGAGCACCTGCCCGGTAGCCGGATCGATGGCGACGATGGATGCCGACGGGTCGTCTTCGCGATCGAGCGCGGCAGTGATCGCTTCCTCGGCTGCGGCTTGCATGCCGAGGTCGATGGTCGTGGTGACGCGCAGCCCGCCCTTGTATACAGCGTCGGGACCGTACGTATCGATGAGCGTCTGCTTGACCCACTCGACGAAGTACGGTGCCTTCGTGTCGGACGGCTCGGCCTGGGCGAGCGTTATCTCGCTGGCGACAGCTTCATCATAGGTCGCCTGATCTATGAAGCCGAGCTCCCGCATCTGAGCGAGCACGGTGTCGCGTCGCTGGCGTCCCGCCTCGGGGTCGATGATCGGCGAGTAGTTGCCCGGTGACTTGATGACGCCGGCGATGACGGCGCTTTCGGCGACCGTCAGTTCCTGTACGTCCTTGCCGAAGTACGCCTGAGAAGCGGCCTGAACGCCGTATGCTCCGTGGCCGTAGTAGATCGTGTTGAGGTACAGCTCAAGGATCTGATCCTTGGTGTAGTCCTTCTCGAGTCGGTAGGCGAGCATCGCCTCCATGAGCTTGCGCTTGAGGGTCTGCTCGTCGGTGACGATGGCGTTCTTGACGAATTGCTGCGTGATCGTGGAGCCGCCGTGCCGCTTGCCCTCGGTGATGTCCACCCACAGCGCGCGCATGATGCCGAGCGGATCGACGCCTTCGTGCTCGTAGAAGCGCTGGTCCTCGGTCGCGATCACACCCTGGCGCAACGCTGCGGGGACCTGGTCGAGCGAGACGTCGGTGCGGTTCTGCTCGGCGAACAGCTCCGTCAGCACGGCGCCGTCACGGTCGTAGATGATACTGGTCTGGTCCCGGCCCTTGAGCGGCTGGCTCGGATCCGGGAGGTCACGGGCTATCGAGGCGTAGACCACTCCGCCGGTGACGATGCCGATGACGAACAGCAGCGCCAGAGTGATCAGCGCATAGCGTACGACCCGGCGCCGTCTGCTCGAGGGCTTGCGGGCCTTCGAAGGGCGCGCCTTGCGTGCTGGCGGTCGCCCCGTGGCTCGAGCCGTGCCGGGGACGCGACGCTGTGCGCTGTCTGCGGTCGCCTGTCGGGCTGTGCGCTGCTTCGGGGAACGCCGCGCACCCCCCGACCGTGCATCGGGCGAGGAATTCGAGCGACGCCGGGGTTCCGGTGCGCGCGACGCGCGCTTGCGGGGTCGCGGCTGGGGTTCGCGGCTTCTGTCTCGGTCGCTCATAGAACGTCTGGTCTCCATGGGATCGTGGCGGTCACGCTTCAGTCGACCGCCTGCGCGCGAGAACGGCCCTCAGTCCCCGAACACTGTACACGAATCCGCGGGGGCCGGTGCCGTCCTTCGTGCTAGTATGACCTGCAAACGCTGAGCCAACCACCCGGCGACGTTCACCGTTCGGCAACACGCCGTTCACGTGTCCCGTCGCCGCTTCCCGAGGAGGTCGAGACCGTGAGCACGACTGCCGAGCAGCTGCGCGTCATCAGCAGCGGCATCGCGGACCTCGTCCCGCGCGACGACATGGAGCGCAAGCTCGCTTCGGGTCGGACGCTCACCATCAAGCTCGGCGTCGACCCCACGGCTCCCGATCTGCACCTGGGGCACGCCGTGCCGCTCCGCAAGCTCCGGCAATTCCAGGACCTCGGGCATACGGTCGTCCTGATCATCGGAGACTTCACCGCCCTGATCGGCGACCCCTCCGGACGCAACAGCACGCGTCCGCCGCTGACGCGCGAGGCGGTCGAGAGCAACGCTGCTACCTATATAGCGCAGGCGTTCAAGGTCCTGGATCCCGAGCGCACGGTGATGCGGCGCAACTCCGAGTGGCTCGCGCCTCTCGGCTTCGAGGAACTGCTGCGGCTTACGAGCCGCTTCACAGTCGCGCGGATCCTTGAGCGCGATGACTTCCAGAAGCGCTACCGAGAGGGCATCGGCATCTCGCTCCACGAACTGCTCTACCCGGTCGCGCAGGCGTACGACTCGGTGGCGATCGAGGCCGACGTCGAGCTGGGCGGCACCGACCAGCTCTTCAACCTTCTCGCGGGGCGCGAGCTCATGGAGAAGATGGAGTTGGAGCCGCAGGTCTGCCTGACCCTGCCGCTGCTCGAGGGCACTGACGGTGTTCAGAAGATGTCCAAGAGCTACGGCAACTACATCGGTCTGACCGACGAGCCGGCCGAGATGTTCGGCAAGGTCATGTCGATCCCCGACAGTCTCATGATCAAGTACTACCGACTGTGCACTTCCCTGTCGGTGAGCGAGGTCGACGGCATCGAGGCCGGATTGGACGCCGGGACCGAGCACCCCAACCAGGTGAAGCGCCGGCTCGCGCGGGAGATCGTCGCGCTGTACCACACCGTGCAGGACGCGCTCGATGCCGAGGCTGCGTTCGATCGCGTCTTCAAGGCGCGTGACGTTCCGGAGGATGTGGACGAGGTCCCCGTCGTGCTGGAGGACACCGTTCATCTGCCGGCCCTGCTCGCGCACCTCGGGCTGGTCTCATCGAACTCTGAGGCCCGTCGCATGATCGACCAGGGCGCGGTTCGCATCGACGGAGCGGTCGTGCCGTCCGGTGGCTACGACCATGCGAGACAGACTGTCGACGGGCACGTCCTGCAGGTGGGCAAGCGCCGATTCGCGCGTCCGGTGTCCTCCTGATCCCGCGTTTCGTCCGAGCGCGGAGTGGGAACGTAGACCATGCTCGAGAGGTTCGGAGTCCTGCTTGCATGCGACCATATCGGATGGTAGAGTATTCAAGCTGCTTCCCGAGCGTTTCGACGAGTGGAGCGCGATTTTGATAAGGCGTATTTCGGCGGGGTCAATCGGATAGGGTCGCGGGCCATCGAAGATGGCGGTCGCGAGTCCGCCTGACGCCTCCGAGACAGAGTTCCGGAGGCGTTTTCGTGCCCAGGGGACTGCCCGGATCGCACCCGACGGAAGTCGTCGAAAAAGGTCGAGAAGAAGCGTTGACAGCGGGGAGCAAGACAAGTAACGTATCCCCTCGCTGCGCCTGAACCTTGAAAACTGGATACTGTGATGAAGCCAGTAAGGTCCGCATGTCGGACCGCATGAAACCCGTCACATCGAGAGGGTCGGTCAACAGGCCAAACCGATGGAGACGAACAGGACCCAAACCGCCTCGACACCCCCGTGTCGATCGCAGGTGGGTCCGTCCGGATCGAGCAGATCCAAACCTTCGTGGAACACAGGTCTCGTGCCTGTGACACTTTCAACGGAGAGTTTGATCCTGGCTCAGGATGAACGCTGGCGGCGTGCTTAACACATGCAAGTCGAACGGTAAGGTCCCCTTCGGGGGACACACGAGTGGCGAACGGGTGAGTAACACGTGGGCAACCTGCCCCTCACATCGGGATAACCACCGGAAACGGTGGCTAATACCGGATACTCCGGCGAGATCGCATGGTCTTGCCGGGAAAGCTCCGGCGGTGAGGGATGGGCCCGCGGCCCATTAGCTTGTTGGTGGGGTAATGGCCCACCAAGGCGACGATGGGTAGCCGGCCTGAGAGGGTGAACGGCCACATTGGGACTGAGACACGGCCCAGACTCCTACGGGAG
>NPID01001503.1_pt3 | contig 131892 bp, 146 predicted proteins | sample 8637491 | NCBI WGS metagenome assembly NPID01 (sample SAMN07420843, study PRJNA396082) | bioreactor metagenome | isolation source: sample BA6 brine-fed electro-methanogenic bioreactor BA | place: Japan: Kochi | collected 2016-06-14
CCAGCGCAAGGGCGATCCGATCGTGGTCGATACCGACGAACATCCCCGCCCCGGCACAGATGCCGCGAAACTCGCCAAGCTGCGCGGCGTCAACGGCCCCGACCTCTCGGTCACTGCGGGCAACGCCTCGGGCGTCAATGATGGCGCGGCGGCGATCCTGCTCGCCAATGGCACCGCGGCAGAGAAGAACGGCCTGACCCCCATCGCCCGCGTCGTCGGCATGGCCGCGGCAGGCGTCGCCCCGCGCATCATGGGCATTGGGCCGGTTCCCGCCACCCGCAAGGTGCTCGACCGAACCGGCCTCACCATCGACCAGATGGATGTGATAGAATTGAACGAAGCGTTTGCAAGCCAGGGCCTCGCGACCCTGCGCGAACTGGGCGTCGCGGATGACGCGCCGCATGTGAACGCCAATGGCGGCGCGATCGCGCTGGGTCATCCGCTCGGCATGTCCGGCGCGCGCCTCGTGCTGACCGCCGCCTACCAACTGAAACGCACCGGCGGGCGCTATGCCCTCTGCACCATGTGTGTCGGTGTCGGTCAGGGCGCCGCCCTGATCCTCGAACGCGTCTAAAACAGGGAGGAGCCTGTCATGTATGCACAAATGGTCAAATCCACCGGCACAGGGGTCAAATCCCGTGACGAAATGAGCGACGAAGAGCGCACCTTTCAGGACAAGGTCGACGCCGATATCAAGATCGAGCCGCGCGACTGGATGCCCGAAGGCTATCGCAAGACGCTGATCCGCCAGATCGGCCAGCACGCCCACTCCGAGATTGTCGGACAACTGCCCGAAGGCAACTGGATCACCCGCGCGCCGACGCTCGAGCGCAAGATGATCCTTCTGGCCAAGGTGCAGGACGAGGCCGGCCATGGGCTCTACCTCTACTGCGCCGCCGAAACCCTCGGCGTGACACGGGACGATCTCACCGAACAGCTCTTGTCGGGCAAGATGAAATATTCCTCGATCTTCAACTACCCGACCCTGAACTGGGCCGATATCGGCGCGGTGGGCTGGCTTGTCGATGGTGCCGCGATCATGAACCAGGTGCCGCTCCAGCGGACATCCTACGGCCCATATAGCCGCGCCATGATCCGCATCTGCAAGGAAGAGAGCTTTCACCAGCGCCAGGGCTACGACATCATGATGAAGATGGCCCAAGGCTCCGAGGCCCAGAAAAAGATGGCCCAGGATGCGCTCAACCGCTTCTGGTATCCCTCGCTGATGATGTTTGGCCCATCCGACGCCGAAAGCGTCCACTCGGCCCAGTCGATGGCGTGGAAGATCAAGATCAACACCAACGACGAACTGCGCCAGAAATTCGTCGACCAGACCGTGCCGCAGGCGGAATATCTCGGCCTCACGATCCCCGACGAAAACCTCGCATGGAACGAGGAAAAGGGCGGCTACGATTTCTCGGAACCAGACTGGTCGGAATTCTTCGACGTGCTCAAGGGCAATGGTCCCTGCAACAAGGAACGTCTCGGCGACCGCGTGAAGGCATGGGAAGACGGCGCTTGGGTGCGCGATGGTCTTCTGGCCCACGCCGAAAAGAAAGCCGCGCGCCAGGTCGCTGCCGAATAACGCCCCACAAACCTCTCTGAGGAGGAGACAGACATGAAAAACGAATGGCCCCTTTGGGAAGTCTTCATCCGTGGCCAACACGGCATGAGCCACCGCCATGTCGGCTCGCTGCATGCGCCCGACGCTGAAATGGCGATCAAGAACGCCCGCGACGTCTATACCCGCCGCAACGAAGGCGTCTCGATCTGGGTCGTGGAGGCCCGCCATATCTCGGCCACCGCGCCGGGCGAGAAAGGCCCGCTCTTTGAACCCTCCGAAAGCAAGGTCTATCGCCACCCGACCTTCTTCGACATCCCGGACGAAGTGGGGCATATGTGATGGCTGCCGACAAGACCCTCCTTCTGGAATTCCTGCTTCGCCAAGGTGACAACGCGCTGATTCTCGGCCACCGGGTCTCTGAATGGTGCGGCCATGCGCCGGTCCTGGAAGAGGATATCGCGCTCGCCAATACCGCGCTCGACCTCATCGGCCAAACCCAGATGTGGCTCGGCTATGCCGCCGAAGTGCAGGGCGATGGCAAGTCCGCCGACGACCTCGCCTTCCTGCGCGATGCCTGGGATTTCCGCAACGTGCTGCTGGCCGAGCTGCCCAATGGCGATTTCGGCCAGACCCTGATGCGCCAATTCCTCTTTGACGCGTTCCAGTCCGTCCTCATGGGCCGCCTGATGAACTCGACCGACGAAACCGTCGCCGCCATCGCCGCCAAGGCGTCCAAGGAAGTCGCCTACCATGTCGAGCGCTCCGCCGATACCGTGGTCGGGCTTGGCGATGGCACCGAGGAAAGCCACGACCGGATGCAGGCCGCGCTCGACTATCTCTGGCCCTATGTCGGCGAGATGTTCGAAAGCGATGCCGTGGATGCGGCGATGGCCGAGGCCGGGATCGCGCCCGATCCGTCGTCCCTGCGCGAGGAATATGACACGCTGGTCACCCGCGTGCTGACCGAGGCAACGCTGAACATTCCCGAAAGCCGCTTCACCCACAAGGGCGGGCGCACGGGGCAACGCCATACCGAGCATCTCGGCCACCTTCTGACGACGATGCAATGGCTGCAACGCGCCTATCCGGGCAATACCTGGTAAGCGCCCGCGCGGCCCCGCCGAAGGAGCAAGGACATGACCCAGCCGAGTGTTGAACAGGTCTGGGAATGGCTCGGAACCATTCCCGACCCCGAAATTCCGGTCATCACGCTGGTGGATCTCGGCATCATCCGCGATGTCGCCTTCCATGGCGAAACCTGCGTCGTGTCGGTCACGCCGACCTATTCCGGCTGCCCGGCAACCTCGATGATCAATGTCGATATCGAGACCTGCCTGCGCGATCACGGCCTGGACAAGATCGAGCTCAAGCAACAGCTGAGCCCGGCCTGGACCACGGATTGGATGTCCGACAAGGCCCGCGCCGCGCTCGAAGACTACGGCATCGCCCCGCCACAGGCCAAGGGCACGCCCGCGCGCTGTCCCCGCTGCGGCGGCACCCATATCGAGAAGCTGAGCCAGTTCGGCTCGACCCCCTGCAAGGCGCAATGGCGCTGCAAGGACTGCCTCGAACCGTTTGAATATTTCAAGTGCATTTAGGGAGGAGACCCGATGGCACGTTTCCATGAACTGGAAGTCACCGACATCCACAAGACGATCCGCGACGCCGTTGTCGTGACCCTGAAGCCGGCCAACGGTGCCGCCCCCGAATTCGACTTCACCCAAGGTCAATACCTGACCTTCCGCCGCGATTTCGACGGCGAGGAACTGCGCCGCTCCTATTCGATCTGCGCGGGCAAGGATGAAGGCATCCTTCAGGTCGGGATCAAGCGCGTCGATGGCGGGGCGTTTTCGACCTGGGCCAACGAGGATCTCAAGGTCGGCGACCGTCTCGAGGCCATGCCCCCGATGGGCGGTTTCTTTACCCCGCTCGATGCCGCGCAGGAGAAACAATATCTCGGCTTTGCCGGCGGCTCTGGCATCACGCCGGTCCTCTCGCTCATCAAGACCACCCTCGCGCTCGAACCGAAATCGACCTTCACCCTCGTCTATGCCAACAAGGCCGTGAACACGATCATGTTCCGCGAAGAGATCGAGGATCTCAAGAATACCCATATGGGCCGCTTCAACGTCATCCATGTCCTCGAATCCGACGCGCAAGAGATCGACCTCTTCACCGGCCTCGTGACCGAGGAGAAATGCGCCGAGCTGTTCAAGACCGGCTGGATCGACATCGACCATGTCGACACCGCCTTCATCTGCGGCCCCGAGCCGATGATGCTCGGGATCGCCTCCGCCCTGCGCGGCGCGGGCCTCGACGATGCCCGGATCAAGTTCGAGCTCTTCGCCTCGTCCCAGCCGGGCCGGGCCAAGCGCAAGGCCGTTTCCAGGGATGCCGCGGCCGGTGCCAACCAGGCCAGCGCCGCCATTACCCTCGATGGCGCGACCCAGACCATCGACATGCCAAAGCACATGTCGATCCTCGACGCCGCACTCGAAAACAACATGGACGCGCCCTATGCGTGCAAGGCGGGCGTGTGCTCGACCTGCCGCTGCCGCGTGATCGAGGGCGAGGTCGAGATGCTGACCAACCACGCGCTCGAGGATTACGAAGTCGAAAAAGGCTACGTGCTCTCCTGTCAATCCTACCCGGTGACCGACAAGCTCGTCATCGACTACGATCAGTAAGGAGGACACCCCCATGGCCGACGACATGTCGATCGAAAACTACCTCGCCCAAGGCGGCGTTCTGACCAACCCCGCCAACGTGCCGCCCCGCTACCGCGCCGAGCTGATGAAACTGATGGCAAGCTTTGTCGATTCCTCGCTCGCCGGGGCCGCCGGCTTTGCCGACATCATCAACCAGGGGCCGGGCATCAAGGAACGCATCGCCGCCGCGCGCATCGTGCTTGAAAAGACCGACAACGCCGACAAGGTGCTCTCGATCATGGGCGAGTTCGGTGCCGACACCGCCCGCTATGCCACGCATCACCCCTGGACCGCGCGGCTTGAGCGCGGCGCCGATATCGGCACAACGCGCACCGGGCAGGACATGCGCCTCGCCGTGTTCAACTATCCCCTCGCGGGCTGGGCCGACGCCGTGGTCATGAACCTCCTGATGGGCCGCGCCGTCACGGTGCAACTGACCGAACTGTGCCGCGTCTCCTACCAGCCGCTCGCCGAAGCCTTCCGCGCCATCGAACCCGTGGAACGCCACCACGCGGAACTCGCCGAGGAAGGCGTCGCGAAACTCCTCGAAACCGAGGACCGCGCAGCCCTACAAGCCTCTGTCGACTATTGGCTTGCGCGTGTCGCCGCCTCTTTCGGCACCGCCGATTCGACAAAGGCCGACACGCTCGCCGCGATGGGCCTGCGCCACGAAAGCAACGCCGCACTGAAATCCCGGTGGGAGTCGGACATCCGCGCGCGCCTTGAAAAACTGGGGCTTACTGCCCCCTGAACGCGCGCGCCGTGCGTGCTTCTCTTGCCTTCTGGCAAAGCAAGCTATCTCTAAATGATTGCACCAGGGCATTTCCGCATTGACTTTGCGGAAGTGTTCTGGCCATTTCCCCCCGTTCTGGTCGGGCTGTTCAACAGCTCGTGAAAAGGGAACGAGGTGCGCCGCGTCATCGCGGTTAATCCTCGACTGCCCCCGCAACTGTAAGCGGTGAGCGACCTCGGCATATGCCACTGTTCTCCAACCCGGAGGATGGGAAGGCCCGAGTGAGCGTTGACCCGCAAGTCAGGAGACCTGCCAGGATGATCACCCAGTCGGAACGCGGGGCGCGTTCAGACTACGGACCTTCCGTCGTGGTGGCACTTACTCACCGTCACGGGAGGGATACGTCCTTCCTCAAGACATCTTGGAAAACCGGGCACCGCCCGAACGAAGGACAGACATATGAAACGGACGCTCCTCGCCTCCGCCGCCATAGCGGCCCTCGCAACCGCCCCCGCCCTCGCCGAAGAGATTTACGAGCTTGATACGATCGTCGTTTCCGGCGGCCTGACCCCGATCGACGCCGCGAGCTATGGTCGGTCTGTCTCGGTCGTCTATGCCGAAGATATCGCTGCCCGCGGCCATAAAACGGTTGAGGACGTGCTCCGCTCCATCCCCGGCATCGCCTTGAACACGACTGGCACGCTGACCAACATCCGCATGCGCGGTGGCGAGGCCAATCAGGTTCTGCTTCTGATCGATGGTGTCGAAATCAATAGCGGCGGTGGCGGAGACCTGCAATTGCGTGGCCTCTCGGTCACCGATATCGCGCGGGTCGAGGTGCTGCGCGGTCCGCAATCGACGCTCTNNCGCTCTATGGTGCAAACGCCGCATCCGGCGTGATCGCAATCACCACCAAGCGCGCTTCCGAAGCCGGCGCGGCCTACGGCGGCAGCTTCGAAGTCGGCTCCAACAGCACCCTCAACACCAATGTCTTCAGCCGCAATCTCTATAGCAACGGCGAGTTGAACTTCTCGCTCGACACCCGTCATACCGATGGCGTGGACGGCACCGCCTATGATGGCGGCGACACCGAACATAACCGTTCCGAAACACTGAACCTCATGGGACGCTTCGACCTGACCGACCGGGCAAGCGCCGGTTTTACCCTGCGCCGTAGCTGGACCGACTATGGCTATGAAGACAATATCCCGTGGGGCACCTTCGTGCCGACCCCTGATCTCTACCAGGTTGAAAGCGACGCCTATGGCAAGCTGCGTGAAACCTATGCCTCGGTCTGGGCCGAATTCGGAAGCGAAGCGGACAGCACGAAGCACCGTTTCTCCTTGTCCGGCAACCATCAGCTCAACCATGGCGACGACCAATATGGCCCGTTCAACAACAAGGGCACCCAAGCCAGCCTGAAATACCTCGGCAGCTTCGCGCTGGACGGTGCAGCGATCTCAAGCTCGGCCAACCTGCTCAACATCATCGCAGAAGCCGAAACCCAGAGCTATTACGCCTCGTGGTTTGCCCCCGGCACGCCCACGCGCAAGCGCGACTCGAAATCCATCGGTGCCGAATACCGCATCAGTCCAATCAACGGTCTCGACCTGCAATTTGGCCTGCGACAAGATTTCAACTCCGCATACGAGAATGCCACAACCTGGAACGCCTCGGTCTCCTATCAATTGCCCAACCGCGATATCCGCTTGCGTTCCGCGGTCGGCAGCGCCGTGGTCAATCCGACCATGACCGAGGAATTCGGTTCGGGCTGGCCGGGCTTCGTAGCCAACCCGAACCTTTCGCCCGAAGAAATTCGCAGCGTCGAGATCGGCGCGGATTTTGGCCTTGGCGACCGCGGGACGCTGGCTGCGACGCTCTACTACAACGAGACCAAGAACCTGATCCTGTATACCGGCACCACGTCGATCAACCTGCCCGGAAAAAGCCGTGCGACCGGGTTCGAGCTTGAGGCCGATTACGAGGTCAACAACTGGTTGACCCTTGTTGGCGCCTATTCCCATATCGACGCCGAAACCTCGACCGGCACGCGCCAGCAACGCCGCCCCGAGAATGAACTGCGCCTGTCGGCACAGGCCAGAACCTTCGGTGGGCGTGGTTTCGTCAACGTCGACCTGCGCCATGTCTCGGGCAACTGGGACACGCAATGGTTCGCCACGGGAACCCCGGTTGCGGAATTGCCCGCCTTCACCACCATAGACCTCTCGGCAAGCTACGACCTGACCGCCAACACTAAACTGACAGCCCGCATCACGAACCTGACCGACAAGAAATATCAGGAATCCTGGGGCTATTTCGCGACGGGCCGCGAGGTTTTTGTCGGCGCCAGCGCAAGCTGGTAAAGGCCGGGTGATCCGTTCCCTTGCCATAATCACGACGGCCCTGCTTCTCGGCGGGGCCGTTCCCGTCTCCGCCGACGCGCCAGAACGCGTCGTCTCGCTCAACCTGTGCACGGATCAGCTCGCCATGATGCTCGCCGCGCCGGGACAGCTCAAATCCATCTCCTACATCGCCCGCGACAGACGCGCCTCGGCCATGACCGAAGAGGCCGCGCACTATCCGATCAACCATGGCCGCGCCGAGGAAATCTACCTCCTCAACCCCGACCTCGTCCTCGCCGGCACCTACTCCCCCCGTGCGACGGTCAACATGCTGCGCCGCCTCGACATTCCCGTGCATGTCATGAAACCGGCGCTCACCCTCGACGCCATCTCCGACCGCATTACCGAGATCGGCCGCGCCCTCGGGCGCGAAGAGGCCGCCGCCGCCCTGCGCGCCGGGTTCGAAGCCGACCTCGCCGCCCTGCGCGCAATCGACGGCCCCCGCCCCCGCGCCGCGATCTACAACGCCAACGGCTGGACACCGGGCGAGAACTCGCTTCCGGGGCAAATCCTCAAGACCGCCGGTTTCGTCAATGTCGCAACCGAAGCAGGCTTTGCCTATGGCGGGGAAATGTCGTTAGAACTGTTGGTCATGGCACAGCCCGACCTGATCGTTTCCGCCCCGGCCTATGACGGCCATTCCCGCGCCGAGGATATCCTCGCGCACCCTGCCTTGCGGGCGCTGAGCGGCGCCACGGCGGGCGAGAACATCGCCGACAATACCTGGCTTTGCGGCACGCCCCGCGTCCTCGACGCCGTGCGCCGCCTCGCCAAGGCCCGCCGCACCCTGATCGCAGAGGCCGACTGATGCGCCTGTTCCTGATCCTGTCCGCGCTTGTCGCCACGCTCTTCGCGCTATCGCTGACCATCGGCCCCGCCGAAACCGGCCCCCTGCAAAGCCTCGCGGCGCTCTTGGGCGGGGCCGACGGCCCCTTGCCCATGGTCATGCGCGAAATCCGCCTGCCCCGCGCCCTCCTCGCAGCACTGATCGGGGCCGGCCTTGGCATGGCAGGCGCCGCGCTTCAGGGCTACCTGCGCAATCCGCTGGCCGAACCGGGCCTCATCGGCGTCTCCGGCTCCGCCGCCCTCGGGGCCGTGATCGCGCTTCAGGCCGGCATGACCGCAAGCGCCTCGCTCGGCCTGCCCCTGTCGGCCCTGATCGGCGCCGTGATCGGGGTCTTCCTCGTCATGGGGCTCGCCGGGGCGCGCGGCGGCTCGCTGACACTGATCCTCGCCGGGATCGCGATCTCGGCGCTGGCCTCGGCGCTGACCTCCCTCGTGCTGAACCTCTCGCCCAACCCCTTTGCCGCCAATGACATCGTGTTCTGGATGATGGGTTCGCTCGCCGACCGCTCCATGACTCACCTGTGGCTCGCCCTGCCCTTTATCCTCGTCGGCGGCGCCCTTCTGGCAAGCACGGCCCGCGGCCTCGATGCCCTGACCCTTGGCGAGGACGCAGCCGAAACGCTGGGGCTGAGCCTCACGCGCCTGCGCCTCCTCGTCGTTCTTGGCACCGCGGCGATCGTCGGCGGGGCGACCGCCGTGGCAGGCTCCATCGGTTTTGTCGGCCTCGTCGTGCCGCATATCCTGCGCCCCTTCGTCGGCGCGCAACCCTCCCGCCTGCTCTGGGCCTCTGCGCTTGGCGGCGCAGCGCTCCTGCTCATGGCGGATATTGCCGTGCGCCTGATCCTGCCCGACCGCGACCTCAAGCTCGGCGTCATCACCGCCCTGATCGGCGCGCCGCTCTTCCTGCACCTGATCTTCAAGACCCGGAGGGAATTGCCATGACCCTCCTGTCGCTGACCGATGCCGCCGTGACCCTGCGCAACCGTCCGGTCTTTGCCGGTGTGTCGCTCTCGATCGGCACCGGCGAACTCGTCGGCCTGATCGGCCCCAACGGCGCGGGAAAAACAACCCTGATGCGCGCCGCCCTCGGCCTGTTGCCGCTGCAATCGGGCCAAAGCTCGCTCGCGGCCCTGCCCGCAACCGAACGGGCCCGCGCCGTGGCATGGATGCCGCAAGCGCGCGAGATCGCCTGGCCGATTCCCGTTGAACGGCTCGTGGCGCTTGGCCGCCTGCCCTACCTTCCGCTCTCCGGGAAAACCCCCCCCGAAGACAAGGAAAAGATCGACGCCGCCCTCGCCTATCTCGGCCTCGAAGATTTCCGCGCCCGCGCCGCCTCGCGCCTATCGGGCGGCGAACAGGCCCGCGCCCTGATCGCCCGCGCCATCGCGCAGGACACGCCGCTCCTGATGGCCGACGAACCCATCGCCGGTCTTGATCCCGCCCACCAGATCGCCACGATGCAGGTCTTTGCCGACCTTGCCAAACACGATCGCTCGACGCTCGTCTCGCTGCATGACCTCGGCCTTGCCGCGCGCCATTGCACCCGCCTGATCCTGCTGGCCGAGGGCGGTATCCTGGCCGACGGTCCGCCCGAGGAGGTGCTGACGGATGCCCTCCTCGCCCGCGCCTTCGGCGTCACGGCCTGGCACCAGAACACCCCCGCCGGCCCGGTCTTCCAGCCGCTTGAAGTGTTGTGATGCTGGCCCTGGATCGCCCGTGGCTGACATATGACTTCGGCACCCCCTTGCGCGTGCTGAGCTGGGCCGTGCATCGCCCCGGCTATGTCACCGCCTCCCGTATCCTCTGGCGCGAAGTGCACGAGGATGACCTGCCCGAAACCGTCGATGCCCAGACCTGGCTCGCTTCGGAACTCACCGCGCGCGGTGCCTCGGACGCGGTCGCCTTCCTGACCTCACGCGACCTTGCCCGCCATCATTGCCACACCGCCCGCGTCGAGGAGGTGACCGCCGAGGCCGTTATCACCATCGGTCTCTCCAACGCCGAACGCATCGGAAGCCGCGAAGATTATTCCGGGCGCGACTGGGGCAAGGATTGGGGCACGATCAACATCGCCCTGCGCCTCGATCATCCCTTGTCGGATATCGGCCTGCTGGAAGCGATGAGCCTCGCAACCGAGGCCCGCACCGCCGCCGTGATCGACATTGGCCTCCGCCTTGGCACCGGCATCGCGACCGGCACGGGCACCGACAGTATCGCGGTGGCCGCCCCTCCGGGCGACACCCCCTATGCCGGGAAACACACCGCCCTTGGCGAGGCCATAGGCCAGGCCGTCTATGCCGCCATTCTCGAAGGTGGACGGCAATGGCAGATCGACGATACCGAACGGCGCGGGCGGGCGGGTTAAGCCGCTGCCACAATTCGCACCGACGTAATACCGACGCGATACCGACGTAATACCGACGTGGATTTCAGAGCGCCCTGAGCCCTCCAAGTGTCAGGTCCGCGACCATCTTGGCATAGGCTTCCCGCGCCGCGCTTCCGGCCCCGGTATTCCACATGTAATACCAGTTGAGCATCCCGAAGACTGACATCGTCGCCGCCCGTAGCTTCTCGGCCTGCCCGTCAAACACCTCCGGCGCAGCGCCCCGGATGATCGCCTCGACGAACTTCACAAGGTCGCGCTGATAGCCGCGCAATAGCTGCTGCTGATCCTCTGGCAGGGCCGACATGGCCCCGATCTGGACCTGGTGCTCATAATCGGCGCCCTGGTAGGCCATGAGCACTTCCGACACCACGGCACGCAACTGGTCTTCCGGCGGCAACCCCTTGATATCTATGTGACATATCCGATCACGGAGCGCGCGCAGATAGGTCTCGAGAAGGTCGAACAGAAGCGCGTCCTTGCTGTCGTAATAGTGGTAGATATTGGCCTTGGAGATGCCGCACTCCCGCGCCAGCATCGCCATGGACGCGCGATCGAACCCTTGCGTGGCAAAGACTTTTGCCGCGCTCTTGAGGATCTGGTCGCGCTTCTGGTCGTGGTCTTTTGCGATCGTGCGGGCCAAAACCTACTCCTTATCCCGGTTGTCGACAACACGCACGGCCTTGCCCTGCGAGCGCGCCACCTCGCCGGGATCGCCGACGATGACTTCGGTCGAAACCCCGACCATGTCCTTGATATGCTTGGTCAACATCCGTGCCGCCGCCGTCTTGGAGAGGTTATCCGCCGCATCCGGATTCGCCTCGACATAGACCCGCATCGCGTCCATCCGACCAGACTTGTAAAGCTCGATCTGGAAATGCGGCGCAAGCCCGCCCGTCGCCATGACCTGTTCTTCGATCTGGGTCGGGAAGACGTTGACGCCGCGCAGGATAATCATGTCATCGCTGCGCCCGGTGATCTTCTCCATCCGTCGCATCGACCGCGCCGACCCGGGCATAAGCCGCGTCAGATCGCGCGTGCGATACCGGATCATCGGCATCCCTTCCTTGGTGAGCGTGGTAAAGACCAATTCCCCCTCTTCGCCCTCTTCCACGACCTCGCCGGTCGCCGGGTTGATGATCTCCGGATAGAAATGATCCTCCCAGATATGCAGCCCGTCCTTGGTTTCGACGCATTCATTCGCCACACCCGGCCCAATGATCTCGGAAAGGCCATAGATATCAACGGCATGCATATCAAAGGCCTCTTCAACCTCCTTACGCATCGCGTTGGTCCACGGCTCTGCACCGAAGACCCCGACCGAAAGCGAGGAGGCGCGCGGATCAAGCCCTGCCTTGTGGAATCCTTCGAGGATGTTGAGCATATAGGACGGCGTCACCATGATCCCGTCCGGTTTGAAATCCTGGATCAGGCCGACCTGTTTCTCGGTCTGCCCACCACCCATCGGCACCACGGTCGCCCCAAGCCGTTCGATCCCGTAATGCGCGCCAAGCCCGCCTGTGAACAGGCCATAGCCATAGGCATTATGCACGGTATCCCCCGCCCGAAGCCCCGAGGCCCGCAGGCTCCGCGCAAGCACATCGGCCCACATCGAAATGTCATTCGCCGTATAGCCAACCACGGTCGGCTTGCCGGTCGTGCCCGACGAGGCATGCACCCGCACGATCTGTTCCTTCGGCACGGCGAAAAGGCCGAACGGATAATTGTCGCGCAGGTCATTCTTGTAGGTGAACGGGAATTTCGCGAGGTCTTTCAAGTCCTTGAGGTCATCAGGATGCACCCCCGCCTCGTCGAACCGCTGCCGGTACATCGGCACGTTCTCATAGGCATGGCGCAGCGACCACTTGAGACGGTCGAACTGTAGCGTGCGGATCTCGTCGACCGACGCGGTTTCGATCGGATCAAGGTCTCCCGGCTTCGGGCTAAGGTCTTTCATGTCGTCCTCCTCGACAATCTATTCTTCGAAAAGCTGCCCCTTGATCGCGCGGGAAAATCCCCGGAATTCCGCGATCACGGTGCTGCTTTGATTGGTCACTTTCACATCGTAAATGCCGCTGCGCCCCGTAAGGCTCAACTCGGTCGCCACCGCCGTCAACCGGTCTCCCAACCGGCCCGGCGCGAGGTAGCTGACAATATTATGCTGCGCGACAGTCGCCTGGTTGCGGCTGTTGCAGGCAAAGGCAAAGGCGCTATCGGCAAGCATGAAGGTCACGCCGCCATGACAGATGCCATGCCCGTTGCAATGGTGCTTTTCCACGGTCATTTCCAGCACCGCCGTGCCTTCGTCCACGGAAATGATCTCGAACCCCGCCCATTGCGAGGCATTATCATCCGCCCACATCGCGGCGGCGGATTTTTCCGCGCGTTCCTTCGGCGTCATACTCATTCCCCCTTGAACACGGGCGCGCGTTTTTCGAGGAACGCCGCAACGCCCTCTGCGTAATCCGCGCTCTCGCCGCAGGTCTTCATCGCGTCGGCCTCCATCTCAAGGTGATCCTCGAGCGTATCGACCGCCGCTGCCTGGATGCACATCTTGCTGAGCCCAAGACCAAGCGTCGGCCCCGCCGCAAGCCGCGCCGTCAGGCCGCGCGCTTCGTCCATAAGCGCCTCATCCGGTAAGGCTTTCCAGATCAGCCCCCAATCCTCGGCCTTCTGTGCCGAGATCGGCTCGGCGGTAAAGGCAAGCCCCTTGGCCCGCGCTTCTCCAAGCAAGCGCGGCAGATGCCAGCTCCCGCCAGTATCGGGAACAAGGCCCACCTTGGAAAAGGACTGGATGAATTTCGCGCTCTCGGCGGCCAGGACCATGTCGCACGCCAGCGCGATATTCGCCCCCGCACCCGCCGCAACGCCATTCACCGCACAGATCACCGGGAATTCCAGCGACCGGATCAACCGCACCAGCGGCGCATAGAACGTCCGCACCGTATGGCCCAAATCCGGCGCGCCCTTCGAAGGGTCACGATCCCCAAGATCCTGTCCGGCGCAGAAACCACGCCCCGCCCCGGTCAGCAGAATCGCCCGCGCACCCTTGTCGCGCGCTGCCTCGATCGCGCTGCGCAGCGCGCCATGCATTTCGTCATTGAACGAATTGAGCCGATCCGGGCGATTGAGCGTAATCTCGACCCAGTTCCCGTGCTCTTCAATGCGTATCGTCTCGCTCACCCTGTCCTCCCAAACGATGATCTGCGACTCATCTTGCATAAACCGAACGGTTGGTCAATAAATAGCCTCAACCACTCACACCGGCCTTTCTGGAGGAGAAAGACGATGACAATCGAACAGATTTCGAGCTTTGCCGCCGGGCAATGGATTGCCCCCGGTTCCGGCGCCCGCACCATCCATAGCGCGATTACCGGCGCGCCGATTGCCTCCGCCGGCAACAACGCGCTCGACGTGCAGGCCATGCTCGATCACGCCCGCAATGTCGGTGGCCCGGCCCTGCGCGCCCTTGGTTTTCATGACCGCGCCCGTATGCTCAAAGCCCTCGCCGTGCACTTGGGCCAGAACAAGCAGGCGCTGTATGACCTATCGTTCAACACCGGCGCGACCCAGAAGGACCACCTGATCGACATTGACGGTGGCGTCGGCACGCTCTTCGTCTTCGCCTCGAAGGGGCGGCGTGAATTGCCCGACGGCAAAATCTATATTGATGGCGACATCGAGCAGCTTTCGCGCAATGGCACCTTTCTTGGCCAACATATCTGCACGCCGCTGCGCGGTGTCGCGGTGCATATCAACGCCTTCAACTTTCCGGTCTGGGGGATGCTCGAAAAGCTCGCGCCGACACTCCTTGCCGGGGTGCCCGCCATCGTCAAACCGGCGACCAATTCCTGCTACGTGACCGAACTCGCGGTGAAGCTGATGCTCGACTCGGGCATCCTGCCGGAGGGCGCGCTACAACTGGTCTCGGGCGGGCTTGGCGACATGCTCGACCGCCTGACCTGTCAAGACGTGGTAAGCTTTACCGGTTCCGCCGATACCGCGCTCAAGCTGCGCTCCAATCCGCATATCCTGCAAAATTCGATCCGTTTCGTCGCCGAACAGGATAGCCTCAACGCCTCGATCCTCGGCCCCGACGCCACACCAGGCACACCGGAATTCGATCTCTTCGTGAAAGAGGTTCAGAACGAGATGACCACCAAGGCGGGCCAGAAATGCACCGCCATCCGCCGTATCATCGCCCCGGAGAACACGGTTCAGGCGGTGATCGAGGCGCTGTCCGCCCGCCTCGCCAAGACGATCATCGGTGATCCGCGGGATGAAAACACCCGCATGGGCGCGCTGGTCTCGCTCGATCAGAAACGCGACGTGGTCGCCAAGGCCGCCCTCATCGCTGAAGACGCCGAACGGGTCTATGGCGATCCCGACAATTTCACCGTCCATGGCGCGGATGCCGAGAAGGGTGCCTTCCTGCCGCCGATGCTGTTCCATTGCGCCGATCCCGACCGCGCAACCCATATCCACGATACGGAGGCGTTCGGACCGGTCTCGACCATCATGGGTTACCGCGATCTCGATCACGCCATCGCGCTGGCCAATCGCGGCCAAGGCTCGCTTGTCGCCTCGGTCATCACCCGCGATCCGGCGGTTGCGCGCGAAGTGGTCCTTGGCGCCGGCGCGTTCCACGGGCGGCTATACGTCAACAACCGCGACTCGATGAAGGAATCCACGGGCCATGGTTCGCCCCTGCCGCACATGGTGCACGGTGGCCCCGGTCGCGCGGGCGGCGGCGAGGAAATGGGCGGCGTGCGCGGCGTCATGCACTACATGCAGCGCACCGCGATCCAGGGCAGCCCCGACATCCTCTCGGCCATTGGCGAGACATGGGTGCCCGAGGCACAGGAGATCGCCGCCGAGGCGCATCCCTTCACCCGTCGCTTCCACGATCTCGCGATCGGCGAGACGATCCACACCGATCCGCGCATCGTCACCATGCAGGACATCGAACATTTCGCCGAGTTCACCGGCGATACCTTCTATGCCCATACCGACGAAGAAGCCGCCAAGCGCAACCCGTTCTTCCCGGGCCGCGTGGCGCATGGCTATCTGCTCCTGTCCTTTGCCGCCGGCCTCTTTGTCGAGCCGAACGAAGGCCCGGTTCTGGCCAATACCGGCCTTGATAGCCTGCGCTTCATGAAACCCGTCTCGGCAGGGGATTCGATCAAGGTCCGCCTCACGGTCAAGAAGAAGACCCGCCGCAATGATGAGTATGGCGAAGTGCGCTGGCACGTCACCCTGACCAATCAGGATGACGAGAAGGTCGCAGAGTATGAACTCCTGACCATGAACGCCTATTGATCCCGCCTGCGGCACCCTCGCGCGAGAGGGTGCCGCATGGCCAAACCCTTTCGCGCCAAGTATAATCCTTCCATGCGCGACTGTTCCGAGACATGGTTCGACAAGAGCCTCGAAATCCTGACCTACAACCGCAACCAGATGGTCTGGTCCATCCTGGTGACGATCTTCGGCGACCTGGCACGCCGTCCCGGCGACCGCATCAGCGGCTCGCTGTTGTCGCGCCTGACCGAACCGATGGGCATCAAGCCCGAAGCGGTGCGCGTTGCGCTCCACCGGTTGCGCAATGACGGCTGGATCACATCCGAACGCCAAGGCCGCACGAGCCGCTATAGCCTGACCGCGCATGGTCTTTCCGAGAGCGATGCGGCCAGCCCGCGAATCTACGCCGAAACCGCGCCCGATCCCGATGCCACGCCGTGGCATCTTCTGCTTGGCGAACCTGCTCCCGCCTCGCAACGCGGCGAGGCCGACAAGGTTTGGCGCGGGCGCGGCTATGTTCCCATTGCGCCGGGCGCCTATCTCGGACGCGGCACCGCCCATCCGGACAGCGCCGCGTTCCTCATCATGGAAGGCACTCCGCGTCATGTTCCGGCATGGCTACGCGACAAGATCGGCCCGCCCGAGCTTGCCGCCGCCTATCGCGCGCTCGAAAACGCGCTCGACAGTGCCCTGCCGCGCATCAACGGCGCCGCCCGCAAAACCCCGGTCGAGACCGCGATCTTGCGTGTGGTCATAGTGCATAACTGGCGCCGGGCACTGCTTGCGCATCCCGACCTGCCCGCGATGTTCTTTCCACCAGATTGGCGCGGCATTGCCTGCCGCGAAAAGGTCATGAGTGCCCTTGCGGCCCTGCCCCGCCCGTCGCTCGAAAGCCTGGAAGAAAGAAACCGACCCGACTAAACGGAATCAGGCGCTTTCGTCCTTCTCGAGATCAAGCTCGGTCAACTCGCCCAATAGCTCGATCAGGATTTCATGCCGTTCTTCGCCAAGCCGTTGGCGCAGGTCAGACAGGATACGGCGGCTCGTGGCCATGTTCGCATCAATGATATGGCGACCATCCGCCGTGATCTCGATCACCTGTCGACGCCGGTCATGATCGTCCCGCCGCCGCGACACGAGCCCCTTTTCCTCGAGCTTTTGCAGGATACGCGTCAGGCTCGGGAGCAAGAGCACGGCCCGCGACGCGATCGTCGTCGGATCTAGCGGCCCTTCCTCGTCAAGCACGCGCAAAACGCGCCATTGCTGCTCGGTCACGCCCGCATCGGCAAGCATCCCGCGGATCGGCATCATGACGCGCTCGCGGGCGCGCAACAGGGCGATGGGCAAAGACCGGTTGGTAAGGGTCTTGGATTGTGTCGTCGTCATGCGATATTCATGCACCGCAGGCCCCGGAAGGGCAACAAAAAGTGACCGCCGCCGCGCCGAGCGCGCGCAAGAGCCGCACCCGACGGGGATGGCACAACACCGAGACAGGAGACCCCTATGAACTGGAGCGACTTCGCCGCTTGGGGCGCCCGGATATCCGACTGGGCGCGCCATTACCACGAAACGCTGCGCGACCGCCCCGTCCGGGCACAGGTCGCCCCCGGCGACATCCTGCGCCAGCTGCCCACCGCCCCGCCGCAAAAGGGCGGCCCGATGGAAGAGGTCTTTGCAGATTTCGAACGCATCGTCATGCCCGGCCTGACCCATTGGCAGCACCCGCGCTTCTTTGCCTATTTTCCGGCCAATGCGACACCACCCTCGATGCTCGCCGATTACCTCACCACGGTGATCGCCCCGCAATGTATGCTCTGGCAGACCTCTCCGGCAGCGACCGAGATGGAAACCCGCATGCTCGAATGGCTGCGCGACGGGATCGGCCTTGCGCCGCACTTCACCGGCGTGATCCAGGACAGCGCCTCGACCGCCACCCTCGCCGCCGTCCTGACGATGCGCGAACGCGCCCTTGGCTGGCAGGGCAACGCGCAGGGACTTTCCGGGCTTGATACGTTGCGGGTCTATTGCTCGAACGAAGTCCATACCTCCATCGACCGCGCGATCTGGATCTCGGGCATCGGCGCGGCCAACCTGCGCCGCATCCCGACCACCGGCCCCACCCGCGCCATGGACGTGGCCGCGCTCGATGCCGCCATTGCCGAGGACATTGCCGCCGGCCTCAAACCCGCCGGGATCATAGCCTGCGTCGGCGGCACCGGCACCGGCGCCTGTGACGACATTTCCGCAACCTGCGACGTGGCCGCCAAATACGGCCTCTATACCCACGTCGACGCTGCATGGGCCGGGGCGGCGATGATCTGCCCCGAATTCCGCCCGCTCTGGAACGGTGTCGACAAGGCCGACTCGGTCGTCTTCAACCCGCATAAATGGTTGGGTATGCAATTCGACTGCTCCGCCCATTTCGTCCGCGATCCAGAAGACCTCGTGCGCACGCTGGCGATCAAGCCGGAATATCTCAAGACCCACGGCCATGACGGGATCATCAATTACTCGGAATGGTCCGTGCCCCTGGGGCGCCGCTTCCGCGCGCTCAAGATCTGGTTCGTGCTGCGCACATACGGCCTCGAAGGGTTGCAGACGATGATCCGCAATCATGTCACATGGGCCCAAGAGCTTCACGCCCGCCTCGCCGCCGAACCCGATTTCGAGATCGTCACCGCGCCGATCCTGTCTCTCTTCACATTTCGCCATACCCCCAAGGGCGCGAAAGACCTCGACGCGCTGAACCAACGCCTCCTCGACGCCATCAACGATGACGGGCGCATCTACCTGACCCAGACCCGCGTCAACGATGCACTCGTGATCCGGTTTCAGGCAGGCCAGGCCGATGCCACCCGCGAAGATGTCGAAATGGCCTTTGACGTGATCCGCCAGATCGCGCGTGGCACGAGCTGAAAAAGGGGTCGGCGCGGATATAGGTATTTTCACTCAATTGACCGATTGCCCCCCTGCCTCCTACTGTTTTGGCAATGCGGAAAGGGCCAAATCCGGCCCCGGCATAAGGGAGGAATCAGATGAAAAAGATGCTGCTCGGCGGCATGGTCTCGGCGCTTGCCATGACCAGCGCGGCCTTTGCCGATATCAAGATCGCTCATGTCTATGGCAAAACCGGCCCCTTCGAGGCCTACGCCAAGCAAAGCCATGACGGTCTCATGCTCGGTCTCGAATACGCGACCGGCGGCACCATGGAGATCAACGGCGAAAAGATCGTCGTGATCGAGAAAGACACCCAGCTCAAGCCCGACAACGGCAAGGCACTCCTCGAAGAGGCCTATGGCGATGACGAGGTCGATCTCGCCATCGGGCCGGTCAGTTCCGGCGTCGCGCTCGCCATGCTGCCCGTCGCCGAGGAATACGAGAAAATCCTGATCGTCGAGCCTGCCGTGGCCGACTCGATCACCGGCGCCAACTGGAACCGCTACATCTTCCGCACCGGGCGTAACTCGTCGCAGGACGCCGTCTCCAACGCCATCGCCCTGAGCAGTGGCGGGGCGCATATCGCCACGCTGGCACAGGACTACGCGTTCGGCCGCGACGGCATCGCGGCCTTCAAGGAAGCGCTCGAAAGCGTCGGCTCTTCGGTGACGCATGAAGAATACGTGCCGACCGACACGACCGACTTCACCGCCGCGGCAGAGCGTATCTTCAACGCGATGAAAGACCTCGATGGCGAGAAAAAGCTCTTCATCATCTGGGCCGGTGGCGGCAACCCGATGGGCAAGATCAACGCCATGGACCCATCGCGCTTCGGGATCGAGATCGCAACCGGTGGCAACATCCTCGCCGCGATGAAGGCCTACAAGGACTTCCCCGGCATGGAAGGTGCGACCTACTATTACTACGAGATCCCGCAGAACCCGATCAATGACTGGCTCGTGAAAACGCATTTCGAGCGTTTTGACTCCCCTCCGGATTTCTTCACCGCGGGCGGCATGGCCGCGGGCCTCGCAGCCGTCGAAGCGATCAAGAAAGCGGGCGGCACGGATACCGAAGACCTGATCGCGGCCATGGAGGGCATGGAATGGCAGACCCCGAAGGGCACCATGAAATTCCGCGCCGAAGACCACCAGGCGATGCAGTCCATGTATCACTTCAAGATCAAGGTCGAGGATGATGTCGAATGGGCCATCCCGGAACTGGTCCGCGAACTGACCATCGAGGATCTGCCGATCCCGGTTCGCAACAAGTAATCTGTGAAACGCTCATGGCCCGGCGGCATCCCTCGCCGCCGGGCTGTTCTTTTCCCGCACGCGGAAACCAAGACCCATGTCCCAACCTGTTCTCGAAACCCGCGACCTGACCGTGCGCTTTGGCGGCCATGTGGCGGTGGATCATATCTCCTGCACCTTCCACACTGGCGAATTGACAGCCATCGTCGGGCCAAACGGCGCAGGCAAGACCACCTATTTCAACCTGATCTCGGGCCAGATTCCCGCAAGCCAGGGCAAGGTGCTTCTCAACGGCCACGATATCTCGCGCATGTCCGTCGCCCAGCGCACCCAAAATGGCATCGGCCGGGCCTTTCAGCTCACCAACCTCTTTCCGAACCTCAACGTCCTTGAAAATGTCCGTCTCGTGATTCAGTCCAAGGCCGGGCGCGGCTTCAACATGCTCTCCATGGCCTCGGACCATGATGACCTCACCAAACCCGCCCTCGACATCGTCAAGCGCGTTCGCCTCGCCCACCAGGCCGACCAGATCGTTTCCGAACTGTCGCATGGCGACCAGCGCAAACTTGAGGTCGCGCTGCTGATCGCGCTCGACCCGCTTGTCTACATGTTCGACGAACCCACCGCCGGCATGAGCGTCGACGAAGCCCCCGTGGTGCTCGACCTCATTGCCGAGTTGAAACAGCGCAAGGACCGCTCGATCCTTCTCGTAGAACACAAGATGGACGTGATCCGCACCCTCGCCGACCGTATCATCGTCCTGCACAATGGCGAGCTCGCCGCCGATGGCGACCCCGCCGAGGTCATCGCCTCCGACGTGGTGCAAGAGGCCTACATGGGCAAGGAGCTGACCGATGTCTGATCCGATCCTCACGCTCTCGGGCGTCAAGACCAACATCGCCCAATACCACATCCTGCAAGGTGTCGATCTGACCGTGCCGCGTGGACAGGTGACCATGCTGCTGGGACGCAACGGCGTCGGCAAGACAACGACCCTGCGCACGATCATCGGCCACTGGCGCGCCCATGAGGGCGCGATCCTCTTTGACGGCGAAGACATAGCGCGCCTGCCCACCCCAGCCATCGCGCGGCTCGGGATCGGCTTCGTGCCCGAGGATATGGGCATTTTCTCCGACCTCACGGTCGAGGAGAACATGATCCTCGCCGCGGTCTCCGGCCCCATCGATAGCGCCCGTCTCGACTGGCTCTTTACCGTCTTTCCCGCGCTCAAGACCTTCTGGAAGAAAGACGCCGGTACGCTCTCGGGCGGCCAGAAACAAATGCTGACCATCGCCCGCGCCATGATCGAGGAGCGCCGCCTCTACCTCATCGACGAACCAACCAAGGGTCTCGCACCCGCGATCATCTCGACGATGGCCCGCGCCCTGCGCGAATTGAAGGACCAGGGTGCCTCGATCCTCCTCGTGGAACAGAACTTTTCTGTCGCCCGCGCCTTGGGCGACAGCGCCAACGTGATGGATGATGGCCGCATGACATGGTCCGGCGAGATGCGGGAACTGGCCACCAACGCGGACCTGCAAGAACGCCTCATGGGCCTGAGCCTGGAGGCCAACCAATGATCCGTGCCCCTATTAGCAACGTATCCGACCCACAGGAGCCCCGCCCATGAGCGCCGCCCCCGATCATACCCCGACCATGGCCGCCGCAAGCTTCTCGCAGCGGCTCGCACCATACGCCCCCGTCTTGCTCGTCGTGGTGCTGATGCTGCTCGGCCTCATCGCCATTCCCTCAACCTCAAGCTGGCTCACGCTGACGGTCTCCGGCCTCGCCATGGGCATGATGATCTTCATCATGGCCTCTGGACTGACCCTGGTTTTCGGCCTCATGGACGTGATCAATTTCGGCCACGGCGCTTTCGTGTCCGTCGGGGCTTTCGTTGGAATCTCGGTCCTTCTGCTGCTCGAAAACATGACCGGCGCGCCCTCTCTGGTGCTCAATCTGACCGCCATGATGGTCGCCATCATCGGCGCCATGGCCGCCACCGCGCTCATGGGGTGGGCCTTCGAAAAGGTCATCGTCAAACCCGTTTACGGCCACCACCTCAAGCAGATCCTCGTGACGATGGGTGGGCTGATCGTCGTCGAACAGCTCATCATCGTGCTGTGGGGACCGGAAGAAATCTACATCACCCGCCCCGAAGCCCTTAAAGGCGCGATTACCTTCTTCGGCGCCGCGCTCGAGAAATACCGCCTTGTTGCGGTCGGCATCGGCGCAGTCGTCTTCCTTGCCATGCGCTGGATTCTGCGCCGCACCAAGATCGGCCTGATCGTGCGGGCGGGCGTCGAGAACGGCGAAATGGTTCAGGCCTTGGGCTATCGCCTCCGCCTCGTCTTTGTCGGCGTCTTTCTCGCAGGCTCTGCCCTGGCCGGACTCGGCGGCGTGCTCTGGGGCCTCTACCAGGAAGTCATCACCGCCCATATGGGCAACCAGTCGATGATCCTGATCTTCATCGTGGTCATCATCGGCGGCCTCGGCTCTGTCGAAGGCTGCTTCATCGGTGCGCTCCTTGTGGGCCTCTTGCAAAATTACGTGGCCTTTCTCGAACCCAAGGTGGCCCTGATCTCCAATATCGGCCTGATGGTCGCGATCCTGATGTGGCGTCCCATGGGCATGATCCCCGTGGTCAAGGCGAAATGAGGCGAAACCCATGCTGACCAAACTCCTCTCCGGTGATATGCCCCGCAGCCCCGCCCTCGCGGTTATCCTCATCGCGATCCTGATCGGCCTCGCCTTTGCGCCCTTCCTCTTTCCGGGTGTGCGCTCGGTCGATACCGCGGCCCGTATCTGCGTCTTTATCGTCCTCGTGGCCTCCTATGACCTGATGCTCGGCTATGGCGGCATCGTGAGCTTTGCCCACACCATGTTCTTCGGCCTCGGCGCCTATGGCGTGGCGCTGGCCTCGACCCATATGGGTCGCGGCTTCGACGCCCTTGCGGTCGGCGCGCTCTCGGGCGCGCTGCTGGCCGCGATCCTCGCCTTTGTCATCGGCCTCTTCTCGCTGCGGGTGCGGGCGATCTTCTTCGCCATGATCACGCTCGCCGTGGCCTCCGCTGTCGCCGTCCTCGTCTCCCAGCTATCCGGCCTGACCGGCGGCGAAGACGGTCTCTCCTACAAGATCCCCCGCGAACTCGGTCCCGCCTTCAAATTCGCGGATGGAGAGCTCTTCGGCGTCAAGATGAACGGCAAGTTGCTCAAATACTATCTCGTCTTCGGCGCGTCGCTTGTCTTGTTCCTGCTGATGCTGCGCATCGTGCATTCGCCCTTTGGCCGGGTGCTCCTCGCCATCCGCGAGAATGACTTCCGCGCCGAGGCGATCGGCTACCGCGTGGTGCATTACCGCGTCGCCGCCACTTGCCTGTCGGCGGCCATCGCGGCGCTGGCAGGGTCGATCTATGCGATCTGGCTACGCTATGTCGGCCCGGACACCTCGCTTTCGATGGAGATCATGATCGACATCCTCCTGATGGTGGTGATTGGCGGCATGGGCACGATGTATGGTGCTGTGGTCGGGGCAACCCTCTTCATCCTCGCCCAGAACTACCTGCAAAACCTCATGGGCAGCGCCGCCGAAGCGCTCGAAGGTCTGCCGATCCTGCCGGACCTGCTCAATGCCGACCGCTGGCTCCTGTGGCTTGGCGTGCTGTTCATCCTGTCGGTCTACTTCTTCCCAACGGGGATCGTCGGGCGCCTGCGCAGCGGGAAATAGCGCACCTGTCTTCTTCTTGGTGAAAATACCTTGGGGTGGGGCATAGCCCCACCCCCTTGCCTTTCCGCGCGCCTTGGGATCATGTCGCGCACAGGAGGAAACCCAAATGCGCCCAGACCTGATCCTGTTGTGCTTCGCCTATGTGCTGAGCCAGTTCTTTCGTGCCTTTCTCGCCGTTCTGACCAAGGCACTGGAAACCGATATCGGCACAACCCCCGAAGACCTCGCCTTCGCGTCGGGAATCTGGTTCCTGGTCTTTGCCGCGATGCAAGTGCCCGTGGGGGCCGCGCTCGACAAGATCGGGCCGCGCCGCACCGCCGCGTCCCTCCTGCTGATCGGTGGTGGCGGAGGGGCGTTGCTGTTTTCCGTGGCCACGACCCCGGCCCATGTCACGCTGGCCATGGGCCTGATCGGGGTCGGCTGCTCTCCGGTCCTGATGGCCTCCTATTATATATTCGCAACCTCCTATCCGCCCGCCCGTTTCGCAACGCTGGCCGCGCTGATGCTCGGAGTGGGCACCGTGGGCAATCTCGTGGCCTCCTACCCAATGGCGCTGGCCACCGAGTTGATCGGCTGGCGCCTGTCACTGGTCGGCCTTGCCGCCCTGTCCACCCTGACCGCTGTCGGCCTCTACATCCTCATCCGCGATCCCGAACGCGACGCCGCCGCCCAGAAAGGCTCGCTCCTCGACCTTCTGAAAATCCGGGCGCTCTGGTTCATTTTCCCGATCATGTTCGTGAACTACATGGCGGCGGCAGGCATCCGCGGTCTCTGGATCGGTCCCTACCTCTCCGATATCTTCTCCATGACCACCGGCCAGATCGGCACCGCCTCGCTCGTCATGGGGCTGGCGATGATCGCCGGCACACTGGCCTATGGCCCCGCCGACCGCATCCTCAAGACCCGCAAATGGGTTGTTTTCGGTGGCAACCTTGTTGCCGCCCTGGCCCTTTTCACCTTGGCGGGCGCGCTGTCGGCCTCGGTCTGGTTCTCGGTCCTGCTGATGGCCGCAATCGGCTTTTTCGGCGCGTCCTTCCCCGTCATCATCGCCCATGCCCGCAGCTTCTTTCCCCCGCACCTGACCGGGCGGGGCGTCACGCTGTTGAACCTCTTTGGCATCGGCGGGGTCGGCATCATGCAATTCGCCTCCGGCCGGATGCACAGCGCGCTTGCCGCAACCAACCCGGCCCTTGCCTACCAGACGCTTTTTGCCCTCTTCGGCGCATTGCTTGTCGCGGGGCTCGCGGTCTATCTCTTATCACAGGACCGCACCGACTAAGGCAACGCCATGACCGCGCCCGAAGACATCGCCGTGATCGCGCCCAACCTGAACCGCCGCCTCTCGGGCGTCACGGCGACGGTGATCGCGCTCGTGCCCATGCAAGCGCGCAAGATCGGCATCGTCGCAACAGGCACCGGCCTGCCGTCGGGCCTGCCCTATGTCCCGATCTGGACACTGCCCTTCCTCAAACGCCGCCTACGGGTCTGGCACGCCCGGCGTAACAACGAACTTCTGCTCGGCATCCTGTTGCGCAGCCTCGGCCTGATGCGACTCCGGCTCGTCTTTACCTCCTCCTCGCCCCGCAAACGCGGTAGGCTGACCAACTGGATGGCCCGGCGCTGCGACGCCCTTGTCGCCACGACCCCAGTCAATGCCGAGGTCATGCCCGGCCCCTGCCAAATCATCCCCCACGGCGTCGACACCGACCATTTCGCCCCCGGCACACCGCATGACTACGGCACGGGCGCGCAAAAGCTCATCGGCTGTTTCGGTCGCGTCCGCCCGATGAAAGGCACACACCATTTCGTCGAGTCCATGTGCCGCCTTCTCCCTGACCACCCGGGATATAGCGCCGTCATCATGGGGCGGATCACGCCGGAACATGCAGAGTATGGCGATGATCTCAGGACGCGCATCAAGGCGGCCGGCCTTGAAGACCGCATCCTGTTCAAGGATGAATTGTCCCTGACCGAGATGCCCGCCGCCTACCGCGCCCTGTCGCTCTACGTCGCGCCCTCGCTTCTCGAAGGCTTTGGCCTGACACCGCTCGAGGCGCTCTCCTCCGGCGTGCCGGTGGTGGCGACCGATGTCGGCGCGTTTGCCGATTTCGTCTCGCAGGACTGCGGCGAAATTGTCGCCAAGGATGATCCCGACGCTCTCACCGGCACGATTGCCGCCATGCTGACGCGCGATCTTCCCGCCATGGGCCGCGCCGGACGCGCCCGCGTCATCGACCAGTTCGGCCTCGACCGCGAGGCCGACGCCCTCGTCGCGCTCTACCGCGAGTTGCTCACCGGCGCCTGACCGCCCATCGCCGCCCGAAATGGCCCCCATCACGAAAAACACGCGCTTTACCCTTTTTTCTTTGGGGAATCGAAGGTATGAGGGCGCGTCTGAAACTTTGGAGAGACATAATGGGTTATCGCGTCGTTGTCGCAGGCGCCACGGGCAATGTGGGCCGCGAAATGCTGAACATTCTGGCCGAGCGCCAGTTCCCGGTGGATGAAATCGCCGCTCTTGCAAGCCGCCGTTCGCTCGGCACCGAGGTCACGTTCGGCGACAAAACCCTCAAGACCCAGGACATCGAGCAGTTCGACTTCTCGGGCTGGGACATGGCTCTGTTCGCGATCGGCTCCGACGCGACCAAGAAATACGCCCCCATCGCCGCCGCGGCGGGCTGCGTGGTGATCGACAATTCGTCGCTCTACCGCTATGACCCCGACGTGCCGCTGATCGTTCCGGAATGCAACGCCGATGCAATCCACGGCTATTCCAAGAAGAACATCATCGCCAACCCCAACTGCTCGACCGCACAGATGGTTGTCGCCCTGAAGCCGCTGCATGAGCGCGCCAGGATCAAGCGCGTGGTGGTCTCGACCTACCAGTCGGTCTCCGGCTCGGGCAAAGACGCCATCGACGAGCTCTGGGACCAGACCAAGGCCGCCTATAATCCGACCGATGATTATCAGCGCAAGGTCTACCCCAAGGACATCGCCTTCAATGTCATTCCCCATATCGACGTCTTCATGGAAGACGGATCGACCAAGGAAGAATGGAAAATGGTCGTCGAGACCAAGAAGATCATCGACCCCTCGATCAAGCTCACCGCGACCTGTGTGCGCGTGCCGGTTTTCGTCGGCCACTCCGAGGCGATCAACATCGAGTTCGAAGAGTTCCTCGACGAGGACGAAGCCCGCGATATCCTGCGCGAGGCGCCGGGGATCATGGTCATCGACAAGCGCGAGGATGGCGGCTACGTCACGCCCAAGGAATGCGTCGGCGATTTCGCCACCTTCATCTCGCGCATCCGCCAGGATTCGACGATCGACAACGGTCTGAACCTGTGGTGCGTGTCTGACAACCTGCGCAAGGGCGCAGCGCTGAACGCGGTGCAGATCGCCGAAACGCTCGGTCGCGAAGTCCTCAAGAAGGGCTGACCCCTCCCCGCGAGACACACAAGAACGGGCGCCGCTTGGCGCCCGTTTGCTATTGATCCATCCTCGGCCTGATGCTGAGCCGCCTAAACCTCGGCAAAAGCGCCCGCCTCAGGGTCATAGGCCTCAAGACCGCCTTCCGCGATATTGTGCCAAAGCCCGTGCAGCGTCAGGTCACCTGCCTCGACGCGTTCCTGCACGAACGGGAAGGTCATAAGGTTCTCAAGCGACACGAGCACCGCTTCCTTCTCGAAGGTTCTGGCCTTTTCATCCGCATCCCCGATATCGGCAACCTTGTCAAAGCTGGGCCGTAAGAGATCCATCCAGCGCCCGACAAAGCTCTCCTTGGCCTCAAGTGCAGGGGCGTTGCCTTCGCACATGTCAATACAGCCCTGCACCCCGCCGCATTTCGAATGGCCCAGCACGATCAGATGCGCCACCTTGAGCGCCGTGACCGCATATTCCACAGCCGCAGAGGTGCCGTGATGCTGACCATCCGGCTCAAAGGGAGGGACGAGATTGGCGATGTTGCGGTGAATGAAAAACTCCCCCTGGTCCGCCCCGAAGATCGACGTGACATGCACCCGGCTGTCACAACAGGAGATGATCATCGCCCTCGGGTGCTGCCCAAGAATGCCGAGATGGCGATACCACGACTTGTTGTCGGAATAGGTCGTCGCTTTCCACCCCTGATACCGTTGAACAAGGTAGGACGGCAAAGGCTTTGCGTGTTGCATCTGATCTCCTGTCAATCGCAGCGTTCAAATGGGGATAAGCTCAATTTGCAAGGATTTCGAGAGAAAATCACCCCCCATCGAAACCTTTTGAGAAGGGTTTGCAGACCAAACTCCGCCAGCCGTGGGGGCTACAAGTGGGTGAGAGTCAAATGCACGTATCCGTTCTGAAAATGCGGGAACCGGTCTATGTCAATCATGACCGGGTCCATCAACTGAATCGCCAACTGGGAGAAGAGACGACTCGCTCGATCCTCACCCGCGCCATAGAAGAAGCGGCGGTGCGCCTCGAACATATCGCGCGCACCCATACGGGGGCGGCCCTTGACGAGATGAAACGCTGCACCCGCTCGCTCGTCGGCATCAGCGACCAGATCGGCCTCGATACGCTGACCATGGTGGCCGATGACGTGCTGGCCTGCCTCGAAGCGCAAGACACGGTCGCAACCGCCGCGACCACGGCGCGCCTCATTCGGATCGGCGAGGGCTCCCTGCGCGAAATCTGCGACTTGCAGGGCCTTCCACGCTGACATCGCGCCTTCCCGCTTGCAGGTCGGCCCCGGCGCGTTAGGCTACGGGCGAATAGGATCGACGCGAAAGGCCCGCCATGTCCCTGAGTTTTGCCCCCGATAGCGATGACGCCCTGCCCCTGCACCTTGTGGACAGCGAAGGATACGATGGCTGGTGTGCGGCACAATCCCCCGCCCATCAGGCATGGCTTGCAGCCGCCGATTTCAAACCGGGCATCGGCCAAACGGCCCTCCTGCCGGGGGCAGAGGGAGCGCCCGTCATGGCCGTCGCAGGATTTGGCGACGCCAAGGCCCGCGCCCGTGGCCGCTTTCCGCTCGCCGCCGCGGCCACCGCCCTGCCCAAGGGCACCTACCGCCTCGCCACCCCCTTGCCCGATGGCAATCTTGAAACCGAATCTCTTGGCTGGCTCCTTGCGGGCTACCGCTTCGACCGCTACGCGTCACAGGCTGGCGAACCCGCCGCGCTGATCTGCCCCGATGGCGTGGACGCCGCCCGGATCGAGACCATCGCCAATGCCGAGGCCCTGACCCGCGACCTCATCAACACCCCCGCCTCCGACATGGGGCCGGACGACCTCGAAACCGCCTGCCGTGACCTTGCCAAGGGGTTCGACGCGAAGATCACCGTTATCAAGGGCGACGCGTTGCTCGACAAGAACCTGCCGATGATCCATGCCGTGGGCCGTGCAGCCACCCGCGCGCCGCGCCTGATCGACATGCGCTGGGGCACCTCCGGGCCGCAACTGACGCTTGTCGGCAAGGGCGTCTGCTTTGACACGGGCGGCCTCAACCTCAAGCCCGGAAATTCCATGGGACTCATGAAAAAGGACATGGGCGGCGCGGCGACGGTGCTCGGCCTTGCGCGCATGATCATGGCGCTTGGCCTGCCGCTGCGCCTGCGGGTTCTGATCCCGGCGGTGGAGAACGCGGTCGCCGGCAATGCCTTGCGCCCCGGCGATATCCTCACTTCGCGCAAGGGGCTCACCGTCGAGGTCAACAATACCGACGCCGAAGGCCGCCTCGTCCTTGCCGATGCGCTGACGCTGGCGGACGAGGACGATCCCGACCTCCTGGTCTCCATGGCGACGCTCACCGGCGCGGCGCGCGTGGCGGTCGGCCCCGATCTCTCGCCCTTCTATACCGATGACGACAACACGGCCGCCGCCCTCGCGACCGCTGCCACGCTCGTCTCCGATCCGGTCTGGCGCATGCCCTTCTGGGAGCCTTACGAAAAGATGATCGAACCCGGCATTGCCGATCTCGACAACGCCCCCTCCGGCGGCTTCGCGGGCTCGATCACCGCCGCGCTCTTCCTGCGCCGTTTCACGACGAACCCGCGCTATACCCATTTCGACATCTATGGCTGGAACCCGACACCATCACCCGCCCGCAGCAAGGGCGGCACCGGCATGGGCGCGCGCGCCCTGTTTGCGGCCCTGCCGGGATTGCTTGACCTATGAGCGACCGCCGCCTGACACCGGACCCTGACCGGATCACGGGCGCGGAACCCGCCTGCGTCGCCCGCCCCGTGGTCGATCTTCTCGCCCGCCCCGATGGCCCTCGCGACCGCCAACTTCTGATGGGCGACGCCGCGACCATCCTCGGGCGTGACGGCGGGATGGCCTATATTCGTTCGGAAAAAGATGGCTATCACGGATTTGTCGAGGAGGCGGCCCTCGGCCCGCCCGTGCAACCGACCCACACGGTCTCTGCCCCCGCAACCCACGCCTATAGCGCCGCAGACCTCAAATCCCCCGACCGCCTCTCACTAAGCTTTGCAAGCCGCGTGGTCGTGACAGGGCAAAGCGGGGCGTTCCTCGAAACACCCCACGGCCACATCCCGCAACAACATCTCCGCCCCGTGGACAGGCTTGCACCCGACCCCGCCGCCATCGCGAATCTCTTCCTCGGCACCCCCTATCTCTGGGGCGGAAATTCCTGCTTCGGCATTGATTGTTCCGGCCTCGTGCAGGCCGCGCTTCTCGCCTGTGGCCTGCCCTGTCCCGGTGATAGCGACCTGCAGGAACACGCCCTCGGCACGCCCTGCCCGGCAGGCACAGCCTATAAGTGCAACGACCTGTTATTCTGGAAAGGCCACGTGGCGCTGGTGCTGGACGCAGAGAGGCTGATCCATGCCAATGCCCATCACATGGCCGTGGCCCATGAGGGCATCCCCGACGCCATCGCCCGTATCAAGGCCCAGGGCGATGGCCCCGTGACGGCACATAAACGGCTCTAAGCGCACCGCGCGCCAACTCTTCCTCTTGCTGAAAATATCGCCGCCGGGTCACTCCACCGCGCGGATCAACTTGCGCTCAAGCACGCGTAGCACGGTCTTGAGGTCATGCCCGCGCTTCAGGATCTGCCCATCCATCCCGATGACCGCATACATCCCCTGCTTCGTGCGCAGTTTCGGGCGTTTCTCGATCTGGTAGAGCGGGTGTTCCGCCGTGCGCCGGAACACCGAGAACACCGCCACGTCCCGCAGGTTCGAAATCCCGTAATCACGCCACTCCCCCGCCGCGACCATGCGCCCGTAAAGCGACAGGATCACGTTGAGTTCCGTGCGGTGAAAGGCAACCTGGGTCGGGACAGCCGAGGCGAAAGGCGAGGAAGGAGGCGCGTTCATATCCCCAGAGTTGCGCCGCTTTTACCAAAAATCAACCCCGCCCCGGTTTCGCCGCAAATTCTTCTGCAAAAGGTCATGGCCTTTCCCTTATGCCGCCCAAGGCTGACGCAATACTGACCTCATAGCGAAACAAAACGCTACCTCCGGCGGCGCAGCGCATTTGCCCCCACCCAGTCTATGTCGCCGGAGGGCCTTTTTTCCTGGCCCGTTTCCTCGCTCCGATGCGCCGTGTCCTCCCGTTGAAGGAAATATCCCGGCACCCGTGCCGCAAATTGGCCCCAAGACGACGCCCCGCGCTTGCACCCCTCCCGCTCCTGCCTCTACTCTCGGGGCAGAAACAGGAGGACTCCCCCATGCGCACCCGTGCCGCCGTAGCCCTTGAGGCCGGAAAACCGCTTGAAATCATGGATGTAAACCTCGAAGGCCCGAAGGCCGGCGAGGTGCTGATCGAGGTCAAGGCCACCGGCCTTTGCCATACGGACGAATTTACCCGCTCCGGCGCCGATCCCGAGGGGCTTTTCCCCTCGATCCTCGGCCATGAGGGCGCGGGCATCGTGCTCGAGGTGGGCGAGGGCGTCACGACGCTCAAACCCGGCGATCATGTGATTCCGCTCTACACGCCTGAATGTCGCGAATGTCATGCCTGCCTGTCGGGCAAGACCAACCTCTGCACCGCGATTCGCGGCACCCAGGGCCAGGGCCTCATGCCCGATGGCACAACCCGCTTTTCCATGCTTGATGGCACCCCGATCTATCATTACATGGGTTGCTCGACCTTCGCCAATCACACCGTGATGCCCGAGATTGCCCTCGCCAAGGTGCGCGAGGACGCGCCCTTCGACAAGATCTGCTATATCGGCTGCGGCGTCACGACGGGCATCGGCGCGGTCATCAACACCGCCGGTGTCGAAATTGGCTCTACCGCCGCCGTCTTCGGCCTCGGCGGCATCGGCCTCAACGTGATTCAGGGCCTGCGCATGGCGGGTGCCGACAAGATCATCGGCGTTGATCTCAACTCCGACAAGGCCGAGATGGCGCGCAAATTCGGTATGACCGACTTCGTGAACCCCTCCGAACTGCCCGAAGGCCAATCCGTCACCGAGGCCATCATCGAGTTGACCAAAACCGAAAAGGATCAATTCGGCGGCGTCGATTACTCCTTCGACGCAACCGGCAATGTGCAGGTCATGCGCGACGCGCTGGAATGCTCGCATCGTGGCTGGGGCGTGTCGGTCATCATCGGCGTCGCGCCTGCCGGGGCCGAGATTTCCACCCGCCCGTTCCAGCTCGTGACGGGCCGCGTCTGGAAGGGCACGGCCTTTGGCGGCGCCAAGGGGCGCACCGACGTGCCGAAATTCGTCGATTGGTACATGGACGGCAAGATCGAGATCGACCCGATGATCACCCACAAGCTCACGCTGGACGAGATCAACCACGGCTTCGACCTCATGCACGAGGGCAAATCCATCCGCGCCGTGGTGGAATTCTAGATCCGAAGGCCTTATATTGAAGCGCAACAGGGCGCGCTGATCTTGGCGCGCCCTTCTTCATTTCAAGGAACTCCATGCCCAACCGCGACCGCCCGCTCTACGCCGTCCTGATCGACGCCGACAACATCCCCGCCAAATATGCCGGCCCCATCCTCAAGGAGATCACCTCGGTCGGCGAACCCGCCCTGCGCCGGGTCTATGGCGACTGGTCCTCCGGCCAACTGCGCGGCTGGGCGGAAACCGTGCGTGAACAAGGGCTTGTGGCCCATCAGGAAACCGCCAACACCAAGGGCAAGAACGCCTCCGATATCGGCCTCGTGATCGACGCCATGGACATCCTGCACACCGGGCGATTCGACGGTTTCGTGCTGGTCTCCTCCGACAGCGATTTCACCGCGCTCGCCAACCGCATCCGCGAACAGGGGCTCGATGTGATCGGTATCGGCGAAGGCAAGACTCCGGAATCGCTGCGCAACGTCTGCAACCGCTTTATCCTGATCGAGAATATCGTCGACGAACCGACACCTGCCAAACCCGGCGCGCCGGCGAAACCCGGCAAACGCCCCGTGACCGAGGCAATCCCGCTGATTCTCTCGGCCATGGAAAAGATGGACCAGGACGATGAATGGTATGCGCTCGGCCCCCTTGGCCAGCATATCACCGCCGAACACTCCGATTTCGACACCCGCTCTTACGGGCACAAGAAACTCTCGGACCTCGTCAAGAGCCTCAAGCGTTTCGAGACCCGCAAGACCGGCAATCAGCTCATGGTCCGCCGCGTCGATTGACCCCGGTGTGACGCGGGCCGCTCAGACCCCGTAGCGCGCCATGAACATCTCGACTGCGCCGCGCAGAACGCGCTCGACCTCGGCCTCGCTGAACGCCTCGTCCATGCCGAAGACGAGGCGCGGGAACAGGTCCGCCTTGCAAAGCTCGGGAAACTGGCTCGCCGCAAGATCGAAATCCTCGATCCGCAATTCCCCACGCGCCGCCGCTTCCTTCAGATAGCGCTTGAGCCCCTCATGCAGGAACGCAGGACCGGTCTCGTAGAACCGTCGGCCCAGCTCGGGAAAGCGATCCGATTCCGCGACCGCGATCCGGAAAACCCGCCGCCCGAACTCGGTCAGCATGAAGCTCATCATGCCCCGCCCGACCTGCGGCAAAACGGTTGTCGGCGGGGCGCTGAAGTCAAGGCAGGACGCCATACGTTCCGCCTGCCCGGCCATCTCAAGCCGCGCCATTTCCATGAAAAGCGCAGACTTATCAGGAAAATAGCTATAAAGGGTGGCCTTCGAGACAGTCGCCGCGCGCGCGATGTCGTCAACGCTCGCCCCCTCGAAACCATCGCGCAGGAACACTTCCCGCGCCCCGGCCAGAACCTGGTCGAATTTACGTCCCTTGCGGATTTCGAGCTTTTGCACGGCCATCGCGCCCCCTTTTACACGTGCGGTTGCACGCCAGGGCACAAATATAAACCGTTCGGTTCAGTTTCAACAAGAACCCCTCTTGCATTCCAGTTCTTCGTCTGTATCTTAGAATCGTTCTAATTTAGACAGCCGGGTGATCCGATGCGCTTCTTTTCCCAACGCCGCCATTTCAACGATCTCTCCGAACAAGAGATCATAGCCCTCGCCATCTCTTCCGAAGAAGACGACGCCCGCATCTACCGCTCCTACGCCGAGATGCTGCGCGCCGATTTTCCCGCAACGGCCAAGATATTCGACGGCATGGCCGCCGAAGAGGACGAACACCGCAAGCGCCTGATCGACCTCCATACCGCCCGCTTCGGCAACGTGATCCCCCTGATCCGGCGCGAACACGTGGCCGGGTTCTACGCACGCCGCCCCGTCTGGCTTGTTGAAAACCTCGGGATCGAGCGCATCCGCACCGAAGCCGCCGCCATGGAGCGGGACGCCGAACGCTTCTATCTCGCCGCTGCCCAGCGCAGCACCGACGCCGCGACCCGTGCCCTGCTTGGCGATCTCGCCGCCGCCGAAGCCGGGCACCAGGACACCGCCCAGGACCTTGAGCGCACCCATCTCGACGACGAGTCCCGCGCCTCCGAGGACGACATGGCCAAACGCCAGTTCATCCTGACATGGGTGCAGCCCGGCCTTGCCGGTCTCATGGACGGCTCCGTCTCGACGCTCGCCCCGATCTTCGCCACCGCCTTCGCAACCCATGACCCGTGGACAACCTTCCTCGTCGGCCTCGCCGCCTCTGTCGGTGCCGGCATTTCCATGGGCTTTACCGAGGCCGCCTCGGACGATGGCGAACTGTCAGGCCGTGGCTCGCCGATGAAACGCGGCTTTGCCTCGGGGATCATGACAACGGTCGGCGGGCTGGGCCACGCCCTGCCCTACCTGATCCCCGACTTCTGGACCGCGACATCCATCGCCATCATCGTGGTGTTCATCGAACTCTGGGCCATCGCCTGGATTCAGAACCGTTTCATGGAAACTCCCTTCTTCCGCGCCGCGTTCCAGGTCGTGCTGGGCGGGGCGCTGGTCTTTGCAGCCGGGGTCTTGATCGGCAGCGGCTAGGGGCACCACGGTAAAGTTGCGCCCTACAAACAATTGACCTCCCCGCCGGGGATGCTACGAGTTTGCCCATGCTGGCGATCTTCCTCAAAACGCTCCCCTTCTTTGCCGTGATCGGCGTCGGCTACTGGGCCGGGCGGACCCGTTTCTTTACCGAAGAGGCGACAGGCTACCTGACGAAATTCGTCTTCTACTTCGCCCTCTCGGCCATGCTGTTCCGCTTTGCCGCCAATCTCTCGATCGCCGAGGTGCTCGACTGGACACTGGTGGGCGCCTATCTCTGGGGCACGGCGGTGGTCTATGGCATCGCCTCGGCCATCGCCTTGCTGCGCCGTCTCGATGTCGCCACCACGGCGATCGAGGCCCAATGCGCCGTGATCGGCAATGTCGGCTTTCTCGGGGTGCCGATGCTCGCCCTCCTTCTGGGCGAAGCCGCCATCGGCCCGGTCATGCTTGTCCTTGCGGTGGACCTGATCGTCTTTTCCTCGCTGATCGTGATCCTCATCACCGGCTCGCGCGAAGGCCACCTGCGCCTGTCGATCCTCAAGACCGTGGGCCTCGGCCTCCTCAAGAACCCGATGATCGTCGCGATCACCCTGGGCCTCACATGGTCGGCGCTGGAAATTCCGATTCCCGGCCCGCTCAACGAATTCCTCGCCATTCTCGGCGGCGCGGCCACGCCGGGCGCCCTCTTTGCCATCGGGGCCTCGCTGGCCACCAAATCCGCCGAACGGGCACAGGTCGCGCTCTGGCTCTCGTTCTGCAAACTGGTCCTGCACCCGGCCTTCGTCGCCATCGGCGCGCTCTTGCTGTTCCCGGTCGATACCTACTCGGCCGGGGTCATCATCTCCGCCGCTGCCCTGCCCGTGGCGGGCAATGTCTACATGCTGGCCCAACACTACAATGTCGCGCCACACCGCGCCTCGGCGGCGATCCTCTTCTCCACCGCCCTCAGTATCGCGTCGGTTTCCCTCATCATCGCGTGGGTAACGACGCTCTAGGCGCAAATTGGGGCGGTTTTGCTTGCGCGTCTGCGCGCCGCTGCGATAGCCCTTGTGAGGTCAGGTCAGCGAAAAGGAAGCACCCATGGAAATCCTCTCCGAAAACAAGGCGTTCGGCGGAACGCAAGGTGTCTATAAGCACAACTCCCATTCCTGCCGCTGCGATATGACCTTCGGGCTCTTCCTTCCGGAAGAGGCGCAATACGGCGCGGTCCCGGTCCTCTGGTATCTCTCCGGTCTCACCTGCACCCACGAAAACGCCATGACCAAGGCCGCCGCCCAAGGCTGGGCTGCCGAACAGGGCATCGCGCTTGTCTTCCCCGACACCTCGCCACGCGGCGAAGGTGTGGCAGATGATGATGCCTATGACCTCGGCCAAGGCGCCGGCTTTTACGTCAACGCCACCCAGGAACCCTGGGCCAGGCATTTCCAGATGTGGGACTACATCACCGAAGACCTCCCCTCGATGCTTCAGGAGGACTTCCCCCTCGACATGACCCGTCAGGCCATCACCGGCCATTCCATGGGCGGGCACGGCGCGCTGACCATGGCGATGTCGCTGCCGGGCCGGTTCCGCTCGGTCTCGGCCTTCGCCCCGATCTGCAACCCCTCCGGCTCCGACTGGGGCCGCAAGCAGCTCGCAGCCTACCTTGGCAACGACGAGGCCGCCTGGGCCGCGCATGACGCCTCGCTCCTGATGCGCGATGTGGGTTTTGACGGCCCGGTCCTGATCGACCAGGGGGCGGATGACCAATTCCTCGATCTCCTGCGCCCCGAAACGCTGGCCGCCGCCGCCGCCCTGCGCCGCCAGGAAATCACCCACCGGATGCAGAAAGGCTATGACCATAGCTATTTCTTCGTCTCCACCTTCATGGAAGAGCACATCGCCTTCCACGCCGAAGCCCTCTACGCAGATTGACCCATGCGCCATTACGATCTCATCATCATCGGCTCCGGCCCCGCGGGCCGCGCCGCCGCCATTCAGGCCGGCAAACTCAAACGCCGCGTCCTCCTCGTCGATGGCAACCCGCGCCTCGGCGGGGTGTCGGTCCATACCGGCACCATCCCGTCCAAGACCCTGCGCGAAACCGTGCTGAACCTCTCGGGCTGGCGCGAACGCTCCTTCTATGGCCGGGGCTATCGCGCCAAGGAGGAAATCAGCGCCGCGGACCTCAAGGCGCGCCTGCACATGACGCTTGACCAGGAGGTCGACGCCCTCGAACACCAGTTGAACCGCAACCATGTCGATACAATGATTGGCCGCGCGGTCTTTACCGGGCCGAATGAAATCAAGGTGACGCGCGACGCGGGTAAGCTCGTGACCCTCACCGCCGACAAGTTCCTGATCTCGACCGGGACCGTGACCTACCGCCCCGACAATATCCCCTTCAACGGATCGACCATCGTCGATAGCGACGAGTTCCTTGAAATGGGCCAGATCCCCCGAAGCCTGATCGTCGTCGGCGCGGGCGTGATCGGCGTCGAATACGCCTCGATGTTCGCCGCGCTCGACGTCACCGTGACATTGATCGAACCGCGCGAGACCTTCCTCGACTTCATCGACAGCTATACCGTCGCCGAGTTCACCCACCAAGTGCGCGACAACGGCATGAGCCTGCGCCTCGGCTCTGCCATCGAAAAGGTCGAGGACGCGGGCGAACATGTCGAGGTCAGCCTCGAAAATGGCCGCCACGTGCGCGCCGACATGCTGCTCTTCGCCGCCGGGCGCATGGGCGCGACCGCGGGCCTCGGCCTCGACAAGGTGGGCCTTGAGACCGACCACCGGGGCCGGATCGAGGTCGACCGCAAAAGCTACCAGACCGCCGTGCCGCATATCTATGCCGCCGGTGACGTGATCGGCCATCCCTCGCTGGCCTCGACCTCCCTGCAACAGGGCCGCGTCGCCGCCTGCCACGCACTCGAAACGCCCACCCTGCCGGAAAGCCCGTGGTTCCCCTACGGGATCTATTCCGTCCCCGAAATCTCGACCTGCGGCATGTCCGAAGAAGAGGTCAAGGAACGCGGCATCCCCTACGAGGTCGGCATCGCCCGCTTCCGCGAAACCTCTCGCGGCCACATCATGGGCCTGCACCACGGCATGCTGAAAATGCTCGTCAGCCTCAAAACCCGCCGCCTCCTCGGCGTGCAGATCGTCGGCGAAGGCGCCACCGAACTCATCCACATCGCCCAGGCCGTCTTGAACCTCAAAGGCACCGTGGATTACTTCGTCGAAAACACCTTCAACTACCCAACGCTCGCCGAAGCCTACCGCATCGCCGGTCTGGATGCCTTCAACCGGATGCCGATTCCGGAGGAATACAAGGTCAAGAAGACGGGTAAGAAGAAGGGGTGAGAACGGGCGTTTTCCTGTCCTCGGACGGGTATCGCTCCCCCCGGAAAGCCACACTCCATTCGTGCGGAATCCGCTGACAGTTTGCGAACGATGTCTTGGGAAACCCTTTCAGACGGTTCAACAGATCATGAACACGTAGAAAATTTCGCCCCACATCAAGCTCGCCAAAATGGCTAGTGATTGGCTTATCGCAATCGTCAGTCCCTGAGATACTCTGTTCTTGGCGACAAACGTCAGCAAGGCCGAAGCAGCCGTGGCAATGAGTGCTATAATGATAACCGGGAACATGAGGCGCACCCGATGAACAAACGCCGTACTATAATTTGGACCATCGGGGTCGAATCCAGACTGCGTGAAAAAGTAACCGACTGCGAGCATCGCAGAAAGCAACAGAGCCTGCACCGCAAGAGCAAGTATAATGCGTCGGGGCTGAGCCCGCCGCCACCACAACACCAAAGCGGCGATTGAGGTGATGAATATGAGTAAAGCAAAGAAGGTTTGTGCGATCTCAATCGCCGTGTAACCGTCTGTTCCCACGAGCGCGCCCGCCAATTCCGGCGGCAAAACCGAAGCCGTATCAGAACCGGAACACAGTTTGCCAAGTCCTAGAACATGAGAAAAGTCATGGGAGAATGCGAGAAGCTGCATTGCGGGAAACCTCTGGTATCTACTTCCAGATTTCTTACCGAGCCTCAGTATCCGCAACAAGCCCCGGTAGGTTGCTTCCCCCTTCCCGCGCACCCCAACACGCGCTAAACCCTTCCCATGACAAACCTCTACATCGACGCTGATGCCTGCCCCGTGAAAGCCGAGGCCGAGCGCGTGGCCACCCGTCACAAGACCAAGATCTACATCGTCTCCAACGGCGGCCTGCGCCCCTCGCAAAACCCGCTGGTGGAAACCGTGATCGTCCCCGAAGGCCCCGACGTGGCCGATATGTGGATCGCCGAGCGCGCAGGCCCCGGCGATGTGGTCATCACCGGCGACATCCCCCTTGCCGCCAAATGCGTCGAGGCCGGCGCGCGCGTCCTCAAACACAACGGCGAGGCGCTGACCCAGGCCAATATCGGCAACATCCTCGCCACCCGCGATCTCATGGCCGACCTGCGCTCCGCCGATCCCTTCCGCCAGGGCGGCGGCAAGGGCTTTACCAAGGCCGACCGCTCCCGATTCCTCGACGCGCTGGAACGCGAGCTGCGCGCCGCCTCGAAAATCTGACCCGACGTTCCGTCGCTTTCGGGCTAGACCCGCCTCGTCCGCCGCGCCACCCTCGACCCATGAATACGCGCATTCCCCTTGGCCCGCTCTCTGCCCTCCTGGCGACGGTCTTTTTCTCGATCAATGACGTCACGATCAAGTTCCTCTCGGGCGACTATGCCCTGCACGAGATCGTCCTGATCCGTTCCCTAATTGGCCTCACGGTCCTGCTCGCGGTGATCGTCCCGCTGCAAGGCGGCTTCTCCGTCCTGCGCACGCGCCGCCTTCCGGCGCATATGCTGCGCGGGGCCTGCGTCGTCTTTGCCAATACCGCCTTCTTCCTCGGCCTCTCGGTCCTGCCGCTGGCCGACGCGGTCGCGGTGTTCTTCGTCTCGCCCCTCATCATCACGGCCTTCTCCGCCCTCTTCCTTGGCGAGAAAATCGGCCCCCGCCGCCTCGGCGCGGTCGCGGCGGGCATGGTCGGCGTCCTCATCATGGTGCGCCCCGGCACCGAGGGATTCAACGCCGCCCTCCTCTTTCCCATCGCCGCCGCCTTCGCCTATGCGACGCTCCACGTCATGACGCGCAAGATCGGCGGCACCGAAAGCGCCGCGACCATGGCCGTCTATATCCAGATGGTCTTTGTCATCGTCTCCGGCACCGTCGGCCTGACCGTGGGGCATGGCGCCTACGAGAACGCGGGCGGCGAAATGCTCTCCTTCCTCCTGCGCGCATGGCACCCGCCTGCCATGTCCGACCTCTGGCTCCTTGTCCTCCTTGGCGTGGCAAGCGCGGGCGGCGGCTTTTTCATCTCACAGGCCTACCGCCTGTCCGAGGCCAGCCTCATCGCCCCGCTCGAATACGCCGCCATGCCCATGGCGGTCGCCTTCGGCGTGATCGTTTTCGACGAATGGCCCGAACCCGCAACATGGGCGGGCATGGCGCTCATCATCGGGGCCGGGCTCTTCACCTTCTGGCGCGAGTCCCGGCTTCCTGCCGATCCCGCTCTGGACCACCCCCGCACGCGCCGTTAGGGTCGCCCCGAAACGACCCAACCAAAGGCCCCGCCATGCCCATCGACGCTGTCATCTTCGACATCGGCAATGTCCTCATCCGCTGGAACCCCGAGGCCTATTACGATGCCGTGATCGGTCCCGACCGCCGCCGCGCCTTCTTTGACGAGGTGCCCCTGCACGAGGAACACCACAAGGTCGATGAAGGCGCGCGCTTGCGCGACGTGGTCTATCCGCTGGCCGACCGCTTCCCGCATTGGGGCGATGAAATCCGCCTGTGGCACGACAACTGGAACGACCTCGCGTCGCCCGACATTCCCCATTCCGTGCGCCTGCTGACTGCGCTCAAATCCCAAGGCACCCCGGTCTTTGCCCTGACCAATTTCGGCCATGACAACTACCCCCGCTCGCAAGAGGCCTACCCGTTCCTGACCCTCTTTGACCGCGAATATGTCTCGGGCCGCCTGCAAATGGTCAAACCCGATGCCGCGATTTATGCCCATGTCGAAGCGGACTGCGGCATTGCCCCTGACAGGCTTCTGTTTGCCGATGACCGCCCCGAGAATATCGCCGCCGCCGCCGCGCGCGGCTGGCAAACCCACCTTTTCGAACACCCCCAAGGCTGGGCCGACCGGCTCGTTGCCGAGGGGCTGCTAACCCCGGAGGACGCCGCATGACCACGATCATTTCCTTTGCCGAAGGAGAGGCCAATCTCGACTGGCTCGCCCTGACCGACGCGCTCGCCGCAGGCCACGATCTACCCAAGGCCGAGATTTCCGACAGCTTCCTCTACCGGGGCAAGGACACGCTTCTGCAACGTCAGGCCTGGATCGACGGCATGGGGATCGGCGTCAAATCCGCGACCGTTTTTCCCGGCAACCCGGCCCAGGGCGTGCCGATGATCCATGGCGGCGTGACGCTCTATGACGATTCCCACGGCATCCTCGAGGCGCTGATCGACTTTCACCTCGTGACCAAGTGGAAGACCGCCGGCGACAGCCTCCTCGCCGCGCGCCGCCTTGCGCGCCCCGATAGCCGCAAGATCCTCATCGTCGGCGCGGGCACCGTGGGCCGCAACCTGCACGCCGCCTATTCCGCCGCCTTCCCCGAGGCAGAATTCACCGTCTGGAATCGGACGCAGGCCAATGCCGAGAAGATGGCCGAGGAGATCGAAGGCCTCGCCGTCGCCACCGACCTCGAGACCGCCGTGGGCGAGGCCGACATCGTCACCTCCGCCACCATGTCCACCGAGCCGACCCTGCGCGGCGACTGGCTCCAACCCGGCCAGCACGTGGACCTGATCGGCGCCTACCGCCCCGACATGCGCGAGATCGACGACACCGCCCTGACCCGGTCGCGAATTTTCGTCGACAGCTACGACACGACGCTCGACCATATCGGCGAGTTGAAGATTCCGCTCGCGGGTGGCGTCATCTCCCGCGACGACATCGTCGCCGACTACTACAGCCTCTCCGATTTCACCCGCCAGGGCGATGACGAGATCACCCTCTTCAAGAACGGCGGCGGCGCGCATCTCGACCTGATGACAAGCCGCTACATCCTCGACCAGTTCAAGGGCCGGTAGGGACCAAGGATTTTCGATAATCCCTGGCCAAGCGGTTTCGAAATCGCTTGGTCCCGCCCCGTTAACCGGGGCGGTGCCTTAACGACTCCCCACCGACGCGATACCGATGTAATACCGACGTAATACCGACGTCGGTTTTGCCGTTAACCTTTGCTCAGGCCGGGGTCGCAGACAGGGAGCGTTCCCGGATCGGAAGATGCACGATCGCGCTGAACGCGCCGACACCGACACCGATCCACCAGACCATGGTGTAATCGCCAAACGCGTCATACATCCGCCCTCCGAGCCAGACCCCGAGGAAGCTGCCGAGCTGGTGGCTGAAGAACACGATCCCATAAAGCGTGCCCATGTAGCGCAACCCGTAAATATGCGCCACGAGCCCGCTTGTGAGCGGCACCGTGGCAAGCCACAAAGACCCCATCACAACTGAGAAGATGATGACCGAGGTTGGCGTGATCGGCATCATGATAAACACCGCCGCCGCGATGGTGCGTCCCGTGTAAATCCCTGCAAGCAAATACTTTTTCGAGTATCTCTTACCAAGGTATCCGGCGAAAAGCGTGCCAGCGATATTGGCCAGGCCGATGAGCGAAATCGCCACCGCCCCAAGCGCCGAGGTCGTCGAAACCCCAACCGCGGCCAGCGTCCCCGACGGGTCGATCGCACCGCACATTTCCGTAATCATAGCCGGGAAATGGGCGGTGATGAAGGCAAGTTGATAGCCGCAGGAAAAGAAGCCAAGGAAGATCAGCGTGTAAGATGGATCACGAAACGCCTTGCCAAGAATCGCCCCCATGCTTTCCTCAAGCTCTGCCTTGCTCGCCACCGGCGCGCGCATCAATGGCAGCATAAACAACACCGCCAGGATTGCCGCCGCAAAGATCAGGAACGTGCTCTGCCACGTCATGACTCCCAACATCCACTCCGCCACCGGCGCCCCGAACACCTGCCCCGCCGACCCTGCGGCGGTCGCAATGGCAAGCGACATGGAGCGGTTCTCGTCCGAACTGGCCCGCCCCACCACCGCGAGAATGACGCCGAACCCCGTGCCTGCGATGCCGAAACCGACAAGGATTTCATAGACTTGATGCGCCCCCGGCGTGACCGCGAAAGACGAGAGCACAAGCCCCGCCGCATAGGTCAGCGCGCCCATGATGATCGCCTTGCGATCCCCGATCTTCTCGGCAATCGCGCCAAAGATCGGTTGGCCAATCCCCCATGCGAGGTTCTGGATCGCGATGGCCAGCGAGAACTCCGCCCGCGCCCATCCGAACTCTTCCGCGATGGGGATCTGGAACACCCCGAAACTCGCCCGAATGGCAAAGGACACGAGGATGATGACACAGCCGACGATCAGCACCGGCGTCATGAGCGGTGTTTTATGCTCCATGGGGGAACTCCTGTAGCGCCCGCAAACCATAGCCGCCCGGTCCCGACGGTCAATTCAGCAAATGTGCAAGGCATCATCGCATATCCTTATGGACATCAGCATCTTTTCACACCCGCGACCATTCGCTAAGGGAGGGACATGACGCGCCTGACCGACATCTACGCCGCCAAGGTGGCTTCCGGCGAGTTGCACGCCGACGACGCGCAGGAGGCGATCCTGCCGGAGTTCGACCGCATCCGCGAAGCCGTTGAAACGCCTGTGAAAAAGGGCTGGTTCCGCAAGGCCAAGCCGGAGCCCGTCAAAGGGTTATACCTCTGGGGCGGTGTCGGGCGTGGCAAGTCGATGATGATGGATCTCTTCGTGGATGCGCTGAGCGTGCCGGTGCGCAGGGTGCATTTCCATGCCTTCATGCAGGAAATTCATACCGGCATGCACGAGGCCCGCCAACGCGGCGTCGAAGACGCACTCGCCCCCGTGGCCGAGGCCGTCGCCGAAAGTGTCCGTGTGCTGGCTTTCGATGAAATGCAGATTACCGACATCACGGACGCCATGATTGTCGGGCGCCTGTTCGCGTTCCTGTTCGATGCTGGCGTCGTGGTGGTGACAACCTCGAACCGCGTCCCCGACGACCTTTACAAGGACGGCCTCAACCGGCAACTTTTCCTGCCCTTCCTAGACCTCATCAAGGAACGTCTCACAGTCTGGGAAATGGCCTCGCCCCGCGACTATCGCCAGAACCGACTGCAGGGAAACCAGGTCTATTTCGTTCAGGCCAATCGCGAAGCCCGCGCCGATATCGACGCGATCTGGAAAGACCTGACCGGCGGCGACGCGGAACCCCTCGTGCTGACGGTCAAGGGCCGCTCCGTGACGATCCCGGCCTATCGCAACGGTGTCGGTCGGGCGCGGTTTTACGATCTCTGTGGCACGATGCTCGGCCCCGGTGACTACCTTGCCATTGCCGACGCCGTGAAGGTTCTCATCCTTGAGGATATCCCGACCCTGTCGCGCACCAACTTCAACGAGGCCAAGCGCTTCGTGACCCTGATTGATGCCCTCTACGAGGCCAAGGTCCGGCTGATCTGTTCCGCAGCCGCAGAACCGGAAATGCTTTATCTCGAAGGGGAAGGCACGTTTGAATTCGAACGCACGGCAAGCCGGTTGCGAGAGATGCAGGACGAGAATTGGGGGCGTGAGGACGAGGCCTGACCGGGAGGTTTACCCTTTCTTGACCAGCCTTGTTTAGTGTCTGCAAAATACAGGGCCCCAAACGGAATAAGGGGATGCCGAAGCATCCCCTAAAACCTGCCTGTCCCGTAAGCCTGCGATGGCGTCCTGTTTTGGTGCTTGGTGATTCGCAAGGATCGCCGAATTCTGATTCGACTATAGGCGCGGTGATTCGCACCCGTCAACAGGGTGATTCGCAAAAACCGAATCGGTTAACCGTTTTTCTGCAGAACTCGCCCCGCAAGATAGAGCGATCCACAGATCAAAACGCGCGCGTCCGGTTGTTTCGCGACAATGGTTTTCAACGCCTCCGAAACGCTGTCCGCAGTCCCAGATTTCAGCCCCACGAGCGCCGCGGCAGCAGCGGTTTCCTCTGCCGGAAGCGTATTGGCCTCTCCCGGAATTGAGACCGCGATAAGGCTATCCGCCCGCACCGCCAGCGGCGCGAGATAGCCTTTGATATCCTTGGTGTTGAGCATTCCGCAGATAAGATGCGTTGGGCGGTCCGGCAAACCGGCTAATACTGCGCCCAACGCTTCGCCCGCCGCCGCGTTATGCCCTCCATCGAGCCAAAGCTCGACATCCGGTGCCGTCTCGACCAATGGCCCCTTGCGCAACCGCTGCATCCGCGCGGGCCACTCCGCCCCGGTCATCGCCGCCTCGCAACCGGCCTCCTCCGCCCCGAGATGGCGCAACGCCGCAATCGCCGCACCCGCGTTCTGCACCTGGTGCGCGCCGAGGAGGTCCGGCAAGGGCAGATCGAGAAGCCCTGTTTCATCCTGGTAAACAAGCCGCCCGCGCTCTTCCCAAACATGCCAGTGCTGCCCGTGGGCCAACAAGGGCGCCCCAAGCCGTGCAGCCGTCGCCTCGATCACCTCCATCGCCTCCTCCGGTTGCGGCCCGACCACGCAAGGCACGCCACGCTTGATGATCCCCGCCTTCTCACCCGCGATCTTGGCCAGCGTATTGCCAAGAAATTGCTCATGGTCGATCGAGATCGGCGTGATGATCGAAAGCGCAGGCGCCTCGATCACGTTTGTGGCGTCCAGCCGCCCGCCCAGCCCAACCTCGAGCAGCGTGTAATCCGCCTTCACCCGCGAAAAGGCCAACAAGGCCGCCGCCGTGGTGATCTCGAAATAAGTGATGTTCTCGCCGCAATTCGCGGCATAGCACTCATCCAGCACCTCGGTCAGATGGGTCTCGTCGATCAAAGATCCGGCCAGACGAATCCGCTCATGAAACCGCGCAAGATGCGGCGAAGTATAGGCATGAACGGATTTCCCCATTCGTTCGAGTCCCGCCCGCATCATCGCCTGTGTCGAACCTTTGCCATTGGTGCCCGCGATATGGACCACTGGCGGCAACCGCCTTTCAGGATGATCCAAGGCGCCGAGAAGCCGCCACATCCGATCCAGTGTCAGGTCGATGATCTTGGGATGAAGCGCCATCATGCGCGCAAGAATGGCGTCGGAGGTCTGGTCAGGCTCTGTCATGGGGAAGGTCCGCAATTGCTGTCGCGCTGCTCATAAAGCAAAGGGGGCCACGGTCAAACACCGCAAGCCCCCTTTCATCCCATAAAAGCGACAGGCTCAGCCCGCTTTCGCGGGGGCCGGGTCCTTTGTCGTCTCCTCCGGCGCGGGCGCCGGCAGATCGCCTTTGACCGCAGGCGGCAGGCCAAGAAGCATCCGCGTGATCGTGATGAGTTCGTCGCGCATATCACCACGCGGGGTCACCCGGTCAAGCATCCCATGGTCAAGCAGGTATTCAGCCCGTTGGAACCCTTCCGGAAGCTTTTCGCGGATGGTCTGTTCGATCACACGCGGCCCGGCAAAACAGATGAGCGCATTCGGCTCGGCAATCTGCACATCGCCCAACATCGCATAAGAGGCCGTCACCCCGCCCGTGGTCGGATGGGTCAGGACAACGATATAGGGCAGCCCCGCCTCCTTGAGCATCTGCACCGCCACCGTCGTGCGAGGCATCTGCATGAGCGAGAGAATCCCCTCCTGCATCCGCGCGCCGCCTGCGGCAGAGAACAGGATCAGCGGGCGCTTGAGCTTTACCGCGCGCTCGGCGGCGGCGATGATCGCGTTGCCGACATACATGCCCATGGACCCGCCCATGAAGGAAAAGTCCTGACACGCGGCCACGATCGGGGTGCGCCCAATCTCGCCTTCGGCGACAAGCATGGCTTCCTTCTCACCGGTCTTCTTCTGCGCTGCCTTCATGCGATCCGGGTATTTCTTCTGGTCGCGGAAATGCAACGGATCAGCCACCGGCGCCGGAACATCGATCTCGGCAAAAATCCCGCCGTCGAACAATGCGGTAAAGCGGTCACGGGGCGAGATCGCCATGTGATGGCCGCAATTCGTGCAGACATTCAGGTTCGCGGAAAGCTCACGGTGAAAAAGCATCGTGCCACATTCATCGCATTTGGACCAAAGATTGTCCGGCGTTTCGCGGCGCGAAAAGATCGAGTTGATCCGGGGGCGGACGTAGTTGGTGATCCAGTTCATGCACGCAATCCTTCATATCTTGGAGCGGTTCCTGTCAGATAAGACCCTACGTCAGGAAATGCAATCAGCGCCTTATTGCAACCCGCGCGACAAGCCATCCACACAGGATCACGAGCGCCTCAAGCGGCAGAAGCGCCTGCAGGGCTTCGGTATCTTCCGGGCCAAATGGATATACATAGAGCGCAAGCCCATCCCAGTGCCCCTGCATTGCCGAGAACATCATCGCACTGACATTGTTGAGAAAATGTAGCGCCAATGCAGGCCCGAGATTACCCGCCCGTGCCGTGAGGTCCGCCGCGGCCAAACCGAAAAGGCCTGACCACGCTGCAAGCCAAAGCGCATTGTCTCCATATGTCGATGGTTCAAAGTGCAACGCCCCGAACAACACCGCAGGAAACACCATCCACGCCATCGGAGAGGCGAACCGTGCGGCAATCTGGCTCTGAAGATAGCCCCGGAACAGGATTTCCTCGGTCGCGATCTGTACAAAGATAAGCACGAGCGAAAGCGGCACGAGACGCATCCAGACGCCCACGCGCATATTCCCCACCGGCTCTGCCCCGCCCGGCGACGGGATCAGGAACACCACGAGGAACAACAGGAGCGCGAGCCGTCCGACACGTCCAAAATCATGCAGCACTTGCGGCACCGGTCCCATCAACGCCACAAGCCCCCGACCATTCAGGACATGCGCGACAAGCAACACGACAAGCAACAGGGGCACAAAATTGCCAAGCATCGCCCAGATCGCCCGTGCGCTGCTTCCATCTCGCAGTTCGACTCGCAGGTCTCCCCAGGCAGGAAGGCTTGCAAGCATCTGGAAATAGACGATATTAAGCACCAGAAAGCCAGCAACGATCAGGACGATCGCAGCCGCGAGGCGCCAAGCCTCCGAGGTTGGGCGGGCCGATGCAACAAGCTCTTCATGGGAACGATACGCTGACATGCTATCGCCATTGCCCGTTTTCCCCCGGCCTGACAAGAGCCTCATCCTCCCTTGTGTACGAGCGACGACAAAATGATGAAAATCCGCCGCAATCTGACATTGCGCGTTTGTTTCGCCTCCCTCAATCCGATACAAAACCTCAAAGTCGCAGGGGTATTGTTTCTCAAGACGAAACAAAACGGGACGGTCGGAGCAGCAAGACGATGAGTAAGAACGGTGTGGGAGTCCTGCAAAACATTTATCAGCGCGCCGTCTCGCGCTATTGGGCGCGGAGCGCGCGCGTCGCGACCAAGACAGATCTGAGCACCCTGCGCAAGCAACGCGCCCGCGCCCGCGCCCTGCGCCACTACCTCGATACGCTCATCGCCGTCTCCGAAAGCCGGCTTGCCCTTCCGATGATCGGATCGAACGCCTTCCCGGTGCCACACGGGACCGAATGGTCCTGGCGCCCCGAGGCCTGGCGCGAGCCGCTCCCGATCAAGGGCCGCTCCTCTGTTGGCAACCGAGAAATGCTCGGCAACGAGGTCACACTCTTTCACGATTGCCGCCTGTCAGAGCTCACCCTGCGCCAGTTGCGCAATCATCGCGAAGCCGACCTCGCGCCATTCGCTCTGCGCATGGATGTGTTCCGCTTTGACGGATCTTTCCTGTCGCTGGCCATCGACCTGCCGCCCGAAGCCGTCCAGGGTCTGACCCGCAGCCACCTGATCCGGCTGGATACGAGTGTCGAGATGGAAAAGCCGCTCGAGATCTTTGCCCGCCTCAACATCAAGCACGGCCCGAACACCGAACAGATCGTCCGCGAATTGCCCCTTGAGGCCGAGGGCATCTCGGTCGAGTTCGACCTCGCCTACTCCAAGCTGAACGAGAAACGCGTCGAACGCGCTTGGCTCGACCTGATCTTCGAAGGCCCGGAAATGAACCAGGTCATCTTACGTGACCTGACCTTATCTCGTCGGCCCCGTGCCGAACTCTGACCCCGCTTTCAGGAGAGCCTACCATGAGCGACTGGACGTTGACCAAATCCCGCCTGTCCCAAGGCGTCTGGGAAGGGGCACTGACCCGCGATGACAAATCCGGCTCTGCGCCGGACATCCGCGTGACCTATCTCGACGCCCCAGTGACCGGCTTCGAGGTCAAGGAAGACGTGGCACATGACCGATGGGTTCTGCGCATACAGATTCCGGCAGATGCGATTGCCGACGGTGTGCAGACCCTCCTCATCCACGACAACGCAACAGGCGATCTCCTTGACAAGATAACCCTGATCGCGGGCGAGGCGCTCGCTGACGACATTCGTGCCGAGATGGACCTTCTACGCGCAGAGTTGGACATGCTCAAACGCGCGTTTCGCCGTCACTGTGTCGAGACCATGTAGGCAACACCAGACCTCAATAATGCGCGGTATAGCCGCCATCCACGGCCAGAACCTGCCCCGTGACATAGCTCGCCGCTGGCGATGCAAGAAAAAGGACCGCCGGGGCAAGCTCTTCCGGTTCTCCCCAGCGCCCCAGAGATGTCGCCGCCTCAAGCCGCGCGAGAAGCGCCGGGTCTTTGGCGGCTTCACGGTTCGGCTCGGTGCGGAAAAAACCCGGCGCGATGGCGTTGACGGTAATCCCCTGTGGCCCAAGCTCAGCAGCCAGCGCCCGTGTCATACCGTTGATCCCGGCCTTGGCGGTTGTGTAGGCCGCATCCCCGGCCTGCGCCACGATCCCGGCAATGGACGAGATATTCACGATCCGCCCGCCTGCCCCCATCATCGCCGCCGCCCTCTGGCAGAGCATGAAGGGTGAAACCAGGTCGACATCCATCAGGCGCTGCACATCTGCGCGGCTGAACTCAGGCAAGGCCCTGCGATCCCGCATCCCGACATTGTTGACGAGGATATCGAGACCACCTGCCCCTGCGATCCGCGCAAACGCGGTCTCCACCGCCGCCTCGTCCGACACATCGAAGGGAAGCGCCTTGGCCATGCCCCCTTCTGCCACGATCTCCTGCGCCGCGCGCTCCGTTGCCGCCCGGTCGCGCCCATTGACCCAGACCATCGCGCCGGCCTCGGCCAGAAGGCACGCCGCCGCGAGCCCCAGACCACTATTCGACCCGGTCACAAGCGCCTTGCGCCCTGCGAGGGAAAACACACCGTAGTCGACCATGAAACGCTCCTGTCTGATGCCGGATCATATTGCCAAGCCAAGGGCGACCCTACAAACCGAAACCGCCCTGCCGCAACGGCACAAGGCCTTTACGCGGCGTTTCGGGGTGACAAGCACGATAGCTTCCTGTCTCCTATCCAACGATTTATCCAGGGAGGCACCCATGGCAGAGTATCCGCATCTGTTGGCACCGCTTGATCTTGGCTTCACCACACTCAAGAACCGGGTGTTGATGGGCTCCATGCATACCGGGCTCGAGGAGACCAAGGACTGGAACCGCGTGGCCGAGTTCTACGCCGAGCGCGCACGCGGGCAGGTCGGGCTCATCGTCACCGGCGGCATGGCCCCGAACCGCGAAGGCGGCGTCTTCCCCGGCGCGGCGGGCCTCTTCACCGATGAGGACATAGCCAACCACAAGATCGTGACAGACCGCGTGCATGACGCAGGCGGCAAGATCGCGATGCAGATCCTCCACGCGGGCCGCTACGCCTACAGCCCCGAATGCGTCTCTTCCTCTCCCGTCAAATCCCCGATCTCCCCCTTCCCACCCAAAGAACTCGACGAGGAGGGCATCGAGAAGCAGATACAGGATTTCGTGACCGCCACCGTCCGCGCCCGCGAGGCAGGCTATGACGGGGTCGAGGTCATGGGCTCCGAGGGCTATTTCCTGAACCAGTTCCTCGTCACCCATGTCAACAAGCGCACCGACCGTTGGGGCGGCTCCTACGAGAACCGTATGCGCCTGCCTGTCGAGGTCGTGCGCCGCTGTCGCGAGGCGGTGGGCGAGGATTTCATCATCATCTACCGCCTGTCGATGATCGACCTCGTGCCCAATGGCTCGACCCATGCGGAGGTCGTGCAGCTTGCCAAGGCTATCGAGGAGGCGGGCGCGACAATCCTCAATACCGGCATTGGATGGCACGAGGCACGCATCCCGACCATTGCCACATCCGTGCCGCGCCGGGCCTTTGCCTGGGTCACGAAAAAGCTCATGGGCAAGGTCTCGATCCCGATCATCACCTCGAACCGGATCAACATGCCCGACGTGGCCGAAGGGGTGCTCGCCGAGGGCTGCGCCGATATGGTTTCGATGGCGCGCCCCTTCCTGGCCGATGCCGATTTCGTTGCCAAGGCGGCCAACGGCAAGTCCGATCAGATCGCGCCCTGTATCGGCTGCAACCAAGCCTGCCTTGACCATACATTCTCCGGCAAGCTGACATCCTGCCTCGTCAACCCGCGCGCCTGCCATGAAACCGATCTCGAGATCACTCCCACGGACAACGCCAGGCGCATCGCCGTGGTCGGCGCCGGCCCCGCGGGCCTCTCCGCCGCCATCACCGCCGCCCGTCGCGGTCATGCCGTGACGCTCTTCGACCGCGCCGACAAGATCGGCGGACAACTCAACATCGCCAAGCAAATTCCCGGCAAAGAGGAATTCTGGGGATTGGTCGATTGGTATGAAACCATGGTCGCAGAAACGGGTGTCTCTCTCCGCCTCGGAGAGACCGTAACCGCCGAGACGCTCGCGGGTTTCGACGAGGTCGTGATCGCGACCGGGATCACCCCACGCGACCCCGGCATCCCCGGTCAGGATCGGGACAACGTGCTCTCTTATCTCGACGTGCTGCGCGACAAGAAGCCCGTCGGCAAAAAAGTCGCTGTGATCGGCGCAGGCGGAATCGGCTTCGACGTGTCGGAATATCTCGTCCACGAGGGCGAAAGCCTGACCGAAAACCTTCCCGAGTGGATGGTGGAATGGGGTGTGGGCGACCCGGAGGAAACACGCGGAGGCCTCGCGCCAGAAGGTCCGCAACCGCACGCCCCGGCGCGTCAGGTCTACCTGATGCAGCGCAAGGCCAAGGCGCTTGGCAAGGGGCTCGGCAAAACCACAGGCTGGATTCACCGCGCCGCGCTCAAGATGAAAAATGTCGAGATGCTTGGCGGCGTGAATTATGAGAAGATCGACGATGACGGCCTGCATATCTCCTTTGGCGAAGCACGCGAAAACCCGCGCATTCTGGATGTCGACACCGTGGTGATCTGCGCCGGGCAACTGCCCGAACGCTCGCTCGCTGACGCGCTAGAGGAAAAAGGGGTCACGGCGCATGTCATTGGTGGCGCGGACGTGGCCGCCGAACTGGATGCCAAGCGCGCCATCGACCAAGGCACCCGCCTCGCCGCCAGCCTCTGAACGGCGTTTACCATTCGCTAACCATGTCCCGTTAACACTCGTTAAGCGTGTTGACGGGGAGTGAAACATGGTGGCTCGCGCCTATACCGTGGCCTTTGAAGGGGTCGAAGCGCATCCCGTCGAGGTGCAATGCGCCGTGTCCAACGGGCTACCCGCCTTCTCGATTGTCGGCCTGCCCGACAAGGCCGTTTCCGAGGCGCGTGACCGTGTGCGCGCCGCGCTCAATGCAATGGCGATCGCGCTGCCCTCCAAGCGGATCACCATCAATCTCTCCCCCGCAGACCTTCCCAAGGAAGGAAGCCACTTCGACCTGCCCATCGCCGTGGCCCTCCTCGCTGCGTTGAACATCATCCCCGAGGACGCCGCCGAAGGCTGCGTTGCACTCGGTGAATTGTCGCTCGATGGCTCGCTCATCCCGGTCACCGGCGCGCTTCCGGCGGCCATGTCGGCAGCAGAATCCGGGCGCAACCTGCTTTGCCCCGAACCCTCCGGCCCGGAAGCCGCCTGGGTCGGCGCGGCACAGGTCATCGCCGCGCGCTCTCTTGCCGATGTCGTGCGGCACTACACCGGCCAATCGCCCCTTTCGCCTTCTGAGCCCGGAGAAGTTTCGGTCGATCCGCTCTCCATCGACATGCGCGACGTCAAGGGACAGGAACGTGCCAAGCGCGCGCTTGAGATCGCCGCTGCCGGGCGACACCATTTCTTCATGGTCGGCAGCCCCGGCTCGGGAAAATCCATGCTCGCGGCGCGCCTGCCCACCATCCTGCCACCGCTAAGCCCGGCAGAAGCGCTCGAAACCTCGATGATACATTCCGTTGCCGGGCTTCTCGATGCGGGCGGCATCTCACGCCAACGCCCCTTTCGCGAACCGCACCACACCGCCTCCATGGCTGCCATCGTCGGCGGAGGGCGGCGCGCAAGCCCCGGAGAAATCAGTCTCGCCCATAACGGTGTTTTGTTCATGGACGAGTTCCCGGAATATTCCCGTGCGGTTCTCGAAACCCTGCGACAACCGATTGAAACCGGCACGGTGATGGTCGCGCGAGCCAACGCACATGTTTCCTATCCCTGCCGTTTCATGCTGATCGCCGCCGCCAATCCCTGTCGCTGCGGCGAAATGTTCGATCCGAACAAAGCCTGTTCCCGCGCACCACTATGCGGAGAAGATTACCTTGGGCGCATCTCCGGGCCGCTTATGGATCGTTTCGACCTGCGCCTGGAAGTCCCTCCTGTAAGTTTTCAGGATCTCGATCTTCCTGCCAGCGGTGAATCCTCGGCCAACATCGCAGGTCGCGTCGCCGCAGCGCGCAAAACCCAGGCGGCACGCTACCAAGGGCTCTCCGGCACCCGCGCCAACGCCGATATCCAAGGCGCGCTTCTCGAGGAAATCACGGAACCGGACAGCGAAGGTCGCGCCTTTCTCAATACAGTGGCCGAGAAGATGTCACTCTCTGCGCGGGGGTATCATCGGATATTACGTGTCGCCCGGACCATAGCCGATCTGGACGATGCCGAAAACGTGCGTCGTCCTCATATCGCAGAAGCCGTCAGCTTTCGTCTCCTGTCAGCCAAAGAGAATTGATCCATTCGGATGTGCGCCGCACGGTTTCGCCCGCCTCCGGGATCAAGCCATGAAAAACCGGCCAGGCATGCGGGGCCTGTTGGTGCACCTCTAGCGTGACATGCACGCCGTCCTCGTTGAAACGCTCGACCATCCGCAGGGTGTCATCACGAAGAATCTCTCGCTCCGAAACCGTAAGATACACCGGAGGTGCCCCACGCATATCCGCGAATACGGGAGAGGCACGGGGGTCTCGGGCTTCCTGCCCGGCAAGGTAATACTCGGCACAGACAAACGCTCTTTCCGCCGGAAGCAAAACGTCTTTGTCGGCGTTCTCGCGAATACTGGGAGCGGTGAAGCTGAGGTCGGTCAGCGGCGAGAAGGCGAAGACACCGGCCGGCAAACTCTCCCCCTCGGCAATAAGCTGTCCCAAAAGGGCAAGCGCGAGTCCGCCGCCGGCGCTATCCCCTCCGAGGACGATCTGTTCCGGTAGGTATCCGGCCTCCCGCAAAATCGCATAGGCCAGCCGCGCATCCTCAATCGCCGCGGGAAAGGGGTTTTCCGGCGCAAGACGATAGCTCGGCATACACCCCATATGCCCGCTATATCGGGAAAGATGGGCGACCAACGCCCCGTGAGTATGGGGTGACCCAAACACATAGGCGCCGCCATGGAAATACAGGATCACACGATCGTCTCTCGCGCCCGGCGCAGCAACCCAATGCAGATCAAGACCGCGCTCCGTCTGTCGGCGCCAATACGCCCCGCGCGGCCCGTGAAGCCATATCCGCGCCTTCCAGTCCAAGGCCCGGCGCAACGATTTCGGGTCCGGTGCCCGCGCCAGAAGCGGCTTCTCGAAAAGGCGCATCTGAGCGTTGAGAAGGCTGAGGCGAAGACTCATCCGACGCGAGCCTCGATCGCCTCCCAGATCTTCGCGGCGATATTCACACCATCGAAACGCTCAAGCTGCTGAATACCCGTCGGCGAAGTCACGTTGATCTCGGTCAGAAAATCCCCGATCACGTCAATCCCGACGAAAATCTGACCCTTCTCGCGCAGAAGCGGCCCAATCGCGGCACAAATCTCGAGATCACGCTCACTCAGCCCGATCTTTTCGGGGCGCCCACCCACATGCATGTTGGACCGTGTCTCGCCCGCAGCTGGCACACGGTTTATGGCTCCGACGGGTTCGCCATCGACAAGGATCACGCGCTTGTCGCCGTTGCTCACATCAGGCAGGAATCTCTGCACGATGAGCGGCTCACGGCTGAACCCCGTGAACAACTCGTGCAGCGATGTCAGGTTACGGTCATTGGCATCGAGCCTAAACACCCCCGCGCCGCCATTTCCATAAAGTGGCTTGAGGATCACATCGCCATGACGCTCCTTGAATGCCTTGATCGTATCAAGATCACGGGCAATCGTCGTCGGCGGCGTAAGATCGGGGAAATCCAGCACGAGAAGCTTTTCCGGATAGTTGCGCACCCAGAAGGGATCGTTGACCACAAGCGCCTTGCCTTTCAAACGGTCAAGAAGATGCGTCGACGTGATATAGTGCATGTCGAAGGGCGGGTCTTGCCGCAACCAGATCACATCGAAATCAGCCAGGTTGACATGGGTGACCGGCCCGAGGTCGACATGATTGCCCACTTCCCGGCGCACAACCATGCTCTGGCCGCGTGCAGTGATCTCGCCCTCTTCATAGGCGAGCATATCCGGGGAGTAGAAAAACAACTCGTGTCCACGCGCTTGCGCTTCTTCGGCAAGGCGGAAAGAGCTATCGGCGTTGATGTCGACCGATGTGATCGGGTCCATCTGAAAGGCGATTTTCATGGGCAATCCTCTGCGCAGCGTGCTCCTTAAATGGCGCAAGCCCATCGCCCTTGCAATGCCTTGTCAGAATGCACACTCGATTATCCGGGTTTCGCCCACCTCGTTGACCAATGCCACATCGAACCGGCACGGGGTCAACTCGCCCCTCGGTTCCCCGGAGAGAAAGAGTTCTGCCCCCGCATGAATGCGCGCAATCTGCCGCTCTGAAACCCGCGCTGCCGCGCGTTCGAAATCGCGCGCTTTCTTGACCTCGACAAACACGAGCCCCGTGCCGTCGCGCAGGATCAGGTCGATCTCGCCGCCGCCCTTGCGCCAACGCCGCGCCGCAACGATCATCCCTCGACGCAGATAAAGCCGCTCCACGCTCTCTTCCGCAGCGGCTCCCGCATGCCATGCGCGACGCCCACGTTCCGCCTTTCGCGTGGCAAGATCTTCCGCATCGGACAAGGCGCATTCCTTCCTTTCACTCTTCCGAGGAAAGTTTGAGCGCCATTTGGTAAATCTTTCGTTTATGCACGTTATGGGCCTTTGCCACGCTTTCCGCGGCATCACGCACCGACATGCTTCCAAGCGCTTGACGCACTGCCTCCTCAAGATCGGCTTCACCCGGATCAACTGCGCCCTGTCGGTCGATGAGCACCACGATCTCGCCGCGCAGGGCCTCTCCCCCGATCTCGTCGGCAAGGCTTTGCAAGGTGCCGCGCCGCACTTCTTCGAATTTCTTGGTCAACTCGCGACAGATAACCGCCGATCTCTCACCGCCAAGAACCTTCGCCGCATCCCGCAACATGGCCCCGACCCGCTTGGGCGACTCGTAGAAGACAAGCGTCCCCGGCACCGCCTTGACCGCTTCAAGCGCAGTTTGCCGCGCCCCCTTGGCATTTGGCAGGAACCCCGCGAAAAAGAACGCATCCGTAGGCAGGCCGGCCAGCGTGAGCGCCGTGATGATCGCGGACGGCCCCGGCGCCGAAGTCACGTTATGCCCGGCCTCCATCGCCTCGCGCGCAAGGTGATAACCAGGATCGGCAATGAGCGGCGTGCCGGCTTCGGACCCGTAGGCGACAGATTTGCCATCCTCCAAAAGCTTCAAGAGTCTGGCCCGCCCTTTTTCCCCCGAATGGTCATGATAGGAAATCAATGGCCGCTCCCCAAGGCGCACCCCGTGAATCTCGAGCAACCGGCGCATCGAACGCGTATCCTCTGCGGCAATCACATCCGCCGAAGCGAGGGTGTCGAGTGCACGCAACGTAATATCGCGTGCTGTCCCGATTGGTGTGGCGACAAAGTAGAGACCGGGCTCCAATCTGCGAATTTCGTGATTCAAAGCTGGACCCATCTTCTGTGTTGACTATGATCTGCCCGAACCGGGCCAGTGCGCGAAACGCTTGCCTGACGCCGAAAACCGACCCGCCAAGGGAGTTATCATTCCATGTTTATCCGTTCTAGCCTTGCCCGCCGGTTTCTGAAAGGGGCTGCCGCCACCTTGGCGCTTGTTGGCCTGACAGCCTGCGTTCCTGCGACTGGTCCCGTGGTCTCGACATCGAACCCCGTGCCGGTCGCGCTCCTGGTGCCCTCCGGCTCGGGGGATTCGGGGGATGCGCTGATCGCGCAAAGCCTTGAGAACGCCGCGCGCCTCGCGATTTCCGATCTTGATGGCGTCAAGATTGACTTGCGAGTCTACTCCACGGCTGGCAAGCCCGACATGGCCGCCTCTGCCGCACAAAAGGCTGTCGCGGAAGGCGCCAAGATCATCGTCGGGCCGCTCTACGGTGCTGCTGCCAATGCCGCCGGCAAGGCGGTGGCGGGCAATGGTATCAACGTCCTGACCTTTTCCAACAATACCGGGATTGCAGGCGGCAATGTCTTTGTGCTTGGCTCGACCTTCGACAATACGGCCAACCGGCTGGTGGGCTACGCCACGAGCCAGGGCAAGCGCAATATCCTGATCGTTCATGCCGATACCGTTCCGGGCCAGGTCGGTCGCAACGCGATCATGGGCGCGATCAACGCCTCTTCCGCCTCAAGCGCAGGCACCGTGGCCTACAAATACTCGCAAGATGGGGTGGTCGCCGCCGTGGCGGAAATCAAGGCCGCCGTGGAACAGAACGCGCCCGACGCGATTTTCCTGACGGCCTCGACCTCCGGCGCGCTGCCGCTGTTCTCGCAGATGTTGCCCGAAGCGGGCATTGATCCGCAGATGATTCAGTATATCGGCCTGACCCGCTGGGATCTCCCATCGCAGACGCTCTCCCTTCCCGGTGTGCAGAACGCATGGTTCGCACGCCCCGACGATACGCTGAGCCGGGCCTATACCGACCGCTACGCACAGGCCTATGGTGGCCTGCCTCACAATCTCAGCGGCTTGGCCTATGATGGCATTGCTGCGATCGGCGCACTGGTCAAGGCTGGCAAAAGCAACGCATTGACCACCAGCGCCTTGACACAGGGGGCCGGTTTCCAGGGGGTGAACGGAATTTTCCGCCTGCGGTCTGATGGAACAAATGAACGCGGCCTGGCGGTTGTCACGATCCGCGACAAACAAGTGGTGACTCTTGACCCTGCGCCAAAAAGTTTCGGCGGCTTCGGTTTCTGAACCGGAAGACCTCCCGCTTCCCGCCCCCACGACCGAACTGGTCCGCCCGGCAGACGACATCCTTGACCGTAAGGCCCTCCTCCACGCCGTAGAACGCGCACGGGAAGAGCATGACGATGACAAGGCGTTTCGTGACGACGTGGTGAAACAGCTCCTCGCGGCGCGCAAATCGGCCAATGCCGTCATCGAGGCAGGCTTTCTTGCCCGCCCCCATGACGCGCGCGCCATGAAAAGCGCCTATACTTGGGTGACGGATTGCCTTGTCGGGACAGCCCATCATGTCGCCACGACCTACCTGCACCCATTGCAGGCGCCGACCGAGGCCGAACGTATCGCGCTTTTCGCCGTGGGCGGCTACGGGCGGGGCGAGATGGCCCCACAATCTGATGTCGATCTGCTCTTTCTCACGCCCTACAAGATCACGCCGTGGGCCGAGAGCGTGATCGAGACGATGCTCTACATCCTCTGGGATTTGCGCCTGAAGGTCGGCCACGCATCGCGCACGGTCAAGGATTGCCTGCGCCTTGGCGGCGAGGATTTCACCATCCGCACCGCGCTTCTCGAAAACCGTTTCCTGCGCGGCCACGCACCGCTCGACGCGGAATTGAACACGCGCCTGGAGAACGACCTGTTCAAAGGCTCCGAACGCGAGTTCATCGAGGCCAAGCTCCACGAACGCGACGAGCGCCACAAGAAACAGGGCGAGCGCTACATGGTCGAGCCCAACGTCAAGGAAGGCAAGGGCGGACTGCGCGACCTTCAATCCCTGTTCTGGATCGCCAAATACGTCTACCACGTTCAACAAGCCCGCGACCTGCTCGACAAGGGCCTCTTCCACAAAGATGAATATGAACGCTTTGCCGAGGCCGAGAATTTCCTTTGGGCGGTACGCGGTCATATGCACATCCTCGCAGGCCGCCCCGTCGAACAGCTGACCTTCGACTTCCAAGTGCAAGTGGCCGAGCGCATGGGCTATCTCGACAAGGGCGGGCGCCGCGCCGTCGAGCATTTCATGCAGGATTACTTCCGCCACGCGACCTCCGTGGGCGACCTGACCCGTATCCTCCTGACCAAGCTCGAAGCCGACCACGCCAAGGCCGCGCCCCTCATGGAGCGTCTGTTCCGCCGCCGCCCACGGATCAAGGCGGGCTACCAGGTCATCAACAACCGTCTCGCGATCGTGGATGACACGTCCTTTCTGAGCGACCCGCTGAACCTGTTGCGCCTGTTTGAGGAAGGGTTGCGCACCGGGCTGTTGATCCACCCGGACGCCATGCGGCTCGTCACCGCCAACCTGCATCTGATCGACGACGATTTCCGCGCCAACAAGGATGCGCAGAAAATCTTCCTTGGCCTGCTCCTCAAGCATGGCAACCCGGAACGCGCCCTGCGCCGCATGAACGAACTCGGCGTTCTTGCCGCCTTCATCCCGGAATTCGCCACCGTCGTGGCGATGATGCAATTCAACATGTATCACTCCTACACGGTCGACGAACACACGATCCAGGTGATCTCGAACTACGCACAAATCGAACGCGAGGAGCTTCAGGTCGAACTCCCCCTGTCGTCCGAAATTATCAAGAACGGCGTCAACCGCCGGGTGCTCATGGTGGCCATGCTCCTGCATGATATCGGCAAGGGGCGCGAAACCGATCATTCCATTCTTGGCGCCCAGATTGCCCGCCGCGTCGCCCCGGCACTCGGTCTTCGCAAGAGCGAATGCGAAACGGTCGAATGGCTGGTGCGGTACCACCTCCTGATGTCCGACACGGCCCAGAAACGCGATATCGCCGACCCGCGCACCGTGCGCGACTTTGCCAAGGCCGTGCGCTCGGTGGATCGCCTCAACCTGCTGACGGTGCTGACAGTCTGCGACATTCGCGGCGTTGGACCGGATGTCTGGAACAATTGGAAAGCCGCCCTCTTGCGCGCGCTCTACCGCCAGACCCGCGTCGTCCTCGAGGACGGCATGGAAGCGATCAACCGGGAGAACCGCGGGACCGAGGCCAAAAAGAAACTGCGCGCAGAGCTTGCGGGTTGGTCCGCCAAAGATATCAAGCGCGAAACCACGCGGCACTACGATCCCTATTGGCAAGGGTTGCATATTACGGCCCACAAGGTCTTTGCCGAACTGCTGCGTGATATCGACGATGACGAAATCCGCATCGACCTGCACCCCGACGAGGACCGCGACGCCACCCGCGCCTGCTTTGCCATGGCCGATCACCCCGGTATCTTCAGCCGCATGTGCGGGGCGTTGGCCCTGGTCGGGGCCAATATCGTCGATGCGCGCACCTTTACATCCAAGGACGGCTACGCGACGGCCGCCTTCTGGATTCAGGACGCCGATGGCTCTCCCTACGAAGCAGGGCGGCTCAAACGCTTGCGCCAGATGATAGAGAAAACCCTCAAAGGCGAGGTCATCGCCACCGAGGCAATGAAGTCGCGCGATGTCATCAAGAAACGCGAACGCGCGTTCCGGGTGCCGACCACGATCACCTTCGATAACGAAGGCTCGGAAATCTATACGATCATCGAGGTCGATACCCGCGACCGCCCCGGCCTCCTCTTCGATCTCACGCGCACATTGGCCAATAGCAATGTCTACATCGCCTCTGCCGTGATCGCGACATATGGCGAACAGGTCGTCGATAGCTTCTACGTCAAGGACATGTTTGGCCTGAAATTCCATTCCAAGCCGAAGCAACAGGCGCTTGAAAAGAAACTGCGAGAGGCCATCGAGCGCGGCGTCGAAAGGGCCATTTCGTGAAACCGATCCGCATGATGCGCAGCTTCCTGACGGTGGGTGGCTGGACCATGGCAAGCCGTATCCTCGGCTTCGCGCGCGACATCCTGATTCTGGCATTTCTTGGCACCGGCCCGCTATACGAAGCCTATGTCGTGGCCTTCCGCCTGCCCAACATGTTCCGCCGCTTCTTTGCCGAAGGCGCGTTCAACATGGCCTTCGTGCCGATGTTCTCGAAAAAGCTCGAAGGTGATGAAAACCCGCTCGGCTTTGCCCGTGAGGCCTTTGCCGGTTTGGCCACGGTCTTGATTCTCCTGACGCTACTGGCCCAACTCGTTATGCCCTGGCTCGTTCTTGGTCTGGCCTCTGGCTTTGCCGGGCAGGACCAATTCGCCCTTTCGGTCGAGTTTGGGCGCATCGCCTTTCCCTATATTCTTTTCATCTCTCTTGCCGCGCTGCTCTCTGGCGTCCTGAACGCGACCGGGCGTTTTGCCGCTGCCGCCGCGGCGCCGGTTCTGCTGAACGTGCTGCTCGTGGCCGCCATATCCGCGGCTGCATGGCTTGGGCTGGACGTGGCCCGCACACTGATCTGGATGATCCCCGTGGCCGGTGTCGCCCAGCTTGTCCTCGTCTGGATCGCCGCAGCACGCGCCGGTTTTCCGCTGACATTGCAACGCCCGCGCTGGTCGCCGGAGATCAAACGGCTCGTGACAATCGCGATCCCCGCAGCGCTTGCAGGTGGCGTGGTGCAGGTGAACCTCCTTGTCGGCCAACAGGTCGCCTCTTACTTCGACCGCGCCGTGGGATGGCTTTTTGCCGCCGACCGCCTCTATCAATTGCCGCTCGGTGTCGTCGGAATCGCGATTGGGATCGTGCTCTTACCCGACCTGTCCCGCCGCCTCAAAGCGAATGATGAGGCCGGATCGCGCACCGCCCTGTCGCGTGCGGCGGAAATATCCCTTGCGCTGACAATCCCCTGCGCCGTAGCGCTCATGGTGATTCCGCTGCCTCTGGTCTCCGTACTCTTTGAACGCGGCGCAACAACAGCCGATGACAGCGCCGCCATCGCCCTTGCCGTCGCGGTCTATGGCCTCGGCCTGCCCGCCTTCGTGATCCAGAAAATCCTCCAACCGCTCTTCTTCGCGCGCGAAGACACCAAGACGCCCTTCCGCTACGCGATCTGGGCCATGGTGGTGAACGCGGTGGTCGCCATCGGTCTCGCACCGTTCATCGGATGGATCGCTCCCGCGATCGCCACAACGCTCGCAGGATGGGTCATGGTCGGCCTGCTCTACAAGGGCACCCGGCCCATGGGCTATGTTGCCAAGTTCGACGAACGCCTGCGCCGCCGCCTGCCGCGCATCAGCCTTGCGTCGACCATCATGGGCGGAGTGCTTTGGGCACTGACCATCCTTCTGGGCCCGGCACTTGGCACCGATGGTTGGCGCTACCTCGCCCTAGCGATCCTGATCCTTGGTGGCACTGTCGTCTATTTCGGCTCGGGCCATCTCATCGGCGCGTTCCGCCTCTCGGATTTCCGCCGCACCGCGAAACGCGACTAGGTGTTCATTCCCGCTTGCGCAGTTTCTCGACGATATGCCGCCAACCGCCTGGCGCGAGGATGAAGGACAAAAGGAACCCCGCCGCAAAGCCGCAAATATCCGCGACCCAATCCTTGTTTCCACCAAACAGAAGACCGAAAAGAAGCTGAATTCCCAGAAGGAATCCGATCATCGAAAAAGCCCGCGCCTGATTGGCACCCAACTGCCCGAGCCGTGTCCAGAGCAGGAAGGTAAACGCACCGATAAGGCCATAGACGCCAGGAAACGCACCAAAGAGCGGCTGCGACGCTTCAAGGAAAAGCGCATAGCCCAGCGCACCTGCGATACCCGACACAAGGAAAATCGCCAACGTCGCGACTGCCGAGAACACCTCTCCCACCATCTTGCCAAGCGCCAGCAGCATCACCCCGGCAAAGGCTGCATGCGTGAAACTGCCATGTATGAATAGATAGGTGACGGTGCGGATCACATGTTCCAGGGGCCAGATATTATTCGCCAACATCCAGCTAAAGATTTCATCTGCAAAGGCATAACGCTGAAGCGCGGCAACGCGCCAGCCAATCGCTCCCGGACCGCCGACATATCCTTGCGCGCCAAGCGTAAAGAGGATTTCAATCCCCGCGATCAACAGGAAAAGCGCGACCACCACCGGCGGCAGCGGATTGATCGGGTGCGAATGCTCGGGCTGGGACATGCCTGCTCTCCTTGACGGGCTTTTGCCCCATCGGTAAGGCAACGACACCCATAAATCCAGACGGAGTATTCCTCATGAACGAGGCGGTCCAAACGTCCTCTCACTTCACCCCGCGGGTCTTCTCGGGCATCCAACCCTCGGGCGGCCTGACCCTTGGCAATTATCTCGGTGCCATGAAGCGTTTCGTGACCATGCAGGACGCTGGCGATTTCGAGACCGTCTATTGCATGGTCGATCTCCATGCGATCACCGTCTGGCAAGACCCCGACAGGCTGCGCCACGCCACGCGCGAGCTATGCGCAGGCTTTATCGCCGCCGGGATCGACCCCGAAAAATCCATCCTCTTCAACCAATCCCAGGTCGTCGAGCACGCTCAGCTGGCCTGGATTTTCAACTGCGTCGCGCGCATGGGCTGGATGCAGCGCATGACCCAGTGGAAGGACAAGGCGGGCAAGAACCAGCAGAACGCCTCGCTCGGCCTGTTCGCCTACCCGGCGCTGATGGCGGCTGACATCCTTGTCTACCACGCGACACATGTGCCCGTTGGCGAAGACCAGAAACAGCACCTCGAATTGACCCGCGACATCGCGATCAAGTTCAATCACGACTACGGCGTCGATTTCTTCCCCGAGACCGAGCCGGTGATCGAAGGAGCGGCCACTCGTGTCATGAGCCTGCGCGATGGCTCCAAGAAGATGTCGAAATCCGATCCATCGGATGCCTCCCGAATCAACATGACCGACGATGCCGACACCATCGCCAAGAAGATCCGCAAGGCCAAGACAGACCCCGACGCCCTGCCCTCCGAGGCAAAGGGGCTTGAAGAGCGCCCCGAGGCGCGCAACCTCGTCAACATCTACGCCGCGCTTGCGGATACGACCGTGGATGCGGTGCTCGCAGATGTCGGCGGCAAGCAGTTCTCCGAATTCAAACCGATCCTGTCGGAACTGGCTGTGGAAAAACTCGCCCCCATCTCGACCGAGATGGCCCGCCTGATGCAGGAGCAGGACGAGATTGATCGAATCCTCGCCTCCGGCGCCACCCGCGCCCGCGAGATCGCCGCACCGATCCTGAAGAAAACCTACGATATCGTGGGTATGGTCGGCGCCTGACCGTCACGAATCTGAATCATGAAAGGGCTAATCTTTCGATAATCGCACCCCGCGAGGATATTGAATAAGCCTTTTCAGCAGCAAATCATTTACCCCCGGTCTTCCCCAGGCCGGGGGTTCCCTTTGCCTCTGGACCTCCGCACAGGCCGGCACTAGCATCCGCCCAAGCGAGCGAGGGAGACCAGCAAAATGGCAATCAGCAATACAATCCGAACCTATTTCAACGGCACATGGCATGACGGCGATGTTCCGATCATGCGCGCAGCGGATCATGGATCGTGGCTCGGCACCACGGTGTTTGACGGTGCGCGCTACTTCGAAGGCATGTCTCCCGATCTTGAACCACATCTCGCACGCGTGAACCGTTCGGCCAAGGCACTCATGCTGACACCCACGGTCTCGACCGAGGACATGCTCGACATCGCGCAGGAGGGTCTCTCTGCCTTCGGCCCCGAGGACGCGGTCTATATCAGGCCGATGTATTGGGGCATCGACGGCGACATGACCGCCTCTGCCATCGCCCCGACTCAGGATGCCACCGGCTTTGCTCTCTGCCTTGAGGCTGTGCCAATGGCCCCGCCCGAAGCATCCACGACCCTGACGCGCACCCGGTTCCGCCGCCCGGTGCTCGATTGCGCCGTGGTCAACGCCAAGGCTGGATGCCTCTACCCGAACAACGCCCGGATGCTGGTCGAGGCGCGCACCAAAGGCTTTGGCAACGCGCTCGTGGCCGACGCCATGGGCAATGTCGCCGAGAGCGCGACGGCGAATGTCTTCATGGTCAAGGATGGCGAAGTCTTTACCCCGATCGAGAACGGAACCTTCCTCGCCGGGATTACCCGCGCGCGCCATATGTCCAACATGCGCGCCGAAGGCATGACAGTGCACGAAACCGTGCTCACCTTCGAAGACTTCGAAGACGCCGACGAGGTTTTCCTCTCTGGCAACTTCTCCAAGGTGACCCCCGTCACCGCGCTTGACGACCGCCAGTATCAGATCGGGCCCGTCACCCGTCAGGTGCGTGAAATGTATTGGGACTGGGCGCGCTCCACCGCCTGAACCATCCGGGGGTCTGGCGCATCTGCCGTTGCCTGATCCCCGGCCATGCGCCATGATTGCGCCAAGGGAGACCAGTATATGCGCAAATTCCTCGTCGTTCTCGATGATAGCCGCGAATGCCTGAACGCCATGCGCTTTGCCGCTATGCGCGCCGCAAATACACAGGCGGGTGTGCAAATTCTCTCGATCATCCCGCCGGACGAATTCAACCACTGGATCGGTGTAAGCGACATCATGCGCGAAGAAGCCCGCGAACGGATCATCGCCCATTTCGAAGTTTTCGCCAAATGGATGCGGGACCGGCAAGGCGTTGACCCCGAACTGGTGATCCGAGAGGGCGAGGCCGTCAAGGAAATCCTTGGCCAGATCCAGGATGACCCCCAGATCGGTGTGCTTGTCCTCGGCGCGGGCGTCGACAAGAAAGGCCCGGGCCCCCTTGTCAGCCAACTGAGCAAAACCTCCGGCAATCTGCCCGTGCCGATCACCATCGTCCCCGGCGACATGTCCAAGGAACGGCTCGAGTCGATCACCTGAGGCAATCCGCTCCAGTTTAGAATCATTCCAAACCTTGACTATCAAGGGTCAAAAGCGCATATCTCTAGGCAAGATAGAAAAGGCGCATCCACTATGTTTATTCAAACCGAATCCACGCCGAATCCCGCCACGCTCAAGTTCCTTCCGGGGCAAACCGTGCTCGAAGCGGGCACCGCCGATTTCCCCTCGTCAGAAGGGGCCGAAGCATCGCCACTGGCGAGCCGGGTTTTCGCGGTCAAGGGCGTATCCGCTGTCTTTTTCGGCACCGATTTCATCACCGTGACCAAGGAAGACGCCGTCGAATGGGATCATATCAAGCCCTCGATCCTCGGCGCGATCATGGAACATTTCCAATCCGGCCAACCGGTGATGGCGGGCGCCGCCACCGCTCCATCCGGTCACGCCGATCACGATGGCCCTGACTCAGAGATTGTCGGCCAGATCAAGGAATTGCTCGATACCCGCGTACGCCCCGCCGTGGCCCAGGACGGTGGCGACATTACCTTCCACGGCTTTGATCGCGGTGTCGTCTACCTGCATATGCAAGGTGCCTGCGCCGGCTGTCCGTCGTCGACCCTGACCCTCAAGATGGGGATCGAGAACCTCCTGCGCCACTATATCCCGGAAGTCACCGAGGTGCGCCCGGTTGCCGTCTGATCCCCTGATTCTCGGCTTTGACACATCGGCGGCGCATTGCGCCGCCGCTCTGCTTTGTGGCGACAGGGTTCTGGCCGGCACTCATGAAAACATGAAACGCGGACAGGCCGAACGTCTTTTCCCCCTTCTGGAAGAGATCCTCGCGACCGCTGGCCAGACCTGGGCAGACCTCGACGCAATCGGTGTTGGCATCGGTCCCGGAAATTTCACCGGCATCCGCCTCTCTGTTTCAGCTGCCAGGGGTCTCTCTCTCGCCCGCGCGATCCCGGCCATAGGCGTCTCAAGCCTCGAAGCCTTGGCGCATGGCGCAGATGGGCCAGTCCTTGCTTGCCTCACCGCGCCACGCGATCACGCATATCTTGCAGGCTATCGCACGCGGCATCCGCTGGCTCCGGCCCTCATGGCCATTGCCGACATTCCCACCTGCCTTGCGCAACCCGGCCTGACCTGCATCGGACCTGCCGCCGAGGCCGTCGCTGCCCGTCTTGACGCAGCGGTCGAACCCGCGCCCCATGCCATTGGCTCGGCCATTGCCCGCATCGCCGCAGAGCGCTGGCAGGACACGGCAGACCGCCCGGCACCGCTCTACCTCAAGTCTGCGGATGCAGCTCCCGCGCGCAACACGGCCCCGGTTATCCTGTCATGACACCGGACGCGCTCGCCACGCTCCATGCCGCTGCCTTCTCACAAAGCCGCCCATGGAGCGCCGACGAGTTCGCCGCCCTTCTCGCCTCACCCTTCTGCTTCCTTGTTGGCGATGCCAAGAGCTTTGCACTCGGGCGTGCCATAGCCGACGAAGCCGAACTTCTGACCATTGCAACACATCCCGACGCGCGACGTATGGGCCTCGCCCGTGACCGGCTTGCGATCTTCGAGGGAATCGCCCGCAGCCGTGGTGCAACAAGTGCCTTCCTCGAAGTTGCTGCCGATAACCCGGCTGCTCTCGGGCTCTACACCGCTCAGTGCTATGTCCAGACCGGCCAGCGTAAAGCCTACTATGCGCGCCCAGATGCACCGGCTGTCGATGCGCTCATGTTGCGCAAAACCCTGGGTTAAGTTCACACCTCGCATCGTTTTCACGTTTTTATCGTGCGGGCAAAGCTCTTGCCCTGTTCATATATTGCAATGCAGCGTTGCCTGCCGCTAAGAATGCATATGCAAATATACCTGCCAATCGCCGAAGTCTCCGTGAACGCCTTCTTGCTTCTAGGGCTCGGCGGAATCGTGGGCATTCTTTCCGGCATGTTTGGCGTTGGAGGCGGATTTCTCATCACACCGCTCTTGTTCTTCGTCGGCATCCCTCCGGCCGTCGCCGTTGCGACCTCGGCAACGCAGATCGTTGCCTCCTCCGTTTCCGGTGTGCTCGCCCATTTCAAAAGGCGATCGGTCGATCTGAAAATGGGACTGGTATTGCTGGTCGGTGGCCTCGTGGGGGCCGCTCTTGGCGTGCTTGTCTTCAACTACCTGAAATCCCTTGGCCAGGTCGATCTTCTGGTCAAGCTCTGTTACGTGATCTTTCTCGGCATCATCGGTAGCCTGATGTTCATCGAGAGCGTGAACGCGGTCCGCAAATCGCGCCGTAACACCCGGACCAAGCGCCGCAATCACAACTGGATTCACGGCCTGCCGTTCAAGATGCGTTTTCGGGTCTCCGGCCTCTACATTTCCGTGATTCCTCCCCTGCTCGTCGGCTTGAGCGTGGGTATCCTCGCCGCGATCATGGGCGTGGGGGGCGGATTCATCATGGTGCCTGCCATGATCTATCTTCTCTCGATGCCAACCAAGGTTGTCATTGGCACCTCGCTGTTCCAGATCATCTTTGTTACCGCCTTCACTACGCTTCTGCACGCCACGACAAACTATACTGTCGATATCGCCCTTGCGGTGCTGTTGCTGATCGGCGGCGTGATCGGGGCACAGGTCGGAACCCGCATCGGCACGCGCCTCAATGCCGAACAATTGCGCATCCTGCTGTCGCTCATGGTGATCGCGGTGTGCGGAAATCTTGCCCTCGGCTTGCTCCTTCAACCTGACGAGCTGTTCAGCATCGGCGTCGTGGGGGGGCACTGACATGCTGCGCCTCCTCCTCTCCCTTCTCCTGATCTTGGCCACACCGGTCCTGGCCGAAGAGGTCGTCCTCGGCCTCAGCAAGAAAAACGTCTCCATCACCGCGAATTTCGACGGGTCGGAGATCCTGATCTTCGGGGCTGTCAAACGCGAAGTCCCGATCCTCGAAGACTCCCCCCTCGACGTGGTCATCGCCGTATCCGGCCCGCTTCAGCCCTTGACCGTGCGGCGCAAGGAGAAACGCTTTGGCATCTGGGTCAATACCGAGAGCGTCGAAATCGACGCCGCGCCAAGCTTCTACGCCGTCGCCACAAGCGCCCCTTTCCGCGAAGCACTCTCCGATGTCGAAGACCTGCGCCACAAGGTCTCCATCCCCCGCGCGATCCGCTCGGTTGGTGCCCCGTATGACGTCCAGGATTCCGCTGCCTTTACCCGCGCCGTGATCCGCATCCGAACTGAGAACGGAAGTTACCAACTGCGTGAGAACGCGGTTTCTCTGGATCAGCAGACCCTGTTTCGAACCTCCATCGACCTGCCCGCCAACCTGACCGAGGGCGACTATGAAACACGCATCTTCCTGACCCGCGACGGACAGGTCGTCTCGAAATTCGAAACGGTGATCGGGGTGCGCAAGGTCGGATTGGAGCGCTGGCTCTACACGCTCTCACGTCAACAGCCGCTGCTCTACGGCCTGCTTTCGCTCTTCATCGCCATCACGGCCGGCTGGGGCGCGTCAACGATCTTCCGCGTTCTGCGTCAGGGTTAGAGCGCGCCAGCCGGCCGTGATGACCCAAGCCTATCTCGAATCGCTTCGCCTTATCCCCGGCCGATATAGGGCATCTTGGTCGCCATCACGGTCATGAACTGCACATTCGCGTTGAGCGGCAACATCGCCATGTGCAGGACCGACCGGGCTGCATCCATGACATCCATCGTTGGATTGGGGGGCTGCCCCGCCCCGATCAGCCGCGCATTCAAATCCGCGACCATACCCGTCTCGGCATTGCCGATATCAATCTGTCCACAGGCAATATCCAAATCCCGCCCATCAAGCGACAGACTCCGTGTCAGACCTGTAATCGCATGCTTCGTGACCGTATAGCTGACCGATCCCGGACGCGGCACATGTGCCGAGATCGACCCGTTATTGATGATCCGCCCGCCGCGCGGTGTCTGCCGCCGCATCAAGCCGAACGCCTCACGCGCACAGATGAACATGCCGCGCAAATTGACGCTCATCACCTCTTCGAAATCCGCAACGTCGATCTCGTCGACCGCGCCCGGCGCCCCGAAGATGCCCGCGTTGTTGAACAACGCATCAAGACGACCAGCTTTTGCTGCGAACCGCGCAAAGACCTCCTGCATCGCCGCCGCATCTGTCACATCCCCCGGAAGCACCATGGCCGCCTCATGCGCCGCCGCGATTTCCTCGAGTGCGGCGGCCCTGCGCGCGACAAGCCCAACGCGCCAACCCGCACCAAGAAACAATTCCGCCGTAGCCTTGCCAATGCCCGAACTCGCGCCCGTGATCAGGATCGACTTCATGCGACCCCCTCCTCTTCTGCTTCAAGCGTCAACGGCATCGGTGCCGCGACAAGGTCATCCGTGCCAAGCGGATAGGTTGGTCGCGCCAAGCGGTTGCGCACCACCCAGTGAAGCCGCTCAGAGGCACGCGTGATCGCCACATAGGCCAACCTCTTCCACAGAGGTTGCCCCGCCTCGACACGCCCCATCCGCGCCGCCGCATACAGGTCCGGCGCGAAAACCTGCACGTTTTCCCATTGAGACCCCTGCGCCTTGTGGATCGTCACCGCTGCCCCATGCAGGAATGTTGCCCCCATCCGCGCCGCAAAGGGAATGAAAGGCTCTTCTTCTTCCGGTTTCTCGATCTTGACGATAGACGCCGCCGACACCCTCGGATCTTCCGCACCGATCACATGTAGTCGTGAGAACCCCGGCTTGCGTCCGGGGCCAAGATAGATCACCTGCGCGCCCTTGATGAGACCGCGCGCCTCAAGGTCGAGCCGTTTCTTGCGGTGCTTGAGTGGCAATTCGATCCCGTCGCAAATCAACGGCTCCCCTTCGAGAAGCGCATCTTCCGGCGCGCCATGCACTTGCCGGAACGCATTGATAAGACGGATACGCGTTGCATTGCGCCAGACAAGCACCGGCGACCGGGCCATGAGATCAACCTCGACCCGCTGCCCCCAGACCACCCGGTCATCGCGCTGCGCGGCCTCCTCGATCATGCGTTCGAAGTCCTCAAAACCCAACGCCGGATCGCTCAGCGCATGCGCGAGGTCGAGAATAGGGCTATCGGCATCCTGTCGGTGCACGCGGCTCAATTCGAGCTTGGACGGGGCTGCCATTCCATCGAACACCATGCTCCCCGATTGGTTGACCGGCGCAAGCTGCGCCGGGTCGCCAAACAATAGCAGCGTGGGGAAAATTTCCTTGAGGTCATCAAACTGGCGATCATCCAGCATCGACGCCTCATCGACAAACCCGATATCAAGCGGCTCATCCCGCCGCTTCCAACCGGTGATGAAATCAGACCCACGCAATCCGGCGGCCGCAAGCGCACCGGGAATAGACTTGTGAAGCTTGTAAAACGCCTGCGCCCGCGCGAGAGCTTCTTCCGTTAGCCCCTCGATCTCGGGCTTGTCACCATTGCCCAAGAGCCACTCCGCGATACGCTCATATTCCGGGTCGTAAACGGGGGTATAGATGATCCGGTGGATCGTGGTCGCCGGCACGCCGCGCATCCTGAGAACGCTGGCCGCCTTGTTGGTGGGCGCAAGGATGGCAAGGGTGCGGCGATCCTTGCGCCGCTTTCCCTCGTAATCGCCAGAGACAATCTCGACACCCGCCGCCTCAAGCGCCTTGACCAGTTCGGCAAGGAGAAGCGTTTTACCCGACCCGGCCTTGCCGAGCACCGCCGCCAGCGCGGTTTTGCTCTCACGTGGCGGGGTCAGCATGCCTTCGTCTATATCGACACCGATCCCCCGCAAAAGCTCGGTGATCGTGTCATAGGCCTCGGCCTGGTCATGCGAAAGGGTCAGCGCGTTTGTCATGTGCTGACCCTACCTTCGGCCCTGCCCAAGCGCCAGCGGCTTTGCCCTTGTTCAGGCCGTTTGCGCAAGGTCCGGTCGCACGTCCACGCCAAAGGCCCGCTCGAACCACATGCGCGACGTCTCGGGGGCGATCCCGGCGCGTTCGGCCACGATCTTTCGCGCCTCTTCGCTAAAGCCCCATAGCCCGACACTGATCCTCTCACGCCCCTCGCCCTTGGCCCCAAGGATTTCCGGCGACGATCCGATCATACGGTAGATACGCACCATCCGCGCATCGAACACCCCGACGTAATGCTCAACACCAAAGCCCGCCATGATCTCTCCACCGCCAAGCATCAGGGCACCCGCCGTCTTCGGCTCTGCGTCCCGCGCAAGACAGAACCGCGTGCATTCCCAGATCAAGGGGGACGAGAGCCGAACCCCATCCGTCAGTTCCAGAAAATGATCGTTGACCATACAACGCCCCGTCGTCGGCAAAAGGCGCATGGACCCGCCATGCGTCCCGTCCGGCTTTTCCCAAATGACATAAAGAGGGTTCATCGCGTCGTATTCGTCGCGCTCCTCCCCGTTGGCATCGACCGTCACCGCCCAGTTTAGACGCCTCTTGAATTGATCCGCGCGGTCAACGAACATGCTGCGCTTCAACCGGGGGAAATTGTCGATTTCATCGCCATAAATAAACCGGAGCATCCTGCCATCCCTTTCCCGTTCTCGAATGGGAACAGATGTAGAACGCTGTGGTTAATGCCCCGCTAACGGGACGCCCGCTTCAAACGACGATCAATCCACGGCTGAGCGCGCGCGCAACCGCATGGGTCGTGTTGAGCGCACCGAGCTTGGAACGGGCAGACTCGATATAGACACGCAGCGTATGCTCCGAGATCGAAAGAGTTTCTGCCACTTGCGCCCGGCTATAGCCCATCGCCACAAGGGTCATCGCGTCGATCTCCCGAGGACTCAGGGCACGCGATTGTTCAGGAGTGCGCCCCGGCGCCAGTTCGAGGGCACGCTCATTGAACCCATGCGCAAACAGGATAAGGTCGCGCCGGTTGGTATCGGTGAAGCGCGCCCAATCCTCATCGCTGCAATTATGGCTCACGGTGAAGAGGGCAAACTGCCCCACCGGCCCCCGGATCGGAACGGAAAACCCCTGGTTGCCAACGCCATGTTCTATGGCCTCGGCCTGAAACGCCCGCGCGGCCCTCGACGACCAATCGAGCCGCTTCCAATCGACTGGGTGAAACCTTTGATAACACCCGATAATAACAGGATCAACGCGCAGGTAATCCTGGTCTATATAGCGTTGCACCCAAGCGTCGGAATAGGTGCCACACCCGAATTGCTCTCCGTCTGAACTGACCCAATGATAGACCATATGGTCGACACGGAAATGGTCCCGAAGGTCAACGATAGCCGCCTGTAATGCCTCAAGCCCTTGCGCCCGTTCGAGCTCTCCCAGCAAGGTCTCCCGTCGTTCGATCTTCCCCATGAGGCCAAGCACCACCCGCCAAATCATCCGATGACGCGATCTCAACCGACGCGACCAATCGGGTCTGCTCCAACTCTTGCGCCAGAGCATCCAGACCGTTGGCCTGAGCGAAAGTTCTCAGGTCCACGAGAACGTCGAGTATCCAGTCATATTTCATGTTAACTCTCGTTTTCAGTGGTTAATGAAAGGTTAATACAAGCATAGCACGAATGCCTTTGTGCCGAATATTCGCGGATTTTCCCTCCCCCGAAATAGGGAGGGCACGCCTGGTTAAGCCCCTGAATACCCATAAACCTCTTTCGCAAACGTAAATCCCCCGCGAATCTATGGTGATTCGCGGGGGATCAAATCGCCTGTCCCACGGCCCGCGTGGACCGATATGCCTTACTTACCGGCTTCGATAACATCCTCAAGCGTGCGCAGGCCGGTCTTGGGCGCCTGAACGAGGACGGACATGTTGCCCGGCTTGTGCTCGTTCCTCAGCATCTTGATATGCGCCGCAGGAATCTCGTCCCAGGTGAAGACTTCCGACATGCAGGGATCAAGACGGCGCTCACACATCAGGCGGTTCGCGGACGCCGCCTGTTTCAGGTTGGCAAAATGCGACCCCTGAAGACGCTTCTGGTGCATCCACATATAACGCACGTCGAAAGTGCAGTTGAACCCCGAGGTGCCGGCACAGATCACGACGATACCGCCCTTCTTGACCACAAGGGTCGAGACCGGAAAAGTCGCTTCGCCGGGGTGTTCGAACACCATGTCGACATTATTGCCCTTGCCCGTGATGTCCCAGATCGCCTTGCCGAACTTGCGCGCTTCCTTGAGCCATTCGTTATATTCCGGCGAGTTGACGGTCGGAAGTTGACCCCAGCAATTGAATTCCTTGCGGTTGATGACGCCCTTCGCGCCCTGGTCCATGACGAATTGGCGCTTGCTCTCGTCCGAGATGACGCCGATCGCGTTGGCCCCCGCCGTATTGGCGAGTTGGATCGCATAAGACCCAAGGCCACCCGATGCGCCCCAGACGAGCACGTTCTGACCGGGTTTGAGCTCATGCGGATGGTGACCGAAGAGCATCCGGTAAGCGGTGGCCAGCGTCAGCGTGTAACAGGCCGACTCTTCCCAGGTCAGGTGCTTGGGGCGCGGCATGAGCTGCTGGGCCTGCACCTTGGTGAACTGCGAAAACGACCCGTCGCCAGTCTCATAGCCCCAAATACGCTGGGTCGGAGAGAACATCGGATCGCCGCCGTTGCATTCCTCGTCGTCACCATCGTCTTGGTTACAGTGGATCACGACCTCGTCGCCCACTTTCCAGTTCTTCACCTTGTCGCCAACTTTCCAGACGATCCCCGACGCGTCAGAGCCCGCGATGTGGTAGTCCTGACCGTGCACATCAAAGGGCGAAATCGGCTGACCAAGACCGGCCCAGACCCCGTTATAGTTCACACCAGCCGCCATCACGAGCACGAGCACCTCGTGGCTGTCGATATCCCAGGTATCCACGACCTCGACCTGGAACGACTTGTCAGGTTCGCCATGGCGATCGCGACGGATCGCCCAAGCATACATTTTCTTCGGCACGTAGCCCATCGGCGGCATTTCACCGATCTCGTAGAGATCTTTCTCCGGGGCGTCGTAGGTGGCCAGACCGTTTTCGGTATCGAGAGCCATGTTCGTCTCCTGATGTTGAACTTTTGCCGCGATGCAGAATCGCGCTTCCTGTCCAGTGAAATATCGACGACCACGCAACATTGCAACCGCATTTGGTGCAGTTTTGTAATTTTATGACCGAGCCGATGCAGAAAAATCATGCTGCATCTGCAAAATCAGGGGAAAAGATGCTGGATTGAGCGCGCATAGTAGCCAAGCAAGGCGCTTTCCTCCGGATTGGCCGAGATCAACCCAGCCTCGCGCAAGATCAATCCGCGCTCCTCAAGGGCGCGCAGGCCGACTTCCGTCGCATAACCCACATCGCCACGCGGCAAGTGGACATGTTCTGGCGCAAGCCGCGCGATTCTCTTGCCAAAGGCGCGTTCCACGGCAGAGCGCGACAACGGGCCATCCGCCGACTCGATCACCGCCGCCACGAGCGGGACCGGCAGCGCCGGAACAACGCCGGCGATGCGCGCCATGAGCGCCTCCGCCAGGGGCTCCGCGACATCGCCCTCTTGCCCCGCCGCGAAAGCCGCAAGGGAAAGCGGTTCGCCAAAGCTTACAGCCGCATAGCCAAACCTGTGATACCGCCCCCGAAGCCGTAGCCAGAACTGGTTGAGCAGGAATCCCGCGATCACGCTGATCCGCGCCCGAAAGCGTCGCCGCGTCTTATCCTGCGCGGCAACCAAGATACGGTCTTCCAACACCCGGTCATAATTGAGCGCCACCGGCACGAACACCACGTCGCGAATATTCGGATCAAAGCCATCGACGATATATTTCAACAACCCAAGTTTAGGCGGATGAAGCCCACCATCGACCGAAAGCCCGCCTTCGGGGAACATGGCCTGCGTCACGCCGCCATCCGTCGCAAGCCGCACGTAGCGCGCCAACACCCTGCGATAGAGCGCGTTGCGCGATTGTCGCCGGATGAAATACGCGCCCATCGCTTTGATAAGTCGGCTGAGCGGCCAGACCCGCGCCCATTCCCCCACCGCATAGGCCAAGGCCGAGCGTTCCGCCGCGAGATAGGTCACGAGCACGTAATCCATGTTCGACCTGTGGTTCATGACGAAAACCACTGTCGACTCCCTTGGAATATTCTGAATCCCGACCTCATCGAAATAGCCAAGCCGCACCCGATAGAGCGCCCGGCTGAGGAATTTCGCCAGTCGGATCGCAACTCCGAAATAGGTCGAGGCACTAAAGGACGGCACGATTTCCCGTGCATAGCGTTTGGCCTGCTGAAACGCGACATTCTCCGGTATGCCCTCGGCCTTGGCATGCTCGACAATCGCCTGGCTGACATCCGGCGAATAGACGATACGTTGGATCATGTCGTGCCGCCGCAAGAGCTTGAATGGCTCGATGGGCCGCTCAAGCCGCGTATTGAGCCGCGCCACGGCCTTTTCCATGCGTCTACGGAAAAACCAGCGCACAGATGGAAAAAGAAGGTGGCTCGCTGCCGTCACCGCCGCAAAAAGCAGGATCAGCACAAAAAGCCAAATCGGTAGTTCGACGGTCGATGTCATGCCCAACTCTTGCAATGGCAAGGCCGCAGGTAAATATCTAATACGTTCCAAAGCAAAGAAACCTATGACCGCGCTCACCATCTCTTCAGGGTTTTCCGACGCCGAACGCCCTATTGTCGCCCGTCTTTACTGGCAGGCGTTCCGGGGCAAGCTCGGCCCGGTGATGAACCCGGCACATCGCGCCTGCGCCTTTTTCGAAACCTGCCTCGACCCGCGTTTCGCCCTCGTCGCGCGCGATGGGACTGGCACGTTGCTTGGCCTTGCTGGCTTCAAAACCGCCGAAGGTGCGCTCACGGGCGGCGGGGTCCGCGCTCTGTGCCGTGTCTATGGCCTGTTTGGCGGCCTGTGGCGCGGGCTCATACTCTCGGTTCTCGAACGTGATCTCGCATCCGATACGCTTCTGATGGACGGTATTTTCGTAGCCAGAGAGGCGCGCGGGCGCGGCGTGGGCACGGCCCTGCTGTCGGCCATCAAGCACGAAGCCCATGCCCGTGGCCTCTCCTGCGTGCGCCTTGACGTGATCGACACGAATCCTCGCGCCCGCGCGCTTTATGAACGCGAAGGCTTTGTCGCATCTGGCACCGAACAGATCGGTCCTTTCCGCCACATCTTTGGTTTCACCTCGTGCACAACGATGCATTTCCGCCTCGCGTAATCTCCGTTACGATTTTGCCGCGATGCAGCGAATTGACTTGCACACGATCTTTCGCATATCTACCCTCTGACGCAATAAAATTGCCAAGCTGATTCAAGAGGACGCCCATGTCGCAGACGCAGAAAGATCACCCCTGGTTGATCCGCACCTATGCTGGCCACTCGACCGCCAAGGCCTCGAATGCCCTTTATCGCTCGAACCTCGAAAAGGGCCAAACCGGCCTTTCGGTGGCTTTCGACCTGCCGACACAGACGGGATATGACTCTGATCACGTGCTGTCGCGCGGCGAGGTCGGCAAGGTCGGCGTGCCCGTCTGCCATCTTGGCGACATGCGCACACTGTTCGACCAGATTCCGCTCGAACAGATGAACACCTCGATGACGATCAACGCCACCGCACCGTGGCTCTTGTCGCTCTATATTGCCGTGGCCGAGGAACAGGGCGCCGACGTGTCCAAACTGCAAGGCACCGTGCAGAACGACCTCATCAAGGAATACCTCTCGCGCGGCACCTATATCTGCCCGCCCGCGCCCTCGCTGAAGATGATCGCGGACGTGGCCGAGTATTGCTATACGAACGTGCCCAAATGGAACCCGATGAACGTCTGTTCCTATCACCTGCAAGAGGCGGGCGCGACGCCCGAGCAGGAACTCTCCTTTGCCCTCGCCACCGGCATCGCCGTGCTCGACGCGCTCAAACCCCGCGTGCCGGAGGAAGATTTCCCGGCGCTCTGCGGTCGCATCTCCTTCTTCGTCAACGCGGGCATCCGCTTTGTCACCGAAATGTGCAAGATGCGCGCCTTCGTGGACCTCTGGGACGAAATCCTCGAAACCCGCTATGGCGTCGAGAATCCGAAATTCCGCCGCTTCCGCTATGGTGTGCAGGTCAACTCCCTCGGCCTGACCGAACAGCAGCCCGAGAACAACGTCTACCGCATCCTGATCGAGATGCTCGCGGTGACGCTGTCGAAGAAGGCCCGCGCCCGCGCCGTGCAGCTTCCGGCCTGGAACGAAGCCCTCGGCCTGCCCCGACCCTGGGATCAGCAATGGTCCATGCGCATGCAGCAGATCATGGCCTATGAGACCGATCTCCTTGAATATGACGACCTGTTCGACAACAACCCCGCCGTCGACAAGAAGGTCGCCGAACTCAAGGAAGGCGCGCGCCACGAACTGGCCAACCTCGATTCCATGGGCGGCGCCATCAGCGCCATCGACTACATGAAATCGCGCCTCGTCGAATCCAACGCCGAACGTCTCAACCGTATAGAGGCGGGCGAGACCATCGTTGTCGGCGTCAACAAGTGGCAACAGGGAGAACCTTCTCCCCTGATGACCGGCGATGGCGGCATCATGGTCGTTGATCCGGCCGTGGAACAGGAACAGATCGACCGCCTCAACGCCTGGCGTGCTGAACGGGACGACGATGCCGTGCGCGCCGCGCTCGAAGGTCTGCGCGAGGCGGCCGCAATGAACGAGAACATCATGCCTGCCTCCATCGCCTGCGCCAGGGCTGGCGTGACAACCGGCGAATGGGCCGCCCAGATGCGCGCCGTGCATGGCGAATATCGTGGCCCGACCGGCGTGTCGCCCTCGCCCTCTAACAAGACCGAGGGCCTTGATGATCTGCGCGCCGCCGTGGATGCCGTCTCCGACCGCCTTGGCCGCCGCCTCAAGTTCGTCATCGGCAAGCCCGGCCTTGACGGTCATTCCAACGGTGCCGAGCAAATCGCCTTCCGCGCCCGCGATTGCGGCATGGATATCGAATACGAAGGCATCCGCCTCACCCCCGAGGAAATCGTCGCCTCCGCACTCGAAACCAAGGCCCATGTGGTCGGCCTCTCGATCCTGTCCGGGTCGCATATCCCGCTGGTCGAAGACCTCATGAACCGGATGCGCGACGCGGGTCTTGGGGACACGCCCGTGATTGTCGGCGGTATTATCCCGGACGAAGATGCCAAGCGCCTGCGCGCCATGGGCGTTGCCCGTGTCTATACGCCAAAGGACTTCGAACTGAATACGATCATGAGCGACGTGGTGACTCTTGTCGATCCCTCGCCGGTCGCAGCCGAATAAAAAGCGATCACCGTAATTTTGAAAAGCCCTCTCTTTTCAGTGGAGGGCTTTTTTTTATTTTCATCAACCGATACACGATCCGAACCCAAAAACACGCCAATTGACACAAATTAGTGACTTGTCCCGTTCTCCGTTTCTCATAAAAAATGCAACCTGAACGAAAGGACATATTACATGACTCTAGATGGAATGACTCGCGAAGAGTTGATTGACCTGAAAAACAGGATTGATATTCAGCTTGAACGGCTCGAGGCCCAGCGCAAGGCCGACGCTCTAGAAGCTGCGCGCAAGGCGGCCGAGGAATTCGGCTTTTCGCTTGAAGAGCTTTCTGGTGCGAAAAAGCCAGGCAAAGGCAAACTGGTCAAAGGCCTTCCGAAATACGCGCATCCCGATGATCCGACAAAAACCTGGACCGGGAAAGGCCGCAAGCCCAAATGGTTTGACGAGGCGCTTGCCGCTGGCATCACCCCGGAACAGATGGAAATCTGATCAAAGCGTATTCCACGCCAATTGCAAAAGCCCGGCCCCAATAGCCGGGCTTTCTTTTCCGGGACGGGAAACACCCCGTTGAAGGCAAGGCGCGCGGTGCTATTGTCGCCCGCAAAGGAGATCGCCCATGACAATCCATATTGGTGCCAAACCCGGCGACATCGCGGAAACGGTTCTCATGCCCGGCGATCCCATGCGCGCGAAATGGGCCGCAGAGCGGTTTCTCGACAATAGCCGCTGTGTAAACGAAGTGCGTGGCATGCTCGGCTTTACCGGCACATGGCAAGGTCACCCGGTGACGATCCACGGCTCCGGCATGGGAATGCCCTCGCTTTCGATCTACGCCAACGAATTGATCCGCGACTATGGCGCGCAAACCCTGATCCGTATCGGCTCTTGCGGCGCGATGCAGCCCCATGTGGCGCTGCGCGATCTCGTCCTGGCCATGTCCGCCTCCTCGGTTTCGACGCCCTCCTCCACGATCTTCCGCGAATTGACCTACGCCCCGACCGCCGATTTCGCCCTCCTGGAAGCCGCCGTCACCACCGCCCGGGCCAAAGGCCTCGCGCCCCATGTGGGCGGCATCTACTCCTCCGACACCTTCTATGACGAACGCCCTGACCTCGATGATCTGATGGTGCGCCACGGCATCCTTGCCGTCGAGATGGAGGCCGCCGAGCTTTACACCCTCGCTGCCCGCTATGGCCGCCGCGCCTTGGCAATCCTAACCGTCTCCGACCATCTGCCGAGCGGTGACCGTCTCTCTTCCACGGACCGCGAACAGAGCTTCTCGGACATGGTCGAACTCGCGCTCGAGGCCGCCTTCGCCTGAGCCCGAAAAAGATTGCACCATCCCATGCCTTCGGCTTTCCTTGCGGAAAATCCAAAGGATCACACCATGCCGAACCTCGCCCCGCGCCCCTGGGCGCCCGCCGCCTGCGAAACCTATATCCAGAAAATCGCGGGCGAGACCGCATCCTCCGATAGCACCGCGCTCAATACCCGGCTCGACGCGCTCGTCGCAGACAACCGCGCCATTCATGAACGTGACTGCTTCAATCTCAACCCCGCCACCAATGTCATGAACCCCCGCGCCGAGGCGATGCTCGCCTCCGGTCTCGGCTCCCGTCCCTCTCTCGGCTATCCCGGTGACAAGTACGAGATGGGCCTGGAGGCAATGGAACAGATCGAGGTGATCGCCGCCGAGCTTGCTGCCGAAGTATTCGACGCCCGATATGCCGAAATCCGCGTGCCCTCCGGCGCCATCGCCAATCTTTATGCCTTCATGGCCCTGACCAAACCGGGCGACGCGATCATCACGCCCCCCGCTTCGGTCGGCGGCCACGTCACGCACCACGCCGATGGCTGCGCGGGCCTCTATGGCCTCGAATCCCACCCTGCCCCGGTCGATGCCGATGGCTACACGGTCGACATCGACGGGCTGCGCACGCTGGCCCAAGAGGTCAAGCCAGCCCTGATCACCATCGGCGGCTCGCTGAACCTCCTCGAACACCCCATCGCCGAAATCCGCGCCGTCGCCGACGAGGTCGGCGCGCATGTCCTCTTTGATGCCGCCCACCAATGCGGCATCATCGCGGGCAAGGCATGGAAGAACCCGCTCGCCGAAGGCGCACACATGATGACCATGTCCACCTACAAGAGCCTCGGCGGCCCGCCCTCCGGCCTTATCGTCACCAACGACGCCGAGATCGCCCAGCGCCTCGACGCCATCGCCTTTCCCGGCATGACCGCGAATTTCGACGCTGCCAAATCCGCCTCCCTCGCGGTGACAATGCTCGACTGGCGCGATTTCGGCGCGGCCTATGCCAGCGCAATGATCGCTCTCTCGCAATCCCTCGCCGAGGCGCTCAAATCCGAGGGCCTCCCCGTCTTCGAGACACGCCACGGCCCCACGCAATCGCACCAGTTCGCCGTTGAGGCCGCCTCCTTCGGCGGAGGTCAAGCCGCCTCCAAGACCCTGCGCAAGGCAGGTTTCCTCGCCTGCGGCATCGGCCTGCCCATCCCGGCAGTGGAGGGCGATATGAACGGGCTGCGTATCGGCACGCCGGAACTCACCCGCTGGGGCATGACGCCTGCGGACGCGCCCGAACTCGCCCGCCGCATCGCCTCTGCCCTGCGCGCAAACGATCCTGCCGCCCTCGCCCCCGAAACGACAGCATGGCGCAAGAGCTTCGACCGCATCCACTTTATTCACTCGTGAACCGGGCGCGGGCGATTGTGCCCGCGCGCATATCGGCCTAGACCACTCCAATGGTCTTCGTCACGATCCTCCTCGGGCTCCTGCCCTCGTTTCTCATGGTCGCCCTTGGCGGCCTGCTGCGCAACCGTCTGTCACGCGATGCCTGGCAGGGGTTGGATCGGCTCAACTTCGAAGTCCTCTTCCCGGCGCTGATCTTCGTGGCCGCCTCCTCACGCCCCATCGCCGTGGCCGACATCTTTCGCATCGGCCCCGCTGTCTGGGCGATCCTCTTCGCAGGCCTCGCCCTGGGCTATCTCGCCCGTCCCTTCGGCCCAGCGCGTTTCCTTGACTTCGCGGGCGCATGGCAAACCGCATGGCGCTTCAACACCGCCATGGCCTTCGTCGCCGTCGCCACGCTGACCGACCCGCCCCTTGGGGAACTGGCTGTCTCCGTCGGCCTCGCCATCCCGATGGCCAACCTCCTCGCCGTCTCCGCCCTCTCGCGCGGCAGCGGCTCTTTGGGCCAGACCGTCAAGCGCGTCGCCACAAATCCCTTCCTCATCGCCTCGATCTCCGGTGTTCTGGTCGGCCTCTCCGGCCTGACCATCCCCGCCCCGATCATGGCACCGCTTGAAATGCTCGCGCGCGCGGCGATCCCCATCGCCCTGATTTCCGTCGGTGCAACGATGAACTGGGGCGCGCTGGCCCGGCTCGACCGGTTCAGCGGCATCATCTGTGCCACGAAACTCGTGGCCCTGCCCGCCCTGACCTTTGCCGCCTGCAAGCTTCTCTCTGTCGAACCGGCCATCGCCCAAACCCTGACGCTCTTCGCCGCCATGCCCACGGCCTCCGCGGCGCATGTCCTTGCGGGTGGCTTTGGCGCGGATCGCCGCCTCTCGGCAACTCTCGTGGCCCAATCCACGCTGCTCGCGGCGATCACCCTACCGCTCTGGATCACCCTGATCGTCCTGTCCTATTAATTGTGAAACAGACCGTTTCCCTGTTTCCATGTCGCAAACGATCCCCGACAAATCCCCGATATTGTCAGCCCCCCGCCCTGCTTTGGCCCGATTTCGCCACGATACCTGATCCTCGAAAATAGTGTACGAGGACGCAGAACAATGGATCGCCTGACTGAAATGGAAGCCTTTGCCACGGTGGTGGATCAGGGTGGCTTTACCGATGCCGCCAAGAAAATGGGGATTTCCAAGTCCGCCGTGTCCAAACACGTCTCTTCACTCGAAGCCCGCCTCGGCGCACGCCTGCTCAACCGCACCACACGCCGCGTCTCACCAACGGAAATCGGCTTGGCCTATTACGACCGTGCGCGCCGTGTCCTGAACGATGCCGGCGAGGCCGACTCGCTCGTGACCTCCATGCAATCCGCGCCCTCGGGCCTCCTGCGCATCTCCGTCGCAACGGATTTCGGCGTCAATCACCTCTCCCCGGTGCTTGGTGACTTCCTCGCCGAATTCCCCGACATCAACGTGAACATGGTGCTCAACAACCGCTATGTCGAACTGATTTCAGAAGGCTTCGATATGGCCATCCGCATTGGCGAGCTGGAAGATTCCTCGCTGCGCGCCCGGAAATTCTCGGAAACCACGCGCCGCATGATTGCAAGCCCCGCCTATATCCAGAAATTCGGCCGACCCGAAAAGATCGACGACCTGAACGAGCACAAGCTCCTGCATTATTCGAGCCAATCGAACGGTGCCGTGTGGAAGCTGACCGCGCCTTCCGGCGAGAAACGCCAAATCCGCACGGCGGGCTGGCTTTCGGTCAATGACGGCCAATCGCTACTCAACGCGGCGGTTGCAGGGCTCGGGATCGCCTATCTACCGTCTTTCCTCTACTCCGACGCGATGGCGAAAGGTCTGGTCGAAGATGTGATCCCCGACCTTCCGGTCGAAACTCAAGGCATCTACGCCGTCTATCCGCCGGGCCGCTTCACCCAACCCAAGGTGCGCGCCTTCATTGATTTTCTTGTCCACGCCTTCGCGGACAAAGGCCCCACCGATTGGTGAGCGCCAAACCTTCCCCAAGGCTTTCCGATTGAAAGCACACTTGCCCGGGCCCTTGCGCCCGGGTTCTTTCTTTGCGGACAAGGCATTTCAAACGCCTTGGACAAGCGATTTTAAAGTCGCTTGCACCATCAGGGAAGCACCACGATCTCCACGCGCCGGTTGGCCTCGCGGCCTTGCTCCGTCGTGTTGCTGGCGCGCGGGGCAAGGTATCCGATGCCGCGCGCCGAAAGCTGCGCCTTGTCGACCCCATACCCCTCGACAAGCGCATTCAAGACCGCCTCAGCCCGCGCCTGCGACAATGCGATATTGCGCTCGAGGTCACCCTCGCTATCCGTATGCCCGACAAGCATGACCCGTCGCTCCGTATCTTCCCGCAGCCACGCCGCCAATGCCTCCAGCGCTGCAAACGGCCCTTCGCCAAGTTCTGACGCCCCGGTGGTAAAGGTCAGTCCGGAAAGAACCGCCGCGCCGCGCGTCACGAGCTTCTGCACCAATGGTCCGGCATCCGAAACCGTCGCCTCCCCGTCACGAGGCGCATCTGCAAGCTCTGGCGCAGGCACAATATCCAACGCCTCTTCCGTCATGGCCGACACGCGTATGATCTGCACCATCGCGGCAAGCGCCGTGTGGCTCACCATGATGCCGACCGCGTCTTCCCCGCCCGCACGCCGCGCCGCGATAAAATGATAATCAGCAAGATCGACAAACATGTCCGGTGGCGGCAGAACCTCAACCGCAAACCGGAAATCAAATCCGCCGCAGGCCTGCGTCTCACAGGCAAGCGCAATCTCATACCCCTGCACCACCAGCTGCTCTTCAAGCATGCGCGCGATGGCTGCTGTCTTGTCCGAAAGCCCCACGATCCGCCATGTGCGCCGCGAGACTCGCCCCGCCACGCTCTCAAGGGGCACTGCCCCTTCCGCAAACACCCCGGTGGGAAGGCGATAGGCCCCCTCGGCGACGATTTGTGCCGCGACAGGCTCGGCGCCCTCGGGCAGGGAAGCATCGAAAGCCGCCGCCATACACGGCCAAAGCCAAGCGCATATGGCGGCCAAACGGATCATCTGTGCTGGGCGTGGTATTCGTCGTTCGGGCGCATGTCGGTCGCCGATGCAACCCGGTTCGACATGTTGAAGAATCCGACCACGTTGGCAATGTCCCAGATATCGCGATCGCTGAACCCCTGATCACGAAGCGCCTGACGATCCTGTTCCGTCACCGCGCTGCTTTCCTTGGTGACCTTCTCGGCAAAGCTCAGCATCGCATGCTGCCGATCGTCAAGCCGCGCCGCTTTCCAGTTCATCACCATCAACTCGCCCAGGATCGGATCGCCCGAAAGCTCCCGCACCGCCGCGCCATGCGCGGTCAGACAGTAAAAGCACTTGTTGATCGACGACACGAGCACGGCAATCATCTCGCGCTCAAGCTTGGACAAACCGCTCTCGCCGAGCATGATGTCATTGTAAAGCGCCGAGAACGCGTTGAGCTTGTTGACGTCGAAGGCATGCGCCTTGAGCACGTTCGGCACCATGCCAAGCTTTTCGTTGCAAATATCGAAATACTTCTGCGTCGCCTCCGGCAACGGATCGACCATCGGCAGATCAAGTGCCGTGGGCAGGTCTGACTGGCTCATAATTCCTCCCTTTCAGTCCGCCAAAATGCGGTAGTGATACTGTCCCACAACGCTCATCCCGAGGGAAGCATAGAGCCCATTTGCCGCTGCGTTCTCATTCGTGCAAATAACCGAAAGCGTATGCCCGCCATTGTCGAGCGTCCAATATGCCGCACGCCGCATGAGCCAGCGTCCCACGCCTTGGCGCCGCTGAAACGGCAATATCTCGACCGCGTGCACCATGCTGATGCCCTCGTGCATGGCACAGAAGCTCGCGCCCGCCGGCTTGTCGCGCCAGCGGCTGACAAATCCTGTCTTCGGCTCGCAAGCCCGGAACATCACGTCGATCCGTGCGTCGTCGATCCCGCCCGAGGCCCAGATTTCCCGCATGATCTGAAGCGGTTCCCAAGCTTGGATCGCCGCCGTGCGCGGCGGCAATTCCGTCGCGATATCCGTCGCCTTGGCGGCATACATCGTCACCGGGTCGATGATCTCATAACCCCGCGCCGCAAGCGCCGCGTCAAGCGCCTCGTCGCCTTCGCGGATCTGGAACAAGGGCTGCTGCCCCAAATCCCGCATCGCCTCTTCCGCCGCCACGAGATCGCCTTCCGCGAACCCGCCCGAGACCGTCGCTGCCGAAACGCGTTTCCCACCGCCCTTGCCTTCGCGGATGCGGAACGGCCCGCTATCGGAAACCGCAGCCGCCGGCCAGGTCGCCTCGATCACGTCATAAAGGTCACTTGCGCTTGGAAGGCTCATGCGAACATCTCCGCCAACCTGGTCATCGCCCCATCAATCTGTGCGCCATCCGTGCCCCGGATCACGATATTCGCGCCATAGACCCCGTCCTTCTGGTACGGGTAGGAGCCGATGGAAAGGTCCGGGAAAGCCTCGGCCAGGCTGCGCAAAGGCCCGGCAATCTCGCCCTCGCCCCGCTCGATCCGAAGGCTCTGCGACAAGAGCGGCTTGCCCCCTGTCAAATGCGGCAACACGCTCGCCACCATTGCCTGGAACACCGACGGCACACCGGCCATCACATGCACGTTCTCGATCGTGAAGCCCGGCGCGATCGACACCGGGTTCTCGATCAGAACCGCATCGTCGGGAATGCGCGCCATGCGCTGCCGCGCCTCGTTGAATTCCATCCCTTGCCGCGCGTAATGCGCCGCGAGGAGCGCACGCGCATCCTCGCGCACGTCGATACCCTGCCCGAAGGCCTCGGCCATGCAATCGGCAGTGATATCGTCATGGGTCGGCCCGATCCCGCCGCTGGTAAAGACGTGGTCGTGAAGGTTGGCCAATTCCCGCACCGCGTAAACGATATCGCCCCGGTCGTCGCCCACAATCCGCACCTGTTTGAGGTCGATCCCCTGCTTGGAAAGCTCGCAGGCAAGGAAATGCATGTTGCTGTCACGCGTGCGGCCCGAAAGGATTTCATCACCGATGACAAGCATCGCCGCGGTAGGGTTGGACATGTGAAGTGCCTCCTTGCCAGATGTCACCTGCATCTATAGGCCGCTGCCCATGCGCTTTCAAACCCCCCTTGTGCCCGCGGTGCTGATCCGCCGCTACAAACGCTTCCTCGCCGATGCCCGGCTCGAGGACGGGCACGAGATCACCGCCCATTGCGCCAATCCCGGTTCGATGATGGGGCTGGCTGAGCCGGGAAGCCGGATCTGGCTCGAACCCAATGACGATCCCAGGAAAAAGCTGAAATACGGCTGGCGGCTTGTCGAGCATGAGAACGGTCACTTTACCGGCGTGGATACCTCTGTGCCCAACCGCGCCCTGAAAGCCGCGCTGCTGGCCCGCGCCCTCCCGGAACTGGCCGATTACCCGCTCGTCCGTCCCGAGGTAAAATACGGCGAGAAGAGCCGGATTGATTTCCTCCTGTCGGGCGCGGACAAGCCCGACCTCTATATCGAGGTCAAAAGCGTCACCCTCTCGCGTCGCCCCGGCCTTGCAGAATTCCCCGACAGCGTGACCGCGCGCGGCGCCAAACACCTTGCCGAGCTTCAGGCGATGACAGCGCAGGGCCATCGCGCCATGATGTTCTACCTTGTCCAACGCACCGATGCCGAAATCGTGACCCTCGCCCATGATATCGACCCGACCTATGCCGCAGCCTTCGATACCGCGCAGGCTGCGGGCGTCGAGGTCCTGGCCCATGGCTGCACCATTTCGCCGGACGGGATAGACATTGGCCCGCAGTTGCCCTTCCATCGCTGACGCCCCCTCTGGCATCCGGGCGCATTTCGACGTAAATAGCGCTGGAAAAGACACAAACGGAGCACCGGGCAGATGATCGGCAAAGGGCGCCAAACCCGCGATGGTATCAGGATTCACCAAGAGGCGGACTTCGCAGGCATGCGCAAGGCCGGCGAACTGGCCGCGCGCATCCTCGACGAGATCGCCGAGCATATCTTTCCCGGCCAGAGCACGGGCGAGATCGACCGCCTGATCAAAGAGAAGGTCGATGCCGCCGGGGCCACCTCCGCCACCATTGGCTATCGCGGCTACAAACATGCCTCCTGCATCTCCGTAAACAACGTCGTCTGTCACGGCATCCCCGGCGCACCCATCCCCAAGAGCAAGGACGAGACCATCTCGAAGGATCTCGAGAAACGCCGCGCCGACGACACGCTCAAGGATGGCGACATTCTCAATATCGACGTGACCGTGATCGTCGATGGCTGGTTCGGGGATACCTCGCGCATGTATGTCGCCGGTCGCCTCGACAAGAAAGCCGAGCGCCTGATCCAGGTCACGCACGATTCCCTGATGAAAGGGATCGAGGCCGTGAGACCCGGCAATACCTTCGGCGATATCGGCCACGCCATCCAGACCTATGTCGAAAGCCATCGCATGACGGTTGTGCGCGATTTCTGTGGCCACGGCCTTGGCCGCGTCTTTCACGCGCCGCCCAACGTGTTGCACTATGGCCGCGCGGGCGCGGGGCCGACCCTCGAAGAGGGCATGTTCTTTACCATCGAACCCATGGTCAATTTCGGTCGCCCTGAAACGGTCGTGCTGGCAGATGACTGGACCGCCGTGACCCGAGACAGGTCGCTGACGGCCCAGTTCGAACATTCCGTCGGCGTGACCGCCTCCGGGGTCGAAATTTTCACCCTGTCACCATCGGGGAAGTTTCATCCGACCTACGGCTGATTTCCCGGCCTTCACACCGGATCAAGAACAGTATTCCGCCTTCGGTTGACCCAGGGGAAGTTTTGCCGATTTTTCCCACGTGGTCAAAAATTTTCTTGGATTTTCAGCGCATTAAAAGCCCCTGCGCGCGCCTGCGACCCTGCGAACAGTTTGCAACACGGAGGGTGGTCTCGTATATACCCCCCACGCCGCAGCGCGTGAGGCGCGCTGTCTTGTCGTTCATAAGCAAAAGGAGGCTCGCGCGATGTTCCCACTCAAATCCGCAGCCCTCGCCGCCCTTCTCGGGCTGACCGCAACCACGGGTATCGCACAGGAAGTCACCCTGCGCTTCCAGCATTTCGTCTCGCCGAAATCCGCGAATCCGAAATACTTCATCGAGCCTTGGGCCGAGAAGGTCGAAAAAGACTCGAATGGCCGTATCAAGGTCGAAATCTATCCGTTCATGCAGCTCGGCGGCAAAGCCCAGAGCCAGTATGACCTGATCCGCGACGGCGCCATTGACGGAGGTTGGGTCATCCCCGGCTACCAGCCCGGCCGCTTCCCAGAGGCGGAAGCGATGGAAATGCCCTTTCTCGTGACCAAATCTGCCGAGGAAGCCTCCAAGGCCGCGTGGCTCTTCACCCAGAAACACCTGATGGATGACTTCCAGGACGTTCACCTCATCGCCGCCCACATGCACGGTCGCGGACTTGTCCACAAGAAAGGCGCCTCGGTATCGACGGTCGAGGATTTTGCGGGCCTCAAGCTGCGCGGCCCGTCCCGCCCGGCCACGCTCTTGCTGAAAAAGCTGGGCGCAACGCCCATCGGCATGCCCGTCCCCGCCTTCCCCGAGGCGCTGTCCAAGGGTGTCGTGGATGGCGGCGTGATCACTTGGGAAATGTCTCCCTCGCTCAAGCTCGACGAATTGACCGATAGCCACACCGACGTGGCGGGCGACAAATCGCTCTACAACCTTTATTTCCTCTGGGCCATGAACAAAGAGAAATACGAGAGCCTGCCCGATGATCTCAAGGCCGTGATCGACGCCAATTCCGGCTTCTTCGCCTCGGCTTGGGCCGGACGTGCCCATGACACGGGCGATAGGGACGGCAAGCAGGTCATGACCGATGCCGGCAACGAGATCGCCACGCTGAGCGAAGCCGAGACCGCCCGCATCAAGGCCCTCGGCGATGAGGTCATCGCGGAATGGATCGAAGACGTGAGCCGCAAGGGCCTCGATGGCGCCGCGCTCATCGACGACGCCCGCGCCGCCGTTCAGGTGACCCGCGATGTATCGGGTCGCGAATACTGATAGCGCGCCCTGCGAAAGACCAAAGGCCGCCCCGACCGGGCGGCCTTTTTCATGTCCGGCTCAGGACCGTTTCTCAAAGAAGATCGTCACCTCACCAAGCCGCACCCCGGCCTTCGACATATAGGCCTTGTTGAGCACCCGACCGTCTTCCATGAGCCACATCCAGTCGTCGAACTTGACGCGGATCGTCTCGCCGCTCGCGCGCGGCAGGTCGATGACATAGGACCAGTTGAACGTATCCCCCCGCTCCTCGCCGCGCGCCACGCCCTGCACACCGTCGGCCGTGCCTTCCCACGTCTCTTCCCCGGTCTTGGTCAGACTCCAGATGCGCGTCTCCGTGCCGCCATCATCATAACGGAACTTCTCGGTCAGGGTCAGGATCTCGCCATCCCAATCGCCCTCGATTGAAACCTTGAATCGCCGCTGGACCGTTCCGAATCGATCCATGAACTGGCCATAGGCGACGCTCTGCCCATCGAAATACTTCTCAAGGTCGAACTCCCGATCACTGAGCTTGTCATCGTCAAGCGAGGGCGACCCGCAGGCCGCCAATCCGGTCATCATTGCAGCGGCAAGGGCAAAACGGCGCATATCTGTCTCCATTGGTTTTGCATGAAATACGTCCCGCGCCTCCCTTTGGATGACTTTCTCCTGCCTGCCGCCTCCTCTTGCCGGAATTAATTCGGGTGAATGGGGCCAACGGCCCGAGAGGGCAGCGCCCCTATCCCCACTTGCCCGAACGCCCGCCATGCCCTAAAGCGCCCCCATGCTCGACGATCTTGACGATATCCACCCGCTCTTTCACGGCGCGCCTTCCTCGGCGGGCTTCAAGAAGCTGCGCAAACGCATCGTGCGCCAGACCCGCGAGGCGATTGACCAATACGGCATGGTCGAACGGGGGGCGGAAAAACAGAAATGGCTCGTCTGCCTGTCGGGTGGCAAGGACAGCTACACGCTGCTGGCCGTGCTGCATGAGCTCAAGTGGCGCGGCCTCCTGCCCGTTGATCTTCTTGCCTGCAACCTCGACCAGGGGCAGCCGAACTTCCCCGCTACTGTCCTGCCCGCCTTCCTCGAAAAAATGGGCGTCGAGCACCGGATCGAATACCAGGACACCTATTCCATCGTGAAAGACAAGGTGCCCGAGGGGCGGACCTACTGCGCGCTCTGTTCGCGCCTGCGCCGGGGCAATCTTTACCGTATCGCCCGCGAAGAGGGCTGTTCGGCGGTGGTTCTCGGTCATCACCGCGACGATATCCTCGAAACCTTCTTCATGAACCTCTTTCATGGCGGACGACTGGCGACCATGCCGCCAAAGCTCGTCAATGAAGAGGGCGATCTCTTTCTCTACCGTCCGCTCGCCCATGTCGCCGAGGCCGATTGCGAGAAATTCGCCAACGCGATGAATTACCCGATCATCCCCTGCGATCTCTGCGGCTCTCAGGACGGGCTGCAACGCCAGCAGGTCAAACAGATCCTCGACCAATGGGAAAAGAATGCCCCCGGTCGCCGTCAGGTCATGTTCCGCGCCCTGATGAACATCCGTCCCTCCCACATGCTCGACCCGAAACTCTTTGATTTCGTCGGTCTCGCGCTGGGGTCGGGAAAATTTGAACAAATTGAAACGGAAATTCCGAAGCTGCGTTAACGGCTGCCTTACAGACCGTCCTCTAGCCTGCAGAACGTGTTTGCAGGGGATGATGCATGTATGCGCAGAACTGGATGAGGGCGACGTCGCGCTATTTTCAGGTGCTCGCACCGGTGATTGCGCTCGGCGGCTACCTGTTGCTCGGAGAGATCTGGCTTCTCGCTATTCTGGCTCTGCTGCCCATCGCCTCTCTGCTTGCCCCGCCCAGCGCCGCCGCCCCGACTCGCCCCCCCGAACAACGGGATATGCTGACCGGCGTACTCACGCGGGATGGGTTTGAAAACGCGCTGCGCACCGCCTTTGGCGGGTCCGGGGAAAACGGCCGCGCAAGCGCGATTTTCCTGCTCGAACTCAATGGGTTTACAGATATCCGGCTGCGCTATGGCGAATCTGCGGCAGACGCGGTCTTGAAACAGGCTGCCCTGCGCATCCGTGCCGCCTTGCGCCAAACCGATATCCTTGCGCGTGTGGGCGAGGCGCGGATGGGCGTCTGCCTCGCACCGGCCCCCTCGATTGATGACGAGGCCTGCCTGCAACTCGCCGCGCGGCTTCAGACCGCGCTCGAAGAACCGGTCCCCTTGCCCATGGCGTCGATCCTGCCGGAATGGACAATCGGCCTGCATCGCGTGAACCTTGCCACCGATGAGGCCGATACCGCCCTGGACCGCGCCGTGCAGGCCCTTGAAGACGCCCTGTGCGCCGGTCCCTCCGCGCTGCGCCTGTTTACCCCGGCGCTCGGTCGCCGCGCCACGCGCCAGAGACAGATCGCGAAGGATTCAGGGCACGCGCTCGACCGCGACCAGATCGAAGCCTGGTTTCAGCCGCAGGTTTCAACTGATACCGGCGACATTGCCGGCTTCGAGGCGCTCGCGCGCTGGCGTCATCCGCGCCTCGGCCTCGTGCCACCCTACGACTTCCTCCCCCTTCTCCAGAAATGCGGCCAATCCGAGCGCCTGTCGGATCGCATGTTGCAGTTGGCGCTTTCGGCCCTGCGCGACTGGGACGACAAAGGGCTTCACGTGCCCGCCATCGGCGTCAATTTCGCCGCCGAGGATCTGTCCAACCCCTCCTTGCCGGACAAGATCGCCTGGGCTCTCGACCGATTCGATCTCGCGCCCAACCGGCTTTCGGTGGAAATTCTCGAATCTGTCGCCGCCGGCCCGAGTGACAGTATCGTGATCGAAACCGTCAACCGCCTTGCCGCAATGGGCTGTGCCATTGATCTCGACGATTTCGGAACCGGACACACCTCGATCAGCGCCATGCGCCGTCTCACCGTGTCGCGCCTCAAGATCGACCGCTCCTTCGTCACCCATGTCGATCTCGACGGCGAACAGCGCCGCATGGTCGCGGCGATTCTGACCATGTGCGAGCGACTTGGCCTCGAAACAGTGGCCGAAGGGGTCGAGACGCCCGGCGAACACGCCATGCTGGCTCAGCTTGGCTGCACCTGTGTGCAGGGGTTCGGAATCGCCCGGCCCATGCCGCTGGCCGAAACGGCGGACTGGATCGCCACGTATCGCGCGACCCTCTCGCCCCCTCCCCCCATCGGTCGTGGCATCGACTGAGCCATCTGCCGGGCGTCAAACCCGCCGATTCCCCATAATCCGCTTGACCTTTGCCCCACACCTCTGTTGAACCCTCCCAAAGTTTCAAGGAACAGGTGTCTTCGGCAATGGACGATCAGAACAAGAACCTCATCCTCGCGACCGTGCTCAGCTTCGTCGTGATTTTGGTCTGGTTTATCATGTTTCCCCCCCCCGAAGAGCCGGTGGTCGACCCCAACGCGCCCGCGGTAAATGCCGAGGCTCCCGCGTCCGAAACCGCGCCCGTCGCCAACCCGACCGCGACAACCGGCAACACGGGCACCGCCGCACCAGCGCCTGCCGCCCTTGCCGATGCCCCTCGCATCAAGATCGAAACCGCGCGCCTCTCAGGCTCGATCTCTCTTCTGGGCGGTCGCATCGACGACCTGCACCTCAATGATTACCGCGAGACCCTCGCCCCCGACGCGCCAACCGTGACCTTCCTCGCTCCCCGTGGCGAGCCGGACGCTTTCTATGCGCTCTACGGCTGGGCTCCCGGTGCTGGCCTCACGCTCGATGCCGTGCCCGGCGCCAATACCGTCTGGACCGTCGAATCCGGCGAGACGCTGACCGAGGACAGCCCCGTCACCCTTGCCTGGGACAATGGCGCTGGCCTGACCTTCCGCCGCACCATCTCGGTTGACCAGAACTACATGTTCTCCGTCGCCCAAAGCGTCGAGAACACCGGAGCGGGCACGGTCTCCCTCGCGCCCTACGGCATCCTTGCCCGCCATGGCGAGCCAACCGACCTCAAGAATTTCTTCATCCTGCATGAAGGCGTTGTCGGCATGGCCGATGGCGAGCTTTCGGAAGTCGACTACGATGATGTCACCGATTTCGCCTTTGACCAGCGCGAAGGCGCCAAGGCCGAAGTCACCTCGGTGACGGAAAACGGCTGGATCGGCTTCACCGACCACTACTGGATGGCAACCCTCATCCCGACCCAGAACAGCCCCTTCAAATCCGTGGTGAAATACGACGACCGCCGCGACATCTACCAAACCGAAGCCGTCATGCCGACAGTGACCCTTGCCGCGGGCGAGCGTGTCTCCGTCGACAGCCAGCTTTTCGCCGGCGCCAAGGAATGGGCCACGATCCGCGCCTATGAAAAAGGCGGCGTCACCGGCTTCCTCGATTCGATCGACTGGGGTTGGTTCTTCTTCCTGACCAAGCCGATCTTTGCCGTGCTGCACTACCTCAACGGGCTGATCGGCAACATGGGTTGGGCCATCATCGGCCTCACCCTCCTGATCAAGATCGTGGTTTTCCCGCTGGCCTATAAATCTTATGCCTCCATGGCCAAGATGAAAGAGCTGCAGCCGCAAATGGAAAAGCTCAAGGAAGCTGCGGGCGATGACCGCCAGAAGATGCAGCAATCCATGATGGAGCTTTACAAGAAGGAAAAGGTGAACCCCGCCTCGGGCTGTCTGCCGATCCTGATCCAGATTCCGATCTTCTTCTCGCTCTACAAGGTGATCTTCGTCACGCTCGAATTGCGCCACGCGCCCTGGCTCGGCTGGATCACAGACCTGTCCGCCCCGGACCCGTCCTCGATCCTGAACCTCTTCGGCTTGCTGCCCTTCGCAGCGCCTGATCCCGGCTCCTTCCTTGCCATCATCAGCCTCGGCATCCTGCCGATCCTGCTCGGCATCTCCATGTGGCTTCAGCAGAAACTGAACCCGGCGCCCACCGACCAGACGCAGGCGATGATCTTTGCCTGGATGCCATGGGTCTTCATGTTCATGCTCGGCAGCTTTGCCTCGGGCCTGGTCCTCTACTGGATCACCAACAACGTGATTACCTTCACCCAGCAATACCTCATCATGCGCAGCCACGGCTATAGGCCCGACGTCTTTGGAAACATCAGGTCGAGCTTCTCGCGCAGCAAGAAGACAGACTCCAAATGACAGCGCGTGTCGCGGCCCTCTGGCGACACCCAATCAAGTCGCACGGGCGGGAAGCCCTCTCGCGCGTGCATCTTGAGAAAGGGCAGACCATGCCCTGGGACCGTCGCTGGGCCGTGGCACATGAAGACGCCAAGATCGTCGACATGGCTGCTTGGGCTCCGTGTCAGAACTTCTCGCGCGGAGCCAAGGCACCGGCGTTGATGGCCATCAACACCTCGGTCAATGAAGCTACGGGCACGGTGACACTCTCACACCCGGACCGCCCGGACCTGACCTTTGATCCCGACGCGGAACAGGCTCTCTTCCTCGAATGGGTGCGCCCGCTCATGCCAGAGAACCGCTCTGCCTCGGCCCGAATCTTGCGCCCCAAGGCACATGGCATGACCGACACGGATTTCCCCTCGGTGAGCCTTCTCAACCTTGCCTCCAACGACGCGCTGTCCTCTGTCATGGGGCAGCCACTCTCCATGCTCCGCTGGCGCGGCAATATCCATATCGACGGTCTTTCTCCTTGGGCGGAGCAAGGATGGATCGGTAAGGAAATTCGCATCGGCCCGGTCCTGTTCAAAGTGCGCGAGGAAATCGTCCGATGCCGCGCCACGACAGCCAACCCCGACACCGGGGAGCGCGATGCGGATACGCTGGGGGCGCTGAACACAAACTTCGGTCATCAGAATTTCGGCGTCTACGCCGAGGTGACCCAATCCGGGAACATCGCGCTCGGCGATCCCGTAGAGGTGCTCTGATGCAGCTTCCCTTCCCCATCGCCGAAGCGCCTGACGAGATCAGCCTCGAGAAGGGCCGCAAACTCTTCGTCGGAAGCAACGCCGATTTCCTCAAGGGCGTGGTCGCCATGCCCGGCCTGCCGCCCGACGACCGGATCGAGGTCTGCTTTGCCGGGCGCTCCAATGTCGGCAAATCGACCCTCATCAACGCCCTGACCGGGCGCACCCGTCTCGCGCGCGCCTCCAACACGCCAGGGCGCACGCAAGAGATCAATTACTTTACACTCGCCGAGAGCCACTATCTCGTCGACCTGCCCGGCTATGGCTATGCCAATGCGCCGCTCGACGTGATTGCCAAATGGCAAAAGCTGCTGAAGCAATACCTCTCTGGCCGCGCCACACTGCGCCGCGCCTTTGTCCTCATCGACGCGCGCCACGGGATCAAAGACGTGGACGAGGAAATCATGTCCCTCCTCGATAGTTCTGCGGTAACCTTTCAGGCGGTGCTGACCAAGGCCGACAAGGTCAAGGCCAAGGACCGCGAAAAGGTGCTGACACAGGTGCGCGAGAAGCTCTCCAAGCACCCCGCCGCGTTCCCCGAGATCGTCCTGACTTCGTCGGAAAAGGGCGACGGCCTCGAAACCCTGCGCGCCATTATCGCCAATCTCGCCTGAACCAACTCAGCGTCTTTTCCTGGATGATCGCCGCAACGTCCGACGCATGCTGCTTTCTCGTGTCATGCAACGTGCGGTGCCTTAACCCAGGTCAGCCGCCACAATTCGCACCGACGCAATACCGACGTAATACCGACGTGATACCGAAACACGTTTTCCTGTCATTCGAAGGCATTAACACCGATTCGCCCGATATCCGCACCGACAGGGCAATCCCCCTTGGCAGCCATGGTCCAAACGGCTAACACACTTGCCCAAGAGGACCAGACATGAAGAAGCAAGACATGAACCGCGATTGGATCGCAACCGCCCGCACACTTTCCCAAGCGCTCCCCTATCTTCAGCGCTATTCCGGGGCCATCGTCGTGATCAAGCTCGGCGGTCACGCCATGGGCAGCGATGAGGCCATGGAGGAATTCGCCCGCGATGTGGTTCTCATGCGACAGGTCGGGGTCAATCCCGTGATCGTGCATGGCGGTGGCCCGATGATCAACGCGATGCTGGAACGTCTTGAAATCAAATCGGATTTTGTCAACGGCAAACGCGTCACCGACGCGGCGACCGTCGAAGTCGTCGAGATGGTGCTCTCCGGTATCGTCAACAAGCGAATTGTTCAGGCTATTAATGGCCAGGGCGGCAAGGCCGTGGGCCTCTCGGGCAAAGACGCGAACCTCATGATCTGCGACCAGACAGACCCGGACCTCGGTTTCGTCGGAACCCCCTCCGAGATGGACCCGGATATCCTGCACGAGCTTTTCGCCCATGACACGATCCCTGTCATCGCTCCTCTCGGCGCGGGCCGCAATGGCGAAACGTTCAACGTCAATGGCGATACCGCCGCGGGTGCCATCGCTGCGGCTCTGAATGCCGACCGTCTTCTACTGCTGACGGATGTGGCCGGTGTCAAAGACAACGCCGGTGACGTCATAACCGAACTCAAAGCCCAACAAATCCGTGACCTTATCCAAGACGGTACGATCGCGGGCGGCATGATCCCCAAAACCGAAACTGCACTTTACGCGATTGATGGCGGCGTGCGCGCCGTTGTGATCCTCGACGGGCGCGCGCCGCATGCCTGCCTGCTCGAGCTCTATACGGAACACGGGGCCGGCTCTCTCATTCGTGCTGACTGAAGGATCGTGGGCGTCCAGCAATGATAGGCTACAACACTCTGGAAACCGCAGCCAACGCACTGCATCTCGACATTCTCGGCGCCTTTCATCCTGCCAAGGACGATCCGGATCTCGCCGGATTCGAAACACTTGTCCTTCTCGGTCCACTGGAACCTGCCTTTTGGACATATTTCAAAACCCAGAAGGAATATCGCGACGGAACACCAAACCCCGTTGATCGCTGGTCCTCGCGCGTCGTGAGCGCGCTCGCCGCGGCCCTCGGCGGACACCCGTTCTTTCCCTTCTCCGGTCCGCCCTACATGCCCTTTTACCAATGGGCGCTACGCACCGAACGGTGCCATAGTTCGCCCGTAAACCTTCTTGTGCATGATCGTGCCGGGCTTTTCGTGTCCTTTCGCGGCGCGCTGGCCCTTCGACATAGAATTCGCCTGCCCGACGCACCTGCGTCCCCTTGCAAGACATGCACAAGCCACGCCTGCCTTGCGGCCTGTCCGGTCGACGCCTTCGCCTCCGGCAGCTACGATGTTGCCGCTTGCCGTGACGTCATCCGAGATGATGGCCCTGCGCACTGCCTGACAAGGGGCTGCGCGGTTCGGCGCGCTTGTCCATCCTCACGCGGCTATGGCAGACTAGAAAAACAATCGTCCTACCATATGCGAGTGTTCCTCGAAAATGACCCTTAGATTGATCCTCACGCGCCATGCGAAATCGAGTTGGAAGAAGGGCGATCTTGCCGATCACGACCGCGCCCTGAACAAACGTGGACGCGCTTCCGCCGATGCTGTCGGAGACTGGCTGCGCAAGAAGGGGTTTGCGCCAGACACAGTGCTGAGTTCCTCCTCCGAACGCACGCGCGAAACCTATGACCATCTGCGCTTTGACCCCACACCGACATACACGAGAGACCTCTATCTCGCCTCCGCACCGGCCATGCTCGGTGTTCTTCGCAAGGCCTCTGGCGATACGGTGCTCATGCTTGGCCACAACCCCGGCACCGGTGAACTTGCCGAACGTCTGGCCAAGAAACTACCGAAACACGCAGGCTTTCTCGACTACCCAACCTGCGCCACGACGGTCTTTGAATTTGCCGCCGATGACTGGCAAAGCGTGACATTCGGAGAGGGCAAGGTCATTGCCTTTACCGTCCCGCGCGATCTCATCTAACGCTCTGAGGATAAAAGAAAAAGCCCCGCACTTGGCGGGGCTTTCTCTTCAGGTTGGCACCATCAGTGGCCAAGAATCTGGCTCAGGAAGAGCTTGGTTCGTTCGCTTTTCGGATTCTTGAAGAACTCCTCCGGCTCATTCTGCTCGACGATCTGGCCTTCATCCATAAAGATCACGCGGTTCGCAACCTGCCGGGCAAAACCCATCTCGTGCGTCACGCAGAGCATCGTCATCCCCTCTTCGGCAAGCTCGATCATCGTGTCGAGCACCTCCTTGATCATCTCTGGATCGAGCGCCGACGTCGGTTCATCAAAGAGCATGATCCGCGGCTTCATGCAAAGCGAACGGGCAATCGCCACTCGCTGCTGCTGTCCCCCCGAAAGCTGGCCGGGATACTTATGAGCCTGATCCGGGATCTTCACCTTCTCAAGGTAGTGCATCGCCGTTTCTTCGGCTTCTTTCTTGGGCGTCTTACGCACCCAGATCGGCGCCAGCGTGCAGTTCTCAAGGATCGTCAGGTGCGGGAACAGGTTGAAGTGCTGAAAGCACATGCCAACCTCGGACCGGATCTTGTCGATGTTCTTGAGATCGTTGGTTAGCTCGATCCCATCAACGACAATACTGCCCGCCTGGTGTTCTTCGAGGCGGTTGATACAGCGAATCAACGTGGACTTACCCGAACCTGACGGACCGCAGATCACGATCCGTTCGCCCGAGTTGACGGTCAGGTTGATGTCACGCAGCACGTGGAACGTCCCGTACCACTTATTCATGCCGTTGATTTCAATGGCAATATCGGTGCCCACTTGCATTTTGGAGCGGTCGATATCGCGTTCAGACATAAGTTCAGACATTTGCAGAACTCCTTAGCGGTGGTCTGTGGCAAGGCGACGCTCGAGCCACTGAGAATATTGAGAAATGCCGTAGCAGACGATGAAGAAGAGCAAGGCCGCAAAGCCAAGCAACTCCCAGTAGACCCCGTTCCATTCGGTCGAGGCGAGGATCGGCCCGCGGATCATTCCGACAAGGTCGAACATCGAAATCACCGAAACAAGCGTGGTGTCCTTGAAAAGCCCCACCGCCACGTTCACGATCCCGGGAATGGAAATCTTGAGCGCTTGAGGCAGGATGATGAGACGCATCGCTTGCGGGTAGGCAAGGCCGATACTGTCCGCTGCCTCGTATTGCCCCTTGGGAAGGGCCGCGAGACCGCCACGGATCACCTCTGCGATATAGGCGGAGGCAAACATCGTGATCATGATGACCACACGCAGGAACAGGTCCACCGTGCTCTCCGGCGGGAAGAAGTAGGACAGCATCACCGACGCCACGAAGAGCAGCGTGATGAGCGGCACGCCCCGCACAAATTCGATGAAGATCACGCAGACCCATTTGATAAGTGGCATGTCCGACTGACGCCCAAGCGCCAGCACGATGCCGATCGGCAAGGACAAGGACACACAGGTCGCCCCAAGCATCAGGTTGAGCATGAATCCCCCGAGATCACGGCTCGGCACCGGCGACAAAAGCGCGTTTTCCGAAGCGTTTTCCGGGATCAACGCACCGCCGCCGAACCAGACGACGAACGCCACGGCAATGGCCCCGAAGAACCCGATGGCAAAACTGCTTTTGCTGAAAGTTTGGAACACGAAAACTGCTGCCACGAACCCGAGAAGCGCCACGATCGGCACGAAGATCGACCCGCCCCAGATCAGCCAATAGGCCAGGAACGGATAAATCGCCGTGAAGAGCAGGAGCTTGCGGGGCAGGTCGAAGAACAGCACCGGCGCCGTAGCGATGATCATGAGCACAAGAGCAAGGTTTGGACGCCAATACTCATCCGACGGGTATTTGAACCCATAGAGGAGCTGGTTCCAGCGTTCTGTCAGCACCGAGAAACACGCCCCGGTTTCCCCATTCAACACCTCGCGGCACTGGGACAGGCTGGACGTTGTCCAGACCCCGTTCAGCATCCAGGGCATCGTATTCTTGAGGACAATGAAAATCACGTAGAGCGACACGATCGTCAGGATACTATTGGGAACGTTCGAAAACAGGTTTTCCCGCAACCATTTGACCAAGCCGGTCTCACGCGCTGGCGGCGGCGAGGGCGGTATCGTGCCCTCGGCGACAAAAGCCACGGAATTTGTTGTTTGATCACTCATGGCTTAGCGCTCCTTCAGCTTGACGGACGCGTTGTAGAGATTCATCCCGAACGAGATCAGCAGCGATGCCGTCAGGTAGAACAGCATCAGAAGCAGGACGCTTTCAATCGCGCGACCGGTCTGGTTGAGCGTGATCCCGCCAAGCGTCGCCGTGATGTCGGCATAGCCCACCGCAATCGCCAGAGACGAGTTCTTGGTGATGTTGAGATACTGGGAAATCAACGGTGGAATGATGACGCGCAGCGCCTGCGGAAGCACCACCAGGTTCATGACACGGCGCGGACGCAACCCGAGAGCAGCGGCGGCTTCGGTCTGACCCTTGGAGATCGCCTGAATACCCGCACGGACGTTCTCTGCGATGAAGGCGCCCGTGTAGATCGACAGCGCAAACCAGAGCGCGATCAGCGGGCCGCCGATCTTGATACCGCCGTTGAAATTGAAGCCTTTGAGTTCTGGAATTTCCCAGGTCAGCCCCATCAACAGCATCAAGAGCGAAAACGGCACGATCCAGGTCGCAAGCAACGGCAAGAGCGTTTTGGGCCGAATGCCTGTCGCTTCCTGCTTGGCCGTGGCCCAACGGTTGATCCGATGCGCGACGAACCAGGACAGGACGAACCCAGCCAGAACCAGGAGCCAGTTCATCGTCGCGCTGGCAAAGAACCCGTGTTCGAACCAGGGCATCGGGGTGTAAACGCCGCGATTCGTGAAGGCAAAGGCGCCAAACAACATGCTCGCCTCGGGGTTATCCCCACGGAAGGCACTTGGAGCATCCAGCACGGCGGTCATGATCGTGAAGATGATGATGATCCAGATCAGGACCGGAATATTACGAAAGATCTCGACATACCCCGCCATCAACTTGGACACCAACCAGTTATTGGATAAGCGCAGGACGCCAGCGATCACACCGAAGACCGTTGCGGTCAGACAGGCAAGAAACGCGACCAAAACCGTGTTGAGAAGACCGACCAAAGCCGCACGCGCATGCGTGGACTGGCTGTCATATTCGACGAGGCGCTGATTGATATCATAGCCAGACGGATCGCCAAGGAAATCAAAGGCTATGTTGAGACCGGCAGCACGCAGGTTCTGGATCAGGTTGTTCCCGAGATACCAGATACAGAGCGCCAGAATGACTGCCGTGATAGCCTGAAAGGTTAGTGAACGATACCGGGTATCGTAGATCAGCATAGATAGCCGGAACGACTCCTTAGGAGGGTCGGTCAGTATTGTCATCTGAGATGTTCCCCGTTGCTCGGCCTTGTTTTTGAAGGTGGCTTTTGTGCCGTTGGCCGATCTGTATGGAAAATCGAAGGGGCGCGAAGTTACCCTCGCGCCCCTCCAAAGTCGTTCTTAGCGGAAGGGCGGCGAGTAAAGCAGGCCGCCATTCGTCCACTGGGCGTTCAGGCCACGTGCGAGGCCAACCGGGGTTTCTTCGCCGATATTCTTGGCAAAGAGTTCACCGTAGTTGCCGCCCGCTGCGATCGCGCGCTTTGCCCAGTCCGCATCAAGGCCGAGCATCTCGCCGAGCGACCCTTCGGTGCCCATCATACGGTTGATTTCCGGGTTGTTGGTGCCCTTGGCCATCTCGTCGATATTGGCCGAAGTGATGCCAAGCTCTTCCGATGCGATCAGCGCGTTCAGGGTCCAGCGCACAACGTCGCCCCACTCATTGTCGCCGTGGCGAACAAGCGGGCCGAGCGGTTCTTTGGAGATGATTTCCGGCAGAACGGCATGCTCACCCGGGTTCTCGAAGGTCGCACGCGTTGCCGCAAGGCCCGAGGCATCGGTGGTAAAGACGTCACATGCACCAGCGAGATACTGCTGCTGAGCTTCGGCGTTGGTTTCAATCGGAACCGGCTCGTAGCTGATGTTGTTCGAGCGGAAGAAGTCCGCGAGGTTCAGCTCGGTGGTGGTGCCGGTCTGGATGCAGACGGTTGCGCCATCAAGTTCCTTGGCCGAGCTCACGCCCAGCTCTTTGGGAACCATGAAACCCTGACCGTCGTAATAGTTCACGCCAACGAATTCGAACTTGAGATCGACGTCACGCGAGAAGGTCCATGTGGTGTTACGGGCCAGCATGTCGATCTCGCCCGAGGCCAGCGCCGTGAAGCGGGTCTTACCGGTCGTCGGAACGAACTCGACAGCGGTCGGGTCGCCAAGAACGGCGGCCGCAACTGCGCGGCATACGCCAACGTCAAAGCCATCCCAGTTGCCGTTCGCATCCGGCGCCGCGAAACCGACGAGACCGGTGGTCACGCCACAGTTCAGCTTGCCGCGTGCTTTCACGTCGTCCAGCGTACCTGCAGCGGCAGCGCCTGCTGCGAGACCTGCGACGGTCAGTGCGCCAAGAATAACGGATTTTTTCATGTTTACCTCTTCCTGATGGTCCGCCCTTTCGGGCGTTTTGTCCGGCCATGCATGGCCGAATGGGTTACTGGAAAGGGGTAATCCCCTCAGTAGGAGTCAGTTTGGGCGGATTCATCGGAAAACGTCAAGGGCAGTATCACGGGATTCAATCATTCTGGGATCACCAACGTGTCGCACCACAAAAAAGCTACGATTATAGGCAGTTAGCGCGCCATGAAGAAAAAACGTTCAGCATGAAGAAACGCCTCGCGCTTGATCTCTGCGTGTGCCTGTGCCTCTTCATCAACACCCCATTGCTCTTCCTGCCAGGTTTCGTCGATGCGAGAAACGTCCCAAAGACGTTCAATGTGGTCCCATTTATACACGGCGGCGAAACCAATCACCAGAGACCCGGACAGGCTCACAAGATCGTGAAAGGCCGCAAGCTCAAATTCATTCAATCCATGGACACGTTGGCGCAGCGCCATGATGCTTTGTGAATCCTGGTTGGCATGCATGATTCCCGCTCGCGGCTCAAGACGCGCCTCCAAATCGGACGCCGCCCAGTCGAGCAACGGATCCCAAGCCTCAACCTGTCGGGCCATGAGTTCCTGCGGTTCCGTCGCCCGATAGCAAAGAAGATCGCTGTTGCCATATTCCGCAAGCATATCGGCGACTTCACCATGTTGGAACCGCACCTTGTCGATCGCCGCATTGGCCCCGCGCGTGGCCGGCATGCGTGACGGGTCGACGTCTTCGGTCTGAGCATCCCATTCCGCCGCAATCGCTTCGGCCATCGCGCGTGTCGGCACCACAAGCCCCGCCTTCGCTGGCGTCTTCACGGCGCGCCCATCAAGGCGCACACCAAAACCGCCATCCTCTTCCTCGACGGTTGTCTCTTTCCAGAAGCGTTTCTTTGCCCACCCGCTCATGTGTCCTGTCTCCAGATATCGTCCAAGAGTGTCGGCAGTTCCTCGAACCGGTCAATAATCCGATCAGCCGCCATAAGAGTTGTTGGCGCGTGATAGCCCCAGGCCACCCCGACGCCGCACACACCCGCAGCTTGGGCCATGTCCATATCAAAACTTGTATCGCCCACCATCACCGCATCCTTCGGAGCGACGCCCGTTTCAGCCAGCGCCGCCCGGAGCATGGACGGGTGCGGCTTGGAGGGGTGAATATCGGCGACCTGCTGGGTCACGAACACGCCTTCAAGCCCATACCCCTCAATCAGCTTATCAAGACCGCGCCGGGATTTTCCCGTCGCCACACCGAGCAACAGATCGTCGCGCGCCGCAAGGTTCATAAGCGTCTCGCGTGCGCCGGGGTAAAATGGGGAGGATGCCTCGGTGCCCTCTGCGGCGCGCAGATCGACATAGGCGCGCTTGTATCCATCCGCGAGGGCGTGGTGGGTCTCGCGCGGGGCTTCGGGCGCAAGCCGCGCCATGGCCACGTCAAGCGACAGCCCAACGATGCCAAGCACGGCATCGCGCGACGGAAGGGCAATGCCGACAGCCTCGAAAGTGCGCCTCATGGACTCCATGATCGTACGCTGGCTATCCACCAACGTGCCGTCCACGTCAAACACCACAAGCCGCAGTGGCGTCATTGCAGAGCCTCGAACGGATCATCCGCAGCAAGATCAGGCGTCCAACCAAAGGTTTCCCATGTCGCTGCCATGTGATCGGGCAATTCCGCCGTGATCGTCATAGCCTTCTGCGTCACAGGGTGCTCGAATGTGAAGCTGCGCGCATGTAGATGCAGTTTGTTGCTGATGACACCGCCAATCTGCGCGCCCCAACCATCACCAAGGTTCTCCTGGCCCGAGCCGCCATATTTCCCGTCACCAATGATGGGGTGACCAATTTCCGCCATGTGCGCACGAAGCTGGTGGGTGCGCCCTGTGATCGGCTCAAGCGCGACCCAGGCCGCACGGCTCGCGACACGATAAAGCGTTGCGTATTGGGTGATCGCGCGCTTGGCGCCTTCGGTCTTCGCAACATCGCGGGGATGAACGCAGAGCATCTTCTCCCCTTCGCCACGTTTGCCGTGACCGGGGGCTTTGACGAGCCCATACTTGATCTCGCCAAGATATGGCGTCGGCACGCCCGCCACGACGGCCCAATAAATCTTGCGCGTGGCATGATGACGAAACGCAGTCGTGAGCGCGCTGGCGACCTTGCGGCTCCGGGCGAGGATAAGGACACCGGAGGTATCCTTGTCGAGCCGGTGCACAAGACGTGGTTTTTCGTCGAGATCGAATTTCAACGCCTCGGCCAGCCCGTCCACGTGCTTTGTCTGCTTGCTGCCGCCTTGGGTCGGAAGGCCCGGCGGTTTGTTCAGCGCGATAATGTCGTCATCCTTGTAAATCACACAGTCCCGGATCATCCGCGCATCTGCGTCAGAAACATGCTGCGGAGCGGCCTTACGCGCGGCGGCAACTTCGCCAGCATCGGGAAGCGGCGGTATGCGCACCTGCTGGCCTGCCTGCAGGCGCGTCGCGGGTTTGACACGCCCGCCATCGACCCGAAGCTCGCCCTTGCGGCACATCTTCTCGATCCGGATCTGATTGATATGGGGAAAAATCCGACGCAACCAACGATCAAGTCGCTGATCCGAGTCGTCTTCGCTTACGTCGATTATTTGAACCTTGCTCATGCGAACATCCCCCGCGCCATCCACAATCCGGCAAATAACGCGGCAATAGACCCAACGACAGAGATCACCACGTAGAGCGCCGCTGCGCCTGTTTGCCCACGCTCAAAAAGCGTCACCGCTTCCAGGGAAAAGGCCGAGAACGTCGTGAACCCGCCGAGAAACCCGGTCACGACAAGCGGCGACAGATGCGTGAGACTTCGCTGAGCCGCGAGCACCACGAACGCGCCGATCAGGAACGAGCCAACTATATTCACCACGATCACGCCCAACGGAAAGCCATGCCCGAAGAGCCGCGTGATACCTATTCCGGACGCGTACCGCAAAGACGCACCGGCAGCGCCGCCGATCGCCACGTATATAAGGTTTGATAACATGTCGCGTCTCTCACCTGCCCTAGCGCATTTGTCAAGCAATGCAGGCTTTTTCACGAACTGTTACGCTTGATCCGAAGCTTGGAGAAATAATCGAGACGTTTCTTGAGCTCTCTCTCGAACCCGCGTTCGACAGGGGCATAGAGCACCGGGCGTTTCATGGTTTCGGGAAAATAGTCCTGCCCCGAGAAACCGTCCTGGGCATCATGGTCATACTGATAGCCATCTCCATACCCCTGCTCTTCCATGAGACGCGTCGGGGCGTTCAGGATGTGCTTTGGTGGTGGCTCGGACCCGGTTTTTCGCGCTGCGGCGCGGGCCTGTTTATAGGCGGCGTATGTGGCGTTCGATTTCGGCGCGAGCGCAAGATACACCAAGGCTTGCGCCAAGGCCAACTCGCCTTCGGGGCTACCAAGGCGTTCATAGGTCTGCCAACTCTGAAGACAGACATCCTGTGCTTGTGGGTCGGCAAGCCCAATATCTTCTACCGCCATACGTGTGATCCGGCGCGCCAGAAAACGCGGATCTTCTCCTCCTTCAAGCATACGCGCAAACCAATACAGCGCAGCGTCCGGATCGGACCCGCGCACGGACTTATGCAGGGCCGAAATCAGGTTGTAATGCTCGTCGCCGCTTTTGTCATACTTGGCCGCGCGTTTCATCAGGCGCGCACCAAGCGCTTTGGAATCGAGCTTGTCTTTCACGGACCAAGCCGCAACCTGCTCTACGAGGTTCAGCAATGCGCGCCCGTCCCCGTCTGCCATCTCAAGCAAAGCTTCGCGTGCCGGTCCATCCAGCGGCAGAGCGCGCGCGAGTTCTTTTTCCGCGCGCTGCGCGAGACGCTCCAAATCCGCGAGCGAAAGGCGTTCAAGAACAAGAACTTGCGAACGGCTTAGCACGGCGGCGTTCAATTCGAACGATGGATTTTCCGTGGTCGCCCCAACAAGGAGGATCGTGCCGTCCTCCATATGCGGCAGAAAACCGTCCTGTTGCGCCTTGTTGAAGCGATGAATTTCATCCACGAAAAGAAGCGTGCCCTGCCCGTTCTGCCGTCGCACCCTGGCGGCTTCAAAGACTTTGCGAAGCTCTGGCACGCCGGTGAATATCGCGCTTATCTGAACGAAATGCAGGTTTGTTTCGTCTGCAAGAAGCCGCGCGATGGTTGTCTTGCCGACGCCGGGTGGCCCCCAGAAAATCAAGGACGACAAAGACCCCGACGCCAGCATGACACCGAGCGGGGCATCGGGGCCGAGCACTTGCTCTTGACCAATCACCTCACCCAGGGTTTTCGGGCGCAGACGGTCCGCAAGGGGGCGGGGCGCATTGCCTTCTCGGGGCTTGAGATCAGGGGATTGATCGAACAGATCGGCCATCGCTCAGATCCGAAAGCGCGAGACAATGCGCTGTGTGCCGCGCTGAATCTCGATCGTGATACTGCGCTGCGCGTTGCGAAGGGTGTCTTCGGCCTCACCCGTAGTCGCAATGTCGACACCGTCTATGACGCGCAGGATATCGCCGGGACGAAGCCCAATCCGCGCGCCAACGGGGCCGGGTTTCTCCACCACAACACCGGTCACATTGAGCGGTAGGTTAAACTCTGAAATCACGGCGGGGTTGATATTGGACAGGGTGAGTTCAGGCACAGCGGTGCGCCGCCCGGTGACCAATGTCTCACGAGCCGGAGTTTCCGGCGCGACGATCATCGGCACCTTTACCTTGGCCTCTTCGCCGCTCATCAGGGCAAGAATTTCCGTCTCCTGCCCGATCCCTGCAACCGACATGCGGAAGATCATCTCTGCGGGCGTATTGACCGGTTGCCCATCAACTTCCAAGATCACGTCACCGGGGGAGAAGCCCTTGTTATAAAAGGGACTTTCTGGGTGGAGATCAGACACAAGCACCCCCTCCGGGCGCCCCAGGCCCAGCCCCTCTGCAAGGTCTGAATCCACGGGCTGTCCGCCCATCCCGGCCCAAGGTCTCGCAAACCTCTCGCGGCCTGCACGAGCTTGCTCGACGAACTCACGCACGAGAGCGGAAGGAATGGCAAACCCGATTCCGTTCGATCCACCAGAACGCGTCAGGATAGACGTGTTCACCCCAACAAGATCGCCATTGACGTCGATGAGCGCCCCCCCTGAATTCCCAGGATTGATCGGCGCGTCTGTTTGCAGGAAATATCCGCGGGCGTTGCCGGTGGCGGTGCCGGAGCGGGCGAGGCCAGAGATGATGCCGGAGGTGACGGTCTGGCCGACACCGAACGGGTTGCCGATGGCGAGGACCAATTCGCCGACTTCCACCGTGTCGCTGTCGCGCAGGTGGAGGTAGGGCATGGCGTCCGCGTCTTGGATCTGGAGGATGGCGAGATCGCTTTCCTGATCGGCGAGAAGCACCTTGGCGGAATACTCGCGACGGTCCTTGAGCTGTACCCGAATGTCCGTTGCAAGGCCCACCACATGGAAGTTGGAAACCACGATCCCATCCTCGGACAGGATCACGCCGGAGCCAAGGGAGTTCTGCACGCGCGGACGCGCAGGCCCTTGATTTCGAAAGAGATTTCCAAAGAACGGGTCTCCTGCAAAAGGACTCTCACGGGAAGCGACGACCCGTTTCGCGTAGATATTGACCACGGCCGGAGCGGCCTCTTTGACGAGGGGGGCGAAACCGAGGGAAATCTCCGCCTGGCTCTGGGGGACGCGGGTCTCGGCATGGGCCGGAACAGCAAGGATCACAAGGGCAATCAGCAGTCGAAACATGGGGCCTCCGGAACAGTCTGACCATGATATGCGGAGACAAGAGGCGGATTGCAAGCACCGCGACCGAATCGGGGGAATCGCTGGGAAATCCACGTCGGTATTACGTCGGTATTACGTCGGTATCGCGTCGGTGCGAAATGTGGTAACCGGCCTATTTCGCGCCTTTAACGCAGCGTGCGCGGTTACCAAAAAGCAAAGAAAAACCCCCACCTGAACCTCAGGCAGGGGTCATCATCCGGGCGAAACCCGAAAGGTATTATTCTTCGACGTCGACGTCTTCAGCCGCGACGCGGGCCTTGTCGGCGGCGCCCTTGGCGTCGACGTCACGGTCCACGAATTCGATGATCGCCATCGGCGCCATGTCACCATAGCGGAAGCCGGCTTTCAGGATGCGCACGTAGCCGCCCTGACGGTCGGCAAAGCGCGGGCCGAGCACGTCGAACAGTTTCGCGACATACTGGTCTTCCTTGAGGCGGGCGCGGGCCTGACGGCGCGCGTGGATGTCGCCGCGCTTGGCGAGGGTGATGAGTTTCTCCACGACCGGGCGGAGTTCTTTCGCCTTGGGCAGGGTGGTCTTGATCTGTTCGTGTTCGATCAGCGAGCCCGCCATGTTGGCAAAGAGCGCCTTGCGGTGCTCGTGGGTACGGTTCAGGCGACGGTAGCCTTTTGCGTGACGCATTGTTCAAATCCTTCTTCGCGTTTTGCTTTGTCTGGCGACCGATGCGTGTCAGCCGCTCTCCTTGGGGCATTGGCCCTGTTCGTCCCCGGCAGCCCGGGCATTTAAGCGGGTGGACCAGAGGCCCACCCGAATTCACTTAGAAGCTGTCTTCGAACTTCTTGGCCAGCTCTTCGATGTTGTCCGGCGGCCAGTCCTCGACATCCATGCCAAGGTGCAGGCCCATGCCCGAAAGCACTTCCTTGATCTCGTTGAGCGACTTGCGGCCGAAGTTCGGGGTGCGGAGCATCTCGGCTTCGGTCTTCTGGATCAGATCGCCGATATAGACGATGTTGTCGTTCTTGAGGCAATTGGCCGAACGGACCGACAGTTCCAGCTCGTCGACTTTCTTGAGAAGGAGCGGGTTGAATTCGAGACCATCGTCTTCTTCCTGACGACCGGCGGATTCGGGCTCTTCGAAGTTGACGAAGATGGTCAGCTGATCCTGGAGGATGCGGGCGGCGAAGGCCACGGCGTCTTCGGGGGTCAGCGAGCCGTCGGTTTCCACCTTCATGGTCAGCTTGTCATAGTCGAGCACCTGGCCCTCGCGGGTCGGCTGCACGTCATAGGAGACTTTCTTGACCGGGGAATAGATGGCGTCGATCGGGATCAGGCCGATGGGCGCATCTTCGGGCTTGTTCTTGTCGGCGGACACATAGCCCTTGCCGGTGTTGACCGTCAGTTCGACATAGAGGTTCGCACCTTCGTCGAGGTGGCAGATCACGTGATCCTTGTTGAGGATCTCGATGCCCGCGCTGTCAGAGATGTCACCCGCGGTCACGGCACCCGGACCCTTGGCATTGATCGAGAGGCGCTTGGGGCCTTCGACTTCCATGCGCAGGGCAACGCCCTTGAGGTTGAGGATGACGTCGGTCACGTCTTCGCGCACACCGGCGACGGACGAGAACTCGTGCAGCACGTTGTCGATCTGCACCGAGGTGATGGCTGCGCCCTGAAGCGACGACATCAGCACGCGGCGCAGCGCGTTGCCGAGCGTCAGGCCGAAGCCACGCTCAAGCGGTTCAGCCACGATGGTGGCCTGACGCGCGGGATCATTGCCCGGTTTCACGTCAAGTTGTGTCGGCTTGATAAGTTCAGCCCAGTTCTTGTGGATCATGCGTCCCTCCATTCCTGTCTGCCCTCCATGTCCAATAAGGTCAGACGCCCGAGGTTTAAAACGGCGAACTGGGGCCGTGAAATTCACGCGGCCCCAGCAGTAGAATAATGCGTTTAGACGCGGCGGCGCTTCGGCGGGCGGCAGCCGTTATGCGCAATCGGGGTCACATCACGGATCGAGGTGATGTTGAAACCGACCGCGGCCAGCGCGCGCAGTGCCGATTCACGGCCCGAACCGGGGCCCTGAACCTCGACCTCGAGGGTCTTGACGCCATGTTCCTGAGCCTTCTTGCCCGCGTCTTCCGCAGCCATCTGAGCGGCATAAGGTGTCGATTTGCGCGACCCCTTGAAACCCATGGTGCCGGCGGAGGACCACGAAATCGCGTTGCCCTGCACGTCCGAGATCAGGATCTTGGTGTTGTTGAACGAAGAGTTCACATGCGCAACGCCGGTGGCGATGTTCTTGCGCTCTTTACGCTTGGTACGAGTCTTGTCGCGTGCCATTGATCGAACCCTCCCTTATTTCTTCTTACCGGCAATGGCCTTTGCGGGGCCTTTGCGGGTACGAGCGTTGGTGTGGGTGCGCTGCCCGCGCACCGGAAGGTTGCGACGGTGACGCAGGCCGCGGTAGCAGCCGAGGTCCATCAGGCGTTTGATGTTCATCTGCACTTCGCGGCGCAGGTCGCCTTCGACCGTGAAGTTGGCGTCGATATGCTCGCGGATGGCGAGGACTTCCGCGTCGGACAGCTCGTTCACACGACGGGTTGCGTCGATGCCAACGGCGTCGCAGATGTTCTTGGCAGAGGTGTTACCAATGCCGGTGATATAGGTGAGGGCGATGGGAACCCGCTTTGCAGTCGGGATGTTTACGCCGGCGATACGTGCCACGTGACATTTCCTTTTCGTTGCGGTTCCGTAGTTCCGGAACCTTTTTTCACAACGTAAGCCCGACGATTTTGCGCCGGGCCTCAGCTGATTCAGGTGATCTTGCGGTGCGGGTGCGACCCGCTGCAAAAAATTGATTCTCCCTAAAGGGATGGTGCGGTTTATGGGGATTTTGCCAATGGGTCAAGCCCCTGTTTGGGATGGATTTCCACCAAGGCAGCCGCGGGAAAACAATCGTCCGGGGCCAGTGTCAAGGCAAAAGATGTGGTTTTGGGTGTCGTTTTTCCTCCGAGATGGGGCGAAGATGCCTGTTTTTATGGCAATATCGTCTGTAGGCTAGTGCGGAACAGCCATTGTTTCGGCTGTTCCGAAGGAAGGAAACGCACGAGGCCCGGATAAGCGGCCAGAGAGCCGGACCAAAACAGCCCCGGGCTCGTGCCAGTAACGAAAGGGGAGCAAGACGTGTTCAAACACATCATGGTGCCTGTGGACCTTGCCCATGCCGGGCAGCTCGACAAGGCACTGACCTGTGCATCGGACCTCGCAAAGCTATACGGCGCGAAGGTGACCTATGTCGCCGTCACCGCCGCCACGCCCGGGTCCGTCGCCCATAGCCCGAAAGAGTTCGCGGAGAAGCTCGACGCTTTTGCCGCGGAGCAGGCCAAGGCGCATGGCATCTCGGCCAGCGCCCACGCCATAACCAGCCACGACCCGACGGTGGATCTTGATCCCACCTTGCTCAAGGCCGTGACGGAAACCGGGGCCGATCTTGTCGTGATGGGAAGCCATGTGCCGAACATCACCGACTATATCTGGCCATCGAACGGGGGCACGATCGCGGGACATGCGAAAGTGACCGTCATGGTGGTGCGCTGAGCCGGAACGGATCAGCGCATCTCAACTGAAACGCGCAAGATGAGGAGGCCACCATGGCCGAAGAAAACAACAGTCAGGGCATTCCGGAACCGGAAGGTGTCTCTGAAGTGATCGAGACCGAATACGAGATCGGTCAAGACAATATCGAAACCAAGATCGGGCCATTCGGCCTTGATATTCACAACCCGGTGTTCCTGATATCGGGCGCGAGCATCGTTTTGTTCGTCTTTTACGCATTGGTCTTTCAAGAGCAGGCAACAGCCGCCTTTGGCGCTTTGCGGCCCTATCTGACCTCAACCTTCGACTGGTTCTTCTTGAGCGCGGCGAACGTCTTCGTGATTTTCTGTCTCCTGCTCATCGTCCTGCCGGTCGGCAAGGTGCGACTTGGCGGTGCCGAAGCGACGCCGGATTACTCTTACGTCGGTTGGTTCGCGATGCTCTTCGCGGCAGGCATGGGCATTGGCCTGATGTTCTTCGGCGTGCTTGAGCCGGTCTACTATTTCGGCACCCCCTGGGGCGACGAGCCGCTTGGCGTCGTGCGTCCCTTTACCGAGGATGGCGTGCTGATCGAAGAGAACATCGCCGCCGCGAAATCCATGGCAATGGCCGCAACGATCTATCACTGGGGCCTGCACCCATGGGCGATTTACGCGGTCGTCGCGCTGTCGCTGGCGCTTTTCTCCTATAACAAGGGCCTGCCGCTGACCATCCGCTCGGCCTTCTATCCGATCCTCGGCGACCGTGTCTGGGGCTGGTGGGGCCACGTCATCGACACGCTGGCGGTCTTTGCTACCTTGTTCGGCCTTGCCACGTCGCTTGGCTTTGGGGCGCAACAGGCCAATGCCGGTCTTGAGTATGTCTATGGCATCCCCAACACCATCAATGTGCAGGTGCTCTTGATCACGGGTATCACGGCCGTGGCGCTTGTGTCGGTCGTGCGGGGCCTGGATGGCGGTGTGAAAGTGCTGTCCGAGATCAACATGGTGATCGCAGCCGCGCTGTTGTTCTTCGTCATGATCGCAGCCGGTATCGGCGGCATCCTGTCGGGGTTCTTTAGCGGTATCGGCTCTTATGCCAGCGAGATCCTGAACCTGTCCAACCCGGTCGGGCGCGAAGATGATGGCTATCGCCAGGGCTGGACGGCCTTCTACTGGGCGTGGTGGATCAGCTGGTCCCCCTTCGTCGGCATGTTCATCGCCCGTGTCAGCCGGGGCCGCACGGTCCGCGAATTCGTGATCTGTGTGCTGTTGATCCCTTCGCTGGTCTGCATCCTGTGGATGGCGACCTTCGGGGGCGCAGCGATCGACCAGGTTATCGCGAACCCTGAAAGCAGCGCGGTCAAGGCCAACGTGATCGACAGCTACAGCCCTGAATTGTCGCTCTTCGCGATGTTGGGCGAGCTTCCGCTCGCGGCGATCACCTCGACCATCGCGATCATCCTCGTCGTGGTCTTCTTCGTGACCTCGTCTGACTCCGGGTCGCTTGTGATCGACACGATCACCGCAGGCGGCAAAGTCGACGCGCCGGTTTCGCAGCGCGTGTTCTGGTGCGTGTTCGAAGGGGCCGTGGCGATCGTCCTGCTCTTGGGCGGCGGTCTCGGGGCATTGCAGGCAATGGTGATTTCGACCGGCCTACCCTTCACGATCGTTCTGCTTTTGATGTGCTATGCCATCTGGCGCGGGCTTGTTGCGGAACGCAAGCAAGTCTGAGCAGCTTCACAAAGCGAATACCGAGAGGGCCCCGGCTTGATGCCGGGGCCTTTTTTCATCGCGCAATGCCCAAGGCATGAATCTTTGCATTGCAGGCGGATTGATATAACTAAGCCAAATCTTTTCGATCATCGCCCGTTGCGCTATGGTGCTCGCAACGCGCGCTGAAAATCTGACCAAGGCGAATCCATGCCTCATCAATTGCTTTACGGCAGCGTCGCGGTTCACACCTTTCCGCACCCGTCCGATTTCGACATTCTGCGCAAGTCGCATGCCAATAACGCCGCCAAGGGCATGACCGGATTCCTGATCCGCACCCCGGTGCATTTCCTGCAACTTCTCGAAGGCAGGAAAGAGGATATCGACGCGGCAATGGCCCGCATCCAGAGCGATGACCGGCACCTGTCCCTGCGCATCTTTTATCGCGGAGAGGCGCAAGAACGGGCCTTCCAGAATTGGGAGATGGGGTTTGCCGGGCTGGACGACGACCGGCTTGACGAGGCGATGCGCACCGCGCCCGAGAATGACGCCGAAAGCGCCTTTGCCTTGATCGCGCTCATGAAGGAGCTTTCCAAGGAACGTCGGCAGAGCCACGCACGTTGGGAGAAGGCGGGCTAAGCCCCCTCCCTGCGCCGCAAAAGAAAACCCCCGGTCGGTGCCGGGGGTTTCTTTTTGCCTGCTGGTCGCGGTGGCGACGTCTCAGCCGTCGAGCGCCTCGGAAATCTCGGCCTTGACGGCGTTGATCTCGCCCAGCCCGTTGACCGACTTCAGATCGCCCTTGGCATAGTAGTAGCCGATCAGCGGCGAGGTCTTCTTGTAATATTCCATCAGGCGATTGCGCAGCGACTCTTCGTTGTCGTCGGCGCGACGCTTGACCTCGGTGCCACCGCAGGAGGCACAACGGCCGTCCGCCGGCCACGGCTTGGTCAGGTCATTATAGACCTCGCCACAATCGCCACAGGTCGAGCGGGCGGTAATGCGGGCGACGAGCGCCTCGTCATCGACCCGCATCTCGATCACGGCGTCGAGGCTCTCGCCCTTCTCGGTCAGGAGATCGCCCAGGGCATCGGCCTGGGCCAGTGTGCGGGGGAAGCCATCAAAGATGAAGCCACCCTTCTTGTCGCCTTCGAGCTTTTCGCGGATGAGGCCGATCACGATCTCATCGGTGACGAGATCGCCGCGCGCCATGACATCGGCGACGATCTTGCCCATCTCGGAGCCGCTTTCCTTGGCGTCGCGCAGCATGTCGCCGGTCGAGAGCTGAATCATGTCGCGCTCTTCGACGAGGATACGTGCCTGGGTGCCTTTGCCCGCGCCCGGAGGGCCAAGAAGAATAAGGTTCATCGACGTGCCGCTCCCTTGCGCTTGCGCTTGTTGCGGCCTTTTCCGCTCAGCTGAGATTTCTCGATCAGGCCTTCATACTGGTGCGCCAGAAGATGGCTCTGGACCTGCTGGATGGTGTCCATGGTGACCGAGACCACGATGAGCACCGAGGTGCCACCGACATAGAACGGGATGGCCAGTTGTCCGCGCAGAACCTCGGGCAGGAGGCAGACCGCGGCAAGGTAGGCCGCACCGAGTGCGAGGACACGGTTGGTGACATACTCGAGATATTCGGCGGTTTTCTTGCCCGGACGGATACCGGGGACAAAGCCGTTCTGGTTCTTCAGGTTCTCGGCAACTTCGTCCGGTTTGAACGAGACGTTGAACGTATAGAAATAAGCGAAGAAGACGATCATCGCCACGAAGAACAGAAGGTAGAGCGGCTGGCCAGGGCCGAAATAGGCCAGGATCGTCGACATGATCGGGCCGGTTTGCGAACCCGAGAAGGTCGAGATCGTAGTCGGCAGCAAGAGGAGCGACGAGGCGAAGATCGCCGGGATTACGCCTGCGGGGTTGACCTTGACCGGCAGGTGCGAGGAGCCGCCGTCATAGACCTTCATGCCCACCTGGCGGCGGGGATACTGGATATGGATCTTGCGCAGGGCGCGTTCCATGAAGACAACGAATGCGATCACCGCAACCACCATGACGATCACGCCGATGATGACCGCCGGAGAGATCGCGCCCGAGCGGCCCTGGCTAAAGAACTGCGCCAGAGCGGCGGGGACTTCGGCGATGATGCCGACGAAGATGATGAGCGAGATGCCGTTGCCGATGCCACGCTGGGTGATCTGTTCACCGAGCCACATCAGGAACATGGTGCCCCCCACGAGGGTAATCATGCAGGCCACCCGGAAGAACATGCCCGGATCATGGGCAAGATCGCCCGCTTCGAGAGACACCGCGAGACCGTAGGATTGCAGCGTCGCAAGCAGCACGGTGCCGTAGCGTGTATATTGATTGATCTTCTTGCGGCCCTGTTCGCCCTCTTTCTTGAGCTGTTCGAGCGCCGGGACCATGGAAGTCAGGAGCTGCACGATGATCGAGGCCGAGATGTAGGGCATGATGCCAAGGGCAAAGATCCCCATCCGCCCGAGAGCGCCGCCGGTGAACATCGACAGGATGCCGCCGATGCCTTGTGCCGCGCCTTCCATGAATTCACGCAGCGCCACACCGTCGATGCCGGGCACGGGAATGAACGTGCCGAGGCGGTAGACGATCAGGAGGCCGAGCGTGAACAGGATGCGGTTGCGAAGATCGGTGGCTTTACCAAGCGCGGCCCAGCTTGTGTTGGCCGCCATTTGTTCTGCTGCAGATACCATGCGGATCTCTCTTCGAATGAAAACGCCGCCAGAACCGTTTTCCGGTCAGGCGGCGCTTTGGAAAACTATAGGCTATGTAAGCGGCGAGGCCGCCGCTCACAACCAGTTAATGCCACCTCAGGCGGATTTGACCTTGAGCGAGCCGCCTGCTTTCTCGACAGCTTCGACAGCCGCCTTGGAAGCGCCGGTCACGTCGAGATCAAGCTTGGCGGTGACTTCGCCCTTGGCAAGAACGCGGATACCGTCAAGCTTGCGGCGCACGATGCCGGTTTCGACAAGCACGTCTTCGGTGATCGGTGCCGAGGCGTCGAGCTTCTTGGCATCGACGAATTTCTGGATCAGGCCGAGGTTGATAACCGCGTATTTCTTGGCGTTGGGCTTGTTGAAGCCACGCTTGGGAAGACGCTGGTAAAGCGGCATCTGGCCGCCCTCGTAGCCCTTGATGGCCACACCCGAACGCGACTTTTGACCTTTGATACCACGGCCACCGGTCTTACCTTTGCCGGAACCCGGGCCACGGCCCACACGCATGCGTTTCTTGGTCGCGCCGTCGTTGTCGCGCAGTTCATGAAGTTTCATATCGCTTCTCCTTTGCCGGATGTGACCCCCGAAGCGTTAACGGGCCAACCACGGCGTTTCTTGGTTTTGATTCTGTGGCCGAGGACCACCGGGGGCGTATAGACGAGGGAGGGAGTTGGCGCAAGGGTCAGTGCAGGGCAATCCCGTCATCCGGTCGCCTCCCGCCCATAGCAGCGCCATGACACATAAGAGATCGCGCCCCAGATCGCCGTTCGAAGCGTCATTGCCAAAACCGTGCGCAGTTCATAGGGCCGACCGTCAAGGATATGCCACGCCAGGACGAGCAGAACCATCGCCGATGCCGTCGCGATGGCCAGGGCGAGGAAAACCGCCCAGCGACGCAGGCGGTAAAGCCCGAAACCCGCCACGAGATAGGCGCCACCGGCGAGAAAATTGAACCAGAGGACGAAGGGCACGACATTCCCAGCCGCTTCCTGGGCAGCCGCCCCACCGAAAAGTGCCCTGCCCCCGGCAAAGAGGGTCAGGACGCCAAAGAGGCTGGCGAAGGCCGCCATGAAGCGGATCGACCGAGGTGTTTCACGTCGTAGCATTTTCAAACCCAACCTGCGTGGATGCAGAAGAGCATGACCGGAAACACGGGCCACGACAATAATATTCGCCGAAGCGTACCGATCCCGGCAATGGTCAAGAAAAAAGCCGCCCCCGGAGGGACGGCCTTTCCGAATTTCTGACGAAGGAACGGGGCTTAGCCGCGCTCTTCGATGATCTCGACGAGATGCGGGATCTTGCGGATCATGCCGCGCACCGAGGGGGTATCCTCGAGCTCGCGGGTCTTGTGCATCTTGTTGAGGCCCAGACCGATCAGCGTTTGGCGCTGGTCCTGGGGGCGACGGATCGGCGAGCCGATCTGTTTGACAACGATGGTTTTAGCCATGTCCTGGATCTCCTTACGCTTCAGCGGCTTCGGCTGCGTCATCCTTGTGCAGGATTTCGGCGACCTTCTTGCCACGGCGAGCTGCGACCTGACGCGGGCTGGATTCTTTTTGCAGGCCGTTCAGGGTTGCGCGGATCATGTTGTAGGGGTTCTGCGAACCGTTCGATTTCGACACGACGTCCTTGACGCCGAGCATTTCGAACACGGCACGCATCGGACCACCCGCGATGATCCCGGTCCCTTCCGGGGCGGTGCGCATGATGACCTTTCCGGCACCGTGACGACCTTCGATGTCGTGGTGCAGGGTCCGGCCCTCACGCAGCGGCACGCGGATCATCTGGCGCTTGGCCTGTTCGGTGGCCTTGCGGATCGCCTCGGGAACTTCCTTGGCCTTACCCTTGCCAAAGCCGACACGGCCTTTCTGGTCACCGACAACCACGAGTGCGGCGAAGCCAAAGCGCTTACCACCTTTCACGGTTTTCGACACACGGTTGATCGCAACGAGACGATCAGCGAATTCCGGGGTTTCTTCTTCGCGGTTGCGGCCACGACCCCGGCGGTTTTCACGTTCTGCCATTGAGGCACTCCATTGGTTATCGGCAGCGGGAGATCCCGGTGCCTGTATTGGTCAATCCTTGGTGGGGCCGATAGAAACCGTCCCCCCGGATCATCGAGGCCTTGGAGCCTTCAGGGGTTGCCGGTGCCGGGCTAAAGCCCGGCCTACGGCGTTTTTGCCAGGTTCAGGCCGGGCCTTGGCCCGGCTTGACCTTAGAGCTTCAGGCCACCTTCACGCGCAGCGTCGGCCAGAGCCTTCACCTTGCCGTGGAAGAGGAAGCCGCCGCGGTCGAAATATGCTTCTTCGACACCGGCTTTCTTGGCGCGTTCGGCAATCGCGGCACCCACCTTGGTGGCTGCTTCGATGTTGTTCTTGCCGGTGACGCCGAGATCTTTCTCGAGCGTCGAAGCCGCGGCCACGGTTACGCCGTTGCGATCGTCGATCAGCTGAACGCTGATGTTCTTGTTCGAACGGTGCACCGAAAGACGCATCTTGTTGTCGCCGTTGACCTTGCGAAGCTTGTTCCGGACGCGCAGGCGGCGCTTGAGGAACAGTTCCCGTTTGCTGTTTGCCATCTGTCTGGTCCTTACTTCTTCTTGCCTTCCTTGCGGAAGATATACTCGTCTTTGTACTTGATGCCTTTGCCTTTGTAGGGCTCGGGCTTGCGCCATTCGCGGATGTTTGCCGCGACCTGGCCGACGAGTTGCGGGTCAGTGCCTTCAACGATGATCTCGGTGGGCTTCGGTGCGGTCACGGTGATCCCGGCCGGCACTTCGAAGTTCACCTCGTGGCTGAGGCCGAGCGACAGTTTCAGGGTGTTGCCCTGCATCTGCGCACGATACCCAACACCGTTGATTTCAAGCTCTTTCTTGAAGCCTTGGGCGCAACCATGAACCATGTTTGCCACAACCGTGCGCGACATGCCCCACTGTTGACGGGCGCGCTTGGATTTGCCGCGCGGCGTCACTGTGACAGCATTGTCCTCGACGGCGATGGTCACATCGTCGGTGGCGGTGAAGGACTGGGTGTCCTTCGGGCCTTTGATTTCGATGGTCTGGCCGGAGACAGAGGCAGTTACGCCGCTGGGCAGCTCGACCGGGCGTTTACCAATACGAGACATTTCGCTCTCCTTAGAAGACCGTGCAGAGGACTTCGCCGCCAACATTGTTGGAGCGCGCCGCTGCATCCGACATCACACCCTTGGGGGTGGAGACAATCGACACGCCAAGGCCCTGACGGACCGTCGGGATGTCATTGACGCCCATGTAAACGCGACGACCGGGTTTGGAGACCCGCTGCAGTTCGCGAATGACGGGAGCGCCTTCGTAGTATTTCAGGCTGATTTCGAGGGCCGGATGACCGTCAGCGCCAGTCGTGGCTTCGTAGCCGCGAATGTAGCCTTCGTCAGCCAGAACATCGAGAACCCAACCGCGCAGTTTCGAAGCGGGGGTCGACACGGTCGACTTGCCACGCATCTGGCCGTTGCGGATACGGGTCAGCATATCACCGATAGGATCGTTCATATCTGTCCCTCCTTACCAGCTCGATTTGACCATGCCGGGGATTTGGCCATTCGAGCCAAGATCCCGCAGAGCGATACGGCTGATCTTCAGCTTACGGTAGTAAGCGTGCGGACGACCGGTCAGCTGGCAGCGGTTGTGAAGACGGGTTGCCGACGAGTTGCGCGGCAGTTTCGCCAGTTTCAGGCGCGCCTTGAAGCGCTCTTCCATCGGGCGGTTCTCATCATTCGCGATCTCTTTGAGCTCGGCGCGCTTGGCAGCATATTTTGCCACAAGACGCTCGCGCTTCTTTTCGCGTTCGATCATTGCTTTCTTAGCCATGTCTCTTTTCCTTCCCGATCACGCGTTGAAGGGCATGTTGAAGGCTTTCAACAGGCTCTTGGCTTCGGCATCGGTTTTCGCGTCGGTGGCAATAACGATATCCATGCCCCAGGATTCATCGACCTTGTCAAAGTCGATTTCCGGGAACACGATATGCTCCTTGAGGCCCATGGCGAAGTTGCCACGACCATCAAAGCTCGGCTTCACACCACGGAAGTCGCGGATACGCGGCATCGCGATGGTGATCAGACGATCAAGGAATTCGTACATGCGGTCGCCGCGCAGGGTCACCTTGGCGCCCATCGGCATGCCTTCGCGAACGCGGAAGCCTGCGATGGAGTTCTTGGCCACGGTGGTCATGGCTTTTTGACCGGCGATGAGGGTCAGGTCTTCTTGAGCCGACTTCGCTTTCTTGCTGTCTTTGACGGCGGCACGGCCACAACCGATGTTGAGCACGATTTTCTCCAGCTTGGGGATCATCATGTCGTTCTTGTAGCCGAATTCCTCTTTCATCGCGTCACGGATGGTGTCGCGGTAGAGGGTCCGAAGACGCGGGGTGTAGGTTGCAGTATCAAGCATCGATCACGTCCCCCGTGGTTTTGGCGAAGCGCACCTTCTTGTCGCCTTCCATGCGGAAGCCAACGCGGGTCGGTTTGCCGTTTGCGTCCAGAAGCGCAATGTTCGACAGTTGGATCGGCATCGCCTTGGGGATGCGACCGCCCTGCGAGGTTTGCGACTGGCGCGTATGGCGGATGGCCATGTTCACGCCCTCCACAACCGCTTTGCCGGCCTTCGGGTCAACGGAGGCAATGGTGCCTTCCTTGCCCTTGTCCTTGCCCGCAAGCACGACGACCTTGTCGCCTTTTTTCAGTTTCGCAGCCATTAGAGCACCTCCGGAGCGAGCGAGATGATCTTCATGAAGTTCTTCGCGCGCAGCTCGCGAACCACCGGCCCGAAGATACGGGTGCCGATCGGCTCGTTGTTGTTGTTGAGGATCACAGCGGCGTTCCGATCGAAACGAATCGCGGTGCCGTCTTCACGACGGACTTCTTTGGCGGTGCGCACGACGACGGCCTTGCGGACGTCCCCTTTTTTCACGCGGCCGCGCGGGATGGCTTCCTTGACCGAGACGACGATGATGTCGCCCACGGATGCGTATTTACGCTTGGAACCACCCAGAACCTTGATGCACTGAACTCGGCGAGCGCCGGAGTTGTCAGCGACATCCAGATTGGTTTGCATCTGGATCATGTGGTTTCTCCCGACCTTTGGGAACGGACGATGCGTGTCCTAGCGTTCCCAGGGTTTCGACAAACTGGAAGGTCTGTCGCCAGGAGTCTCTTGCGAGACTCTTAGGCTTCGACGACTTCCCAGCGTTTGGTTTTCGAACGCGGAGCGCATTCGATGATGCGAACAGTGTCACCCACCTTGTAGGTGTTGTTCTCATCGTGAGCCCGGTATTTCTTGGACTTACGAATGGTCTTCTTCAGAACCGGGTGCGTGAAACGGCGTTCCACCGACACGGTTACGGTCTGGGCGTTGGCGTCCGAGGTCACGGTGCCTTGCAGGATACGTTTGGGCATCTATCTGGCTCCTCTTACTCGGCTGCCGACTTGGCTTTTTCGTTCAGGATGGTCTTCACACGCGCGGCGGCACGACGTGCAGCGCGGATGCGAGCCGGATTCTCGAGCTGACCGGTGGCCGCCTGAAAACGCAGGTTGAACGATTCTTTCTTGAGGTTGGACAGCTCTTCACGAAGCTGATCCGGCGTTTTATCACGCAGTTCGTTGGCGTTCATCGCCTCTTCCTTTCTCATACATCAGAAGGCCCCCTGGGTTATGTGAGGGGTTACCTTGTAACCTGATGGACAAATGACAAGCACACGAATCCCCGTGACGGGAATCCGCGAGATGGCGCTCTATACGGGGTGAGCCATGCCTTGGCAAGGGATAGTTCGGAAATACTTAATGCGTTTCACCTTATATTCGCACCTCAAGGATGAGTCGAAACGCTTCAGGGTATCCGCCGCATTGCCCCTGCCCCGTTACCTCTCGGCAACGAAAAACGCGGCCCCGAACCGGAGCCGCGTTTCGAAATCTCAGGCGTGAGCCTTATGCAAGCGCGATGTTGGTCGCGGACTCGCGGCCGTCACGGCCTGCTTCGAGGTCGAAGGTCACTTTCTGGTCGTCGGCGAGGCCGGTCAGACCAGCGCGCTCAACTGCCGAGATGTGCACAAAAACGTCTTTGCCGCCATCTTCGGGCGCGATGAAACCAAAACCTTTGGTAGAGTTGAACCATTTTACGGTGCCATTGGCCATATCCGTAGTCTCCATTTATTTTTTGTTGCCCGCGGAATGCGGCAACCCGGCGTCGTCGGTCTTGATCGAGAGACTGAACGCCGAAGAACGGGAGACAGTGGTCGAAGTAGAAAAACGGTAGCCCTGCCTATATGGACCTACGCCGCGCCTTTTACAAGGGGTAACTGCGCAGACCGCACGTCAGCGGGAATGTGGTGCAAATTGAGCGCAGTTCACTCCCACTTGTAGTTGAAGCTCACCGAGATGCGTTCATCCTCGGCCATGTTCATCGGCACTTCGTGGCGCAGCCAGCTTTCCCAGAGGAACACCTCGCCGATCTCGGGCTTCATATAGAGGAAGGCCTGCTGTTCGCGGGGCGCGTCAGGTTTGCGGGCGGGCGCCGCCATCATGCGCGCGGAGCGCGGGTCTTCGAGCTTCAGCGCCCCGGCCCCATCCGGCAGGGAAACATAGGTCGTGCCGGAAATGACGGAATGGGGATGCAGGTGCGACGTGTGCAGGCCACCCTCGGGAAGGATGTTGATCCAGATGTCTTCAAGCACGAGTTTCTTGTCTTCGAGGTTGAAGGCAAGATCCTCGGCAAAGGCCGCGACATGCTGGTCGAGCGCCTCGACGATGTCGGCGAAGATCGGGAACCGCCAGGGAAGATCAGTCAGCGAGGCATAGGAAGTATAGCCGGGATAGCCCTCCTTCTCGCACCAGTCCTGTCCCGCCTCGTCATCCTCGGCGATGGAATAGCAGGAGGCGACAAGTTCATCATTGTCGATGGGCTTGCCATGCTCCGAGAGCTTGGCGCGGTAGAAGCGGGTGACGAAAAGGGATTCGATCTGGGCCATTGGGTCTTCCGGTCTCGTGGTGCAGGGCGCGTTTCTTGTGTCTTACCCCAAAGCAAAACCCCCGCCAATCTCTCGGCGGGGGTTTCTTTGTCTTGCGATGACAACGCCGGGGACGTTGCCGTTGGACTTACCAGTCTTCGCGAACGACAACGCGGGTCTTGACCGGAAGCTTCATCGCGGCGAGGCGCAGGGCTTCGCGCGCGACGTCATCCGAGACGCCGTCGATTTCGAACATCACGCGGCCCGGCTTGACCTTGCAGACCCAACGGTCGACAGAGCCTTTACCCTTACCCATACGAACTTCGATGGGCTTGGCGGTCACGGGGGTGTCCGGGAAGATGCGAATCCAGACACGGCCCTGACGTTTCATGTGACGCGTCATGGCACGACGTGCCGCTTCGATCTGGCGGGCAGTCACGCGCTCGGGCGTGGTTGCCTTGAGGCCGAAAGACCCGAAGTTGAGATCCGAACCGCCTTTTGCGAGGCCCTTGATCCGGCCTTTGTGCATCTTGCGGAATTTAGTGCGCTTTGGTTGAAGCATTGTTCAAGCCTCCCTTAGCGACGGCCGCCAGCACCGCGCGGTGCAGGGCCATCCTGGAGTTCCTGTGCCTTACGGTCACGCGCCGCCGGATCGTGCTCCATGATCTCACCTTTGAAGATCCAGACCTTGATCCCGATGATCCCGTAGGGGGTCATCGCTTCGGAATGTGCGTAATCGATGTCGGCACGCAGGGTGTGAAGAGGCACGCGACCTTCGCGATACCATTCGGTCCGTGCAATCTCGGCACCGCCAAGACGGCCAGCCACGTTCACACGGATGCCGAGGGCCCCCATGCGCATGGCGTTCTGCACGGCACGCTTCATGGCGCGGCGGAAGGAGACACGGCGCTCAAGCTGCTGAGCGATCGACTCACCGACGAGTTGGGCGTCGAGCTCGGGCTTGCGGACCTCAACGATGTTGAGGTGCAGTTCCGAGTCGGTCATCGCGGCGATCTTCTTGCGCAGGGTTTCGATGTCTGCGCCTTTCTTGCCGATGATGACGCCGGGGCGCGCGGTCTGGATCGTGACGCGGCACTTCTTGTGCGGACGTTCGATGATGACACGAGCCACGCCGGCTTGCTTGCACTCTTCCTTGATGAACTCACGGATCTTGAGGTCTTCGAGAAGAAGATCACCGTAGTCCTTGGTATCTGCGTACCAACGGCTGTCCCAGGTGCGGTTCACCTGAAGACGCATGCCGACCGGATTTACTTTGTTACCCATTAGGCTTGCTCCTCCACTTGACGCACCGTGATGGTGAGTTCCGAGAACGGTTTGACGATCTTGCCGAAACGACCACGGGCCCGCGGGCGACCGCGCTTCATGGTCAGGTTCTTGCCGACATAGGCCTCGGACACGATCAGTTCGTCGACGTCGAGGTTGTGGTTGTTTTCAGCATTGGCGATCGCGGACTGAAGGCATTTCTTCACGTCCTGCGCAATCCGCTTCTTGGAGAAAGTCAGGTCGGTCAGCGCCTTCTCGACTTTCTTGCCACGGATCATCGCTGCAACCAGGTTCAGTTTCTGCGGGCTGGTGCGAAGCATACGGACTTTGGCCATTGCTTCGTTGTCTGCCACGCGGCGGGGATTCTTTACCTTGCCCATGACTTACTTCCGCTTCGCTTTTTTGTCCGCGGCGTGACCATAATAGGTCCGGGTCGGCGCGTATTCACCGAACTTCTGACCGATCATGTCTTCCGAGACGTTGACAGGGATGTGCTTCTGGCCATTGTAAACGCCAAACGTCAGGCCCACGAATTGGGGCAGGATCGTCGAGCGGCGCGACCATATCTTGATGACTTCATTGCGACCCGACTCGCGTGCTGCTTCGGCTTTCTTAAGCACGTAAGCATCCACGAAGGGGCCTTTCCATACAGAGCGAGACATATGTTAGCGCCCTTTCTTCTTGGCGTGACGCGAGCGGATGATGAGCTTCTGCGACGCCTTGTTTTTGTTACGGGTGCGCTTACCCTTGGTCGGCTTGCCCCAGGGGGTCACCGGGTGACGACCACCCGAAGTCCGGCCTTCACCACCACCATGGGGGTGGTCGATCGGGTTCATGACGACACCACGGACCGACGGACGCTTGCCCTTGTGGCGCATACGACCGGCTTTACCATAGTTCTGGTTGCTGTTGTCGGGGTTCGACACGGCACCGACGGTGGCCATGCATTCCTGACGCACGAGACGCAGTTCACCCGAGGAGAGGCGGATCTGCGCGTAACCACCGTCACGGCCGACGAACTGGGCGTAGGTGCCCGCGGCGCGTGCGATCTGACCGCCCTTGCCCGGCTTCAGCTCGATGTTGTGAACGATGGTACCGATCGGCATCCCCGAGAACGGCATTGCGTTGCCCGGCTTGATGTCGGCCTTGGCAGACGCGACAACCTTGTCACCTTCAGCAAGACGCTGGGGCGCGAGGATGTAGGCCTGTTCGCCGTCATCATATTTGATCAGTGCGATGAATGCGGTCCGGTTCGGGTCGTATTCGATCCGCTCGACGGTGGCCGCCACATCATATTTGTTCCGTTTGAAGTCAACGATCCGGTAGAGGCGTTTTGCCCCGCCACCACGACGACGCGAGGTGATCCGTCCGGTGTTGTTCCGGCCGCCCGATTTGGTCAGACCCTCAGTGAGAGATTTGACCGGACGCCCTTTCCAAAGCTCCGAACGGTCGATCAGCACCAGCCCACGCTGGCCCGGCGTCGTCGGCTTGTACGACTTGAGTGCCATGCTTTCTGTCTTCCGTTTAGCGTGCCAGACCTTAGGTTCTTGTCTTTGGTCCGGCTATGTTAAAGCCCCCCGAAGGTGGCCTGTGATCTAGGGCCCCGAAGGTCCCCGCTTGCAAAAATCACCGGCCCCGGAACGAATCCGAGGCCGCGAGATTGGGCGTCTTTAGCAGGGGATTTGGGGGGAGTCTATAGGATATACCGGGTTTGGCTCGGTTGAGGCCAAGACTCTTGCCCGAGAGGCCGGGCAACGGCCCGCAGCGCGCTCATTTCCCGTCGCGCGCGGCTTTCTCTTCCTTGGTCAGCTTGTTGTTCCAGACGTTCTTGCTCAGGCCCAGCTCGGGCTTGGGCGGTTTCGTCTTGCCAACACTGACCTTGCCGCCCTTGTTCAGGAATTCCTGGATAAGCGCGTCATCGGTGGTTTCTTTGGGGACATGTTTCATGAGAGGAGCCTAGCCGGTTGGGGCGGCGGTGACAACGGCAGGTTTGTAAAGGTTTGGTGTTGGGTTGGGCGTGGTGGGTTGGAAACCCACGCTACAGGTTGTTGGTCACGTGATGACAAAAGGCCCCCGGCTCGCGCCGAGGGGCTTCTTCAGTTCTTCATCAGAAAAGATCTGTATTGCCGTCTTCGAGGATCACGTAAGCCTTTTTCACGTCTTGGCAGATGCCGGGTCGCCCACCTTGACAAACTTTGCCACACCCATATCTTCAGAGCAGGAGATTTCCAATGGCGACGATGAACGTATCCCTTCCCGACCAGATGAAAGACTGGGTCGAAAGCCGGCTCGAGAACGCGTCTTTCAGCAATACAAGCGACTATGTCCGTCACCTGATCCGCCGCGATCAGGAGCGCGAACAGGCGATTGCCGAGTTGCAGGCCGAGGTGGACAAGGGGCTTGAGAGCGGACCGGCCCGGAACTTCGATCTGGACGAGTTCCTGTCAAGGATGCACGCAAAGCACGGTGCCTGATCTCACGCTCGACATTCTGCCGCAAGCAGATGCTGATCTGGAAGATATTTGGCTCTATACCGCGCACACTTGGTCAATCGCGCAAGCCGATCATTATATCATCACCCTGCACAGAGCATTCGAGATGCTTTGCGACATGCCGACCATCGCCCGCGAACGGCCTGAGATCACCCCACCTGTGCGCGTGCATCCCAGTGGGCAGCATTACGTGATCTATCGTGTGGAGGGCGAAACCCTTACCGTGCTCCGCGTCATCCACAATAGGCGAAACTGGCAGACCCTACTCGGGGAAACGTAAAAAGCCCCCCGGCGCGCGCCGAGGGGCTTTTCAGTTTCTTCACCTGAAAGGCAGTCTCTTAGAGACCGGTCGATACGTCGATCGTGTTGCCTTCTTCGAGGGTCACGTAAGCCTTTTTCACGTCTTTACGCTTGCCGAGCTGGCCGCGGAAACGTTTGACTTTACCCTTGGTGATGGTGGTGTTGACCGCTTTGACCTTCACACCAAAGAGCGCCTCAACGGCTTCCTTGATCTGGGGTTTGTTGGCGTCGATCGCCACTTCGAACACAACCGCGCCGGATTCGGACGCCATGGTTGCCTTCTCGGTGATGACCGGCTTGCGGATCACGTCGTAATGTTCTGCCTTCGCACTCATTTCAGACGAGCCTCCAGAGCTTCGATCCCCGCTTTGGTGATCACGAGCGTGTCACGCTTGAGGATGTCATACACGTTTGCACCCATCGTCGGCAGGATATCCAGACCTTCGATGTTGCGCGATGCCTTGAGGAACCCTTCGTTCACGGTCGCGCCGTCGATGATAAGAGCGCGTTTCCAGCCGAGGTTCTTCACCTGCTTGGCCAGGGCCGCGGTCTTGCCTTCTGCTTCGGCGTTCTCGATCACGACAAGCTCACCGGCTTTCGCCTTGGCGCTGAGCGCGTGGCGCAGGCCGAGCTTGCGGAACTTCTTGGGCAGGTCATGGCCGTGCGAACGCGGCGTCGGGCCCTTGTAGATACCACCTTTACGGAAGATCGGCGCGTTACGGTCACCATGGCGTGCGCCGCCGGTGCCCTTCTGGCGATAGATCTTCTTGGTCGAGTAGGAGGTTTCCGAGCGGGTCTTGACCTTGTGGGTGCCGGCCTGCGCGTTGTTGCGCTGCCAACGGACCACGCGGTGCAGGATGTCCGCACGCGGCTCGAGACCGAACAGGTCTTCCGACAGTTCGATGTTACCGGCCTTGCCGCCGTCGAGTTTGATCACGTCAAGTTTCATGCTTCACCACCTTCCGCGGGGGCTTCTTCCACCACCTGCGAAGCCTGGGCTTCGGTTGCAGCTGCCTTGATGGCTGCCGGGAACGGCAGGCCTTCCGGCGCTTTCTTCTTCACGGCGTCCTTGACGGTGACCCAGCCACCTTTCGAGCCGGGCACGGCGCCCTTGATGAAGACGAGGCCACGGTCGGCATCGGTCTTCACGACTTCGAGGTTCTGGGTGGTCACGCGCACAGCGCCCATGTGACCGGCCATCTTCTTGCCTTTGAAGACGCGGCCCGGGTCCTGACACTGACCGGTAGACCCGTGCGAACGGTGCGAGATCGAGACACCGTGCGTTGCACGCAAACCGCCGAAGTTGTGGCGCTTCATCGCACCGGCAAAACCTTTACCGATGGTGGTGCCCGCAACGTCGACCTTCTGGCCTTCGATGAAGTGCTCGGCCGAGATTTCGGCGCCGACTTCGATCAGGGCGTCTTCCGACACGCGGAACTCCGCAACCTTGCGCTTGGGTTCCACGCCTGCCTTGGCATAGTGACCACGCATTGCCTGCGAGGTGCGCTTTGCCTTGGCCGAACCGGCGCCAAGCTGCACGGCGGTATAGCCGTCAGTTTCAGTTGTGCGCTGAGCGACGACCTGGAGGCCGTCCAGCTGAAGAACGGTCACAGGGATCTGCTTGCCGTCTTCCATGAACAGGCGGGTCATGCCCACCTTTTTCGCGATGATACCAGAGCGCATATTCCTATACCCTCCTTAAACCGAGATCTGGACGTCCACGCCGGCCGCGAGGTCGAGCTTCATCAGCGCGTCCACGGTCTGCGGGGTCGGATCAACGATGTCGAGAAGACGCTTATGCGTGCGGATCTCGAACTGATCGCGGGATTTCTTGTCAACGTGGGGGCCACGCAGAACGGTGAACTTCTCAATCTTGTTGGGAAGCGGGATCGGGCCACGAACCTGCGCGCCGGTGCGCTTTGCAGTGTTCACGATTTCCTGCGTCGATGCATCGAGGACGCGGTAATCGAATGCCTTCAGCCGAATGCGAATGTTTTGGCTTTGCATTACATTTGCCTTTATTGGCGTTGGAGTTGAGAGGAGGAGAAGCGCTCATCGCGACCCCTCTTCGAACCCAAACGGCGGGAATCACCCCGCCGTCATGTTCTTATGGAGAACTCGCGCGCTATACAGGGGCCAGCGCCACGTGACAAGGGGCAAATCCATTTGCCCGGCCTTTCCTGTCATTGGGCGTCGAAGACCGAAACCATCATGTCACGCAGTCGGGCCACATCCTCGTCAACCGGCACGGCGGGATCGCAGGTAAAAGGCGGCAGGACAACCACGCGAATTCGGCCCGGCCTGGGCCAGACCCGGCCACGCGGCAAGAGGCGCTCGGAGTCGAGGATCACGATGGGGCGGATCGTGCGCCCGGTTTCGCGGGCGACGACCACGGCACCTGCCTTGAAGGGGCCAAGCGTTTCGGTTCTCGTGCGCGTGCCTTCCGGAAACAGGACCACGGAGCGGCGCGCCGGCATCTCCCGCACCACCTTGCCAAGGGTTTCCATCGCCAGTTTGCCGTTCTTGCGATTGATCTCGACCAGCCCGGCCCCCCGAAATCCCGTCCGCAGGAGGCGCGCGTCGAAAAGCTCCTTCTTGGCCGCGAAGGTGAACCATTTCGCATCGGGGATGGCGTCCATCAGGACAAAGCCGTCAAGATGGCTTCGGTGGTTGATGACGATGATGCTATCGGTATCGGCGGCAAGCTCGGCCTTTTGCGCCTCGGGCATGTCCACGCGAATGCTCAGGAGCCAGAGGAGGCGGGAACAGGCGCGTTTGACACTGCGCCAATACCAGCCGCGAAAGCCCTTGCGCCGGGCACAGAAGAGCGGCGCAAAGGCAATCACGAGGAAATAGGCTGGCCCGAAGAGGACCAGGGCCACGCGTTTGAAGCTGCGGATCGGCAGCGGATCGAGGGCGACGCGGGCCGGGGATGTCTGTGTCATGGTGTCCTGACGCGGGGATGACGCCCACAGGGGGCCGTGGGGCCATGAAACCGGGCAGCGCCCGGAGATCAGCGTCATGACATGCGCTTGCCCAGCGTCGGCGAGTGGACAGCAGGCAGGGGCTTATCGGCGAAAAATGTCCTGGCGGCAACGGGAAAGTGCCCCTGCGGCAAGGGGCTACGATCAATTGCCCAAAACACAAAAGAGCCGCCCGAGGGCGGCTCTTCCGTTTACTCATTCACTGGCGTGACTCACTCGATGATTTTCGAG
>NPID01001625.1_pt1 | contig 131264 bp, 119 predicted proteins | sample 8637491 | NCBI WGS metagenome assembly NPID01 (sample SAMN07420843, study PRJNA396082) | bioreactor metagenome | isolation source: sample BA6 brine-fed electro-methanogenic bioreactor BA | place: Japan: Kochi | collected 2016-06-14
ATCGCTAGGGTTTTGGTATTTTCCCTGATCTTTTCTCTGACTTCCTGTGGTGCATCCCGCATACGAACGGGTTTTCCATCGATATTCCGACCAAGATATTTGGAGTTCTTATATCGAGTTTGTTTTGATACCGGGTCGTAGTAGGGTGTTTCTTCGTACCAGTATTCTCTTCCGCCAGACTTTTTGATCCTTCGAATAGGCTCCATGGTGTGCCCACATAATAATAGGCACATGATAGTATAAAGTACTTTCGGTTATGAGGCTATATCGAAGAGAAAATGAGGAAAAGGATGAGTATAAGAGATCCTATTGTGATCCAGTGCCTACAAACACCGGGAGTTTAGGAATAACCCATCTCATTTTCTGCGAGTCGAATAACAAGGTGAAAGGCCTTCTCAAAGAGTACAAGTTGCCGGGTCTGTTGGACAAGCTGGATGTGATCGAGTGTTTCGAGCAGCCGGGGAGATCACTGCGTGTGGGTAAGATGGTTGAAAAAAAAGAGGATCTGTATTATGCTCTGGGTGTGAAGCCGCCAGCCTCGTTATGAGTGAGCGGGAATATAGGAGGTATAGCTGACCAGTTACAAAAATTCAACTTAGCCAGACCCTGACGCTCTGTATAATCCCGACTGTTCATACCCCCTATTACTCCAAACAACCAGATAACTTAAAACTAACCTTAAATTCATTCATCCAGGACTGCCTAATTATTCCATCATGCTGTAATCGACCTACGATGATCCCTGGGTGGATATCAACTTTAGACGCAAAGGCACGAACCGCATCTTTTGATTTAAGGTTTGGTAGCTCACACACATATTCCTCCGGAATTAACATATTGGCCGCCCATTTGTTTGCCTCAAATTCTTCTTTTGAGTCACTTCTCGCATCTAGTTCATCGAGGAAAACGTCTTCTTTATTGTGCATTAAAATATGTGCTGCTTCATGGAAGAAGGTGAACCAGAACCTGTCATTCGTCTTACCATAGAGAGATAGTTGAATAATAGGCCTATACGGTTTTAACCAGCGAGCCGCCCCACTAACATGTGCACGTGGGATAGAGGGAACAAATACTAAAGCAACACCCGATTGGTGACAAAGACTTAGTAATTTTTGCTCGAATTTTTCTGGAGGTAAAACTGTAAGTGAACGAATGATTTTTAAGGCTTTCTCAAACCGAGACTTATTATATTTCGGTCCGGTCATTTGTTCAACCTTTATCTCACCAAGGCGTAACCATGCAGAAATTGCGCCAATATTGCTCTCATCCTCTCTCGCACGACGGTATACCACTGCCATTCCCTTATAATGATGATTCCACTCATCCGGAGTTGCGACTCCATAGAATCGCAGTAAATCATGTAAAATATTCGGCTTATTTTTTTGAGTTCTGCGACGTTTTTCAATTGCACCCGCTTTCATCAATTCAGGGACGGGGTGCTCATCGACCCAGCATACCCATTGTTCAAACTTTTTCATCTCTTCTAAACGCGCAAGATTATCTCGATACTGAGCCTCTCTATTGAGCCAGAAACTCGCGTTACTCCCCAATACGCGCTCGAGTCGGCAAGCAGTCTCTTGTGTAATTGAAACCTTCCCATTGACAAGCTGACTAACATGTTTTGTCGAATAACCCATGCGTTTCGCTAGATCTACCTGCGTCCACTCCCGCTCCTCCAATAGATCAAGAATTGTATCCCCCGGGGGTGAGGCCCAATCTGTGAAAAGACAATATTCCTTCTCAGTCATGATAATCCAAAATTTCCATTATACGAACCCTGCTTACTTTTGACCAATCGATACCACTGTCCTCTTTTAATGGAATAGGGTTATGGGCAGGTTCAAATACAAGGCGTTTTCCATCCATTAAACTAACTGCAAACTGACCCTTACGTTCACCTTTAAGTGGATGAGGATCCCCCGCTATTAGTTCAGATACATACTGTGCTGCACACATATCCGCAAACCGGGTTTGTAACTTTTTCGCACATGGAGCTCCGAGCTCGCTCTTTGCAATCCTCTCTTCCTCGCATATCTTTCTGAGGTGCTTACTGCGATACTCGATCTCCATTACTGTGACACAGTGAAATATTTACCTGATAGGTAAATAAGTATTCCTAATTAGGGATATACATTCCCTTAATCATATAAATCAATTAATGTTAAGTATTGCCACAATGACCGATAAACCAGATCTCAATCAAGTGGGGCAGGTCCCCGTTAACATGACGACCCTGCTACTGAAAGATTATGAGTGGTATTTCGCATTTTACTTGGATAAGACAGGTGTAGACTTAAATATCAAAATAATATATTACTGCGAACATCTTTAACCGAATCTGTATGCAGTCATCACCGTCTCATCTCACACAAAGTTTTTTTAGATCAGAGGGACACTTCAAAGTGTCACAACATCGTTGGAAATCAAAATATTAGAGAATTAGACGTCTTTCACGAATTCCTATTGGAGACATTTCGGGATCATCCATGATCCGATCAGTTTATTCCCCCCACTCTTGAGAAACTCATAAAGAGAGATCCAGTTGATAGATTCCCAGAGAGAATCATCGTACAGTGTTCTCCTGAATCTCTAGGAGATGCGAAGATACAATGGGGAGGCAGTATTGCCAGATTCCATATCGTACCGAATTTAGTATCACCATATCACAATTTTGTAACATGAATACATACAGATCATCATGTATAAGCACACTCATTGCAGGTACATGCACCTAAAACAGGACTTCTCTGTCCGCGATCTGGCGGCACATTCCACGGGCATCTGGGGCCTTTTATCGTCATCGGATACAGGATCGGGACATATGTCCGTGACAACTTCTGCGATAACTCATTTGACCTCTCAGCACGCATCTACTGCGCCGGGAAGCCGCCACAATCCTGCCTCGCAGACGGAGTCCAGCTTGTGAGCGGCTGTACCCTTAGAAAGCAAAATATCGAGATCATCGAGTCACCGGATCTTGCAGTCGAGTTTGAACGAGAGGGAGAGATCCTCAGGATAATGCCGCATCCATTTACCATACCGGACGGGGCGATTGGAGATGGCAGGGATTATGAGGCAAGGGTCTAATACACGAAGCGCTCGCCGAAGAGACATATTCATTTTCTGATTCAGATCTCTTTGCCGTCAACAGGAGATCTTTTTCCGAGTTTTATCCACGAATCATTCATCCCATATTGGGAAAAAAGCCAAACTCTTCATCCTGGGAAGACGATGAGATAACAATGGCTACAATCTATCTGTATGTCACAGACACACTCGCGGACTGGGAATGTGGACACGTTCTTGCCGAACTCCATTCCGGGCGATTCTTTAAGGATCCCACTTGCAGGTACGATCTTGTTTTATGCGGCAGGACAATGGATCCGGTAACCACGATGGGCGGGCTGTGCATGGTGCCGAAGGTCCTTTTTAGGGATATCCGGCCCGTGACCGGGGATCTGGTTCTCCTCCCCGGTGCGGATACCTGGCTTGACCCAGTACAGGGGCCGATAATTGAAACGATCCGGGAAATGCTCGATGAAGGCGTGGTTGTTGCCGCAATCTGCGGAGCTACATTGGCCCTTGCCAATGCCGGGCTGCTGGATACACGCCCACACACCAGCAATGATCTCGTGGCACTCAAAATGTTCTGCCCGGGCTATCGTGGCGAACAGTATTACGTAAACGACCCTGCGGTCACAGACGGCAACCTGATCACGGCAGGCAGCTTTGCACCAGTAGAATTTGCCACCCATATATTCAGGAGACTGGACGTGATAAGCCCGGCAACCCTCACCGCATGGCACGGGCTCTTCACAACTCGACAACCCGAATATTTTTACGCACTCATGGAATCGCTCCCAAAAGGAGCCAAAACCCCGTAACTACCAGAATCAGGAAGGAGGCTGCACCTCTTCACCCAAACATCACATATCGTGAAGGAGTGCCTCACGCAGGCACATAGGTTGTAAGAAACTCACTCAAATTCAGTTCTTTGAATTCCGGACTGCCTTATGATTGACTGTAGTGTACCACTGAGAATTTCATTATGATTTGGAACAGGAACAGTAATTGTAGAACCGGGAAGAGTTTTCTGCATAATTATATGGCTTCCCTTCTGCCTGACTTCTGAAAAACCATGTTTTGAGAGAATGTTGCAGACTTCTTTTCACCATAGTACACGAAGTTTACCCAACAGCCACATCCATCCGTGTGAGATAGATCTCCCCATGGAACCGTGACTGGATCTCCTGAGGTGAGGCGGTTTCAAAAAAGAGCTCTAAAACCTCATGAAGGTTTTTTTTGGCTTCTTCTACGGTATTGCCCTGACTTGCAATGTCGTATTCAGGGCAGAATGAAACATAGCCATCGCCTTCCTTTTCAATAATGGCTGTAAGCTGTTTTTGCATGGATTTGGATATCCTGTATTTTGTAATAATATCATTCACTACACTATAAAAATTCCTTCGCAATATCTTAATACAATACTGCAATTTTATAACATGAATACATACAGATCATCATGCACAACCATACTCGTTGCAGGTACATGCACCTGAAACAGGACTTCTCTGTCCGGGATCTGGGGGCACATTCCATGGGCATCTCGGGCTTTTTATCGTCATCGGATACAGGATCGGGACATATATTCGCGACGACTTCTGTGTTAACCCATTTGACCTCGCAGCACGTATCTACACTGCGCCGGGAAGCCGCCACAGTCCTGCCTTGCAGACGGAGTCCAGCTTGGCAGTGGCTGCACCCTTGGAAAGCAAAATATCGAGATCATCGAGTCCCCGGATCTTGCAGTTGAATTTGAACGGGAAGGAGAGATCCTCAGGATAGTGCCACATCCCTTTACCATACCGGACGGGGCAATCGGGGACGGCAAGGATTACGAGGCGAGAGTTGAGGCGCTCGCCGAAGAGATGTATTCTTTTTCTGATTCGGATCTCTTTTCTGTCAGCAGGAGGTGAGGATACCAGGGGGACGGGATTGTGACCCGCCACACCCTCCGGATACCTTCACCCCTCCACAATCTTCCCGTCCTTCAGGCGGATCACCCGATCAAAATACGGCATATGCCACTCCTCGTGAGAGACCATCAGCACCGTCTGCCCCCGCTCCCGGTTAATCTCGGCAAAGAGGTCGAGGACGGCCTTTGAGTTCTCTGAATCAAGGTTCGCACACGGCTCGTCAGCGATCAGAATCCCGGGATCATTCACAAGCCCTCGGGCAACGGCAACCCGTTGCTGCTCCCCACCGGAGAGCTCTTTTGGGAGATGCCCGGCCCGTTCCCGCAGGCCGACCTGATCCAGCATATGCAGGACCCGATCACGGATCTCGTCTTCAGGAACCCCTCGTGCCATCATCGGGAGTGCCACATTCTCAAATGCCGTTAAATCATGCATCAGGGCATATTCCTGGAAGACATACCCAAGCCACTCCAGCCGGAAGAGAGTGCGTTCATACTCTGAAAGGGAAGTAACATCCTCTCCCGAGATGGTGACCGATCCGCTTGTCGGGAGATCGAGGAGACCGATCATATGCAGGAGCGTCGATTTTCCGCTCCCCGATGCTCCCGTTATACCAATAAACTCCCCCTCGGCGATAGTGACACTCACCCCGTTCAGTGCATGGACGAGCACATCCCCCATCCTGTATGTCTTCTGGAGATCAGCTACTTCAATCACGAAATCAGCCCCTCATCGCATCCAGGGTATTCTCCCGGGTGATCCGCCATGCCGGCAGAAAACCTGCCAGTGCTGAGGCAGCAGCCAGCCATGCCGCATTTTCAAGCATCGTTGCCATCTCAAAGACGGGAATCACGTCGCCGTCCGGAAACTCAAGCGGGTTTGCCGAGAAGTAGAGGAGGATCAGGTTCACGACCACCATCCCGGCAAGTGAGCCAAAGAGCCAGATGAAGAGGACCTGTGCAACATAGCTCCCGATGATAATCGGATTTGAGATCCCGATTGCCTTCTGGATGCCGATCTGCCTCCGCTGGTTGATCGTCTTGATCGTAAAGACGATCCCGATCACCACTATCGCGATGATCAGGCTGACAGCAAGCGAGATCCGATCGATAATTGAGAACGTCTCCATCGAATCGGCAATCACCTGTGTCATCGCTTCATTCCATGTCTCTACCCGCTCCTGCACACCGAACCGGAGAAGACGGAGCTTCACCAGATCAAGATCTTCGCCCGATTGCACACGGACAAGTACCTCGGTGGCTTCCGTATTCCTGCGGCCAAGAACCGCATCCATCTCCTCCCACGAGATGAACGCCATATAATCGGCCTGATAGGATTTTGTCGAGAATATCCCCTTCACACGGTACGTCTTCCCGACCCCGTTGGCAAACATCACCTCTACCGAATCCCCAACCCGGACACCGCCGAGTGACTCAAAGAAATCAAGACCGGGATCTTCATGGCCTGCGACAAACTGGCCGAGAAGGATGCCGTCATCAGCTGGTGAGAGGAAATCACCCTCAATGATATGTGCATGGATCTTTGTAACTTCCATCTCATCGCGGGGATTCAACGCAGTGATCGGGATACTCACCATCGAACCCTTATGGGAGAGGGTACCCCCGATGGAGTAGCGTGCCGAGGCCCGGGCAACACCCGGCACCCGGTTCACGCGATCGAGGAGTTCATCCACGTTCAAGAGTGTTCGTTCATCCCGTTCAGGGCGGATCACGATATCAGAGGTGACATAATCGATCGTCTGATCATGAAAGAGATTCACCGCTCCGCCGATGATTGCAGAGAGGAGGATCATATTGGTAAAGACCATCGCGATGATCATGATATTGAGAAACGTTCCCACCTTCCCCCCACGCAGGATTGCACGGGATGCAAGAAAGATGGAGACGCGGGCTCCGGAGAACATGAGTGATTCACTCCTTCTTCCGTTGTGAATAGAGATAGTACCCGGCTCCTGCAAGCAGCACGAGGATCACAAGGGCAACCAGAACACCGTCAACCCCCTGCTTCTGCACGACAAGGGTGAGGGGCTGATCCATCCGGTGATCGCCATAATCATCAGAATATGAAACCGACAGGGTCGAGGGGATCTCACCGCCTTCCGCCGCAGTCAGCCGGAAGACTGCCGGGGCATCGTTTCCGGGACGGATCGAGCCGATGAACGCCTCCCGTTGCCCTGAGAGGGGAGCATCAAGATATGCCACAACAGATTCGGCCCTTCCGGTTCCGGTATTTTCGAGGCGGACGATCAGATCGAATGGCTCACCCGCATCAACAGTAACCGGATCCGTCCTCACCGCAGAGACAGCAAGAGATGATGCTCCACGGACATCGACTGCGCATGCAGCGGTGATCACCTCAGCCGATCCGTCAGTCTGCTGGTAGCCGATCACAACCGGCAGTTCATAGAGGCCGGGTGTGATCTCTTTGCTGACCCTGAACGAGAGCGGGATCACCATCTCCTCACCGGGAACAAGCACCGGCATGGACGATGATGCAGACCCGACAGGAGCGATCATCAGATCCCCGGATTGAACGACAACCGTGATCTCCTGTGCAGCACTCTGCCCGGTATTGGCAACAGCAAGCCCGGTTTCAAATGTCTCGCCGGGCCTGACAAAAGGAAGTGCCGCCTGCGACACCTGGATCACCGGGAACTTCATAGAGAAGATCGGCATATTGACATTGACCGGGATCGGGTAGATGACACTCTCCCCGCCCCTCACCCTGATACGGAGCTGGGGGAAGTAGATCCCGCTCTTCTCAGGCGCCTGGATCAGAAAAGTGAGATCCATCGACTGCCCCGGCCCAAGCACCCCGCTGAAGGCCGAGTTTCCTTCCAATACCCGGATATCGCCCCGGCCATCAAGGAAGACGCTTCCAATCACCAGATAGACATCCTGGCTTTCCGATGTCGAGACCGGGAATATTTCCGAGAGATAGACCGATTCGGTACGAAGCGATGTGATTGCCGCATTCTGGATGGTGATATGCACAATCGCCTGATCGCCCGGCATAACAACTGAGGGGACGACAATGTGATCGGTGACAATAACGGACTGCCCGGAGGCCTGTGCAACCCCTGTAAAAAGGGCACTCAGAAGAAGAAGCAGCATACAAAGGCGGAGGGAGATCGGTACAGGCGCCATGAACAAAATCCTCAGTACCATGAAAAACGACCCACAAGCTATATAATAGCTCTCTTCACCTCCCGGAAGAATGAGTAATAAAACCAGAACCGATCTCCTTAACTTCGAGAAGGATAGATATTCAGATTAGCTCATGTCCGATCCCGGCACCAACACCCCAATCCGCATTCTCTATATCGATGATGAACCTGCACTTCTTGAGCTGACAAAACTCTTCCTTGAAGAGAAGGGCAGGTTTACCGTCGATATCCTCGAAGATTCCCTCGAAGCAGCAGAGAGCATCCTGTGGGGAGACTATGACGCCGTCGTCTCCGACTACCAGATGCCATCAAAGAACGGGATTGCCCTCCTCAAAGAGGTGCGGGCAGCCGGATCAACTATTCCCTTCATCATCTTCACCGGAAAGGGAAGGGAGGACATTGTTATCGAGGCACTGAATAATGGTGCCGACTTCTATCTCCAGAAAGGCGGCAATCCCCGTGCCCAGTTTGCCGAGCTCACCCACCAGATAGAGACCGCTGTTGCCTCCCGCAGGGGAGAGATGATGATTGCCAAGAGCCTTGATGAGCTGAATGCCGCATATGAACAGCTGGCCGCCACTGAGGAAGAGCTCAGGTCAAGCTTTGACGAGCTTGCAAAGCAGGAGCAGGAAGTCCGGAAGAGCAAGCGGAGACTTCGTGATATTATCAACTTCCTCCCTGACGCCACATTTGCGATCAATTCAGATGGCATCGTTATTGCCTGGAACAGGGCGATCGAGGAGATGACGGGGATCGAAGCAGAGGAGGTACTGGGGAAGGGCAATTATGAATACTCCCTCCTCTTCTATGGAGAGAGAAGGCCCGTTCTGATCGACTATATCCTTAAAGGGGAGCTTGACACAATACAGGGGCATTACCCGGAGATCCACAGGAAAGGTGAGAGTGCGATCATTGAGACCGATTCCGCCCGGGTGAAGGGGGAGAAGAGAGTCCTCTGGGCAACCGCATCACGGTTTTATGATGAGGAGGGAGAGGTTGCGGGTGCCATCGAATCGATGCGTGATATCACCAGGCAGCGGAACCGGGAGCGCGAACTGCTCTCGATGCATGAAGAGCTGGCATCAACAGAAGAAGAGATCCGCCAGCACCTGGATGAGGCGATCACCACAGAGGAGATGCTCAGGAAGAACGAGGAGCGGTACCGGGGCATCTTCGAGAATACCGGCTCGGCACTTGCCATCTTCGGGCAGGATCTGACGATCCTGAAAGTCAATTCCCTCTTTGAGGAGCTCTCGGGCTATACCGCAGCTGAGATCGAAGGAAAATTAAAACCCACTGCGTTCATTCATCCCGACGATATCGATCGGATTATGGAGTATCATCAGGCACGCCACCAGAATGGCGAGGCTCCACGCAGCTATGAGTTCAGGTTCATCAGGCGTGATGGCGAAGAGCGGATCATCCTCATCTCGATCGGGGTGCTGCCTAAGGAGGGACAATCAGTCGCCTCCCTCATAGATATCACCGAATGGCGGCGGACCGAAGAAAAATCAAAGATCCGTGAGAAGATCCTCTCAAAGATAATGGAGATCCTTCCGATCGGGCTCTGGTTTGCAGATAAGGAGGGGAGGCTCACCATGGGAAACCCGGCAGGTGTTGCCATCTGGGGTGCAGAACCCCACGTGGGGACTGAAGCGTATGGGATCTTCAAAGCCCGCAGATACCCATCAGGTGAAGAGATCGCACCTGACGACTGGGCGCTTGCCCACAGCATACGGGATCAGGTCACCATCACCGATGAACTGCTCGAGATCGACTGCTTTGACGGGCAGAAACGACTCATATACAACTATACCGCACCAGTGATCCTTGATGACGGAACGCTTCAGGGTGCGATCGTCGTCAACCGGGATGTCACCAGTGAGAAACAAGCAGAAGAGACGCTGAAACTTTCGAATAAAAAACTCCACCTCCTCTCCAGCATCACACGCCACGATATCCAAAACCAGATGATGGTATTATCCGGGTATATCGAGCTCATACAACAGGAGAACCCTGACAGACCGATTGCCGATTATCTCCAGGAAATCATTCACTCAATCGAAAAGATGGAACAATGTTTAGAATTTATGAAGGATTACGAGAAGATCGGTGCCGGACCGACATGGCAGGAGATTCATGCATCACTCGAAGCACTGAGCGGATCCCGGATCCTCATTAGAAACACCTGCCAGAACCTCTCGATCATCGCCGATCCCCTCCTCACCAAGGTCTTCTCAAATCTTCTGGACAACACCATCCGGCATGGAGAAGAGGCAACAGAGATCACCGTCTCCTGTGAGGAGAGCGATGGCAACATGCAGATCATCTGGCAGGATAATGGAACCGGGGTCCCCGAAACCATGAAAGAGCGTATTTTTGAGTGTAAATACGGAAAAAATAGCGGGTATGGCCTCTTCCTGATCCGGGAGATTCTGGCAATCACCGGGATCACCATCCACGAGGAAGGGATCGAGGGCGTCGGTGCACGGTTTGTGATCTCGATTCCGGCAGGCAGATGGAAGATCGAATAAAAGAAGCCACTCCATATCTTCCATATCACTTTTCTCTTCAGGGCGGCAATATATACAGAATGAATACGCACGCAGCGACACTCCTTGGGACGGTTCGATCAAGCCGGCCGCTCGTTCACCATATCACCAATACCGTCACGATCAACGACTGCGCAAATGCAACACTTGCCATTGGTGCAGCCCCGGTGATGGCAGGCGCAATCGAAGAAGTTGCAGAGATGGCGGGGATTGCAGGCGCACTTGTGCTGAATATCGGAACCCTCACACCTTCGCAGATTGATGCAATGATAGCAGCAGGGAAAGCCGCAAATGCACATGGCATCCCGGTGATCCTTGACCCGGTCGGGGTCGGTGCAACCACCCTCAGGACACAGAGTGCCGGGAAGATAATGAATGAATGCACTGTCACCATCCTGAAAGGAAACGCCGGTGAGATCGGTGTCCTTGCCGGGAGCGGGGGCACTGTCCGGGGTGTCGATTCAGGCGGATGTGCCGGGGACCCCCTCGATGTTGCCCGCCGCTGTGCACAGAGATGGAACACAGTCGTTGCCATGACCGGGGAGACGGATATCGTCTGCGGGAACGGTGAGGCATACCTGATTCGAAACGGGAGCCCGATGATGGAGCGGCTGTCTGGGACCGGCTGCATGGCAGCATCTGTTGTCGGGGCATTTGCAGCCGCAGGAGACGATCCGATGAGATCTGCCGCCGCTGCACTCATCGCATTCGGGCTTGCCGGGGAGCGGGGAGCAGAAGGTGCCAGGGGCCCATACTCATTCAGGACCGCACTCTTTGACGAACTCGCATCACTGACACCGGAGACGGTATCAGCAGAGGCAAAGGTGGAGCAGTCCTGTGGCATATGATCTCTACGTCATCACCGACGAGCAGATAGGGAGGGGGAGATCGCATACCGAACTCGCAGAGATGGCACTTCGGGGTGGAGCTGATATCATCCAGCTCCGGGACAAGAGGATGGATTCTGCATCCCTGTACCGGACTGCACAAGAGATAGTGGCCCTGACCAGAGCTGCCGGTGCCTGCTTCATCATGAATGACCGGCTCGATATCGCGCTTGCCACCGGAGCAGACGGAGTTCATCTTGGCCAGGAGGATATGCCGATTTCAGAAGCCCGCCGGATTGTTCCAAGAGACTTTATCATCGGCTGTTCGGTCGGATCGGTTGAGGAAGCGATACAGGCAGAGATATCAGGTGCCGATTACCTCGCACTCAGCCCGACCTTCTCCACAACCTCAAAAGATGATGCCGGAGAGGGGCACGGCCTTTCAACACTGGGCGCCATCCGGGCCGCGACCCGCCTCCCCCTTGTAGCAATCGGTGGAATCACACGGGAAAATATCGGATCGGTGATTACTTCCGGGGCAGACGGTGCCGCCGTCATCTCTGCGGTGGTGGGAGAGGAGGATGTCGCAAACGCAGCAGCAGAGCTGAAACGGCTGATTGCGGTGGCAAAATATCCGGGAAGGGAGACCGCCCCCCCGCAACAGGTGTGATTACGTATGGCCCGGCCTGTGATCGGAATCATCGGAGGCGGGCCGGCAGGACTCTTCTGTGCAGCAACTATCAGGTCGAAGGAAAGCCGGATCATCCTCTTTGAGAAGAAGAGAGAGACGGGACGGAAACTCCTGATCACCGGATCCGGGCGATGCAATCTGACACATGGAGGAGATATCCGCGAATTCGAGCAGCATTATGGAGAGAACGGCGCATTCTTAAAGCCGGCACTCCGGGGATATACCAACCGGGATCTGATCGCCTTCTTCGAAGAGCGGGGGTGCCCGGTCTATGCAGATGAGAACGAGAAGATATTTCCGGTATCTGAAAAGGCAGATGATATCCTCTCTGTCCTGATGACCGCATGCCGGGAGAACGGGGCTATGATCAGGCAGAACAGCCCGGTTCGTGCTGTGGAGCGATCGGATGATGGCTTTCTGATCAAAACAGACGAACAGGACGTTCTGGTCGATCACCTCGTCATTGCAACCGGCGGTGCATCATACCCATCGACCGGATCAACCGGTGACGGATATCGCTTCGCCGAATCCCTCGGCCACCGGATCATTGAGATTGGACCGGCGCTTGCCCCGGTGCATCCGGAGCAGTATCCATTCCCTGATCTTGCCGGAATCTCTTTTGACGACATCACCGTCTCGATCCTCCGGGAGGGGAAGATTGTCCGGAGAGTGACAGGAGACCTCCTCTTTACGCATAACGGCTTCTCCGGCCCCGTCATCCTGCATGCATCCCGTTTTATCAGGGATGGCGACAGCCTCGCTATCGCATTTCTCCCGGAACAGGAGAGGGAGGTGATCCAATCCCATATTACACTTGGATCGGCAACAGCCGGGAAACGTCTTGTGAAGACGATCCTCTCGGAGCTGCCCCTTCCTGCACGCTTCATCCAGCGCCTCACCGAAGAGGCCGGGCTGTCACCGGACACGACAGTTGCCCACCTCACCAAGGAGAAAAGGAAAGAACTCCTCCGACTCCTCACCGGCTGGATATTTCAGATCAAAAAGGTCGGCGGGTTTGATGTTGCAATGGCAACCCGTGGGGGCATTGCACGTGAGGAGATCAACAACAAGACGATGGAATCCAGGCTTCTTCCACGCCTCTACTGTATCGGAGAGGTGCTCGATATCGACGGCGATACCGGCGGATATAACCTTCAGGCAGCATTCTCAACCGCATTTGCAGCTGCGGAATCGATCTCTCTAAAAAACAGAAAAAATTTAGATATTTGAGAAACGAAGCCTGACCTCATCAGGATCCATATGGCTTGCGGCCATCAGGGCGGAGATGATCGCATCCGAATAGGCGAGCGCCACCATCTCAAATGCCGATCCCCTCCCGATCGGAACCGAAACCGAGCGGTACTGTCCTGAGATCTGCCTCACCTCATACTCAGGGGGAAGATCAGCGCTATTCCCGGATGATTCACCGAGATCGATGACCAGATCAACATACCCAGCTGCATGTGATTCTGGATTTGCCGTGATAAGGCAGGTCCACCCTCCAAGTTCACGCACCTTCTCTGCTGCGCTCACCACCGATTTCGTCTCGCCGGAACCGGAGAAGACGACAAGCATATCACCGGACTCAAAGGCAGGGGTGATCGTCTCACCGATCACATAACAGGGAAACCCAAGGTGCATCAGCCGTATCGCAAATGCCTTGGCAACCAGGCCGGATCGTCCGGCACCTGTGACATAAATCCTCCTGCCTGAGAGTGTCTCGGTGATGAGCTGCTGTGATTCCTCCTCATCGACCACCTCGGCCACACGGATGATCATCTCTGCAGTCCTGAGCATATAATCTGATATTTTCTCCATATCCCCGGTCATGTCTGATCAATTCTGTATCATTATCCGCTAAGAGTATATCGGTTATCCCCCGACGATCCCGATGCCAAGAAAGATCAACGTAACCACCAGCACCGGGGGGATCAGATACCTGCATATCCAGAGGAGAAGGTGCGGAATGAACCCTTTCAGCCCACCTTTTTCCCTGAATTCATGTGGATCAAGAATCCAGCCGAAGGCAACTGCCATGATCAGTGCGGTCAGGGGAAGGCCAAGCGATCCCGCTGTCTCGTCGATGAGATCCAGCACCGGGATGCCGCTGAGCGTGAGGTTCATCGCCGAATAGCTGAGTGCTGAGGGGAGACCGATTGCGATCACGCCTCCGGTCAGGATAAGGCTCGCCTTCTTTCTGGAAAGGCCTTTTCTGGCAACAAGAGAGGCAAGAGGCATCTCGATCATCGAGACCGTTGCCGTCAGTGCAGAGAAGAAGAGCAGCAGGAAGAAGAGGAAACCTACAAGTGCACCAAACGGTACCATCGAAAACGCCTCGGGAAGGATCGTGAACGTGAGTTCGGCCCCCATTGCAGGAGAGAAACCAAAGGTGAAGACGATCGGGAAGATGATCAGTCCTGCGAGTATCGCAACCAAGAGATCGGCAATGGTGATGTAGACTGCCGATCTCGCAATTGGGACCGATCGTCTCAGGTATGAGCCGTACGTGAGGAGGATACCGGTTCCAACCGAGAGCGAGAAGAATGACTGGCCAAATGCCGCTGCCCAGAGGGTGGGATCTGCAAGCACCGAGAAGTCCGGGGTGAAGAAGAAGGCAAGAGCCTCATGAAAACCCGACAGTGTCGTGGCATAGATAGCAAGGCCGATTAAGATGAAGAAGCTGATCGGGATGAGCCAGCGGGTCACCCGTTCAATCCCCTCTTTGACACCGAGTGCAACCACCAGGCCGGTCAGGAGGGCTGAGATGATGAAGAAGAGGACCGGCAGATATCCTGCGGTAAAGGACGCGAACCTGCCATCAACTCCGATCAGTGAGAAGAAGACAAATGCAAGTGTCCATCCGGTGATGACCAGATAATAACTCAGGACAACAAAGCCGACTGCGATTAAGAGCCAGCCAGCCTTTGAGAGATGGCGATGCACTTTCTCAAAGGCGGTGACAACATCGGCGGCGAGTGCCCGGCCCGCCTTGATCTCAATCACCATCAGGGGGAAGGCAATCAGGAAGACAGCAAGCAGAAACGGGATGAAGAATGCACCACCACCGTTCTGGCCGACAACCGTTGAGAACCGCCAGATATTTCCGATACCAACGGCGGCACCGATTGATGCAAGAATAAAACCGAGGCCGGATGACCAGTGCTCCCGTGGTTCCTCTATCTCCTCAGCAGACATCAGGAGAGGGGTACCTTCCCCCTCTCACATAGAGTTTACTGATATTCGACCGGCTGTGACTGACGGGGAAGCCCGCCTTTGAAATGCTGCTGTATCCGGGAGTAGTATTCTGTGAGCCGCTCGTTCATCGTCGGCCGGACCTTCTCCATCGCCGCCTCGAAGTGGCGGGTGGAGACGACCGATGCCCCTTCCCGCATCGCAAGCATCCCTGCCTCACGGCAGAGCCCTTCGAGATCGGATCCGACATACCCGGCAGTCCGGGCTGCAACGGTCCCGATGATCGCGTCCCGTTTTGGATCAGGGAACTGCTGATTGAATCGTGAGACCAGATCGTGGATGAGTTTCCGGATCTCACTCCTCTTCAGCCCGGCACCTTCCTTCTTCGGCATCAGAGAGGCGGCTTCCCGGATCGCATCCGCAGTGATCTCTTTTCCTTCTCCAATTGACTCGAATATCTTCTCGATGCAGCCGTATTCACAACCTTCAAGGAGGCTGATGAACTCTTCAATCATTCCCTCCTCAATCGGCATGCTCCGCATATGGATCCAGAGGATTCTTTTGCGATCCTCTTCATCCGGCTCCCCGATATAGACGAGCCGATCAAACCTGCCGGGTCTGAGGAGGGCAGGATCGACAATGTCGGGCCTGTTGGTTGCCCCCATCACGATCACATCGCGGATATCCTCGATCCCATCGATCTCGGTTAGGATCTGGTTCAAAACACTCTCGATGGTATGAGAGGAGTCCCCGCCTCCTCGTGCCGGGGTGAGGGCATCCATCTCATCAAAGAGGATGATCGACGGTGCCACCTGCCGGGCCTTCTTGAAGATCTCACGAACTGCCCGTTCGCTCTCCCCCACCCATTTGGAGAGGAGCTGGGGTCCTTTGATCGGGATGAAGTTCGCACCCGACTCGGTTGCAACAGCCTTTGCGATCAGGGTCTTCCCGGTACCGGGAGGGCCATAGAGGAGGATACCTTTTGGAGACTGGATCCCAAGCTCCTCGAACTTCTCCCGGTCGGTGAGGGGAAGCTCAACTGCCTCCCGGATCTCCTGCCGTGCAGCTGCGAGGCCACCCACATCCGCCCAGGTGATGTTGGTTCCCTCCAGCATCACCTCACGCATCGCCGAGGGGAAGACCTCACGCTGTGCCTCGCGGAAATCATCTGCGGTCACCTTCAGTTTATCAAGGACTTCCTGCGGGATCTCATCCAGTTCGAGATCGATCTCGGGCAGGTACCTCCTGAGGGCGCGGATCGCAGCTTCCCGTGCAAGGGCGGCGAGATCAGCCCCGACAAAACCGTGTGTCCGGCCGGCGATCTGATCGATCCTGACTCCGTCGTCAATCGGCATGCCACGGGTATGAATATTTAAGATCTCCTGCCGGTCTGCATGTGGCGGCACCCCAATCTCGATCTCGCGATCGAACCTGCCGGGCCGCCTGAGAGCGGGATCAATCGCATCCAGCCGGTTTGTTGCACCGATCACAACAACCTGCCCCCGCTCTTCAAGCCCGTCCATCATCGTCAGCAGCTGGGCAACCACCCGCCGCTCCACCTCGCCGGTCACATCCTCGCGTTTTGGGGCGATCGAGTCGAGCTCATCGATGAAGATGATCGAAGGTGCATTCTCATTTGCCTCCTCGAAGACCTCGCGGAGCCGCTGTTCGGATTCGCCATAGTACTTCGAGATCACCTCAGGCCCTGCAATCGAGATGAAGTTCGCACCCGACTCATTGGCGACCGCACGGGCGATCAGGGTCTTCCCGGTGCCGGGCGGGCCATACAACAGGACACCCTTTGGCGGCTCGATCCCAAGCGTCTTGAAGAGTTCGGGATGGCGTATCGGGAGCTCGATCGTCTCCCGAAGCCGCTGAAGCTCGTCTTTTAATCCGCCAATATCCTCATAGCTGATCCGCTTCAGCCCCTCAAAACCGGGGGCGGGCTTGTCGGATACGGTAATGGTTGTATTTCTGGTGATGATCACCGCATCTTCGGGTTCAAGGGAGATCACCTTGAACTCGATCAGCTGGGGGATCATCATTGCGCGGATCGGAACCACATCGCCTGTCGATACCGGATAGTTGATCAGCCCCTGTGCGGCATGCTCCATATGAATGGTCAGGTGCGGCGGCAGGTTCTCAGGTGGCGCGATCACCACCTCTTTTGCCTCGATCACCGCCTCCACTTTCGAGATTTTGACACGATCACCGATGGTGACAGCCGCATTTTCCCGGGTGAACTTGTCGATCCGGATCTTCTGCTGATCCCAGTCTTTTGCCATCGCACGCCATACCTTTGCGAGCGTCTCCTTCTTCCCCTCGACTTTGATGAGATCGCCGGGGGAGACACGGAGCGCAAGCATCGTCTCTGGATCGAGGCGTGCCTTCCCTCCACCCAGATCTTCAGGATAGGCCGAATCGACCTTCAGATACACTTCAGGCATTACTTTATTGTCAACGGTGTCCGGACATATAAGTAGTGTTTTGCAATGCGGACGATCCTCTTTGACCCGGTGAATGGTGCTGCGGGAGATATGATCATTGGAGCTCTCCTTGCCGCTGGTGCTGATGAGGAGGCGGTGATCCATGCAATGACATCTCTTGTTAACAAACCTGAGATATCACGTGTTTTACGATGCGGAATCGGGGCGACATACCTCAGAACCCATGCGGGAGAGAGCACACGCACACTTGAAGAGGTCCTCACCCGCCTCGATGAGGCTGATGCGCCAGCCGGGGCAAAAGAGATGGCGGCGCGGATCTTTTCCAGAATCCATGAGGCCGAGACCCGCGTCCATGGAGAGCATGCCCATTTCCATGAGGTCGGTGCAGATGATGCAATTGCGGATGTGATCGGGGCATGTACCGGCCTGCTCTCCCTTGCACCGGATGCAGTCAGAGTCCTCCCTATCCCGCTCGGCAGGGGGACGATCCGGTCTGCACATGGCATCATGCCGGTTCCGGCACCGGCAACCGCATATATCCTCGAGGATTCCGGTCTTCTCACCAGAAGGACAGATGAAGAGACCGGGGAGCTGGTCACCCCGACGGGGGCTGCACTTCTTGCAGAGTTCCGGGCAGCCTTTCCGGGAGGGGATGAGAACGGCAGCATCACCTCAGTTGGCTATGGTGCAGGTACAAGAGACCCGCCAGATCGTCCGAATGTCCTCAGGGTGATGATTCTGGAGAGCAGAGAGACACTTCCGGTCGTAGATATCCTGGAGACGAATATCGATGATACCGACGGGGAGGTGATCGCCTATACGATCGCCCGCCTCCACCGTGAAGGGGCACGTGATGCATCAGCCATTCCGATCATCATGAAGAAGGGAAGGGCCGGCCACCTTATCCGGGTGATCTGCCGCCAGGAAGATTCAGAACGGCTTGCGAGGATCATGGCAGAAGAGCTCGGAACACTTGGAGTCCGGTGTATCCCCTCGGTTCACCGGTTCATTGCAGATCGGAAGGTGATCTCTGTCAGGATACCGGAAGGAGACGAGATCCCCGTGAAGATCGGATACTCACAGGGGAAGATCATCTCCGTGAAAGCAGAGTTCGATGCTGTTGCCACCGCCGCAGAACGTCACGGGCTGAGTCTCCGGGATGTGAAAAAGAAAGCCGAGGAGATCGCATACCGGGAGCTGGAAAGTTGGAAACAGGACGCGTAAGCACAGGCAGCCCGGATCTGGATCGGATCCTCGGTGGCGGCCTTGAGAGGCAGATGATCACCCAGATCTATGGGGAGCCGGGGAGCGGCAAGAGCACGCTCGCCATCATGGCGGCGGTTGCCACCCTGAAGGAGGGTGCCGGAGTCGTCTTCTTTGATACCGAAGGCTTCTCGCCGGATCGGTTTGTCCAGATCTGCGGCGGGGAAGATGTCGCCCCGGAACTTGCCACGCGGCTCTACCTGTATGAGCCGATCGATTTTGCCGAACAGGGGTTGATGATCGCCGAGTCACAGAAGATCTTTTTGAAACACACAATCGGTTTGATCGTGATGGATTCGGCAACCGCACTCTACCGATCAGAACTGGAGAAGCGGGGCGATGTGCAGCGGATGCTCGGGAAACAGATGATCGAGATCCTGGCTATTGCGCGGAAACACCAGGTTCCGATCTTAATCACCAATCAGGTGTACATGGATCCGTCAAATGGCACATTCTCCGGTCTCGGAGGAACAACCCTCTCCCATATCTCAAAAGCGATCATCAGGATCGAACGGAGAGACAGCACCCGTCGGGCGATCGTCATGAAGCACCGATCCCGCCCGGAAGGGGAATCATTTGATTTTGCCATCACAGAAGATGGGATCCGATCCTGTTGATTTTTTAAAAGAGTGTGTACTCAACCAGAATAGCAAAAAAACAGTGATCCGGGGTATATCCCCGAATTATCGACACTCGTTCTCTTCAGAGCTCGATCATCCCGATGAAGACGACTTCGGCGGGGCCGGTCATTGTGACCGTATCATCAAACCGGATCCGGAGCGGGCCACCCTTCGTCTCAACGATGCAGTCACCTGTCACATAGCCGAGCTTGTGGGCAACCGCCGCAGATGCGGTTGCACCGGTTCCGCAGGACCAGGTTTCACCCTCGATACCCCGCTCAAAGGTCCTGATCCTGAGAAGATTCTGGTCAACCTTCTCAACAAAGTTGACATTCGCACCATTTGGGAAGGTGGGGTGGTTCCGGATGGCGGGCCCAAGCTTCATCAGATCGATTACCCCGATCTCATCGACAAAGACAACGGCATGGGGAACACCGGTATTCACCGCATAGACCTGATAGGTGCCGATATGTTCTGAGTAATCGTCTTCGCCTGTACCGGTTGCCGGAATCTCACTCCGGGCAAATGCCGGGGTGGGCATCGTGATCGTCGCATAGAACGCATCATTCTGGTATCCAAGGGTAACCGGCATGATACCTGCAAGCGTCTCAACCGTGCTCTCCTCTTTGATATAGTCGTGATCATATGCATACCGGGCAAGGCAGCGGATCCCGTTTCCGCACATCTCCGCTTCAGATTCGTCAGGCTGGAAGAGGCGCATTTTTACATCCGCAGATTCGGACTTTGAGATAAAGAGGACGCCGTCGCCCCCGATTCCAAACCGGCGGTCACAGAAGAGCATCGCAAAAGCGGCTTTCATCTCTTCAGGGATGATCTCGTTCTCCATCTCATCGATCAGGATGAAATCATTGCCATTTCCCTGTAATTTTACAAATTGTACTCCCATGAACATCTCCTCATATAATCTTCTCATTTACCTTGTCTGGGGAGCTATAAAATGTATCATCACCAGAAACCGGAGAGGAACAGGCACCCGGATTCCTTCATTCAGTATCATCTGCGATCATCGGGAGATCCCATCCGAGATGATCCCGGATGATGAACGGGGCATATGATGGGGGAATAAGGCCTGTTTCTGTCATGATCCCATCGATATATGCTGCCGGTGTCACGTCAAAGACCGGATTTCGTACCCTGACAAAGGGGAGTTTTCGTGCCGCCTCATCAGCAAGCACCTCAGAGCCGGGCCGCTCCTCGATCGGGATGGTATGCCCGGCAAGGGTTTTGGGTGCAAACTTGTAGGTCTCAGCAGCAAAGATCATCCGGGTACGTGCCTCGTGTGCAGCAAGGGCGATCTGGGAGGTGCCGATCTTGTTGATGACGCTGCCATCAGAACAGACTGCATCCGCTCCGACAATAGCTATATCGACATCATTCATGAAGGAGCGGACAGCTGAATCGACGATATAGTGTGTCGGGATTTCATGCTTGTTCAGCACCTCAATTGTCAGGAGGCCCTGGTTCCATGGTCGCACTTCGGTCGCATAGACCTCGATCTCTTTTCCCTGCCGTTTTGCCCCGAGGATACAGCCGAGTGCCGCCTCTGAGTTGCAGTGGGTGAGGATCACATCTCCGTCCCTGATCTGGTTTGCCCCGATTGTGGCTATCATTGCAACCGCCTCTTCAGATGACCGGATGAAGGCATCGGCATTTCTTTGGATGATACCGCGCGCATCTTCTGCACTGGCTGCATGCTCAAGGCCCCGCATGACGATATGAATCGCATTGGGGAGCGAGACGGCTGTCGGGCGGGTGGAACGGAGGAGTGCTGCTGCCCGGTTCATCTCTTTTAGAAATGCTGCCCGGTCTGCGGTTTCTGTTGCTTCAGCATGATCCCTGAGTGCTGCTGCTACTGCACGTGCAATCCGCCCGGCACCCCGGATCTCCATGGAGCGGATGGCATCTGCTGTCCTGATCAGTGGCATATATCAATCGACGGTACTTATCATAGATAAAGGTGGTTTTTGGATGACGATCGCAGTAGTCTTTGACAGTGCCGGGACGCTCCTCCGTACCTACCGGGTTGCAAAGGAGATCTCGGCAGGAAAGATCATCGAGGAGATAGAGACGACCACCCTCACTTTTGATGATCCCGATCGCATCCTTGTGCTACTCCATGTACACTCTGAGGATGTCATCAAAGCAGACAAAGACGAGCTTCTTTCTGCATTTCTCTGCAGGAAAAGAATTGATTTTGGAATATCATGCGGCAGGCGTGTGATCACCCAGGATGAGGTTGCAGATATCCTCTATCATGAAGAGTATGCCGCCGTCTGTGATCTCCAGGATACAATCAGGTGTGTCTGGAACCGGTGCAGCCACATCAAGCCGGTGATGGCGATCAACTCTGGCGTGATCCTCAATGTCAGGAGCAGGATGATCGAATTCGCAATCACAGCCGGGGGAAGCCCGTTTCCCGGTGCAAAAGAGACGATCACCCGGCTTCACCAGATGGGGATTGCCACCTTCATCGCCTCGGGCGACAGGGGATCGAAACTGGAACGGATGGGAGATCATCTCGGGATTCCTCATGATCGGATCTTCGGGGTTGCCACCCCGACGATGAAAGCGGAGATTGTACGGAGATTAAAGGAAAATTATGACACAGTGCTGATGGTCGGAGACGGGATCAATGATCTTCGGGCAATGAGGGAGGCAGATATTGCCATCCTCTCCGAGCAGCAGCCTGGTGAGCGGATTGAGGCACTGGGAGCTGCTGCCAATTATACCATTCATGAACTCAATGAAGTGATCGCCATCATTGAAGAGCTATTGCGATCAGATCCGGGGAAGACTGTTCACATATAAAGACTAATATGCTCCTTCTTCTACATACTACTCAAGAGGCTGCTTCATGAAACCCTTTATCTCAGTCGAAAACCTCTGCATGGACTTTAATGGCACGAGAGTACTCAATAATATCAATCTTGAGATCTCAGAAGGAGAAACGGTCGGTATCATCGGCAGGAGCGGTGCAGGAAAGACCGTCCTGATTCATCTCATCCGTGGAATCGATCAACCGCCGACGGAGGGACGGGTCATCTACCATGTCTCGGTGTGTGATTCCTGCGGCCGGATTGAACTTGCAAGCCAGGCCGGATCCTCATGTCCCCGCTGTAATGCCGGAACCCTGAAGGAGATGGATGTAGATCTCTGGAATGGTGACGAGTCTCTAAAACGCCATCTGATGCAGAGAACCGCCATTATGTTCCAGCGAACCTTTGCGTTGTATGGAAATGACCGTGTCATCGAGAATGTCCTCAGGGCACTCGAAGATACCGGATATCCTTCAGGAAAAGCAGTATCACGGGCCGCAGATCTCCTCGATGAGGTCAGGCTCTCGCACAGGATGATGCATATTGCCCGTGATCTCTCCGGCGGTGAGAAGCAGCGTGTGGTTCTTGCGCGTCAGCTTGCAAAAGAGCCGTTCCTCCTCTTCGCGGATGAACCAACCGCAACCCTTGACCCGAAGATGGCCCGTGTCGTGCATGAGATGCTGAAAGAGGCTGCGAGCTCGGCATCAATGGGGATGATCATCACCTCCCATTTTGCCCAGGCAATCAAGGATGTCGCCGACCGGGCAATACTCATTGTAGACGGCGAGATCACGGCCACCGGAACCCCTGAGGAGGTGATCACCACCTTCATGAAAGACCACCATGATGAAGAGGTCTTTGCAGCACCTGAGTTTGGGAATGCCCTCATCCGGTCTGAAAACTTAAAAAAGCGATATATATCCGTTGACAGAGGTGTGATACGGGCTGTCGACGGAGTCGATTTTGAGATAAAGGAGAAGGAGATCTTTGGGATCATCGGGACAAGCGGTGCAGGAAAGACGACACTCTCACGGATTATTTCGGGAATCCTTGAGCCGACAAGCGGCAGGCTCGATATCAAGATCGGTGATGAATGGGTCGATATGACCCGACCGGGATACCAGTTCCGTGGACGTGCCAAGATGTACATCGGCCTCCTCCACCAGGAATACGACCTCTTCCCGCACAGGAGTGTCCTTGACAACCTCACCGACTCGATCGGTCTTGAGTTTCCAAAGGAACTTGCCATCAGAAAAGCGATGATCACCCTGAAGATGTCAGGTTTCACTGAAGAGAAGGGGAGGGCAATCCTGAACCGGCAGCCGGATTCCCTCTCTGAGGGGGAACGGCACCGTGTTGCGCTGGCACAGGTCTTAATCCGCGAACCAAAGATCATCATCCTCGATGAGCCGACCGGCACCATGGATCCGATCACAAAAGTCGATATAAAGCATTCGATTCTTCATTCACGTGAGGAGATGGACGAAACTTTTGTGATCGTCTCACACGACATGGAATTTGTGCAGGAGGTCTGCGATCGCGCGGCACTGATGCGTGGAGGCAAGATCGTTGCTATCGGCCCGACCCAGGAGATTATGGATCTCCTCACTGCAGAAGAACGCGACATCATGAACAAGGCTATCACGGGAGAATAACATGGTCATGGTCACTCTGGATGGCATGGGAATCCAGGCAGATGATGGAGCATGCCTGAAGGATATACTTCCCGATCATAACCCGGCATTATCTGTTGCAATCATCAGGCCGGATGTTATATCTGAAGAAGTAACCCGCCACTTTCGTATAACCACCACCAAAGGTGAGTTCGTTGCCGAGATCCCGGATAGCAGCCAGCGTCTTCCGGATCCATCTGATACATCCTTCAACCCGGCTCTCCACTGGTCTGACCGGTATGCAGCGGCATTTGGACCATTTCCATCCGATTTCACTCCTTCACGCACACCATCCCGGTACGCACGGGGAGATCTCCTGATTGGATGTGGAGGCTATGATACACGACGCTCATACCTGATTCTATCCAGAAAAGAACACCAGGCAGATCATGGTGCCGCAGAAGGCGGCGGGATCATCGGCCGTGTTATTGCCGGACGGGGTACGATCGACAGGCTGGATACCGGAGATCGGATAACCGGGATCGAGCGGATGATCAGCTGGGCTGATAGCACCCATACCGTCACAACAACCGATCTCTCCCTCCCCCTTGAAGAGGGGATGGAGATCATCTCCCATATCCGCATCCATGCAGACGGGTATTCGATAGAGGAGATTAATACCACGATTGCTGATTCTGTGGATCACCTCCTCTTCTCCCTCCAGTCCGGGATCTTCACAGCAGAGAGAACCACATCCACCCATTGCATGGATGCGCATCTCGGCCGCCTGGATATCAGGCTCGAACAGAAAGCGCCACGGCGGGAGGGGGCGGTAACTGCCCGGACGAAAGGTAAACTCTCCGGTGCGATCTATATCTACCGTGATGATGTGGCAACGAGTCCGCACCACACCGTCATCGGGCAGGTGACCCATGGGATCGAACTCATCAGGCTGATCTCTGATGGAGAGTCATGCGCTGTTGTCTGTGAACCGGAGCGGTTCGATCTGCTGGGCATGCATCTTGGAGATGCCAAGGCATATGCAGAGAAGCGGGGTATCTCTCTGAATGCCGATTCAGAGATCGCCACACAGGTTGTCATCAGCCAGGAACCAGGCACCACCCTCGAGGTGCTGAAAGAGAAGCAGGTCACCATCACAACGATGGATCAGAATGATGTCGTCGATGTCACGCTCTTTGATGACCAGGCCCCCCGGACCGTCGATATATTCCGAAGGTTCACCGGGCTGAAGCGGTACTCGATCGGGATGCTCCCGTTCTTCTTCAGTTTCGATGATGTCTGGCTCTTTGAACCGGATATCCCCGAGAAGATCAATATTATCCCGGAAAATACACCGGTTGGTTCTGTTCCACAACGCTCCCTTGGGATGACCAACGCCTCCCGAAGAGGAGCCGGGCTTGTCGGAGTGCGTAACTCGGAGAATACCGAGTTCGGCCCGACCGCAGAGCCATTTGATGGGACGAACATCATCGGAATCATGCACGATCCGGAGAAGCTTCAGAAACTCAAAGAGGGAGATACTGTCTATATCAGGGAGGTGAAGAGATGAAAGAGTACAATCCTGAATATGTCGGCACCGAGACGAAATATGTCTTTGTCGAATCACCAACGACCACCCCGCAGGATCTCGCTATCGCAGCCTATGAGGTTGCCATGGGCATTATGATCAAGGAGACCTGTTTCGGGGTGCAGGTTACCGGAACCCCGGATGAGGTTGCAAGGGTGATTGAACGGCTCCGGAAGTTGGATCCCTTCCATATCTTCATCAAGGACAGGGGGTTTCCTCCGGGAGACGAGCGACGATGCAGGGCAAACCTCGGCGGATCGAGGCCCGGATACCTCGGGCATGAATACGAGATCGGACTTTCACGATTTATTTCATACGGATTGAAAGAGACAGATACCATGAAGCCAGAAGACCTGAAGAAGACTGCACAGCCTTTCAAACAGGAGCCACCCCTCGATATCGGGGAGCTCTCATCCATCATCGAGGAGGAGGTCTGACATGGCGAAGGTCTTCATCTATCCGGCAACGAGCCTGATGCTCTCCGACCTCGTCGCACGATTCGGTCATAAACCTCTTGGATCTGCCCTTTCGGTCCGCGAACATATCCAGGCAGGAGGTTTCGATTCTCCGCCACTCCAGATCACGCCTGAAGACCCAAAAAAAGGGCTTCACTGGGCAGCGGTTGAGGTGCCATCAGGGGTACGGGGGCGGATGTCGCTGTACGGACCCCTGATTGACGAGGCAGAAGCGGCCATCATCATTGAGGAATCTGACTTTGCCTTCGGCTGTATGGGATGTGCACGGACAAACGAGCTGCTCATATTCCTCCTGAAACAGAAGGGAATACCTGTTCTCGAGCTGGGCTACCCGAAGACAAAGGAAGAGGGAGTCACCTTTGTCGCATCCATCAGGACATTCCTCGCGGAACTCGGGAGTGAAGAAGCATGAGCAGGCCGGTGCGGATTGCACAACTCACCTGCGGTGCCGATTATTCCGGTGTCCAGAACGAGATTGCTGAGGCAGCACGGGCAGTCGATGCTGAAGTATTCTACCCCGACATCTCACTCAAAGATCTGAGGAGGGATTTTGGATCATTTGGGCTGAATGTGAAGAGCCCGGATCTGAAACTCGCCATTGCACGGGCACAAGCTCTTGTCACCGGGAAAGTGGAGGCGGATGCAGTCTTTATCGGGAGCTGTTTTAGGTGTGCCGAGGCGGCAATCGTCAGAACCGAGCTCAGGCGGTACATCCACCAAAACTCAACCCTGCCGGTCGTCTCGTACTCGTTTACAGAGAGGACGACCTCAGGAACCCTCCTGACACGGATGGAGGCGCTGACAACGATAGCACGCCGCCGTGCCCTCCTTGCACGTGAGGAGCAGACCGGGATCACAATGGGTGTCGATTCGGGATCATCCACGACAAAATGTATCGTGATGAAGGAGAACGAGATCATCGGAACCGGGTGGGAACCGACGACCGAGGTGCTGCGATCTTCAGATCTGGTTGTTGAAGCAGCGCTTGCAGAAGCAGGTCTCACTATCGACGATATCGAGGCGATAGGAACAACCGGGTACGGGCGGTTCCTGATCGGAAAACATCTCAATGCCGATCTCATCCAGGAAGAGCTGACCGTCAACTCAAAAGGCGCTGTCTATCTTGCCGATACCCAGCATGGCCCTGCGACCGTCATCGATATCGGGGGGATGGATAACAAGGCGATCTCGGTGATGGACGGCATCCCCGGCACCTTCACCATGGGCGGGATCTGTGCAGGAGCCAGCGGGAGGTTCCTTGAGATGACTGCAAAACGGCTCGGCATCGATATCACCGAGCTTGGACCGCTCGCGATGAAAGGGATGTCATCGGGAGTTCCGATGAACAGCTACTGTATCGTCTTTGGAACGCAGAGCCTGGTGAATGCGCTGGCGGCAGGCAGCACACCCGAAGATGTCGCTGCTGCTGCATGCCACTCGGTTGCCGAGCAGGTCTTCGAACAGCAGCTCCAGGAGGTCGATATCCGGGAACCGGTGATCATGGTTGGCGGAACCTCGCTGATCCAGGGTCTTGTCAGGGCAATGGGAGAACTCCTCCAGACCGAGATCGTCGTTCCGCACCATTCACAGTACATCGGTGCCACGGGAGCCGCCCTCCTTGCGTCCGGGTTTGTTGACGGAAAGAAGGAGTGATTCATCATGACGATGCTGGATGTATTTGAGGTCGAATGTTTCGAGGAGGTGGGACGCGATTTCTATAAACAGATCACCGAGACCGTCCTCTCAGACCATAACCTCACCGCAGTCGTCTCCAAACTCCGGATCTTCATCGATCCGAGGATACCAATCTTTGTTGCCGTCGGGACGATCCGGGATGCGGGTGCTGCGGTCAGGGTCTCTGATATCGGATCGATACAGGTGCAGGGGGACGACACTATCATCTCCATCCGGGATGAGACATATCTCGCACAGTTCCTCACCCGGATCTACGAGATCTTCGGGCATGATCATGTCGACCAGCCCGACCGGTTCACTGTCGTCATTTCAGAGGTGGAGGTTCCACAAAACTTCGAGCAGATCGAGATTGTGAACCGTGCCGACACCGTACTCCGTGACCTGATCTATGCGATGACGGTGATCGCACCCGAGGGCTTTAAAGTACGGAGGGAGTCTTATGGAAAACGACAGTTTTTCTATGCCGCAAGTGAGAATACGCTCCCCGAACATGTCGTCGAGGATCTGGTATCCGGCCAGTTTGCACTGATCGGGGAGGAGATGATATGATCCTTGTTCCGATCACCTATACAGGCGGCGTGTACCGGCATGACGAGGTTATTGACTATATCGAGGATCTCGGGGGATATATCGTTCAGAAACACGAGATGGCACAGGAGATGGTGCTTCAGGCATTCATCCCAAAAGATGATATCGGACGGTTCATCGCATTCACAAAGCCGCTCGCCGGAGAAGTGACCGAGTCACCGCTCGTCGGCTGTGAGATAGCTGTCGTCATCCCAAGCCTTGAGATCCATCACCTCCCTCATTCTGCCTGCGATATTGCCGAATATCTCAGGACAGTTGGCGCCAAGACCAATATGGTCGGCCTGGCACGCGGCTTTGGGAAACGGATCTCCCAGCTGAATGATGAGGAGCGGGATGTGATCAATGAACATGATCTTGCCATTTATGTCCTTGGAAACTTCGAGACCTGCATCGAAGAGAAGTTTAACGGACTCAGACGGGGCGTGAATGTCCCGATCATCCTGACCGGGGCACCTCCACTTGAGGCACTGAAACGTATCAGCGATCCCCCGGCAGCAGGCTATGTCGGCAACCTCGGCAGGTTCATGCACAGGACACGGACCGAGGCCGATATCGGACGGCTTGATGCAGTCGTTGAAGAGACGGCACGGGTATTAAATGAGATACGGGATGAGATCGCCCATGATCCCCCATCGGTCTCTCCCGCCCGGTTAAAGGAGGTGATCGAATATGGAGTTCCTGATATTCATGAGGTTTATTCTCCAACCCCGATCACCGTCCAGCTCACCGGACTTCGGTTAAAACTGCCTTTTGATCGGTACCATGACACCATCAGATCACTTTCTGTTGAAGAGGATGTGACGATCGGCGATACTGCTTGGATTGTACCTTCACGAATGCGTGACTACATATTGGTGCAGATCAAACCATTTTCAGAGACTCATATCGTGGTGTAGATGGAGATGAATTTCGAGGAGATTATTCAGCATATCAGAGAGGATGGATCAGACAAGACTGCAACGTACTGGCTTGAACAGATCGAGCAGGAGTATGGCTCTGTCCCCCTGATCTTCCAGCGTATGAGCGAGAAGCCCGAAGTACTCATCTCCCATCTCCTCTACAAAGGGTCAGTCACCCAGCTCTCGAAACTCGAGCCAAAAGTGGTTGAGTTGATCAGCATGGCTGTTGGTGCCGCATTAAAATGCAGCCACTGTGTCGAGTACCATATGCGGGCAGCACAGTCCAAAGGCGCGACACGGGAAGAGATCTTAGAAGCGGTGCTGATTGCAGGACTCCTTGCCAATGCCGCAGTCTTAGCTGATGCATACCGGGTTGTAAACGGATCCTGCGATGCATCATGCGATCTCACAGGGGTTCCGGGCACGCAGAAAGAGGTCTGACAATACAGCAGACAAAAACAAGATTTACTTCAGCCCGTTCCGGTAACCCGACACACCATTTTTCCTTTCAATCGGTCTCTTTGAACTGATACAGAACTTCCCTGATCAGCATGATATATTCGGATATGAGATCCTTTGGATTCACAAATGGAAGATCAACAGCTATGTTGAGAGCCGGAGATATACCGGATGATGACCCGTTCTCTTCAGCCATACCTTCAGGCATACCATCCACGACCGCATCCATCGCCACAGCCGCAAAAGCTGGTGTCGGTTTCAGGACAGTGATATAGTCTTCTTCCAGGTGCCAGTCCGATCCATCGTCATTTTTGATCGTGAGCAGAACAGAGTAGGTTCCCTCTTCGGTATAGGTGTGATCCGGGTGCCGCTCGGAGCTTCCGTACCCGTCCCCAAACTCCCACCGCCATTCTTCAGGGCCGCCGGTTGAGCGATCTGAGAAACGGATGGTGAGGGGAGCATTTCCAAAAGTTTTTCCGGCATCAAAGTCCGCAGTCGGCTGTTCCCTCACAACGATATACCCGGTCCGGGTGAGTGAACCTGCGACATTTGTCCCCGAGGCACTCAGGGTTACCCTGAATGTGCCGGGATGCGTATAGGTGTGGGTCGGATTCTGCTGGATGGAACTCTTCCCATCTCCAAATTCCCATCGCCACTGGTTTGGGCTGCCGCCGGAGAGATCCGTGAACCGGACGGTGAAGGGAGCTCCTCCCCTCTGCCGGTCGGCACCAAAGTCCACGACCGGATTGACATCTGTTGTAATGAGATTATTTTTCGAGGCGGTTGCGACTCCATACCTGTTCTCTGTCTTCAGTGTTACCGTGTAGGTTCCCTTTTTTGTGTAGGTATGAGAGGAGTTCTGAAGTGTTGAGGTTGAGCCATCACCGAAATCCCAGTGCCAGGAGGTGATCCCTCCTGTCGATTCATCAGTGAACCGGACGGTGAGGGGGAGCTCGCCGCTTGTTCTGTCAACAGAAAATGCAGCTTTTGGCGGAGTGGTGACGGTGATATGGTTTGAGAAGGTCTTGGTGAACTTCCCGGCTGGGTTATCTATTGCGAGGGTGACTGAGTAGGATCCCGGCTCGGTATAGGTATGTGCCACTGTCTGACCGGTTCCGGTTGCTCCGTCGCCAAATGTCCAGTGCCAGTTTGTTGGAAGGTGTTTTGAGGTATCCCTGAAGATGACGGTGAGGGGGGCTGTTCCGATCACAGGAGATGCCTCAAACTCCGGTACCGGAACAAAATCACTCTCATAGATCATCACGTCATAGGGGTTGCTCTGGAAATTCTTTCCGTCAACCGTCGTATAGAGGACCGCACGGTAGGTACCGGTACGATCGAAGGTCTTTGTCACCACCCTGCCACTCCCGACCATCGGCGTGGCAGACGAAGGATCTCCCACCCGTGTAAACTGCCATGACCATCCGGTCACATCGGTCTCGTTTCCTGAGACAGATCCGGTGAAGGTGATGGTGCCCGGTACGACGACAGACGTGGTATCGCTTGTGATCATCACATTGACAGCAGATGCTGTTCCACAGATGAATGCGACCAGGATGAGGAGAAAGAGGAGAAGAGAACGCCTCATAGCATTCCTCCCGAGAGAAGAATACCTGCAAAGAGGGCAGCTCCATAACTGGCAACCGGGGGAAAGAGGGAGGCGGGTATCGAGAAGTCAAACGTGCTCCTGAGTGCACCCGAGAGGACCAGGATCGACCAGATACCGGCGATAAAGAAACCTGCAACAGGAAGAAGCCCGACGATTCCGAAGGGGAGCGTAGAGTAGAGTGTTATCCGGAGGAGCCTGCCGAAACTCCCCTCAACCCTCCCGGTGATCAGAAATGCGAGGAACGCGGCGATCAGAACCACCACTCCTGCTGCGATCAGGGTTGTGATGGTGAGAAACGCCATTGTAGCCGGGTCGGCGATCAACTCAGTGATGACCGGATAGAGGGCGGGATCAACTCCGACATACCCTGAAAGATAGGCGATGATCCCGATGGTACCGAGGATACAGACGAGCAGTGAGATGAGGAAGAAGGTGAGCGGAAGCGGGAGGGGATCGTCCTGAAACCTCCCTGCACCCGATGGCACGAAGAGGAATGTCAGAATGCGGCCATATTCACGCTTCGGGCACGGGGTAAGGAGATCATCTGTTCCGGTGTGAAGAAGAAATTCCGATGATCCCCTCCAGTCATGATCCGGGGAGAGGCGGACGCCGCAGGTGTCGCACCACGGACTTTCCGGTGCAAGGAGCGCCTCGCAGACCGGGCACCGGCATACAGGCGGCGGCGGCTTTTGATCGTCTTCCGGGGGAGGGGCGATCTCTTCTTCAATCTCCTCTCCTGATTCTTCTTCGGATTCGTCATCTGTCTCATCCGGGGATTCCTTTGAAGAAGATTCCGCGTCATCATACTCCTCCTCGATCATGGGTGGAGGTGTTTCATCAGCGGTCAGATACGCGATCCAGGTATCACGCTCATCTTCCTCTTCAAAGATGACGATCCGATGGAAGATCTCTTTCTCCTTTGAGATGAGCGAGATCGTGAGTGCCGGTCTGCCAAGGAGATCGATGGTGGGGGACGCATCAAGGATTTGGGATGACCGGAACTCTTCCCGCACCAGAACCGAGGTGCCGTCACCATCATAGATGATGAGCCGTTTTGAGGTGAGGAGGAGGCCGATCTGCTCATTATCCATCAGGAGTTCGGATCTCTGGCAGATCGGATATTCGATCTTCGCAGGAGCCCGTCCTCTCTTTGAAAGAGTATTAGGGCTACTCCCGGCTGTGCCGTCAAGGATCTCCTGGACCCGCACAATGAACCGATCCCGCTCAAATGAACCCCCTTTCTCTGAAGTGAAACAGAGAACCACCCGGCGGATTCCGGTTGGGGTTGCGATCGCAAGGACGGCGGACTGAAGGCCATCCGGTGTAAACTCAGGGACGATGTCAAAGATATCCCCTTTCTTAAACTCGCGGGGTGAGCCTTCCCCTGCTTCCGGAATCAGGCAGATCCGGTCTGTATAGAGATCGGATCTGAAGGGGATATCCTTGATGGTGATCCCGGTAAATGAAGAGAAGGGGGGGGCAGGTACCTTTTTCCGGGCAGGGATGTTCTGTCTGCGAAAACCATCTCCCTGCATATCATGGATCATGCCAATAGCCCGGTCACGTGCAGCTGATCCTCCTGCATCATCGGGGAAGGAGAGGATCATCCGCCGGATACCGCCTGAGGTGTTGATCGAGAGGGCAAGCGAGGGGTCGCTCCCATTTTCAGGCTCGGGATCTGCCCCCATGACAGCAGAAAGAGGGAATTCGGCAGGTTTTGCCGCACTTTTTGCAGGTTTTAACGTGATTCCGGAGGGGGCAATCCCGATAGCATACCGGTCACCCTTGATCAGAATTCCGGAAATGATCACTTCATTCTTTGTGGTACTATCTCCGGGCGAATCACCGTTGCCCTGAATAATCATCCGGATTATATCCTGAAGCTGGTCACGGGCCTGAGTCCCCCCGGCCCATTCAGGAAATGAGAGGACCATCCGCCGGATGCCTCCGGTGGTGTTGATCGCAAGGGCGATGGCGGGGAGGCCTTCGCTATCGATCTCAGGGACTGCATCGAAGAGGGCATCACGGGAAAATTCCCGGACATTCCCGGTTTTGGATTCGGGCTCAAGCCGGACGATGCCATGAGCTGCCGAGATGGTGAAGGGTTCGTTCTTGATTGAGACACCGGAGAACCTGTGACCCGGCTGATTCCCCTGTGGTGCGCTGTCGCCTTCCATTATCTAATTATTATATATACTCAATGCACAGATAAGGTCTTTCTCCCCGGCTATCGTCCGTCTCTTTCAGATCAGGATTGCAGGATAAGGGTTTATGCCTGTACTCCCCCAACAGAGAGTATGAGCGGTGATATCATTGCCGGATGATGATTCAGTCAGGATACCTGAGATCGCAACTCTTCTCTCTCTTTCAGAGGATCTGGTTCGACAGTATGCAGATGAATACAATGACTTCCTCCCGCACAGGACGATCGGGAAGGTCAGGATCTATGAACAGAGTGCACTCAGGCGTTTCCGGGTGATCGCCGATCTGACATCGCAGGGATTGAACCATGCCGGAATTGCAGCGGTTCTGAAGGGTGGAAAGCCCCTCCACGAGATCGGGATGGATGAGGAGAATGAGAGACGGCAGGGGGCAACACGGCCAACAAGCCCACCACCGTCTCCAAAGGGGTCAGATCTGCTGGATGAGATCGCTATCTCCTCACGGCGGACCGAAGAGAGGACAAACACAATCGATCACCGGCTTGGCGCCATCCGTGATGGTATGGCAACAGATACCGACCTGATCCTTCGTGAGATCGCAGGGCTGAAAGAGGAGGTCGCCCTCTCCCGATCTGAGCTGAGAACACTCTGGTCACAGGTGAGGGAACTTGAAGAGGAACTCCGGGAACGGGAACTCAGAAAATCCTGGCTTGAACGGGTGGCAAAGCGGTTCTCCCGTTAGGGAGTAATCCTCCAGCCGATGACCACCTCGCGGGAAAAAAGGGTGGTGAAGAGATCGGATCGCTCCAGTGCATAGTCGCATTCAAGGTAACCCTCACTGCGGGAGGAACAGTGGAGGATCACCTCATCTTCTGTGATGCTGGCGGTGAGGGTATCGACAAGGGACTGGTGCGAGCGATCGAGGGCGTCTGCGATCCTGAGGAGGGAGGCCAGCTTTTGTACGCGCTCCCGGTCCCTCTGGCCCAGTTCAGCAAACCGCCGTTGCTGGAGGGATGGCGGAGCTTTTCTGTGATACCGGATAAGCAGTGCAATAATCTCCCGCTCATCCCTCTCCACGGGAAGGGCGGTATCGGCCCTGACCATCCGGGCTCCACTCTTGTTGTGTGCCCCGCCCGGCCGGCTCCACCCGATATCATGCAGAAGGGCTGCTGCCTGAAGGAGGAAACGTTCCTCTCCCAGGAGGCCATGCAGGGAAGTGAGCTGGTCGAAGAGCATGAGGGCATTCTTCATCACCTGCTCGTCATGATCCCGATCCGGAGTATAGCCTGCGGCAAAAGCGCGTATCATCTCAATCCTGTTGCCCATCATACCGGCTCCCGCCCGGGTTTGTTGCTGCATTCTCCTGCACCTCACCTCAACCTTATCCCGGGAAGAGATAATGCCTTCTCCGGCTGGTGTCGGTACCGCCGGAGAAGGGGGAGGATGGTCCGGTATCATCTCTTTTTTACGAGACCCGCACCGATATGATAGAGGAGATATGCAACCCGTGGATGTACAGCCAGACTCAATCACCGGGATCCGGGATAAACGGATCTACATCGAGACCTACGGGTGTACCTATAATTACGGGGATACCGGGAAGATCACCGCCATTCTGGAGTCGCAGGGGTGCAGTATTACCCAGTCTCCCGATAATGCAGACTGCATTCTCATCAATACCTGTATTGTGATTGAGAAGACAGAACGGGAGATGAGGAAGAGGATTGCCGAATATCGGGATCGGAACCTCTTCATCACCGGATGCCTGCCGAAGGTCGATCCCGGGTGCGGGGGGACGGTGATCGATCCGGATACCATTCACGGTCACTTCCATACAATAGGAGCCCGCCTCTCCGAAAACCCTGCCATTCTCCAGGTGGCACAGGGATGCTCAGGCCATTGCACATACTGTATCACCAGAAAAGCCAGGGGCCCACTGGTAAGCCATTCCAAAGACGAGATCATCAGGGAGCTTAAGGGGCAGATCAGAGGGGGTGCTGTCGAGGTGCAGCTGACAGCACAGGATCTCTCTGCATGGGGAGTGGACCGGGGTGAGACCCTTGCCGATCTGCTGGAGGCGATCGGGAGAGTACCGGGATCATACCGGGTGCGGCTTGGGATGATGAACCCCGACACCCTCAGGCCGATCCTTGATCCTGTTCTTGATACCTGTGAGAGTGAACGGATCTTCTCATTCTTCCATATCCCGGTGCAGTCCGGATCAGATTCGGTGCTCGGGCAGATGGGGCGGAAGTACTCCCGCGATGATGTTATTGCAATCGTAACTACGATACGGAGACGGTTCCCCTCTGCCCGGATCTCCACCGATATCATCTGCGGGTTTCCCGGCGAGACAGATGAGGACTTTTCCCAGACGATCGATCTCCTCCGGACCATTGAGCCTGAGAAGATCAATATCACCCGGTACTCGAACCGTCCGGGAACACCGGCTTCACGAATGGCTGATATGCCTGATCGGTTCAAGAAAGACCGGTCCCGGCTGGCAACTACGGCTGCCGGGGAGATCTTCGATCGGATCTATTCCGGATTCATCGGAGAAGAGCTGGATGTACTCGTCACCGAAGTCGTACAGGAGGGGTCCGTCACTGCACGGGACGGCGCATACCGGCCGGTGATCATCAGTGAGAACCTGCCGGTTGGAACCGAATGCCGTGTGCGGATCACCGGCCATCGCCGCCATTACCTGGTGGGGACACGGATCAGCTGATCTCTGACTCCCACATATCCCCGTTGTACCTGATAGGATCAAATTCTATACACCGGCAAATTATCCGGCAATCGAGCTGAATTTTACCCAACCGAAACTTTTATCCCCCCATAATCGTAGTCAAGGTATGGAATTCCGGGGGGAAGACGAGGTATCGCCACGGAAGGCAGAATACCTGAAATATATCCTTGAATCGGGAGGATCTGTAAAAACAACAGATATTGCCCATAATTTTGGCATATCGCCATCGACGGGAACCAAGGCGATCCGTGAAATGGCAGAGGCGGGGCTGCTACACCATACACCATATGCAGGAGCAACCCTTACCGAAAAAGGCGAATATACAGCCCATTTTATCCAGAGGAGACACAGAATACTGACGCTTCTCCTTTCCCACTATGGTTTTACCCCGGGTGAAGCCTGTTCCGAGGTGAAGAGGTTTGAGCATCATGTCTCAAGGGAAGCGATAAACCGGATCTGCGCATCCCTTGGCCACCCGATGATGTCCGTCTGCGGGCGGATCGAGCATGAGGAGGGATGTTGCCGTGAACCGACAGAATAATCGTCTGCGATATCCGGGGATTCTGGCGATTGTGCTGATCCTCATGGCATGTATCTCATCCGGATGCGTCGATTCAACAATGGGTGAGGATGACGAGCGGATACCGGTAGCGGTGACCCTCCTTCCGATGAGAGAGATCGCGCTTGCGATCGGCGGCGACAGGATCGCCGTAACCGTGGTTGTACCGCCCGGAACCGAACCCCACACCTTCGAGCCGACACCCGGCCAGATGGCATCCATCGCACAATCCCGTATCTTCTTCAGGGTGGGTGAAGGGCTGCTTCCTTTTGAGGACCGGCTTACAGGCAGGCTCTCATCACAGAACCCCGACCTGCTTGTTATTGAACTCTCGGAAGGAATTGAAAAAATCGAAGGAGATACAGGGCATGAGCATGAAGAGAATCATCATTCAACAGGATCCTCAGATCCCCATATCTGGCTCTCGCCGAAGAACGGTGCCCTGATGGCAGGAACAATCGCCAGTACCCTCATCGCAATAGATCCGGAAGGGGAGGCGAGCTATCTGGAGAACCTCGATGAATACCAGAAGAGATCGGCTTCTGTGGATGCTGAGGTTCGTGAGATACTGGATACTCTCCCGAGCCGCCGGTTCATTGTAACCCATGATGCCTGGGGATATTTTGCCCGCGAATATGAGCTTGAGCAGGTTGCAGTCCATATCGGCGGAAAAGAGCCGACTGCCAGGGAGATACAGGAGATCATCAGAATTGCCCGTGAAGACGGAATCAGAATCGTCTGTATCGAACCACAGTTCCCGGAGAGGACCGCCCGCGTCATCGCTGCCGAGATAAACGGTGAGGTGGGCATAATCGATCCCCTGCCGGAAGCATACCTTGAGAACTTTATCCGGGTCGCAGAAGCACTTCGGGGAGACCACACATGACAGCTGCCCTCCGGCTGAACAATGTGACGATCTGCTATGGCAGGCATGTTGCTGTTGAGGACGTCACCTGGGAGGTGGAGGATCATGATTTTGCCGCCATTATCGGGCCAAACGGAGGCGGGAAGACCACCCTCCTCAAGGCAATACTCGGCCTCCTCCCACTCGCCGCAGGGAGTATCAGGATCTTCGACCACCCGCCTTCGGAAGGCCGGGATCAGATCGGATATGTCCCGCAGTTTCATACCTTCGATTTCTCCTTCCCCATCACCGTCTCGGAGATGATTCTCCAGAGCAGGCTCCCACAGAACAGACGTTTATTTTCGAGATATTCAGAGGATGATTACCAGGCAATGGAGAAGGCACTGGATCTGATCGGCCTCTCCGGACAGGGAGATCACCCGATTGCCGATCTCTCGGGCGGCCAGCAGCAGCGGGCGATCATTGCACGGGCACTTGCAGGAGAACCCCGCCTCCTCATCCTCGATGAGCCGACGGTCTACATCGATGCTCCCGCAGAGGAGCTCTTCTTCTCGCTGATAGAGGAACTCCGGGAGATGATGGCCGTGATCATCGTCACCCATGATATTGGTGCGATATCCGGGAAGGTGAACAGGATCGCCTGTTTAAACCGTCGGCTGTACACGCATGGAGATGCCACCATCACCGATGATATGCTCACCTCAGTATATGGATGCCCGGTTGACTTAATCGCCCACGGCGTTCCCCATCGCGTCCTCCGTGAACATCGGGGTGATCACGATGATTGAGATCCTCGGGCTTGGATTCTTTCAGAATGCCATTGTAGCTGGCATTCTTGCCGCTATTGCCTGTGGGATTGTCGGGAGCTTTGTTGTGGTCAGGCGGATGGCAGCAACAAGCGGTGGTATCTCCCATGCCGCATTCGGAGGGGTCGGGCTTGGTTTCTTCCTCGGAATCGATCCCTTAATCGGTGCGGCCATCTTCACCATCGGCGCAGCCTGCATACTCTGGTACCTCAATGTCCGCGAGATGCAGGAGACAGATACGATCACCGCCGCAGTCTGGGCTGTCGGGATGGCGCTTGGTATCATCTTCGTCTCCATAACACCCGGATATCCCCCGGAGCTCTTCAGCTATCTCTTCGGAAACATCCTCCTCGTGCCAACATCAGATATCATCCTGATGTCACTCCTTCTTGGAGTGATACTGGCAGTTGTGATCGCGCTCTTTCCCCGGCTTGTGGCAGTCACCTTCGATCCCGAATATGCAGCGGTGATGGGGCTGCCGGTTTCAGCACTGACACTGGTGCTCTTCCTCTTAATCGCACTCACCATCGTCCCCCTCATCTCAGTGGTCGGGATTATCCTGGTCATTGCGCTATTAACACTCCCGGCGGCAACAGCACGCCTGTACACGCAGTCCCTCAAAAGGATGATGATCACAGCTGTGCTGATCGGCGTGACAACGGTCCTTATCGGGATCGCCCTCTCCTATGCATACAACCTCCCCTCAGGTGCAACAATCATCATTCTCGGAGCTGCTATCTATGGAGGCGCCCTTGCAGGGCGGCATCTCCTTCTGCCCTGAGGGATCAGATATCAAGTGCTTCCATATCATCAAGGAAGGGCATCAGTGTGGTGATATAGCGGTGATGTGTACCTGCAAGGGCAATCTCCCCGCACGCGATCACCTCAAGGATCAGTGGCAGCTCCTTCAGCTTATCCCGGAATGTTGGATCCTGGCTGGCAGCAAAGGCAATGAACTTCTCAAGTCGTATAAAGGGGCGCTCATACTCGGGGACAGCTTCAAAGTCATCCATATCTTTCTGAAGCGTCGAGTTCCGGGCAAGATCCTCCTCAAAATAGAGATACATAGCAATACCATACCGGGAACCAAGCTCCTCAAGCTCCAGTATATCGACCTTCTCACCTGGCGCAACTGCAAAGGTCGTGCATTCACCCTCTTTCTTCGTCTCCATACCCAGTAGGTTTGAATCCGCACCTTAAGAGCATCACGATTATCAGTCAGGTTTCCCGCACCAGTGGGCAGGGACGAATGGGATCAACACCTTTATGTAGGCGTGGATGAAAGTGCCGTTTTGGTGTGTGACTGATGGCGGAGATGGATGAAGAGGGAACACGAAAAGAGGAGCTTTTCTTTCAGCTTATAACGCTTCTCCAGACGGGGACGCTGAACTTCCGGTGGCGGGCAGCTGAGGCACTTGGAAAAGAAAGGGATCTCCGGGCGGTCGGCCCTTTGATTGAGGCGTTGTCGGATGAGCATGTGGATGTCAGCTGGATAGCCGCAAAATCACTCGGAAAACTCGGCGATCCGGAAGCGGTACCACACCTCATCGAACTTCTACGGCATGAGGATAAGTGGAACCGTCTTGGCGCTGTTGAAGGGCTCGCCGGTATCGGCGATCAGCGGGCAGTGGAGCCGCTTGCAGATCTCCTGAAGAGCGATCCCGAGCAGAAAGTAAGAAAGGAGGCGGCAAAGGCACTTTCGAGAATCGGAGGTGAGGATGCCCAAAAAGCACTGGAGATGATGAAGGATGAAGAGGATGAAGCGGTGCGAAAAGCGGTTCTCGATGCACTGAAGATGATGAAAGAGAACAAATCGAAAAAGGAATAAAAACCACCTTTTTCTAATCTATCATTACAAAAGTCTTGTTTTCCATTCATCTCACTCCCGGAACAGGGAGGTCTCAAAAAGGAATACTAATATTCTCTGACTCCCAAAAGGTGAAGGAATGAAGAAAGAAATCGGGAAGATTATTGGCATACTGGTCTTTATCGCAGTACTCCTTGCACCAGTGGATCCGGAGATTATCCCGATCGAGGCGCGATACGTTGCTGCTGTGACGCTTCTTATGGCAATCTTCTGGGTCACTGAGGCAGTTCCTCTTGAGGTGACCGCACTTCTTCCGATCATTCTCTTCCCGCTTCTTGGCGTCCTCTCGATAAGAGAGGCAACAACACCCTATGCAGATCCGGTCATCTTCCTCTTCCTCGGCGGGTTTATCATCGCGATGTCGATGCAGAGATGGGGGTTGCACAGGAGGATTGCACTCTCCATCATCAATATCGTCGGAACAAGTCCACGAAGGCTCGTCCTCGGATTCATGGTTGCAACCGGGTTCCTCTCGATGTGGATCTCAAATACCGCAACCGCGATGATGATGATCCCAATCGCCATTGCGATCATCGCCACCGTGATGCCCGCTGTAAATACCAAACTTGATGAGATGAATGAAGAGCAACGTGACTTTGCCGGATGCCTTGTTATTGCAGTCGCCTATGCCGCAAATATCGGCGGTATCGCAACCATCATCGGATCACCACCAAACGGGATCTTCATCGCACAGATGAAGGTTCTCTTCCCCCTTGCACCAACAATCGACTTCTTCACCTGGATGAAGTTTGGGGTCCCTCTTGCTGCGATCTTCATCCCGATCGTCTGGCTCTGGCTGGTAAAAGTCCCCTACCGCCATCTCCCAAAGAAACTCTCCCATGCAAAGGATGTTATCAAGCAGGAGATGGAAGAGCTTGGGCCGATGAGCAGAGGTGAGAAATGGACTCTTTTTGTCTTCCTCCTCACTGCGTTTTCCTGGATATTTGCATCCACCAAGGTGATTGGCGGCACAACCATACCCGGTCTTGATCAGATCTTCCCCGGAATCAGTGACACGGTGATTGCAATCTTCGGGGCATTGCTCCTCTTTTTCCTCCCTGTTGATATAAAGAGGGGGATCTTCACCATGAACTGGGAATGGGCACAGAAGATCCCCTGGGGCATTCTGATCCTCTTTGGAGGAGGGCTCTGTTTATCTGCGGCATTTATCGCAAGTGGTCTTGCAAAACTGATCGTCAACTCCTTCACGATGCTCTCACTCCTCCCGATCATTGCGATTGTTTTGATCGTGGCAATTGCAGTCTCCCTCTTAACCGAGGTCTCCTCAAATACCGCTATTGCATCGGTGATGATGCCGATCATGGCAGTTACCGCGATATCCATGGGAATCCATCCCTACATGCTGATGCTGACCGCCGCCGTCTGTGCATCCCTCGCATTCATGCTCCCGGTCGCCACCCCGCCAAATGCCGTTGCCTATGGAACCGGCTATATCGATATGAAGACCCTCTTCAGATCAGGATGGGCATTGAACTTCATGGGTGTCATCTTCTGGACATTCTTCCTCTTCACCGTCGTGATGTGGGCGATCGGCTTCACCCCGGATCTCCCGGCCTGGGCAGTAAACCCCTGATCTCTCCATCACCCTTATCTATGGAGAGATCAATAGCCTGACTATGTCACGTATTACCATTAAAGAGGATGAGAACCTTTCCGCTGGAGCCGGCGTTGAGGGGCGTCAGCAGAAGAAGGGTTTTGATACCGATATCGAAGGCGAACGGGGAAAGAAGAAAAAAATTCAGGGGTTCGGCAGCCTGAAGTTCGATACACAAAAGAATGCCGATATCTTTGAGTCTGAGCCCCGTTAACCGGGGATGAGATCAGATCCCTTCTGAATGATTATCTCCCTCTCACCTTCAAAGGTCGAGATGATACCATAGGCGGTGAGCTGATCACCGATCCTGACGAGAGGAGGATCAATTCCCCCGGGAATAAAGACTTTTACATCCGAGAGGATGATGATTGTATGACCGCCGCTCCAGGTGGCCCTGATATCGTCTATGGTTCCGGAATACACAACCAGTTTTCCATCAGGAAGAGCAGGATCATAGGGATGGGAGAAGAATGCAGGACCGGCCACCTGAATGGCGAGATGAAAGGCGAGGATCACCAGAAGAGAACCCACAATAAGAATACCTGCCTTCTTTTCCGCGGGAGCTGCCATTCCTGAATGGTCAACCTGATCTCTTATGAAGCGATAGGTTCATATGTTAACAGCGTTAACATACTGCTATGCACCCCCATATGCTGCCACCTTCCTCGCAGAAGGTTCTTCACCTTCTCCGGCAGGGTGGTTCAATGACACACAAGGATATTGTCAAAGAGAGTAGCCTTGCACCCCGTACAGTCCGGTATGCATTGAAACGCCTCAAGGAACAGGGTTTGATCCTTGAGAAATTCAACTTCCGGGATGCACGACAGATCATTTACGAATGCAGGAACGCGGATAGCCAGAGGGCTACGGCATGAAAGAGCCACTCTGCGATATCACCCACTGTGACGAACTGGCACGGAACGTACTTCCCCGTATGAGGGCGGAGCTTGTGTACCGGCTTGTGAACGGACAGGGTGTGAGGCAGAGTGAAGTTTCCCGCCGTCTCGGGATATCCCGCGCCGCCATATCACAGTATCTCAGCAGGAAGCGTGGGTCAGGAGAGATTGAACTCTCTGACGATACCACTGCCATGCTGGATCGATGGGCATTTGCCGTGATGAATGAGGAGTCCTCTTCAATCACCATCTGTGATATCTGTAATTGCACAAAGAAAAAGAAACAATCACCCTAATCTTTTCTGATCCGCTTTCCCAGGATAATTCCCGCAAAGAAAAGCAGGATAGCAACAGCGATCATTGGTTTTGGCCATTCCTCTGGTAATGCGGTGAAGATCTGACCTGCCGGGCGGTATTCATTCTTCCAGTCCTCTTCAAAGACCCTCAGGTAGTATGCGGCGGCATCGGGATGTTCGATGATGATCCCTGCCTCCCTGTTATTCATCGGAGAATTTTCATTCCAGTTGATGCTCGATACAAGTACGGAGTTTCCGTCAACAATCACTCCTTTGGTGTGGATCTTCGTGATCCCAGCACGATCCCCCTGATATAAACGTGCTTCAAGTGGGAGATCTGCTACTTCCGCATGCCTGTTTATGAACGCCACCATCTCGTCATTATCAGCATCACCCTGGATATTGAACCAGCTGGCATCAAGGATGATCCGGACATTCACCCCCCGTTCCGACGCATCGATTGCCGCATCAAGCCAGGGGTTTGGTGCATTTTTTGTCCAGTTTCGTATGTATGCCTGCTGAATCTCAACTGTGGAAGTTGCTCCCGCAATCATCTCCGGAACCAGATGGGAGGTATCCGGTGAGAGCACCGGGATGAGGGTTGCACCTTCGATGAAGAGGGGGCTATAGCGTTGTGTATGCGCATCAGAGGCACCTGTGGCAGGGATCTCTGCATTTCGCACCGGGGAGATCGGAAGAACATCTCTCCCGACACTGTCTTCGGAATAGACCATCCCGAAATAGTCTGCGAGGCGGGGATCATGTATCCAGACCCCCCATCCCCGGTTGCCGGCATATCCGGGGAGAGGCATCCCGCTCTCCTTGATATTTTCACTCGTCAGGAGGAGCGATTTTGAATCAATGATAAGATACTTGGAATGGAGGAATCGATATCTGGATCGATCACCTCCTGAACCACCAATATAATCGACAGAAATGCCACTCTGGTTCAGGACACTCAGGAGGGCAGCCTGTTCCGGGGAGACACCACCGACCGGAGATCCCTCCATGAGAATCCGGACAGAGATACCCCGGTTCTGCGCATTGATGAGGAGCTCACCTATGCCCGGATGCGTGAATTCATACACGCTCACCTCAATCGAGCGTTCTGCGGATAATATCGCTTCTTTCATCACCTCATAGGCAGAGTCTGGGGAAACGAAGAGCGTGGCAGAGACGCCTTCAATATGGATCGGTGAAAAGTCGCTCTGCCCGATCAGAAACGGCCGGGGATTCCAGACCCCGTCTGCAATCCTATGAATCTGCCCTTCGCGTGGCTTTACATCCCGTGGCCAGGCAATCTCAGATTGTCTCGCACCGTGATAGGAGAGGACTATTTCATCTTCTGTGTTTGCCAGAATGAAACGGCCACTCTGGATGAGAACCGGGACCGCATCTGTCGAATATTCCCATTCATAATCCGGGTACACACCATGAGTGGTTTTGTATGCCTCCGCCTGGCGGGCAAGAACGAGATCCCCGTCGATCCGGGTGCCGGGAGGAAAACGGAGTGTTCCTTCGCCATCGGTGATCGTCCAGCCATCAAGGCTCTCCTGGCCGGTGAGAACGATGAATTCATCGGGATCATAGGGGAGGTAGGGATCCGGGCAGAACGCGGTGACGGTGATCCCGGCACTGGCTGCAGCAGGGATGAGGAGAATGAAGAGGAGGAGAAGGAGAGGCGTACGCATATGGAGAGTTTTCGATCTATTCCTTTATTGCCGTCACGGTTTTATTCTTCATATGGATGGGTATGTGGTGAAGGTTGGAGGAAGCCTTGCCGATATACTGCCGGATCTGGTGCCGCTGCTTCTTGAGGCTGGAAAGAGGCTCCTGATCGTTCCGGGTGGGGGAGCCGGAGCCGACCGGGTCCGGCTGATTAATCCCGATCCCGATGCCGCGCACTGGATGGCAATCTCAGCAATGGAGCAGTACGGCTACCAGATCGCTTCACGTGGCGTTCCCACAGTCAATGATCTGAGGCAACACGACGAATCATCTGTCCTGCTACCGTACTGCCTCATGAGAAAGGAAGATCCCCTCCCACATACCTGGGATGTCACATCCGATACCATCGCCGCCTGGGTTGCCTTTCGATCCGGACTCCCTCTGATCGTCCTGAAATCGGTGGATGGCATCATATCAGGAGGCGAGATCATTGATGCCATACAGAGCCCTCTCGTAACCGATACCGTCGATCCTGCCTTTCTTCCCTTCATTCTTGAACATACGGTAAAGACGGCTGTTATAAACGGAAGGAAGGCAGAGCGGGTCAGGCGTGCCCTCATGGGTGATTTTTCTGCAGGCACCTCTATTCCATCCCGGACAGAGGAATTATAACCAATTGATCACAACCTTATAAGGGAGTCCGACTATGTCAACAGTAAAATGCACATCATGCCAGGGACCGCTCGCTGAGAGGGGTGCAACCGAATTCAAATGTCCTGAGTGCGCCGAGCGTATCAGCCGGTGTGCCAGGTGCAGACTTCAGAGCATAGAGTATATCTGCCAGAAATGCGGATTCCAGGGGCCGTGAATATGGGATCAGTCGCAGTTATCCTGAAAGTGATGCCGGAATCAGCCGATGTTGATCTCGAAGTATTAAAACAGGCGATCCGTGAGAAGATCCCGGCCATCTCTGATATCAGGGACGAGCCGATTGGCTTTGGTCTTGTTGCATTAAAAGTTGCAACGGTCATCCAGGATGAGGAAGGCGCAACAGAAGGGATTGAATCACAGTTCAATGATATCCCTGGAATCGACCGTGCAGAGATCGTCGATCTCAGCCGGATGATCTAATTTTTTTTATTCTGATTTTTTCGCATTCTCTTCAAGTAACTCGAAGACGTGATGCGTAACTTCCCGAATCTGTTCGGTTGAAAATCTGAATGCTTCAAGCTCAGCGTCAGAGAGGTTGATCGGTACAGGAAATGCCCCACCCCGCGTGATCCGTGCCGGAACACCAATACAGACGCTCCCGATATCATGCACCTCTTTCCTGATGAAGGCAGAGACGGTCAATATCCGGTGTTCATCCTCAACAATCGTCCTGATAATGGTGGCAATTGCATCGCCCGGACCGTAAACGGTTGATCCCTTGTTCCTGATGATCAGCGATCCGCTCGTCTTCACCTGCTCCACCATCTCCTCTTTTGGAATATTTGAGAAGGCAGGCAGGTTGTTAATCTGGATACCGCCGATTGTTGTTGCAGACCAGAGAGGCACCATCGAATCGCCATGTTCCCCGATGATCCGTGTGTGGACTTCCGAGACATGGACATTGAAGAACTCTGCAATACAGGACTTCAGCCGCATCGAGTCAAGGTGCGTTCCAAGCCCAAATACCCGATGTGGCGGGAGATTTGAGTACCTGAGGGCAACTGCGGTCATGATATCGACCGGGTTTGAAACGACAAAGAGAAGTGTTTCCGATGCATTTCTACCGATCTTCTCCGCATACCCGGCAACAATCCGTGCATTATCAACTGCGAGATCGAGCCTGTTCTGATCGGCTTTTCGGGCAGCTCCCGATGCCAGTATGATGATCTCAGATCCACGGAGGTCTTTCTCATCACAACTCCATGAGATATGGGTATTGGTTCCGCGTGCCGCAAATGAATCCTTGAGATCGCGGGCCAGCCCTTCAAGGTACAGCTGGTTCCCGTCACGGCCAAAGAGACTCACCTCTTTCACATGCGGAATCTGTGAGATCGCATGGGCTGCATATGAACCGACCTGGCCTGTCGCTCCGATGATCGTTACTTTCACCATAGAAATCAGGAATATTGGGAACACGTCATCGGTCGACAGCACATACCGCCGTTCCACAGACCCCCCTTCTCCACCCCGCTACCCCATGGGCGCCAGACGTCTGCGGTAAGTCTGCTCCCTTCCGGGCCTGAACCGGTACCCGCAGCAACAGGCCTCACCTCCCTCCGGAGGATTGGTCCCTGGCCGTTGACCTCACAGGACGAGGCTTCTACGTTGGAAGATACTGCTTCCCGGAAGCTGCCTCAGCCTTCCTCAGACTTCGCCCCCCGCATGTCGACGGTTTCGGGTGACAGGTGACGTCTAACCACCCGGGCTAGTTCCCGTAGAATATTGGTTTTTTTATGGGATAAATACATCCCCATGGTTTTTTGCTTTCCATGCAGTGATGGTATCCTCCACCATCTCACGGGATGCCTTGTCAAAGAGATCGATCACCGCAAGGACATTTTCTGCGGGGATATGTGGAGAAAGATGGCGGAAATCACCCTGATAGATCTCTGCCGAGATTCCGCCACGGGCGGTTGCAACAAGATGGGGTTCGCTCCTCACCGGAGTTTCTGCCATTGCTGTGTAGCTCTCGAATATCTCGACATCATCGATCCCAAGATAGGCGTGATTCACTTTGAGATTGAATGCGGCCCAGAAGGCAGCAGCATACCAGGCATCATTGAAGATCAGGTGTCTGACGCCGAGGCGTGCGGCAGCAATACCCAAGGTTCCTGCTCCGCAGCAGGCATCAACGAAAGTCTTTGGGCGTTTCGTGAAGACCTTCCTGTCAACAGAGATGATCTTTGGGTTGACCGGTCGTGGGAATTCGATATGCATTGTTGATGCCTGTTTGTAAATGACGATCGGGCCGACCTGGGTTGCAAAGATATTTGCCCGGACATCGCAGCCTGCAAGGAGGGTATGCGTCAGTGGAGAGTCATCCGAGTCGGGATCGGTGATGCCGGGTATGATATGATTATCCTGAATTATTCCCCTGACTTCCGGAACTTCGGCGACGATACGTTCTGCGGTTTTTTTACCGAGTTGGTCGGTGAGGAGGACGAGCGAGTGCCTGGGCAGGTATGGTGCCTCATGCAGGACAAAGCCGGGGTGAATAAGCGGTGTACCGACCTCTTTCAGCGGCTCGGAGCCGGTGAGATCCCCCTCCTCAACACCGATCCGGTACATCAACGCATACACATCATCGATAAACCGCTTCCCACAGGTACAGGTATCGGGAGGAATATACTCTGGCGGGGGGCTCTTCTTGTCAAGATGCCTGCCCCTGCACCGGGGACAGGGCGAAAAGATCGTCTCCATTGTATTGATGAGATCAAAGGCATCGGAGACGCAGTCATCACCACAGACCGGGCACTTCATATACCCCACTTGGAGCAGGAGAAGATAAAGGATCGGCGATTGCATGGTGATGATACAACGTTTATTACCAGGGTTTTCATGACGCTTTGGGGACAATGGGGCAAAAAATCGTAAAAATAACTCTATTTCATTTTTTTCAATATGGAAAGGAGGCGGTTTTCTGTGCGCGCTCACCGTTGAGATACATCCGGATATCCTCTGGCATACAAATATCAGAAGCACTCAGGCGTTCAAGGAAAAGCAGATGAGTGGGCCTGATGCGATTTGAACGCATGACCGCCCGGTTATGAGCCGGGCGCTCTAACCAACTAAGCTACAGGCCCCTTTCTGTCGCCACCATATCAGAGCTATGTGACAACGTACCAGTAATTGTTGACCCATACACTAAAAAAGATGTATGATGGAGCGTTGTTCAGCTTTTCAGGGGATGGTGATTCAGCCGAAGAACCAGCTGAAGATCCCCCGTTTCTGCTCTTCGATCTCTGCCCGCTCATTGAGGCGCTGCTGCTCCTCTTCCATCTGCTCAAGCTCTTCAAGGAGGATCGTTGAGAGCGCCGGATCGGTTGAAGAACTTGTCAGGATGATGCCCCGGATCTCCTCTATCCGCCGCTCATTCTCTTCTGCCTGCATCCTAATACGGTTTGCAGCCTCCCTCTCCCCTCCAAATAGCATCAGCATGATGCCGGATCTCTGCTCCAGTGCCATCTCATCCCTCCACTGGACATTGATCGAGGCATTGTACTCACGGGCGACTTCGGCAACAAGCGGACCGATGCCGGTCATATTCTCAGCGGCAAGCAGAGCGAAGACGGCGTTTCGTACCTGGTTCTCATGGGCATATCGTACACGTGCATGGGAGGGGAGCGTCTGCACCTCTTCTGCCTGCATCTGCTGCCGGGTGCGGATTGCGTTTCTCAGTTCAGCAGGATCATCAGCTGGACCGGGTGTCCCTGCCCACACTGTTTCCCGGACTGCCATACCCGTTGGTTCCTCCGGAGGACCCGCAGACTGGTTCCGCATTTCATCCGGCGGGCCCTGTGCACCGGATATCTGATCCGGCCTCCCCCCCTGCTCTGCGGCAACAGAGGGAGCTGCGGCGGCAAGGAGCAGGAAGAGACAGATGATGATCGATAGATATCTCATATGCTCCCCTCTCTATGGCGGAGGTGATAATAGTTTTCTGAAAGAGGAGGTGGGGAGGGTCTGCCGGAGGGGATCAGTATCTCCCGGATCCAACCACCATATCTCCGTGCATCTCACTCCATCCATCATGCGGGCCGGTGAGCTGGATTGAGCTGAGCTGGGTGTAGCTGTTTCCGGTCCACCCTAAGCTCCACCATTCGTTGCTGCCTGAGAAACGAACCCATACCTCAACGTTCGTATCCGGAGAGGAATCATAGGAGAGATACACAGGGCTGGTGATTGCAGTGCAGGGCTCTCCCTGCAAACCCAGGATGGCACAGTCGCCTCCGGAGGGGGTGTGAGGAAGGAGAGGTTCGGTCTCTTGCGGATGCTTCGTCTGAATTGTCCTGCCGGCATCATGCCGGATTCCGATATTCTCCGCCCTCAGGATCGGCGTCTCTTCACTGTAGCGATCCGAGGGGGGATTCGTGGGAGGCAGGTTCTCTTCACCCGGCTCAATCGGGATCGGCATCCCATGGTACCGGGGAATCATCTCTTCTGCTGTGAGCGAGAGGAAGGGCATTTCATCGATAGTGACGATCCCGGCCTTCCAGCCATCAGGCATGCCATAGAAGTCAGAAAGGATGGGATCGAATCCCGGTGCCGGGTACGGGAGGAGGAGCGTCACATTATAGAGCGGTTCAGTGAAGCGGATATCGAGATCATACTGGTACCGGCTCTGGTAAGAGTCAAGTGATTCCGGGGATCCGGTGCACCCGGCGGCAAGGAGGAGAGCAATACAGAGGAGAGCGGGGAGAATGATTCTCATGGAGAATGATGGGGTTCCTCCGGGAAAAGTATTGTCGATCGGTTGTAAAGATGCCAGAAGCATCCCGCAGGTATTATCTGATGAAGCATCTGATGAGATTGTATTCAACAGAAAGTGTTGCTGATAAAATGAATGTCCCCCGGTTTTTTGTAATTATTCTCCTCGTTCTCTTTATTTCTGTCGCTACCCTCTCCATCTTTTCAGCAGGCGATGAGAACGTCATCGTAACGGTCGTGTATACCGGAGAGAAGGAGGATTTCAGCTTCCTTGATTCTTCATTCCGTGGATTGTACAGGGCACAGGATGAGTTTGGGTTTGATATCCGCGAGATTCACCTGCTTAAGGAGCCCGATTCCGATCCCGTGCCGGATGCCGGGGGAGTACCGTCTGAACTGGTGCTGATACTCGGGGGCATGATGAGCGGGTATGCAGAAGAGGTGCAGAAGCAGCATCCTGATGCCCGGCTCATTCTCATCGATGCAGAACCTGATATCAACATGGATATCCGCTCGGTCTCATTTGAGATGTCCGGTGCTTCATATCTTGCCGGGATACTTGCCGCAGAGCAGACACAGACCGGAATAATAGGGGTGATTGGTGCTGAGGATGCACCTGTTATCCATAGCTACACCGATGGGTTCATTGCCGGAGTATATCAGGATCGTCCTGATATCCGGGTGCTCACCTCCTATCTTGCAGATGATGCAGCCGGCTATGCCATACCTGAAAAAGCCAGCCTTGCCACCCTGAAGATGTATGAAGAGGGGGCCGACCTGGCATTTGTTGTTGCAGGAGGTTCCGGTATCGGGGCGATACGTGCGGCAGAAGAACTCCCCGGCATGCATATAATAGGAGTTGATACCGACCAGTCTTTCCTTTCCCCGGATACAGTGGTTGCATCGGTTGTCAAGAATCTCGATGAGATCGTCTATCGCGAGATCGCAGATGTATTCAGGGGATCATATACTCCATCCGCCGTTCGTACCGGACTCGAGGAGGGCGGAGCATCGGTTGCTATCAACCCGAAGTTTTCCTCTCTTGCATCTCTCATCGAAGGGCGCTATGATGAGGCAATAGCAATGGAAGAAGGTTATTCCCACGATAAGCAGTAATCGCAGATCCGGAGGGGGCGTTTTGGCACGGCATCATTGCCCTTGCAATCGTCTACTCCGGCACATCCCCTGACCGTGTGGAGACGTTGAGATACCGGTATAACCGGCCGATCAGGCTCATCATCGCCCTCTTCATGATAGGAATAGGGACGGCGATGCTGCTTGGGATACTATAGTAAAAATAAATAAAAAGAGGGGTTGTTTTGAGGGATTTATTCGGTTGTCTTCCCGTCGAAATGCTCGTGGGCGGCTTCTGCCTCTGCCTTTGTTGTATGGATGGTCTTATCCTGGTGCTCCGGGGGAGAGTAGACGGTGTATATTTTCAGATCAGCTGTTGTTGAGGTATTGATCACGTTGTGCTCGGCACCGGCAGGGACGACCACGGCACTGCCGTCTTTGACTGCATGTGAAACGCCATCAATGACGACTTTTCCTTCGCCCTCCTCGAAGCGGAAGAACTGGTCGATGTCGTCATGCACTTCTGATCCGATCTCCTCGCCTGCCTTTAAGCACATCAGCACGAGCTGGCTGTATTTCCCGGTATACAGGACTCTCCTGAAATCGGTGTTCTTCACGGTCTCTGTCTCAATATCTGCTGCAAATCCTTTCTTCATATCTCTTATCCTCCATATGATAACGGCTGAGCCGTTACGATACCACTAGGGCGGGCAATCATATCATGGTTTTGGAATTGGCAAATCCCGGTTCCTTTCACTTTCACACTCAGCGGTCCGGGGTTTATTGCATCCCGGGGAGATAGTTGATGTGAAATGGTAGAATCTGAGGTGAAATGAATGAATGTATCCACACCAGAAATTCGGGAAATCGATGATAACGAGGTTGCATCAGTCTCATTTGTTGGAAATTATCTTTGCAATGCGAGCGTCTTTGAGAGGCTGTTTGGAACGCTCTGCGGATGGGCGGGCGAAAAGCAGCTGATCGGCCCATACACCAGGTTTTTATCGGCCTATTATAACGACCCCGACACAACCCCGCCAGAAGAGCTGAAGGTGGATGTCTGTATGACGATTCCTCCCGGAACAGAGATCCCCGTGGGAGGGGAGGTGCAGAGGCAGATTCTTCCCGGAGGAAGATATGCCGTGATGAAGGCCGAACTCACCGGGCCTGAGGAGTATGGACCTGCATGGTGTGCACTGGCAGAATGGCTCGGGGAGAATAATGTTGAGCTCGATCTCTCAAGGCCGGGATATGAGTACTATCTCAACTGTCCGGACGAAGACCCGGAGAAACTCCATCGTGTTGAGATCTGCCTTGGCGTGAAATGAGGCAAATAACGAACAGCTTTTTAGAGGGTGAAACCCTTCAATCCCCTATTTACTTGACATGAACAGGCTGAGCGAGATCCCGGTGATGAGGGCGACCAGTGCGTCTGATCCGAAGTATTCGGGAGAGAAGAGGATCTCAAGCGGGATTCCTCCCCAGAAATGCCCGAGGATCAGGGAGAGGATCAGTCCGAAGAGGAAGACGATGCCAAAATGCCTCAGTCCGACGAGATAGTCTGTGTAAACGAGCTTGATGAAGATGAAGCAGGCTCCAACGAACATGATGAAGAAGGTCAGTCCTGCCTCGGCTGTCACAGCGGCAATCGTCCGTGACGAAAATATGCCAAACTCTGCGATGATTAAGTAGATGATGATCCGTCCAAGAGTACTATCCTCGGTTCGCGTGAAGAATTGTGCCAGGGACATGCCACGCTCCTCACCACCAGATGTATGATCCACACTCTTCTCTGAGAAGATCTGCGGCATCTCCGGGATCACCATGCCCCGCTTCCTCATCACTTTCAGGACAGCCTTCACAACCGCAATAAGGGCAACCCCGATGGCAAGAATACCCGCGATCAGGCCCGCAAGGCCGAAGAATATGTTATCGATCGTGAACCCACCCTGTACAATCCTGAAGACGAAGTCATAGAGGAAGATATAGGTGGCAACGATGATGATCAGAAGGAGAGCAACCTTCCTGAGATCGTTTTTTGTGAGGTTCATCAGGATCTCAAGCTGTTTGTTTGCTGAATCAAGCGCTTTTTCAGTCTTTCGCAGTTCGGTCACATCCTGACCCTGGGCGATGGTGGAAATCACCGTCTTTCCGTCTTCTGCCAGGATGTTTGACGAGTTCCAGAGGACAGCCCGGATATCGTGGTTTCGTGCCCGGATCGGGATCTCTGTCCCTTCCCACGATGAGCCGCAACTTGCCGCCTGAATCAGATCCATCGCAGACTCGGAGGTGTCGGGGCGGAAGAGGATGCTGAGATCGGATCCAATCGCTTCCTCTGCCGGAATTCCTGAAAGGTGTTCAAATGCCTTGTTATACCGGGTAATTGTACCATCCGCATCCCAGACGACGATCGGGGCGTTTGTATATGAGATCAGGTTATTCAGGAAATCATTTGTCTCGAGGAGCTCGCGCTGCATCCGCTGGATCTCATCCCTGTTTGCCTGCATCTCGGCTTCGAGTGCCAGCAGCTGCTCGTTTCTCTGCCGGAGGGTCTCGTTTATCACATTCAGCTCAAGGGTTCGTGCCCGGAGCCCCCGCTCTGTTACCATCCATCCTTCCATGAGGAAGGTGACCACTGACCCGACGATGATGAAGATCAGAACCCGGACCACGCCGTTTACGAGATGATCAACGCCAGCGGTTGATATGAGGATGATCAGGTATAGCAGTGCAAGGAAGATCGAGTAGATGAGGCCCTGTCGGAGATAGAAGAGACAGGCAAGGATGATCGGGATGAAGAAGAGGATCTGGGCGATATCAGAGAAGCCTGATGAGAGGAGGAATATGCTCAGGATGATGCTCAGGATGGTGGTGCAGATAACAGCCGTAAGCGCTACCCGGGGATCAACCGGGAGATGCATCTCCCGCTTCCAAAGAGCGTCGATGAGAGAGGAGAGCTCACCCGGGATTGACATAGTGTGTCAATAGGAGAATTGAGACAATAATTATTTCCATCGATTCGGATGGAAGCTCCGGGGTTTGAGGAGGAAGAGAGGGATTGCCCAAAACTATTCAGATAAAGGGCATATTTGAGGAGAATAAGAGAAGAGTGCGTCTCAGCAACCCTGTTAGAAAATCAATGAAGAAGGTTTATCGTTGGTGATGCCAATGAGAGGATATGCCATTCTCCGGATCTGATGATCCGCAGATTTCTCTCCTCTACGTGGATGACGAGCCAGCGCTCCTTGAGATTGGAAAGGCATTTCTTGAGAGGAGCGCCGGTATCCTGGTTGATACGCATGAGACGGCAATTGATGCACTTCGCATTCTTGAGACACAATCCTATGATGCAATCGTCTCCGATTACCAGATGCCGGATATGGATGGGATCGCGTTTTTAAAGGCCCTGAAAGAGAAGGGCGATACAACCCCGTTCATCATCTTCACCGGAAAAGGGCGGGAAGATGTCGTCATTGAGGCATTTGAGGCGGGCGCAGATTTCTATATTCAGAAAGGCGGAGATCCGAGATCCCAGTTTGCCGAGCTTGAGAGAAAAGTGAGGAGAGCGGTTGATCTCCACAGAGCAGAGAGGGCGACCAGGGAGAGCGAGGAGAAATACCGGACACTGGTGGACAGGGCAAACCAGATGCTCTTCCTCCACGATCAACATGGTGCAATCCTCGATGTGAACCAGAAGGCGATAGAGAGCACCGGATATAGCCGTGAAGAGCTCCTCTCGATGAATGTCACAGATATCGACCCGGATGTAGATCAGCATAGTTTTACCCAATGGCTCTGGCAGGAAGCACCACTTCTGGAGGAGAAAACGTTTGAGACGCGGCACCGGCGGAAGGATGGGTCGATCTATCCCGCCGAAGTGCATGCATCCAGGGTAACGATCGCCGGCGAGCCCTGCATCCTCGGACTCGCAACCGATATCACGAGCCGCAGAGAGCGGGAGGCAGCACTTCGGGAGAGTGAGGAGAGGTTCCGGGGAATCATCGACAATCTCCAGGATATCTACTACAGGACCGATACCCGTGGAATAGTTACCATGCTGAGCCTCTCGGCAGCAGGAGTCTTTGGGTATGATTCAACAGATGCAATCATTAAAAAGCCAGCTTCTGATTTCTGGGCATATCCTGAAGAGCGCAAGGAGATAGTACGGCGTATTGCAGAAGAAGGGAGAGTGCAGGACTATGAAGTCACGCTCAAAAAGGCAGATGGAAGCCTCCTCCCTGTTTCAGTATCCTGTCGTCAGCTGTATGACAATTCCGGCAAACCGGCGGGAATCGAAGGAGTTATCCGGGATATCACCCTGAGAAAAGAGGCTGAAGAGAGGCTCAGGGAGAGTGAGGAGAAGTACCGGCTCATCGCAGACAATACCGCAGATAATATCTGGATCTTTGATATGGACTTTCTAATCCGGTACATCAGTCCCTCGGTTCAAAGAATGAAGGGCTTCACTGTGGAGGAATCGCTTGCACAGACCATCGAAGAGAAATTGACCCCTTCCTCATATGCAGCGCTTCTGGATAGGTTTAACGAGGAGATGGAAGCCGAAGCATCCGGCACCGCTGACCCGGACAGAACCGTATCATTTGAGACGGAAGAGTACTGCAAAGATGGATCGACGATACTGGTTGAGAACTCGGCACGGCTGCTCCGGGATGAGGAAGGGAAACCCGTTGGAATACTCGGAATATCACGAGATATCACGAAACGAAAGGAGATGGAGAGGGCTCTTCAAAGCCAGCTTGACCTGATCGAAAGGCTCTTTGAGAGCCTCCCACTCGGAGTGCTCATCTTTGATACAAGCGGGACGATACTCCTCATGAACAGAGGGATTGAGGAGATCACCGGCTATATGCCAGAGGAGATCCCGACTCTGCATGAATGGTTCCTCCGGGCATATCCGGATCCTGCCTACCGTAACGAGGTGATCGAAACCTGGGATAATGACAGAACGGGGAAGACAACGACTGCCCGTGAGTTCAAGGTCACCTGCAAGGATGGAACGGTTAAGGATATCGAATTCCATGCGGCATTTCTCGCAGATGGCAGGATCATTGTCACGATCTCGGATGTGACCCAGCGGAGGAATGCTGAAGATGCACTCAGGCAGTCAGAAGCGGAGAAGGGAGTGCTATTAAATGCAATTCCAGTCATGCTCGCATATTACGATACCGATTTGAGAGTGCTCTATGCAAACCAGGTATCTGGAGATTCTGTCGGAGAGAGACCGGAAGACCTGGCAGGACGCCACTGTTATGAGATCTGGCACAATCGAACAGAACCCTGCCAGGACTGCCCGGTGCTCAGATCCATGACCACTAAAAGGATCGAAGAGGGCGAAGTAACGGTGCCGGATGGGAGGATCTTCATGATAAGGGGTTGTCCGGTCCATGATAAGGAAGGTGAGATCAGCGGCCTGCTCGAGTTTGGGATGGATATTACCGAGCGAAAACAGGCAGATTTTGATCTTGCCGCTGCACAACAACGACTGAAGGAAGCGCATCAGCTTGCAAATATCGGGGTGTGGGACTGGGTGATGGCAACAGACAGCATGACATGGTCTGAAGAGCTGTATGCTATTGCAGGGAGAGATCCAGCTCTACCGGCACTGAACTATCTGGAGCATCAGCCACTCTACACTCCTGCCAGCTGGGATCGTCTGAAGCCTGCGATTCATACGACACTGGAGACAGGGGAACCCTTCAGTCTGGAGCTTGAGATGGTTCGCCCGGATGGGAGTATACGAAATGTCCATGCACTTGGACGTCAGAGCCTTGACATCAATGGCAATTGTATCGGGCTTCATGGAGCGGTGCAGGATATCACCGAACGGAAACTCGCAGAAGATGCCCTGCAGACAGCAAACAGGAAACTCCAGATCCTCTCAAGCATCACCCGGCATGATATCCAGAACAAGATTATGGTCCTTCAGGCGTACCTTGACCTGACCAGGCCGGAGATTGCTGATCCAAAGCTCTCAAAATATCTCAGTGAGGTAGACAGGGCAGGCAATGAGATCCAGCGTCAGATCGAGTTCACCCGTACTTATGAAGAGCTCGGGGTGGAGCGGGCGGCATGGCACGCCATCGAAGACCTCCTCTCTCCAATCTCCGATTCAACGCTGCCTGTTCATGCCGATTGCATCGGATACCGGGTGCTGGCCGATCCGATGATCCAGAAGGTCTTTTTCAATCTGATGGATAACACCATCCGCTATGCCGAAGGGGCGAGCCGGGTGGAGTGCCGGTGCGAGGAGCGGGAGGGCCGGCTCGCGATCATATGGGAAGATGACGGGGCGGGTGTTCCCGATGACCAGAAGGAACGGATCTTCGAGCGGGGTGTTGGGAGACATACGGGGTTTGGTCTCTTCCTCTCACGTGAGATCCTGGCGATCACCGGGATTACGATTGAGGAAACCGGTGAGTATGGAAAAGGAGCACGATTTGAGATGCTGGTGCCGGCCGGGGCATGGCAGAAGAGTGATGGCGATATCTGATCTTCTTTCGGAACCTGATCGGTGAGAAGGTATTTTCAACTTCAATGCTCATCTTACAGTAGATGAAATCCACCGGGGCTGAAGGACAGCCGATCTCCGTTCTGTATGTCGATGACGAACCTGCGCTTCTTGAGATAGGGAAAATCTTCCTTGAGCGGACAGGAGATATCAGGGTCACAACGGCACAGGATGCAGAGGAGGCGATCCGATTCATCGCAGACCAGCATTTTGAGGCGATCGTCTCAGATTACCAGATGCCGGGAATGGATGGGATCGCGTTTCTCAAACACCTGAGGCAATCGGGCAATACAACCCCGTTCATCATCTTCACCGGAAAAGGGCGGGAGGATGTCGTCATCGAAGCATTAAACTGCGGCGCAGACTTCTACCTCCAGAAGGGTGGCGATCCCAAGTCACAGTTTGCCGAGCTGAGCAATATGATCCGCGCTGCTTTCAGCCGGATGATGGCTGAAAAGAGTGCAAAAGAGAGTGAAAAGCGGCTTTATGATATCATCCAGTTCCTCCCTGATCCCACATTTGCCATTGATGCCGAAGGCGTTGTGATCACATGGAACCAGGCGATCGAGGAGATGACCGGCATCTCTGCAAAAGATATGATCGGGAAGGGCTGTTACGAATACGCAATCCCCTTTTACGGGGAGCGCCGCCCCCTGCTGATCGATCTCGTCTCCTTATCTGATGAGGATCTCCTGCATTCAAAATACGCATCCATCAGGAAGGATGGGGATATACTCATCGCAGAGACCTCGCTGCCACGGCCACTTGGCAGGTATGCTGTCCTCGCCGGGAAGGCATCCCCCCTGTATGATGAGAACGGGGATCTCGCCGGGGCGATCGAAACCATCAGGGACATCACAGAGCAGAGGCGTTTTAGAGAGGTACTTCAGGAGAGCGAAGAGCGGTACAGGCTCACGCTGGATGCTACCAATGACGGAATCTGGGACTGGAATATTGCCAGTGGGAGTGCCTTCTTCAGTCCACGCTGGTATACGATGCTCGGGTACGAACCTGGTGAGATGCCGGGATCATATGCAACCTGGAGGTCGCTCCTTCACCCCGGGGATCTTGAGCGGGCTGAAGCGTATATCCAGAACCATATCCGGGAAGAAAAAGAAAGTTTCCGGCTTGAGTTCCGGATGCAGACAAAAGACGGGGGCTGGAGATGGATCCTTGCCAGGGGAAAGATCGTCGGCCGTGATACCGAAGGAAAGCCTCTTCGCCTTCTTGGAACCCATACCGATATCACCGAGAGGAAGGAGGCCGAAGCTGCATTACAGAAGAGCGAACGGATGTATAGGCTGATCACCGAGAATATGACCGAGACGATCTCAATTCTGGATCTCTCGCTCCGCTACACATATGTCAGTCCTTCCATCGAAACATTGCGTGGTTTTACCGCTGAGGAGGCTGTTGCCCAGTCGCTTGACGAGGTGCTGACACCGGAGTCTCTGACGAATGCCATGCAGGTGTTTCAGGAGGCACTGGAACGTGAGGCTGCCGGAGAACCCGTTGGTGTTATCAGCCTTGATCTTGAGATATACCGAAAGGATGGGACAACGATCTGGGTGAATAACACCATGACTGCCCTCCGTGACAGCGAGGGGAATGCCACTGCCATCCTCATCGTCGGCCGTGATATCACAGATCAGAAGCGTGCAAAGGAAGAAGCCCGGAAAAACAGCCTTCTCATCGAGGCGATGCTGGATGGGATCCCCGATATCGTCGGCTTGCAGCGTCCCGATCATACGATCCTCAGGTACAATAAGGCTGGCTACGATATCCTCAGTCTGACACCACAGGAGGTTGAAGGAAGAAGATGTTATGAGATCATCGGGAGGAGCAGCCCCTGTGAGAGCTGTGCCACCTCGCGGGCATTTTTATCAAAGAGACAGGAGACACTCGAGCGGTATATCCCGGAGCTTGGGATCTTTATGGAATGCACAAGCAACCCGGTCCTTGATGAGAACGGCGAGATTGAGCTAATCATAGAAGTCCTCCATGATATCACCGAGCGGAAAGAAGCCGAGAAGGCGCTTTTAGAGAGCCAGCAGAAGTTCAGATCCCTCTTCATGAATATGAACGAGGGGTCAGCCCTCCATGAACTCATCTATAACGAGGAGGGAGAACCGGAAGATTACCGGATCATTGAGATCAATGCCGCGTATGAGAGGGTACTTGGAGTCCTTTGGAAGGATATCATTGGAAAGACGAGCCGGGAGACATATGGCATCGCTGAACCACCCTATCTTGAAGAATATGCAGGGGTGGTTCAGTCAGGAGAACCGGCGGTCTTTGAGACGTATTTCCAACCCCTGAAGATGCACTTCATCATCTCTGCATATAAAACAGGTGAAGGCAGGTTTGCGACAATCTTTGAAGATATCACCGAGCGGAAACTCGCAGAAGAACAGCTTATTCTCAAGGATGCAGCCATCGAAGCATCATTAAACGGACTTGTGATCACCGATCTCTCCGGGGGGATTACGTATGCAAACCCTGCATTCCTTGCCATGTGGGGAGCATCGGCTCAGGACGAGGTGATCGGCAGATCTATCCTTTCTCTCTGGACGGCCGAAGAGAGGGGGCAGGAGATCGCCGATGCAATACTGGAGATTGGCAACTGGTCAGGTGATGTGACGGGAGCCAGAAAGGATGGGTCAGAGATCATTGTCGAGCTTGCCACAAGCCTTGTCCGTGACGCATCCGGCACTCCGATCGCCATGATGGGCTCCTGTATCGATATCAGCTGGCGAAAACAGGAAGAGAAGGCGCTTCAGACCGCCAACAAAAAACTCCAGATCCTCTCCAGTGTCACCCGGCACGATATCCTGAACAAGATTATGGTGATCGACGGCTATATCTGGCTGAAGAGAGAGCATGAAGGGGATCAGCAGGATACATACCTTGCCGATATCGAGGAGGCAGTCAAATCCATCGAACGGCAGATCGAGTTCACCCGGCAGTATGAGAACCTGGGTGTGAAGTCGCCGATCTGGCTTCCGATCACTGCCTTAATCGAGGTGATCGATGGTGGAGAACTACCGATCATCCGGCACCGGTGCGATGAAATCGCTGTTTTTGCCGATCCGATGATCCAGAAGGTCTTTGAAAATCTCATGGAGAATACTCTCCGGCATGCCGAAGGGGCGAGCCGGGTGGAGATCTGGTGCGAGGAATGGGACGGACAGCTTGCAATCCTCTGGGAAGATGACGGTCCCGGCATTCCTGACAGCGAGAAGGAGCGGATCTTCGAGAAGGGATTTGGGAAGCATACCGGCTTTGGCCTCTTCCTTGCACGGGAAATCCTGGCGATCACCGGGATTTCTATCCAGGAGACCGGAGAGTATGGAAAAGGAGCGAGATTTGAGATGCTGGTGCCGGAGGAAGGGTGGCGGAAGGGAACATAATTAACCGCATACCCTGCGGCATTCTTTCACGATAAACTCCCCGTCCCATCATCAGACTCCTCGTCATCACAGGCATCATCCCCACACCGTCTGCTTCCGATCGCCATCTCATATGCCAGCTTTCTGGCTGCCGGATAGACTGGAAGGAGGATTTTAGCCGGATCACTCCCTCGTATGGTGAATGGGGCTTCTCCACAGAGCTGCAATGCCGCAAACTCTGTCTCTGATCCGCCGGTGATGGAGAAGGCGATCTCAGCCGGTTCACCCTCGTTCTTCCAGAAACGATCTGCTGCCACCTCAGATCCGGCAACCGCTGCCACACCCTTACAGGCAGAGGAGAGGGTATCACCTCCAGCCACTCCCGCTGCTTCGGTCGTATCTGAAGAGGGATCAGCAGAGACCTTTTTTCTTCTGGCCCTGAGTGCCTCCAGTACATCGTCTTTCGTCTTCCCCCTGAGAGAGAAGATCAGGAAAGGATCGTTATCAAACCGCTCGGCGAGGAGATAGTAGGCAGCGGCGATATGCTTGCAGGGATTCTCCCAGTCCGGGCAGGAACAGTCTGTCGTGACATCCTTCTTCGTATCCGGGAAGAGCGATAGTCCTGTCTTTCCGACAATCTCTTCAATCTCCACCGGGACCTCCCCCGCCAGGAGTTGTGCCGAGTAGAGCGCTTCTGCTGCCATCGTATCGAAGATCCGCGTCCATTCAGCCTCAGTGAAAGACCGGAGCCGAATCGAGACCGAATACGGTCTTCTACGCGACCCCTGCACCTCAGATTCCACGCAACCATCCTGGATCAGAAGGCTGATCACCTGCCCTTTCCGGGCATATGAGCGGCCCCGCTGGAGCCTGGCGGAATTCCCCATCCGCTCAAGGGCAGAGATGAACCGTTTCGACCACCAGGTATCTCCGATAGCCCCCCGTTTGCTCTTTGCTTTTATTCCATTCTTCACCAAAATCGGCTCGGTCTTTTCGTACGAGAACTCATAGCGGTACGAATTCCAGCGGCTCATGAGAACGCCTCCTTTCTGAGCATAAGGAGATCACGCAGTTCATCATCAGAGAGGGATGAGATCCAGTCTTCCCCACCGGAGAGGATCGATCCGGCCAGTTTCTTCTTCCCTTCGATCACCTCGTCGATCTGCTCTTCCAGAGTGCCACCCGTGATCATCATCCTGACCTGCACATCCCGCGTCTGACCAATCCGAAATGCCCGATCGGTTGCCTGGTTTTCAACTGCGGGATTCCACCAGCGATCGAGGTGGAAGACATGGTTTGCAGCTGTCAGGTTCAGCCCGGTGCCACCAGCTTTCAGGGAGAGCAGAAATAGTGGCGGGCCACCGTCTCCCTGGAACCGCTGCACCATCGCATCCCGCTCCTTTGCAGGAGTCCCGCCATGGAGGAAGAGGACCGGAACATTGCACCGCTCGGTGATCAGATCGATGAGCCGTTCGCCAAATGAGGGGAACTGGGTGAAGATGAGTGCCCGTTCCCCTGCATCCAGTACTTCCTCCAGCATCTCAAGGAGCCGGGTGCATTTTCCGGAACGATCCGAAGATGTCACGGCATCATGCTGGAAAAGTCCCGGATGGTTGCAGATCTGCTTCAGCTTCATCAGTGCAGAGAGGACAAGCCCTTTTCGTTCGATCCCATCCCTTCCCTCCACCATACCAAGCAGCTCAAGCACCACACCTTCATACAGGCTCGCCTGTTCGGGGGTGAGGGTGCAGTAGACCTTCATCTCCATCTTCTCCGGGAGATCGGTGATGATCGTCTTATCCGTCTTCATCCTTCTCATGACAAACGGACGGATCAGGGTTCTGAGCTGGCTGGTTCGTTCGGGATCATTGAACCGCTCGATCGGTGCGGCATACTGCTCCTTGAATGACCGCATGGAACCGAGGTAGCCGGGATTTAAGAACTCCATGATGGACCAGAGCTCGATGAGCCGGTTCTCAACAGGTGTTCCGGTGAGGGCGATCTTATAGTCCGCCTTTAAGGAACGGACCGCCCGTGCCTGCTTTGTCTGGGGATTCTTGATATTCTGTGCCTCATCGATGATGATCGCCTTCCATACATGAGATGCAATCTCTTCAAGATCACGGGCCACAAGCGGGTAGGTGGTGATAGTCACGTCAGCATCGCCGAGGACTGCTGTATCCCGGGCCGATCCATGGTGGATACGAACACTGAGATCCGGTGCAAACCGCTGGATCTCGTGCCGCCAGTTCCCGACAAGCGAGGTTGGGCAGATGATCAGGGCAGGCAGAACTTCCTCCCGCCAGGCAAGAAGGTAGGCGATGATCTGGATAGTCTTTCCAAGCCCCATATCATCGGCAAGGCATGCGCCGATCCCGTTTCGGGTGAGGTACGAGAGCCAGGCAAGCCCCTGCTCCTGGTAAGGGCGGAGGGTTCCCAGGAATGAGGAGGGGACAGGAACCGGCGCCATTTCACCTTTCTCCGAGAGGAGCCAGCCCATCCAGCCATCTGTATCGATAATCTCCGCAACCGGCAGATCGGGATCTGCGCCTGAGGAGAGCCTGAGGAGATCGCCAACGGACATGGTTCCGAATCTCTTCTCAAATGCCCGTTTAGCCTTCTCGATCCCGGATTCATCGATGGAAACCCATTGACCATGCATCTGGATGAGCGGGATCTTCTGCCGTATCAGCTCATCAAACTCATCCGGCGTGAGTTCGGTATCTCCGAGCGCAACCTTCCACGAGTACGAGGCGATACTTCTGAGGCCGAACCGTCCTTCTGATTCGGTCTTTGTAACCGAGACCTTCACCGAGGGTTTTACCCCGGTCTTCTTCCACCAGGCAGGGAGGATGACAGAATAACCGGCATCAATGAGAAGCGGGGCTGCCGATGTAAGGAACCTATAGGCACCTTCAGTATCAAGGGAAAGAGCTGTTGGCCGGGCAGTCCTTAGACCTTCCTTCAGCTCCGGGTAGATCCGGGCAGCCATACCAAGTTCAGTGAGGAGGATAAACGCAGGATCATCTCCTGATGTGATGGTGACGGTGCCATTCCAGATATCTTCCGCAGGGATGAGGCGGGATGAAGTATCCGGATCGGCGAGATTGAAGGTGAGATTCCACCGCTTCTTCCCGGGATCTGGATCTTCGAGCAGGAAACAGCCCCTGAGAATGCCCTCTTCCGGGTGATTTTTCGAATGGATTGAGCCTGAATCGATCCACTTCCAAACCATCTTCCGGAACAGTTCATTTCCATCTGTTTCATCCGGAATAGCGGTTGGTTTCCCGGAGAGCTGCTGAACCCATGCCTCTTCCGGGGGAAGAACCTTCTTCTTCCGGCCACGTTTTGGGGGAAGGAGATCGAGATCCGCTATCCCCGAAGATACTATCTGATGTACTGCATGGTTGAGGAACAAGGTGATAAGAGCCGAATCATCCATTTCGTCTCCTGCCCAGATCCGGCAGGCAGGGGGGCAGGTCAAAAGAACCGCATCAAGCCGGTTCGTATCCTGGATCAGCGCCTTCCACCCATCAGGACCGGGGAGGAATGAGCCATGAATGACGAGATCACACGCGTACCGTGCCATCAATGACCAGAATCGGAGGGATCTCCCGATCGGCAGCTGCGAAGGCAGGTGTGCCAGATCCGGCAATGAAAGGGGAAGGGAAATGATCGGAACGGTGAAGGGGGCAAGGAGAGCAGCCTTATCAGGGGATCTTCCGTCACCGCATTCGGGGGAGGGGAGGGGAGATACGCCTGATGATGGCATCAGGAGTGTTACTGAGTCTTCCTCACCCTGAAGTGAACCATCAATCGGATAGCTGATCCCGCGTACTGTGCGGGCAAGGGCTTGTGTATCTGCGGCAAAAGGGTGGCGGCGAACAGGCGGAACCTTTGGGCGCCGCCCCCGTTTCTTCTCTCCCTCACGTGGGGCGGCAGTATCTTCACCCCATACACAGATGCTACCGGGGCAGCCCGGCGTCCAGAAACCTTGGAGAATAATCATGCACAAGACCTGTTCCTGTCAGAATGACCGTTCTTTCAGGAGGATTCATACCGGGTACCATAGCCGGAGTGATCCTCTGCTTAATGCTAACTCTTCACTGAGGGGAGATAAGATCTCTGAAATGGATTGTGAGGGAGAAGGAGGAGGGTGATGAGCACTACACAAAGAAATGGTCAGAACCACTACATCTATTACCTATAGGTGCATAGTAGTATTACTATGCAGGCAGCCACATCCATATACATCCGGAATGACCTGAAGGATCAGCTGAACTCCCTGAAAAAACATCCAAAAGAATCATATAATGATATTATCGAGCGCCTGCTAACCCTCGCCATTGATGATGAGCCACTGGGAGAGGAGGCAATCAAAGGGCTCGAAGAAGCTCTTGAAGAGATAAAAGCAGGAATGTTCATCTCCGAAGAAGAGATCATGAAGAAGTACGGAGTTACGTGGGCCTTGTGAGCTCCTATACTATCAGGTATACTCCCCGTGCCGATTTGGATCTTGAAAAGCTACCGAAAGAAACATCCCGGTTAATTGTTCGCAAAATTCATGAAATCCGGAATGCTCCATATCTCTCAATCAGGAAATTAAAAGCATCAAATCCACAGCATCCGGTATACTCTCTCAGAATCAGACGTGATATACGGGCTCTTCTATCGATTCATGATGATGTATTGATTATTCACATCCTTGAAGTAGAATTGCAGAAGAGATCCTATCGGGATTTTTGAAGCCATTGCATCAGCCAAAACCTAACAGAAACGCCGTCATCGGCAGAACCTCAATCCTCACTCCATCCACTTCAATCGTCTTCTGCTGGTGTTCGGTGATGATCATCCCCCCCGGGAGGCTGAACTTTCTGCATGCCATGACGAGACCGGCAACCTCACGCTCCATATTCTTGTCATGCAGTTCATAGCAGACCTGATAGAGAGCGGTGACCCGGCCCTTCTCCTGTATGATAAAATCACATTCATACCCGCCCTGCCCCCCTTCATTGAGAGAGAAGATCCCTGTTCCCTGCCCCCGGCGGACGAACTCATTGAAGACGATGTTCTCGTATAACCGGCCGATATTCTCGGAGAAGAGAAATGAGACGGCATTGACAAATCCGGTGTCGATACAATAGTATTTCACGTCACTTCTCAGCTGTTTCTTCAGGGAGTAGTCGTAATTCCTAAGCTCCGCTATCATGTAGGTTGCTTTGAGGTAATCGACATAATCGGATACGGTGGCATAGTTGTACGAAAGCGCCTTACTGATGCTGTGCACGCTGTTCTGTTTCGTATCATTTTTCAGGATAAATTCGACCATTTTCTTCAGCATATCATAGTTTCGCAGTCCATAGCGTGCCAGAATATCATGCAGAAGGATCGTGTTAAAGTACGACAGAATCTCTTCCTTTTTCAGATCCTCATCAACCAGGACGATTTTTGGAAAACCGCCATATCTCAGGTAATCATCAAAGAGCTGATTTATCTCTCTCCTTTTTGGCGGATAATCAGCAATGGTCCGGCATTCAAGGCCTTTGAAGGAGAGGAATTCCAGAAAGCTGAGAGGATACACGGTAACCTGGAGATACCTCCCGCTGATCGACGATGCCACCTCGCCGGAGAGGAGCTTTGATGAAGATCCGGTGATATAGATCGTCGCCTTCTTCAGATCATGAGCTGTTCGAACCCACTTCTCCCAGGCGTGTACATTCTGCACCTCATCAAGGAAGAGGAAGACTTCGCCGTCAGGGTTGATCGCTTCCCTGTATGTCTCGATGAGAAGATCGAGGGTATGCGGATCTGCATCTTCAGAGAGCCTGGGATCTTCAAAATTGATATACAGGAGTTCTTTCTTATCACGGCTCTCTGCAAGTGACTCCATCTCCTGTTTCAGAAGCGTTGATTTTCCGCTCCTCCGTATCCCTGTCAGGACGATGATCTCGTTTGATCTCCTGTACCGCTCAAGGATGGAACTGTATGCCGGCCTTTGCACATATGTCTCAAACTCCCGATCCCAGTAGTTCCATTCCGAAAGGATCTCAAGTATCGTGAGTTTCGATAGTTCCCGCATCATGCACCTCTACGATACCATTGTGCCTGGAGAAGATAAACTTATAGTATACTGAAAGTTTTTCCTTCTTTTTCACATAGTATACTATACGTAGCTACTTTGATCTTCAACAATAATTATATCTACAATAATTACAATCATAATCATTATGAAATTCTATGGCAGGACAGAGGAGCTCAGGCTGATGGAGCACCTCTATATACAGAGCCCATCATTTCTCGTCGTCACCGGCAGGCGGCGGGTTGGAAAGACAGAGCTGATCCTTGAGTTCTGCAAAGAGAAGCCTGCCATCTACTTCTATGTTGATGCAAACAAGAGCATCGGGAGCCTGCTTGATGAATTCTCCCGGCTGATGAGAGAGACTCTGAATCTTCCCGACTACATCAGATTCGAGACCCCGGAAGCCTTCCTCGAATTCCTCTTCTCATACAGGGAGCCACTTGTTGTCGTCTTCGATGAGTTCCAGCGGTTCCTGAAGATTGATCCCTCCTTCATCTCCCAGCTCCAGCGGTACTGGGATACCTCAAGGCGAAACTCCGGACTCTTCATCATTGTATCGGGATCATCCATCGGCATGATCCGTGAGATCTTCCTCTCCGGCGGCGCCCCCCTCTTCAAGCGGGCGGATACCATCCTCACCCTCAAGCCATTCGGCCCCAGGGACTGCCTCTCCATACTGAGCGACATTGGAGTTTCTAATCCATATGAACAGCTCAATCTCTATCTCCTATTCGGTGGAACAATCTACTACTATACATATCTTGAGAAGTTCGGGTGCACGGATATGGAAACTGCACTCAACCGCCTGATTCTCAATGATTTTGCTCCGCTTGCACAGGAGATGAGGGATATCGTTGTCGAGGAGTTCGGTCGCGAACATACAACCTATTACGAGATACTCTCTGCAATCGCCTCAGGGAAACAATCATTTAAAGAGATTGCAGATGCCATCCACATCGCCCCGACATCACTTCCTACATATCTCCGGGATCTTCTCGATCTCCTCGGGATCATCGAGTACCGTACACCCGTCACCGAGAGGGGCAGGCGTTCGAAGATGGGCAGATACATCCTCTCAGATAATTTCTTCCAGTTCTATGCCCGCTACATCTACCGGAACAGAAGCCTCTACCAGGCAGGCCGCTATGAGAAGCTGCTGGACATGATCAAGACAGAATGGAAGGGTTTTTCCGGGTTTGCATTTGAGGAGATGGTGCGAACCCTCCTTAAAGATCGCCTCATCCCGGAATATGATGCAGTCGGCTCATGGTGGAACCGCCGGGGCGACGAGATCGATCTCCTCGCCATATCTGAAGGGGCAGATCTTGCAGTAGAGATCAAGAACACGACACTCACCCGCTCCGAGACCTATTCCATTCTCACATCATTAAAAGCAAAGCTACCCGCCGTGCAGGGACTCTCCTGCCAGGTCTCACTCGGCGTTGTTGCCCGTGAAATTGAGGATATCGCAGAGTTTCGGAAAGAAGGGTTTTACTGTATGGAGCTTGGGGAGATACTGGAGCAAAACGGCATGTATGAGACAAAATTGCAGTGATCCCTTCCCTACTTTGTCCCGCCCACCTCAAGGTGGCCTCATCCGTTTCGGAAAGGACTTACTCACCATTCAGATAATTGGATTGAAGCAATAAAAATCATTCCACAATCTACCATCTGGAAGAGCAGAAGTGAAAATGGTCGATCAACAGATCCTTACATTGCTGAACAGAGTTTGGTAAAAAGAATGCAGTATGGATAGACCATACCATATGCTGGCAATAGAAGGGTTTTGATGGAGGCAGAACATAATACGATGATTCTACGAAAAAATCGTAAAATATACCGACACCATTATCTCTCAGGAGATGTGAGTATAGTGTATGCTGATAGAATATAGTGTGGAAAACTTCCGTTCCATCTCTGAAAAGACAACATTCAGCATGGTACCTTCAAAAGAGAGGAAGAAGGCGGAGAACCTTATCCGGGTTGAGGAGGTTTTCGGGGTTACGAAATTACTGAAAAGCGCGGTCATTTTTGGGGCGAATGCATCAGGAAAGACAAACCAGATCCGAGCTCTTGACCTGATGCATTTTATTGTTCGTATGTCCCGAAATTTCAATAAAGGAGATAAAATCCCATATTTTCCATTCATCCTGAGTTCTAAGTCTGTAGAGAAACCAACAACGTTCACTATCAACTTTATCACAAATAAAACAGAATATCGCTATTCATTCTCGTATAATGCAGATGAAATAATATCAGAAGAACTCGTGTATTTCAAAGGAAAAAGCGAAAAGAAGATCTTTATCCGGAATCAAAATGAACTTTCAGCTTACCAGGATGATGATGAGCAACAGGGGCTTTTTCGCCACACAGGAAATAATGTCCTCTTCCTCTCAAAAGCAAATAATGAATACAAACCCTTTGGACCGGCATTTAAGTGGTTTAATGAAAATTTAAATTATCTGGATTCCATCATGGATATTGGTGACCGATACACGATTAACTATATGAACAGAACACAGGAGAATAAGGAAAAAATAATTAATCTGCTAAATTACGCCGATTTTGACATTGATGATGTATCAGGCACTATAAAAACAATGAAGAGAACAGATATTCCCGATATAGTCATTCAACTCATTGAAGATAACACTAAAAAACCTCTTACTGATGGTGTCATTAAGACCTCAGAATTAAAGAGCGTACATACCCGGGATGACGGCCATCAGATCACAAATACATTCTCCGAATTTGAATCGGCTGGAACCCAGATCTTCTTTAACCTGCTTGGATTATTCCTGGATGCATTTGAAAATCATCAGCAAGTCCTTATTATTGACGAGTTTGATACACGGCTCCACCCGGATTTAATCACGTACATCTTCCGTCTCTTCCATAGCAATAAGATCAACAGGATGAATTCACAGTTGATTGTAACTACCCATAATACGCGGCTTTTATCAGCAGATCTCTTCCGAAGGGAACAGATCTGGTTTACTGAAAAAAAAGAGAATACCAAAAATACCGATCTGTATTCCCTTTTTGATTACGAAAAGAGGCTGGATCGGTCAATAGAGAAGAACTACTTTTCCGGAAGATACGGGGGAGTGCCGGATATCATGGAAAGGGGGTTATAATGTGGCACATACGCGGAGATCTCAGCAGCGCCCATTACGAACCCTGGTCATCATCTTCTCTGACGGAGAGACAGAACTCAATTATTTCGAGTTAAAGAAGAGAAGTATTCATGGGAACAGGAATATCAGAATCGTAACGGTACAACCAAACATCAAATCCCCATCCCAATATATCAACTATGTCGAGGGCTCCATTAAAACGCATTTACCCCCTCTGAATGGCCAGGACAGGATATTCTGTGTGTTTGATGTAGATACCCTTTCAGATTCGGAGATAGAGAAGGCTCAAAAACGGCTGGAGTTACATAAGACACTGCGATCCCATATGCAGTTTGTCCATTCAAATCCCGATTTTGAAGTATGGCTCCTGCTCCACTATCGATATCTTCAGGGTAAACTCGGATCACAAGAGGCAATAACCAAACTCCGTGAGTTTGAAAAGGAATACACAAAACCCAATGTAGAAGATATCTTTAAAAATCTACTCAGAAATGAACATCAGGCATTGGAGAATGCAACTCAGCTCAGACAGTACCACCAGGAAAACGGATCGAACCTCTATTCTATCGGGGCAAACCCCTATACAAATGTCGATGAGCTCGTGTTGTTTATCAATTCTATAAGAGAATAAGCCATCTCACATGGAAATGGAAGAGGGCAGAAACCAGACACTGCTACTCGTTACGAACCGAACCAAAATTCCAAATGCGAGTGGCAGGAGTCGAACCTGCGAACCCCTACGGGAATCGATCTTGAGTCGATCACCTTTGGCCTCTCGGTAACACTCGCCCTGAAGGAAGTATATTCGCGCTCAAATGCAAAAAACATTCCTCGATCTACATAAAATCCGCAAGCCCCAGCTGGAGCTTCGGCTCCTCCCCGAAGGTCGAGTTGATGGACGCGTCGATCACCGCAATCCGCTGCTTTGTGTACTCGGAGACCTTAAACTGCTCACAGATCGAGAGCGATGCTGCCAGGTACTTCTTCACCGATCCTTCCGAGACCGTGGCGATGATCTTGTTTCCGCACCGGCACTTCCCGGCAAGCGGCATCCGTCGGAACTTCGACCCACAGCGGGCACACCGGAACCCCTGCCTTGAGAAGGCATTTAAGTTTCCGATCATGTCACGAATGAAATGGGTCGTCAGGACACGCTCTGCGAGATCGTCCTCATCCACAGCACGGATCTTTCTCGCAAGAACGAGCTCGGCATCCAGCTTATCCACCATCGACCCAAGGCGGGTATACATCGTCGTCGCCGGCCCGGCCGAGATATCGGTCGTATCATGGGTGAACGAGAACCCTTCGTACTGGGCGGGGGTGCCGATCCGGTTCTCCACATGATCCACCACCTTCTCGAGCTCCTTTGGTGCGGTATAGGTGAGACATGCCTCGTACACAGAGAGCGGATACCCGCTCATCACATCCACGTTCAGCGTCTCCTTGTCCACCTCACTTGGATCGATCCGGCTCGTCAGGACAAGCGGGGCATCCATCGTACCGCCCCGTGTCTCCGGCAGAAACGACCGCGAGAAGTTGATTAAACCATCCAGAAGCAGCATTACGCAGTCCTCATCACCATCACACTGGCCACAGAAGATCCCGTTTGCATGGAGGGTGTGATCGTCTGCCACCGTCACACAGTAGACGCGGTCATCAAGACAAGGGACGGGGTCGGCACTCTTGATCGTATCCGCAATCACCATTCCCCCTTCCAGTACCGGCACCCGTGCCCCGGGCTTCACCTCAAGTGCCCGGATCTTCCGGAGATATGCACAATCCCAGACCAGCATTGCATGACCCGGCGTTACCGCGAGTTTCTTCCCACGTTCAGTCTCAAAAAAGATGAGATGTGCCGGGGCACGATGCACCGAGACCGAGGTGATCTTCCGCATCTTCTGATTCCCGTTCGTATCCACTGCGATGAGCATATGAGGTGACGCCGGATCCGAGTAGAAGGTTCCGAGCCGGTCACATCCCGGCTGTGAGATATCAAAATTTTCGAGGACAAAATCCCTGATAGGCATCTTCTTCCAACCGGACTGCCCGTACACCTCAATCACGGTATCGCCATCGAAACAGTTCCGCCGTTTTGCCGCATGGAAGAAGGGATGGCCATATCCGACAAGCGCCCGGGAAAATCCGATCAGCCGGGCAAGCACCCCTGCACTCGTATGCGGGGCGAGTCCGATCAAGAGCTGGCCGACGAGATCCTGGGGCTTCTCTGCATTATAGAACCGGGGCAGGCCGTACACCTTATCGAGGAGATCGTCCATAAAGCCTGCAACCTTGAGGAGATACTCCCCGCAATCTTCAGAGACGAGGATATCCTGCGGTCTCAGCTCACAGATCTGGTTACTCTCCACCAGATCCCTTCCATCGATATCCTTCAGGTATCCAAGCTCCCGGAGCCTCTCGGGAGACGTTCCGATCTCGGATGGCCGGAAATGGGTGAGGGGGAGATCGATCATATCGTAGCGGACGGTTCCGTCCTTGAAGACGAAGAGATCCCGGACCGCCCGGAGGATCCCCTTCTCGATCGGTTCAACCGACCGCTCACGAGAGATCAAACCCTTCACCCCCTTCAGGAGCTTCAGATCTGATTGAACCATCCCAAGAGTCGTAAGCGCCGATTCATACTCCTTTTTGATATTCACCTCAACCTCAACGTTGCAGGTGAGCGGGGCATCGCACCGGGGACAGCGATCGCCTTCCGGGATCTCCTTATTGCAGTGGACACACCGGAAGACCGGCAGTGTATGGCCGCCACAGCCACACCGGTTCCAGAAGGTCTTCTCACCGCAGACGGTACACCGCCGCTCGCCCACCTCGATTGCGATCTGCCCCTGTGTCTCGATATCGATGAGGAGATCACCATCCCCCATCGTCTCCTGCCGCCGCTTTGCTCCCGCTCCCTGAAATGATCGCCGGGCACCGCCATCATTTCCGATCGGGAAGAGTGCATGCGGTGCCGTCTTCATCTTCCGTGGAGCGGATTTCCCGGGGCGGCCCATCCTTCCGCCGATCCGGGTTCCGGCCTTTGAGCGGAGCTTGAACCCGCTCAGGTGAGCTGCACAGGGAAGGCCGTTTGCACAATCAGACAGGCCCTCCCAGCCGGGACGTCGTGAGAGATCAAAGCTAAGACCGAGGCAGGCGAGGAGCGAATAGCAGGTTCGAAGAACGATCTCATCCCCCTCCATTGTATGTGGAACAAGTATCTCCTCAAGGAGCCGCTTCACCTCATCATCATGCCTGATCCTGAGCACTCCCTCTGCCATCCGGCCACGTTCAACCACTAGATCGGCGAGCCGGCAGAACTCCTCGCGGGAGAGATCATCAAAATACCAGGTATAGTCGGGATGCAGGTACGCTCCATCCAGTGCGAAGCTGATCGCCTCCATCTCATTTGCGGGATGCCGGGGACCGCCCTCCTGAAGCCACCACTCCTCGCAGTAGGAGGGAGGAATCAGGGGATGGTTATTCTCGAGAAACTCGCCGTACGCGATTAAGACCTCGCCGACATCCAGAATATACTCGATCTCTTCTGCATGAGCGATCGCCTCATCCCCGGAATCGATCCGCCTCACCTCACCTGACCTGAGCCGGACCGTCGGCCCTTCGATCGAATCGACCGGCACAATCCCGGCCGCCTTTCCGGGCCGTTCCACCTTCATCTGGGTGCCGGGGGAGAGATACTCGCCGAGGATGTACATCGTTGCCGGATGGAGACCGGCTGCTGCAAGTCCGGTGTTTCTCGCACGGCCAAGCCTGAGACGAAAACCCCCTTTCCTCATCGGATAGGCAAAGACCGGGCGACCGGCGATGGTATCCTGGATAAACTTCTCCTTGGGTTTGATACCCTGCTCTTTCTCATCATCACCCGACTTTGCACCGGAGACAAGCTCATCAAGCCACTCCCACCCCTCCATCTTCATCTTTCTGACATTTTTCTGGATTTTGGGTGCCTTCAGGGCGAGTCCTTCTGCAATAACAAGCGCCATCCCGCCACGGACGGCATTCGTCTCCACACGCTCAAGGTTCCGGTACCCCGAGACCTCCTCCTTCTCGGTCGGCTCGCCGTCGATACAGACCGGGCAGTTCCCGATGATCAGCCGGAGCTCCTGATCTGTCGGGGCGTACTGGAGGCTGAGGATATTGTTGTACTGACGAATCTCCTCAATGTACCGCTCGATCTCATTCTGTCGCGGGATGTACCGGCCAATGCCAAGTGCCAGACGGACATAATCACCCACCAGGACCGAGAGTGCCTGTGCGGTGCCACCGGCTGACCTGATCGGCCCTGCGTAATAGATCTTCAGGTACTCGGTACCATCGTCGTTCTTACCGAACCCGACTTTCGCTATCCCTTCAGTCGGAGCAGAGACCACACCTTCAGTCAGGAGTGCCATTGAGCAGCGAATCGCATGATCGACCACCTCCTCTCGTGATGTCTCACCGAACTTCCGGGCAACAAAATCATCACCTATCCGAAGTGCCGCCTCCTCACGGGACATCTCGGATTCGAGCTCACGGATCCGTGCTGCTACACCAGGGATATCCAGGAGTGCCTCAACACGGTCGGCAAGATCACTTGCGATTGGTATTTCAGGAGTTATCGCCGGATCAAGACCCCGTGATCGTGCCTCCCGTGCTATGGAGAGGGCCTCCTCAAGCTGCGTGTTCAGGGAAGCAAGATAGGCTTCCATCGCTTTCGACATCGCTGGAAGCTCCATGGCCCTTTCACTCCTCATCTTCTGAAAGGAGTGTCATTATCCCTTCTTCACCCATCCGGAAGAGGACGAGCCCGGCTGAATTCCGAAGGAGGGGATCATCCCCCTCAGATGCCTCTTTCAGTGCAGGCATGGCAGGCTCACCAATCCGGCAGAGGGCAAGTGCCGCTGCCCCCCGGACCGCGACATCATCATCCACAAGCAGCCCCACAAGGCGCGGTATTCCTGCTTCACCTATGGCCGCAAGCGATGCGGTCAGATATCGCCTGACCTCGGGATCATCAGAGGACCGAATCGCTTCGATCACCGGTTCAAATGCAGGAAGACCCATCCGTGCGATCGCACGGGAGAGGTACCACCGCATCGTCTGCGGCGCTTCACCGAGTGCCCTGACGATCTCGGGAACCGCATCCGGGCCAAGAGCGGCTAGTGCCGCTTCGGCTGATCGCCGGGCAGAAAGATCAGGCTCCCCGACCGCCTTCTTCAGGGCGAATATTGCATCCCTACCAGTCATAGGTATCTCCGGGCCTGGATTTCCCGATCTCTGCATCAGGGGCGCTATCACCCTGGAAAGGAATCTCCTTGATCGGGGGGGGAGCTTTCACGGCCTTCATATCGGTCTTGAGGATATTATTGAACCAGACCTCCTGTTGTGGGAAGGGTATCTGGATCCCGTTCTTTTCAAGCTCAACCTTGATCTTCCAGAGAAGTTCTGTCCGAAGCCCCCACCAGTAGAGGGATGGAGCCCACATCTTTACCACGATATTGACACTCGAATCGTCGAGCTTGTCCACGTAGACAGATGGGCCGGGACTCTTTAATGCATATGGCTCTTTTTCGATCATCCCTTTGATGATGGAGATCGCCTTCGTTGCATCATCCTGGTACCGGATGCCGATCGTATAATCAAACCGGCGTGCCGGATGGATCACCAGGTTCGTGATGTCGCTTGTGAAGAGTTTGGAGTTTGGAACCCTGACATAGGTACCATCATAGGTCCGGACAATCGTCGACATGATCTGGATCTTCTGGACTGTTGCAGTCAGTGACCCGATCGAGACATTGTCACCGATCTTGATCGGCCGCTCAAAGAGCAGGAATATTCCGGATACCAGATTTGATACGATATTCTGGGTCGCAAACGCAATGGCAACTGCGATGATACCTCCTGCAACAAAGAGGCCGGAGAGATCGAAGTGGAGATAGGGGAGGATGCTTAAGACAACCACCAGATAGACAAAGTATGAGACGAGGGTGATTGCGAGATCGAGATCGGACTTCGGCATTTTATCGCCGAAACTTCGTTTCAGCCACATCCTGATGATGCGCACAATAATAACACCAACAATGGCGATGATTGTGACCCAGAGGATGTCAAGCAGAGTAATCTCCCCAAGAACAGGTGTAGAAAGCAGATCAAAGACCGAGTAGGTACTTTCGACCGTATCATCAATAGCACTCATTCAGACCAGCCCCTCCTCCATCGTATAGTATGCCATATGATCAACACCCGCCAGCTTCCGGGAGTAGTAGAGCTCGATCGACTTCTGCATACCGGTCCGGATCGGCTTATCCTCAAAGGCGGTATAGGCAAGCGTCGGCTTGACGATCTTCATCCCGGCACTCATTGAGACGAGATCGTTATCATAGTAGATCTTCATCCCATAATTCTCAAAGACCACCCGGGAGACCTCCACCCAGTTCTTTGTCTTATTCATCAGATCCAGTTCAACCACTCCATACAAACTTGGATCGGGATCAGGACGCCTGAGGAAGACCTCGCTCCAGTGATACCGGGTGATCACGCCGGTATCGGTCGGGCCATAGAGCGAGTATTTCTGCGGAACTCTCGAGAAGATATCGATACACCGGTAGGCTTCATTTTTCATGACAAATACCGCAATCTCGATTGGGAATGTCAGATAGATCCGCCGTGTTGCCTCAGGCTCGATCTCGATCGGCTCGAAGCGGATCTCCATGAACCGTGTCACCTCATCAGGCAGGTTCAAAGGCTCCACCGGATTGATGATCACCATCCCTGATTCTGATGCAATGATCCGCTCCACAACCCATCCGCCAAGGTTGCGGTGATATCGGAGAAAATCGTCGTCTTTTGAAAAACAGACCTTCAGGTCATCTTTCTCGACACAAAATTCATACCCGTATTTTCCGTACACAAGAGGAATCTGGTATTCCCCAGTCAATAAAGGTTACCGATATCAGAAATATTCTCCAAAAAAGACGATATACAGCTATTCTGATTTCACCGCCCTCAACTCTTCAATGAAGGGAAGGAGTGTCGGATCTGCGAGTTCTTCAAGAGAGCACGCAATTTGCTCACGCTGAATAGAATCTGCATCCGCAAAGATACCGATGATTGCTTCTGCAAGGCCCCGATCCAGCAGAAGAGCACGCCGATCTTCAGGGGAGGCAGAGAGAAGAGTGTCGAGAAGCAGGGGGATAGCCGGGGATCCAATCTTTGCAAGCGACATTACCGCCTCAAGACTGACCATATCGACAGGATCAAAGAGAGCATCAATGAGGGGTGGGATCACCCGATCTGATCCGATTCCCCCAAGTGCCGATAGAACAGCAGCCCTCACTGCCGGATCAGGGGATGACAGGGAGGCAAGCAGACCGGGAAGAGCAGGATCGCCAATCGATCCGAGGGCAAGCGCGGCCCTGCTCCTCACATAGGAGTCAGGATCATCAAGGAGCATGATCAGGGGCTCAACAGCACGGGGGTCTTCAGTCTCCCCAAGAGCGATCGCCACCTTCCACCGGACATCCTCATCAGGATCATCAAGGAGCGTGATCAGGGGCCCAACAGCAGGCGTACCTATCCTGGCAAGGGCTTCTGCCGCCTTCCACCGGAGCCCGGAATAGGCATCGCTCTGCAGGGTTTCTACAAGGAGTTCAATCGCACGGGGATCGCGGAGGAGACCGAGGGCATCGATTGCACTGTACCGCTGATCCAGCTCACCATGAGCAAGGACATTCAGAAGTGCAGGGACATCATCCGTCTTTCTCATCCTGAGAATATCATCCTCACTCACCATCATCGCCCTGACCCGGTACATGCTGTCCTCGAGCACTTGCCTGACATGGCCCTGCCTGAGATATGTCGAAAAGAGGTAACCGGAGAGGAGCCCGACAATAATAAACGATCCCGCACGGAATACAGCATCAGCTGTTACAGACCCGGTCAGCACAAACTCCGCATAGATATGCACACCTGCCAGATACCCCCCGGCCAGAACCCCATAGTACCTGAAATAGAAGGCAGAGATGACGATGATGATATAGTAGAGATGCGTATAGGCTGAAACAACGCCATATCCGGCATGAACAATCAGCCCTGCTACTGTTGCGAGGAGAAGCCCAATGACCACGATGATGATCTGAATATTCCGATCTCCCGGCTGATCCATACCTCTCTATCATGCATTGTGGGATATATGTCCATCGAAATGACTACATTTCTATGAACGTAGCTGATCGAAGGATTGTCGGAAAGACATGAGGAGCAGTGCGTTCATCCTTCGGGTACAGACCAGATATGCACCAGCCTCCGGGCACTCTTCTCCGTTCTCCCTTTTAACAATTCTCGGATTTGAATATGGTTCCGAAAAATATTCGGCAGGTATTCTTATCAACCAAATACCAGATATATCATCAGTTCAGGAGATTGTAGCATATGCAGCACCGGCATCAGGGAGGAAAACATTCTATACCTGTCAGAAGCAGAGGATGTACCGTGAAGAACCTCTCACGAAAGGCAGAAGACTATCTTGAGGCAATCTACCGGGTCACCCGCACCAAGGGATATGCCCGGACAAAAGATGTCGCCCATGAACTCGGGGTCAGGCCGTCCACAGTTGTCGAGATGTTTCGAAAACTCCACTCCTTTGGATTAATCGAGTACCGGAGATATGAAGGTGTCATCCTCCTCCCCGAAGGCGAGTCGATCGGGAGATCGGTGCATCTCCGCCATGAAACCCTCAAAGAGTTCCTTCTCCTCCTGAAAGTGCCAGAAACAGTTGCTGAAAAGGACGCCTGCTTCATGGAGCATGAGCTGCATCCCGAGACGATCCAGCAGATCCGTTCCCTCCTTGACTGCTTTGGTTCAGATACCGAAGCAGCAGAAACCTTAAAACGCCACCTGACCGCAGCCCGGCTCTCCCGTACCTGAGGCAACCTTTTTTATTCTATCCACCGTATCACCAGTTGTTCTCAATGGATACCGGTATCCTGCTCGTTGGCATCGTCCTTCTTGTCACGATCATCCTCTTTGTGAGTGACCGTGTACGAATCGATCTCGTCGCAATCGGCGCTGCAATTGCTCTTGCGTGGCTCGGCCTTATCACGCCAATGGATGCGATCTCAGGCTTTGCCTCAAATGCAGTGATGGCGATGGCAGCAGTGATGATCCTCGGCTATGGGATCGAGAGGACCGGTATCACCTCCAGACTGGCCCGCTCCATTGTCAGGTATGCCGGAACAGAAGAACGGCGGGTCAGCTCAACGATCGGGATCACCGTCGGCCTCCTCTCCTCAGTGATGCAGAATATCGGGGCAGCAGCCCTCTTCCTCCCGGCGATGAGGAGGATCAGCAAACAGACGAAGATTCCGGTTTCACGGCTGATGATGCCGATGGGATTTGCCGCCATCCTCGGAGGGAGCCTGACCATGATCGGTTCCGGCCCCCTGATCGTTCTCAATGATCTCCTCATCCAGTCAGGTGCAGAACCCTTCGGCCTCTTCGCCGTCACCCCGATCGGCCTTGTCCTTCTCATCGCCGGGGTCGCTCTCTTTGCCCTCTTTGGAAGCATTCTCCTCCCGCAGAAGGAAGAGAAGCCACCCGGCCCGAGTGTGGCCGAGATCTGGGGGATCGATCACCCGGTGCGAACCTGCATACTCCCTCCACAATCACCCTTTGCCGGGAAGACCCGCGAAGAGGTATTTTTCAAGGTCCGGTATGAGCTCGATCTCCTTGCGGTCAGAACCAACAAGGATATCACAGTTGCCCCTTCACGGTCAACCCGGCTTGAACCTGAACAGGAGCTTGCATTCCTTGGATCTGCTGAGAATTTCCAGAGGTTTATCGAAGATTCCGACTGTATTTTCACCTCCGATGACAGCAGGCTGAAAGAGATCCTTGATGGGGAGGGGTTTGGATTTGCCGAACTGACCGTCCGGCCAAAGGCTTCCATCATCGGCAAAACTCCGCGTGAAATCGGTTTCAGGCAGCGATTCTCGATCGAGCCGATCCTGCATGTCTGCGGAGAGACCGAGAACCGTGTCGACTTTTCGGATAATCCGCTTGCCGCCGGGGACACCATCGTTGCCTTCGGCTCATGGGATACGCTCCGGCATCTTGCCGGAAACCGGGACCTGATCCTGCTCACCCATCCTGAAGGCGAGGAGGTGCGGCATAGCAAAGGGACACTCGCAGTGTTAATCTTCGCGTTCGCATTATCCCTGACCATGACCGGTGTTCCCCTCTCGCTCGCCCTTCTCACCGGTGCAGCGGCGATGGTGATTGCCGGTATCCTCTCGATCGAGGAGGCATACCGGGCGATTGAATGGAAGACAATTGTCCTGATTGCAGGGTTGATCCCGCTTGGGATCGCGATGGAACAATCAGGAGCGGCCGCTCTCATCGCAGGATCTCTTACAGAGGCTCTCATCGGCACCCACCCGATCATTATCCTCGCAGCGGTTGCGGTGCTTGCAACAGTGCTCTCACTGATCATCTCAAATGTCGCCGCAACCGTCCTGCTGGTGCCGCTTGTGATGCTCACCGGTGCCGGGACCGGGATCGAGCCGACTGCACTTGCACTCCTCGTGGCTGTCTGTGCCTCAAACTCCTTCATCCTCCCGACACACCAGGTGAATGCCCTCCTGATGGGTCCGGGTGGATACAGCACGAGAGACTATCTCAAAGCAGGCAGTGTGATGACGGTCATCTTCATTGCAATCGCCACAACACTCATTTACCTCCTCATCGCATAGAGCAGATGAAGCGCCCATGATCATCCAGCAGTTTTTCATCCCCGGCATCGCCCACAGCTCCTATATCGTTGCCGGGAACAAGGCATGTGCCGTCATTGATCCATCACGGGACATCGGCCGGTACATCGAATATGCATCGCAGAACAACCTGAAGATCACCCACATCCTTGAAACACACCTGCACGCGGACTTCATTTCTGGCCATCTCGATCTCGCAGATCTTACCGGAGCTACAATCTATGCACCGAAATCCGGGGACTGTGCATTCCCACATACCCCTGTTGCCGAGGGTGATCAAATCGAGCTTGAAGATATCCGGTTTGAAGTGATCGATACCGCCGGCCACACCCCCGAACATATCGCCTACATCGCCATCGATCTCGCCCGTGGCGAGACACCTGTTGCCCTGTTTTCAGGTGACACCCTCTTTGTCGGTGATGTCGGAAGACCGGATCTCTTCCCCGGCATGGCAGAAGAGCTCGCATCATCCCTCTATGACAACCTGCATACCAGGATTATGACCCTCCCCGACGAGGTCGAGGTCTATCCGGCACATGGGATGGGTTCCCTCTGCGGGAGGGCAATGGCGGCAAAGCGGACGAGCACGATTGGGTACGAAAAGAAGTACAACTATGCCCTCCTGATCAAGACAAAAGAGGAGTTCATACGAGCTCTCACTTCAGATATGCCCGCTGCACCGGATCATTTTGCCCGCTGTTCCGAGATCAACAGGAAGGGACCTGAGCTGATGCGAAACCTGAAAAGTCCCGCTCCGGTTGATCCAAAGACCTTCTCTGAGAAGATCGGGGGCGGCTCCCTGCTGCTGGATGTACGGAGCTACCCGGCATTTTCAGGAGTGCATATCCCGAAAGCCTGGCATATCGATCTCTCCGGGAGCTTTGCCACGCAGGCGGGCTGGGTGCTCCCGCCGGATCAGGAGATCGTTCTGGTTGTCGAGGGAAAGCAGCAGGCAGAGGAAGCCGCCCTCCAGCTGAGGAGAGTCGGGTTTGATTCCGTATCCGGATTCCTTGAGGGAGGAATGCTTGCCTGGGGAGCAGGGGCATTCCCGATAGCCCGTGTCCCGGTGATCCCTCCTGAAGAGGCGGATACGCGTGTAAAGAGCGGCAAAACAACCTTAATCGATGTCCGATCGCAGGAGGAATGGGATCATGCCCATGCAGAACAGTCGATCCATATCCCCTGGCATGATCTCAGGACACGGTTTACTGAGCTGAAGAGTGATCAGCACTATATCGTAATGTGCCGGGGCGGCCAGCGGGCAAGCATTGCCGCAAGCATCCTGAAGATGAACGGGATCAGCCATGTGATGAACCTCGGTGGCGGTTATACCGCATACAGCCGGGCCGGATTTGCACCGGTTCCATGAGAAGTGAGATCAAAAGGGAGATGAAAGATGATCGAATGGTTTACTGCGGCGACATGGTCGCCCTATATCGTCGGAGCGGGAATAGGTATCCTTATCTGGATCACATTCCTCCTCTCCGACCGGCCCCTCGGGGCATCGACTGCCTATGCGAAGACCGCCGGGATGGTGGAGACGGCTCTCTCACGGCAGAAGGCCGAATCGATGGCATATTACCAGAAGATCACACCGACTGTTGACTGGCAGTGGATTATCATAGTGGGGGTTGTGATCGGGGGATTCATCTCCGCATACCTCTCCGGTACCTTCTCTCTGCTGACGGTCCCGCCACTCTTTGCAGGGACATTTGGCACAGATCCCCTCTTCAGGATGGGAGTTGCACTCATAGGGGGCATCCTGATGGGGCTTGGCGCCCGGTGGGCAGGCGGCTGCACCTCCGGACACGGTATATCCGGCACACTCCAGCTCAGCCTTGCCAGCTGGGTGGCGGCAATCTTCTTCTTCATCGGCGGCATCCTGGTCGCCGGGATGATCTATGGGTTCGCATTCCTCTGAGGTGGCAGATATGGTATTTGATGAACTGAGATCCAATAGAAAAGCCCAGATACTTCTCGGGCTTATTTTCGGGATCATCTTCGGCTTCCTCCTCCAGAAGGGCGGGGTTGCCAGCTACGATGTGATCCTCGATCAGCTCCTCCTCACCGACTTCACGGTTGTGAAGATAATGATGACCGCAATCCTGGTCGGGATGATCGGCATATACATAATGAAGGCGGCAGGGCTCGTCCATCTCCACACCAAACTGGGATCAGTGGGTGCCACCATTGTCGGCGGCCTGATCTTTGGTGCCGGGTTTGCGGTCCTCGGGTACTGCCCCGGCACAGCAGGCGCTGCGGTCGGCTCCGGTGCCCTTGATGCACTCATAGGAATGATCGGGATCGTGATAGGAGCAGGTATCTTCGCCCGGCTCTACCCCCGGCTGGACAGGACGATCCTGAATAAAGGAGTCTTCCCGGCAGAGACAATACCGGAGCTGCTCGGAATAAGGGCGGCGTTTATCGTACCGGTTGTTGCTGTTTTGATACTAGGAATCCTGTACCTGCTTCAGGCGATCGGATTCTGAGATGCAGAAAGTATGGGAGAGAGATACTCTCAACCACCATCTTTCTTCTCAGTGTGATCCAACACATAACGATGAATCACACCTGCTCATGATCCCAAAATCCCCAAAAGGGAATCCGAGAAAAATTAGTAGGCACAAAGCAGATGATACGTGCCTAAACCGCACAAGGATTTACACTATACGCCTCTGATCATTTCCCCCTGATCATCATCGGCAATATTGACAAGGATGATCGCAACCACATCAAAAGTGGCCATATATGGAATTATTCCCTTTATCACCTCCGAGGATTCAACCGGACCGGTATCAGTTCACTCCTTAAAGAGTTCAGGGAAGTGCTTTTTTGCAAGAGCCACCTCCTCAAAGTACATATTGCCAAAATTTCCATCTCCGACTACCTTTTCAAGAAATATCATGGCTTTGTTCCGGCTAATTGGCTCAATTAATCTCTTTTGACCCATTAAATCCCAGTGGCAGAGGTAATACAAGAATAAACCATCCGGCTCGGGATGAACATGGAGATCTGTCCCTTCCAGGTATCGACCGCCGGTATTCAGAGGTGTCCATGGTGATCGATAGATTGTCGGATCAGAACCAGGATCAATCTTCAATCCATTATTCTTTGAATTCATCGATTCCACATCAATAAAAAGATGATTTTCTGGTGCACCAACCGACCACTCTTATCTATGCCTCAAAGATTGTTCCCCGAAGACTTTCATCCATAGTGAGAAGCTCTTCTTCAACAGCGGCGACACCAAGGGGATCTCCGATCTTTAACAGCGCTGCTGCTGTCAGAGCCCGGCAGCACTCTGTCTTACTCATTTTCATCGTTTCAATAAGAGGATTGACTGCACGAGCATCCCCGATCTCAGAAAGGATCCATACCGCAGCGTTCTTAAGAGAATCATCATCTTTCTTCACGACATTCAACAGATCATCAACAGCCGGTTCCCCAACCTTTGCAAGGGCCATAGCAACACGCCACCTGTTCCTGTTCGAATCATTTTCGACCAGAATATCAACCAATGGACCCACTGCCGGGGCACCGACCTTCTTTAATTCCGAAGCAGACTGAAGGCTGCTGTAGATATCCCCATTGAGCACATTCTGTATCAGCCCTGATAACTCAGGTTTCACTTCTTTTCCTGCAATAAATGTCAATTCCTTCTACCTCCATTGACACCATACCCTCTCTCAGGAACTATAATAATAATTCACGAACCAGTAGTGCTAACTATTAACGCTTTACATAGCTTAATAAAATATGAGAGCAGAAGAGATTTTCCATAGGATGGACAGATGCAACTCCCGTTCATTATGAGAATAGGAATCTACTTCAGCCTGAGTCCGGCAATCTCCCCAATTAAAAGATCATAGATCTTTCGATCTTCTGTCATATCCTGGTAAATGACAAAATCAGATCCATCACTGAGACGGACCGGGCGGAAGAAGATCAGTTTATCATCACCATTTTTACACCTGACACGAAACGTCCGTAATCGGGCCGATCCCCTATCATAACAGTTCAGATCATTCTTCCAGGCATCGATTGCCTCTCTTCGATAAACGTGATCCGGAAAGGCACGAGAGAACCAGTCTCTTCCTGTAGGAATATCATCAAGGGTATATCCAAAGAGTTCCGTAAACCTGACATTAAGAAAATCATAGCTGCCGTTTCTGTTAATGATGGCTGAGGCCAGTGGCAGAGAGGTGATAACCTCATGCAACTGTCTTACACTTCGCTCACGTTCCTCTTCAGATCTTATCTTCTCAATGAAGAGAGACACTTTCCTGAGGAAGGATTCGATGGCATACCGCTCAATAAACGCCTCACCAGGAGAGAGATAGAACCAGATACTTCCAAGAAGATTCTCATTTGAGACAAGGTTCATTACATAGATTGTACTGATATTCTGGCTTTTTAAAAAGTCACAATAGATCTCTTCAGGCACAATCCCGGATAAGAGATCATATAAGTCTCCTTGTATCTCCCCCCCCTCCGGATTAACATGATATTCACGGATTGGGGTATCCACCATTTCTGCATACCTTGTTCTCATGGAAGGAACGGATTGATCACCAAGGGAGATTCTGAGATCGGTGCAGTCCCAACCCACCAGACGTTCGATCTCCTCCCTGAACTGGCGGTTAAGGAGCGCAACGAGGTTTAATTCTTCTTTCTTACTATCATAGCTGAAGATGTTGGCACGTACTCCGGGGACGAATCCGGAGATCGCTTCAACAACATACTGGAATATATCCGCCTTTTTCTCCAGATCAGCAAGATCAAGAGCGGTTTTTGTGAGGAATTCCATTGAATTGATAAAGCGCTTCTGTTCGGTGATATCCTGACCCTGTGCGATCACAGAGTGGATGGTGGAATAATTCTTCTCCATGATCTTCGCCGAACTCATGAGGACGATGTGAGTAGTACCAACACGATCGATGATTGGAATTTCAACAGAGTTCAGGCTCTCTCCATCCATTGAATGCGTAATCAGCTCCATCAAGGATTTCCGGGAGTCTTCAGGGAAGAGCAACTCAATATTCTGCCCTATCACCTCCTCTGCCAAAATTGCGGTCATCTTCTCAAAAGCATGGTTGAACCGGGTGATAATGTAATCCCTGTTCCAGACAATAATCGGAACATTGGCATGATTTATCAGATTGTTCAGGTACTCATTTGACTCCCTCAGGGATTCCTCCAGTTTCTTATGGCGGGTGATATTGGTCAGTTGCTCGACCAATATTTGTACCTCCCCGGCATCATCAAGAATGGGGGCGGTCCTGCAGATATAATGCTGGCCAAGCTCAGGTACATACCGCTCGACCATTTCGATCGTCTTGCTCTTTAATGCACGATTGCTTGCACAGATCTCGCATGGCTTCGATCTTCCAAGTGAGGTGTAGCAGTAGCACCCATCCACCTCTCCATACGGGATTCCAAATGCCTCATATCCCGCCTTATTGTACCTGATGATCGAATGATCGGGATTCTGTATGGCGAGGATATCCGAGACACCATCAAGGACACCTTCAAGGAGCCGGTTTGACCTGATCAACTCGGCTTCCCTCTCTTTAAGAGAAGTGATATCGATTATGATACAATGGCATCCGGTGAGCTTTCCATCCTTATAGGTCGGGTTTGCATAACTCCTCACCCATAAATATCCCGAACCATTATTCTTCATAAGGCGAAAGTCGATGGGATCAACCGGCTTCTCCAGTGTACGGAGAAAGTGATCCGCCGCCAGTGCCCTGTCATCGGGGTGAACGTAGTCGATATACCGTCTGCACTGAATCTCAGGGAGAGAATAGCCTGCCATAGGTTCTGTATTAGAAGAGATGTGTTGTATAGCTCCGCTTGTATCAAGAACAAAGAGCATCTCGTGTTTCAGATTCTCAACGAGTCTCCGGTATTTTTCCTCACTCTTCTTCAGCGCGATCTCCCACCGCTTTCGTTCTGTGATATCGTCAAGAAGGATGGTTATTCCTTTCTCTCCATCCTCAAATATTGTCCGGATAACATCCATCGTATAGTAATAATCCTCTCCATCTCGTCTGCTTATGATCTCGGATCTGACCCTCTCCTTCTTCAGCGCCTTTATCTCAGCAATCCTTTCTTCGGAGGATAGGAGCGGAAGATCTGATTCCATCAGATTCAATCCAATGATATATTTCCTTTTAAGGTTAAAATGCTCAAGAAAACGGTCATTCACGTTGATGATGTTGTGATCACTATCGAGCACCAGTATCATCGAATGTGTGAAGCAGAGAAAACCCGAGAGCGGAACACGGTTTGCGGTTGAGAAGAGTTTTGCATTACCAATTGTCACCGATTCGACTCTTCCGGCGACCAGAAGAATATCGAGGTGTTTTGAGACGGTATTTCTGGTTGCGCCGATCTGTTTTGCAATCTCGGTGATGGTCAATCCCTTCGGACGCTCTCGTAATACCCGGAGAACCCGGTCCCCAACAGTAGTACCATCCTCCATAATTTAAGTATCATCTAACCAAATATTATTAAGATAGCGATTTTGATTTAAGCTTACAAAACATAATATATAAAACCATCTATTTGACCTAAATACTGATTAATTTGATCACACATTTAGAGGAATAAATAACATAAAATTTAAAATAATATCAATTTATTCATAAAATGCAGGAAAAATATGGATTACACCCCTCAAATATAAATGCGCGGCAATAATTGACTTTAAAAAGGTATGAAAGTTGATGAGTCAACTGGTTGTCAATCTGAAACGTCACCCCTCCCTTCAAGCATAATCCGGGAGACCGGGATCTGATTAAAGAGGTCTATTGGAGGGGTTATTCGGTGGCGACCCGGACACAGTCCTCGATCGTCCCGAGCCGTGGAACAACCCCGCACATCGCCGGGAGATAGGAGAAGGCCTTGCCGGAGTTTGTCATCACCGAACCGAGCCGATCGGTTGCCGGGGAGACGACCATACAGGTATCTGCATAGACATGGGCACCCGTTCGATCGATGGTGGTGACGAGATCCCGGTGTTCATTCAGCATCTCCTGTGAGACGAAGATGAAGAACGGTTTTGTAACCTTCTTCCCGGCGAGGAGATCTGCCACAGTCCTCAGTTCATCCTCTGATAGATGAGGACAGCCGATTGCAACCGCATTCACCTCGATATCCGAGAAGACAGCGTTCACATCTGAGACGGCGATCTCGATCGTCTCCTTCTCATCCACTGAAAACGACTTCTTAAAAAACGGCACCCGTGCCTCGGGGGTGATATCCTCAACATGGAAGAGGGCAACAGCACCGGTTGCCGCCATTGCCGCTCCAAGTGCCTTCAGGCGATCACGATTTGGTCGCAGACCCCGGAAGAACGGGACACGATTTCCGATCTCTTTTCCGGCAACATACCCAAGCGCCCCGTACTCTGCCGGACCCCATTCCTTTGCCGCAGACGGATCATCAAGGGTGATGATCACGTTCGGCAGGCGGTTCTGCATGATATGCAGGCCATATTCGGGGGTCTTGCCGATCAATGCCGAGGCGAGGGCGGAGGGACCACCTTCCCGGTTCGTCCGGGCACCAAGGACCGAGTTTGCATAAGCAACCGCAGAAGACTCAGACCAGGCAAGATGATCGCCATACTGCACAATCTGGTGATAGTAGGGTGTGCAGGTGCAGGTGAGGCGTATTCCAAGCCGCTGGTATGCATTCAGGATCTCCTCCTGTTTCCCGGCAAACACTCCATCGATACCCATCTCACTCCACTGCTCCCTCGGCATCCCGATCGGATTTAAAAATGCAGGAACAACTGCACGGGCATCAAGCCCCTCCAGCCATTCAAGACCCGCATCACCGATCGTCTTGTATGATGCCCCACTCACCTGCACGCTCGATACCGGGATCAATCGCTCTGCATCGTAAATCTTTCCAAGAGCGATTAAGATCTCAAGCATCACCCTCCGCGTATCTCCGTACTCCCCTGAAAGGATCTCTTCATCTGATCGGTCAAGTTCCATTATGCATCCCATCCTGCCCTGATATACTCATCTTCCCGTCCAACCGGCATCGTCGCATCCACCCCGACCTTCACATTCAGGCCATCTGCAATCCGGGACGGATCAAGTGACGAGCCCCGGACACCGGAGATCACCATGATATCGGTATCACCCCGGACACGGGTGGCAATCGCAAACTCGACATCCTCGGGATCGTGGATCGTGATATCGGGATCGACGATCACCACATGTTTCAGCGAGGTGTGTGCGGCAAACGCCGCCATGATCGCATTCTTTCCGTCTCCTTCGGTCTGCTTCTCGATCTGCACCACCGCATGGAGGTATCCGGCTCCCCCCCGTGTCAGGAGGACATCCTTCACCTTCGTCACCCCGGCAACCGACTGGTAGATCCGGGGCTCATAGGGGGCGCCCATCAGGAGGCGGTGTTCGGCACCTGCCGGGAGAATCCCATGATAGATCGGGTCTCTCTTCGCTGCAATCCCGATGATTTCAATAACCGGCTGGTTCCGGATCGGATCATAGGTGCCGGTGATATCGACAAACGGCCCTTCCGGAGCAGTTTCAGCGGTGAGATACCCTTCGAGGATGTACTCGGCATCAGGTACCCGGACACCATTTGCAAGTGTCTTCACCCCGATCTCCCCGCCCAGCAGTTCAGAGGCATAAGCAAGCTCCTTTCCTGTCGGAACTCTTGTGCAGGAGGCAAACGTCACCGCCGGATGGACACCGATTGCGATCCCGATCGGGAGCTTCCCGCCTGCTGCATGGGCGGCCTTCATCAGCTGGTAGGTATGACGCCCCTCAACGATCCGGGCAACCAGACGGTCTTTTCCGGCAACGAGCATCCGGTGGATGGCGGCATTCTCCACCCCACCGAAGGAAGAGAAGACAATTCCCGCGGTGATATAGGCACCCGCATCCTTTGGGAAATGAGTCATCACCGGGATCGTGCCGAGATCAGGTGTGGATGTTTCGAGTGAACCCTCATCAACAACAGAACCATCATACCTGCACCCGGCAAGCTTTGGAACCATATCCTTTGGGTCCATCCCGACAGCAAGTGCAAGAGTCTCCCGGTTTGCAGTCACATTCATCACGCCCCGGCGCCCTCCGCCGAGATTCCGGAAGAGGATCGGCTTGTCTGTCTGATACGCCATCTGTGCCGCTTCAAAGGTCGTCTGCACCTCTTCGTCAATCTCTTTCAGGAGATTCGCTTCCCGCAGTGTCTCTATAAATTCACGCATGATAACCGCTCCATCGGGATCCGATCGTATGCTCGATTCCCAGGTGATCCAGAATCCGCGAGACGATCATATCCGCCAGATCCTCAATCGTCTCCGGGTTCTGGTAAAATGGTGGTGATGCAGGGAGAATTGTTGCACCCGCATCATGGGCTGCAAGCATATTCTGGAGATGCACCCGCGAGTACGGTGTCTCCCGTGGTACCAGGATCAGCGGCCGTCGCTCCTTCAGGCAGACATCGGCGGCCCGTCCGATCAGCGTATCCGAGATCCCATGTGCGATTCCGGCAAGTGATTTCATCGAACAGGGAAGAACGACCATTCCGTCGAACCGGAATGATCCGCTCGCTATCACCGCTGCCAGATCCGAATTTGTCTCCCTGATAACCGGGAATTCTGAGAAATTAACCCCTTCAAGAGCCGCAATCGTCTCTGCGGTCTCACTCACCACCAGGTGCACCCGGCAGCTCTTCTGAAGTTCTGCTATGAGCCGTTCCGCATAGATCATTCCGCTTGCGCCGGTCACCCCGACAACCAGTTCCTTCATAGTACCTCTCCCCTCTCATCTTCTGTTTCTATTGGAAGCTTATCTTGTTTTGTTGCAGGACGGATCGAGAGCACCTCTGCTGCTGCGAGAGCGACCGCTTCACGGTGCTCCTCCGGGCAGTAGAGACCAAGCCGCCACTGCGATCGCCGGATCTCATTCATTCCCCGGATCAGGGGCGATATCTCATCAAGCGAGACGACATCATGCCGGTTCTGCACCAGCACCCCCATCACCATGTCGGTGGGAAACCCGGGGATATCCACACAAACCTCATGTGATGCGACACCGGCCCGTGAAGCTATCTCTTCAGCCAGGATAAACGAGGCAGAGAGATCCGGCTGTGGGATACGGGCACGGTTGATTGAGCCAACACCAACATACACGGCCCGCTTATAGAGATTCCGGGTCAGGAGACGATGGATCATCTCTTGTGCAATCCCACTCTCTGACTCCCGAAACGCCTGGATGCATTCGGAATCATCCATTGCCACCAGCCGGTCCGGGTCACCGCCAGATGCGCAATGTTCATGTGCGGCAATAAGAAACATCCGTTCAGCTATCCGGGATACATGATGAAAATAGACGGCGGGGCGCATCAGGGTTCGTGCAACCAGGAGCGATTCTGCCGCCTGCACACCGGAATCATCCAGGATAAGACCTGATGGAGTCATGACCGTACTCCTGATGATCCGGTGGGAGTCAACCGCACCATAGGGAACACCCGTGTAGTGGGCATCCCGGTGTAAGTAATCCATCCGATCAACATCCAGTTCCCCGTGAATCGCTCCTGCAAGCGGATGATCCCCTCCGATCACTCGGGCAACCTCACCGGGATCAAGGCCGGCTGCCGCAAGTGCTGATGCAGCAGAGGGCTCTTCAAGCAGCGCTCCGACAGCATCATGGCCATGTCCGCAGACCGACTCCATCAACGGTTCAATCGCATGTGAGAACGGCCCGTGGCCGATATCATGCAGGAGGGCGGATGCACGGAGAAGGAGGGAATCATCCGGATCAAGAGAGAGATGGTGGCAGAGGCGTGTCGCAAGGTGCATCGTTCCGAGTGCATGCTCAAACCGGGTATGGTTTGCACCCGGATAGACGAGGAATGAGAAGCCGAGCTGCCGAACCATCCTGAGCCGCTGGAGGGCGGGAGTGTCGAGGAGGAGACGGATCGGATCATCCACCTCGATATCCCCATGGACCGGATCCTTGATCATCTTGGATCGCCCGGACCGGGGAGCAGCCGCCCCTTGTGTACGCATAGTGAGATCTATGAGGCACGAGAGGTATTATATACCCCTCCCCGCCAGCTGCCATGCGGAACCCGGATCTCGAAGCCGGCACCACCGAGGGTACACCGGACAGCTTTAATCGAGATCCCGGTGATCGAGAGGATCTCTTTTATCAGAAAGAGACCGAGGCCGGTGCCCCTGCCGGCACCATACTGAAAGAGATGATCTTTGAGTGATGAATCGATCCCATCCCCATCATCTTCGAGACAGATCAGTAGTTCTCCACCCACTTCATGACACGAGACACAGAACCGGGAGACCGGGTCGCCACCGTACTTGCTACAGTTATCAACGAGGTTATAGATGACCTTCTCAAGGAGGGGATCGGCATAGATCTCACATCCCGATACCTCGTTTTCGAGGATTATTCCATCCGGGCTCCTGGCACCAAATCCCCGGTTGATCACCATCCGGAGATCCTGCCATATGGGGCCTTGAACCCCGACCTTCTGATAATCATGGGTGAATGTGGAGATCCGGTAAATTCTCTCAATCGTTGCCTCAAGACCAGCACAATACTCGGATGCCTGAGGGTCCGTTATCAGATCCTTCATCAGTTCCGTGTATGCCGAGAGGCTGTTGAGCTGGTTGAAGATATCATGGCGTGTTACGCTCTGAAGGAGATTCAGCTTCTCATTTGACCGGGTGAGGGCCTCTTCCATCTCCCGTCTGCTGGTGATATCAACGATCGATGCCTCAATGATGGAAGTCCCTGTCTCTCCGATCCTGTGCCTGATCACCTCGTGCACCCACCGGATACTGCCATCCCGGCGGATGATCCGATAGTCGCCACCGAAACGGTCGCCGGGGGTGTCGTAGAGGGTAGTGTAGCGTTCAATGATTTCGGTTGCATCAGCAGGATGGATCAGTGATGACCATGAGGGGGTGCCGCTGCCGATCTCATCAGGCCGGTATCCGGTGATCTCGGTGACAGCACCATGGAGGAAGACCGGTTCCCCTTCGACAGCCCGGTAGACGATCCCATGGAAATGCTGGAGAAACGAGCGGTGCATCTCCTCGCTCTCGGCAAGCCGCTGCTCCGCTTCCTTCCGGAGGGAGATATCCCGGATCATTGCGATGTAGCCCTTCCCGTCCGGGAGGGGAATGGGTGCAACTATCACATCCGCCCAGAAGACACTGCCCCCCTTCCGGATGTACCGCTTCTCCACGCGGTAGATCGGCAGCTTCCCCTGCATCAGATCCACAATCCCCCGTTCGTTTCCGGGAATATCATCAGGGTGTGTAATATCCCGGAAAGAGAAGAATAGGAGCTCATCCCTCGAATACCCCATCATCCGGGAGAAGGCAGGGTTTGCTTCGATGATCATGTAATCGGGATCGGTAAGCACCATCCCAAGAGGACTGTATTCAAAGATACCCTTAAACCGGGCTTCGCTTTCGGCAAGTGCCCGGTGGTCGGCATCCCTCTTCATTGCAGCTCCGATGATCCGGGCTGCGATCTCAAGCGCCTGGATCTCCGGCTGGCTCCAGATTCGTTCATAGCGGCATTCATCAAATCCGATGAAACCGGAGAGAGTGCCATGGACGATGATCGGGACGATCAGAATCGAATGGGTATCCGGAGATGCTTTCCTGACCAGCTCGCCAAACGATCCAAGATCCCGAAGTGATCCAGCGATCGTCTCTCCACAGAGGAGGAGGGGGAGGGCATCCCCATATGTGGAGTTATCAAGATGATCCGGCTTGTCAGTAGAGATCCCCCCGGCAGACCACTCGCCTTTCAGCCAGGCACCCGGGATATCACCATCCCAGTCGATCAGATAGAGATATGCACGCGAAGAATCTGCGGCCTCCCCGAGGCCCCTGATCACGGTCTCTATCCTGCTCTCCCAGTCTCCTTGTGAGAGAAAACAGGATGCTGCATACCCGACCGCTTCAAGGATGCGATCCCTTGATGCAATCGCCTTCTCATGCCCGATCTTTTCAGTTATATCCCGGCCGATACCCTCAATGATCAGATCTCCGGTTTCCGGATCGGTGATCGTGGCATTTTTTGTCTCGAAAACCCGGATAGATCCATCCTTTGCCATGAGATGAAGGGTGCATGCACACTCGCCATCTTTGAAAGCGATCTCCCTGAAGAAGCTGCGATCATCCTCCGGAAGGAGCAGGGTGAGCAGGGAGGGATCATCGGCAAACTCATTCGGAGTGTAGCCAAGAATGGAGTGTACAGATCCCGAGATAAAGAGTACCTCCGGCACTCCCCCGCGCGGGAGCCTGAGCCGATAGACGAGATCCTCGGTCTTTTCGGCAAAGAACGTAAGATAAGGGGCGGGACATCCTTCCATGGCAACAGGATTCCTATCATGAATAATAGCCATATGATACGAAAAACCTGCCTATCGTGGATCATCCGCAAAAGCTCTTCACCTCTAAAAGACGAGATCATCTATATGATTACTCTCCTCTCGGGGGGCACCGGAACCCCGAAGCTGATCCGGGGCATGCGCCAGGTACTCCATGACTCCGAGATCGCTGTTGTTGTCAATTGCGCAGAAGATATCTGGGTCTCAGGAAACCACCTCTCACCCGACATCGATACCGTCCTCTACCTCTTTGCCGGGATCTTAAACACCGAGACCTGGTGGGGGATCCGGGGCGATAGTTTGGAGACGAATCGGTACCTGGAACGGATCGGGATGCCCGAATCAATCACTATAGGCGACCGGGACCGGGGCATCCATATCGCACGCGGCAACCTCCTCAGGCAGGGGAAAAACCTCACCGAAGCAACTGCCACAATTGCTGCTGCCCTTGGTGTCGAAGCGACCGTGCTCCCGATGTGTGATACCCCCGTTGCAACCCATGTGGCAACAGAGAACGGGCCCATGCATTTCCAGGAGTACTGGGTCACCCACCGGGGCAATGTCGAGATCTCCGGGATCATCCGTGAGTATGAGACGCCGCCGGTTGCAACCGATGCCGTTCTTGATGTGATCAAAAAGAGTGATGCGGTGATCATCGGCCCATCAAACCCGGTGACAAGCATCGGACCGATCCTTGAGTGTGAGGGGGTGCGGGAAGCTCTGAGCGAGGTCTTTGTCATCGCAATCAGCCCCTTCATCGGGAGCAGACCCGTATCCGGCCCGGCTGCGGCACTGATGAAGGCCTGGGGAAGGACTCCGGATTCACGGGGAACACGTGAGGCATATGGAGATATCGTCGATCTCTTCATCCAGGATCTCAATGACGAGATTGATGTTCCGGGCAGTCTCCGGCTCAATACGATGATGACATCACAGAAACTGAGCGAATCCCTTGCATGGGATCTGCTTTCGATCATCCGGGGGCAGAGATAGGGCAGATTTTTTCTGGTGGCAAAAAAGGTAGTTTTATACCCTCTATCAGACGATACCTTCTCAGAGTGGTGCAACTATGAGTTTATTCAAATGGCTCAGATCACGTGACGAAGAGAAGGAAGTGAGAACAGAGAGCATGGAGGAGGCACATCTTCCCCGGCTCTCACTTGATGATTCACTCGGCAACCCGGACCCCGAGGTTCGGATTGCAGCTGTACATTCAATCAGCGGAATCGGCGCTCCGGCTATTTTGCTCCTGATCAACACACTCAGTGATGAGAGCTGGAGGGTCCGGAGAGCAGCCGGAACAGGCCTTGCCGGGATCGGGGATGCGGCAATCGAGCCGATGATTGCCGGACTGGATGGTGCACGGACAGATGTACGGAGAGAGCTGATCCGATCACTCACCCTCATCGGAAAACCGGCGCTTCCTGCCCTTGCAGCGGCACTTGATCACCCGTCGGTGGATATCCGGTCAGGCGCAGTCGGCGCAATTGCCCTGATAAATGCACCAGAGCGCGGGGAAGCACTCACCACAGCACTGAATGATCCAGATCAGGCTGTCCGGGCGGCTGCCGCCGAAGCCTATGGCCACCTCCCTGACGAGCAGGGGATACCGGTTCTGCTGGGGCTCCTTGGCGATCCCGTCGAAAGGGTACGGAACGCCGCGATTTTCGCATGTGTCCGGATCGGAAAACCCGCCGTTGCCCCGTTGATCAGAACGCTCGGAGGATCCGGATCTGAGATCAGATCGTATGCCGAAGAGGCGCTGATCGGGATTGGATCTGCTGGCCGGGGAGAGCTGATCGAGCTGTTGCATCACGAGAACCCGGAGGTTCGCCAGTCCGGTGTTCGTATCCTCGGTGGAATAAGGGATATGAATACCGTCTCACACCTTGTCGGGGCACTTGCAGACGCCGATCCCGAGGTGCGGAATGCGGCGATTACTGCACTCTCCGGTTTTGGAAAAGCGGCACTCCCGGAGATCACCGCCGCGTTCGAGAGCAGCGATCTCCGTATCCGTGAGGGTGCAATGGAGATTCTGGCCGGGATCGGTGAGCCTGCAATTCCATCGCTTATCGTGTACCTGAAGAACGAAGATCCTTCGGTAAAAAAGCGTGCTGCGGTGATTCTTGGGGAGATCAGGAGCTTCGAAGCACATGAGCCCCTTACTGATCTCCTCCATGACAGCGACCCATCAGTCCGCCGTGAGGCATTCGAGGCGATCGAGCAGATCAAGAGAAAGTAAGGCTACTTCTGCTTTCTCCGGATCTTCATCGCATTTATGTGTGAACTGAGAAAACCGGGCTTTTCCAGGGGAAATACCCCCTCTTTTACTGATCGCACATCCTCAACAGAGTAGAAGGCATTTGGGTTGAAATGTTTGATCAGTTCAATCACTTCGGTGAGCCGGGAGCGGTTGATGACACAGAAGATCAGTTTGACCTCCCCGGTTACACCTTCGGCATTGATCGAGGTGATACCGAAATTCTTCTGTTTTAATGCCTCAACCAGCTGTGATGCATCCCGGTTTGTGATCACCCTGACGATCACCTGGCCGATGGAGAGGCGATCCTCGAAGATGATACCCAGATAGTTACCGAGTGCAAACCCAAGCCCGTACGCAATATACGCAGCAGGGTTATTCAGGTTCTTCATGATCTCCCCGATGGCAAGGAGCCAGATGATCACCTCAAAGAACCCAAGTGCTGGTGCAAGGAACCGGTATCCCCGTGCAACAAAGATGATCCGGATCGTCCCCATACTGACATCGACGATACGTGCGATGATGATGAAGAGGGGGATGAGAACCCAGGTATAGAGATCTGTAAGAGGAATACCAATGATCTCCATATTCTGACCACCTTGAAAAAAGTTGGATACTGATTATCCCGCTTCAGAGGACAAAGACAGCAGCTGCAAGCACGGTCACCCATCTGCCATCTGCATCACCTTCAGCAGACTGGCAGATATGGGTCGTCTTGATGATCTTTCCACTCGCCTTATAGATCTGTTCCCGTTCCTGCCATGCCTTATCGGGATCGAACTCGATCCCGAGTGTGGTTGCAAGCATCGTTGCGGCGAGATCCTCTGCATACTCACCCGAGACAAATGCAGTCTCACCATACGCATGATGCTCTGAGAGATAGCCGTACTCGTTTGCATCTTTTGGGAGTGCAAGCCCGATTGCAGAAGATAACAGCCGGTTCGGCTCTTTTGTCTCGTTTCGTGCCATTACACAGTAGACGATCTCGCCTGCACTGAGTTCTTTGAGACCATCTTCCGGGGAGACGATCGTTGCATTTGGAGGGAAGATACTCGATACATAGACGAGATTGTACTTCTCGATCCCTGCCTTCCTGAGCGCAAGCTCAAATGAGGCGAGTTTGTCTTTATGGACACCAACCCCTTTTGTGAAGAATACCTTGGAGGGAACAACCATATGCATCATTCGAACTGCTGAGAGTTTAAACTTTGTTCGGTCATAACCGCGTTATTCATCCCATGAGAGATGTGATCCCACCCCGACGGGTGTGATTGCGTGATGGTGGGAGAGTGCAATGGTTGCAGGAAGCCCTGTACAATGGCAGGGATAGATGACGCCAATACCCGACTCTGTACACCATCGGGAGACTTCATCTATCCGGGCAGGTGTTGCAGAATAGAGATGGAGACCCCCGATGATGGCAGCCACCCGTTCATCTCCGCAGACACTCCGCGCGTACGCAACCGTATGCTCGATCCCTGCATGGGTGCAGCCACAGATGATCACAAGTCCTTCATCTCCCCGGTACACGAGGCAGGAATCCTCGATCACCTGATCAGGTACCCATCCATCAGCTGACTGAACAAAAGCACTGCTCTGTGAGGTTCGTTTCGGATCTGTGCGGGGTATCTCACCAAGGAAGGTGATCCGGTCAGAGACCTTCTGCGGAGAGACCGAGGTCTTCACCTCCCCGAACATGGAGAGATACTCAGGCGAGACGGGGCAACCGGCATCTCCCCCTTCTTTTGCCTTCTTCCTCCCAAACGTTGCCGGATGGGTGATGAAGAGAGGTGGGCGGGCAGGCATTCCCTCGATCCCTGCCCTGATCTGGTGGGCAGCAAGGGATGGCAGGCCGCCGGTATGATCGATATGGCCATGGGAGAGGACGACTGCATCGAGATTCAGAAGATCAATACCCATCGCAGCGGCATTCTCAAGGAAGAGAGCCGAATATCCGCAGTCAAAGAGGATGCTGGTATTGCCATCTTCAATGAAGAAGGAGAGACCGGGCTCTGCACGGAAGTACCGGTCAATTAAGGTGGTGTTCTCGATGAGCACGGTTAACCGCATATACACACATTACGATGGTTTAGACGAAAGACTCTTTCATCCTGGCGATGATCTTCTGCATATGTTTCGACGGGGAGCCATCTGCATCGCCATGCTACTCTTCCTGATTTCATCGGCAGGTGCCTTCTTTGTGGAGAGTGCCGAGGGAGTGCCGCACGGCTATCCCATATATGGTGAGGAGCTTGAGCTTGAGATGTATGTTACGTTTTTGGGCCTTGATTCGCTTTCATTCCCATCTGAAGACACACTGGAGCTCAAAACCGATCTCATAGATCCACACTGGACGGTTGATATGCACCGATCAGGTGGGCTGAGCACCCTGAGACAGAGAAGCAAGAGCAGGGAGACGATCCCGGGATGGGAACTCTCGTATCCGTCCGGCGATGAGATCGCCCTCACCATCCGGCTATCTGGTGCGGTTCCGGAATTATCTGATCCCGGGATGGTCACTATCCTCTCGATACGCCAGCTTGACGGCTCCTACACGCTCCGTGAGGGGAACGAGTACCTGATCGAACAGATGGTATTTCCCGCCGGAGGCATCCCACCGGGCACGCCGCCGGATCCGGTGATCGTCGCCCCATCCCCGCCGGATCTCTCGGCATTCACGGTCTCAGAGCGATCAACCACCCCTGCCGGACTCCTTCAGCCAGGAGAGACGACAACGCTCAGGACGTACCTCTACTTCGACAGGATCCCGCACATCACATTTCCAACAAGTGATACGCTCCGGCTCCAGACCCGATTACTCAACGCGACATGGGCAGTCAGCATCCACAAAGGGGGAGCTGAACTGGTGCGAAACCCACGGATCGGCTATTTCTATACCATCCCCGGATTTGAACTCTCGTACCCCCAAAGAGAGAACGTCGGCCTCTCGGTTGCTGTCACCGGAACAGTTCCCTCAACAATGACCAATTCGCTCCTGGTGATCACGCAGTCGGGACCAGACGGTGCCGTACGCGAAGGTGCGGTCTTCACCCATCCCGCATTCATTTCCGAAACACCTCAAACCGAAACACCAAATACAACAGAGACTCCGACCCCAAAGCCAACACAGACGGAATCACCGACACCTGAAGTGACACCAACACCCAGGCCCACTCCGGATATGACCCCGCTTCCACCACCTCCACCAAAGGGTGAGATCTTCCCTGACGGCATCTCATTCGAAGGGTTTCTCGACCTGATTCAGGATCTAATCGGCCATGGCAGTCTCTTTCTTGAGAGGCTCGTCCCGCTCTTTGAGCGGATAGCGGGAATCTGAACAGGAGTAATGCTTAATAATGAATACAGGACACACTAACGGTATGCCAGCTGACTCCGGTATCGAGCCAGAGAAGGGAAAAAACGGGAGACCTGTGATCCTCTTTGTGGATGATAACGATATCCTCAGGAGTATCATCTCCGAGGTGCTGGAACAAGCAGGATATTCTGTCGTCTGCGCCGATGGTGGAGAATCATGCCTCAAAACCTTAACCGAAATATACCCGGACATGATCCTCCTCGATATCATGATGGAGCCGATGGATGGATGGGAGACGCTCCGTGCGATCCGGAAGAGCCCCGCCTGCAAGGATATCCCTATTGTCACCCTCACCGGCAAGATCTTCCTCCCATCCGAGATGGTTGAGTATGGCCATGAGATCAGCGGGTGGATCAAAAAGCCGATCAGGATGGAGCCTTTTGTCCGGATGATCCAGGAGATCTTTGCTGAGCTCAAAGAGGACCGGGAAGTTGCGCTGGAGAAGGCCGATTCCGCATCTCCGGAAGATCTGTACAACTATGCCCTGCACCGCCGCCGCCTCAGAGTATTCGGCCGTATCTATGAAGGAATCCTGAATCAATGCGTCACAACAGAGAATGAGACCTGTGAGGGATGGGGTGAAGACACAAAGATGATGCAGGGTATGGTGGCAGAGGAAAAAGAGTGGTGCAGGGCTCATGGGGTCATCTGAGAATATAAACCACCGATTCTTCTTTCCTGCACTCTTTTTATTTCTGGGAGCAACAACGCTGATATCGTTTATTAATTACCTCCTCTTCCATACAATAGCCGAGCTCTTCTCGATTGTGATCGGATGCCTCATCTTTATGATCGCGTGGACGGCACGGGATCGGATCGAGAACAGCTTCCTCCTCTTTATTGGTGTAGGATATCTCTTCATAGTCGGTCTTGATCTCCTTCATACCCTCGCCTTCAAAGGGATGAACATATTTGCAGGGTATGATGCAAACCTCCCAACCCAGCTCTGGATAGCAGCCCGGAGTCTTGAGGCAGCAACACTTCTGATCGCAGCCTTCCTCATTCCGAGAAAGGTTGATCTCAGGCTCCAGTTTGGGATCTATTTCGCACTTGTTGTTGCCCTGATCTGGTCTATCTTCACACCGGGAGTATTCCCGGACTGCTTCATTGAGGGAAGCGGACTGACTTCTTTCAAGATATACATGGAATATCTCCTCTCGATCCTCTTCGCCACCACAATCGTGCTCATCTACCAGAAGAGGGCATATTTCGAGCCCCGGATACTTCACCTGATGATTGCAGCCCTTGGAGCAACCATTATCGCTGAGCTTGCATTCACCTTCTATATCGATGTCTACGGGCTCTCAAATCTGATCGGCCATCTCTTCAAGATCATCTCGTTTGCCCTCATCTACCTGGCTCTTGTGGAGACCGGGATCAGGCGCCCGCTTGAGATCCTGTACCGTGATCTTGCAGAGAGCGAAGAGAAGTTCCGGGGGCTCTTCCAGACGATGAAAGAAGGGTTTGCGCTCCATGAAATCGTGAAGGATGATGATGGCAATGCCGTCGATTACCGGATACTTGAGGTTAATCCGGCATTTGAGGAGATCCTTTCAATTCCGGCAGAAAGTGCGATCAATACGACAGCCCGGGAACTCTATGGAACGGAAGAACCCCCATTTTTGGATCGATACGCTGCTGTTGCTGATGGCGGGGAGCCGATCACCTTCGAGGAGGATGTTCCTCAGCTGAAACGGCACTTCAGGATATCTGTCTTCTCTGAAAAAACCAATACATTCGCAACCATCTTCAACGATATCACCAGATCCGTCGAAGATCAAAAGGCACTCTCTCTCGCCAACAAAAAGCTCAATCTTCTGACAAGCCTGACCCGGCATGATATCTTCAACAACATCACCGCCGCCGAAGGGTACCTGTACCTGATAGATACAACGGATATGCCACCGGATACTATCCGGTACATCAATGGCCTTCGCGAACAGATCGGAGCCATACAGAGGAAAAATGAGTTTTCACGCGATTACCAGAATATGGGGATTCAGGCGCCGACATGGCAGTCTCTGGAGAAGAATATCGAGGAATATCTCGCCGACCATACTGATACCGGGGATATAACAATTGAGCATAACCTCACAGGATATGAGATCTATGCGGACCCGATGCTCCCCCGCGTCTTTGAGAATCTCATTGGAAATGCCCTGATTCATGGGAAAACGCTCACCTCTATCAGATGGCACACAGAAGAGAAAGAGGATTCTCTTCTGATCATCTGTGAAGATGATGGCGTGGGAGTTGTGGATGAGAAGAAGGAGTCGATCTTCAGACCTGCGTTTGGAAGAAGCCATGGATTTGGACTCTATCTTGTGAGTGAGATCCTCTCGATTACGGAGATCACCATAAGAGAGAACGGAGTCTATGGAGAGGGAGCCCGTTTTGAGATACAGGTGCCCGCAGAAAAATTCAGGAGGAACTCCTGAAACTACTCCTCAATAACCGTATCGACAAAAGTGGAGAGCTGCATCAGGAGATCGGGGTCAAGCCCTTTTTCTGCTGCAAGGAAGACCCCTGCCACACCGGCGAGCCGGAGGCGGTTTGTCACAAAATGCATGAATTTTGAGATGTTCTGGGTGGGGAGGTAGATCAGCATCGTCGATACCGAGTCAAGGATGATGCAGGCTTTTTTTCCTTCCATCTTCTTTAGGATGGTGGTGACGGCGATCCCCATATCGGTCAGGTTCGAGGGATGATTGATATAGGTCGTCATCGGATCGGAGTCGGGCTCCTTTCCAAGCGAGTACCGGGTGATCGCATCGATATACCAGATTGACTTCGGATCGATTCCGGCTTTCTGGTAGAGCATCCTCAGGATCGGTGAGGGCTGGTTTGTGGTGATCACGATTGCATCATACCCGCCCTCTGTAATCTCGGCTACAAGCTGTACTGAAGCCTTCTTCATGGCATGTGGCTCTGAAAGCAGGAGATAGATCTCCCCCTCTTCGATCTCATGAGGAGCAATTGTATCAGACATGGCTACTCCAGCAGGAATGTCCGGTATGCTTCCGGAATATCTCCGCCCTCACCGGTGAGAGCGGCATTGAGTTCCCTGATCGTCTCTGCGATCTGTGCCAGGTGGGTCATCTGCACCCTCAGCCTGAGGGCAGCGGCATCACAATCGAGGGAATCGTCATCGAACAGTTCAAGGATATCTTCGATATTTTCACGCACAACCTCAATTGGCATCTTCAGACGGGCCGTCGCTTCCCTGATGTATGCGATCATCGTCCGCTGCGCCTTCTTCTCTTTTGTGATATCCCGGACCAAAAGCGAGAAGCCTTCGCCCCCGGAGAGTGGGTTTATTGAGATGATCACGTCATGTTCGATTCCCCGCCGATCCGGCAGGATAGCTGAGATCACCGCATGATCCGATTGTGAGATCGCCTCAAAAATCCGATCTTCACCCTCCTTCAGCCGGATCAGATCCAAAATCGGCGCATCAAGGGCGTTCTCTTCCGGAATACCGGTCATCTCTTCGGCGGCTTTGTTCCATGAGAGGATAGTGCCGGAGGCGGAGACGCTGACGATCGCCTCCTGCGAGGTCTGCACAATCGTCGAGAGGAGCCGCATCTGTGCTTCAGACTCTTTCTGTTCGGTCATGTCACGGATCACGATGATGGTATGAGGGCGGTTTTTGATCGTGGCCTTTGAGAGGGTGAGCTCAACAGGCACAGACTCCCCCCCTTTCCTGAGGGCGGTGAGCTCATGGGAACCCTCGCTCACAAGGACCGATCTCCATTCGGGGTGGGAGGCATCCGGGGCAAGGAGGTCAACGATATTCATGCCTTTTGCCTCCTGCTTCTGATAGGAGAATATCTGTTCTGCCGCAGGATTCCAGTACGTAATGAGTGCGTGTTCATCAAGGAGAATAATCCCGTTATAGGCGGCGTAGGTGATCCCGTGGAAGAGCTCCTCACGTTCACGGAGTTGCCGCTTGTTCCGGACCTTATCGGTGATATCCACCCCGACGGCCACGTACCCGGTAATCTCCTTCTCCTGGGATCGCACTTCGCTTGTGTTCCATGAGATATGCTTCTCACTGCCATCCCCGGTGATGATCCGTGTCTCAAAATTCCGCAGATATGCCTGTTCCTCGATCACATCGGTGATCATCTTCGTGATCTCTTTCCGGTACACGGGATCCGGGTATAACCTCTTCCAGATCTCGTTCTTTCCGATCACCTCCGGGGCAGGATAGCCGGTGATCTGTTCGGCAGCAACATTCCAGAAGAGGATGGTTCCATCCGGGGCGAGGAACGTCACCAGGGCATTCATCCGTTCGATGATCGTCTGGTGAAAGAGGGTAAGATCGGCAGTCATCATGTATCAGTCGATGATGGAGGGAGAGGGGGATATACTTTACCATGTATCTGCTGAGCCGGGCCGGTGATAGGACAAACCTCTTCACCTTATACGAAGTACCAGTACTGGATTTTATGCGCATACCTATACGAGAAGTCACCCCTGAACTGGAGCATGCAACAATCGCCGGATGGGTGCATGAAGAGCGGGATCTTGGAGGTCTCGCCTTCTTCCTGATCCGGGATCGGACCGGTATCATGCAGGTGACCGTTCCAAAGAAGAAAGTTCCTGAAGATGTCTTAATCGCAATAAAAGAGGTCTCACGGGAGTCTGTTGTCCGCGTCTCCGGGATCATCAAGGCAACCGAGAAGGCGCCCGGTGGAAGGGAGCTTGTCCCTGAGCGGTTTGAGATCATCGCAAAAGCGGCCTCCCCGCTCCCCCTTGATGTCGCCGAGAAGGTGCCGGCCGAGATCGATACCCGGCTCGATGCCAGATTCCTCGATGTCAGGCGGCCGAGGATAGCGGCAATATTCTCGATCCGCTCCCGCGTGATGGAGGCAACCCAGAGGTTCCTCTTCAGGGAAGATTTTACCCAGATCACCACCCCGAAGGTGGTTGCAGCCGCAACCGAAGGCGGCACCGAACTCTTCCCGATTGCATATTTTGAGAAGGAGGCGTTCCTGAGCCAGAGCCCGCAGCTCTACAAGCAGATGATGATGGCGGCCGGCTGCGAGAAGGTCTTTGAGATCGGACCGATCTTCCGGGCAGAGGAGCATAACACCGTCCGGCACTTGAATGAGGCAACCTCGATTGATGTCGAGGTCTCGTTTGCCGATCACAACGATGTGATGGTGCTCCTTGAGCAGCTCATGCATGAGATCTACTCCTCTGTTGCAGAGAACTGCACAGCAGAGCTTGAACTCCTTGGAATCCCTGATCTCCAGGTACCGGAGAAGTCGCTCCCCCGCCTCCCCTATGCAGAGGCAATCGAGATTGCAGGGAAAAAGATGGAGGAACCGATCGCATACGGCGACGATCTCGGAACCGCATCCGAGCGGGCGATCGGCGAGGAGATGGGCACCCATTACTTCATCACCGAATGGCCGACCGCCATCCGGCCCTACTATGCGATGCCCTCTGCTGCCGATCCTTCAATCTGTAATGCATTTGACCTGATGCACCCGAAGATGGAGCTCTCATCCGGTGCAGAGCGGTGCCATGTCTATGACCAGCTGGTGGAGCAGATCAAATCCAAAGGACTCTCCCCCGAAGGATTCGAGTTCTACCTTAAGCCCTTCCAGTACGGGATGCCGCCGCATGCAGGCTGGGGGCTTGGTGCCGAGCGGCTCGTCATGACGATGTGCAATCTCCAGAATATCCGTGAAGCGGTCCTCTTCCCACGGGATCGCCACCGTGTCACCCCATAAGCCATGTCAACGCCTGTCTTCGATCCCGGCATGATCCTCCCGACAACAGTCGTCGGGAGCTTCCCGGCAGTGAAGGGAAGAGGGCTCTCAGCAGTCCTCGACCCCTATAAGCATGCGGTCCGGTTTGCGGTTAGCGAGCAGATCCGGGCCGGGATCGATATCATCTCCGACGGGCAGGTTCGGGAGGGGATGATTCAGGCATTCACGGGAAAACTGCCCGGGATACGGGATGACTCCGTCATCTCGTCCGTGCAGGCAGCAGCAACGGGAATCACCGTTTCTGATACCCGGTATGCGCTCACACAAGCAAAGAGGGTGAAGGGGATCCTGACCGGCCCCTCATCAATTGCCCACGCACTCCGGATCCAGACACCCGCATACCGGAACCGTGAGGAGCTTGTGATCGATATTGCACATGCCCTTGCCGCAGAAGGAGAGGCGCTTGCACGGGAAGGGGCCTGTATCATCCAGATCGATGAGCCGATCCTCTCGACAGGAGCCGCTGATATCGGAACCGGGGCAGAGGCGATTGGGATCATCGCAAAGGCGGTGAATGTTCCGGTCTGCCTGCATGTCTGCGGACCGCTTGATGAGATCATCGACCACCTCCTCAGGCTGCCGATTGCGATCCTGGATATCGAGGCGGCAACCCAGCCCGGGAATCTTGAGATCTTCACAGATACGGATCTGAAAGGGAAGATGGTCGGCTGCGGGTGCGTCGCCTCTTCTGATCACGAGGTCGAGCCCGTTGAACTGATAAAAAAGCGGATCGAGAGATGCATCGATATTTTTTCGCATGACAGCATCCTGATCGACCCGGACTGCGGCCTCCGGATGCATACGCCGGAAGGGGCCTTTGCGAAGCTCTCCCGGATGTGTGAGGCGGCCTCGCAGGTTCGGAGAGAATATCAGTAAGGTGCGGGATTAGAGATTCTGGTACCAGAAAAGGTCTACAAGGAGCTTGCAGAGATGAAAACAACAGGTCAGACAGATAAAGGTATTCAGGGAGAAATGATCGAGGATCAGAAGAGACGCAGGCTTGAAGAAGATGCCATGATCTGGAGCAGCCGCAGAAAAGATAGCTATCTCCCATTATCAAGGATAAAGGATTAATTCTCTACCAATTCTCTGGTCCGAGCGATACCATGCAGACATTTAATGATCCTTCATCAGACTGTTCAGTCCTTGAACAATGACAGTTCTCTCCCATTCCTATCACAAAATTCACACAGTAATTCAATCAGGGTGTCATAATAACCCCAACCCATACCGGATGCCATATCAACAATGTTTTCCAGCCTGGGTAGAAAATGGTCGACTATATCATCGGGCTGTGAGTCAAGCTCTTCTGTAATCTTCTCAAACATTCTTTCCAGGCTGAGATAGAAATTTTCCCACATATCACCATACTCGACCGTGTACTTTGTGCCCATCTCAACATAATGGGCCATTAGTTCTAATTTCCCGACTATATCGTTTGTTGCCTTAAAATAACTGGATATAACCCTTTTTCCGGCAGAGAAATTCACACTCCTCCTCCCTGTTATGGGCGGATACAGTGCATCGGAGATTTTATTTAAGTAGGGCTCAAGAGACGCCTCTCCTGTCGGGTAACGGGAGTGGAGAAACGTTTTATTATCCTTATTCAGCCTGTAAAGATCGCCTATCAGTTTTATCAGTTCCTTCTTCTCTATCTCTGAAAGAACGTTCTTTACATCGCTCCATGCCATTTTCTTCGGTTCTGCCATAGCCCGGTTTGATAATTACTGAATTCTTCCTGCTTTCAGACACGTCATAGATGAAACTCTGGCGCTAAAAGCCCCATACTTCATCCATATCCTCAATATCTTCATCAAGGTATCTCTCCATAGTTGCAATCCATTCCGGCTTCTCCTCTTTTATTGTTTCTTTCAGCTCAGAGAACTCCTCTTCGGTAATCTCACCTTTCTCCAGCATAAACGTATAGAACTTCTTCAGGCTTGAAGCATTCTCATTTATTGCAGAAATTCCTGTCCAGGGACCTTTTCTGATAAACCAGAATCCCAGATACATGCCTATCCCGTGGACACCATCCCGGGCATCAAGGTCTTCAGAGTACAGCAGATACACATTTATGTAAAACTCGACATTTTGGAGATGTTTCTCAATGGTTCTCGGAGTGAGCTCCTTTTTTGTGAGATACTCCTTGAATTCGGCAAGCAGGTTTTTGTTATATGATCTGATAGCATCATTATCATTTTCGTAATCTTCAGAGGACATAAGCATGAGATCCTTTTCTTATTTGGAACCATAAATGTTCTTTATTCATACATAAAATCCACTCTGTTCTCAAATGCCGGTCTCAAAATCCAACGCTTCACTGATCCGTGTGGATTGTGTTGACACAAGCCATCATCTGGCTATCTGGTATATACAATCCATTAGTATCTCCTGACCTTCAAACCTGGAATATCTTCAAAATGATGGTCCCGCGTCACAATCTCACCATCAGATCCAAGTGCTATTGCGGCGATCAGCTCATCGAAATCTCCAACAGGTTTGCCTTCTTCCCTCAATCTCGCAGAGAGCGCTCCAAAGATACTATATATCTCATCATTAATGTTCTCATTAACCAGATGCTCTGTGATTGCTTCGATCTCTCTCAGATTCTTTTCAGGAGATGCTGAAAGATATGCACCTCTATAAAGCTCAAGAATTGTGATCGACGTGGTTGCAGGATTTAGGCCTTCCTTCTCAATTGTTTCCAATGCCCTGAGTGCATCAGGTTTGTGTCGGATCAGATCAATGATCAATGAGGTGTCAAGTACCGGCATTAAAGTCGACCTCTCGCATTCTGGCTTTTCTCATCTCTCGGGAGGCCTTTTCAATCGAATCTGCAAGTTCCTGATTTGGACCTAGCTCTTTGAGTATTTCTGAGAGCTTTTTCCTGGGGGGAGTAAACTTGAGGATTACTTCTGAGAAACTCATTCCTGTCCCACCTTTCAGACGGGACAGACGCTCATAGGCGTCATCACTGATGCTTATTGTTTTGGTACCCATGTCTGTGTATGTGTATGTATGTGCATATAAAAACGACTCTTCTCCAAAATTCTGATCGCCAGGTTTTTACTGAATTCTTAGGAGCATGGGATTGAGCCCGTTTAAGATCCCGATGCAACAACCGGATCGTCAGAAGTGATTGAAGCAGGTGCGGTGCGGGTATCGGGGCGGCGGGGTGGGTTTTGATATTCACCACTATAGCCGCTCCAACGTAACACGAGAATAGCTATTTGAGGCCATTCATGTATAATTATAGCTTTTGGAAATGAATAGCCTTCAGAAATGGAGAAGAGCCATACATTAGATGATTTTCTTCATCTTGAGATCCCTGATTTCACGGGATATTTCATGAAGATCCGTCTTCAACCATTTTTTCCGTTCTTTTGTATAGTCTCCCTCTCCCTGATCAAACATCATCAGGAACCTGACCATATCAACAGGACCAAGGGTTTTCAGGAGTGCCTCCATGCCCTCTGTATGGATTTCATGGAGCGTCTTCGTCTTCATCATTATTCACCTCCAGGACAAGTTCAACCGGATTACATACCTGCACACCAGTACATAATGTTTGTGATCTCTTGATTTTTTTTATAAGTGCATAATCAGTTGTCACAAGAATAGCATTTGCACGCTCAACACATGCAACATGCAACGCATCCATTGCATCAATACCATGATCCATTATTTCACCGGCTCGATCTTCCAGACTATCATCCCATTCGATTATTTCACTCGCATATGCGACAATATTAAGAACACGCTGAGACCGGTTGTGATCCGGCATTTGAAGAATCTCATATGAAATTATATCACTTGATATGAGAGTCCAGTCGCTCCTGCAACGGTTGAGAATTGCAATTACTGCTTCCATCTCCATATTTATTCTGGAATGGTTCCGAGCATCAAACGGCCTGCATAAACAACATACATCAAGATATAGTCTCACAGAAGCCTCTCGTTCATTTTAGCCTATGATCTATAAAGCGATTACTATAGCGAAAAGAGGTGAAGACAAAAAAAGGTGTTTTCGGATTTCACACCACCCTTGACGTCGTCGAGAGCTCAAGCCCTTCCCCGGTGATCACAAAAGGAACCGTCCGGTCAGGGATCCGCATGCCCCGGTATTTCATGATCTGGAGCCTGCGTTCGATCTGCGACTGGTGAATCTCGGCTGTCAGCCGGATGACGATATCCGCCTGCCTGAAGATGAGCGCCTCTTCATAGGGTGTATGGAGACCTTCGTACAGCGTGCAGAGGAGGCAGCCGCCATCATTCCTGAATGCTGCGGTTGCGATGGTGAGGAGCCGGAGTGCCTGGGCAATTCCCCGGTCGAGAATGATAGTGGAGAGTGAGTCGATAACAGCGGCATCCCCCCGGATATCATGAGCAAGATCCTCAATAGAGAGGCCGGCTGCCGGGATCATCCCATCCCTCACCTCTTCATCAAGCATAAGATATATTCCGGCATTCGCTGTGGCAAACTGGGCCGCGAGGGCATCCAGCCCGGAGAGGGGGGATCCGACCATGATGATCCGGCTCCCGGCAAGGTACCCGCCGCCGATGACCGGATCAAGTCCGGGAACACCACTTGCTTTCAAATCACTCACTCCTCCATCATAGTAGTCCGATGATCTGGATCCCCGCCACACCTGCCGCAAGAACAAGAGCGGCAGAGAGGACAACTCCGTCAAGGGCACCGATCGATATCGATCCGGTCTCTGCCTTCCCCCGGCGGTATCCACGCATATCGATCGTCAGTCCAAGGGTATCAGCCTTTCCAAGAGCATTTAAGATGAGGGGGAGGATCACCGGCTTGAGTCCTCTCACTTTTCCCATCAGCCCGTCACCGGGTGCATACCCGCGTGCAAGCTGTGCCTCACTGATCCGGATCCCTTCCCTCTGGAGGGTCGGGATGAAACGGAGTGCAATCAAAAACATCAGGGTATAGTCGATCGGCATCTTCAGCTGCCGGAGCGTGGTGACGAGCTCTCCCGGTTTTGTCGAGACGACGAGGAGCTGGAATGCAAAAAGCATCACCGCAAACCGGAGCGAGAGGATGGTTCCAAAGAGTATAGCCCCTGTTGTCACCGGCAGGGCACCTCCTATGAAGGGGATGCCTGCCGGGATAAGCGTGAAGAGGACCTCACCACCCTGCATCGTCAGCACCGTGAAGAGAACGAGCATGATGCCGAGGACGAGGAGGAGCGGGATCTGTTCGGTGAGCCCCCGGCCAAGACCTCCTGCCCATGCAGCCAGGAAGACCACAACCAGAAGGAATGCAAGCAGCAGGAGGTCGCTCGTCATCACGGCGAGGATGACCAGGATCACCGTGAAGATGAGCTTGGTGATCGGATGGATCCGGTGGAATATCCCGTTTCCGGGGATATACTGCATAATTTCCTGCATCTTTTATGCCTCCGTGTCACTGATGAACTTTCCATTGCTCATCTTCAGTACCCGGTCGGCAAATGTTGTTGCAAGCCCCGGATTATGCGTGATCATCACAATACCGTGCCCCTCATCAGAGAGCCGCATCAGAATCTCCATGATCTGGAGTGATTCTGCAAGATCCAGTCCGGTTGTTGGCTCGTCAAGGACGAAGACCTCCTGGCCCATTGCCACGACACAGGCGAGAGCAAGCCGCTGCCGCTCGCCACGGGAGAGGTGGCGGGGGTTGGTCTCCTCTTTTCCGGCGAGGCCGACCTCCTCGATAACCGGGGCGATGCTGGTCTGATCCTTGCCGATATTCTTGAGCCCGAATGCAATCTCCTTCCTGACGGTATCTTCAAAGAGCATCGTATCAGGGTTCTGGAAGACGAGGCCGGTATGCCGGGAGAGTACCGAGATGGACTGGCCGTTGCAGGTTTTTCCGGCAATTGTGAGGGTGCCTTCAGTCGGCTTCAGCAGGCCATTGAAATGCTTCACGAGGGTGGTCTTGCCGGACCCGTTCTCCCCCACAATTGCGATGATCTCGCCTTTATGAAGGGTGAATCCGACACCATCGACTGCCCGGAGATCGCCATAACAGTGGACGAGCCCTTCTGCTTCGATGAGGGGGGCGCCGCCTGCCTTCCGGGGCCGTTTGGTGATTGGAGGAAGAGCATCCCGGATGATCCGTGAGACCTCTTCGGGAGTGCCTGATGCCGCGATCGTCCCATCCTGTACCAGGATACAGGTATCGGCATACTTTGCCGCCTCATCGATCATATGTTCGACAAGGATGATCGTCTTCCCCTCGTCCGCAAGCGATCTCAAAATGGAGAACACCAGGTTCCGGGCCTCTTCATCCAGCTCAGAGGTCGCCTCATCAAGGATCAAAACGTTTGTTCCGAGGGCGAGGGTTGCGGCAAGCGCCGCCTTCTGCTTCTGCCCGCCTGAGAGGGTGTAGGGGGCACGGTCTGCGAGAGGAGAGATCTCCAGAAGATCAAGGATCCGTTCGAGTTCGACCTCTGCTTCTTTTTTTGAGAGACCGCTGTTCTCAAGGCTCGTCATCACCTCTTCCCCGACGGTGGTGAAGATCAGCTGTGCATCGGCATCATCAAAGACCATCGAGACGTTATGGGAGAGCTCTTCAATCCCATCGTACTCCATCATATCACGGCCGGCAATTGCAATCGATCCGGTAGCATTTCCCGTATAGACATGCGAGAGGATGCCTGAGATTGCCCGGCAGAGGGTGGTCTTGCCGGCACCTGATGGGCCCGTGATGATCGTCATGGAGCCCTCTGGTATCGAGAGGGAGATGTCCCTGAGTACCGGGTGATCCCTGTTCCGATAGGTATAACCGAATGTGTCCAGCCTGATCATCGGTTACCTCTCAAGGACCCGTGAGGCGGCGGGGTAGAGCATCGAGACGATGATCCCGTTCACCACTGCGGTGATGACGACGATCGGAACAACTGCCATGACAAAGCCGGTGAGGGTCACTGCCTTTGCGAGCATCCCCGGTGCTGCAAGGAGCAGGATGATGACGACTCCGACAAAGGAGAGGCCTGAGGCGAGGGTCGCAACGAAGGTGGTAATACCGGGTGCTGCCAGCTTCATCCTGTCTTTCAGTGCCATGAAGACCAGTATACAGACGATTGCCCCGATCGGCTCAGATATGAGGTTTGCAGGCGGGAAGATCGAATGGCTGATCAGTGCCGATATCAGGCCGGCGATGACGCCTATCCCGAGAGCTTCGCTGATCTTTGGGACAACAAGAATGATCGCAAGCGAGTAGAAGGCGATCACAAGGTTCGCAACAATCGGGCCCGGTATAACGAGCGACATGTACCGTACAATGGCTCCTGCTGCAAGCAGGATACCGACAAGTGCTATATCTCTTGATTTCATGATAATTTCTCTCTGGTATATTCTTCTCTGAGTGTTTTCCGCATCAGTTTCCAGCCGTTCTTCCGGGGAAGAGAATCGGTGACGATCACTTCCCTCGGCACCTTGTATCCTGCAAGATGGGATCGGCAGTATTCGATGATCTCTTCTTCTGAGAGGGTCTCACCCTTGTTTGGAACAATTGCTGCGACCGGGATCTCGCCCCTTCTCTGATCAGGGAGACCGAAGATGGCGGCATCGGCGACAGCCGGGTGCCTGAGGAGGATATCCTCCACCTCGGTCGGGTAGATCTTCCAGCCCGACATGATGATCATATCCTTTTTGCGATCTGTTATGGAGAGGCGCCCTTCCCTGTCGATGAACCCGATATCGCCGGTTAGGAACCAGCCTGTGGGGAGGAAGGCTTCTTCGGTCTCCTCTTTCATCCCATAGTACCCAAGGGCGACTGCGGGACCCCGGAGGGCTACTTCCCCTTCCTCTCTGGCGGGGAGGTTTTGTGTGGGGTCCTCGCTATCGACGATCATCACTTCAGAGTACCCGACCGGGTGGCCGACCGAGAGGAACCGGTCTGCAAACGGATAGTCTGCTGCCCGGATTGCGGTGCCGGTCCCAATCACGATCGTCTCCGAGAGGCCGTATGCATTGATGATCGGGATATCGAACCGTTCATGGAACGGCTTCCAGACCTCGGGATGGAGCGGGCCGCCGCCTGAGATGATCTCCCGCACAGATGCAAGCCGCTCTTCTGTTCCGGGCGGCGAGGTGAGGAGTGAATGGATCACCGGGGGCATCCCTGCAAGGACGGTGACTGCGTATTCTTCGGTGAGTGTGAGGTACTGGTTCAGATCGAACCGCTCCATCACGACGAAGGTTGCCCCCGCCTTCAGTGCTGCTATTCCCCATGATATGCCGACATGGCCCATCGGGTAGATGCCGAGGTAGACATCATCCGGTGTGAGGGCGAGTGCCTCGGCTTCGGCATCGAGAGCCGCCATCCAGCCGCCATGGGTGAGCATCGCTCCCTTCGGCCTTCCGGTTGTACCGGAGGTATACTGGATCTGGCAGAGGTCGGTGGGCGAGCAGTTGACGGGGGGGAATGCTGGTACTGCCTCCCGCAGCATGGGCCAGGGAACCGTGCCATCGGTTCCATCCCCGGTTGAGATGATCGTGATGCCGGGGATGGTCGCTGCCACCTTCACCCCCTCGGGATCGGTAATAAGAAGACGTGCACCGGAGTTTGCCACCGCATAGGCGAGTTCCTCCCTGGTATAGACCCGGCCCGTCGGGACAGCGACTGCCCCTGCCCGCCATGCCGCGAAGTACCCGATCAGGTACTCAGCGGAGCTCTCCAGGTAGATGACGACCCGGTCACCCTTCACAACCCCAAGCGAGGTGAAGAGGGAGGCAAGAGAAGAGGTGGCATCCAGGAGATCCCGCATTGAATAGGACTCGCCCCGTGACGGGACGATCAGGGCGGCTTTTTCGGATCGGGCCGCCCCGATATCAAGAAATGCGGTGATGTTTGGCACGTGAAATTCTCCATTATTGTAGTATAATGTATATATTTGTACAATTATGATATAAAAGAGAGGGTTCCGATCAGAATGATCGGTGGAGTTTTCGCCATTCTGCGAGCCCGAATCCGCAGATCACGCGGATCGAATCGGGAAACGATGCATCGAGATCGTGATCACCTGAATCGATATGGAGATCCGGCGTGGCCTTCAGCTTGCCGGGTGTTGCGATGACGATGATCTGTTTCTCCCCGATGATCCCGAGGATCTCCGGAGTGATCACCTGCGTGCCCCTCCCGATGATGAAGCCCTGGGATCCGATCGGGCTGATGATGAGACGTGTATCCGGGTTCTCCCGGAGAAATGCCAGGAGAGATGTCGCATCCCCGTCTCGGAGGGCGAGGGTGCCCCCGGCATAGGCATCGAACCCAAGGAGGGTGCATTCCAGATCCATCGCATCTGCAATCGCCTCCGTCGTCGAGCCGGGGCCGAGGATGAAGGGGCGGGGGGAGGCGAGGACACCTGCCATGAAGTTTGCAATCTCCTGCCGATCCTCCTCTTCATTCCCGGTTATGAAGACGGTCTCTTTTGCATGCTGCATATAGCCTGCCCGGTACGGCGTTGTTGCGATGCCATAGAGCCGGGTGCTGAGGCGGCCGTTTCGGTATGCCTCCTCATCGACATCCAGCACCTCGGCATCCCGGAGCGGTAGGCTGCCGGCATCCCGGATCAGTGCGGCGACTGCGATTGGATCAGTTGCAAAGACCGCTGAGTACATCTTCACCCCCGCAGGTATCCCGAGGATGGGGATCGTTCTCCCCACCACTGAGAGGATGTCACGTGCAGTGCCGTCACCCCCGGCAAAGACGATTAGATCTGCTCCTGCCTCTTTGAATGCGGCTGCGGCAGAAATTGTATCCTCTGCGGTCGTCGGCTCACCTGATGTATGAAGTACGGTGATCTCGTTGATCCCGCATTCCCTGAGGGCATCCTCCCCCATTGCGCCCGAGGCGGTGAGGAATGAAAGTGTGTCATGCTGTACGAGAGAGAGGGTCTCTTTCGTCCGGATGGCGGATCTGGGGGTTGCCCCCCGTGCCAGCGCAAGCTCAGAGAGGCCGTCGGTTCCTTTCAGCCCGACGGTGCCCCCCATCCCTGCGATCGGATTGATCAGGAGCCCGATAGTCGGTGTCATCCTCTCTGTTTCGGGAGATTTGCGAGGGATTCTTTGATCAGGTCGTCCGGGCAGTCATAATCGATGATCTCGCCTGCATGGTAGGCATCATATGCGGTCATATCGAAGTGGCCGTGGCCGGAGTTGCAGAAGAGGATCGTCTTCGGATCACCGGTCTTCCTGCATTCAAGGGCGACATCGATTGCGCCTTTCACCGCATGTGCTGCCTCGGGTGCGATGATGATCCCTTCTGTCCGTGCAAAGGTGATGGCGGCTTCAAAGACCTCGTTCTGGAGGTAACTTCGCGGCGTGATGATCCCGTCATGGACGAGGCGGGAGACGATCGGCGAGTCACCATGGTACCGGAGCCCTCCTGCATGGAGTGCCGGGGGGATGAAGTCGTGGCCGAGGGTGTACATCTTCAGCATCGGGGTGAGTCCTGCGACATCGCCGTAATCATACTCAAAGAGCCCCCGTGTCAGTGTCGGGCAGGCAGCCGGTTCCACACCGATGATCTCGGTATCTTTTGCCTTTCCGGTGAGGATATCGCCTGCGAATGGGAAGCTGATCCCGGCAAAGTTCGATCCCCCGCCGACACTCCCGATGACATAATCGGGGTAGAGCTCTTCCATCGCAAGCTGTTCACGTGCCTCAAGCCCCATGATCGTCTGGTGGAGGCAGACATGGTTTAAGACTGAGCCGAGGGAGTAGTGGGTGTTTGCATGGGTGGCTGCGTCCTCGACTGCTTCTGAGATGGCGATCCCAAGCGACCCCGAGGTATTTGGATCTTTTTCCAGGACAGCCCTGCCTGATGCGGTTTTTGGGCTTGGGCTTGGGATACATTCTGCACCCCAGACCTGCATCATTGATTTCCGGTAGGGTTTATGAGCATAGCTTGACCTGACCATGTACACCGTGCATTCCAGATCAAAGAGGCTCGTTGCGAAGGCGAGGGCGGAACCCCACTGGCCGGCGCCGGTCTCGGTTGCGATCCGCTCGATCCCTTCCTTCATATTGTAGTATGCCTGGGGAACAGCGGTATTCGGCTTGTGGCTGCCTGCGGGGCTGACACCTTCCCACTTGTAGTAGATCTTTGCAGGCGTCTTTAAGAACTTCTCAAGCCGGTGGGCCCTGATCAGGGGGGAAGGCCTCCAGATTTGGAGGATCTCCCGAACCTCATCGGGGATATGGATATTTCTCTGCTGGCTCATCTCCTGGCCGATCAGCTCCATCGGGAAGATGGGGGCGAAATCTTCAGGGCCTGCCGGCTTTCCGGTTCCCGGATGGAGCGGCGGGTCAAGGGGGGAGGGGAGATCCGCCTGGATATTGTACCAGGTCTTTGGGAGGCTCTCCTCGTCGAGGTAGATCTTGGTCTGCATCATATTCCTCCAATTACATACATCATTGTTCTGTAATGTATGAATATGTACATCAAAGTAATAAAAGTATCTTTGATCAGCCCCGTCTCTTCCTCTTTTGTGCCGCCTTCACCCGCATGTTTCCGGTGAGCATGAGTTTTTTATCCCGGATGAGGGCGTGAATTGTTTGTTTCACCTCATCCTCAGGCCATTTCGATGCGATACCAAATGCCGGGAGGAGGGTATGGACATCTGTTTTTGATGATCCGGTGAGAATGGCTGTAGCGGTATCAACCCCAAAACGCCCTGAAATAGATTCAATACCCTTGTATATCCGATCTTCCAGGCTTATGGTTGCAGATCTACAGATATCGCAGTTTCCACAGCTCATCTCAGGATACGCTTCCCCGAAGACTTTAAGGAGGCTCCGGCGGCGGCAGGTGGTGCTCGTGCACCATGCATGCATCAGATCGAGCTTTTTGAGCCGGATCTGGAGGTCGGTCTGGCTGGTATACTCCTTCTCGATCAGTTTCCTTGAGATGGTAAAGTCCTGGTTTGAGTAGAAGAGAAGCGATTCAGCGGGTTTTCCGTCTCTTCCCGCCCGCCCGCTCTCCTGGTAGAAGGATTCGATATCTTTTGGAGGGTGGAAATTGACGACGAACCGGACATCCGGCTTGTCGATCCCCATTCCAAAAGCAACAGTTGCGCAGATGATATGGGTTCTGCCCCTGAGGAAAGAGTCCTGGATACGGGTGCGATCATTTCCGGAGAGTCCTGCATGATAGGCAAGTGCCCGGATATCGCGTCTCCTGAGTTCTGCTGCAATCTCATCTGCTGATTTTCTGGAACGGCAGTAGATGATCCCTGATCTCCTGTAGTGCCGTGAGATGAGGAGTGCAAGAAGACGTATCCGCTCGGATTCGCGTTTTTCATTGAGTACGGTATAGGTGATGTTCTCCCGGTCAAAGCCGCCGACATATCTTTTAGGAGATCTGAGATGGAGCTGGGTGATGATATCCTCCCGCACCTCTTCGGTTGCGGTTGCGGTGAGAGCGATGATCGGGGTGTCTGGGAAGCGATCACGGATGAGGGAGAGGGATCGGTAGTCTTTCCTGAACTGGTGGCCCCACTGGGAGATGCAGTGCGCCTCGTCGATTGCGAAGAGCTTCGGGTTGATGGTGCATAGGAGTTCCTGAAATGCCGGCAGGCTGAGGCGTTCGGGCGAGACATAGAGGATCGCAATCGATCCGTCGTGCAGTTCGGCTTCGACCGCCTTTCTCTGGTCATAGGTCTGGTTCGAGGTGAGGAGGGCCGCACTGATCCCCTGACGGTTCATATCATCGACCTGATCTTTCATCAGGGCTATAAGTGGGGAGACGACGACGGTGGTGCCGCCGAGGAGGACGGCGGGGAGCTGGTAGCAGAGGGATTTGCCGCCGCCGGTTGCCATGACGGCGAGGACGTCCCTCCCTGCAAGGAGGTCCTCGACGATCTTCTCCTGGTTTGGCCGGAATGTGGTGTGGCCAAAGAATGCTTCAAGAGTCTTCTGGCAGGTCTCCTCTGCCTTCATGGCATCTCCCTGAGGTTCTTATACTCCAGGTAACTGATGATGACAAGCCAGATGAGGGCCAGGATGGCGGGGATGATGATGAAGAGGAAGAGGTGATCGGGAGAGAAGACCCCAAAGAGGGTGAGGCCTGCTGCGATACGCAGGACATTTGCGCTCCTCTGGTGCGTCCTGACCCATACCTCCTCGCTCCTCATGGTCCAGGGGGTTCGGATCCCCATCATCTTATTCCTCTTTGTGATCCTGGGAAGGAGGGACGAGAGTCCGAGGTAAAAAAGGGCGAAGAGGATTGGGAAGAAGAGACCCGGATCAACCGGGTAGCCGAGGACGGTCAGACTCTGGAAGATCTGGATACCAAAGAGGAGGGCGAGCACCATGACGATAAACCAGCCGCTTGCTCTCCGTGTCTTTGTATCACCGGAGCCGATGTACTTCAGCATGGCTCCGAAGATGAGAGCAGTTACGATGAGGATTGCCGGGATGATCGCGAGCCCGAATGCCGTGTCAGACCATGCATCCGGCTCGCCTCCGAAATTCCAGTGGAACGGGATCTGCTCCGGGGCAGCAGGGTAGACGAGGACGGCTGTGAGGAGAGAGGCGGCGATAATGATCAGTGTGGCGATCCGGTAGGCTTCCATCGTGATGTCATTGTATTGATCCCGCTCCTTCAAAAGGGGTACTGTTTTGGCGTACCTGGAGCATGGGGGTGAATCGTACTCAAGTGATTTATAGGACCACTCCAAATCACCTGATATGTACACCCGGAAAGAAGGCACAATCTCCGTCCCCGGCGGCAGTGTCGGGTACTCTGTTGCTGGCAGTGAGAAGGATGGCATCCCGCTGATCCTGGTACATGGCGGACCGGGCGGGAGTTATGATGCATTTGAACCGTTCGTTGCGCTGGCTGGAAACCGGCCGGTGATCTGCTATGACCAGCTTGGATCGTACCGCTCGCCTGCACCTGTAGATGATTCGCTGCTGAGGCTTGAGCGGTTCGCAGATGAGCTGCATGCGGTCATTTCAGCGCTTGCTTCCGAACGGGTGCATCTTCTCGGCCATTCGTTCGGGGCGATGGTGGTGGCTGCGTATGTCGAACAGTACGGTCAGGATGGTGTTGCTTCAGTCATTTTTGCCGGCCCCCTGATCTCGTCGCCACGCTGGGAAGCGGACCAGCGGCGGCTGCTCGCCGGGATGCCTCCGGATTTGCGGGCGGTGATCGAGATGCATGAGTCATGCGAAGTCTATGATTCGCCCGCATACCAGGAGGCGATGATGGAGTATTACCGCCGCCACCTCTGCCGGATGGATCCCTGGCCGGACTGCCTGATGCGGATGTTCGACCATATGGCAGTTCCAATCTATCTCTCGATGTGGGGGCCATCCGAGTTCACGGTTCGGGGGAGTCTCCGGCACGTCGATAAGACGGGTCTGCTGCCGGGGCTCCGGCTGCCCATCCTCTATACCTGCGGCGAGTTTGATGAGGCGACACCGCTTTCTCTCCGGGATTTTGCCGAAATGACACCCGGGGCAGTGATGAAGATCTTTACCGGGGCCTCACATATGCATTTCCTGGAGGCGGAAGAGGAGTATATGGCAGTGCTTACGGCGTTTCTTGAGGGGGTGGAACGGTAGGGAGGACGAAGAGGCGGAGGAGCGGGCATCCGAGGAAGAGATAAGGGCAGCAGATGGTGGGAAGTAGCTTGGATGCTCAGATGTGAGAAAAAGAGTATGGGGGGATAAATATCTCTTGTACTAGTACTGCTCACAACAATAACAGGAAGATCTCTCTCACGTTTTTTCTGGTTGATTCTGCTCCAAAGAGCGGGAAACACTCACACCATGCAGGGTGAGGGGATATATATGGAGAGTGCAAATCGTGAGAGTGCATCCAAAAAACCAGAGTAGAAAGGATATTTTCGTTTGCAGGAGCGGAGATGCTCCCTCTTGAAAGACGAAATAACACGAATAACACGATAGCAGGTGTTAACCGGCAGATCCCCACCCCTCCTATCCTTTTTTTGTTCTCCGTCTTTTTTTCAGCTCCGTCTTTTTCTCCTCGCTGTCTTCGATCTCCTCTTTGTCCTTCCATTCTCCCTATCCTTTGACTTCTCCCTGTCCCTTTCTTCTTCCAATCCTCGGAAATCACCCTCTCCTCTGACTGCTCCTAATCCTCTTCCCTCACACCCCGCCTCACAGCATACCAACATCCCTCCTTACACCTCTCCTGACCCCGGAAAACACTCACAGACCGCACGGCAAACTCCCTTTATCTATCGGTTCAAACGGGATTGTATGCAATGTCGTATGCACAATCGTATGCCTGGAACTGACTGGATACACAAATCCCCCGGAGCTCAAAGTGATTTTCCGGGCACACGAGCCATCTCCGGAGACACAGCCTGCGGTAGAGCGGTACCCATCGGAGGGATCTGCTGATGACGTTTACAAAATCCATCTCCTTTGCCGATCATCTCCACCCCTATATCGAGTCCTACCATGCAGAGGGCCGCTCCGTCTCGGCACTCGCCTCCCGGCTCTTCACCGAGTATTTCACCGGAACATCGGGAATCGCCGGGGGCGGGGGCGTGGCCGGAGTCGATGGATGCGGCGTGACCGGGAGATCTGGCGAGGAGGGAGAGATGAGCCGGAAGCTGGCCGGTATCAGGTATACCCTGATACAGCAGGATCTTGACCGTGTCCGGGCCAGTCTTGAAGCCATCGAGGAGGAACTCGACCGGACCAGCACCACCTTCCGGGCGGCGGCCGAGCAGCGTGCCATCGAGAAAGAACAGCAGGAAACCCTCCTTCTGGACGAGATCAGGCAGGAGTTTGCGGACATCACCGGAGATACCGGCACCCATGGAGCCGCAGGTGCGGGTGCAGGGGGTGTGGGTGCTGGAGCTGGTGGAGGTGTGGGAGCAGGAGCAGGTGCAGATCCACACAGCAGGAGGAAGATGGCCGTCCGCTACCGCAGCTGGGCCCGTGACCTCTACCTTGAGGGATCGGATCCCATCAGCATCATCAACCACAGAATCGCCGCCGTCGCCACCAGGACAGGCCGGCCGGCGGCCGAGGTGCGGGAGGTGCTGTACCAGCACCTGCCGGGGATTGAGGAGGTGAAGTAGGGGGGAGAGGTAGGGGGGAGAAGTGAATGGAGAAAAGAAAGGGAGGTGGAAGGGAAGTTGGAAAAAGGAAGTTGAGGAGAGGAGTTTGAGGAAAGAAAGGGGAGGGGGCGGTGAGCTGTGAGTAGCTTCCTTTTCAAATCTCGTGTAACAGGTCAGCTCCTCCTATCCTGACCTCTCCTTAACTCTCATTACACACCACCACTTTTCTGAAAATAAGCCAGTATGACCAATAGATCCTTCTATAATGAGATATTAGTAGATATTGAGGATATGGAACTATGGAACGTGACGAGATCCTTGCACTGGCACAACATAACTCGAACGAATTGACTCCGCCATCACCCGCACAAAACACCAAATAACCCTCCTCCAGGAGTACCGCACACGCCTCATCGGTATTTTGGCCGTGAACATCCATCTGACAATTCGAAACTGGGCTATAGGATGGTTCATCTACGAATATGAGCAGGATGGTGCAGATCGGGCAGTCTACGGTGAGAAGATCCTGCAAAATCTATCTGAGGCATTGAAAAACGAGGGTTTTGTGGAACTATCACCCCGGACACTCCGGCAGTGTCGTCAATTCTACAAAATCTACCCATCAATGTGGCAGACACCGTCTGCCAAATCCTTTGAAAGTATATTACCGCACCATATTTGGCAGACACTGTCTTCCAAATCAGTGGCTTATGAAAAGCGTGAAGAAGGAAATATCATACCTCCTGAGTGGAGACTGCCCACTCAGCAGCTTCTTTCATCACTATCATTCAGCCATTTTGTTGAACTCACCACTATTGAGGATCCCTTTAAAAGGGCCTTCTATGAGGTTGAGTCTATCCGGGGTAACTGGTCTGTGAGGGCTCTCAAACGTCAAATGGCAACATTATATTATGAACGCTCTGGTCTATCCAATAATCCGGATAAACTGGCAGAAATGGTCAGGATTGGTTTAGAAAAAGCAGATCCCAGACTTTCTATCAGAGACCCCTATATCTTTGAGTTTCTGGGTCTGAAAGCACAGGACGCTGTTGAAGAGGCAGAGCTTGAGGCGGCGTTGGTATCCAATCTGCGTGAATTTCTTCTGGAACTTGGCCATGGTTTCTGTTTGGAAGCTCAACAGAAGAAGGAAGCGGCTTGTCTGAACCCGCATTCACATCGAGGTATGATAAACCATTTTGCTGATTTCCACGAAACGATTAATCAGACGAGGAAGAATAAAGGATGAAGAATAAAGAGGGTTTGCATAGATGAGAGTTTTACTGTCCATTAAACCCAAATATGCAGATAAGATCATGGCGGGAACCAAAAAATACGAGTTCCGGAAGGTGATCTTCAGACACCCGGCAATTGACGAGATCGTCATCTATTCCAGCAGTCCGGTGAAGAAGATTGTCGGGACCTGCACAATCCGGTCTGTGGTTGAGCACGATCCACCCGCCCTCTGGGAACATTGCAAGGAGGCTGCCGGGATAGGTGAAGAGGATTTCTTCTCATATTTTGAAGGGAAGAAGAGAGGATTTGCAATAGAGATAGGAGAGATTAACCACTTTGACAGACCCGTTGATCCGAAGGCATGCGATCCTGGGTTTATCCCCCCGCAATCCTTCCAGTATGTGAATGATGCCTTCTATTCAAAGATCAAGAATGCATCATGAGCATGAGGGGTTTTGGAATGGGCGTGTAGTTGTATACAACCCATTTCGCACCTCTTTTAAAGATCCAAACAAATTCCTTGTTGCAAAGGTATTTCAGAGCATAATTTTCGCATTTTCAATCCCGGTTTTTCCTTTCACTTTCCTCTCACAATGCAACCCGTTTTAGTTGCCGGGTAGTTACACAAAAACCATTATTCACCCGTATTTTCTCTTGTTTCAAAATCAAAACGATTTCGTTGTTGCAGAGATATTTCAGAGCATAATTTTCGCATTTCCGATATCGGTTATTCTTTTCATTTTCCCCTCACAATGCAACCCGTTTTTAGTTGCCGGGTAGTTCCACTAAAACCATTATTCCCCAATATTTTCCCTTGTTTCAAATTTCAACGAAAATCCTTGTTGCAGAGATGTTGCAAGGTTGTTGCGGATATGTCGAATTCGAGTTAGAGAGTGTCCCTACTAACATATTGATCCCGGTTTTCACCCACACAATGCAACCCGTTTTAGTTGCCGGGTAGTTACACAAAAACCATTATTCCCCCGTATTTTCCCTTGTTTCAAATTTCAACGAAAATACTTGTTGCAGGAAAATGATTGAGGGCGGATTGACGGACTTCGGGAGTTGTGTTGTGTTGTGTTTTTTGTTTTGTTTCAGGGGATTTTACACCCACGACCGGAAAAGCCCAATATGAACCCTAATCACAGATCCGGGCAATTCTGTATTTGATTGACATAGATACAGCAGGAACAGGTCATTGGCTTATTGAGAGTGGAGACCCAGACACCAGCGTTATACCAGCGTTCAGGAATCGATGCCGAATCATACCTTTTGAATTTGAGCAATCCTGAACATGAAATAAGAAATAAAAGTCTTTATCGTTGGTGGAGAGAGAGTAATCTTTCAGAATAGTCAAGAGGTGTGTATCGCAGATCCATCCTGCCGATCCACCCATTACCCAACTAAAAGAACTACTCAAAGAACTACTCAAAAAACCTCCATTCAAACAAGGTAGCAACTCCATGAACCATAACGGAAACCATATCGAATCCCGGCTCTGGGCAGCCGCCGATGAGCTGCGTGCCAACTCCAAGCTGAAATCATCTGAATACTCTGTTCCGGTCCTCGGGCTCGTCTTCCTCCGGTATGCCGACCACAGGTTCCAGGCAGTAGCAGCGAAGATCGAAGGCGGGGGGAGCGGAAGCGGGAGACGAAAGATCGGCCCTGACGATTATAAGGCAGAAGGTGTCCTCTACCTGCCGGAGGAGGCACGGTTCAGCACACTGATGAAGCTCACGGAGGGCGCCAATATCGGAGAAGCTATCAACGACGCGATGCGGGCAATTGAGGCAGATAACACGGATCTGAAGGGAGTCCTCCCCAAGAACTATAACCGCTTCGAGAGCTCCCTCCTGATGGAACTCCTCAAGACGATGAACTCGGTACCGATGGATATCGAGGGGGATGCCTTCGGCAGGATCTATGAGTACTTCCTCGGCAATTTCGCACGGGCAGAAGGGCAGAAAGGAGGGGAATTCTTCACCCCGCTCGCCCTCGTCCGGCTGATCGTCGGCATCATCGAGCCTTTCCATGGGAGAATCTATGATCCCGCCTGTGGCTCCGGGGGCATGTTCGTCCAGAGTGCACGGTTCGTTGAGGAGCACCGGAAGAATCCGGGCACCGAGCTGAGTATCTTCGGTCAGGAGAAGGTCGAAGAGACCGTCCGGCTCGGGAAGATGAACCTCGCCGTCCACGGCCTTTCAGGAGATATCCGGGAAGGAAATGCCTACTACGAGGATCTGCACAAATCACCCGGCAGATTCGACTTCGTGATGGCAAATCCACCCTTCAATGTGGATCGGGTAGATAAGGAGCGGCTGAAGGATGATCCACGGTTCCCCTTCGGCCTTCCCCGGGTGGATAACGGCAACTACCTCTGGATACAGATCTTCTACAGTTCCCTGAATGAGAACGGGCGGGCGGGCTTTGTGATGGCGAACTCCGCATCTGACGCCCGCAGTTCGGAGTGCGATATCCGGCGGCAGATCATTCTTGATCATTCTGTCGATGTGATGGTCGCCGTCGGCTCAAACTTCTTCTATACCGTCACCCTCCCCTGCACCCTCTGGTTCTTTGATAAAGCAAAGCGGAAGACCGACCGGGCAGAACAGATCCTCTTCATCGATGCACGGCATATCTACACCCAGGTAGACCGTGCCCACCGTGACTGGACACCCGCCCAGATCGAGTTCCTCGCCAATATCGCCCGCCTCTACCGGGGCGAGGCGGCAGAGAACCTCCATGAGAGTGCTGACCTGATGGCCGAATACTTCCCGGACAACACCTATACCGACATCCCCGGCCTCTGCAGGGTGGCGACCCTCGAGGAGGTGGAGGCACAGGGCTGGAGCCTCAATCCGGGCCGGTATGTCGGGGTGAAGGCACGGGAAGAGGATGACTTCAACTTCAAGGAGCGCTTAGAGGAGCTGAACGAAGAGCTTGAACTCCTCAACCTGGAGGCGAGGGAGCTGGAGGAGCGGATCGCGGAGAATGTGGGGAAGCTGCTGGAGGGGGAATTATAAGTATATGACAACAGATTGGATAATCTGTAAATTAGGCGATTTTCATGAAAAGGGAGAGATAGAACTAACTACAGGTCCTTTTGGTACACAGCTTAAAGCAGCAGAATATGTTAAAGTAGGCACTCCAGTAATTAATGTAAGAAATATTGGATTTGGACAGATTAAGGAAAGTGATCTTGAATACCTTTCTGAAGAAACAGTAAACCGTCTATCAAAGCATTTGCTTCAAAATGGGGATATAGTTTTTGGACGCAAGGGTGCCGTTGAACGGCATGTTTACATAAATAAAAATCAAGAAGGTTGGTTCCAAGGATCTGATTGTCTAAGAATTCGAGTTCATACGGAGAAAATTGATGCTCGATTTTTATCATACAGTTTTCTAACACCAAATCACCAACAATGGATGATGAATCAATGTTCTCATGGTTCAACAATGTCTTCATTGAATCAAAACATACTCAAACAAATCCCTTTATATCTCCCCCCTTCCCCACCCAGCGCAAGATCGCTGCCATCCTCTCCGCCTATGATGACCTCATCGAAAATAACACCCGGCGCATCAAAATCCTCGAGGAGATGGCGCAGAACCTCTACCGCGAGTGGTTCGTCAAATTCCGCTTCCCCGGCCACGAGCACACCCGGTTTGTGGACTCGCCTCTGGGACGGATTCCGGAGGGGTGGGAGGTGAAGAGCCTTGGTGAATTGTGTATTCAAATTAGAGATGGTGTAAAACCAGAACAGATCGATCCTAATACTCCCTATTTCGGCTTGGAACATTTACCCCGAAAATCAATAACAATTACTGAATGGGGAATTGTTAGCGAGGTTAATAGTACAAAACTTCGATTTAAAAAGGGGGATATTTTATTTGGAAAAATTCGTCCATATTTCCACAAAGTAGGAGTAGCCCCCATCAATGGTGTGTGTTCATCTGATACTATTGTAATTAGACCGCTGTCAGATGAAGGGTTTAGCATAGTTCTTGGATGTGTTTCAAGTGATGCTTTTATTGAACACGCTTATGCAACATCTCAAGGTACAAAGATGCCAAGAGCAAATTGGAACGTCTTGACGCATTATAAAATCATCATACCGTCTCAGCACATTCTTGAATTATATAATAATTTTATTACAGATATTGTTTGCTTGCTCCGAAACTTCATCTTTAGGAATCAAAGCCTCCGCACCACCCGGGATCTCCTCCTACCCAAGCTCATCTCCGGCGAGGTGGATGTCTCAGATATAAATATAACAATTCCAGTTGAGGTTGAAGCATGACTGATACTGTTTTTACAAAAGTTGACTATGATCTCAATTCTCTTGTAAAATACATTAGCATGGGCGATATCGGGTTACCGGATATTCAGCGACCCTTTGTCTGGAAAAATATTAAGGTTCGTGATCTCTTTGACTCAATGTACAGAGGATATCCGGTTGGATATCTTCTATTCTGGAAAAATGCCATTAATGGTGATGAAAATGTCAATAGATCTAAAAGAACCATTGGAACAGATATAAAGCAGAAAACACCTATTCTTGTTATTGTAGATGGACAGCAACGTCTTACTTCACTGTATGCTGTTATAAAAAATATTCCTGTTTTGAGAGATAATTTTGAATCTGAGCATATAAAAATCGCTTTTAACCCACTCGAAGAGAAATTTGAGGTTACTGATGCAGCAATAATACGGGATAAGGCATTCATCTCTGATATCTCAACACTGTGGGCAACAGATGCAAAAATTACTCGTATAATTCATGATTATCTCGATAATATTAGAACAAACAGGGAAATAACTGATGAAGAGGAGAACTTAATCGAAGATCGTATTCTTAAACTTCAGGGTTTGCTTAGTTTCCCTTTAACTGCTCTTGAATTATCCCCGGATATAGATGAAGAAGCCGTATCCGAAGTCTTCGTCCGCATAAACAGCAAGGGAACGCCTCTGAACCAATCAGACTTCATCCTGACCCTGATGTCCGTCTTCTGGGACGAGGGGCGTGCCGAACTCGAAAAGTTCTGCCGTGAATCCCGCAAACCATCAAGAGGAACTCCCTCTCCATTTAACTATTTTATCGAGCCATCCCCAGATCAGCTCCTCCGGGTAAGTGTCGGTGTAGCCTTTAAGCGAGCAAGGCTCCAGTATGTCTACTCGATCTTACGTGGAAAAGATCTTGAAACCGGTGAGTTTAGTATTGAAAGGAGAGAGAAGCAGTTTGAACACCTGAAGGACGCCCAAAAGAGAGTCCTGAACCTGCAATACTGGCATGACTTTATGAACTGCATCCGCCAGGCTGGTTTTCGTAGCAGGGCAATGATCAGTTCAAACAGCAACCTCCTGTTCTCTTATATGCTGTATCTGATCGGCAGAACCGAATACAAGGTTCCAGAGTATGATCTCAGGCAGATAATCGCCAGATGGTTCTTTATGTCAGCTGTTACCGGTCGATTTACCAGTTCACCCGAATCTGCTATGGAGTTTGATCTTGCCCGTTTGCGAGATGTCAAATCTGCTGAAGATTTTGTGAAAAATCTGACCAAAATCTGTGAAGTTACCCTAACAAACGACTTCTGGGCGGTTAATCTTCCAAATGATCTTGCTACGTCATCATCACGGAGCCCGTCACTATTTGCCTATTATGCAAGTCAGGTGTTGTTGGATGCAAAAGGGTTGTTTTCAACGATTAAAATCGCCGATCTTCTTGACCCAACTACAACGGCACATAAAAGCGCACTTGAACGCCATCACCTCTACCCAAAAGACCATCTCAAGAAACTTGGATTCCAGGGAACCCGTGAGATAAATCAGATTGCAAACTATGCCCTTGTTGAGTGGGGAGATAATATACAGATCTCAAATAAAGCGCCACAAGAGTATGTTCCCGAAATAAAAAGCCGCTTTTCTCAGTCCAATATTGATATAATGTACCGTCAGCATGCTCTCCCACCAAACTGGGAGCATATGGAATACCGGGACTTTCTGGAGAAACGCAGGGAGCTGATGGCACAGATCATCGCAGAAGGATATAAAAAACTTGTTTCAGGTCAGACTGAAGAGGATACAGGTTCTGATGTCTTTGATCTGATATCATTGGTTGAGTCAGGAGAGTCCGAAGCAGTCGAGTTCAAGTCCACACTCCGGACGAATCTACACACAAACAATAGAGATCAGCGAATGGAGCAGTCGGTTCTTAAAACACTCGCCGGTTTCTTAAACACCAATGGTGGAACACTGATCATCGGTCTCTCAGATGATGGCAGCCCTGTCGGAATTGATGTGGATGGTTTTGAAAATGAAGATAAGATGAGTCTTCACCTTGTCAATATCATCAAAGCCCGTATGGGAATATCAGCAATGACCAATGTGCATATTCATTTTGATGATCATAAGAGCTCACGTGTCCTGGTGGTGAATTGTCAGAAGTCGCAATCCCCGGTATTTGTGAAAGATAATGAGATAGAACGGTTCTATATCAGGACGGGGCCATCTACCACTGAATTAACTGCAAGCCAGACACAGGAATTTATCAAACAGAGGTTTCACTGACGAATCCATACAGCATTGAGTACCCACCATGACCACCCCCGCCGATCTCAACATCCTCCTCCAGGAGGGCGAAGGCGTCACGCTCGAGTACAAGGAGCGGATAAACGACTCCTTCGCCCGTGAGCTGGTCGCATTTGCCAACACCGCCGGGGGGCGTATCCTCCTTGGTGTGCGGGATGACGGAACTATCAGGGGGATTTTGGACACCAATGATCTCCGTGCCAGAATTCAGGATATCGCACGGAAATGTGACCCTCCGGTGAAGGTTCTGCTTGAGCGGGTCGGCGAGGTGACGGTGGTTACGGTCCGGGAGAGTACAGAGAAGCCGGTGCAGTGCAGTGACGGCTTCTTCTGGCGGCTCGGGGCGGTCTCGCAGAAGCTCTCCAGAAACGAGATCAGGGATCTCTTCCAGCAGGAGGGGGCGATCCGGTTCGATCATGCGATCAACACCCGGTTCTCCTATCCTGAAGATTTTGATCCCGATAAGTTCAGGAACTGGCTCTCAAAGAGCACCATCTATAAGGACGGATCGGTCGAGGATATCCTCGTCAATATCGAGGCGGCGGAACGATCCGGCGGGAAGCTGCTCTTCAGGAACGCCGGTGTCCTCTTCTTTGCAAAAGAACCCCGCCGGTTCTTCAACCAGGCATACATCACCTGCCTCCTCTTCAAAGGCATTGTAAAAGTCCATATCCTCGACCGGAAGGATTTCGACGGGGGCATCATCGCGGATATCGAGGATGCACTCCGGTTCATCGAACGGAACACCAAGACCGCATACCGGATCGAGAAACTCCAGCGTGAAGATATCCCCGAGTACCCGATGGCAGCCCTCCGTGAGGCGATCACAAACGCCGTTATGCACCGCGACTGGTTCATCTAAGGTGCAAATGTCTTTGTGGAGATCTTCACTGACAGAATCGAAGTCTCAAGCCCCGGCGGACTCCCAAAAGGGATGCAGGTTTCCGATCTCGGGCATAAGAGTGTCCGGAGAAACCCGCTCATCGCTGATCTCCTTCACCGGATTGCCTATATCGAAAAAGCCGGAACAGGGATCAAGCGGATGCGGGACGGTGCAACATCGCTCGGCTATCCAGCACCGGAGTTCGTATCAGGGAGCTTCTTCTCTACGATATTCTATCCAATGCCGATTGCTGAGACGGAAAAGGCCGGTGAGAAAACACGCAGGCA